>ERZ781273.2-NODE-2-length-505319-cov-5.102459_pt1 | contig 505319 bp, 448 predicted proteins | sample MGYA00375851_ERZ781273 | MGnify/ENA primary metagenome ERZ781273 (study PRJEB29790, sample SAMN03653692) | human gut metagenome | host: Homo sapiens | place: USA: Dallas, Texas | collected 2013-07-09 | study: EMG produced TPA metagenomics assembly of the Gut... | reverse complement strand
AAACCCATGCCAAGGCTTTGAATCCACCGGAACCAACGACCATCCCGGACGCATAGACAAATTACGAACAAGACGAAGAGGCTGAAACCCTAACCTTTTACGAAGAGGATTCCCAAAGCACAGAGTTAAACAATGCTCCATCACATGCAAACTACTCGACCGAAAAACAGGAGCCCCGATATTGCCGCGCTCATACTCGTAATAGGCGAACAAACCCTCCTTGTAGTGCACTACCTCCGGTTCAGAGACCATGTCCGTGGGAAAGAACTCCAAATACCCATCCTTTCCCAGATCACCCACCACGTCACATCCCCAGACCTCATGCATTACCTGACCAAGACGCTCACTAAAATCCAACAGGCACCTCCACGCCTTTTAAAACGCCCATTTCAATTAATTTCGTAATTTTTACCGGACTTCCAAGCTCATCGAGAATTCTCAACTGACGTACCCCACCGCACTCGCTCTCCCATGGTGCAGCAATCCCGTGCTCAATATTCCACCCCTCGGGCATATGGCCGGTAAAAACATACTGATAGTAGGGTTGGTGCACTGAGGTAGGGGGGAAGCCCGCGTTCCTCAAACGAAGCAACATGCCCGTCCTCTACAGCGCCAAGAAACTTTCCATTCGGACCTCCAACACGGTCCGAACCAAAGCTCTCGTCCATGCTCCCACGCTACAACCACGCCCCCACAATCTCAAGATTCAAAAGAAGGTCCAAAAGACCTTCACAGGACGAAAAAGCAGCCGGGCGAACTCAACATGTCCACCCGGCTGCCTCGGCCTCGAAAATCGAGAAACTAACTATGGCGAACCCAATTCCGCAAGGCACCACCATCTTCAGACATATACGCATCAAGGAGCATCTGCGAATCAAGAGTCGCAATATGCGCGAACGCAGTGAGTTCTCGATGGGTCGGGAACATTGTGCGCACGGTCAAAGGCAGGACTTTTCCACCCAGCTCAAGCCCTCCAACCCACGGGAAGAATTGCACATAGACGTAAGGATGAGCAACGGGATCAGAATCAACCTGCGGAATGATGATCGGATCCCATCCCAAATAGCTACGGGCGAACTCGCCGACGTGGATAATCGCGCCTTTCGCGGTCCAGTCCTCGAAAGGAGAGGCAACGAAAGTCGAGCGGTCCTCCCAGCGCTCACTGGGACCGTATTTGTACAGCAAAGTTCCCTGATCATCGTGCTCGGTCCACAAGTTATGCCAGTAAATACCGCCATCCCACGTCAGTGCAATACCAGTGCCGCGCTTCATCCAGAAAGCACCGGAGGACTTAGCGAATTCGATCAGTTGACTGGTAGTACTCATGACAGAGACCGTCCCTTCAAGATTCCCAGTTCAACGCACTCGGCAACCGTGAGTAGCTCGCCGCCGTAGAAAAAACGCACCTCCCGCGCGCCGCCTTTCGCGCCGAAGTTCGGTGCAGTCACTCCGGTGACGATCAACGCATATTCGGGAAGCTTCGCAATCGTGTACGCGTAGTAGGGCGAGTGAACATCGGTGATTACCAGGCAGCGCTGCTGGAAAGAATAGGGCTTGCCGTTCGGGTCAACCTGCCACACGCGCGAAAGATAGGGGTAGCCGATCATATCGACCATGTCGCCGTACTTAGAGGTGTAGGCCTCCAAGCTGGCGAACTGCTCAATGCTGGAACGCAGCAGTGAAGAACTCACCTCTTCACTATCCATCAACCAACGCCAAGGACCCTGCGGTTCCTTAGGCTCTGGAGTCATCGTTGAATCCATGTATTTCACCTTTCCGCGAGATGTTTCCCATCATATGCCACGAAAATGTCATCTTGCGGGCTTCGAAAGCCACTGCGATAAAAGCGGTCCCGCATCCGGACGCAAATAACACTCCAACACATCCAAAGGCGAATACTTAACAACGTGAGAAAGACCTGCGAGCAGGCGAAAATCGCTCGTTTCGCAGGGATAGAAGTTCCCATCGCCCGAGCGAATTCCAAGGTAATCATGTCGAAGTGAAGAACCCGTGTGAACCATTGTCCACCCCGAACGGATCGAAGCACTGTCTCCCAGTGTCAATTTGGGAAAACCGTATCGAATGCGCAGAGGGTTTCCATAGTTCTGAAGGACACAGTGGTCGAAAACGTGCCGATTAGTCGTCTGGAACAGAGGAGCACCTCGGGAAGCGCGCTCGCAGTAGTAGAAGGAATATTTACCCTCTTGGTAATCGGCCTCTTCGTGGGGAGCGGCAAAAACTCCGGCGTTGAAGACAAGCCCACCGGTAGCGGCGAAGCTCCCAGCGACCTTCATACCCCAGGCGTCATAAAGCACCTCAGCGAGGCGATCAGCAAAGTCCATCAGGCACCTCCTCAGGCATCCTTGTCTTCACCGAAGCGTAGTATCTTTCGAATCCACTCAAACCTGACAAAGCTGCCATGCTTTTACGCTACATCCACTGAGCGGCTCTCTGCCAAATTTCAACAGATTAGACGTCAGAATGTGGTCATCAAAAACCTTGGGGTGGCCGTGTTAAGCGGCCACCCCAAAGAAAACTACGAGTAGAAATAATTTCTACATCGCCAGGTTTGTTAGCGTCCCAATTCCCGCGACTTCAACCTCGACGCGCTCACCGTGCTTCAGTGGACCGCCGGCCGGAGTACCGGTCAAGATGACATCACCGGGCAGAAGCGTGCAGATACCCGACACATAAGAAACAATCCGTGCAACGGAATATCCCATTTGAGAGGTACTTCCGCTCCCTCGTTCTTCCCCATTCACGCGGACCAAAATTTCGGCATTATCGGGATCAAAATCTCCGCCAACAGTGATCCACGGCCCAAGCGGGCACGCGGTATCCCAACTCTTCGCGCGACCAAGTGCTCCCCCGTCATCGCGAGCTGCATCCGCAGCGGTCAAGTCATTCGCGCAGGTGTAACCCAAGATCACAGAAGAAGCGTCTTCAACGCTGACATCCTTTGCCAGCGTCTTAATGACCACGGCAAGCTCGGCCTCGTAAAAGACTTCCTGTCCCCAGGAAGGAAAGACGATCGGATCATCCGGGCCAATGACGGCGGTATTTGGCTTGAAGAAGACGGAGGGACGCGCGGGGTCCTCACTGCGCTGCTCACCGGGCGCCGGGTAGTTTCCGCCCAGACCGATTACCTTCGACCGAGGGATCACCGGAGAAAGCAAGCGAACTTCATCCAGTTCAAAGATCTGGCCAGAAGGTTCGACCGGCGAGAACAAAGGATCACCCTTCAAACCAACAATCCGGGTCGATTCATCTTCCAAAGCTCCGTAGTGAATAGAGCTTCCCTGCGAGAAACGAGCAATGCGCATCGCGACCTCCTAAGTCTTGCCAGTAGCCTAACGCGAAGCGGGTTCTGCAGCCCAAATATCACCGGGAAGGTCGCCCGGAAGAAGGTCATTACCCTGCGCAACGAAGACAGGATCTGCGATGCCGCGATGACGCTGGGCCTCGTAGTCGCGAAGAGCACCCAGGCCCCACGGGGCAAGGACAATCAACGCAACCAAGTTCGTCAAGGTCATAATGGCCATCGCGATATCGACGGAATTCCATACAAGATCCAGAGTTGTCAACGAACCGATCACGACCGAGGCAACGGAGATCACTCGAACAGTCCAAGTCGCAGCCTTCGACTTCACGACAAAGGACAGATTGATTTCAGAATAGACGTAGGCCGCAATGATCGACGAGTATGCAAGCACGAAGATCAGAATCGACATCGGCATGATCGTCCACTGCCCCAGTTGGTCGGCCACAGCAAGTGTCGTAAGGTTCGCGGGGTTTGCCTCGGGGTTCGACCAGACCTTTTCGCCGGCAATCAAGATGACGAAAGCGGTTGCGGTACACACGATGATCGTGTCAACGAAAACACCCAGCGACTGGATGAGGCCCTGACGAACAGGGTGAGCGACGGTGGCGGTTGCAGCGGCGTTGGGAGCAGTACCCTGACCGGCCTCGTTGGAGAAGAGGCCGCGCTTCGTGCCGTTGATGACCGCAGCGATAATTCCGCCGCCGAGGCCTGCGAGCGTCGGTTGCGGGGCAAACGCACTTGCGAAGATTTGTCCCAGAACAGAGCCGAACTTGGGCAGGTTCATCACGCAGATGACAGCGACCATCACGACATAAACAGTCGCCATAATCGGTGCCATCCATTCGGTCACGCGAGCAACGGTCTTGATTCCACCGAAAATCACCATTGCCGAGAAGACAAAGAGCAGTGCTGCAATGACCAGATGCGCACTGGAAAGGCCGCCAAGTCCCGGAAGAGGCTCACGGCTCGAGGGGCTGAGGGCGCCCAGAAGAGTAGTGGCGATCGCGTTGGACTGTACGGAGGTGATGACGAAAGCACAGGTCACAACCGTGATGACTGCAAAGATGCTTGCCAAAACCTTATTCTTCATGCCTCGCGCAATGTAGTAGGCAGGGCCTCCGCGGAAGGTTCCGTCAGCGGAACGAACCTTGAAGATCTGCGCAAGCGTGGCCTCGAAAAAGGCGGTCGCCATGCCGACCAGGGCAACGACCCACATCCAGAAGATTGCACCCGGGCCACCCATAAGAAGAGCAACGGCCACGCCAAAGACGTTACCGACGCCCACGCGCGCGGCCAGGGAGATCGTGAATGCCTGGAAGGAGGAAATTCCACCCTGTGCGCCACCGCGAGAACCCGAAATTGAACGGATCATTTCAGGGAATTGACGGATCTGCATGAATCGTGATCGCACTGTGAGGTAAAGCCCCGTACCAATCAGGATCCACACGGTCAGGTGCAGGGTGATCCAGTCAGCGATGTTTTGGATGGACTGTGCCAGATCCGCCATTCGTTCCTCCGCTATCTACTTTCAATAAGGTTGTGGGTCAGCGCCTCGAAGTCTATCGCGATGGGGCAATCTTCTTCGCTTTTAGCCGCAAACTGGACGCAGATGCCGGGAGGTCTGGGAAGATAGAAGCATGAGCGCTCCGTTAAATGAACTCCTCGATGATCTGGAAGATCGCGGTTTACTGACCGACGATGATGCCCTTTATGAGGCATTTTCGTCGTGGGCATCATCAACGGGGCGTCCGCTCTACCGGCACCAAGACGAATCTTTAATCGAGATTTTGTCGGGAAACCACGTCATTGCGGCAACGCCCACGGGCTCTGGCAAGTCAATGATTGCTTTGGCGGCGCATTTTGTGTCCATGGCGCATGGTGGCCGCTCGTACTACACGGCGCCTTTGAAGGCACTGGTCTCAGAAAAGTTCTTCGACTTGGTGTCGCTATTCGGCGCCGACAATGTCGGGATGGTGACGGGCGATGTCTCGCTGAACGCAGACGCTCCGATCATTTGCTGCACCGCGGAAATCCTGGCAAATCAGTCCCTGCGTGAAGGACCAACGCTCGACGCGGACATGATTGTTATGGATGAGTTCCATTTCTATGTTGATCCGCAACGAGGCTGGGCATGGCAGGTTCCTCTCCTTGAACTCACGCGTCCGCAGTTCATTGCAATGAGCGCGACGCTTGGAGACACGACTGTTTTCCGCAAGCAATGGACTGAGCGAACAGGGCGGCCGACGGTTGAAATTACCGATGCACAGCGCCCTGTTCCCTTGGAATACGACTATGTTGTCGACACTCTTCAGGACACGGTCGAGCGCCTACTTTCAGAGGGACGTCACCCGATCTACATCGTTCATTTCTCGCAAAAAGATGCGGTTGATACGGCCTCGTCATTGATGGACCGCAAGCTGGTTTCACCCGAAATTCGTTCTCAGATTTCGCGCGAGATTTCGACAGTGTCGTTTACGAAAGGTTTCGGGCAGACTTTGCGCGGACTCCTCTCCCACGGCATCGGCGTTCACCACGCGGGAATGCTGCCCAGGTATCGCCGACTTGTTGAGCGCCTCACCCAGCAGGGGCTGCTTCCGGTTATTTGTGGAACCGACACCCTTGGAGTCGGTATCAACGTCCCTATTCGCACGGTTTTGCTCACTTCCTTGGTGAAGTTTGATGGAAGCAAGATGCGGCACCTGCGTTCGCGTGAATTCCACCAGATCGCGGGACGCGCGGGGCGCGCAGGTTTCGACACCGTTGGTTTTGTCCGAGTTCTGGCCCCCGAGCACGAAGTAGAAGCAGCCCGCGAGCGCGCCCGTTTAACGGCTGCTCAAGAGGCGGCTCGTGATGAGCGTGAGGCGAAGAGAGCCAAGAAGAAGGCGTCCAAGAAGCGCAGCGGCCCGAAGGAAGGCCAGATTACCTGGTCTCGTTCGACTTTTGAGCGCCTACGCGATGCGGCCCCTGAAGCTTTGCAGTCTCATTTTGAGATGACGCACTCCACTGTTCTCAACGTGTTGGGCGGAGCAGCAGATGCTGGGCGAGATCCTGCAGAGCACCTGGTTCACTTGGCCCTTCACAATGATGACCAGCCGCTTCCGGCAAATCCGCATATCCGTCATCTTGCAGATATTTATACTTCTCTGCTCCAAGCCGGAGTTGTCGAGCATCTCTCCAGTGCCCGGGCTCAGGAGCTAGGTGTCTCTAGGTTGCAGCTGGTTGCGGACCTGCCGGATGATTTTGCGCTCAATCAGCCGCTTTCTCCCTTCGCTTTAGCTGCTTTCGAGCTTCTTGATCCGGATTCGCCGACCTTTGCCCTTGACGTGATTTCCATTGTCGAGGCCGTGCTTGAGGATCCCCGCCCCCTGCTGTATGCGCAGGAAAACCAGGCGAAAGCTGCAGCCGTTGCGTCCATGAAGGCACAGGGGATGGAGTACGACGAGCGCATGGCTGCCCTAGAAGAGATCTCGTGGCCTAAGCCTTTAGAAGAGCTCCTCTCCCCCGCTTTCAGTGTCTATGCGCGCTCAAACCCGTGGGTGGGAGATCTTGAACTCTCACCGAAGTCTGTCATTCGCGAGATGATTGAAAACGCCATGACCTTTACCGAGCTCATTTCCCGTTACGACGTGGGGCGCTCAGAGGGCGTTATTTTGCGCTATCTCAGTGATGCCTATCGGATGATGCGTCAAGTGATCCCAGAAGAAATCATGACTGAGGAACTTGAGTCGATGATTTCGTGGTTGGCTGATCTGATCCGCAGCGTTGATTCTTCTCTTCTGGATGAGTGGGAAGCAATGATGAACGGGGAAGAATTGGTCGAGGCCGAAGGGGCTCCTTCTGCCGTTGGAGCTGAGCGAGCATTTGGAGCCGATGAGTCCGGCGTTGTTGCTTTCACCGCAAATCGCCATGCTTTCCGCAATACCGTACGTCGGGCGCTCTTTAATTTTGTTGAGTTGATGAGTCGCGATGATGTCGATGGGCTTGAGCGAGCAAGCGCGCAGGCCGCAAATGCCGATGGACTCTTTGCTGAGGCAGCGCCTTGGACCGGCAACGACTGGGATCATGCCTTGGAACGCTACTGGGCTGAACACGATTGGATCGACATCAATCAGGGTGCGCGTTCCCAGGCGCTCTGCGCTTTGGAGGAACAGATCAGCGGTGAAGATATCTTGGCCTTGATTCCCTTCTCCGCCAGGGATAACGTCAATCAGCGCAGTCGTTTCGAGGCCCTTGCGCGGGCTGTCGATGAGGCTCCCGCCGGTTCGGTCTGGTTGGCGACTCAGACCATCACGGATCCTGAAGACAATATGGACTGGCGTATTGCCGCCCTCGTAGACTTGGCTGCCTCTGACAAGGAAAAGCGCGTGGTTCTGACAGTGCTCACGGTCGATGCACGGTAGGTACCTGCTTCGATACCTGCACGGCCTCTGGCTTCGCCATAGCTCTCAGCCACGGCATCGACAGCTTCATAGATTACGGCGCTCGCTCTCCCTCACAGGACGCTCGCCAATCTCCTGCTGAAGACGTAAAAGGTACCCGTCGGGGTCCTGAACCAAGAACTGACGGACACCGATCTCAATATCGCCTGCTCGATACCACTTCTCTTCGGGCTCAACAAAGATTGGCCATCCTACGCTTATGATGCGCTGCAATGCAGGATCTAGGTTCTCGACTTGCACCTCGAAGTTGATCCCGCGGCCAAGTGGTGGCTCAAGTGCGCCGGTCGCCCACGTCCTCCCCTGGTTGATCTGGTCGAGCATCAGGTGCGCATTACCCAAGACGAGGTATCCAAACCCCTCTTCGGGTCGCTCATAACGGAGGGAAAAACCGACCAAATCGCACCAGAAATGCCGAGAGGCCTCGTAATCGGTGACGGAAAGTTCAGGAACAAGCCCGGGTTCACAGGTCATTTCTACACTCTATCAGGCAGCTCGGATACAGAAGTTGAACTCGGTCATATTAGTCAGAGGTCCCAATGCATGAGAGCACAAACCCGGAAAGCTACGCTTGCGCTGCGAGGTCAACGACCTCGGCACCAACGATTTCCGCTAGGTCAAGCGGGCTCAGCTCTACACTCACTCCCCTGCGACCACCCGACACCAGCATCGTTTCATGATCCAAACATGAGGAATCGATAAAGATTCGATGTTTTGTTGTCTGCCCCAGAGGACTAATTCCGCCGACGACATAGCCCGTGCGGCGCTGCGCGACAGCCGGGTCGGCCATCGCAGCATTCTTCGCGCCGGCGGCTTTGGCAATGAGCTTCATCGACAGGTGCGCAAGCGCGGGAACACAACCCACGACATACTCCCCTGTTGGCTCGAGCTTGACCATCAAGGTCTTGAAAGCAATTGCTGGGTCGATCCCCAATTTCTCAACGGTTTCTTCACCGTAGGCACGCGCGGAAGGATCGTGCTCGTACTCGTGAACAACGAAAGGAACCCCGGCCTCGTTCAATTCCTCAATTGCATGAGTCGGTCCTGAAGCGTGATCTTTAGAGTGTTTACGAGCCATGCTTCCAGTGTAGAGACCTGAGATCAGATCACAGCACTGGGATCGTCAATCACCATCTTGCCGAAGGGGAAGCAGGTGATCGGGATGAGCTTGAGATTGGCAATTGCCAAGGGGATACCGATGATGGTGATAGCCTGCGCAATAGCGGTCGCAATGTGTCCAATCGCCAGCCAGAACCCTGCGATGATGAACCACACGAAATTCATCAGCGCGGATCCCGCCCCCGCCCCGGGAATGGGAACAACACGCTTCCCGAACGGCCACAGCACGTAGCTTGCGATGCGGAAGCTTGCGACTCCTGCGGGGATGGTGATGATGAAAATACAGGCGATAATTCCGGCCAAAATGTAGCCCAGAAATAGCGCGAACCCACCAAAAACCAACCAAATCACATTCAGCAAGAAGCGCATGTGCATCCTTTCGCTTTTCCGCTTCACTTTCGAGTTACCTCAAGTCTGCCATGTGACTGCGGGATTCAGCTGCGCTTTTTGCCCTGATTTTCCCCTGATTCATCCCTGAGTTAGCCGTCTACACTTGAGCTATGAGCATCCCGTCTGCAATTGCCCAGGCCCTTGACCGAATTGAGCGCGCACGCCAAGCCAGCGGTTGCAGCGATCGTGTGGCCTTAGAACTCGCAGTGAAGACGCGCAGCCCCGAGGAGTGCCGCGAGGCGGCCCAGGCCCTGAGTGACCTAGGACAGCCGATCCTGCTGGGACACAACCGAGTTCAAGAGGCAAAAGCAACCGTGGATGCGATCCGTGAGGTCCCGGGGGCTCAGATTCATCTGATCGGGCCTCTCCAATCCAATAAGATCAATCAGGCTCTCTCCTGTGTCAACGCGATTGAATCGATTGATTCTGTTGCCTTGGTGCAGAAAATCGATTCACGTGCGACCACAGAGCTCCCGATTTTCATCGAAGTCAATGTCTCAGGTGAAGACACCAAACACGGCTGCTCTCCCGCTGATTTTTCCTCGATTGCCGAGGCCGTCGCCGCCTCTACGCACCTCAAGCTCGCAGGCCTCATGACCGTCGGCCTCAACTCCCCCGCTGAAGCAGATGTTCGCCGCGGCTACGCGCTCCTGCGAGAGCTCCGCGACACCGCCGCGCAACAACTCGCAATCTCGGCAAACAAGCTGGAACTCTCCATGGGGATGAGTCACGATCTGGAATGGGCGATCGCAGAAGGCGCGACAATCGTCCGCGTAGGGACCGCAGTCTTTGGTCCGCGTCGCTTAGTTGCGCACGGGTAGAGCCTTCCCCACACCCCAGTCAATACCTGCGATGAGTGCAAGAAATACCAGAGCACCGCACAAAATCGCAACGATGTTAATCAGCACCTGCTGGTAACCCAGGACGCTCACGTTCACAAAATCGTACGGATACTGGTGGACAAAAGCCCCGCGAATTAAGGTGTAGACCACCCAAATCACTGGGATCACAAGGGCTTTCAGGACAAGCGAAGCATCTAACCCGCCACGAGGTCCACACAGTAGAGCTGCCAGAATCATTAGCGCCGGAACAACAACGTGTTGGAGCGGGTTCGTGAACACCGACCAGCCGCTGAGTACTTCAGTGGGACGAATCAAGAAGTGGTAGACGATCGCCGTCACGGTAATCATCATGAGGGCACACAACTGAAGTGCACGTCCCCACGAACCGATGTCAGGACCTTTCCACACGATCAACGTCGCGACAATGGCGACCAGAATATTTGACCACTCAGTGAAATAGGACAGGCATTCAATCATTCGCTGGCCGAAGCCGGCCCAGCCGAAGGGAGCTCCACCGAACATCCCAGGCCGGGCCACGGCCTCGCGAGAATATCCATCCACACCGGTGATAACCAGGGTGAAAACGACACCCACCCAGGCGGCGATTGCAACAAGCAGATAGGCCCAACGGCCAAAGGTCGCTAAGGTCATCGCTTTATCCTTCACGCGCTCAGGCCCAATCGGGCAGAATACGCACGCCGCCCTTATCGGCAGATGCTGCAAGCATTCCGTAGACCTTCAAGGCATCAGAGACATGACGCGAACGAGGCTTGGAGGGCTTCCACGGGGTGGCACCCATCTCCGCGCGGCGGCGCTCAAGTTCCTCATCGCTGACATTCACACGAAGCAGACGCTTGTTGACATCGATCTCGATCTCATCACCCGTGCGAACCAAGCCGATCGCACCGCCGGCAGCGGCCTCGGGAGAGATGTGACCGATGGAGATACCGGAGGTACCGCCGGAGAAACGGCCATCGGTGATCAGTGCGCACTTCTTACCCAGGCCCAGTCCCTTCAGGTACGAGGTCGGGTAGAGCATTTCCTGCATACCCGGTCCACCCTTGGGGCCTTCGTAGGTGATGACGACGACGTCACCTTCCTGAACCTTCTTGCTCAGAATCGATTCAACAGCCTCTTCTTGAGACTCCACAACGAAAGCACGGCCAACGAAGTGGAAGAGCGACTCATCAATACCCGCGCTCTTAATGACCGCGCCCTTCTCGGCGATGTTGCCGTAAAGGACCGCAAGACCGCCGTCCTTCGTGTATGCGTGCTCAACATCGCGGATGCAGCCATTCTCGGAATCAGTTTCCAGGGACTCGAAAAGGTTCGCGGTCGAGAAGGCGTGGGTCGTGCGCACGCCACCGGGCGCGGCGAGGTAACGATGCTTGGCCTCGTCGCTCGCGCTGCCACTGCGGATATCCCACTGAGCAAGCCACTCTTCCAAGGAAGGAGCGTGGACAGAGTGCACATCGCGCTGCAGCAAACCGGCGCGGTTGAGCTCACCCAGGAGTGCAGGAATACCACCTGCGCGGTGGACGTGCTCAATGTGGTACTTCGTCGAGTTCGGAGCCACCTTGCACAGGCAAGGAACCCGGCGCGAAATCGCATCGATATCATCCAGGGTGAAGTCCACCCCGGCCTCGTGAGCGATCGCAAGAATGTGAAGAACGGTGTTGGTCGAGCCACCCATCGCAACATCCAAGCTCATCGCGTTCTCAAAGGCGTGCTTGGTCGCGATGGAACGGGGCAGAACCGAATCATCATCATTGTCGTAGTACGCACGGCACATATCGACAATGCGGTGGCCGGCTTCCAGGAAGAGCTTCTTGCGCTCAACCTGCGTGGCCAAGGTGGTGCCGTTACCGGGAAGCGCCAAGCCAATGGCCTCGTTCAGGCAGTTCATGGAATTTGCGGTGAACATACCAGCGCAAGATCCACAGGTCGGGCAGGCATTCGCTTCGACGCGTGCCAGCTCAGCATCGGACACCGAGTCATCGACAGCCATGACCATGGCATCGATGAGGTCAAGGCGGTGCTCAACAACGCCTTCAATGGAAGCGCCGGATTCCATAGGACCACCCGAGACGAAGATCGTCGGGATGTTCAAACGCATCGCGGCGATGAGCATACCGGGGGTGATCTTGTCGCAGTTCGAGATGCACACCAGCGCATCGGCGCGGTGAGCGTTGACCATGTACTCGACCGAATCTGCAATCACCTCACGCGAGGGCAGCGAGTAAAGCATGCCGTCGTGGCCCATTGCGATGCCGTCGTCAACAGCGATGGTGTTAAATTCCTTCGCAACACCGCCTGCTTCGCGAATCGCTCCGGCGACCAAGTCGCCCATGTCCTTGAGATGGACGTGGCCGGGAACGAATTGGGTGTAGGAATTGGCGATCGCGATAATCGGCTTGCCGAAATCCCCATCCGTCATTCCGGTCGCACGCCAGAGCGCACGTGCTCCGGCCATGTTGCGTCCTTGAGTCGATGTTGCTGAGCGCAAAGGCTTACTCATGGATTTCTCCCCTATGACGAATTTGTAACGCCTTCAACCCTAGTTCGACCTCCGGGCAACGGCTCGCTAGGTTCACGAGATGGATGAGGCATTGCGCACGTTTTCACCGCAATGGCGCGCTTTCACTGCACTTTCACGGGATCTACGGACTGTCCACTTCCTGACCATCCACACGATGAGAGCAATGCCGGCCAGACCAAAAACGATAAGTTGGTATCGCGAAATCCATTCTTCGACGATCGCCCAGTTCGCGCCCAGCGCATATCCGGCACCAATAAGAACGGAATTCCACAGGGCCGAACCAATTGCCGTGTACAGAGTAAAGGGCAAAAGTCTCATCCGTTCGATACCGGCCGGGATAGAAATCAAGGAACGAACAACAGGAACGACGCGTCCCAGAAGAACTGCCAGCGGGCCTCGGCGCACAAACCACGCCTCGGCGCGTTCGATATCTGCTTTCTTGACGAAGGGAATCTTCGAGGCCAAGGAGTAGAAGCGCGCGCGACCAAACCACGCGCCCAGTGCATACAGCGCCAATGCGCCGACAACCGATCCGATCGTTGCCCATACAATTGCGCTCACCAATCCCATACTTCCCGAGGCCGCAGCAAAGCCCGCGGAAGGCAGGATCACTTCGCTAGGGATCGGTGGGAATAGGTTTTCTGCTGCGACAGCAATTCCCACTCCGGGAGCGCCAAGGGCACCTACAAGAGAAACAACGGCTTGGACAATAGGTTCAAGAAGATTACTCATACCTGTAGCATCGCCGCACAAGACAAGGAAGAGTTTTGTTCACCCTTTGCGTGGGCTGTGAAAGCCAATCACGGCGCGGAGCACTGAACCAGTTCACCCTCACCTGTAATACGCAGCTGGCGTTCGGATGCGGAGATGAAAACCGCCTCGCCTCGGCCCAGGGTGCACTCCCCGGCCTCGGTCGACAAACTCAAGCGTCCGCGGGTCACCATTGCAATTCGAGGCCCCTCACCGGGAACGCGAAGATTGCTGAGGTCAGGGGTGCAGGTCGTCACGGTGAGTTCAAATTCCTGAGCGGGCGCCAAGAAACGATCCGAATGCGGGCTGGGATGCTCGGGAGCGAGGCGAATCGGAGGAAGTGCAGAGAATTCGGCAATTTCGACAAGCTGTGCACTGTCAACATGCTTGTGGGTCAGTCCCGCTCGAATGACGTTATCCGAGGCCGCCATCACCTCGATCCCCAAACCGCGCTGGTAGGCGTGGATCTGGCGCGGCGGAATATACGCAGCCTCACCTGCACGAAGCGAAACGGGATTCATCAGGAATGCCAAGATGATTCCAGAATCACCACCGTGCACTGCTTCCAACTCGCACACCAATTGATCGGCGCGAAGCGAGGGGGAATTGCCTGATTCCATACGCGTGCGGCAGGCATCAACAAATTCCTCGACAAGGGCTGGGGTGACGGGTGAATCGATATCGAAAACCCACGAGGCCAAGGAACGCAGGCCCCCGCGCACGGTTGAGAGCTTGAGTCGTCGGCGAAGAAGCTCAGCCAGCTCACCCTCGAGGCCTTCCAGAAGTCGGCGCGCCTTTCGAGGGACTCGGAAACCAATGAGGGCCTCGAAATCGGTCAGGGCGTAGAGCATTTCGGGCTTATGGTTCATATCCCGATAGGAGCGGTTCGGAGCGGTGCGCTCGATTCCCAGCACTTCTTCGCGCAGGTAGCCTTCTCGAGCGATTTCCTTTGTGGGATGGACCTGAAGAGAGAGCGTCTCATCGGGCGCAATGACCTTCATGAGGAAGGGAAGATTGTTTCCAAAGGCGTAGAGGATTCCCGATCCCAGGGCCTTCTTAGGATCCTGTGCGATGAGGTCGCCCAGAGTTGAACCGTCTTGGAGGAGGGTTGGACCATCTGGGTGATTACCGAACCAGAGTTCAGAAACAGGCCGAGGCCCTGGTGTCTCGCCCAAGAATTCGGCGATTGCGCTCTGCGAGCCCCAATCGTCAAACTTGCGCCAGCCCTGAAGCTGCTGCATCCCGGTCTCCTCAACTTCTCTGTAACAGCGGTGTATCCGCGCGTTGTTACAGATGAACTATGGCGTTATTTCTTCACAAAACGCGTGGTATCTGTGAAAAGTTTAGCGTGCACCTTCTTCACGGTCCGCCAAAGCGCGCAGGGCACCGCCGGATTCATAAAGTTGATCCCAAGTTCCAACTTCAACAATGCGCCCCGAATCCATAACGATGATTTGATCAGCGTCGCGAATGGTATCTAGGCGGTGCGCAACAACAATCAAGGTCTTATCGCTGGTGCGACGGCGAATCCCCGCCAGGACGCGAGCTTCGGTTTCGCGGTCAACTTGGGAGGTGGCCTCGTCAAGGATCATGATGGGGGTTTCGCGCAGGAGGGCGCGGGCAAGAGCCAGGCGCTGGCGTTGTCCGCCGGAGATGCGCTCGCCCATTTCGCCGACCTTGGTGTCGATTCCTTCGTTTTCCGAGGCGACCCACTCGCTGAGGTCAACTGCTTCCAGTGCGTCGTTCAGTTCAGCGTCGCTTGCGTCGGGGCGTGCAAGCAGAAGGTTTGCGCGAATTGAATCGTTGAAGACGTGAGCGCGCTGCGGGGCCAAGGTGACAACAGAGCGAATGTGCTCTTGGCTGTCCTCACGCAGGTCCACTCCCCCGATGCTGATCGAACCGGAGTCCGGATCCCATACGCGAGCAAGCAGAGCAGCAAGCGTCGACTTACCCGAGCCCGATGCACCAACGATTGCGGTTGTCGAGCCGGCAGGAATAGTGACAGTCACGTCATGGAGAACTTGGGGGCGATGGTTCTCGTATCCTTCAGAGTCATCTTGAAGGCCTGAAGCTATAGCAACCTGCGGGTAGGTAAAGTCCACGCCCGTAATCTGAAGATCACCGCTTCCAGCGATGGGGCGAGGGGCTTCCGGATCGGGAACAAGTGGTTCGCGATCGGTCACCGCGAAGATTCGCGCCGCCGAGGCGTAGGCCTGGTCGAGATCCGCGGTGAGATCCTCAACCGCCAAAACCGGTGCAAAAGAGGCCAGTGCAACGCCCAAGGACATGGTGACCTGCGCGACGCTTAGTTTGCCCGAGGGGTAAGCCGAGCAGGCGACAAGGAGCTGAGCGACGACAGCCAGGGGAAGCAGTGCTTGATTAAAGCCTCGTCGAACGGCAATCCAGAAAGAGGTCTTGTACTGAGCTTGGAAAATGTATTCTTCCAGCTCGTCAGCCATTTCTTTCATGCGATGTTCCTGCGCACCGAAAGCAATGACTTCGCGCACGCCTTGAACCGAGTCGGTGACGTGGTGCGAGAGCCTACCGCGAGTCGCGCGTAGCACTTGCGCAGCTTCGTCGGTGGTCTTGCCACCGAAGGTCGGAACACAAATCCCTGCCAGGGCAAGGAAAGGTGCCAGAACAAGAGCATTGAGCGGCGAGATTGCCACGCCCATCCACACGACAGTCCCGATGGGAACGATCACCGCCGTTGCCAGGGGCACCAGGGTGTGCGCGAAGAAGACCTCGACACGATCGACATCTTTCGTGACTCGCGACAGAAGGTCACCGGTATCTGCGCCCTCGGTCATCGCCGGGGCCTGAGGTTCCAGCGAATCAAAGAAGTAATTACGCAGCAGCGCAAGAGAGCGGAAAGCAACGTAGTGTCCCGCGTATTGCTCGAGGTAGCGGAACAGGGCCTTGAGCAGGGACATGATCACCAGCGCCCACACCACCCATGACAGGGTGACCGAGGCCGGATCCGAGGCATAGGAACCCAATGCCCATGTTCCCACCGCAAAGAGCGCGATCCCTAAAACCAGCGCAACAATACGCGCAAGTAGAGAGAAAACAAGCGGGAAAAGGACGGGACGAGCGACGCGAATGAGGCGGCGCGAGAGGTCCATGCGCGTGAAGTTCTGGGGGTTCATCGAAGTTCCCCTTCCTTCAGTTCAACCTGGCGGTCTGCGTGAGCGATCGTTGCTCCTCGGTGAGAGATTGTGATGGTCGTGCGCCCACGTGCAACGGTATCGATGGCGTTAAGCATCTGTCTTTCACTTTCCAGATCAACGTGTGCAGTGGGTTCATCAAGCAGAAGGATTGGGGCATCTTTAATAAACGCTCTGGCAAGTGCGACGCGCTGCGCTTCACCGCCTGAGAGAGCCAGTCCCTTGTCACCGACGCGGGTATCCAAGCCCTCGGGAAGCCTCGCCAGAAGATCGTCGAGGCCGACGGTGCGCAGTGCCGTGAGGATGTCCTCATCGCTCGCTGCGGGGTTGGCGATCAGGATGTTCGCGCGCAAAGTATCAGAGAAAAGGTAGGTGGTTTGTTCAACGACGGCGATTTGCGAGCGAACCCATTGCAGAGGCACCTGGGAGATATCAACGCCATTGATGAAGATGGATCCTTCGGTGGGACGGCGGTGCGCCTGGATCAGGCTTGAGAGCGTTGACTTTCCAGCGCCCGAGGTGCCCGTGATGGCAATGTGCTCACCGGGGGCGACGCGAAGGGAAGCTCCGCGCAGGATCGGGGTGTCGGCCTCGTAAGCGAAGGAGACGCTGTCGATGCGCACTTCCCCGGGTGCGGGAAGGACTGTGGGAGAACAAGCACCGTGTTCTGCGGGGTCGATGACCTCGGGAGTTTCGCTGGTGAAGCGCTTGATTTCGCGGGTTGCAGCAATTCCGCCCATGCCGATGTAGAAGAATTGGCCGATTCGATCCAGGGGGTCGAGCATGATCGAGGAGAGCAGGACAAGGGTGACGGCCTGACCGATTGTGAACCAGCCATCGCTCAGGCGCCAGTAGGCAAGAGCTGTCGCACCGGTAATCATTCCCAGCGAAAAAACACCGTCAACGACCAGCAGGACCATCTGGTTTCCGGCAAGGTAGCGCATGACTTTGCGGCGAACGTTTTCTGCGGCCTGTGCAAGGGTGCGGCCCACGCGCTTTCCGGCTCCGATGTAGGACAGGGTTGAGAGTCCCTGGATCGCGTCTAGCTCTTGAGCGGCAAGCGCGCGAGAGGACGCACGATACCGTGTGGAAACCGGTCGAAATGCCCTTTGGAAAGCACCGACAGTAAGGGGAACAACGGGAATAGAGATTGCCAGGACCGCGGCCGATACCCAGTCGAAAGTAAATACGACTGCAACGACCATGATCGGCGTGATCAGCGAGGCCAGCATGGGTGCGATGAAGGTGCCTCGATAATTGGAGCTGCGCTCAACACCATCGGTTGCGGTATTGACAATGCGACCCGAGCGTTCCTTCGTGCGCTCGCTGACTCCCAAGCGGAATACCTGGGCGACCATGGCGTGACGTAGGCGCGGTTCTTCTGTGCGCAGGCGTGTACCGCCCGAGAATGAGGCGCTAAACGCCATCATTCCTGCTGCTAAGGCAAAGAGTAAAAGGCACCCCAGCGACAGGAGACTGACCTTGCCGCTGATGAGAGCGTCAATGACCAAACCGAGCTCGATATAGAGGATGATCAGGAACATCGCGGGCAGCAGATTCTTGACGATCTCAATCACTGTTGCGAGCCGTCGTTTCGGGTATGGCTGCGGTAGCGCGCTTGGCGAGGCGTTGAGCTCCGGTCCCATCGATTCGCTCTCCTCATTCGGCTATATGACGTCATTTCATTATGACTCTACTTAGGACTACCTTAGCTTCTTAATGACAGAAAGTCATATAGAAGGGAAAGCGTCATACCGAAGACGTGTGAGGGGGCGTTCGGATCACTCCGAACGCCCCCTCACACTGAAGTTTTACGATGTAAAACCGCGGGCTCCCCGCTCAGCAGCACGGGAAGGCGGCCACGGCCTCGTCAATCGAGTCAGGCCAGACGGTACATCCAGCCGAAGGGATCTTCCACGCGGCCCATCTGGATATCGGTAATATCCTTCCAGATCTGGTGGGTGACGGGACCCGCGGGAAGCTCGACGTCGAAATCGTCCGAGGCAAGGCGAGCAATCGGCGTCACGACTGCAGCGGTACCACAGGCGAAGATCTCAGCGACCGAGCCATTCTTAATGCCTTCGACTAGGTCGGCAAGAGCGATGGATTCCTCGGTCACCGGCACACCACGCGAACGCAGCAGTCGGCAGATCGCGCTACGGGTGCCACCCTCGAGGATTACGCCGGTGAGCTTGGGGGTACGCACGCTTCCATCGGCCATGACGACGAACATATTCATTCCGCCGAGCTCTTCGAGGTACTTGTGCTCGTAGGTATCCAGGTAGCAAACCTGCTTGAAACCGCGCTCTGCAGCCAAGTTCTGCGGGAGCAGCGAAGCCGCATAGTTACCGCCAGCCTTTGCCGAACCGGTTCCACCGGGGCCGGCGCGGTGGTAGTGCTTCTCAACCCAAATGGACACGCCCGTCTGAGTGCCCGACTTGAAGTAGGGGCCGACCGGAGAGCCGATGACGTAGAAGTCAACCTGGTGGGCGGAGCGCACGCCAAGGAAGGGCTCAGACGCGAAAGTAAAGGGACGCAGGTAGAGAGAAGATCCTTCAGCACCCGGAACCCACTTTTCGTCTGCACGCACATAGTTCACCAGAGCTGCGACAAAGTCCTCGCGGTCCATCTGCGGCATGGCCAGACGCCAATTCGAGTGGTTCATACGCGCGGCATTGAAGCCGGGACGGAATGTCCAAATACTGCCGTCGGAGTGACGGTAGGCCTTGATACCTTCGAAGGCCGACTGGCCGTAGTGAAGGACAGCTGCTGCAGGAGACAGGTCAAGAGGACCAAAGGGAATGACTTCGCGCTGGCCCCATCCGGTTTCGGGCGTCCACCGCATGTGCGCCATGTGATCGGTGAAAACTGTTCCGAAGTTCAGTTCTTCCATGGCCTTTTCGTAATCCGCCTGCGGAGTCGGATTCGGGTTCTGGGTCAGCGGGAAACGACCAGCCAGTTCATCTGCCGAAGGCAGAGGCTCCTCCCCCAATCGCTCCAATTCGGTGGGAGTGTGCTGCGTTTCTGTCATCGTGTCCTCCTCAAAAGCTGAAGTACGTTCAGAATATTCCCCTTGCGGGGGTCAGGCATTAGGTGGTCCGCCATCTGACCCGTTGGGATGGGGTGAGCGGCGCCTCTCGGCTCCCACTCCCCCGGGTGCAACTGCCTTCTGGTTCCTGTTCCCCGGACCCGGCCTCGTCAGCGGCGAATCAGCGCGACCAGGTCGTTGCCAATCTGCTCGGTCGTGCGAACCAAGGGGTCGCCAGCGGCGTTAGCGGCAGCACGGTTGCGCATGTCTTCTTCAATCGCGTCCATGATCGCGCGCGACTGATCGGCATATCCGAGGTGATTGAGCATGAGCGCGACAGATGCAATGGTTGCGGTCGGGTCCGCCTTGCCCTGACCTGCAATATCGGGCGCGGAGCCGTGGACGGGCTCGAACATTGAGGGGTGCGCGCCTTCGGGGTTGATATTTCCCGAGGCCGAAAGGCCAACACCACCGGTAACGGCTCCCGCCTCATCGGTCAAGATGTCGCCGAAGAGATTATCGGTGACGATGACGTCGAAACGGCCTGGATCGGTCACCATGTAGATCGTTGCGGCGTCAATGTGACAGTAGTCAACACGGACCTGCGGGTATTCGCGGCCAATTTCCTCGACGATGCGGCTCCACAGACCACCGGCGAAGACCAAAACATTGTGCTTGTGGACCAGCGTCAGGTGGTGAGCCGGACGGGCTGCTGCCTGTTCGAATGCGTAGCGCACAAGGCGCTCAACGCCAAAGGCTGTATTGACGGAAATCTCCTGTGCGACCTCGTGAATCGTGCCCTTACGCAGGGTGCCACCGTTTCCTGCGTAAAGACTTTCAGTGCCCTCGCGCACGACGATGAAATCAATGTCTCCGGGGTTCGCCAGCGGGGTCGGGACACCCGGGTAGTAGTGCGAGGGGCGCAGATTGACATAGTGGTCCAGTGAGAAGCGGAGCTTGAGGAGCAGGCCGCGCTCAAGAACACCTGAGGGGACCGACGGATCGCCAATCGCACCCAAGAGGATGGCATCGTGCTGGTCGATGACCTCGAGGTCCGTGTCGGTCAGGATCTCGCCGGTGCGGTGATAGCGACGCGCACCCAAGTCGAATTCTGTGTACTGCAGCGTGACATCAGAGGGAATAACAGCTTCCAGAGCCTTGATGCCTTCGGGGACGATTTCCTGCCCGATGCCGTCACCGGGGATTACTGCGAGTTTCAGATTTGTCATGCTGCCATTGTTGCGCGGGGGCGACAGGTCGGCAGAAGGTGTCCATATTTCGGGGTGCGCAGGGCGGGGTCTCGTCCGTAATCCAGGCTCCCGCAGGCATTGGCACCACTTGGCGGCATCGACACAACGCGGCGGCATCGACACAACGCGGCGGCATTGGCACTACTTGGCGGCATCGCATAGCCCAAAAATCGCAATGCCACTCCTCCAAACGGTGTCAATCACGCCAAACAGTGTCAATCTGAGCCGTCATCGTCGGGTCCCGGGCGCACATCGCCGGATTTCGCCGTGAAAACCCGACACAAACCACTCCAACCAGTGCAAATCCGCTCCAAGTCACCGAATTTGGCCGTAGACGCCAGACACGAAGCGCGAAACAGCACTAAACCGTCCGATCAGCACCCAAAGACCTGCTTCGCGCGCAACAAACTTTTCCACAACGCTGGATTGCAACGATTCATCCACATGTTTTCGGCCGGAAAACACGCAGCCCTCTCCCTCGCCCCACACTGTCCACCATGAGCACGCAACTGCCGTATGTAACCCTGAGCCATCGCGGGAGCTCCTCCAAAAGTTCCCACCTCAAGGGACAATTGCGCTTACACCGCGGCGCCTACGTTCAACTGCCATTTGACCTCAGTCAGGCGAAGCCCTGGGAAATCTGGGAGTCAATCGCGCTGGCACGAATCATTGCGTCAGTACAGCAAGGAAAAACGACACCACTTGTCGTTGGCAGCTCATCGCTTCTACTCCACGGGGTACAAGGCTGGACCTCGAACCCAAACGTTGAGTTGTATCAGCCGCAGCGCCGGACAAGCCAGCTCATTCCTCCGTGCAGATGCGGAACAATCTCCGTGCCCGCGACCCTGCGAGTCTATCGGCGTACTCCCCCGATTACCTCGGAACGCACGCAGGTTTCAGGACTGCTTACCGAGCACCCCTACGATGCGCTGATCCGCTGCGCGATGCACGATGATGCGCTTCAAGCCTTCGCCCTCGGATGCAGCGCCCTCCACAAGTGGTCTGGATTCAGTAATTTCTCGCAAGATGCGTGCCGAGGCCGTGCCGAAGTCATTCGAGAGAATCTCCTTTCGCGTTTGGAACGGGAAGGAGGCCGTCGAGGTTGTGTCCGCGCGCGACGGATCCTGACCACAATCGACCCCGGATGCAGCAATCCTGCCGAGGCCGCACTGACTTGGGTGGTTCGCACGCTATGCCCCTACGAAGTTTCGACGCAAAATGAGCTCTCAGTAGGTGGCCGACGCTTCTTTGCCGACATTGCAATTCCGCATACCAAATTCATCATCGAGTTCGATGGAATCGAGAAACTGGGTTCGACACAGGGAGAATTCGACCGCGCGAAACGCTCGTGGGTTCAACGCGAACAGGCGCTACAAGACCAGGGCTGGCGTTTCCTCCGAGTCAACTGGCTGGATTTCAACGACTGGGAAGCGCTGCGCAGTCGGATTAGCTCTGCGATCGGGGTGGCCTCGAAGCCTATTCCCGCTCGTTACGCGCTGTTGTGGGAGCCTCCAAGTGAGCGTTGCGATGGTGAAGGACGGCGCTTTCGGGGCCATGAATCGCATTGGCCAAATGGGACGGATGGAAGCTGGACTTAAAATTTGTTTTCCGCTTGTAAGTCAAACCGGCACGAATTGAAGGTGGGACTGAGTAGCATAACCCCATGTCGACAGCCATTGATGTTTATCCGACAGTAAATGCCCTGCCTCTTGTTGAGGAGATTCGTGGGCGCACACAAGAGTTATTTCAAACTTTATTGAACCGTCACGGTATCGGTTCAACAATAGAGGTTATAGCTTTCTATCCCTCTCCGTCGAAGGTACCAATTAAGGACGTCGAAAAAGACACGGTGTGGACGCCGGATTTGTATCTAGGCTTCGAATATTTGATTGATGGGATCTGGGATTCGAATTCCTGGCATAGTTGTTCTTTTATCGAAGCTGACGATCGGTACATCGTCGAAGAACTCGAAGATATTGTTCCCCCAACTCGACTTTCAAAAATTCTGGCACAGGACCACTACTGGTTTGACGAAAATAACTCTGATGGCCCTCCTGTTGCCTCAACCGGTTACGGTTTGGTTTGTGCAGCTCTGGCTGAAGCAACCGAAGGAATCATCGCCTCATTTGACTGCGAATCTGACGAAAAATACAACGGCGAAACCGCTGAGAAGTTTCTTGCCTGGTGGGGCGACAGACAAATCGATTTCTATGGCGAGGACGCGTTCAGAAATCCACGAAGGAAGAGATACTAACTAGTCTTTGAGTAGAAGACTCATGCACGCGCCCCCAGATGTGGTCGGCAGGCACGAAGACTCATGGACAGCCACCTATGAACCGAACAACAGGTGGTAACGACTGCGCCTCCCCCCCATGCACCCTGATCGCCGAAATCTTCCCAAATACGGACAAGATCAGCCTCTTGACCCCCAAGAATCTACACGCGTAGAATCGTGGCCATCGTCACCGGATACACCGACCGGAACGCTCACCTACCAACCTACGCTGCGAGGAGGCAGATAATGGCACAATCGAATGAGGAGCTTCAGGCATCGGACCTGAATTTCCAGACCCCTGAGGGCCGCAAGAGCTTCTGGCTCAACATCTTCTCAGTCTGGCTGGGCACGACAATGGAATACGTCGACTTCGCCCTGTACGGACTCGCCGCCGGCCTTGTCTTCGGCGATGTCTTCTTCCCAGAGCAGACCCCAATCATCGCTCTACTTTCATCCTTCGCGACCTACGCCGTCGGCTTCCTCGCCCGTCCGCTGGGCGCCATTATTTTGGGCCGTGTCGGCGACCGTCATGGACGCAAGGTCATCATGGTTATCACCGTCGGACTCATGGGCGTTTCAACCACTGCGCTGGGCTTGCTCCCCACATACCGCCAGGTCGGCTGGCTTGCCCCGGCATTGCTCGTATTCTTGCGCCTCTGCCAAGGATTCGGCGCAGGCGCCGAACTCTCCGGCGGCGCAGTCATGCTCGCCGAGTTCTCCCCCGTCAAGCACCGAGGCGTAGTCGCTTCACTCATCGGCGTTGGCTCCAACACAGGCACGCTCCTTGCTTCCTCAGTCTGGCTGCTGGTCTTGACCATGCCGAAGGAACAGCTCATGACGTGGGGCTGGCGAATTCCTTTCTTGATCTCGATCTTCATCGCTTTCTTCGCAATCTTCCTGCGTCGTTCCATGCAGGAAAGCCCCGTGTTCACCGCATTCAAAGAACGCAAGAAGCGCGAGCAAGAATCTGTTGTCGAAGCCGGTCTTGACGCTCACGAAGGCGGCTGGCGCGCATTCTTCGTCATGCTTGGCCTGCGTATCGGCGAAAATGGACCTTCATACATCGCCCAGTCCTTCCTCGTTGGCTACGTCGTCAAGGCTCTGGCCATGGAGAAAGCCGTTCCGACGACCGCTGTTCTGGTCGCCTCGTTCCTCGGTTTTGCCATCATCCCCTTCTCCGGGTGGCTCTCGGATCGTTTCGGTCGCCGCATCACATACCGTGTCTTCTGCGCACTCCTGGTTCTCTACGCTTTCCCGGCCTTTGCTCTTCTGCAATCTAAAGACCCGTGGATCGTCGGCAGCGTTATTGTTGTCGGCATGGGACTGGGGTCGCTGGGCATCTTCGGTGTTCAAGCGGCCTACGGCGTCGAACTTTTCGGCGTTCAGCACCGCTACTCACGAATGGCTGTTGCCAAGGAACTCGGCTCAATCCTCTCGGGTGGTACCGCTCCAATGGTCGCCTCGGCACTCCTTGCAACCTTCAATTCGTGGATCCCGCTGGCAACCTACTTTGCGGTTACGGCCTTCATCGGCTTTGCGACCACTTTCGTTGCTCCCGAGACCCGCGGCCGCGACCTCACTCTCCTTGAGGACGCAATCTAATACCTCCCAAAGGAGCGAATAGACATGGCGAAGCAGCCCACCCGCGACGATGTCGCTCGACTTGCCGGTACTTCAACTGCCGTGGTCAGTTACGTCGTCAACGGTGGGCCTCGCAATGTCCGCCCCGAGACCCGTGAACGTGTTCTCGAGGCAATCGAACAACTGGGGTATCGCCCCAACGCCTCAGCCCAGTCTCTTTCTCGAGGCCGCAGCGACCTTTTTGCACTCCTCGTCCCAGACCTTGCGAACCCCTACCTCGCCGAGCTTGCCCAACGCCTCGAAGAAGAATTCTTCCGCAGAGACATGGTCTTAGTTGTTGGCGATTCTCATGATGACCAAGACCGCGAGTCCACGATTCTCGAGGCCTTCCGTCGCCAGCAGATCGCGGGGCTCGCCTGGTACGGAGTCACCCAACCGCTCCCTTTGGATCTTCTTGAGGACGCCTCGTTCCCGGTGGTTTTACTCAATGAGCCCGATGGTCAACGCATGGGAAACCACTCAAGGATCACCCGCCTCGTCGCTGATGAACAGGAGGCTGCACGCATTGCGACTGAGCACCTCCTGCAGCACGGGAGGACTCGTGTGGCAATGGTTGCTGGCCCCAAGGGACGTCACAATGCCCGCGAGCGCATCCGCGGGTGGCGTTTGGCTTTGCGTCAGGCTGGGCTCGACGAGGGCGTGGTCATTAATGGACCGTTTACTCGCGTCGGTGGCGTTCAGGCTGCTCAGGCCTTGATCAATTCGGGTGCCGACGCTGTGGTTGTTTCGAACGAATTACAGGCTACTGGTTTGTTGCGAGAACTCCATCGCGCGGGGGTCGCCGTGCCTGAAGATATCGCGGTTGTTGTCCTCAATGGAACAGCATTGTCTGAATTTTTGTGGCCGCCAGTGACCAGCGTGGACGTCCCCGTGAGCTCGCAGGCCGAGGCAATCGCTGATTTTGTCATGGGAACGGATCGCGCGCGCGACCTGAGCGTGACTTCCCGTTTAACGAAGCGGGCAAGCTGCGGGTGCTCGTATTCTTCGAAGGAATGATGATGTCTCTTCCGATCATTATCGACTGCGACCCGGGAAATGGAATCCCGGGCGCCAATGTTGATGACGCACTAGCTCTTCTGTATGCCCTGCGCCATCCTGAACTGGATACCCGGGCCGTGTGGACGGTTTTCGGGAACACGCCTTCTGATACAGGAGCGAAGTGCGCCCAAGAGATCGTTGATTGTGCGGCGGTTACCGGCCAGACTCCCCCGCATATTCAGCAGGGTTCGACCCGTCCTTTGCAGGCGAGCACGCAACGTTGGGATCGCCAGCGCAAGGAGTACGCCTCAAGCCCCGAGGGAGTAAGCGCGTGGGGAGACGGGCGCTTCGTCCCCGTTGCGGGTGATGGGAATTCTTCCTTTGACGAGGCCGTGGCCGAGAAGTTGTTCCGCGATGTTACAGACGCTGCATCGGCCGGTGCGGCATCATCGGCGGACCAGAAGGTAACGATTGTTGCGATTGGTCCACTGACGAATATCGCACGTTTGTTGGTGGCGCATCCCGAGTGCAGCGAGCTGGTTGAACAGATCGTGCTGATGGGCGGATGCTTTGGTTTTGGCGATCTTGTGGATACAAATTTTGCCGTCGATCCCGAGGCAGCGCGGATAGTTTTCGATAGTGCAATTCCGCTAACTGTTGTTCCTTTGGATACGACTCGGACGACTCACATGTCTGAAGAACGCTGGGATCGGATGTTGAAAGCTTGTACGGGCAAGGATTTAGCCGAGGCGCTTCGACAGTGGATTAATCCATGGCTCGCTTTTTCTCAGCAGACCCGCCCGGTTGATGGCATGTGGGTCCACGACTTAGTGACGCTATTTGCGCTGACAAATCCTGAGTTGGTCACGGTTGAGGATGCGCATTGTGCGGTTAACGAAGCAGGGAAGCTGATGCGTTATGCAGACGGGCGTCTGCTGAGTGTTGTGACCGCGGTGGATAACGAGGGTTTGCTGGGGGCTTTGGAGCGAGTCATCGCCGGCCGGAACTAGGTTTTTGATTCACCCGCGCCAAACTGCCCGCAGATGAGGGTGCTTCACAGTAAAGTGAAAGCATGCTTGACGATGCGGTTGCACAGAAATTACGCGCGTTCTCTACGGAGCGCGATTGGGACCAGTTCCACACGCCCGAAAACTTGGCGAAATCAATTTCTATCGAGGCCGCGGAGCTCTTGGAGTGCTTCCAGTGGTCCTCCGATGGGGATCCCCAGGCGGTCAAGGAAGAGCTCGCCGACGTCCTCACCTACTGTTACTTTCTCGCGATGAAGGTCGGACTTGAACCCGATCAGATCGTGTTGGAAAAGCTTGCTGTGACGGCGCAGAAGTATCCGGTTGAAAAATCGCGTGGGAGCAGCGTGAAGTATGACCAGCTCTAAACAGCAGATCGCGCAAGCTCGCAGACATATTCAAATTCTGGAGTTTCCTTTCAGTGATGTTGGTAGCAGCGAAATAAAAATAGAGACCAACTCCCGACTTCATAATTGGCCGGTCGTCTACATCATTAATAATGACGAGCGACTCTATGTCGGTGAAACAACTAACTTTCTCAGCCGCACGCGCCAGCACCTGCAGAACAAACAGAAACAGGAATTGGAAGAGATTCGTGTCATCCTTGACGGCACTTTCAACAAGTCAACCTGCTTGGATCTGGAGTCTCAGCTCATCATGTTGTTCTCCGGAGACGGAAAATACGAAGTCATCAACAGCAACGCAGGAGTCGCTGACTGCGATTACTTTGATCGCGAACACTACCAGGTCTCTTTCGACCAGATCGTGGAGAACCTGCGCGTCTTGGGGCTGTTCAATCAGAGTGCCCTAGACATTCGAAACAGCAACCTTTTCAAGTACTCACCTTACAAGGCACTCAATGAGGATCAGCTCCAAGTGACTGCGGCAATCATGGATGACTTATGGCGCTCACTTGAAATAGACGAACCCTCAGTCCATATCATTCAAGGAAGCGCGGGGACTGGAAAAACCATCGTCGGCATTTTCCTCACAAAGTTACTATCCGATCTGGGAACCCCAAACCAAGTTCCCACCAGTGAATCAGTGTTTGACGACTACTACCTAGAGGGGTATAAACAGCTGTTCGAAGGGCGAAAAATTGGGCTTGTTGTTCCCCAACAATCACTGCGCGCATCTGTCAAAGACGTCTTCTCAAAGATTTCATCTCTTGATCGCAGTATGGTCCTAACACCATTCGATGTAGGTGAATCTGACGAACGTTTCGACATTCTGATTGTCGATGAAGCGCACCGTTTGAACCGCTATTCTGCGCAGGCAAACGGCGCAATGACAAACCGCTATCGGAAAGTCAATGAGCGTCTATTTGGAAATCCTGAATCGGGAAACAGCCAGCTGGACTGGCTGCGAAAACAATGTGATCACCTTATATTGCTGCTCGATCCAGAACAGAGCGTGCGGCCGCAGGATCTCACACCTAAAGAGATCTACAGATACATCGATTCAAGCCACACTACCGAACGATTCCATGCATTACATTCACAGCTGCGAATCCAAGGCGACTCTGCAGAATACGGAGACTTCCTTGATCAGCTGTTATCAGTTGCGCCACAGAGTCCCATCGAGGTACCGACAATTGAAGGATACGACCTTCGCATTTTCAATGATCTTGAGGAAATGATCGAAGAAATACACAAGCGCGAGCAAGAATTCGGCTTGTCTCGCCTTGCTGCAGGTTACGCATGGGAGTGGGTTTCTAAGAAGAACAAGGGAGCTCCAGATATCGTCATCGGCGACTGCAAGCTTTTCTGGAATAGCACTGATACGGATTGGGTCGGGAGAGGAAATCCGGACGAAGTCGGTTCTATCCACACATTGCAGGGATACGACCTCAACTATGCAGGTGTAATCATCGGTCCGGACATCGAAGTCGACGAGCATGGTTTCTTACGCGCAAACCGCGCCCGCTACGCCGATAAACGCGGAAAAGCAGATGTTGGCATCGCTTTGGATCCCGCAGAACGTCAAACTACAGATGAAGCTCTACTCCGCTACATCCGCAATTGCTACCGCGTTCTACTCACGCGCGGAATTCGCGGAACTTACATCTACGCCGGAGCAAGCACCCTCCGCCAGCGCCTTCAAGGCGCCTAAGATCCGTGCAATCTCCCACCAAAAGCATCATGCCCGAGAACTGTCGATTAGTCACCAGTTCTCGGGCACACGTTCCAGCGGGGACCGCCTCACGAATTCGGGTCGGCGTCGATCGCTCCTTGAACGTCGTTGAACAGCAGGTTCGAGATCTCAACCTGGACGATCTCCACATTCGGCACATCGTGCAACAGCAGCGGGTCATCGGCCGAGGTCTGCAAGGCCAGAGTTCCGCATCCGAACAGGCGATCGTTCAGATCCTTGACCATCTGAATGTCTGAGATACGGCTGAGCGGCAGGTCGTGCCCCGTGCGCTGGAAAATACCCGAGCGCGTAATGATCCGCTTCGTCGTCACCGTGTAGGTCGCCGACAACCATTTCAGCCAAGGAATAACGAACAGCGGAATCGCCACGATCACAAAGACGATCCAAATTGCCGGCAGCGCCCACTTGCGCGAGTCCACGGGCACAAATACCGATCCAACAATTGCGGCAGCAAGCAGCAGCACAACCGCCACAATCCTCCACAGCAGCACTTTGATGTGCGTATGCATGTGGCGAACGATCACTTCATCTTTGCTCAGGAGCTTTTTCGACAAACCCATGGCCTCATTCTGCCAGACAATGTCCACACCTTCTGGAAATTTCCTCTCCCCACGATCCTGCTAGTCTGGAGCAGTCGAGAGGAAACACATGAACACCCTGGTCACTATCCTTCTGGTTTGCGCCGCACTCATCGTTGTCATTGCCGGCCTCCACCTCTTCGTGACCGGTCTCTTGGTCCGCAACCAAGCCGTACGCCCTCCCCTCGGCCTTTATCTGCAAGACATCCCGGTCGGCTCGCATGCCTGGAACGCCGGCCACCAAGCCGTCTGGGTCCTCCTCTTCATGGGCGGAGTCTTGGGAACCGCGCAGGGAATCGCCGTCATCGCGATGGCTTTCATGCACACTTCCGGCTCAACCTCGACCAGCCTGATTTTCCTTGTGATGGGCGCCCTCACCGTCGGAGTCCTCGGCTGGAACGCGCGAGCAGGTGCAACCCAGGTTGCGCTGGCGACGATCGAAGAAGACCAGTCCTCCACTGACGAGGCCTAGCCCCTCCTTTCCTTCCCCTTGCTTCCCTGCCCCGATAGCGATCCCTCGATCGAACGAACCGAGGACACGGAACGTCGACTTGCATCCCTGACCCGATAACGACCTCAACAGACACCGGGACCGGGGAGCATAATCGCACTCCCCGGCCCCGGCCTCGTATATCAACGGCTGATCAGGCGATCATCAGATCCACGCTCCAGAATGAGCGAAGTAGTACCAGCGGCCATCAATCTTTTGCCAGCCGGTGCGCATCTGGCCATCGGTGCCGAAGTAGTACCATGACAGGCCAATTCGCTGCCATCCGGTCGCCATATGACCGTCAGTTCCAAAGCGGTACCAGTGTCCGTCGAGGTTCTTCCAGCCGGTCACCATGCGGCCATCAAGTCCGAAGTTGTACCAGTGGCCATCAATCTGCGCCCACCAGATCTTCATGACACCCGTGCTCGGATCGAAGTAGTACCAGTGACCTGCTTCTTCGAACCAACCATTCGTGCGCGCGCCATAAGAGGTGTAGTGGCTCCACTTTCCGTCCTGCTGGTCCCAACCGGTGACCATGATTCCATCGGCGTTGAAACGGTAGGTCGCATCGCCAATAACAACGCTTTGCGAGGCCGCGAAGCTGCCATCCTCAAGCTGCCACTTCCAGCCGTCGGCGGTGTTCACCCAGTGCGCGGGAGCTGCAGAAGGCGTGGGATCCGGGGCCGGGGTCGGCTCGGGATCAGGGGTGGGCTGCGGAGCGGGCGTTGGATCGACAGACGGGGAGGGAACTGGAGTCGGGTCCGCCGAGGGAGCTGGGTCCGGACTGGGAGCCGGGCTCGGGTCCACCGTCGGAGCCGGCGTGGGCGCGGGCTGCGGGTCTACCGAAGGCGTCGGCTGCGGAGTAGGCGCGGCATCCTCACCCGGGTCCGTCAAACCCAGGTACGCAGCGTCAACGCGCATGAAATCAATGTTCTTGTACCCACCGGTCTCATACAGCAGGCCCCAAGTTCCATCATTCAGTGCATGCAGGGTCGAGTAGGCCATGTCGCCGCTCTCGAAGACCTTACCCTCATTCCAGGTGAAGCCATCGTCGTAGGACACACGGATAGTTCCATTCGCGCGGGCAGTCGACGAATCCGCATTCGAGAAGAGCAGAACGCGCGCACGCGCCGACCCCTGCGGCGCATTCGGGTATGCGCGAATGATCGAAGCATTATTGCGAGGGTCCGTCAGGTCCCAATTGTGACGGAACGGACCCCAGGTCTGACCGCCATCGTAGGAAATCGCCTCGAGGCGCTGACCGGCGGTTCCCTGCGTACGCGAGTTGAGCAGCAGACGCCCGTCAGAGAGCTCGACGACCTTATTTTCATCTGCGCTACCTTCGCTCGGTGTCCCCGGCTTCCAGGTGACGCCGTGGTCATCGGAGTAGACGGAAACCGCCATCAGCGAAGTGCTTCCCGAGTTTGCAACGGCGTACTGCTGAATCAAGCGACCGGCGTGTGCGCCGTAGCGCAGCTGGATGCCTTCACCAGAAGAGGCAAAGCGGGTAAACCACTGACCTTCATAACCAGCCGTCACCTGATCGGTGATGGTGCGAGGATTCACCCACGTCTGGCCATTGTCGTGCGACTCCACAACATGTGCGTGGAGGATATTGCGCGCATTGGGATCGGTTCCCAGATGCGACTGGAACAGGCCCGCATCAAAAGACTTCACCGAGAAGAGGAAGATCGTCCCAGTGGTGCGATCAACGACGAAGGAAGGATCCGAGAAACCGACCTTATTCGCGCCGGGCGTCCCAGCTAGAGCAGTTTGGATCGGAGTCCACGACTTACCGCCGTCCTTCGAAATGCGGTAGACGATCGAGTTTGCTTGGGGTGCGTCCTGGCAGGTTTCGGGGCGGCCATCCCACGCGGCAATGATCCAACCGTTGGTGGCCGTGGTCAGCGCGGGGATACGGTGGCATTTAAAGCCCGCCACCCCGGGCGAGGCCAGGCGTGCGACTTCGCCGATCGCGTAGTCCTTGGGGGTTTCCACCGGGTCGGGTTCAGGTGCGCGAGAGCCGGGAAGAACGGTAACGGCCTCGGCATTGGCGGAAATGCCACCGGCGATCACGTCATTTCCGTTACGGTCACGGGTCGCCGCCCAGGCCGAGGTCGGAGTGAAGGAACCGGCTGCTAGGTCGGCCTCGGTCACTGTATGCGTTGCGCTGGTGCACTGCTTGGTGGTGTGTGCAGAAAGGTTGTGCCAGCGGCAGTTCGGCGCACCGGTCGTCAGGACGCCAGAAAGGTTTGATTCCTTCGGGAATACGGTCAGAGCGCCATCAGTCTGGTTCGTGTAGGTGAAGGTATACGTGAGGGTGTCCCCGACGTAGACCTTGTCCCCCAGTTTGTCGGTTCGCGTTGCGGTAACAGTGATAGGAGCCGGAGTTGCTTCACTTGCCGAGGCCGAGGCAACGTCGCCGGGTTGCGTGTCACTTTCGGGGGTTGCCAGTGCCGGCACAGAGAACGAGGCACACATGAGTGCCGCTCCTGAGACGGCTGCCAGGGCCCGCCCATATCGACGGAGGGTCATCTTTGGTCCTTCTGGATGAATGATATGGATGCGCGACTGAAAACCTCGCGTGAGCCAGCTCTCAGTCATCACGTAAGTCATCTTACGAATTCCCAGAATCTCCCAACAGTTACATCAGAATATTTTCTGACCATTTTCAGGGTATTCACACTAATTTTGTTGATGTGCGTGCGAATAAGGGTGGTGCTGCACATGTGAAGATGGCTTTGACACAGGAAAGCTTCAATAAGCACACGTTGTTCGTAGCTAGCCCGCGGTTTTCTTCGCTTCCTCGGCCAAACAGCGTGCGTTTGTCACACAAAGTCGAGAAATGACGCAGCTTGTCCAAGGCCTCTCCCCCACCCTCCACACGAAGTCGACAAAAGACACAGGCTATAAGGCATGGCATTCACCGACTTCGTGTGTCTTTTGCTGGCACAAAAAGCTGTGGGCCGGTGCGAATGCACCGGCCCACAGCCGTTTGGTCAAAACACCAGTCTTAACCCGAACTCAGCTCAGCTCAGCTCAAGTAGCCGACCGAACCACATATGAGGGCAACTCAGCGAGCTGCGCTGCCTTCGGTGTAGTCCTCATCGGCCTGGGTCCAACCGAAAGCCTTACGCAGCTTCTGGCCGGTGGCCTCGATCGGGTGGGACTCTTCCTCGGCACGCAGAGCCTTGAACTCAAGAGCACCGTTGTCCTGGTCCTCAATGAAGCGGCGTGCGAAGGTGCCGTCCTGAATATCGGTCAGGATGTCGCGCATAGCCTGCTTGGAGGATTCATCGATGACGCGCGGGCCGGAGATGTAGTCGCCGTACTCAGCGGTGTCAGAGCAGGACCAACGCTGCTTGGTGATGCCGCCTTCGTTGATCAGGTCGACGATCTGCTTCATCTCGTGGCAGACCTCGAAGTAGGCGATCTCGGGCTGGTAGCCAGCGTTCACCAGGGTCTCGAAACCGGCCTGGATCAGGTGAGAAACGCCGCCACACAGAACAGCCTGCTCGCCGAAGAGGTCAGTCTCGGTCTCTTCAGTGAAGGTGGTCTTGATAACGCCGGCGCGGGTGCCACCGATTGCCTTTGCGTAGGACAGAACCAGGTCCCAAGCCTGACCGGAAGCGTCAACCTCAACGGCGACAACGTCCGGGGTGCCCTTGCCCTGGGTGTAGGTCTCGCGGACCTTGTGGCCGGGGCCCTTGGGGGCAACCATGATGACATCGTGGCCGGTGGGGACCTCGATGTAGCCGTAGCGGATGTTGAAGCCGTGCGCGAAGAGCAGGGCTGCACCTTCCTTCAGGTTGGGGGCAACCTGCTCGGCGTAAACGAAACGCTGAACCTGGTCAGGCAGGAGGATGGAGACGACGTCACCCTCGGCCACGGCCTCGGGAACATCCTTCACCTCGAGGCCAGCGGCCTCTGCCTTGGCCCAGGAAGAGGAACCGGGACGCAGACCAACGACCACGTCAACGCCGGAATCCTTCAGGTTAAGCGCGTGCGCGTGTCCCTGCGAGCCGTAGCCAATAACGGCAACCTTCTTGGACTGGATCAGCGACAGGTCTGCGCCGTCATCGTAGATGATCTCTGCCATTGTTAATTCTCCTTTAGTTGATCCGTAATCGAGTGGTCACCGCGGCCGATCGCCACGGCGCCCGATTGAACGAGTTCGGTGACGCCGTAGGGCTCAAGTGCCCGCAGCAGCGCCTCCAGCTTGGGTAGTGAACCGATCGATTCAATAACGACCGCTTCGGGATGGACATCAACGACATGTGCGCGGAATAAATCCACGATCTGCAATACCGAGGTTCGACACGTCTCATCGGCACGAACCTTCATGAGCAGCATGCGACGCTCGACGGCCTCGTCGGGGTTAAGCTCAACGATCTTCAGCACATTGATGAGCTTGCCCAGCTGGCGCTTCACCTGCTCAATGGGGGCGGTATCCGCATCAACAATGATGGTCATGCGGGAAATATCGGGATGCTCGGTCTCCCCCACCGTCAATGACTTGATGTTGAAGGCTCGGCGAGCAAACAAACCGGAGACGCGGGTCAGCACGCCGGGCTTGTTTTCCACCAGAACAGAAAGCGTATGCCTCATCAGTCTTCCACCTCCCAGTCGGGGGCGATATCTCGCGCGTAGCGGATATCGTCATTGGGGACGCCTGCTGCAACCATCGGCCACACCATAGCATCTTTAGAGACCCTAAAGTCCAACAAAACTGGACGATCATTGATTGACATGGCCCATTCAATGGCCTCTTCAATCTCTTCAGCATTGCGCACGGTCCGCGCGGCCATTCCATAGGCTTGAGCGAGCATCTCGAAGTTCGGGATCTGCTCGCCATCTTGCGGGTTCAGGGTCGTGTTCGAGTAGCGCTCACCGTAGAACAGCGTCTGCCACTGGCGGACCATTCCCAACACGGAGTTGTTGATCAGGGCGACCTTCACAGGAATTCCGTTCACGGTGCAGGTTGCCAATTCCTGGTTGGTCATCTGGAAGGAACCATCACCGTCGATCGCCCAGACGACCGATTCGGGGGCGCCCACTTGCGCACCCATCGCTGCGGGGATGCAGTACCCCATGGTTCCCAAACCACATGAAGAAATGAAGTGGGAAGGCTTCTCCAGCTGAAGGAACTGAGCGGCCCACATCTGGTGCTGGCCCACACCGGTCACATAGATCGCATCGGGACCAGCAATTTCTGAAAGCTTCGAGATCACCTCTTGGGGAGCCATGAAACCGTCGGTCGGCTCGCTCCACCCCAGCGGATACTTCTCACGCAGACGGTTAAGGTAACGCCACCATCCCGACAGGTCCGGGCGACCCAAACGCTCATAGGCCTCGGGAAGGGCAGCATTCAGGGCAGCCAAGGCGGGCTTCAAATCCGCAACCACGGCCACGTCTGCGTAGCGGTTCTTCGACATCTCGGCCAGATCGATATCGACGTGCACAATCCGCGCGCGAGGCGCGAAGGAGTCCAGCTGGCCGGTCACGCGGTCATCAAAGCGCGCGCCCAGAGCCACAATCAAGTCTGCACGTTGCAATGCGCCAACCGCGGGAACGGTACCGTGCATTCCCGGCATCTTGAGGTTGTGCGGGTCAGAGTCAGGGAAGGCTCCACGCGCGGGAAGCGTTGTCACGACGGCCGCGTCGGACAGTTCCACCAGCGTGCGCAGTTCTTCTTCGGCGCGGGCGCGGACGAGGCCACCGCCGACGTAGAGCACGGGAGCCTGGGCCTGCGCAATTTCCTCGGCGGCGCGAGCAATTTGGCGTGGAAGGGGCTCGAATGCGGGCTCGTAGCCGGGAAGCTGCAGCTCAACCGGCCACTGGTATTCAAATTCTTCAACCTGAGCCGAACGGGTGATGTCCACGAGGACCGGACCGGGGCGACCGGTCGAGGCGATATGGAAGGCTTCAGCCAGACGCTGAGGGATCTCGGCCGCGCGAGTGACCAGGAAGGAATGCTTTGCCAAGGGCATCGATGCCCCAACGATGTCAGCTTCCTGGAATGCATCAGTTCCGATCAGCGATGCGCCGACCTGGCCAGAGATCACAACAACCGGGACCGAATCGATATTCGCGTCTGCGATTGCTGTCAAAGTATTCGTTGCACCCGGACCCGAGGTCACGATGGCAACGCCGACCTTTCCACTTGCCAGCGCATAACCCTGCGCGGCATGTCCTGCGCCCTGTTCATGGCGAACCAAGATGTGGTGCAGTGACGAGCTCATCAAGGGATCGAAGGTGGGAAGAATTGCACCACCGGGCATACCGAAAACGTCGGTGACCCCCAGGGCTTCAAGGGTATTCACAATGGCCTGTGCGCCGGTCATGACCTGGCGTTGTTCTTCAGTCATCATCAGCCTTCCAGTCGGTTCTACGCTTCCGCTTCAAGGAGCACGGTTTGCGCCGCAATTCCTTGCGCGAATCATGGGGTGTTGGCATGAAAAAATCCCCTTCACAGGTGCGGGCGCGTTCTTCTCTGTTCCCGAGGCCGAAAACGCGTAGCGCAAGTGCGCGGGGATTGTGGCGTGCGTTCCATCCGACAATTCACACGGCAGGAATCGCACGCCTGGGTACGATGACCGAGACGAGAATTCCTGAAATGCGAAGCTTCATCACGTCTCTAACCGTACGGGCTTGAGTCACCATCGGCCTTTTGATCTCACAGTTCAAGATAACTGGGACCTTGGCCTCAAAATCGAAAATTTGTCAGACGTGAGCTAAGAGCAATTAGCACCATTTCCGCAGAATCTCGCGAATCGCCCATTTTGTCCTTTCCCAGAAGAGTCAGATACTGAAAACGGATAGAAAAAATCCTGATCACCAGACAATGGAGCCCTCACAGTGGAGATCTTATTTACCAAGCTTGCTGATCAGCCTGTCCTGTTCTTGTTCCTCCTCATTGGCGTGGGAATGGCCTTTGGCCACATCAAGATCAAGGGCATCGGCTTGGGCGCAGCAGCTGTCCTTTTCCTTGCAATCATCCTGTCCGCATGGGCTGAAACCTACGGAATCCACCTACGCGTCACCCGAGAGCTGGGCACACTTGGCCTTGCGCTCTTCGCCTTCGCTATCGGCATGAACTCCGGCGCTTCTTTCTTCCACAACATCAAGAGCGCCGTCGGACCCATTCTGGCCATGGTTGCCCTATATGGCGTATCCGCGGCCGCCGGCGAAGTGATCGGCCGCATGTGGGGAATGGACCCCGCGCTCATCGCCGGTACCTTCGCCGGGTCAGTAACCAACACTCCCGCCTTGGCCGCTGCCGGCGAGGCCTCGGGAAAGCTGGACCTTGCGACGGTCGGTTATTCGATTGCTTACCTCTTCGGCGTCGTCGGAATGCTCATCGCTTCTGCAGCAGCTCTCTCTTACGGCAAGCGCGATAAAGATGCCCCCTCTCCCCTAGCAAACCGTACAATTCGCGTCGAGCGTGGTGACCATCCCTGCATCGGCGATATCCACACAATGATGGGTTCAAAGGTGACCTTCTCGCGTCTGCGCCGAGGCGAAACCGGCCCCATCATGCGTCCTTCAATGAACGACACCCTTGATCAGGGCGACTTGGTGACCGTCGTCGGTCCCCGTGAATTGGTTGCGCGAGTTGCAACTGAACTCGGTCACCCTTCATCGCACTCTTTGATCGAAGACCGCGCATACTTGGACTTCCGTCGCGTGACGATTTCAAACCCGAAGCTCGCCGGTCACACCGTTGAAGAGCTGGGCTTGGCGGATAAGTACTCCGCAACAATTTCCCGAGTCCGCCGAGGCGACGTGGATATGATCGCCGAACCCGGCCTGATTCTTCAGCAGGGTGACCGCGTTCGTGTCGTGGCCCCAACCTCAAAGATGCGCGAGATCACGAAGTTCTTCGGCGACTCCGCACGTGGCCTCTCCGACCTGAACCCAATCGCCTTGGGCGTTGGCATGGCACTGGGCATTCTGATTGGCGAAATCCCGATCTTTACCCCAACCGGCGCATACTTCTCGATTGGTTCGGCTGCTGGAACGTTGATCGTCGGCCTGATCTTCGGACGTCTGGGACGCATTGGTCCCTTCGTGACCGCGATGCCTTTCACGGCCGGTCAGGTCTTGGCAGAGTTCGGCCTTCTGGTCTTCCTCGCGCAAGCGGGTGCTAACGCCGGCGGTCAGATTGAAAAGGCTTTCACCTCCGGCACTTGGCTGCAGATCCTTTTGCTGGGCATCATCATGACCTCGATCATGGCCGTTGGGCTGTACGTCGTCATGCGCTGGATCTTCAAGATGGGTGGAACGAAGCTCTCTGGCCTACTCGCTGGTGCTCAGACGCAGCCCGCAGTTCTTGCCTTCGCGAACTCTCGCACGAATATGGATCCGCGCGTCTCCTTGGGCTATGCACTGGTCTACCCCGTTGCCATGATCGGCAAGATCCTCGTCGCACAGATCATGGGCGGCATGTAATCGCTCCCGCTGTTTTGAGCGCAGTCAATCAAGGCGCGCTCAAAACAGCCACCGACGAAACTAAAGTTTGGGCCCCACACCAGCAGGTGCGGGGCCCAAACCCTTGTCTAAGCGAAGACCTCAGTCACGCGGCTTTTCGCGCATTTCCCAGGTCTCAATGATGTCGCCTTCTTGAATGTCCTTGTAACCCAAGGTGATACCACATTCGTAGCCCTCACGGACCTCGGTGACATCGTCCTTCTCGCGGCGAAGCGATGCGATCTCCAGGTTGTCTGCAACAACCACGCCGTCGCGGACCAAGCGAGCCTTGGTTCCACGCTTGATGGTGCCATTGCGGACAATCGAACCTGCGATGTTGCCGAACTTGCCGGAACGGAAGACCTGACGGATTTCCGCGCTGCCCAGTGCGACCTCTTCGTAGATCGGCTTGAGCATGCCCTTCATCGCGGCCTCGACATCGTCGATCGCCGAGTAGATGACGTTGTAGTACTTGATCTCGACGCCCTCGGCATCGGCCAGTTCCTGAACGCGTTCAGCCGGGCGGACATTGAAGCCAATGATGACCGCATTGTCCACGGTTGCCAGGTTGACGTCGTTCTGGGTGATTGCACCAACACCGCGGTGGATGATGCGAAGAGCAACCTCTTCGCCCACATCGATGCGCAGCAGCGAGTCTTCCAGGGCTTCAACAGCACCGGAGACGTCACCCTTAATGACCAGGTTGAGGGTATCGACCTCGCCTTCCTTAAGGACCTTATCGAAGTCCTCAAGGGAGACGCGCTTACGACGCTTGGCCAGCATGGCCTGACGCTCTGCGGCCTCGCGCTTATCAGCGATCTGGCGGGCAGTACGGTCATCGGTGGCAACCAAGAAGGAGTCACCAGCGCGAGGAACCGAGGTCAAGCCCAGCACTGCAACGGGGGTCGAGGGACCGGCCTCGGCGACATCGTTACCACTGTCGTCGAACATCGCACGAACACGGCCGTGCGAGGAACCGACAACCAGGGAATCGCCGACGCGCAGGGTACCGCGCTGAACCAGCATGGTCGCCACTGCACCGCGGCCCTTATCCAGGTTCGCTTCGATAGCGACACCGCGGGCATCGGTATCGGGGTTCGCTTCAAGGGTCAGCGCTGCATCAGCAGTCAGCAGCACGGCCTCGAGAAGCTCACGGATACCCTTGCGCTGCTTGGCCGAGATGTCGACGAACATGACGTCGCCACCGTACTCTTCGGCAACCAGGCCATATTCGGTGAGCTGGGCACGAATCTTATCGGGGTTCGCGCCTTCCTTATCGATCTTGTTGACTGCAACAACGATCGGCACGCCAGCGGCCTGCGCGTGGTTGATTGCTTCAACAGTCTGAGGCATGACACCGTCATCCGCTGCAACCACGAGGATCGCAATATCGGTGACCTGCGCACCACGGGCACGCATAGCGGTGAAGGCCTCGTGACCGGGGGTATCGATGAAGGTGATACGGCGAGGAGTTCCATCCTCGGACTTCACCTGCACCTGGTAGGCACCAATGTGCTGGGTAATACCACCGTGCTCAGAGTCGACAACGTCGGTGTGACGGATTGCGTCGAGCAGCTTGGTCTTACCGTGGTCGACGTGGCCCATGACCGTGACGACCGGGGGACGCGGCTGCATGTTTTCTGCATCGTCCAGTTCTTCGGCTTCGAGGTCGATGTCGAAGGACTCGAGCAGTTCGCGATCCTCGTCTTCAGGCGAAACAACCTTGACGTCGTAGCCGAGCTCTGCGCCCAGTGCTTCGAAGGTGTCCTGATCCAGCGACTGCGTAGCGGTTGCCATCTCTCCCAGGTGGAAGAGGACGGTCACCAGCGCTGCGGGATTAACGTTGATCTTCTCAGCGAAGTCAGCAAGAGAGGCACCCTGACGGATGCGGATCTGCTGTCCATCACCGCGAGGAATCGAAACACCACCAATGACGGGTGCGTTCTGCTGTTCAAACTCTTGACGCTTTGCGCGCTTCGACTTACGTCCGCGCGAGCTCTTGCCGCCACCGCGACCGAATGCACCCGGCGTTGCACCGCGGCCGCCACCGCGACCACCGCGCGGCGGAGCGAAACCGCCACCGGCATTTGCTCCGGGAGCACCCTGGCCGCCACCGTTACCGCCACCCGGACGGGTACCGCGGCCTCGGCCACCACGAGGACGTTCAGAAGAAGGTGCGGGACCACCCGAGCGAGCGAAGTTCGCCTGTCCGGGCATCATTCCCGGGTTCGGACGCGGGCCGCCACCGGAAGGTGCACCACTGCGCTGCGGACGAGGCCCACCCTGGCGTGCTCCCTGAGCACCACCGGGACGTGCCGGGCGTTCGCCCTGTGCGCCACGTGCGGGACGGTTTCCACCGCGACCACCCTGGCTGCCACCGGGACGGGGCATGCCCTGGCTGGATGCGTAGGGGTTATTTCCGGGGCGAGGGCCGCCGGGACGGGGTGCTCCGGGACGAGGCGCACCCGGCTTGGCTGCAGAGCCACCGGGACGCGGGGCGCGAGGAGCTCCGGGCTTCGGAGCGCCAGCTGCAGGCTTGGGGGCTTCCTCGCTGCTTCCACGAGCCTGACGCGGCGCCGGCTTGGGAGCACGGGGGGCAGCTTCGGCCTTTTCGGAAGCTGTGGCCTTTGGTGCTGCTGCCTTGGGCGCACGAGGCCCAGGCTTATGAGCAGAAGGCTTGGGAGCTTCGGCAGATGCAGGAGCGTCGTCCTGTGCGGGTGCTGCCGAGGCGGTTTCAGCGGTCTTGGTGGAAGCCTTTGCCTTGGGCTTGGGGGCTGCCTTCTTCGGGGCGCTCTTAGCGTCACCCGATGCTGAACCGGAAAGCTTTTCAAAGTGCTCGCGCGCTTCACGCGCTACGGGCGGTTCAAGTGCGGACGAAGAAGCTTTAACGTATTCGCCCTTGTCTCGCAGGTAGGCCAGCAATTCCTTGCTGGGGATTCCGAGCTCTTTGGCGAGCTCGTGGACACGCAGTTTTGCCACTTTTCTCCTTGTTCGGGAACGTCCCCGAACGGAGACGTATCACTGATAATGCAGGCAGCTCATCGCTGGGTACTCATCGGGTGCCCATGGGCTTTCAACCCGCTTTCGCTACTCGTTGTCCGGCGCCCTGTGCGCCGCAGACAGAATTTCCTTCCCCAGTTCAGCCCACTGTTCGTCAGTCATTTCTACTGATCGACGCAGTGAACGCCCCAGCGCCCGCTTGCGGCGGGCGAGGTCTAGGCAGCGGGCCTCGGGATGAAACCACGCTCCCCGACCGGGAAGGTTACGACGGTGATCAACATGAAGATCCCCGTCAGAGGTCGCAACAACACGGATAAGTTCCGCACGTTGCGCGCGTAATCCACACCCCACACAGGTGCGAAGCATCAGAGTGGAGTCAGACACGCCTTTAAGCTTAGCCGAGTCAGTCCTCTTCCAAGTCATCGGATTGTGAGCGACTGATCACGTCATCTGGTGTAGACGAACGCGATGCCAGTCCTTCTTCGCCATTCTCAGTGTCGGAATGGATGTCGATGTGGTAGTCGGTCAGGCGCGCCGCAAGTCGAGCGTTCTGCCCTTCCTTACCGATTGCCAGCGAAAGCTGGAAGTCGGGAACGATAGCTGTTGCAGTGCGCTGCTCCACGGAGTGAACGACAACGCGAGCCACGCGCGCCGGGGACAGCGAATTCGCAACGAAACGTGCCGGATCTTCAGACCAGTCCACGATGTCGATCTTCTCGCCACCGAGCTCTGTCATGACCGCACGAACACGCGAGCCCATCGGGCCGATGCACGCGCCCTTGGCATTCACGCCTTCGCGAGTAGCAACCACGGCAATCTTGGAGCGGTGACCGGCTTCGCGGGCAATGGCCTTGATCCGGACGAGTCCCTGTTGAATTTCGGGAACCTCACGCTCGAAAAGCCCCTTAACCAATCCGGGGTGGGTGCGCGAGAGGGTAATACGAGCACCGCGGTCGGTACGCTCGACGGAAACGATCAGTGCGCGCAGGCGGGTTCCGTGCGAGTAGTCCTCTCCGGGGACCTTCTCTGAATCAGGAAGAATGGCCTCGAAATCATCGGCCAGCTTCACGGTGGTCATGCGGGAGTCACGCGACTGCTGAACGACACCGGTCACAATCTGACCGGTCTTGCCGGCAAAGTCACCCAAAACGCGCTGATCATCAGCATCGCGAAGGCGCTGCATAATGACGGAACGCGCGGTGGATTGTGCAATGCGTCCGAAGTTCTTGGGGGTGTCATCGAATTCGCCGATGGGGTTGCCCTCTTCGTCTTCTTCGGTGGCCATAACGGTCACGCGACCCGTGCGCTTATCGATCTCAATTCGAGCCTTTGCAATTGCGCCGGGGATGTTGTGGTACGCCTTCAGCAATGCCTCTTCGATGGCATCAACAAGGGTATTGAGCGATACCCCTTTCTCATGTTCGACCATTCGCAGGGCGGTCATATCGATTTCCATAGCGTCCCTCATTCCCACGAGCCGAAGTCGACGCGCGAACGCGCCTTCTTGATCTCGTCATATGCAATTGTGTGGCTTTCAGCGCCAGTATCTACAGTAGCGCCTTTATCGTCGGCATTGCTGACCCGTCCCACAAATTTGTCACCATTTCGCATCTTGACGCTGACCAATCCGCCAATTTGACGCTTCCAATGGTCAGGTTTCTTCAATTCGCGTTCCAGACCGGGGGTGGAGATTTCCAGCATGTACGCGTCAGAAATCGGGTCAGCGGCATCCATAGTTTTGGAAATTGCGCGTGAGATATCCGCGAGCGCATCCGAGGATAGCTTTTCGCTTCCCAGGGGCTCTTCGACGGTGATTCGGCAGACCAGGGCGCCATTCTGCTTGAGAATAGTCACCGCATCAAGTTCGGCTCCGGCCCCGGTGACAATACCTTCAACCAGCGCACGGACTTGTTCTTCAATCTGTGTGGATGCCACCTTCACTCCTTCACGCGACACGGTATTCTAGGCAATCGTACTCGTCTTTTGACCATGGGATGATGTTGTTGTGAAACACCCGAAACTCTTCACTGCGTTCGTTGCTGCCTGTGCTCTTAGCCTTGGAGCGTGTGGAATCCACGTGGAATCCCCCAGCAGCCTGCCCGCTTTGACCGGTTTCGCGCTCTCCCGTGACACCTCCGCGCGCACCGAGGCCGCGGCTGCCGATCGCGCTCATTCCCTTGCTTCCCTTGCCACCCAGTGCGCCTCGTGCTCTTCCGCTCTCGAGGCCGTAGCAACGAGTTCCCGGGAACGCTTGGAATTCCTCGGAGGAGTATGGGAGCCATGGAAGGGCCGCGAGGATGCCGCTTCGCTCCCCCAACCCGAGCAGGTTGCTGAGGCTCCCTACACGGTGAAGGATTTCGTCTCCTGGTTGGTCATCTCTGCTCGCCGGGATCTTCAGACCGCGGCAAACCCGACCATGACCTCGAGCGAAGAAGCACGCCAGCTTGGCGCAGTTGCGTTGGGGCGCTACGCCTCGGCAGTGCAATTGGCGAATGCCTACGCGATCGACCTAGATGAGGGCGAGCATGATGTTGATGCGCTGGCCCAGCGACTGATCGGCCAAAGCGGAAAGACGCCTTCGTGGATTGTTCGCACCGGCACCTCTTCGGATTTAGCCCTCCCCCAGCCTTCGCAGACGACTTCTGCTTTTGCGAACTCGGAACAGGCCGCCCAGACAACGGCCAATTGGGATTGCATCGCTCAGACACTGCCGAAGTCTGCGGTGACAAGCGAGGACTTCTCATCTGCAGAAACCATTGAAAACGCACTTCTTGATCGGGCTTCACGTTCCTTGGAACGCGGAAGCAAAGACACGCGCCAGCTGCGCTGCTCAATGCCTGATCACTCCCCCGCCTCTCTTGCTCAGGCCTCGATGCGTGCGGATATCAATCTCTTCTCTTCAGACTCCCAGGATGTGCGACTTTTTGGCGCTCGCGCTGCACTGGATGATGTTCGCCTGTGGGCCAAAGCTCCCGGGGTTGCGATTCCCGCGGTGGTGACACTGCAATGAGCACGGAAACTGAAAATACAACACTGAGCTGGCAAGGCATTGTCCCCGCAGGGGATGCCAATTCGCCTCATATTAAGCTCTCCGATTCGCGGATTCTGGTTTCGGGACGTTTTGCTTTGATCCTGATCGAAGAGGATCACGTTGTTGATTCGGGAATGTGGTACGAAATCCAAAACGCGCGATGGAACGGCGAAAAGCAGGAGCTTCGCGTGACCTGGGTTGATCCCTCCCGCACCCCTTTGATCCTGAAATCCAGCGACTCGTCAATGCGTCCTTTTATGGAAGACCTTTCCGAGAAGGTGAACCGCACCCAGGTCGTTGTCCGAAATATCACGGCTCCTTCTGGAACGGTGATCACTGGCCAGATCCGTAGGCGTGAAGACGGTGAGCTGTTCTCTGTCCTCTCGGCCAATGGCCCACTGGATGTTGAAGGAATCGCAGTGGCTCAAACATTTGAACGCCAGCTGCGAGAAAGCGTTGGACTGGAGTAGCATCCGCCTCGCGAAGGCTATTGCGCGCGTTCGGCAAAGCGGCGACGCACTTCTTCCAGACGCATCAGCTCTCGGAATGCTTGAGTGTACTGCGGGTCATCTTCGCTCAAACGCTGAAGGTTCGCATTCGCATCGGCCAGCCTGCGCGTCACGTCCAAACGCACCATTGCCCCCATCGCTCCACGACAGTATGCGCGAAGTTGATCTTCGCGATCTTGCGGCAACGGGGCAACCGCAAGTTCCATCAAAACCGCTGCAACCTCGGGAATCATCAGCTCGCGCACGTCATCGACGAAGGCACGAGTCGCAGCTTGAACGGCTTTCTCCCCTTTTCCGAAGTGTTCCTCGGCCTGCCGAAAAAGTTTGATGAAGGCGTCAAGACCGCCTGCGGCTCGAATCGCGTCGTGAACAGCGCGGTAAGAGGGAACCGAGAATGCCTCTCCCCCGAGTTCTTCAAATCCCGAACCCACCACGTACATGGGGTATTGAACCAGCGCTTCCAGGGCCTGGCGTTCAATCTTTGACACGGGGTCTTCCGGACCGCGCCTTGCGGGCATAGGGGCCGAGGCCTCGGGAGTCGCTCCGCGTCCGTTCGGAGCGGGGCGTGAGTTCCCAGAGGAGCGCACCGCGCGCGCGACCTCGGAGATATCCATACCAATCCAGCCGGCAAGCGACCTGGCGTATTCGCGTTGGAGGGCGCGGTCACGAATGCGAGCAACCACGGGAGCCGCGGCTCGAAGGGCCTTAACGCGCCCCTCCGCAGTCCTGAGGTCCAATTGGCGCAGGACGGAGCGAATGACGAACTCAAAAAGCGGAGTCCGAGAGTTCACCAGTTCCACAACCGCACGCTCGCCTTGAGCCATGCGCAATTCACAGGGGTCCATTCCATGGGGCTCGACGGCAACAAAAGTCTGCGCCGCAAAGTTTTGATCCATATCAAAAGCACGAAGCGCAGCTTTTTGACCAGCCGCATCACCATCGAAGGTGAAGATCACTTCACCGCCGTGGGTCTTCCCATTGCTTAAAACGACTCCCGCTGCACTATCGGCGGTATCTCCCAGCAGTCGGCGAACAATCTTGACGTGTTCTTCGCCAAAAGCTGTGCCGCAGGTTGCAACCGCGCACCCGACTCCCGCGGCGTGGGCGGCCATGACATCGGTGTAGCCCTCAACAATGACAACCCTGCGTCCCTGAGTAATTTCTTTCTTCGCAAGATCCAAGCCGTATAGGACTTGGGACTTGTGATAAATCGGTGTTTCAGGGGTGTTGAGGTACTTCGGGGATTCCTTGTCCTCGTCATTCAAACGACGGGCGCCAAAACCAACAGTCGCACCCGTAATATCGCGGATTGGCCACATCAGCCTTCCACGGAAACGGTCATAGAGTCCGCGATTGCCCCGAGTTGCCAGACCGGCAGTTTCGATCTCTTGATCGGTGAAGCCCTTCGAACGCAGGTGGCGCGTCAGTGCATCCCACGAGGCCGGAGAGTAGCCGATCCCAAAGTGGCGGCACATCGCTTCATCAAAACCCCTGCGTCCCAAAAATTGACGCCCAAGGTGAGCTTCGGGGGACGTGAGCTGGGCCTGATAAAACTCCTCAGCCACTCGGTGTGCATCGAGAAGGCGCTGGCGGCGACCCGGCTCCTCGCGGCGAAGAGTTCCGCTTCCCGCGGCCTCGTAACGCAAAGTAATGCCGGCTTTGAGGGCCAAGGCTTCTACGGCCTCGGTAAAGGAAAGAGAATCAACTTTCTGGACAAAGCTGATGACGTCTCCGCCTTCGCCGCAGCCAAAACAGTGCCAAAACCCTTGCGAGGGACGAACGTGGAACGAGGGCGTGCGTTCATCATGAAATGGGCACAATCCCTTCAAAGAATCAACACCCGCAGGGCGCAGTGCGACTCGCTCGCCGACGATTTCTTCAATGCGCGAGGCATCACGTACGGCGGCGATGTCTTCTTTGAGGATCAGGCCGGCCATGAGTTCAGTTTAGCGAGTGGACACTTCCTTAGCAGGGGCATGTGGATTGGCAGCAGAGCTCTGTTTAAAGCTGGGAGGAGAGCATCCCGCATAGCTTCGCGTGCCAGCGTGAAGCTGAGATATCGGTCAGCGAGGCGACTTGGTCGATAACGACCCGCAAACGCTTCCCCTCATCCGTGGTTGCGCGCCACTGAGCGGCAAAAGGAGGTTCAAGATATTCGGGGCCGGCGTTGATAAGAGCATCAACCAGGTCGTTGAGGAGCGTGCGCTGCTGGTAGTACACGGGTTCGCTTTCACGCGGGCTCATGACGTAGTGGACAGCCATGCCCTTGAGAACCTGGATTTCAGCGCGGGTTTGCGCTGGAACAACAAGCTCCGCGCGATAGCGGCCCAGGGGTTCGTCTCCTGCAATTGCGCGGGTGGCCGCAACTGTCGCGTTACAGAATCGGCCGATCAGCTCGCTGGTGAGGTCTTTCAAGGCAGCCAAGTCCGCATAGGAGCCACTGAAGGCACTGAGCCATTCGGGCATGGTCACCAGGCGCTCAAACGCCTGAACCAGATCGTCTTCAGAAACCGAAGTCCCGTACCACTTCATCGTCGAGTCAATGACACCCTGGGTGTGCGCATCGCTGCGCAAGTGCTCAAGATCCATCTTTCCGGTTGCAACCGCGTCTTCGACGTCGTGCACCGAGTACGCGATGTCATCAGAAAGATCCATAATTTGAGCTTCCAGGCAGCGTGCTCCTGGAGTTACGCCTTCACGCATCCATTCAAAAGTCGGGCGATCATCGTCGTAGACCGAATACTTTCGCAGGGATTTTTCCCGGTTCGGGCCTTCACCCTTGGCCCAGGGGTACTTGCAAATCGCATCAAGGGTTGCGCGCGTGAGATTCAGTCCAGCGGGGCCTTCCTCTGCGATAACCTTTGGTTCCAGGCGTGCAACGATTCGCAGTGTCTGCGCATTCCCTTCGAAGCCACCGATCTCAGCCGCAAGTTCATTGAGTGCACGTTCACCATTGTGTCCAAATGGCGGATGCCCGAGGTCGTGGGAAAGACATGCGGCATCGACAACATCGGGGTTGGCCCCCAGTTCCTTCCCCAGCTCGCGTCCCACCTGCGCAACCTCAAGGGAGTGAGTCAGGCGCGTGCGCACGAAATCATCCGAGGTTGGCCCCAGGACCTGCGTTTTTTCACCCAAACGTCGTAGTGCTGAGGAATGCAGCACTCTGGCTCGATCGCGTTCGAAATCTGTACGCACAGAGGACTTTTGAGTCTCTGAAACGTAACGGTCACGGTCTGCGGAGCTATACGGATACTGAGTGTGCACGTGATAAGCCTAACTGCTTCAAGTACCCTTTCGATGCCTAAAACTGCAAGAATAGGGCTGTGAATGCAACGAAGGGGACCCGGGTAGTAACGACATTGGTCCATGCTGCCCGAAAAGGCACCCACCCGTGGTGGCATTCATCTGCAATTTGCCGCATCCCCAGTCGCGTTGATCATGAGCTTGCTCAGCTGCTGAGCAAGGAAGCGATTCAGTTCGCCAGGGTGGGCGTAGATGCCCTACTTATTTCCCCGATTCCACAAATGATCTGGGGAGTCAATCCGGAACTTGCTGCTCTTGTCAGGCATTTCCATAGGGTCGGCGTCAAGATCATCGTCCATCTTCCCGCTGCAGCTGAATGGAATACTCACGATTTCAACGGGCCTTATTCCAGCGATGAAACGGTAACAACGCTGCTTGGCCGCGTGCGAGCATGCGTTGACGCGGAGGTCGACGGGATTGATCTTGGGACCTTGCCGCTCACGCAATACGGACCGAATTCATCTGAGCGTCAAGAGTTCATGCATCTACTTCGCCTGGTGATGGCAGAGGTGGCTAATACCGATACTCTGCCTATTCTCACCTCCAGCCTGCCGCACATGGATGACGCGGATTTAAAGGAAATCCTTCAAGAGTCCTGGTTCCACCACCTGCGTAACGACACTCTTCTGGACATTAAATGGAAGAACCCTGAGCTCTGCGATTCGATCGCAAATACTTTCATGAACCGTGACCCTTTGGGGCACGTGGCAGCATGGCCAGCTCTTCCCTACGAGGACAGCGAACTTCATCGCGCGCGAACTCTGTTTGCACTCGCTCTTCCTGGAGCCACCTACTTTAATTCGCCACCAAGTGATGCCATTTCGCCTTTCTTTGTGTTGCTGATTCAGCAGGCGCTGCGTACCCGCGCTGAGCACGGAATGGGAACTGGATCCCTTGCCCACGTACGAGGCCTTGCTTGGGCTGGACCTGATTGCTTGGTCCATATGAGCGCTCAAGTTCTAGTTGTTTTCAACACATCGGACTCCACCGTCATTGTGCCTTCAGAGCACCGACCGCTTGTTTCGACGGGGGTTTTACCCACTCAGCTCAACAGCGATACCCCGCTTGCGCCCGGGCAGTGTGCATGGTTTGAAACCGCACGCGTTCGACCTCGCGTTTTTGCCACGGAATAAGCGCCTCAGTCCCTTTACACTTAGGGTATTGTTCCGTCAAACCTGGAGACCACGTGGACTTCATTAAGCGACTTCTCGCGATCTTTATCCAGGCCGCAGGCCAAAGCATGAAAGAGGAAATGGGTTCCTCGAAGGGACGCAAACGTTCCTCGTCGCACTCATCCTCCCGTTCTTCCTCTTCTTCACGCAGTTCACACACTGCACGCTCTTCTTCCTCCGCCGCCCAGGCCTCGGGGAAGGGAAACAAGGTGTGGGACGTTCGCGCACACGGACTTCCTCCTTTCCAATACGAGCCGAATCCCGATGGGGATGCGGATCCCGGCGAGGTCGTGTGGACGTGGGTCTCCTATGAAGAGGACCCGACCCAGGGCAAAGATCGTCCCGTTGTCGTGCTTTCACGAGTACAGCAGGGGTTTGTTGTCGCCCAGTTGACGTCCAAGGACCACCGCAAGGATGCCGAGCAAGAGGCACATTGGGGACGCTACTGGTTCCCCATCGGAACCGGCGCGTGGGATCCGCAGGGCCGCCCCAGTCAGGTGCGCCTGGACCGCCTACTCATTGTTGCCCCCGGCGATGTTCGCCGCGAGGGAGCGACCGTAGACCACTCAACCTACAATGCCGTGTGCGACGCCCTGCGTCAGCACTGGAATGCCTAACGACCACTTCCACCACAACACTGCGAGGACCCACAATGACCGATTCCGCTGAAATTGCACGCCTGAAGGCCGAGGCCGCGCAGGCCGCCGCCGAAGCCGCTGCCGCAAAGGCTCAGGCTGCGCAGGCTGCCCTCGATGCCGCTCTTGCCGCTCAAGGTGACCAGGGCGACCAGAACGAGGCCGCATCCCAGGCCGCCGCTGCCGATGCAGCAACCGAAAAGGCCGAGGCCGCGCAGGCCGCCCTCGATAACGCTTTGGCTGAGCAGGCAGCTCCTTCCGAAGCTGCTCCCGCCCAAACCCCGGAAGCTGCGCCTGCGGAAAGTGCGCCGGCTGCCCCGGCTGCGCCTGCGCAAGCCGCTCCCGCCGCCCCGGCCCAGGCCTCGGCAAGCGAAGGCGAACTGCAGGGCTACGCGGAGCAGGTCCGCGCGGGCTACTCCTTCACCTCGCCTTCAATGCGACTGGGTGCTTTCTTGGATGGCGATACTCCGGTTCCCGGTGCGCCTGTCGGAATTCCGCTGGGGCTCATGAACCGTCACTGCTTGGTTGCCGGCGCTACCGGTACCGGTAAGACGCGAACCCTCCAGCTGATGGCCGAGCGTCTCTCAGAAGCGGGAGTCCCCGTTTTTGTCACCGATATCAAGGGTGACCTCACGGGTCTAGCTCAGGCGGGTACCTCTTCTGAGAAGCTCCTTGCACGTTGCGCAAGCATTGGCCAGAACTGGGAAGGCAAAGCATTCCCCACGGAACTGCTTACTCTGGGTGGCCGCGGCGAAGGCGTGCCGATCCGCACAACCATCACCGAATTTGGCCCCCTTCTGCTTTCGCGCGTGCTGGGCTTGAACGACACTCAGGCCTCAGCCCTTCAGTTGATCTTCCACTGGGCCGATGGTCAGCAGCTCGCGCTGATTGACCTCAAGGACCTGCGCTCGGTCATTGACTACCTAACAAACAATGATGAAGGCAAGGAAGAACTCAAGGGAATCGGCGGTGTTTCACCAGCGACCGCAGGAGTCATCTTGCGTGAGCTTGCTGCTCTGGAGGCATCGGGCGGCGATGTATTCTTCGGTGAGCCCGCCTTTAATATCGCTGACCTTATGCGCGTCTCAATGGACGGTCGCGGCGTCATTTCGTCGCTGGAACTACCTGACTTGGGCAGCCAGGGCGCTTTGTTCTCGACCTTCCTCATGTGGCTCTTGGCTGAGCTCTTTGAAACTTTGCCGGAAGTGGGCAACCCCGATAAGCCGAAGTTGGTCTTCTTCTTTGACGAGGCTCACCTGCTCTTCACCGATGCCTCGAAGCAGTTCCTCCAGGCAGTCGTGCAGACAGTGCGTTTGATTCGTTCCAAGGGCGTGGGCATCGTCTTTGTTACGCAGTCCCCCACCGACGTGCCCGACGAGGTTTTGGCTCAGCTCGGTTCACGCGTTCAGCACGCACTGCGCGCACACACTCCGAACGACGCGGCAAACCTCAAGAAGGCAGTCTCAACCTTCCCAACCTCTCCCCTGGATCTGGCCGAGGTGCTGACTTCGCTGGGTACCGGTCAGGCTGTCGTGACGGTTCTGGATGAGAAGGGACGCCCGACCCCGGTTGCTCCGACCATGCTGGATGCACCCGCCGCTGTCATGGGCCCCGCTGATCCCGGTGTTGTCTCTTCAATCATCAATTCCTCGCCGCTCCTGTCGCGTTACCGCGACGCGGTTGATAACGAATCGGCATTCGAATTGATGCAAGCCCGTCTTGCAGATGCCGCTAAAGCCGCGGAAGAAAAGGCCGCCGAGGCACAACGTCAGCTTGAAGAAGCGAAGGCACAGAAGGAAGCCGAGAAGCTGGCAGCGAAGGAAGAAGCAGCGCGCCAGAAGGAACTTGAGCGCTTGCAGCGCGAGGTCGAGAAGGCCGAAGAGCGTAAGCGTCGCGAGGCCGAAAAGGCGGAGGAGCGTCGTGCGCGCGCTACACAGCGCGTGATTGAGTCGACGGTCAAGTCCGTTGGAACGACTGCAGCACGCTCGCTGACGCGTTCGATTTTGGGAACACTGTTTAAGTAAAATTCACGATTTTTCAGTACTTCTGAACACTTTATCAACGTCGTGTCACAACCCTTGTCGGATATTTCACCTTATGGTGCGAAAGGGAATGTGATCGCCAAAAATGGAGTTGTCAGAAGTGATAGCAATGGCGCGTCCTATTACGGGCGCACGTTTAGATAGGTTTTAGGAGAACAATATGACTCAAGCACACCCCGTTGTTGCAGCAGCTTTGCAGCAGGCTCTTGTTGATCTGACCGATCTGTCGCTTCAGGGCAAGCAGGCACACTGGAACATCGAAGGCCCCGGCTTCCGTTCGCTCCACCTGCACCTGGATGAAATCATCGACCAGGTTCGCCTTGCCGCTGATGATGTGGCTGAGCGTATGGCAGCCATCGAGGTTGCACCCGATGCGCGTGCAGCGACCGTTGCAGCAACCTCCCTGGTTGATCCGATGGACCCCGGCTTCCTGCCCACCGATAAGACTGCTCGCCAGTACGAAGAGCGCTTGCTTGCAGTGTCCGAGCGCATCAAGGCAACCCTTGATCCCGTTGACGAGCACGATCACCTGTCCAACGACCTGCTGATCGGCATTGCAACCGGCCTGGAGAAGCAGGCCTGGATGCTGCGCGCAGCAACCAAGGATCTCAACTGATTAGTTGAATCTGACTTCAACTGGGGCGTCTCTTCGGAGGCGCCCCAGTTTTGTTCATCAACCTCAGCCCCACAAGGGGTATTTCTCCCCTGTAAAGCACCCGCGAGGGCCTCTATTCGCGCCCAAGCCTCTCCGCCAATTCACGTGCACCCCACTGACCGGGTGCACTCTCACGTCCGCTGACGGCCACGAAAGAGGCAACTCCCCCATCTTCAGGTTGAGTCGCACGCGTCTGACGGCCAAACTCACCCATCGCCAAAACGATTGAGGGAACCGATACGTACTCAGCTGCCCACCTTTGCACCAATTCAACATTAAGTGCGTCGCGCTCTGAATTGGCCAAAACCGCAAGCTTCGCAACGTCTGCACCCAAAGCTGCCATGGTTTCCAAAAGCTCTCGCATGATCTCCGATTCGGGAGTCACCTCGAAGTCATGGAAGGACATGACAACCTTCGCGCCCGCTGCGTGGGCCTTCTCGGTCAGTGTTGGTGCAGCCGGAGCCATTTCCACATCTACCGCATCCATCCCACACTCGGCCAGCAGCTCAACGATCTGGCCATAAACCGGCGTTGAAACTTCAGCCTTTCCACCCTGAGCAACTGTGCGAACAGTAGCCAAAACAGGTACATCCGAAGCAGCCAAGATCTCTGCAGCAGAGCTCGAAATCTCTTCACGAGCCTGGTCACTCAGTTCCTCACCTGAAAGCCCCGTAAGTACGTCCAAATAGTCCACGCGCCACTCGAACATATCGTGCGGCTCAGATGAGGCGGCCTCGATCTGTTCAACAACTCCACGCGCGTCACCCGCCATCAGGGGAACAATGAAAACTACCGGCTGCCCGGCACCCAAAAGCACTCGGCCTCGAGGAGGAATAGCACCCGCGGGGTCAAGCAATCCCGCGCCCACACCCGAAGGTGCTGCGCCGTAGGCCTCGCCCAAATCACTGCGTCCAATAACAACAGGCTCCATGACGTCCCCTCTACTCAGCAACCCTTAGTAGCCAACTTCTGCATGATGAATCGACGCCCGCTCAGCGTCGGTCAAGTATCGGTGTTCCAACCACCCATCGGGCAGGTGCGGGGTCTTCTCTCCCCCAGCGCGCCCACGAGGCCCACGCGCGGCCTCGGGAAAATCTTGGTCGAGGTCCAAGTCAGCTAGGCGCTCGCTAAGTTCATCGAGAGTAGAGACCATCCCCAGCGCGTGGCGCTGCGGCCCACCCACCTTGAAACCACGCAGGTACCAACCGATGTGCTTGCGCATTTCACGCATCGCGCGGTCCTCGTCGCCTTCTTCTTCCACGCACCAGCGCGCGTGGGTTTCGATGATGGCAGCAACCTCGCGAAGTGAAGGTGCAGGGAAAGCCGACCTCCCGTGGTAAGCAGCGACGATATCGCGGAAAATCCACGGCCGCCCCTGCGCGCCTCGACCGACGGAAATGCCATCACACCCGGTCTGGCGCATCATCGCGATCGCATCCGCGGCCTCGAAGACGTCACCATTACCAAAGATCGGAATGTCCAGGGCTTCCTTGACGCGCGCAATGTAATCCCAGTGAGCTTGGCCCGCGTAGTGCTGAGTTTGGGTGCGGGCGTGTACGGTCACGGCCGCCGCACCAAGTTCCTGGGCGATCTGCGCGGCCTCAAGGCCGGTCTCGTGCTCGCTATCGATTCCCATGCGGATCTTTACCGTCACCGGAATCTCACGGTCACGTGCATCCCCACTCACGCGCGCTTGCGTGACAACAGCGCGCAACAAGTCGGTATACAGATCACGTTTCCACGGAAGCGCCGCTCCCCCGCCCTTGCGCGTCACTTTGGGAACGGGACAACCGAAGTTGAGGTCAATATGATCGGCGTATTCGCCTTCGATCATGATCTGGGTTGCGCGCGCCATAACCTGCGGGTTCACGCCGTACAGTTGCACGGAGTGCACACGTTCGGCAGGGTCTGGGCGAATCATCGCCATCGTGCGCGCATTGCCTTCGACAAGGGCTCGCGAGGTCACCATCTCCATGACGTACAGACCCGCAGGCGCATCGACGTGGGGCGTCAGTTCCTCTCCCGCACCGCTTTCTTTCCCGATTTCCGAGGCCTCGGCTGGGCGAGCGCTTTCGGCGACGCCGGGAAGAGCGGCCGGGCTGGGCGTGCCGGTCAGGGGCGAAGGTCCACCCAAGGCCTCTTCACCGAACATGCGGCACAGGCGACGGAAGGGGGCATCCGTCACTCCGGCCATCGGGGCCAAAACGACGGGAGTAAACAGCCGCAGTGGCCCAACCTGCAGGCAGGCTGGGCCACTAGCGTGAGACTGCGAGGTCACTCAGCAAACTCCCAAGCGCTCAATCAGGTAGGACTTAACCTGGTCGAGCGGGATACGGACCTGCTCCATCGAGTCACGCTCACGAATGGTGACAGCGTGATCCTCAACGGAATCAAAGTCGTAGGTGATGCAGAAGGGAGTACCAATTTCATCCTGGCGACGGTAGCGACGGCCAACAGCACCGGCATCGTCATACTCGATGTTCCACAGATCGCGCAGCTCCTGAGCCAGTTCCTGTGCAGGGCCAGTCAGTTCGTCCTTGCGCGACAGAGGCAGGACAGCAACCTTGACGGGAGCCAGACGCGGGTCGAGCTTGAGGACGACGCGCTTATCGACACCGCCCTTTGCGTTGGGGGCTTCGTCCTCGTGGTAGGCCTCGATGAGGAAGGCCATGAGGGAACGGGTAAGACCCGCTGAAGGCTCGATGACGTAGGGGGTCCAGCGCTCGCCGGTCGCCTGGTCGAAGTAGTCGAGCTTGGCGCCGCTGGCCTCGGCGTGAACACCGAGGTCGTAGTCGGTGCGGTTGGCAATACCCTCGAGTTCGCCCCATTCGGAGTTCTGGAAACCGAAGCGGTATTCCAGGTCAACGGTGCGCTTGGAGTAGTGCGAAAGCTTTTCCTTGGGGTGCTCGTACTCGCGCAGGTTTTCCTCGGCGATACCCAGGCCGACGTACCACGCCTTGCGGTAGTCGATCCAGTACTGGTGCCACTCTTCATCGGTTCCCGGCTCGCAGAAGAACTCAAGTTCCATCTGCTCAAATTCGCGGGTACGGAAGATGAAGTTACCGGGGGTAATTTCGTTGCGGAAAGACTTACCGATCTGGCCGATGCCGAAGGGCGGCTTCTTACGTGCCGCGGTCATGACATTGGCGAAGTTGACGAAGATTCCCTGTGCGGTTTCGGGGCGCAGGTAGTGCAGGCCGGCCTCGTCGTCGACGGGGCCAAGGAAGGTCTTAAGCAGACCCGAGAATGCCTTGGGCTCGGTCCACTGACCGCGAACGCCACAGTTGGGGCAGGCAATGTCTTCCAGGGACAGTGAGGATTCGTCAACGCCCTTCTTATCAGCCAGTTCTTCGATGAGCTGATCTTCACGTTGACGCTTGTGGCAGTTTTGGCACTCAATAAGCGGGTCGGTGAAGGCCTTGACGTGTCCGGATGCAACCCACACCTCGCGGGGCAGGATTACCGAGGAGTCCAAGCCGACAACGTCTGCGCGGCGGCGAACCATGTAGTTCCACCACTGACGTTTGATGTTCTCTTTGAGTTCCACACCCAGCGGGCCGTAGTCCCAGGCGGAGCGAGTACCGCCGTAAATCTCACCGCAGGGGAAAACAAAGCCGCGACGCTTAGCAAGAGAAATAACCGAATCAAGACGAGAGGTGGATGGCTGTGCCACGAAAACTCCTTTATTAGGGCTCACCGCACCTGGCTGGCGCAGTGGTCTGTGCATATTTTAGCCGCTGTACGCATAGGGAGCTTGGGGACTGCCACGCGCGCCAATGATTGGTGATATTTCAGTGAATTGATTTGCTCTTGTTCCCTGTCATAGCATCGATACGTGCGCACGGTGATCACGTCCTTGGCCTACGCCTTCCCACGCGAGATAGTGATCGTGTGGGTTTTGGCTTTTGCCGCGCGCCTTCTTTTCATGCTTTTTGTCGCGTACAGTAAGTCGCCTTTGGCTCTGAGGTCTTGGCCCTATACAAACGTCCAAAAATTAGACCCGGCAAATTTCCTGCGATTATGCGCATGGGCATTGACTGCGCTTCTTGCCGGAATGGCAATTTTTGCCCGGCAACACGGCTTTACCACGGACATCATTCTTGCCCTTGGCTGGCTCACAATCGCTTCAGCACTTCTTATTCCCCTGTGCTATCTCCCTCTGAACTTTCCAACCTGGCTGGACCCCAGATGGTACGACAACGTCCGTAAAGGACTTGTTGACGAATTAGGGAATCTTCTTCCCCGAGGAGGCGCGCTTCGCACCAGTACAGAACTCACATTGAGCGGCGGCCAGAAAAGGGAGTTTTCAACTCGATTGACTCTTCCCCTTGGGTGGCAACAAGTCGAAGAAGCACCTAGTTACCTAACCCCCGCTCCCCTTGCCCCCAGTGTCTTAATCGTTCAAGGTCCCATGGACTATCACCATCTATGTCCACCGACGCTGTCAATCTGCGCAACTCCTGCCAGCAGCGAGCAACGTCTACCTTTAGGGACTTTGAGCGAGGCTATTGCACGGCAGGTTCCGGGGTGGTTCACGCTCGACGAGATCACTCAAAGCAAGCCGAAAGCGTCGCTCATGTGCACGGGTACATACACCGATGAAGGCGTCTCTTTCACCGCTATTCAATGGGCGTGGGTCGAAAAACTCGATTCCTCAACATTCGTTACGATGAGCGCAACGGCAACGACCACAACCCACTCCTTTCCCAAATATTTCGACGAGATTTGTCGGATGGTCACGAAGGTGAGCGTGGCATGATGAGCACTTTCTTCCTTTCACCCCTCACCCTGCCGATAGCCTCGGTTCCCGCCTTCATTGCCCTGGCGCGCCCCGAAGAGTCCGCGCGGGAAGACCTTTCGGGGCAAGCCCAGATGGGCCTCGACACTATTTACGAGGCCGATGGCCAGTTGCGCGCCCAAGCGAGGGAAGCGCTTGCTGCGATCCGCGAGGCCGATGCTCCTCTCAGTCACCTCTCCCTATCGCCACGGTTTCACCCGAATCCTCTTCGCAGTTTTTGCTATTTCTTCGCCGCTGAGCAGAGCGCGATTGTTCAAACTGCAGGAGGTTCAGAGAAAGCGGAAATTTTCTGTCATAAGAGCCAGGACCTTCCACGTTTCATCGCCGAGAGGTCGCCCTTCCCCTCGCAAAAGAATCGATTTGATGGACCGAAAGGAATCTCTTCTGCTTTCCTCGAGGCAGTCCACCGCGGTGATGTGGAAGATGCTCAAAGGATCCTCTACGAAGATGTGAGCTCAGAAAAGAAGCGTTCTTCCTTCTTGCGACAGGTCAGAGAGGGCCAGTGGGAGTATCACACGTGGACGCAGTGGGAGCGCACTCCAGATGGGTACCGGCCCCGGCAGACAATCAGTACGCTCTCTGTCCCTTCAGCGTTATACCTAGTTGAATCTTCCTCAATTCCAACATTGTTCCCACCGCTGTTACCCACTTTCACTCTTGAGGAAGGCAAAACGAAGTTTCCTCTTTCGCGATGCACCCGCACCGAGTTGTGGATTCAGTTAGCACGCTTCTTCGCTGTGAACGTAACTACTAGTCACTAGTCGCTTCGCAGATATCAGTGTGGGGAGCAGCTCTAGCTGCTCCCCACACTCATTTGGCCGATGTGCCTTTCAGCCGACGCGCCGGATGTGGCCGGATGCCGTCAGGGGCCAGCCCGCGACAACAACTGCTGCCGAAATAAGACCGAGCAGCCAAAAGGCCGGATTCATCGGGGGCAGATAGCCTGACTTGTGGACAAGCGTGAGAATCACCCAAGTGATCGGCACGCCGATGCTACAGATACCCAGCGGGATTGCCAGCATGAGCGCAAAAGCCCTCTTCCAGGTCGAGCCGATGCAACGAGAAACTCCTCCGATGAAACGTCCGGCCCCATCACAGACGACCCAAGCAAAGACAACAAATAACCACGTGTCAACGCCGAGCGGAAAGGAGCCGCGTCCCATGAAGAAGAGCAGGGGATGGATTGCGATAAGAAGCCACCAGATAAGAGACCCCAGGACAATGATGATGATGGAATGCACGTAACTCGCTGCGGTGAGTGCGGTGCGCGAGCCACCGCTAAGAGCAGAAGCGCGCAAGTCGACGGTAGCGCTGACGAGCCCGCAAACAAAGAGGAAAGTACCTGTGACAAAAGCGGAGTTTGTGGCGGACTGTTCAGCGTACTTGTTGATGTCGGAGACTGAGAGGTAGACGATGCCGTTGATCGCCAAGTTGGTGAGGAACTGGAGGCCCACAACCAGCAGGTAGAGCACGACAGTGAATCGGCAGCGAACAAGCCCAATACGCAGGGGCGAGGGGGAGGATTTGATGAGGTCTGGGGTTGCGGTGCTCATTGGTCGTTCTCCTGGATGAGGTAGGCGAAGGCGTCCTGGAAAGAACAGGGCGAAGCGGTCAGGGAGTGGGATGCAATCTCATGGTCAGCGACACCACGACCACGCAGGTCCACGATGACTTCTCGTGCGGACCCAAGCGCGCGAGAAGTAATGACGGCGATATCGGAATGATCGGTCAGGAAGCGTTCCACGTCAGCGGCGTTACCGGTAATCGCACAGATACGCGAAGTGAACTCGTCAACGCCCTCATGGGCAAGCAGACGCCCATTTTTGAGGGCTACGACGTCTTCGGCAACGTTTTCAAGTTCGGACACCATGTGCGAAGAAATGAGGAACGTACGCCATGGCCGACGCCCCTCCATGATGTCACCGGCTAGTGAGAGCAGTTCCTCGTAGAACGCGTATCGGGTGGGGACGTCCATGGGAGCCTGAATCTCATCAAGGACGGTGATGGGAGCACCCGAGGCCAACGCGACGGTAGCGGTCAAGATAGCAGCCTGCCCCGAAGACATTTTGCGCAACTTCTTACGGCCCTTCAGCTGAAAGTCAAAACGCTGGACGTAGTGGTCAAAAAGTTTCTGATCCCACGTCTGGCGCAGCGAGGCATAGGCGACCAGCGCGGCGGCCGAGGAGTTGTCGAAGTCCCTGTCGGAGGAGGCCATGATCGAGTACCCGAGCAGGTCGTTAGAGCTCACCTTCGTCCCATTTATGGACACGTTTCCTGATGAAGGTGGGAGCAGACCGCCCAGGATCTGCATGAGTGTCGTCTTGCCCGAACCGTTAGGGCCGACCAAGGCGGTGACGGTCGCGTCTCCGAGGGTCAGGGAGACATCGCGCAGGGCTGGTGCTGCCTCACCCGGATAGGTGTGGCTGATGGAGTCGAGGGTAATCATGAGCGTTCCTTGGCAGTCGTGTCAGCGCTGTAGGCGCGGACGTGGTCGATGATGGCGTCGATATCGAGGCCCAGGGCCAGGCCCGCTTCGACGGCGGGGTTAAGAGTTTCCTCCACGTAGGTCGCAAGCCCATCGGTAACGAGCGCATTACGGGCCCCCTCAGCAACGAACATGCCAATGCCGCGTCGCTTTTCGACGAGCCCTTCATCGACGAGGATCGCAAAGGCCTTGCCGACGGTCGCCGGGTTGATGCGGTAGGTCGCGGAGTATTCCGTGGTGGAGGTGAGCTGGTCCCCGGCGCGCAAGGCGCCGCGCAGGATCTGCGCGCGGATGTCGTCGGCGATCTGGACGTAGATCGGGATCCCCGAGACGAATGTGGGTGCCATGCGCAATCCCTCCCTTCAGCTTCAGTGGTTCATTACATGACTAATGAACCATATAACCAACTCACCTGTCAAGCGATCTCACGAAACTGGCCTCAGTTCACCCCCACTCCCCCACTTTCGCGCATAAAAAGAACCCCGGCCTCGTCCCCACAATGAGGAACGAGGCCGGGGCCAGGTCAGCGAAAAGCGGGCGCTCAGCCCTTCACCGCACCGGAGGTCAGACCGGAAACGATGTACTTCTGCAGGTACTGGAAGAGCAAGATCACCGGAATTGCAGCGATGATCGAACCAGCCGCGAAAACACCCCACGGGGCATTCAGTTCACTCGACCCCCAGTTGTACATACCAACCGCCAGCGTGTACTGATCGGGAGTTTGCATAACAACCGTGGCAATGACGAAGTCGCCGAAGCTGGAAATGAAGCTCAGCAAACCAACAACAGCCAAAACCGGCAGAACCAGCGGCATGATGATGGTCCAGAAAGTCTGGGCATGCGATGCGCCATCAATCTCTGCGGCCTCGTCAAGTTCACGAGGAACGGAGTTGAAGAAACCGAAGAGCAGGAAGGTGTTCGAACCCAATGCGCCACCGAGGTAGACGCAGATCAGGCCGAGCTTCGAGTTCAAGCCCAGAACCGGGAAAATATCCTTAATTCCCAGCAAGAGAAGGAACAGCGCCACGAAAGCTAGCATCTGCGGGAACATCTGGACCAAAAGCAGGAAGGTTAGGGTTCCACGACGGCCTCGGAAACGGAAACGGCTGAAGGCGTAGGCTGCGGCTGCGCCCATGAGAACCGTTCCAATTGCCGTAACGCTTGAAACCACCAGTGAATTAAAAATCCACTTCCAGTACATGCTGTATTTATCCGAACCCAACGCCTTGAAGTGATCGAGGGTTAGTCCATCAGAGAAGCTAATATCAGAGGTCAGCGTCGCGTTCGGAATGAAGGACACCGAAAGCACATAGAGCAGCGGGATAAGGCAGTAAATAATCACCGCAATACCCACGATATGCCTCCAGCCAACTTCCTTCCACCAACGTGAGCCGCGGAGCGTTGTCAACTGCGTCTTTTCTTTGCTTAGTGCAGTCATCACAGTTCCTCCAATGCCTTCGTCTGACGGAACCCAAGCCAGGCAATCACACCAACAACAGCGAAGATGAAGATCGACATCGCCGAGGCCAAACCATAGTTGTGCTGGTTACCTTCGAAGGCAATCTTATAGACCATCGAGATCAAGATGTCGGTCTGCCCCAAACCATGGGGCGCACCATCGAAGCCCGGACCACCCTTCGTCAGCATGTAAATCAACGAGAAGTTGTTGAAGTTAAATGCGAAGGAAGCAATTAGCAGCGGGGTCGTGGACTGCAAAACCAGCGGCAACTTAATTGACCACACGGTACGCAATCCAGATGCACCGTCCATCTTCGCGGCTTCTTCAACGTCTCCCGGAAGAGACTGAAGCGCGCCCAAGCAGACGAGGAACATATAGGGGAATCCCAGCCAGAGATTCACACCTAGGATCGCGACCTTTGCCATGATTCCATTGGTCAGCCAAGGGATTTCCGCCCCACCGAGCAAGACCTTGTTAATGAAGCCAAATTCCTCGTTGAGCATGCCCTTCCACACCAGGGTCGCCAGGAAGGCTGGGAAGGCATAGGGAAGAATCATCAAGGACTGATAGATCTTTCGACCTCGGATGCGCTGATCCGAGAAGATCAGCGCAAGGACCAATCCAAAAGCGAAAGTCGTCAGCACCGAGCCAATTGCAAAGACGAAGGACCAAACAAGCGCATTCAGGAAGGGCTTGACAATTCCGGAACCCGAAAACATCTGCGAGTAGTTGGAAGCACCGACAAAGACTCGCCAGCCGGTGGGCAACTGATTGCCCGCGCTGTCTTCAAAGACACCCTTTTGGCTATTCGCCTTGTAAACGACGCCCGTCTCAGTGTTCGTCAAAGTATCGGCGGCTTCGTCATAGGTGAAGGTGGACTTGGCGAGGTAGCCAGAAGTTCCATCCGTCGTCAGGTAGAAGCCATCATTCGGGTTTGAGCTCACGGGGACCGTCAGTTGAGAAACTTCCTCCTGGCGGCTGGCAAGAGCAGCTAGGTCGAGGACTTTATAGCCCGAAACCTCGGTAATACCCATTGCGGTGACCGTACCCTGGACGCTCTGGAGGGGCTTGGTTGCCGTTCCAAGCTTCAGTTCGCCGCTTGTTGGATCCGCAATGACGAGGCCAAGCTGGCTTCCGTCTTCAACGACCGCGGTCTGGACAGTTGGAGCTCCTTCAACACGCTGGCGGTTCGACGAAAGGGCAACTTCAATCGCGTCTGCCTTTGTTGAGTTGTGGCCATCTCCGTAGTTAGTCAAAGACACATACCCGGTGTAGCCCATGACGAAGAGCTGATAGATCAAAAGGAAGACCATGCCGGGAAGAAGATATTTGGCAGGAAGTGCCCTCTTCGAGAAATACACCCAGTTGATGATGATGAGCAGGACCGCCATCACGCCGATGATGATCCGAGAATTGACGGCCCATGCCGCCATGATTCCATAGATGCCCAGCGCGTCAATGAGCATCATAATGATGAGTTTTGCAATAAAACCGGGTCGCATGACGTCACGCGCATGCGAGGTACGGTCCTTTGGAACGGTATTCGAGGAAGAAGCTGCAGGCATTGTGGTCCTTCGTTACCTTGAACAGCGATTAAGGGACCATGAGCACAAGATGCTCAGGTATGGGTTTTGCGGGCGCCCCGTTTTGGCGCCCGCAAAACCGTGAGACCTCACTACTTGTTGATGGAAGTCTGAATGTTGTTGACCATGGTCTCCCACGACGAGGCGGGATCAGCGCCATTCACGATGGCAACCTCAGTCTTGCCCCAGTAATCCCAGACGGAACCCATTGCGGGGATTGCCGGCATGGGGAAGCCATTTCCTGCAATGGAAGCGAACTGCTTAAGGTTCTCATCGCTCAGGGAGTTAGCAACCTCGGTCATTGCCGGAACACGTCCACCCAGCTCCTGCAGCTTGGACTGTGCTTCCTTGGTCTCCAGGTACTGGAAGAACTTGCTGACCAGGACCTGGTTCTTGGTCTTGGAGCTCTGGTAGAACATCTGAACACCAACGAAGGGCTTGGCTTCCTTACCGCCAGCGGAAGGAATCGGCAGGACGGAAACGTCAAGTCCAGCCGCCTTGGCAGCGGTCACGTTCCAGGGGCCGGTCACCATGTAAGCCGCGTTGCCCTTGAGGAAAGCATCCTTGGCGATGTCGGAGGTGATGTTCGGGTTCAGGGTCTTTGCTGCACCCTGCTCCTTGAGCCACTGGGTGAACTCAGATGCACCTTCGCCGCCCAAGGTCAGCTCGGAGGTGTAGGAGCCGTCAGCGGACTGCTTGAAGACCTCGTTACCGAAGGAAGTCTCGAAAGCGTAGAGGTGGTAGGGGTCACCGTCGGTGCTCATCTGAACAACGAAGGGGAACTCCGAGCCCGCCTTCTTACCCGATGCAATCATTTCGTCGAAGGTCTTCGGGGTGTCAGTGGTGAGCTTGTTGTTACGAACCAGTGCAACAGACTCGACTGCGTAGGGCACGCCGTAGGTCTTGCCGTCGTAGGTCACGCCCTGAACTGCCGCCTCGGAGAACTTGGACTTTGCCTCTCCCAAGTCAACGGGGGAAACAACGCCGTTCTTCACCATCTGGCCGAGCTTGTCATGGGCCATAACAATCACGTCAGGGCCATTGCCGGTCGGAACCTGGCTGATGAATTCCTGGTCCATGTTGGTTTCAGACTTCTGAACAACCTGTACATCCACCTTGGTGGCTGCGGTGAAGTCCTTGGCCAGTTCCTGAATCTGCGAGTAACGGGTGTCGTCGGCCCAGACCGTCAGGGAACCAACGGAAGAACCGGAACTTGCGGATGCAGACTGGCTGCTCGAAGAGCTCGAGCTTCCATTGGAGCACGCTGCAAGCGTTGCTGTAACTGCCAAAACGCCGAACATCGCGATGCCTCGTCGCATGTCAACTCCTGATCAATTGAGTTCTGCTCGTACACAGTTGTACTTCGCACTTAAGGACACTGTAGCTGCAGAAAATCATTTTCAGCAAGCGTTTTCAGGATTGTTAGAGAAATGATATCTTTACCCCAGATCCCAACCATCACACTTGCCCCCTTCTGAAAGGCACTTCGATGTCGAAGAACCGCACCCGCATGGCGGATATCGCCTCACATGCCGGTGTTTCCATTGCCACAGTTTCTCGCGTGTTTAACGGAGTCGGGCAGGTCTCAGACGACACTCGATATCGAGTTCTGACCGCAATCGACGAGCTTGGCTACGAACGTCCCAGCATGCTGGCTGACGACAATCGCCTCATCATCGGAGTGATCGTCCCAGAACTTACAAACCCCATCTTTGCCACTTTTGCCCATACCCTTCATTCCGAGGTCGACAGGGCGGGAGCCCAAGCCTTCATCGCCTCGCAAACTCCGGGCACCACCAGCGAAGAGGAACACACTCAAGCTTTTCTTGCGCGAGGAGTTTCAGGATTAATCTTCGTCTCCGGCCGACACGCAGACCTTCAAGCAGACTTGAGCCGCTATGCGAATCTTTCACAGATCCACATGCCTTTTGTCACCATCAATGGTGCCCGCAAGGAAGTACAAGCACCAGACTTTTCAACGGAAGACGCACTTGGAATCCGCGCATCCATCCAACACCTCAAGGAACTGGGGCACCGGAAGATTGCCATGCTGGGTGGACGCCATCACGTCGTCCCCGCACGACGTAAGGCCGAGGCTTTCCGCCAAGTAATGGCCCAAGAATTCGGGATCACCACTCCCACGATCATCGAAACCTTCTACACCTACGAGGCCGCGGCCTCGGCAACTCACGCACTGATCGACGCCGGAATCACGGCCATCATCGCCGGCTCAGACCTCCAGGCAATGGGAGCAATCAGAACGATCCAATCTCGAGGCCTCAGCGTTCCCGGGGACATTTCGGTGATCGGCTTTGACGACTCATTCCTCATACCTCACCTCTCCCCCGCGCTGACGACGGTTCGACAACCTGTGCAGGCAATTTCACATTCGGCCGTATCGTCACTTTTTGATGCGATTCAGTCCCAGAATCCGCAGCAGCATCAAGATTTTGCCTTCACTCCCGACCTTGTTGTGCGCAGCTCTACGGGACACGCTCGCTTTTGACAATCATTATCACCTTCTTTGATAATGATTATCATGAGTTTTTCGCGTTCACACACTGTTTTTGCCCTTACAGCCGCTGCAGCGCTCGCCTTAAGCGCATGCTCCTCTTCGGCCTCGTCATCTTCAAGCGCCTCTAGCTCCCAAGCTTCCGCTTCTCCCATGAAGGTCATGGCCAGCTTCTACCCGCTCCAGTACCTCACCCAGAAGATCGGCGGCGATCTGGTTGACGTCGAATCCCTGACTCCTCCGGGAGCAGAGCCCCACGACCTCGAACTGTCGAACCAAAAGGTTCAGCAGCTTTCTCAGGCAGGTGCTGTCGTTTACCTCAAGGGCTTCCAATCCGCTGTCGACAAGGCCGTTGAGCTAAACGCACCCAAGACCGTCATCGATGTTTCCGGCAGTGTTGATCTGGTTGACGCCGAAAAGCACGAAAGTGAATTGGATGTCGCTGACGACGGCGAAAAGACCGAAGAAGCTCACGAACATGAGCATGACCACGGCTCGACCGACCCGCACTTCTGGCTGGATCCCACGCGCATGGCCAGCGCAGCAACCCAAATTGGGGATGCTCTTGCTCAAGCCGATCCCGCCAACGCAGAGACCTACAAGAAGAACGCTGCAACCATGAAGTCTAAGATGGAAGCACTGAGCAAGAAGCTCGTTGACGGCACCGCAAAGTGCCAGCACAAGGAGTTCGTCACCTCTCACGAGGCCTTCGGATACCTTGCGGACCGCACCGGCCTGACTCAGTTGGGATTGTCCGGCCTCGATCCCGAGTCCACGCCTTCCCCCGCTCGCCTCAAGCAGATTTCGGACGCGGTCAAGGCCAAGGGAATCACAACGATCTTCACCGAAGAACTCCTCAGCCCCAAGGTTGCTGAAACCCTAGCCAAGGACCTGGGAATCACCACTGCAGTTCTCGATCCCATCGAGTCTCAGGCTGATGACTCAAAGGACTACGAAGCAGTCATGAATGAGAACCTTGAAGCACTGCAGAAGGCTCTGAGCTGCGAGTAAGCACTTCACCACAAGTCAACTGATATCTCCGCGTTGGGGCGGCATGATTCCACAGTGAACCATGCCGCCCCAACGACTACACTCGACACTAATGGGAACGACATTCAATATCTCTACTGCCCCGGTGATTTCACTGGACCATGTCCACGTCGCCTGGGACCACGACCTCATTCTTCACGGCATCACCGCATCGATTCCCCAAGGGCAATGCGTCGCAGTGACCGGTCCAAATGGTGCCGGGAAGTCCACGCTGATGAAGGCGATCCTTGGAACTGCACCAATTTCCTCGGGCGATATCACGCTTTTCGGAAATTCCATCCACAAACGTTCCTCGATTCCTTGGCAGCGTATTGGCTACGTTCCCCAGCGGGCTTCCTCCGGTGGCGCGATCTCCTCTTCATGCATCGAAGTCGTTCTCTCCGGGCTCCTGGGCACTCGCAAGTGGTGGCACTCTCGCGGTGACCGAGCGAAGGCACTGGAAGCACTGCGTTCCGTCGGCCTCGCCCATCGTGCGAAGGACCCCCTCCACATTCTTTCCGGCGGGCAACAACAGCGCGTACTCATCGCGCGCGCATTGGTCCGAAAGCCCGAGCTCCTGATCATGGACGAACCAATGGCCGGAATCGATGCCTCTTCACGGAGCAGACTGGCCGAAATCTGCCAGGCCGCAAAGGACGATGGCGTAACGATCCTGTTGGTCCTTCATGAGCTGGGCGAACTTGCCCCAGTCCTTGACCGCGAGCTCCACATCCGTTCCGGACACTTCACCTACGATGGGCCCGCGCGAAGCGAATTGCGCGATCCTCACTCTGACCATTGCAATACGGCCAACCACCGCGAAACGGAGGGGAGCCGATGATCCTCGACATGCTTGCATCCCCATTGATGCAACGTTCTCTTCTTGCCGCGCTATTGGTCGGATTATGCGCTCCGATCGTCGGAACCTACCTGGTCCACCGACGCCTCGCAATGCTCGGTGACGGGATCGGCCACATCTCCCTGACCGGGGTTGCATTGGGATGGCTTGCCGGAACCGCCGCAAATGTCACCCCACACGATCAATGGGCAATCCCCGGCGCGTTAGTTGTGTCTTTGCTTGGCGCGATCACTATCGAGCTCGTCCGTCAGTCTGGGCGCACTTCCTCTGATGTTGCACTTGCCATGCTCTTTTATGGCGGGATCGCCGGAGGCGTACTCCTCATCGGCCTCGCAAATGGAACATCCTCCCAGCTCAACGCCTATCTTTTCGGCTCAATTTCAACCGTCTCAAGCAGCGATGTCTGGTCGATTTACCTGCTCGCGCTGGTCATTGTCGCAATCGGCATCGGTCTGCTTCCCGCGCTCTACTCGGTAACGAATGACGAGGAATTCGCGCGCTCGACCGGGCTTCCTGTTCGCGCACTCACCATGCTCATCGCAATTTTGTCTGCGCTGACGGTTGTCGTTGCCATGCGAATTGTCGGTTCGCTTCTCGTTTCAGCCCTCATGGTTGTCCCTGTTGCCATCGCACAACTGGGGGCCCATTCCTTCCGACGCACCATGGCTTACGCAATGGTCTTGGGAGCCCTCCTCTGCCTGGGAGGACTGACCCTGACCTACTACATCGACCTCTCCCCCGGTGCAACGATTGTTGTGGCCGCGATTGCTCTCTATGCTGTTGGATGCGGAATCCGAGGGGTGCGTGATCACTTCCGTCGCAAGCAGCGAATGCGTGAACTATCCGCACCCGCGGACCATCCCGAGGCCTCGCCAAGAGATCGTGCGGAAACCACCGCCGCGCGCGGGTAGGGAAAAGAAAACTCACCACAGGCCTCGTCAATGAAAGGGACGCCATGCAGCGAATGACCAAGCAACGCCAGGCGGTTTTCGACAACCTCAGCGAGCACCGCGACTTCCGCAGCGCGCAAAAGGTATTTGAGGATCTGACCGCACGCGGGCACAAAATCGGTCTGGCAACCGTGTATCGCAACCTCCAGGCGCTGGCTGAAGACCATCAAGTCGATGTTCTCCGCTCCGCCGAGGGAGAGGCGCTCTACCGAAAGTGCGACACTCAGACGCACCACCACCACCTGGTTTGCCGTAACTGCGGGCGCGCTGAAGACCTTGGGGCGGGCGAGCTTGAAAAATGGATCTCTGCGGTGGCCGCCTCGCACGGATACACTCAGATTGAGCACTCAATCGAGCTATTCGGACTCTGCTCTGAATGCACGCGAAAGGCAGACAGTTGACACCTTCATGGGCTTCCTCGGGACTCCCACTCTTTATCTTCCTCTTTTTCGTTGTTTTTCAGCGTGCACAGCTGACCTACTGGCTGGGTCGCGCCGCAGCTAAAGGGGCACTGACTGCTTCGGGAAAGAAGGGCCTTCGAGGGAAGATCGCTGCTTGGTTTGAGGGTCCTGTCCCCCGTTCGGGTGCTCGTCTTTTGGAACAGTGGGGAATCATCATCATCCCGCTGTGCTTCCTGACAGTTGGTGTCCAAACTGCGGTCAATGCCGGTGCAGGTGTCGTCCGTATGTCGTGGAAGAAGTACACGCTTGCCATGATTCCAGGCTGCATTGCGTGGTCCATCATGTACGGCTTGGGAATGCTCGCAGTGTGGATGGCCGTTGTTCGCGCGGCGGCAGGCTCAGTCTGGGGCTGGCTGGGACTGGCGGCAATCGCAGCGATTATCACCGCAGTTGTGCTGATGAAGCGACGCCGCGGACGCGGAAGCGTACAGAGCCTCGAGCACGGGTGAGCACCTGCACGAGCGCCTTCACACCGAATTGACACAGGAAGTCGCTGAATAACACACGACATCCGCGTCTTCCTCCGCTTCCTCCCTCCAAAAGACACACGAAGTCAGAAAAAGACACACGTTATCGAAGCCTTCGTCCCTACCGCCCGCCAAAAGACACACAAAGTCAGAAAAAGACACAGGGCATAACCTGTGACATTCACCGACTTCATGTGGAGCGCGCGCGGAGCGTGCACAAAACACACGCGGAGCAGCGTGAGGCGCGGATGAGGCAGCAGAAACCGGACGGTTCAGCGCTACAAACCCCGCCTCGACTAGTCGCCAGCCCCACCAGAGCCACGAGGCCGCGAGCACTCCAGCCACGAGGCCGCGAGCACTCCAGCCACGAGGGAGCGCCCTAGCACCGCCGGCCACGAGGCCCTACGCCCCGCCGGCCACTCGGTCCTGTGCGCCACCAAAACGCCTCTCACGTCCGGCGTATTCAAGTAGGCAGTCCCATAAAGCTTCGCGGTCAAAAGTCGGCCACGGCTTGGGGCTAAACATGAACTCCGCATAGGCCATTTGCCAGAGCATATAGTTCGAAAGCCTCTGCTCCCCCGAAGTTCGGATCATCAAATCAACATCGGGAACATCGGGCAGGTACAGGTGCCGAGCGAAAGTCCGCTCATTTACTCCGCGCGGCGACAAACGCCCTGCAGCAACATCTTGAGCAATTGAGCGGGCTGCATCGGCGATTTCCGCACGACCTCCGTAATTCACGCACATCACCAAATCCAAAGTGGTGTTGTCATGCGTCTTTTCTTCCGCACGTTCCAAAGCGTGAATGACCGACTTCCACAGTTTCGGTTCGCGGCCACTCCACCGGACGTGAACTCCCCATTCATTCAGCAGGTCTGTTCGCCGAGCTAAGACATCACTGGCGTAGCTCATGATGAAGCGGACCTCTGCGGGCGAACGTTTCCAGTTTTCCGTCGAGAAGGTGTAGACGGATAGGTAGCGCACACCGGCATCGATAGCCCCGGCGATTGTGTCGAGAAGCGCGTACTCACCAGCTCGGTGGCCTTCCGTGCGCGCAAGCCCCCGTTCATTGGCCCAGCGCCCATTTCCGTCCATGATGATGGCAACGTGGCGGGGTGCTTCCCCGGCCGCAAATTCGGGTGCTTGCCGAGGCCACTGGCCGGGTCCTGCAACCGGCTGACGTGGGTCTTTGGGAGCGCGTTCCATGGGCGTCAGTTGTTCAAATTCGGGGCTCATGCGTGCGGGCTCCTTTCCAGGAGTTGCAGTGATTTCAGTCGGCGTTCGATATGCCATTGAGTGTAGCTAGAGACCAGGCCCATCATCTCGCTGCGCGCCCATGTCGGTGCGCTATCCGCGCTTTCCCAATCACCACTGAGAAGAGCGCCCATCAATTCCATCGAATCGGGAGCGGGAAGCGAGGCACCTGGCGGACGGCAGTTATCGCACACGGCACCACCCTCAGTAATAGAAAAACCAAGGTGCGGCCCCTCGCTGCCGCACACTGCGCAGTCGTAACACGATGGCGCCCACCCTGCGATCGCTAGGGCGCGAAGCATGTACGAGGCCAAGATCAGAGCCGGGTCGTGCCGGCGGTGAGAAAGCGCGTGGAGAGCTCCAACCAGCAGAAGATACTGCTGATGGGTTCCATCATCTCCATCGCTTGAAAGCTTATCCGCGGTTTCGACGATCACCGAGGCCCGCGAGTAGAGTTCGTAGTCGGAAGCGAGCATTTCCCCGTGGGAGGCAATCGTTTCAACTTGAATGATCGTGTCGAGGCTTCGCCCGCGATGAAGCTGAATATCGACGACAGAGAAGGGCTCGAGGCGTGCTCCGAACTTCGATGTTGTTCGGCGCACGCCTTTGGCAACAGCACGTACCTGGCCATGTTCAGAGGTCAGGAGCCAGATGATTCGGTCGGCCTCACCCAGTTTTTGCGTACGCAAAACCACGGCCTCATCCCGGTAACTCCTGATCACCTTCCTATTTTCACATTCGCCGCCAGAGCAGGCTCGCCGCGACACAAAATTGCGCTTGGGGCCGAAGCGACCCCAAGCGCAATATGCCTGTGTGATTTCAGATCCCACATAGTCCGAACAGATTCGGTATGCAAAGGATCTAGATCGCGAACGCTCAGATATTGGCCTCGCGAACGCTCTTGTATGACGCGAGGTCGGTGTAGAGCTCATCGCGCAGCGGGTTCTTACGCCCACGAACAATGACGTAGATCTGGTAGACCGCAACACCCACGTTCGCCGCGAGTGCGATCGCGGAAACAGCCATCAGAGCCGCGTCGTTGTGCGAAGCGTTAACCGCAAACTTCGACGAAGTCACGAAGGAAGGAACTGCCATGGTGAACATCATCCACAGTGCGAGGGTATGCGCACGGTGCTGGAGCCACGCGCCTCGTTTAATGAAGAAGGCGGGGATAGTGCAGGAAATGAGCAGGGCTGCGCCCGCGTAGAAGGAGTGGTCCCCTACGCAGTTGTACACGTAGGCAAAGTTCCACAGATCGTAGGCGATGATCCAGAACCACAACATGTCGGGCCAGATCATGTCCTTTTCTTTATCGCGAGAGATGAAGATTCCAAACCACCCGCAGATCGTCAGGAGGTTGAGCAGACCGGCGATACCGTTCATGTAGTTCCAGGGACCTGAAACCATGAAGACTCCGTCGACCATCTCACGCACACCCATAGCACCGACTTGGAAGTCACGGATGCAGGCCTCGGTGATGTTAATGGCCAAGATCGCCGGCGGAAAGGCAAGCGCCCACCGGTTAGTCTGCAACTTGGGAATGTAACGGATTGCCATGAAGCCCAGGCATCCAGCAAGGGCAGAATAGACCTTGACCCAGTGGAACCAGGTCCCCGTTGAGGAATCCGGTCCCGCTGTTGTGGGCCAGACGAAGATTGTCAGAACAATGGGAAGAACGATAAATACTGCAATTCCTGCCCACTTCCAGCGACGGGTGATCTCGTTGCCAATGATTAGAGCAGCAAGGACTCCAAACCAGGCGAGCCAGGAATACCAGGGGATCGATTCAAAGAGGAACAACTCTCCAACTCCTTTGGTGAAATAAGCTGATGAGGAAACATTAAGGTTATTTTCAGCAGGAGTCATTGGACATCATTTCGAAAGTGTCTAATACTCAAAGGAGTGCGACTCATACGCATGCCTGAACGCGAATCGATCCCATCAAGGAAGTCATGTCTACCAGCGCAGAAAACACCCGCGAGAAGCTCGGTGCTGCCCTCAAAGACGAATTGCGTTCAACACCGATTACAAAGGTGACGGTCCGTCGCCTTACCGAACGAGCCGGTGTCACCAGGCAAGCTTTTTACTATCACTTCCCCGATGTCATGTCCTTGGGAACCTGGGTTTTCGAACGAGAGATCGTCGCACACATCATGGCTCATGCGACCTACCAGGAATGGTCAGATGGACTATGCGATCTCTTGGTCTATATGCGCCAGCACCATGAACAGACCTACGCGGTCGTCTCCTCGCTTAGCCGTAAAGAGGTGGAAGAGTTTTTTTACCAGGCGTTCCGCGAAATGATGGCCGCGATTATCACTGAGCTTGAAGGGGAAGCACCTGAGCGCACCGGCGATGACGGCACCACAACTCCAGTTTTTTCGCCACTTTCCGCCCAATACCGTGATTTCATCATTGACCACTTCACATTGAGCGTCGTCGCACATGTCTTACACTGGCTGAACCAGGATATGCGCGCTGATCCATACATTCTGGTGGAGAACATTGAAGTCATCATGCGTGGAAGCGTTCTTGCCGCCTTGAAACGTTATTCCACCACTCCTCCCCCACCGCTGCACTGACTTCCCTTCCTGCATTCCCCCAGCCTCGATACATCAAGCGGCCTATCATCGAAGACGAATGAAAAACTGTGAGTGGAGGCCATCATGTCAACTCATCCCCAAGACGTGTACAAAGATGCCGGCGAGTGCGTCCTTTTCGTTTACCTGCGGTTCAATCGCAAGGATCAGGCCGCAGAACTGAAGGCCTTCCGCGACTTCGCTGACCGTAGTCAGGCGATCAACCGTTCGATGAATATCCGGGCCCAAAACGATGATCTGCGCGTCGCAGTGGGAGTAAGCCGTAAGGGCTGGGACTACCTCTTCCCGGGCGCACCCCAACCGAAGGAACTCGAGGAATTCACCGGACTGACCAATCAGGACGATCCTTTCATTACCATGCCCGAAGGCATTGGGGAAGATGCTGATCTCTTCCTTCACATTCGCGCACAGCGCGAAGCCGTGGTCTACGAAGTAGCCGAGCAGTACCGATTGTCCTTCAAGGAATTCGCGACGGTCGTTGATGAGACCCACGGCTTCCGTTACCTTGAAGGCCGAGCAATCATCGGTTTCATCGACGGTACCGAAAATCCAACAAATGCCGATGCCCCCTTCTGGGCAGAGATTGGCGACGAGGACCCCCGATTCGCAGGAGGTTCCTATGCATTTGCTCAAAAATGGGTTCACGACATGGATGCGTGGCGTTCACTGGGCACCGCTGAGCAAGAGCGTGCGATCGGACGCGAGAAGTTCACCGACCTTGAACTTGATGACGACGCGAAGGCAGCGAACGCACACAACGTTTCCTCAAAGTTCATCGTCGATGGTGAAGAAAACAAGATCGTTCGCATGAACGTGCCCTTCTCTGACCCCGCCGCAGGTATCACCGGCACCTACTTCATCGGCTACTCTGCGCGTTGGAGCGTCACCAAGGGCATGATCACGAATATGGTCGCGAAGAAGGACTACCTGCTGACCTTCTCGCATGTGCTCTTTGGTCAGGTATTCTTCATTCCTTCCCTTGAGCTTCTTGATGAGATTGCCGGTGGCGATTTCCCCTCGAACGAGGCCAACCAAGCTTCCGCGTAAAACTTCTTTTTCCCTGCATTAGCGAGGAGAAAAACAGGTGAGGGGGCATCTTAGCGATGCCCCCTCACCTAGCGCTGGGCGGTTACTCACTCACCACAAAGTGCGCGTTGGTTATAAAACCTACTTACTGATCTCGAAGTGCACGGTTCACTGCTGAGATCACAGCTTTGTACGACGCGCGGGTAATCGAAGAGTCGATTCCAACGCCCCAGACGATCTTTCCATCAACAGCTGCTTCGACGTAAGAGGCGGCCTTCGCATCTCGTCCTTGGCTCATTGCGTGCTCGGAGTAGTCCAAGACCCGCACGTCCAAATCAAATTGGTGCAGTGCTGAGACGAAAGCATCAATTGGGCCGGTTCCGTTTGCATCGATTGCGGTGAGTACGCCGTTGTCCGTGAGCTCTGCGTGCAATTCAACATGCTCGTCGTCGACCGTTCCCACCTGGGACTTACGCAATTCGAAGCGACCCCACGACTGAAGACCAGGAGCCGCACTTGTCGGCAAATACTCGTCCGCAAAGATCTTCCACAGCGTCTCTGCGTTGATCTCTCCGCCGTAAGTGTCGGTGTGGCGCTGAACAATTCGCGAGAACTCCACCTGCAGGCGACGAGGCAGCTCCAGGTTGTGTGCCCGCGACATGAGGTAGGCAACCCCGCCCTTACCAGACTGGGAATTTACGCGTACAACGGCCTCGTAGGAGCGACCGACATCGTGGGGGTCGATCGGCAGGTAGGGAAGCTCCCAAACCACTGCGTTCTCATCGCCCCCTGCGGCGTCCACCTTCGTCTTACGGGCGGCAAAACCCTTCTTGATGGCGTCTTGGTGAGAGCCTGAGAAGCTGGTGTACACCAAATCTCCGACGTAGGGAGATCTCGGCGAAGCCTCCATCTGGGTGCAGTGCTCCACGGTGCGGCGGATCTCGTCGACGTCCGAGAAGTCGATGCCCGGATCAATTCCCTGGCTGAAAAGATTCAGGCCCAAGGTCAGCAGGTCAACGTTACCGGTACGTTCACCTTGTCCCAGGAGGCAGCCTTCGATGCGGTCTGCGCCGGCGAGGAGTGCAAGTTCAGCACTGGCGACACCTGTTCCACGATCATTGTGCGGGTGAACAGACAGCGCAATGTGCTCGCGTCGGGAAAGGTTACGCGACATGTACTCGATCTGGTCGGCGAAGACATTGGGGGTCGCGCGTTCAACGGTCGAGGGCAGGTTGAGGATGATCTCACGGCCTTCTTGGGGCTGCCAGATGTCCATAACGGCTTCGCACACTTCCAGTGCGAAATCACGCTCGGTATCAATAAAAACTTCGGGTGAATATTCGAAGCCAAAGATGGTCTCGTCACCCAGTTGGCGTTCGGCCTGTGCAATGACTTCACGCGTACCGAAGCGGGCGAGCTCAATGGTCTGCTCGCGGTCTGCGTGGAAGACAACCTCACGAAAAACCGGAGCGGTTGCGTTGTACAAGTGCACGGTCGCCCGAGGGAAGCCAATCAGCGATTCGACGGTACGCTCAATAAGCTCGGGGCGCGACTGAGTAAGCACCGAAATGGTGACATCCTCGGGAAGGGCGTCCTCTTCCAACAGAGAACGAACAAAATCGAAATCAGTCTGTGAAGCCGAGGGGAATCCAATTTCGATTTCCTTGTATCCCATGCGAACAAGAAGATCAAACATCTTGCGCTTACGCGCCGGATCCATGGGCTCGATCAGAGCTTGGTTTCCATCGCGTAGATCCGTTGACATCCACCGAGGCGCATGGGTGATACGCTTCGAGGGCCACTGTCGGTCAGGAAGGTCAACAGGGTTCGTGTCGAGGAATGCTCGGTACTTGACCGTGGGCATTCCAGAACCTGCAGGACGAGGAACATTCGATGTAGTCTTCACACCTTCAGTCTATGAAGACCCACTGATACTGGCACTTTGAGTGCACATGGTGGACAGTGTTTACTTGGCGTGCTCGCCTTTACTCGGCGTCGCATTCCTCGAGCTTCGGGACGCACACTGGTTTCTCCATGAGCCACGCGCGGTCGGTAAGCATTCGTGAAATCGCCAGGCCGATACCAATCGCAACAATCGTGAAGAGGACCGTAAAGAGCTGCGCCAATGCGTCCAAGGTCTGCCCATTGTTCAAGTATGTGAGCGAACGGTACAGGGGCACACCCGGGATCATGATGACCACCGCGGGAACGGAGAGTGTCACACGCGAGAAGCGCGTGCGGTTTGCAACTGCTGCCGCAAGAAGACCAGCTGCAAGCGCTGCAAGCCCAACCGCCGCGGGGACCGGAACACCCACGACAACTGCAAGGAAGATACGACCGGTATTAATAGCCGCACCGATAAGAGCGGCAGCCGTACATACCTTAGGCGGAGAATTAAAGAGCATCGCGAAGCCATACGCCGCAACAAAGCTGGTAAAGAAGCGCAATGCAAAGTGAATGATCGGCGGAAGTTCAACGATGTATTGCGGGGTCACTGACCAATTGAAGACCTCCGAAATTGTCCATACCGCAACGCCCGCAGAGACCACGAGCATTGCAACATACACGATTCGCTGAATGCCACCCGCAAAGTCGTGACGGACCAGGTCAATAATTCCTGTCACCAATGGGAAGCCAGGAACCAAGAAGAGCAACGCAGAAATGAAGCCCGCTTGATGTGTGGGTTCAACACCCAAATATTTCTGAGCCATATAGACGCACAGAATGTAGATAGCAGAAGCAACTGCACCACAAAGCATCCACACACCAAAGTGGTTCATGTGTCGCTTGAGCATCTGGCGCCGGAGGAACTGACCGAAGAAGGCTGCAATTGCCACGACAGAGCACTCAACCCATCCCCCGGCGTTGAGGAAGGAGAAGGCCGCACAGGCTAAACCAGAAGCAAGCGCATTCGCTAGCCAGCCATACAGCGGCTTCACACATTCGATCCGGTCAAGAGCCTTATCGACATCCTCAACAAGCACCTGCTTGCCTTCAATGGATGCCAGGTAGTTTGTAATGCGGTCAATCTTGTCCGCATTCACTCCCAGAAGACGCTGCTCAGCAAGCTCGGTACGGAAAGTACCATTCGCATAAGCTGTCGCAACAATCTCGGTAAAGGTCACCTGAGCATGGTGCTTCTCAATACCAACGGCCTCGGCACAGGTCCGCATCGAAGCCTTCACGCGGTACGAGCCCGCGCCGGCAGAAAGAAGCATCTGGCCAAGGCGCAGGACGACTCGGGACTGATGGGACAGACGATCATGTGCAGCCATGCGGTGCACAGTCAGTGATGCGTCGTCCTGGTCAAACGGAAAAGGCGCTGAGGCGTTAGGGTTCTGGGGATTTTCGCTCACGGGATAAGCATGCCACGAAGAAGACAGCAAAGCTCGGGACCCTGGTCAGGATCCTTTTGTTGCATCCCCCACGTTCAGGTATTAGAAGCCCAAACGCTGAAGCATCTTCGGGTCGGACTGCCAGTCCTTTGCGGTACGCACATGCAGATCGAGGTACACACGGCGTCCCAAATATTCTTCAATATGCGCTCGGGCCCGAGTGCCGATCTCCTTCAAACGCAAACCTTTCTTGCCAATAATGATGGCTTTTTGGGAATCGCGTTCGACATAGACATTGACGTGGATATCCAGCAGAGGCGGACGATCATCGCCTTCACGCTTGGGGCGTTCAATGATCTCTTCGACCTTTACCGCAAGCGAGTGCGGAAGCTCATCGCGCACGCCCTCCAGCGCGGCCTCTCGAATAAATTCTGCAATCATCGTTTCGCGTGACTCATCGGAGATGTCGTCCTGCGGGTACAGGGGCGGTGAGAGAGGAACCTTTTCCGCCAAAACTTCACGCAGGCGATCAATGCCTTCGTGCTTGAAGGACGAAACCGGAACAATCGCGCTCCACTCCCCCAGCTTTTCAATTGCCAGAAGGTGTTCAAGCACGCGTTCGCGCGGCACGCTATCGCACTTCGTTGCAACCGCAATCACGGGGCGTCGGACAGAACGTAGCTCCCGAGCAATGAACTGGTCTCCCGGTCCGATGCGCTGATCCGCAGGCATACAGAAGACGACGCAATCGACTTCTGCCAAGGCCTCGCGAACCATGTCATTGAGGCGCTTACCCAGCAGCGTTCGGGGACGGTGATATCCGGGCGTATCGACCAATACCAACTGGTAGTTCTCGCCGTGGACAATCCCGCGAATGTTGTGGCGTGTCGTTTCGGGGCGGCCCGAGGTGATGGCGACCTTGTGGCCAACAAGAGCGTTGGTCAGCGTCGACTTTCCGACATTGGGACGACCAACAATGGAGATGAAGCCCGCGCGAAAGTCTTCTGGGAAGTCGGGAACAATGATGTCTGCGCCCGCATTTGTTTCTGCGCGGAGTTGACGCAAGGATTGGACGGAATCCTCAACGTCGTGGGCGCGCTCATCATCGGCCTCGTCAAGCTCAGCATCGACCTCTTCATCGTCCTGCGAGTCTTCATCAGGAAGTTCAAGAGCATCGAGATCCACGCCTTCGAAGGCGTTCGGACCGGCCATCAATTCATCATCGCTGGGGAAATGCATCTTTCTCACTCCTGGTGATCTTCAGAGTCTTCGGTCTGGGTTTCAGGGACATAGGAACAGACAATTGTGCCAACTTGGCGACGGCGGCCTCGGGCTTCTTCGGCAACCATGTGCACACCGAGCATATCTCCAGTTGCCCCCGGAAGCGGAACACGGCCAATCGCTTTGGCCAGCAAGCCGCCAACGGAATCAACGTCTTCGTCTTCGAGTTCCAGTCCCCACAGCTCTCCGAGCTCGCTAATGGAGAAACGCGAAGGAACGCGCCAGACGCCCGGGGAAATTTCTTCGGGCTCGATGGTGTTGCGATCGTGTTCGTCGGTGAGTTCGCCGACAACTTCTTCGATGATGTCTTCGAGGGTAACCAGGCCCGAAATCCCGCCGTATTCATCGACGACCATGACCAGGTGGAAGTGTTCGGATTGCATCTGACGCAGCAGGTCATCGACCGGCTTCATTTCGATGGTGAACTCGGCGGGACGCATCATCTGATCGGCGCGAAGTTCATGTTCCCCATCATGGTTTTCAAGGCGCTGAACGACATCCTTAAAGAACAAAATTCCGCGGACGTCGTCGGTGTCCTCTCCAATAACGGGCAGACGCGAGAAACCGGAGCGTACAAAGAGGCGTAATGCCTTCCGAGCCGGAACATCGAATGCGATCGTCAGCATTTCGGTCCGCGGGACCATCACCTCACGGACCAAGGTATGCCCTAATTCGAAAACCGAGCGCAACATCTCTCGGTCTTCTTCTTCGAGGCCTTCGGTTTCGCCAACGCGATCAACCATTTCACGCAGTTCATCTGCCATGTCTGCACGCATCTCAGCTTCGGTTCGCTCAGACTGCGGAAGATAGGCCTTGACCTTCTGGGCGGCGGGTGAGAAGAAATGCGCAATTGCGACCAGACGGGTCATCAGGGGCGTAAAGAAGAGGGTAATACCAGTGGGATTACGCTGTGCCCAGCGCGTGGCAATGATGCTGTTGGCGAGGAATTGCGCAATGGTCACAACGACGATCGCGACCAGCCCTCCCAGCCACCAGTAGTGCGAAAAATGCAGAGCAATGGTCGCCATTGAAACGGCAAAGACAACCTGCAGGAAGGTGCGGACGCCTCGAAGGACAAAAATAACCAAGCGACGCTGATCAACCAGTTTGAACAGGGCTCGTGCGTTCTTCTTCTCGTCCTCGATCAGGTCTTCAACCGCAGCGTGGGTGAGCTTAGCGATCGAAAACTCACTTGCCGCAAAAATCATTGCACTCACAAGAGCAATCGCAGCAAGGATACTCATCCCCGCGACGGGGATAGCAGCTTCGATCATCGCTGTGCGAGGAAGCTCAAGAGGAGCTGGCGTTGCAGGGTGAACATCTCTTCTTTTTCTTCGGGTTCTGCGTGGTCATAGCCCAGAAGGTGAAGCATGCCGTGGGTCGCCAAGAAGAGCATTTCTTCAACCGAGGAATGTCCGGCTTGGCGAGCCTGCTGCTCTGCAACCTGCGGACAGATGCAAATATCGCCCAGGGTTCCCGATTCCGTCGGATGATCCGCAGTGCCCGGACGGAGCTCGTCCATGGGGAAGCTCATGACATCGGTCGGGCCTTCCAGATCCAGCCAGCGAACATGGAGTTCTTCCATGGGTTCGGGGTCGATGAAAATGATATTGAGCTCGACCTCTGTGGAGACATGCATGGCGCTGAGCACAAAGTCGGCCAAGCGCACGAACTCTTCACAGTCGATCTGGTAGTCGGTTTCGTTAAGAACTTCAGTCATGACTCAGCGTCCATTGTGTCGGTTACGGGTGTGCAGGGAACGGTCACGGCGTGCTTTGAGGCTGGCCATGGATTCGTCCCAACGTTCGTATGCGTCAATAATTTGGCCGACAAGGCGATGACGCACAACATCGGCGCTTGTCAGATGACAAAATTCTATGTCATCGATGCCACTGAGAATATCTTCAATGACGAGAAGACCACTGGAGCGCTCCCCCGCTAGGTCAATCTGTGAGGCATCACCGGTAACAACAACCTTTGAGTTAAAGCCTAGACGGGTCAGAAACATTTTCATCTGTGCAAGCGTCGTATTCTGAGCCTCGTCCAAGATGATGAATGAATCATTGAGCGTTCGTCCGCGCATATATGCCAAAGGCGCGACCTCAACCGCACCAGAGGCCATAAGTTTTGGCAGCGCATCCGGATCCATCATGTCTCCCAGTGCGTCATAGAGCGGACGCAGATAGGGATCGATCTTGTCCGTGAGCGTGCCCGGAAGGAAGCCCAGGTTTTCACCCGCTTCAACCGCAGGGCGAGTCAAGACGATTCGGCGCACCTGTCCGGAAAGCAGGGAGGACACCGCTTGGGCCATCGCGAGGTAGGTTTTTCCGGTGCCGGCAGGGCCCAACCCAAAGACGACAGTCGAACGCTGAATCGCTTCGACATACGCTTTTTGCCCGGCAGATTGCGGTCGAATGGAGCGTCCCCGCGAGCGCAAAATTTCTTGGGGGCGTTCATCCGTGGAGCTAGCCGTCATGAGCAGGGCGATCGCCTGTTCAACGCCGTCAGCGTCAAGAGAATGCCCATCACGAGCAAGTTCAATGAGCTCTTCGACCAGCTGAGCGGCCATATCCACAATTCCTTCGGGGCCAATCATGGATAAAGTGCGGCCAAGTAAGGTGAAGCGGACCTGGGGGAAGCCGTTTTCAAGAGCTCGCAAAACGCGGTCTGAAGTTCCAAAAAGTACGACGGGATCCACGCCGCGGGGAATATCGATTCGTTTGGCGTCCATTTCACCATCTCCCAATAGCGTCGCTGATCAGTGAAAGCGCAACGGGTCCGGCGCTCGAGGCGCGAAGGACGGTATTCCCCAGCAGGCAGATTTTCGCTCCCGCGGCCTCGAAAAGAGAAAGCTCATCGGGGTCAACCCCACCTTCAGGGCCAACGATGACGGCGATCTTGGGAGGACAAGAAGGCCGGGACTCGGGGTCCGAGGCCGAGGAGGCGTGAGCACTAAGCCCGCGCAGCTCGGGAAGGAGCTCACTCAGGCGACGATCGGCGCTCTCGTGACAGACCAGAACCCAAGCGCCGTCTTGAGTGGTCTGCGCAATCCATTGCGCTAAGGCAGCAGATGAACGGGCTTCTTCAAGGCGCGGGACAAATGCACGCCGCGATTGTTTCGTCGCTGATCGCAAGGTGGATTCCCACTTTCGCATGCCCTTCGCAGCTTTTTCGCCCTTCCAGCGGACCTCACTGCGATTTGCCTGCCACGGCATTACTGCGTCAACGCCAACTTCCGTTGCCATTTCGATGGCCATTTCATCGCGACCACCCGTCGAGAGGGCTTGGATCAGCAGCAGTTCAACCCCAGGCTGGTCCTCTCGCTCAATGTGGTCAATGCGCAGAGTCAGGGCCTTTTTTGCGCGATCGATAACCGTGCAGCGGGCACGAAGCCCTGCCCCGTCAACGACATCAAGCATGGCTCCGACATCGATCCGCCGAACGGTTGCCGCGTGAAAACCTTCATCCCCGTCTAGAACGAAGGAATCTCCCCGTGCGCAGGCACGCAGTGCGTCCGCGTCGGGAGCGATGAAAACCGGAAGCGTCATACAGATGGTGTCCTTACTAGGCGCCGAAGGTTTCGCGAAGCTTGTCGAAGAAGGAGGATCCGCGCTTTTCAGGACGGACGCTTTCTTCTCCACGAACCTGGGAGAGCTCTTCAAGGAGCTCGCGTGAGCGGTCATCAAGTTTGCGCGGGATTTCGACGTTAATTGCGACGTGAAGGTCTCCGCGACCGGGGCGTTGGAGGTGTCCAACACCCAGTCCATCCAAGCGAACCTCATCGCCGGGCTGCGTACCGGGCTGAATGGTCACCGATTGGGCTCCATCCAAGGTCTCCAGCTCAAAGGTGCTTCCCAAGGCAGCTGCGGTCATGGGAACGGTCACCGTCATGTACAGGTCGTCCCCCTGACGCGAGAAAGTAGGATCGCGCTTTTCAACAATGTCGACGTAGAGATCACCGTTGGGACCACCGCCGGGACCGGCCTCGCCCTGTCCGGAAAGACGCAGGCGCATTCCGTCGCCCGCGCCGGCGGGGATATCAATGGTCAAGGTGCGATGCGCACGAACACGTCCCTGACCGGAGCACTCGTGACAGGGATGTTCAATGACGGTTCCGTAGCCCTGACAGCTTGGGCAGGGAACCTGAGTTTGCATGGTTCCCAGCATGGTGCGCTGCTGCTGGATCGAGTATCCCTGTCCCTTACAGGTCGTGCAGGTCACCGCTTCGGTTCCCGGTTCGCACATGGCCCCGTGGCACACTTCGCAGGTCACATAGGTGTTGAGCGAAATCTGCTGGTGAGCACCAAAAGCGGCGTCCTTCAGGGTAATTGAAACTTGAGTCAGCTGGTCGCGGCCCTGGCGAGTTCGCGAGGCCGGTCCTTGGTTTCCGCCAAAGCCACCGCCGAAGGCTCCGCCGAACATTGTCGTCAGGATGTCACCGAAATCGAAGGACTCTGCACCGTAGCCACCGCCACCACGCGCAGCATCGGGACCACCGATGTCGTACATGCGGCGTTTTTCTGGGTCGGAGAGGGTTTCATAAGCAACCGACACGGCCTTGAAGGCTTCCTCATCCCCGCCGTAATCGGGGTGAGTTTCGCGGGCCTTCTTGCGATAGGCCTTCTTGATCTCGCTTTGGTCAGCGTCGCGAGAGACTCCAAGGATTGCGTAGTAATCGTCGTTCACGAATGTCCTTTTGTAACCCGTTCAGTGTGTGGAATTCAGGAATTTAGAGAGATACGAGGCCACGGCGCGGACCGTGGACATTGTCGAGGCGTAGTCCATGCGCGTGGGGCCAAGAACCCCCAGGTGCGCGGAGTTTTCCCCGGAAGCGTAGGTTCCGGAGACAAGAGAAGTTTCAACGAAAGCATCGTGACCGTTTTCAGAGCCGATAGACACGTGAACATCACCATTGCCTTCATCCATCTCAGCAAAAAGACGAAGAAGGACAACCTGCTCTTCCAAAGCATCCAAGACCGGTGCAATATCGTGGAAATCAACACCGCTGCGCGCAAGATTCGACATTCCTGCCATTGCGATGCGCGAGGAGGGCTCCCCTTGAAGCAATGTCGCGACGGTGTCACTAATCTCTGTTGCAAATGCAAGCAGCGTCGGGGGAATGGTCTGAGAGAGCGCCTCACAATGCGCACGCACCTGAGCAGCACTCATTCCCTGGTAAGCAGCATTAAGAACCGCTCGGACAGCCAAAAGATCATCTTGAGTGACGTCTTGAGGCATCTCACGCAGGCGTTCAAAAACCTTGCCCTGCTGGGTAATAACAACAACCAACAATCGCTGATCTGACAGGTCAACGCATTCAATTCGACTGAGCGTCGAGCGCGCATGAACTGGGTATTCAATGAGCGCCACCTGATGCGTCACTTGAGCAAGCAAACGCACGGTATTCATGACGACATCGTCTAAATCCTGCGCCTGTGCCAAGAATTTTTCGACAGCTTGGCGTTCTGCCGGACTCATCGGCTTGAGAGTGGACAGCTGATCAACGAAGGCACGATAGCCCTTATCCGTCGGAACACGTCCCGCACTGGTGTGAGGTTGGTAGATCAACCCAGCTTCTTCAAGGACAGCCATATCGTTACGAATAGTCGCCGAAGATACCCCGAGGTCTTGAGATTGCGCGATCGCTTTAGATCCGACGGGTTCACGTGTGTGGACATACTGGGACACGATGGCACGCAGAACGTCCAGACGACGGTCGTTCATTCATCCTCCCTCATTTGGCACTCACACTATCTGAGTGCCAGTTTACCGCGGGATTACCTTTTTCGTCCCCTCATCAACACTTTCCACGGAGTTATTCCAGCCCCGGCTGCGTCACAAAATCAATAAGCTCTTCAACCCGACCCAAAAGTGCCGGTTCAAGATCCTTATAGTTACGAACGGTTGACAAGATCCGCTTCCAGCCCTGAGCAATATCCGCCTGATTTGCGTGAGGCCACCCCAAATATTCCAAGGTTCCGTGCTTAATATCGGTCCCCCTGGGGACATCCGGCCATGCCTGAAGCCCCAGTCGCTGCGGTTTCACAGCTTGCCAAATGTCAACGAAGGGGTGCCCAACGACCAACACTGCGTCTTCCCAACGGATAGATACGGCCTCGGCAATGCGCGATTCCTTGGAGCCCGGGACCAGGTGATCAACCAAGACTCCTGCACGGACGGTCTTCGTGGGCCCAAAAACCTCAAGGATTTCCTCTAAGTGGTCCACACCTTCTAGAAGCTGGACAGCAACGCCAACATCGGCCAGATCCTCGCCCCACACATGCTGGATCAGTTCCGCATCGTGACGACCCTCAACCCAGATGCGCGATTGCCGAGCAACCCGAGCCACACGCTTCTCAGGTGCGATCGACCCCGAATTCGTCAGCGCACGGCCACCAGGAGTGGTGAGCGCAGGAGCTTTTTGAGCGGGAGCACCCTTCGGAGGGAGCGCAATAATCGGCTTGCCTTCCAGCCAAAACCCGCCTCCCAGGGGGAAAGAACGCTTCCGGCCTCGACGGTCTTCAAGCTCAACCAGGTGCACTCCCCCGGATTTCTCGACGCGAGTCACCGCACCGACCCATCCGCTGGAAATATCCTCAAGCACCATGCCGTACTCGATAGGCACCTCCACCGAACGCGGTCGACGAGCGCCCGGCCCATCGCGGTGCGGGTCGAATTCAAAGATATTTGTCCCGTACATATCTGAAGTCACCGCACCACACTATGAGTGCGAGCGCCCCTGGCGCGCTTCAACACTCGGAGGCGGAGAAGTTGTGCGGCTCCTAACTGAGTAGGCGAAGAGCCTCAGTAGCCCTGGAACTCAGTAACCCGGGGAACTCAGCAACCGATGCGAATCAGTAACCCAAAAGGCACCGAGTCACATAATCCGCCAACAAACGTCCCTGAAGGGTCACGATCGCGCGGCCTTGGGCGGCGGGACCTGTCTCGATGAGGCCTTCCGAGGCCAAAGCAGGGAGGGCTTGAAGGAAAGTGTCGCGCTCTGCCCCAGCGCGAGGCGCGTCCACACCTTCACTGGTGCGCACCGCAAGCAAAACACGTTCCATTTCTCGTGTTTGAGCATCAAGAATTTCGCCTGCCTGCGCGGGGGAAAGCCCCTGGGTAACACGTTGCGCATAGGCAGAGGGATGCTTGACATTCCACCAGCGGTAGCGACCGACATGTGAGTGCGCTCCGGGGCCGAACCCCCACCAATCCCAGTCACGCCAATAGGCAAGGTTGTGTTTCGAGGAATGACGAAGCTGGGTCGAGGGGCCTTCTTCTCCCGATTCCCTCCGGGCAAAATTCGAGATCTCATACCAGGCGTATCCGGCCTCCCCCAGCAGGCGATCGGCAATTTCGTATTTCGAGGCCTCATCGTCCGGGTCTGGCATGGGGAGCTCTCCGCGGGCTACCTGCGCTCCCATCTTGGTTCCCTCTTCGATGACCAGCGCGTAGGCGCTGATGTGGTCGGGTTCCATCGCGATGGCCTCGCGAAGAGAAACTTCCCAATCCTGAAGACTTTCGCCGGGGGCACCGTAAATGAGATCAACCGAGACATCCAAACCCAGCTGACGAGCAGCTAAAACAAGTCCGGGAAGTTTTGCTGGGTCATGACGGCGGTCCAGCGTTCGCAAAACCGCCGGAACAGCAGATTGCATACCAAATGACACGCGGGTAAACCCAGCCTCACGCAGACGTTCAAGAACGGCCTCGTCAACGCTTTCGGGATTGGCTTCTACCGTGACTTCTGCACTGGGCGCAATCCCAAAGTTTTGGCGGATACCGTCAAGTAGGCGGGCCAGGGCGGCGGGGTCAAGAAGGGTGGGTGTTCCACCGCCAAAGAAAATGCTCGAGGCCGGGCGCGCAGGCATCTGGGCATCGCTGAGAATCCGCGCGGCTAGGTGCATTTCCGCGAGCGCGCTGGAGTCATAGCTCACGCGGTCTGCGCCGGGGCCGAAACCCACCGTGTAGGTGTTGAAGTCGCAATACCCGCAGCGAACCTGACAAAAAGGAACATGGACATAAATCGACAATGGGCGATTGGCGCTTGCTTCTGCGAGCTGCGGAAGAAGCACACCGTGTGGATCCCAGGGCTGACCGTCGGGCTGTGCTGGGCTCATCGCGAGTGCGGCCTAGAGGTCGAGCGAGCAACAACTTGAGAAATCACAACAAGGCTTCCTGTCAGCAGTGTCAATACGATGAAGGGCCAAAACCAGCTTGCTGTCAGGTCAAACATGCGCCCAATAGCCCACGGCCCCAACGCGCCAAGACCATAGCCAAGACTTTGGACGAGCGCCGAAAGCGTTCGCGTCTGCGCCGTAGTGGCCGTGCGTTCAATAACCAGCGTAAAGGTAATTGAGAAGAATGCACCTTGACCCAGTCCCCCGCAGGCGCTCCACACAACCCACCAGGAGGGAAGCAGGAGCATCCCGAGGGGCATAAGAAGCCATGCGCAAGAAACAATCCCCAAGATTGTCGAGGTTTGGCCGCGGATCAGTCGCTGAAGGGCCATCATCGTCAGAGGAGCGACGACCCCAATGACGTGGTAGATCGAGGCTGCAAATCCGGCATCAGTGCTGTTCATCTGCAGCATTTCTGCCAAGATTCGCGGCAGCCATGCAGCAACACCGAAATAGCAGAAAGTATTGATTGCGAATGCAAGCGCCATGAGCCAAGCGATCGGCCAGCGATAGATTTCCGAGGCCGTGGCCGCTTCGCTGGTGACAAGCGCATCGTCTGAGCGGACCTTCCAACCGGCCTTACGTGCCAAAAAGGGCCGGATTCCGGGATGTTTGAGGGGATAGACGATCAAGCATGCCACTAGGGCAAGCAGAGCTGGACCAACTCCCCATACTCCGGCGGCGCCTTGCCAACCGATATAGGCAACCAGGGGAAATGTGAAAGCCGTCGAAGCCGCGATCATGACATCGATCATCGTGGAGTAAACGGCGGTCATGATCCCTGCGCGGTGGCGAAAGTCCCTACTGATCAGCATGGTGATGACGAGATTTCCCGCCGTTGTTCCAAGGCCGATCAGGAAGGTCCCCAGAAAAAGGGTTGAGCTCAATCCCAAAGAGCGAACAATCGCACCTGCGATGACGATTGCTAATCCAAGTGACACAGCTTGGTTAAGCGCAAAGTGGCGAAGAACAATCGAGGTCAGCGGGGTGAAGAATCCGAAGCAGAAGACGGGGATAGAAGTGACCAAGCCGGCCTGGGCCGCAGAAAGTCCCAATTCTCTTTGAACAACATCAATGATCGGAGGCAGAGCGGTGATGCCTCCTCGCAATGATCCGGCAAGGAGGATGAAAGCGCTGAGAATGACGAGGATCCACACGAACCTACGCTGGAAAAATCGCGCGTAAGCACCCTGTTTCACGGCAAGCTCTTTCTTCGTTGTGACCGTACACACCCATCAGCAATGTTTTCACAGTTCGCGAAGGAAATCACCTAGCGCATAGATTCCTCCGCAACAGCGGGCACAACTCGAAAAGAATACGACCGTGCCCGCTTCCTCTTTCGAGGAAGCGGGCACACGTTGCGGACCGAGGCGGGGGATTCTCGGTTCATCGAGGAAGCCCCGCCCCGCGCGTTCTCAAGAGAACGCATCTCCACTCTTCGCAGATCCGCCTATCGCGAAGAGGAAGCCGGCGTTTCACGCAAGGTGAAAGCTCAATGCATCAGACAGCATATAAAACTTTGTCAACCACGTGAAATATTGACACCCAGAATGTCACGCGAATCTCTTTGTGACATGGGAGAAAAGGTTGCTGATCACGCAACAATTTGGACGCCGATCGTCATCATTGCCGAGGCACTCGAACTCCGACGATGTCATGAGCTCTGCGCCCCGCGTCAATGCCTCGGGTTTCAAAATGGGTAACGACTCGCCCCTCGTAGCGGGGAGCAAATCCACCGCGCTCGGGTTCTGGATCTTCCGGATCAGGCCTTTGCCCTCGATAGGGATTTTCAAAAAGCGGGCAGGCTTCAATGACATGGCGCATTTGCCATGCGTAATTGTCCCAGTCGGTTGCAAGACGCCACACTCCCTCATCGCGAAGGACACGGGCAACTTCTCTGGCGAACTCATCACTAACCAGTCGCCGCTTGTGGTGACGCGCCTTTCGCCACGGGTCGGGGAAGAAAGTCCAGACCTCATCGAGGCTTGCATCCGCTAAAAGGAAGGGAAGGGCTTGGGCAGCGTCGGCCTCGAGAACACGAATATTGTCGACGCCGGCTTCTACAGCCTTCGAAACCAACTTCGCAATCCCGGGAACCCACACTTCAAGCGCAAGATAATCACGATCGGGATGAGCAGCAGCCGCGGCAACGATCTGTTCGCCGGTTCCCGAGCCGATCTCCAAAGTCAGCGGTACGCGACGACCGAATAGCTCCACGGGGTCAAGTCGAAAATCCTCGGCAACGGTCGTGTAGCCAATGCCTCGGCGAGGCTCAATGACGTAGCGCCCGGCGTGAGCATCCCAGGTCCGCGCAAGGTTTGGGGGAAGTTCACGACTGCGCCTGGTGAAGGATTTGGTCCGGCTCATGAAGACGGTACCCTCGGGCACATCTCCCGGCCGGCGACCATTGCGCACGTTGGCGCCGGTGGACTGAGCGACATCAGCAGCCTGTGCTACTCCCCCGCCCACGGCCTCGTTATCCTCTGCCACGATCATTTCTTTCCGGTGGGCACATCAGAGGTCAGCGCAGCGATGAAGGCCTCTTGGGGCACGTCCACGCGCCCGATTGACTTCATACGCTTCTTACCTTCCTTCTGCTTCTCCAGCAGCTTGCGCTTACGGGTGATATCACCGCCGTAGCACTTGGCAAGCATGTCCTTGCGAAGGGCCTTGATGTTCTCGCGGGCAATAACGCGCGCACCCACTGCAGCTTGGACAGGGATTTCGAACTGTTGACGAGGGATCAGTTCCTTCAAGCGCTTCGTCATCCGCAGACCGTAGGCATAGGCCTGGTCCTTGTGGACAATCGCACTGAAGGCATCCACGCGGTCACCGTTGAGCAAAATGTCGACCTTCACTAGGTCGGCAACCTGCTCGCCGCTTTCGTGGTAGTCCAACGATGCATAACCGCGAGTGCGTGACTTCAGGTGATCGAAGAAATCGAAGACGATCTCTGCCAGGGGCAGCTGATAGTGCAGCTCAACGCGGTCCTCAGAGAGGTAGTCCATTCCTCGCATGGTTCCACGGCGATCTTGGCACAGCTCCATAATCGTGCCCGTGAATTCAGTCGGAGTCAGGATCGTTGCGTTAACAACTGGCTCACGGACCTCAGAAATCTTCCCCTCGGGGAATTCTGAGGGATTATCGACCTGGATTTCGGTCCCATCTTCAGCAACGACCTTGTAGACAACGTTCGGCGCTGTGGCAATCAGGTCCAGCTTGAATTCACGCTCTAAGCGTTCGCGGACAATCTCAAGGTGGAGAAGGCCCAGGAAGCCGCATCGGAAGCCAAAGCCCAGTGCCGCACTGGATTCGGGTTCGAAGGTGAGCGCCGCGTCATTAAGCTGAAGGCGCTCAAGCGCGTCTCGCAGATCCGGGAAATCTGACCCATCGACCGGGTAGATGCCCGAGAAAACCATTGGCCGTGGATCACGGTAACCGGCCAGCGGTTTCTCGGCGCCGCGAACTGCGGAAGTCATGGTGTCACCAACACGGGATTGGCGAACATCTTTCACGCCGGTGATGAGGTAGCCAACTTCACCTGCACCAATTCCTTGCGAGGGCGTTGGTTCTGGTGAAATAACACCAATCTCAAGAAGCTCGTGGGTCGCGCCCGTCGACATCATTCGGACGCGCTCGCGGGTGGAGAGCATGCCATCGACAACTCGGACATAGGTAACAACGCCTCGGTAGGTGTCGTAGACAGAGTCGAAAATCATCGCTCGGGTCGGGGCGTCGGGGTTGCCCGAAGGCGAGGGAATCTGCCGGACGATCTCATCAAGAAGGGCGGGAACACCTTCACCTGTTTTGCCTGAAACTCGCAGAACTTCGTCGGGGTCGACACCAATGAGCTGGCCAATTTCCTGGGCGTACTTTTCAGGCTGAGCTCCGGGAAGGTCGATCTTGTTCAGCACTGGGATGATCGTGAGGTCATTTTCCATGGCTAGGTAGAGATTTGCCAGAGTCTGGGCCTCAATCCCCTGCGCGGCGTCAACAAGGAGAACCGCGCCTTCACATGCGGCCAGGGATCGCGAAACCTCGTAGGTGAAGTCGACGTGTCCGGGGGTGTCGATCATATTCAGCGCAAAAGGTTCACCCTCATAGGCCCACGGCATACGCACGGCCTGACTTTTGATGGTGATGCCGCGTTCGCGCTCAATATCCATACGATCCAAGTACTGATCGCGCATATCTCTGCTAGCGACCACACCGGTGAGTTGGAGCATGCGGTCAGCCAGAGTGGACTTGCCGTGATCGATGTGAGCGATGATGCAGAAATTACGGATACGTTCCTGCGGAGTGGCCGCGGGTTGAATCTGCGCGAGCTGCTCAGGAGTAGGAATCGGGGACAAGCAAGACCTCCGGAAGGGTTGTGACGTCTGGTCTATCGTCCCATTAGTAAGCACCGGGGTGCCAATTCCACGCCGATAGGGTGTGCGTTCTCACCATTTATCGGGCTTTTATGGGGATATCGGAGGTCGTTCTGCGCTTCGATTTCTGCTAGAGTTGTCCTTCGGACTCCCAGCCTGGTCGGGCAGGGGGTCTGGTTAGAGTCGTTTGCGGGTGTCCCCATGCCCCAGTCCCGACACTGACACAGCCCTCACCGACCTGTACGAACGAAAGACCAAGGAGTAATCCGACTGTGGCGAACATTAAGTCTCAGATCAAGCGGATCCGCACCAACGAGAAGCGCCGTCAGCGCAACCTGGCAGTCAAGTCTGAACTGAAGACCCTGGTGCGCAAGACTCGCGAAGCCGTCGAGGCTGGCGACAAGGAAGCAGCTATCGAAGCTCTGCGCGTCGCATCGCGTAAGCTCGACAAGGCCGTCTCGAAGGGCGTTATTCACCGCAACCAGGCCGCGAACCGCAAGTCCAAGCTTGCCCGTCGCGTCCAGTCGCTCGGCTGATTTAATCGCTTGATGTGGCCCTTGCAGGAAACTGCAGGGGCCACATTTTTGTCTACAAAGGCTTGAATATCGCCATAGAATACGGGGACAGAAGAACTCATTTCCCCGTGGCAGTTTGTACCTTGCTCGCCACACATTGAAGGAGCCAAAGATGACCACTAATCCTTCACCCACTACTCAGCACTTCGCTGCAGGGCCACACCAAGACTGGCCTCGTCTACCAGAGGGCGCCGAGCGCTACCTAGACTCCCCTACTGCGGGCACTCTTCCCGCGGATATTCCTGGGGGCAGGCACCCAATCTTGGACACGCTCGAACTTCACCCGGTAAATGGAACGCGCGCGACCGATCCGGTCCCCGACGGCTTCGAGGTGCTCTACCTTGCAGCGGGCTGCTTCTGGGGTGTTGAACGTATCTTCTGGCGCCAAAAAGGCGTGTGGGCAACGGCCGTTGGCTACATGGGTGGCGGAAATGCAAACCCCACCTACCGAGAGGTCTGCACGGGACGCACAGGCCACGCCGAGACCGTTGCTGTTGTCTATGACCCTTCCGTAACCGGCGAAGGCGGAGCGAGCCTGATCAAAACCTTCTTTGAAAACCACGATTCCACCCGCCCCAACCGTCATGGGAATGACGTGGGTACTCAGTACCGCAGTGCGATTTGGGTGACGACGCCGAGGCAGGCTGAGGTGGCATCGCTTCTACGCGCTGCGTGGGTTGCTGAGTTGGAACGCGCGGTGCCGGGGGCCCGCTGCTACACAACGATTGGCGAGGCCGGGGCCTGCTTTGCTCAGTCAGGTGGCCCTTTCTACCTGGCCGAGGACTACCATCAGGCCTACCTAGAAAAGAACCCTGATGGCTATTGCAATCACGGGCCAAATGGAGTGAGCTGCCCCGTGGGAATCCTCAATATGCCCGCGCAAGTGAACGTCGAGCCACCGAGGTAAACATTCATCCACTGCAGCGCTGCGGGCGTTTTGTGAATGAGAGAGCTGCGCGGTCTCATGGCACGCTTTCATTCCTCTACTGAGAGCAGCTCCAATGCTGGAACAAATAATTCGGGGGAGGCAGTTTCTGCCTCCCCCGAATTGCGTCTAACAGCTAGCGACTCACGCCTCTTCAGGCGTGATGGTCACACCCTCAACGTCCATTTCGTCCAAGCTGACGGTACGATCCTTCTTCACCAAGTGGTAGCCCAACCAGATGAGCAAGAAGATCGGAAGGCCGATGTACGAGGAGGCAACCTGCAGGAGCTGACCGCGGAAGACGGCCTCGTAATTCTGGCCCAGCAGAACGATCAAGCACATGGTGAAGGCCAAGATCGGACCGAAGGGGAAGAAGGGCGCCTTGTAGGGAAGCTCGTCAAGGGAGTGCCCCTGCTTGACGTATGCCCGGCGGAAACGCCAGTGGCATGCCGCGATACCCAGCCAAACGATGAATCCGGAGAGGCCTGAAACGTTGAGCAACCACGTGTAGGCGGTATCTTCGCTCACTAGTGCTGCGACGAATCCCAGTGCACCAACGGCCGAGGTCGCGAGCATTGCGTAGATCGGCACACCGTGGCTGGTGACCTTTCCGAAGAAGCGAGGAGCCTGGCCGCTAAGTGCCATCGAGTGCAGCATGCGAGTGGATGCGTAGAGGCCGGAGTTTCCTGCGGAGAGAATTGCGGTCAAAATGACGGCGTTCATAACGGCTGCCGCAGCGGCGACGCCCATACGCTCGAAGACCAGGGTGAAGGGCGAGTATGCAATATCCGAGGCAGAATCGCGCAGCAGGTTCGGATCGGTGAAAGGAATCAGAGTGCCGATGATGGCGATTGCGCCAATGTAGAAGAACATAATGCGCCAGAACACGGTCTTGATTGCGCGAGGTACGTCGCGGCGAGGATTCGATGATTCACCTGCGGCGACACCCACAAGCTCGGTTCCTTGGAAGGAGAAGCCTGCGATCATGAAGACTGAGATGATGGCCAAGAATCCGCCGTGGAAGGGAGCGTCACCGGTCGTCCAGTTCTGCACTCCCGGAGAGTCATTGAAGATTCCGAAGATCATCAGGGTGCCAGAAATCAGGAAGATGATGACGGTGATGACCTTGATCAGGGCGAACCAGAATTCTGCCTCACCATAGACACGGGCGCTCAAGGCATTAAGAACAGTCAGTAAGACAAGGAAGGAAATTGCCCAAACCCACGAGGGGACATCAGGCAGCCAGTAAGACATCACCAATCCAGATGCCACAAGCTCAGCTGCGACGGTAATCGCCCAGTTGAACCAGTAGTTCCAGCCCATTGCAAAACCGAATGACGGGCTGACGAAACGCGTCGCATAGGTTTGGAAAGATCCCGCGACGGGCATGTGTGCGCTCATCTCACCAAGAGATTGCATGAGCAGAAGCACCATGAGGCCAATGACGGCGTAGGCCGCGAGAGCTCCGCCGGGGCCAGCCGTTGAGATTGTTGCGCCCGAGGCGACAAAGAGGCCGGTGCCAATTGCGCCGCCGATTGCGATCATCTGCATGTGGCGTGCCGATAAACCACGCTTGAGTTCAGTGCGCTGGGGCTTGTCCTTGGACTGAACCTGCTGGTCAGTCTCAAGGTTCACTTCCATTGCACTGGGGTTCGGCGTTTCCATGCCGCACTCTCCTTTGGTTTATCGGTCTGCGGCCGGACGCCGCCGACTCTGGTTCCATTAGTGTGCCATCTAATGACCTGCTTTTTCCAATTTGTTTACCTTTTGGACGCAATTGTGAGGGAATTTATATCCGTGTTACTTCGCCAACATATTCAACCAGCAACCCTAAGGACCACAGTATCCTTGAGAAAAGTAGATCTGTCCCTCAACTGCATGATTGGAATAATTATGAGGCGAAACCTTCCGAAGATGTTATGGGTATGCAGTCTGTCTCTTTCAGCGCTCTGCATTGGCAGCACAAGTTACGCAGCCCCTGCCCTCAGCGTCGACGAAAGCTACGACTTCACCACACCTTCGCACATGAGCTACGCAGCATCTATCACTGACACGTCAGGAGCAACGCTCACAGAAGACATGTGCAGCAAGCTCCAACTCGGTGGAGAGACCCCCGTTTTTGAATCCAATGGGTCAACTAAAACATGCAGGATTTCAGCAGATTATGAGGGATCATCACTCTCGCAGTTCCTGACCGTCAGCGAGGCAGGTTTTTCTTTCACATCCCAAACGTCAATAATCTTGGCGGGACTCGCTGACGGAGCAAATGCAAGCGGTGATAGTCCAACAGTTAACATCAACGCCCAATTCCCAGAAGGATACGTACCAACATCTGCCGATAGTTCAGGAGAAGTTGATCCAGCCAAGCGGACAGTGCGTTGGACCAATGCGCCTTCCATACTCAGCGCGACCGGAGAGATCGACACTACCCAACAAGCAGCTCCTTCGGCATCGACCAATGATGATCAGTCTTCTTCCCAAAACGAACATCAAGTGGTACCAGCGAAGTACATCCCTATTTTTGTCTGCTTCCTTGCGGCCATCACCGTTTGGACCGTAAGGCTGCGTAAGGGGAAGGATTGTCGCCCTGCCCAGCACCAACAGCGCTAGCTAGGGACTTTTACTCACTTCAAGAACTCTCACGTCGATACAAAACTGGATCACCTGACGCTAGTTCTGTATTCTGTCTTCGCTTTAAACATCACACACACAGAGGGGGCGATTCATGAAGCGCCGTATTATTGGATCTCTTGGAGCAATTGCACTCACCGGGGCATTGGCCCTGTCTGCAGGTACCGCCAGCGCTGATTCCACCATCAGCCTTGAAGAGGAGTACAACTTCTCTTCTGCGACAAAGATGACCTATACCTTGAGGTTGAGCGATTCTTCGGGCACCGTTGTCACTAAGGAAGCGTGCGAGAAGGCGCAATCCACTGGCGCAAACACAGTCTTTAAGCAGGTGAATTCCAACACTACCTGCGTCATTTTCAAAGACGGCGGTTCGGACGATATCGCAAAAGTCCTGAAGGTCAGCGACGATTCTTTCACATTCGAATCACAGAGCCATACTGTTTTAACCGGCATCGGTTCCCGCATGGGCATTGAGAATATGAAGGTGATCGCGACCTTCCCCAAGGGATACAGGATCGAGTCTGCAGTTGTTCCAGACGGTGGCGACACGCAGGTTGCCCCAACCGGTGATTCGATCACCTGGATCAATGCGTCAACGGATGTACATGCCGAAGGCAAGATCTATTCATCTTCGACAAAGTGGATCCTCCTGCTGATCCTTGGAGTTGTTGTTATTGGCGGCATTGGTGCCTTCATTGTCATGAGCAACCGTAAGAAGAAAGCCCAGCCGCAAACCGACCAATTCCCCGTCCTGCCTCTCGGAGATCAGTACCCAGCACCGACAGAACAGCCCCAGCAAGGTGTTTCCCCCTCGCAGGATCAATATCCGCAGGCTCCGCAGCAACCTGAGCAGGGCCAAGTTCCTGAGCAAGGAGAGCAGCCAGGTCAGTACCCCCAAGCCTGAGCAATACTCGTGATACATGTGGTGGGTGGCGCACTATATACGCGCCACCCACCACACTTTTGCACTCAATTCAGCTTCTTTAAAGCCTTTCGTTATTCAAACGATACTCAATTCGTCACAGCCCTTAATTTCTGCTTATTCTGTGAGCAAGCTTCCCTCTAAACAAAGGAACTCCCATGAAACGACGCTCAATTGGAGCTATCGGCATCCTAGCCATTGCAAGCTCTTTTGCGTTGGCAGCAGGCCCTGCTTTCGCCGACCCAGAGATCGCCGTGGAAGAGACCTACGATTTCACCTCTGCAACTCACTTGAGCTATACCCAGCATTACAGGGACAGCTCGAAGACTTTGATGACAGATTATACATGCAGCTACATTTCAAGCAAGAACCCAGACCTCAGCACCAAGTTCCACACAGAAGGCTCAGTTAACGTCTGTGATGTAACCACAGAGGTCAACGAAACTGATATCGATCAGTTCTTGGAGGTCTCTGGAAGCAATTTCACCTTCACTTCCGAGTCTGATGGCTTCTTGAAGGCCATGCATAAGCAGTTCCCCAACGACAAAATTGACAGCATTGGGAAGGTGACTGCGAAGTTCTCTGGTGGCTTGGTTCCCAGTTCTGCCGACAATGGCGGCACGATCGACAAATCAACGGGCACAGTCACTTGGTCCAATGTCAAGACTGATGTCAAAGTAAAGGGCAGTACGGACGGTAAGGCAGCTGCATCCCTGCTGGTCCTGGCAGTCATCATCATCGGTGGCATCGGTACATTCGTTGTCATGAGCAACCGCAAGAAGGCTCAGCCCCAGGCAGGTCAATACCCTGAGCAAGGCCAGCAGCCGGGACAATACCCACAAGCCTGAGCAGTGCTCGCTCTCAGTTGTGAATACTTTTCGGGGCGACCGCACGCAGCCGCGGTCGCCCCGATGGCAGTTAACCCCTCACAGGAGCATGACATGTCTTTCCCTTTGACAAAGCGAGTTGCGGCCCTCTCTTTCGCCGGTTTGTGCGCTTTAGCGATGGTCGTACCAGTGATCAATGCTCCATCAGCTCATGCGGCAGGCCACCGTTTCAGTATTTCTCAGACTTTCTGGATCCGAGTTGACGGACGTGTCACTCACCAGTTTTCGCTCATCGAGCAGTCCAACTTCATCAGTAAGGAAGCCTGCGAGTCTCTTCCAGTGGCATTGGAGTGGTCTCGCGTCACCTTCAGCACCTCACCAACCTCAACTCGATGCACCATCGAAACTGATTTCAATCGCCATGTGAACCCCTATGTAGCTGTCGATCAGAATCGAACAGTAACCTTTGCCGCTCGCCCCATTGCGCTTGAAGACCTTGGTCTTGAACTTCCCGAGGATTCGACTCTCACCTACCAGTCCGTGAGCCTTTCAGGAAGAGGGTTCCACGCAACGAAGGTCAACGCGGGAGCAGAAACTCGCCAGGACAGCACAGGCGATAACGTCTCCTGGAGGAATATCGGAAAGGACGTCGTTGCCGCTGAGGGGACTATCGACGCCGACAACGATTTCCACACTCAAGAACGCAAGACCTATCAAGGTATCGAAGCCGTTGATATGCCCGGCGATTTGCAAGACGCATCCTCTACTGTCAAAGCAAACGCAAGCAGCTCTAGCAGCCCATCCTCTTCTTCGACGTCAGCGCGTTCAAGCTCAGGCTCCTCGGGAATGATGTCCGGCCTCATGCAATTCATCATTCGCTTGCTCCCAGCGATCGTCGTATTTGGCGGCGCGACGTTTATAGCAAGGTATTCCGCTCGCCGGCGTCGCAAGTACAAGCAGCAGAGCGGCGGATTCCCAGTACGCGTTCCTACACCACTTCCCTCCCACAGCATGCCGGGAACTTCTTCACAGACGCCAAGCCCCTTCAGCGTGAGAGGAAAGGATGCCTCTACCAGCGCGTTTTCAACAGGATCGCAGGCCTCCTCAACCAGCACGCCACGCGGCACTGTGCCCGCAGATCCCCGCCCCGCGCCCAGCGATTCCAAGCCGGCCTCGGCCTCGCAAACTCCGACTCCGCCCCCACCTGCTACCTCCTCGGAGCCGTACAACCCCTATGCGCCCTCCCCTGATCCTGCTTCTTCCCTGCCCCCAGCGGCAAGTCCGGCGGAAGCCGCCGATTCAGCACCAGACCCGTATTCGACCGACTGGCGAAATTCCCTCTAGGAGTATCTGATGCCTTTTTCTTTCCCGAGGCCGGCAGCGCGCTCTTTCCTTGCCTGCGCTTTTGCGTGTGGATTCCTTGTCACGATTGGCTTGTCCTCCCCTACTCATGCTCAAGAGCAGGAGGTTTCGATTACTGAAAGCGTTTACGTACGCGGTAGCGGACGTAGCCAATACGAGATATGGGTCTTTGACCGCACTCAAACCATGACCGAAGCTGCCTGCGAGGCAGTCCCCTTGGCTCAACAGTGGTCGGTTGTCGAATTCGAAGCCAATTCTTCTTACAACTATTGCCGCATCGAAACCGATTTCAACCGGCACAAGAATCCCTATGTGGCGGTTGACTCAAGTGGGCACCTCACTTTCGCTGCAAAACCAGTGAAAATTGAAGACCTCAACCTCGGTCTTCCCAGCAATACCACTGTTTCTTCACATCGCTTTTCTTTAACGGGGAGGAACCTCAATACATCACGTGTGAGCGAAGGCGCCTCGGTGCGTCGCGATGATTCTGGCGACACCGTTCACTGGGATGAGGTTTCTGAAGAAGTGGTCGCTGCCGAAGGAAGGGTGGAAATCGACGACCGTTTCCACGCTCAAGAACGCGAGGACTTTAACGGCATTAGCGCTGTTGAAGTGCCCACTGATCTTCAGGCCCCCAATGTGACGACTCCGTCCAGCAACACAGGAAGCGGCGGGCTAGGGCGCATGTTCTTTGGAACTCCAGGCATGAGTTTGGTTCTTTTCTCCTCTTTATTCATCATCGTCGTTCTCGTGCTTATTTCAGCAGTTTTGATTTCACGCAGGAATAAAAAGAAGACCGCCTACTACCAAAGCGGTTTCAGCTCATACCAAGCTGGAGTATCAATCCCCCAACCATATGGCTCAGCGGCGCCCGGAGGCCCCTATACGCCGACCGGCATGGGCCCACAGGCAGGATCAGCACCGACTTCGCCCTACCAGGGTTCGCCCTCCGTTGGCACGCAACTGCCTTCTCCTTCTTCAAGCGGCTGGCACAACCCGTTTGAGCCGCCAAAGAACTGAACGTTTTCTACCGATACAGCTGGAGTCCTCCTCGACCTCACCCCACACAGGAGGGCACACTCCCACTAGACTGGCCACAGCCTCGGCAATGATCTTGGAAGGACTCATATGCGATCCACTCTGATGCGACGCGTGGCGCGCCTGCTGGGTATGTCAGCGTGCACGTTCCTCGTTGCCGGCAGCGCGTCCACCCTGATGGCGACGCCTGCACTCGCTGACAACGCCTATGTCTCCATTTTCGAGAGCTTCACCTTCAGCGATATCGGATTCATGAGCTATGAGCTCAACATCTTCGATTCCTCTCACACAATGACCGAAGAGGCATGCCATTCTCTGCCCCAGACGAAACTCGGCGCGGGAACAACGTTCTCAAATGACAATAACCAGTCATATTGCAGGATTAGCGCAAATATCGTGGGCAATAATCCATACCTAGCAATCAATAAACAGGGCGATTTCACCTTTGCCACACGCCCGGTAACTGCTGAGGACCTCCATCTTTCTTTCCCTGCTGATACAGATATCAAAGGCAGGCGTTCCATCAGTTTAGGCGCACCGAACGCCGCAATTACCCAGCTTTCATCAGGGGGTTCTATTGACGATGGTTTTAATCACACCGTCGTCGTTCAGTGGAGCGGCGATGCACTGAATGCTCCCGTCGCAGCTATTGGCACGCTCAAGGTGCACTCAAATTTCCAACCGATTAGCCGCATGGAGCGCGCGGGTATTTCACCAGTTGATGTGCCTAGTGACCTCACGACCGTCAATCAAGCGACCTCGGCTCCGTCCAAAGCCGCGTCGCGACGGACAACAAGTTCTCAGAGTTCAAGCTCGACGCCTGGCGTCATTTCGTTTTTGGACACCGTCTTGAGTTCGCTTAACAAATATGGTGGTCTTCCGATAGTCATCATCTTTATCGCGATTGTCTGGGGCGTTGACTCGCTCAAAAAGAAAAAGAAGAAGAAGCAAAAGAAAGCAGAGCCGTCGCCACTCAGTATTCCCCAGTACTACGAGCCAGCTCGACCGCCTGCCCAGCCAAGTTCAGAGACTCCTTTTGATGTGAGTTCTCAGCCTCTTACCGAGGCCGAGGCCGAGGCCTCCACAGCGCTCCCCCATCCCGAGCCCTCCCCATCCCCTACCCCGCTTGGACACAATCCCTTCTCCTTGGAGCCTGCGTCCAGCACCCCGGACATTCCTTCGATTCCCGAGGCAGCGTCGGCAGCCGAGGCCGCGGATGATCCTTTCCGACCATCTTCTTCCACGCAGGGCGGGACAGCGTCGCACAAAGCCTCAGAAGGACGCAATCGTTTTGCGCCGCCGGAGGAATGACTTCAGACTTACGCAATCACAGCCGCAGGAAATCGCGAAAACTAAGGAATTACTCATGAGAGCATCTATTTCCAGACGAAACCGCATTTTGCTCAGCATTACGGCCTGTGCGCTCATGATTTCTGCTTCCTTATTCGGGGCAACACCCACTCATGCTGTTCGCAATCAGGCAGAGATCAGAGAGTTTTTCATGATTTTGTCGGACGGCAACGTCAGTCACTCCATTACGGTAATCGACTATTCAAAGACGCTCACCCAAGACGCTTGCGACGCATCTCCCATGGTCCAACAATGGTCTCAGACTCGCTTCACGGATGGCTCATATTCCAACGACTGTGATATCACTACGGATTTCAAGCGTGCAACAAACCCGTACGTTGGCGTCGATCAGGATGGAAAGGTGGCCTTTGCTGCAGCTCCTCTGGAACTCAAAGACCTTTCCCTTGGCCTTCCCGAAGACATTTCCGTGATAGCACGTCGAGTTGACTTCACCGGCGGATACCTGGCCATCACAAAGGGCACGAAAGGCGCGAAACTCGACGAAAGCAACCCGACGAGCGATTCGGTGAGCTGGATTAATGACCTCGGTTCGATCGTCGGTGCCGAAGGATATATCCAAGGTTCTTCTTATTCCCACCCGATTGAGCGCAAAGATTTCAACGAACTTACGGCCGTTCCAGTACCGACCGAAATGACGGATTTTCCGCATTCACGCACTATTGCGGCGCCGACGTCATACACTCCTTCGTCTACAGCAAGTTCATACACTCCCTCACCTGCAGCAAGCTCGCCATCACCCTTTAGTCTTGAGTGGCTGATCAACCGGGTCATCAACCCCGTAATCGGCGTGGGACTGGGGGGGTTTTTCGTGTGGTGCATGTGGTGCCTACTGAAGAAGGGTCTAGAACGAAATAAGACTCAGGAGGGGACCCTTGCCTCCTCGGACTACCAAGCTCAGTCTTCGGTGCCCCCTACACCCACCCCGACTGTTCAAGAACCTCACAATCCTTTCGATTCGGAGTGGCGTAGCCCTTCGGCTTAAATCGACCACTAACGCTCGCACATCCTTGAATCTAAGCTCACCTTGAGGAAATTTATGCACCCCTATCACCGACACCTTCACCGCCTGCAGGCTGGGACGGCTGTGTGCGCTTCTGCCATCGCACTGTCGCTTTTCACCGCTACCCCCGGCTATAGCGCAGAAAACGAAGTAAAAATTGAGGAAGTCTTCACAATTCGGGAACCAAATTCGGTCAACTATCAGGTAACGGTGCATGATTTCTCGAAGACACTAACTGAAGAGGCTTGCCAGGCTTCTCCCGTTGCGCTGGATTGGTCCTCGGTGACCTTTACTCAAGCAACCTATTCGAACGATTGCACGATCCGCACGGAATTTAATCGCTACGCGAATCCCTATGTTGGCATCGACGAAGACGGGAAGTTAACATTCGCTACGTCACCACTGACCTTGGAGAAGCTGTCTTTGGGTCTTCCCGAAAATACAGTCGTTTCACGTCAGAGTGTCACGCTTTCAGGGTTTTACATGCGTTTCATTAAAACCAGTAGCGGTGCTCAGATGGATGACAGTAACCCCAACTTCAGTACCGTGGAGTGGCTAAATATTCAGACACCCACCTTTGCTGCTGAGGGAATTGTAGAAAAAGCGAAGAATTTCCACACCATCGAACGTAAAAACTTCAATGGGGTTGTCGCAGTCCCAATGCCAACGAAGCTTCAAGACGCGTCGTATGCGCGTCGTGCTAGCGCTACAAGTTCACCCACGACTCAATCAGCATCGTCCTCTTCCCCCGGATCATTCACCCGGCTGGTTCTGGCGATGACGGGGAGCATCTTATTTCCGGCAACTGTGATCATTCTCTTGCGTACGTGGTTCGACAGACGTCAGAAGCGCAAGGCCAAAACGAAGACTCCCACACCTCCGTCCCCCTTCAGTTCCTCTTCTATTCCAAGCGCGATGGGGCCTTCTGCTCGCACTTCCCCAAATCCTTTCGCGACGGATTGGGAAGGCGAAACGGATACAACAGGCGACAGCAAGGGACACTCCGAAAAACCGGGTTCCGCATCCACTGAATTCCCCGGCCCCCCTGGAGATTCACCGCGAAATCCCTACGGACCGCCAACTAGCTAAGCACTCTGCTTCAGTATTTTTGCCACACTAAAACAATTCGATATGCTTGCAGCAGCTTGATTCAATTTCGAAGGATGTCTCAATGAAGCGTTTGTACTCGACGGCAGCCGCACTTGTGCTTGCCGGAGCGCTCGTGCTCCCAACAGCAACGACAGCACACGCAGCTAATTCAGATCTGACCGTCTCGGTGAGTTTGAGCGTGTATAGCAAGGGAAGCGTCGGCAAGGCCTTCGATATTTATGACCGTTCCAAGCAAATCGATGAGGGAAAATGTAAATCCTTCTCGAATGGGAATGGCGACTATCGCATCGAATTCGCGCAGGGTGATAACTTCACTCGATGCTCGGTCTTCCCTCCCTTCGAAAACGGAGATGCCGTCGGGAAGTACTTTTCGCTGACCGAGCAGGGCGATTTCACCTTGGTCTATTCCGCAGACCAGTTGATGAAAGAAACTGACTTCTTGGGCCGCCAGCGCGATATTGGTTTCATCAATGTCCGCCCGCTGGTATTCGATCTTGATTCCGCCTCCGAAGGCGCCCAGTTCCACGACGAGGACCGCGCAAAGCGTGGCACCGACAAATACTCGCCGGTTTACCAGATCGTGACGTGGCAAAAGCCCACCGGAAAGGTGGCAGTCCACGGTAAAAAGACGAAGTCCTATGAGGGCGCCGCAACAGTGAATGGGCAATTTGGAACTGATATTCCTACCCTCAGCCCACTGCCTGAGCCCGCTCCTGAACCAAGTGCGCCTGACCGCAACCGCACCGCTCCTTCGACTCCCGCTTCTTCTTCGTCCTCATCGCCATTGATCTGGATTATCGGTGGCGTTGTAGCCGGTGTTCTGGTGGTTGGAGCACTCATTATTTTCGTTCTTCGCCGCCTTTCTTCCGCGTCTAAGAATGCTGACCAAGCATCGGGAGACGAACAGAAGCTTGCAACAGCTTCGTCGACGCGCGGACGCACTCGTGAAGATAAGCGTCGCGAGCGCGATGAGCGAAAGCGTGCAAAGGCAGCCGCTAAGGCAGCTCGCCAGCAGAGCAGCACACCCGGTGCGATTCCTCAGGGTTCGGCTCCGCTGGGCACAGCTCCTCAGAGTGCCGCTCCCGCTACTTTCCAGGCTCCTACTCAACCTGTAGCTCCTGTAGCACAGCCCGCGGCCCCTGCAGCTCAGGCTGTTTCTCAGCCCGTAGCCGCTGCTGCCCCGGCTGCCGTTCCGGCTGCTCAGCAACAGGCCGCGCAGCCTCAGACTCAGGCCCCCACGACGCAGTCTCAAGCGGCAGCAACACAAGCCGCTGCACCGCAGAAACAGCCCCAGACACCTGCAGTGCACATTCCTCCGGCACCGAAGTCAGAGCTTTCGCCCGCCCGCCATTCTGCGGTTTCCCAGCCTGAAGCTCAGACACCGAAGCAATCGGCACCTTCCGTACAGCCGACAGCTGAACCCGCACAGGCAAAGCCCCACGTGGACGAGCAAGCGGCTGCAGCGGCCTCGACCCCTGCACCAGTTGCTCCGGCACCGGCTCCTTCTGCTCAGCCTACCCAGGCACCAGCCGCACCGGCACCCGCTGTTCAACCCACTCAGGCACCAGCTGCTCAGCCGCAGCCTGGGCAAGGCTCGCAGCAGCAGTGGACGCAGCCTCAACCTGCCCAGTCCCCCGCGCCCCAGCCTGCCCCGCAGCAATGGGGACAGACCCCGGCACCTCAAAGTGCACCTCTGGCAGCGCCACAGCAGTGGGGACAACGGCCACAGCAGCAGCAACCCGCACCGCAACAATGGGGACAGCAGGGATACGCTCCCATTCCCAGCCAGCAGCAGGCGCCTCGTCAGCAATGGGGGCAGCCGCTTCCTCCCCAACAGCAACAACAGCCACAACAGCAAGGTATGAGCTTCCGCGGTCAAAGTATTGTTCCACCGGCTCCGCAACAAAGCCAGCAGCCCCAGGCTCAGGGCTCCCCTTACGGTGCTCCTCAGCAGTGGGGACAGCAACCTGCACAGGGCCAGCAGCCCGGCCAGACCCAGCAATGGCAGTCGCAGAGCCAGGTACCAGCTCAGCAGCAGTGGCAGCAGGGAGGCCAGCCTTCTCACAATCCCTACGGACCTGCTTCACAGCAGGGCCAGCAGTGGGGCGGGCAACCCGCACAGCAGCCCTACGGCGCTGGACAACAGCAAGGCCAGCAGTGGCAGCAATGGCAGCAGGCGCAGTCCGCTCAGCAGGCACAGCAGTGGGGTGGACAACCCGCACAACAGCCCTACGGCCCCGGACAGCAACAAGGCCAGCAGTGGCAGCCGCAAAACGGTCAAGGCGCTCAGAATGGGCAGCAAGGCCAGCCCGGCCAACCGCAACAGGGCCAGCAGCCCGGTCAAGGCCAGCAGTGGCAACAGGGCCAGCAGCCAAATCCCTGGGCGCAGGGACCCACACAGCAATGACGAGCGAGTGAGCTCAAGGATAGGTTGAGGGCTTGGTATCACGTGATACCAAGCCCTCAACCTCTTTGTAGAAACCTTTAACGCGTTCTTCCCTCCATTAAGAACGCGCGAAGACCTCTACTCGATTACCTTCTCAAAAGACCACACATGCACATCGTTCCCGTCTAAAGACACCGAGTGCTCGCCAACAATTCTGTATCCTGCACTCGAATAAAAGTGCGCATTCCTTGGGGTGCAGGTAATGAATGCGAGGCGGCCTCCCCCATGGGAACGGATATATCCTTCAATCCCACGTTCAAGGAAAAGCCGGCCAAGGCCTCGGTGTTGAAATTCCGGATCCACTGCTATCACCGTCAGGAACCACTGAAAATCCGATGCTTTACGGACAACTGAATCCGCGGCCTCGGTAAAAGAGAAGAAACGCACCAAGCGATCAAAGCGCATGTATCCAAGGAGGGGCCTGCAGTAGCGCAAGTACTCAAGCAGCCCTGGCGGGCGGCGGTTCAGCAGCGCAACGCCAAGGATTTTCCCCTGATCTTCTAAGACCAAAAGCGTGTGATACCGCATGAATACGCGAATCATGACGCCGTGAAGATCACGAATCCAGTCGGAGAATTTTTCGGGTTCAGCAAGTAACCCTTTCACCGCCGTGTGAAGAGGGTAATTTTCGAAGGCTGCACCCGCGAGATCAGCGAGTTTATCTACCTGATCCTCGCGCGCAGAGTAAACGTGCATGGCCTTCCCCGATCGTCGGTTCCTCATGTCTGAGTGTAAGTGGATACTGAGGTTTTGAGGCTAATGCATCAACCTGCACCCGTTCTTTCAAAAGTCAGTATGAATGCAGAACAGCGCACTCACAACAGTTTGCATTCATAAATGTATCGGGAATTTTTTGAGGAAATTTCAGGCGAGTATCCGATGGCGCTTCCTAGCGTTAACCTGAAAATATGTGGCTTCTCTTCGCCTTAGGTTCGGCATTCTTCGCTGGCATCACCGCTGTATTTGCGAAGCTGGGAATCCACGGCCACGATTCAGCACTTGTCACGGCATTGAGGACTTCTGTCGTTTTCCTTGGAGCATGGATTGTGGCGACTATCAGCATCAAAGGCCACTTTGCGTCTGAGCTCACCACAATTACACCGCGCACCTATCTGTTTCTTTTCCTCTCCGGGCTTGCAACCGGCGCCTCGTGGCTGTGCTACTACCGAGCGCTCCAGGAAGGCCCCGCGTCCGTCGTTGTCCCTATCGACAAGCTTTCAATACTGGTGACGGTTGCATTTTCAGCGCTCATGTTGCGCGAGAGCGTCTCGGGACGGTATTTATTGGGAATCGCTGGTTTATGCGCCGGAACAATTCTTATGGTCATCGGCTAGCCCGAGGAGGGGGAATTATGCTGCGCCGCGCAACACTCGAAGACGCAGACGCCCTGTCCGCGCTTGCGTCCACGTGCTTCACGCAGACTTTTGGCCACCTCTATGCACCCGATGACCTTGATCGTTTCATTCACGAGGCCTACTCCCCCGAGGTCCTTCGCGCCGAGCTTGCGGATCCGAAGCGCGCAACCTGGTTGCTTTTCGAGGAGCCTTCCTTGGATGCCGACAGCGCTCCCTCCCCCGCTCGTGTCGACGAGGCCTCGGATGGCACCTTGATCGGCTACGTGACGGTTTGCCCCGCGCACCTGCCCCACCCCGAGGTCAAGGAAGGTGACGGGGAAGTACAGCGCCTGTATTTGCTTCGGGAATACCAAGGTGGCGGGCGCGGTTCACGGATGCTTGAACATGCGCTGAATTGGCTCGAGGCAGACGGGCCGCGAACGCTTTGGATTGGCGCATGGAGCGAGAACTACGGCGCACAGAAGTTGTACGGTCGCTACGGTTTCACGAAGGTCGGTGAGTACTCATTCATGGTCGGCGATCACGCTGACCGCGAGTTCATTTTGCGGCGCGATGCCGCGGTTCAGGAGTCCTAATGAAAACAGCACACTGGCATGCACTTTTGCTCACAGGAGCGGGGATTATGCATTTCAAGGCGCCGCAGGTTTACGACGCGATTGTGCCACGCAACCTCCCGGGGAATGCGCGAACCTACACCTTAGTGAGCGGCGCGGCCGAGTTGGCAATTGCCGCTGGCCTTGCGCTTCCATTGACGAGGCGACTGGCAGGCTTGGCCGCGAGCGCATTGTATGTTGCGGTCTTCCCTGCAAACATCAAGATGGCTGTGGATTATCGCAAGGAAGGCAAACCTGCGGGCGCACAGGTACTTGCGTATGCGCGGTTGCCGCTTCAGATTCCTTTGATTCGCGGGGCGTGGAGGGTGTTTCGAGGGAAGTAGAAAGCCTCAGTTATTAGCCTGCTTCCACTCTGCAGCATCGGTCGCCGGAGGCGGGAGCTGACGCAGGTGTTGCTTGAGTCGATTGGCCTGAGTTTGAAGTGAAACGAAGGTCATGCCACCCGAAATCACTCCGCCAATAAGCGGAAGGATCTTCGACATTGTTTTGGTGAAGCCCTGCTTCGTGACGGAAATTCCGATGACCTTGAGCGATTTCTTGACGACCGGGTACCAGGTCCCCTTCATCAAGGCCTTGCGCGCAACTCGCTTTTCAATAGCCGGAGCAACGATCATCCGAGCAAAATCCCTCATCGACTCAGCAGCCCCGGCAACTCCCAACATGACGCCAAAGAAGAGGCCCATCTGCGCAATGGTCTCATCATCAACATCTTCTGGATCAGTCAGGAATTCTTTCCATCCATACAAATAGGCAAGCTTTTGCATGATCCGAAGCGAGTGAACGTAGTACTGCCCCAAGTCAGCGGGAACGGTTCCCAGCATTGCGAGTCCACCCGGAATACCTGCGACAAATGAGAGTGCCGTCGATTTCTTCGTCTCATAAGAAATCGCATCATTGGCCAGTTTGTCCAAACGCTTCTGAGGAATCCCCGCTGAGATCGGGTTAGTGGCAATAGCCTCTTCAATTTGTGATTCGCTTAAGTGAGCTTTCTGAAGTTCTTGGCGCAGAAAATCTTCGCGCGAGATCCGCACTCCCCGAATGCGCACGAGCTTCTTCAAAAAGAAGACCGCATAGACCGAGGCATCTTGGTCCTCCTCCGTTGAGAGTTCAGAAAGCAGAGGGTCATTCTCATCGTCTTCGATGAGTTCGCCTTCAAAAACGGGAGCATCAAGAAGTTCATCTTCTTGATAGCCATGCGCGGCTTCTTCGGAGAACAAAGGTTCTTTCTCCTGGCTCATATCGCCTCTTATCACTCACATCGAAAACAGGTAGTGCGATTCTACTGGAGTTCGTTCCGATGCCGGAGGATTCCAAACGAGATCACTCTTGTTGGCTGTAGTGGGCCTGTAGCGCATCCGCCGTGATTTCAACGATGTTCTGCAGGAAGGATTGATCCGTCATGTAGGACTGAATCTCCTGGTTTTCCTGGCAGGTGCGAAGCATCGCGATGCCGACGGCGTTACTAAAGTCGGCTGACGCTTTCAGCTGACTCGGGCTGTTCTTCTTCGCCATGGCCTGAGCGGCCTCGTCCTCACCCAGGAAACCCCAGAAGGTGGTAATGAACCCGGCAACGCTACCCTCGGTCACGTCGACGTTCCTGGCTCGGAACATGTCGTTGACGCGATCGATGACCTCCGCAAGGGGGCCCTTCGTCGGCGTCTGCCCACCGCGGAACTCGCCGTCGAAACCAGGAAGCGCCATCGGCTCATTACTGCCTTCACTGAGGGAGTGATCCTCATTAATGGCGGAGGGAACGAGCTGCACTCCGGAAAGCTGCACGCCCTCGAGATAAGAGTCGTCGTATTGCTTCCCCTCCATGTGCAGGTTACGCGACAAGAGAGTGGCCAAGATAGCGCGCTTGTGCAGGTTCGGGTCCTGGTAGTCGACGATTTGGCTGAGGAACTGCCAGGCATTTCGGTAGCTGATTGTGTCGGCACGGAAGCTGCGCAGGGAATCCTTGAGTTCATTGTCCTTACACGAGCTAGCTCGCCTCCATTCACCCTGCCACCGGTCTTTGATAGGCCCCAGGGTCCGCGCGATGGCTTCGCCGCCGGCATCGCTCAGGTATGCGCCGGCGACTTCTTCCATCTCCATCATCGTGTAGATGCCGGCAGTATCCAGGCGTTCGGCGATCGTGATGAGCGAGTTCGGGTCGACTTCCCCGGCCACGTGCGCGTCCGAGTAGTACATCTTGAAGTCGTCCTCGATGCTAGCCGGAGTGTTTTGGAAGTCCACGACCATGGGCGCGGTCTTGCCGGGGTAGGTGCGGTTGAGGCGCGAGAGGGTCTGCACGGCGGCGATGCCGGACAGTTTTTTGTCCACGTACATGGCGACGAGGCGGGGCTCGTCGAAGCCGGTCTGGAACTTGTTGGCGACGATGAGGACCTTGTAGTCCTCCTCGCGGAACGCTCGGGCCGTGTCGCCGCGCCCGTTGAGCGAGGCCTCGGTGACGGTTTCGCCGTCGTCGGACTCCAGAGAGCCCGAGAAGGCGACGAGGGGACGAATGTCGTCGTAGCCCTGCTGGTCGATGTAGGAGTTCATTGCCTCGAACCAGCGGTAGGCCTCGCGGCGTGAGCTGGTGACGACCATCGCGCGGGCGTTGCCGGTGAGCAGGAGTTTGACGTTGCGTTGGAAGTGTTCGACGACGACCCGCACTTTCTGTGCGATGGCGGTGGGGTGCAGGCGGGCGAACTGCACGATCGCGGTGACGGCGTGGCCCGTGTCGACCAGGGGTTCTTCCTCGGAGTTGTCGAGCTCGTTCTTGACGCGCAGGAACATGTCGTAGGTCGAGTAGTTGGTGAGCACGTCAAGGATGAAGCCTTCTTCGATGGCTTGGGCCATCGTGTAGGTGTCGAAGGCTCGCCAGTTGCCGTCCTCGTCCTGGGTGCCGAACAGGCGCAGGGTCTTCGCTTTGGGCGTGGCGGTGAGCGCGATGAAGGTGATGTTGCTGGAGGCGGCGATGGCCGAGTCCTTGGCGGCGAGCAGTTCGTCGGCGCTCACGTTCTCGGGGTCTTCCACGTCGATGTCGGCGAGGAGGGCCTTGAGGCCCCTCGCACTGGACCCGGACTGGGAGGAGTGGGCCTCGTCGGCGACGACCGCCCAGTTGCGTCCGCGCAGTTCGGAGGTGTCTTCGATGAGCTTCATGACCTCGGGGAAGGTCTGGAGCGTGCAGGTGATGATGTGGTCGCCTTCGATGAGGGCTTTCTTTAGCTGCGGGGATTTCGCGCCCGATTTTTCGCCGACGGGGACGACTAGCCCGTTGGAGGATTGGACGAGGCCCATGTCACCTCGGATGTTCTCGTCGAGGACGGTGCGGTCGGTGACGACGATGACGGAGTCGAAGGTGGAGTTCGCCTGGGAGTCGACGTGGCGGATGAGGCGGTGGCTGAGCCAGGCGATGGTTTTGGTTTTGCCGGAGCCCGCGGAGTGCCAGATCAGGTAGCGTCCGCCGGGCCCCGCGGTTTCAATGTCACCGATGATGCGTTCGACGGCGCGCAGCTGGTGGAAGCGCGGGAAGACCAGGCGCCCGTCGTCTTTCTTGCCGCGCCTACCGGGCTCGTAGAGCGCGTAGTCCTTGAGGATGCGCATGAAGGTGGGACGGGCGAGGATGTTGCGCCACAGGTAGTTGGTGGCTGATCCGCTCGCCGAGGGCGGGTTGCCTTCGTGCCCATTGTTTCCCTGGTTAAAGGGCAGGAATACGGTGTTTTCGCCGGCCAACTTGGTGGTCATAAAGACGAGGTCGTTCGAGACGGCAAAGTGAACGAAGGCGCGCCCGGGGGCCAGGAGGGGGCGCTTAGGACCGGGCTTGCGATCGTCCTTGTATTGGCGGATCGCGTGGTGGACGGACTGGGTGTTGTCGGTCTTGAGTTCCATCGTGACGACGGGGATGCCGTTGGCGCACAGGACGACGTCAATGGTTTCGTTGGTGGTGGCGTCGAAGCGGACTTGACGCATGACGCGCAGGCGCACGGCGTCCGAGGCTTCGGCGACCTCGACCAGCTCGGGGTTCGCGGGCGGGAATTCCATCATGGGGCCGAAATTCGCGGAGGGGCGGCCGACTTGGGCGTAGGTGAAGCCGCTGCGCAGGACGCCGAGGAGTCCGCCCACGGGTTTCCCGGTTGTGTCGACGCGGGTCGCCTTGCTCAGTTCCTTCGTCAGGTGGGCGAGGAGCTCGCGCTCGGCTTTGTCTCGCTGGCGCTCCGTGAGGTCCGCGGGGATCGCCTTGTCATATTCTGCCGGGTACTGGGTGGACAGCCAGTGGAGCACGTCGCCGGGGATGAGGGCGAGGCGCAGGTCCCAGCCTGCCGCGCGACTGTCGCCTTCGTCCTGGTACAGCCAGCCGCGCTGGGCCAGTTCGGAGCAGACAGTGGATTCGAATTCGATTTCGAGGAGTTGCGCGTGGCTCATGAGGGGATCTTCTTTCGTCCGGTGACGACGTCGGTGATGAGAGATGCCCGACGTTCAACAAGGAGGGCCTTCAGTTCATCGATCTTCGCAAGCATCGCGTCGATCCTGCTAGTGGCCTCGTCGAGATGGTCGGCGATGCGTCGCTGTTCATCAAAATCAGGTGCTGGATGACTCATCGACATAAAGCCATTCACATCAAGGTTTTGAATACCCGTCGTCTGGCGCACATAATTCCAGGTCCGCCCCGCAATATAACTACCGTGTAGCACATAGAGCCAGAACCGCGGATAGTGATTTTCTCTGCATCGCAAACGAAGAATGAAATTCGAACACACAGCAGGAAAATCTCCTACATATGCAGCCACTGCACCAACGGGATTTTTACCACTTCCTCCGGATTTCTCTACGAGAAGATCACCCTTCTGCAGTTCACACCTCACTCGATCCTTGTATTTGATTCGCCGGATTGTGGGAGCTTCCGTTACGCGAATGCGTAAACGATCAAAATCTGCCACACGAACACAGGGCACATCGTCACTCCCACCGTTGGCTTCCTGCCCCCAAACGCCTGTCTGAGCACTATCCACAGCAAACTTAAGAGGTACGATCTGCCATTCATGTTTTGATACCTCAAAAGACGAGGGTCTTGCAGATCTTCCTTCTTCAGGACCCCCTTGGCAGGTAGCCTCAAGAATCACAGAACGCCTGCGCTTCAGAAGAGTACTTTCAAGCTCATTAAGTTTGGCGCGCATCGCGTCGATCTCGCCGGTCTCACGGTCGAGGTAGTCGGCGATGGCGCGCTGGGTGTCTCGGGGCGGGAGCGGAATAGGGAGATCTGCCAACTCGGCGTACTTGAGTGTCTGCCGAACGCCTACACCCATTTCGTAGAACGTCTTCTTGATGTCATACGCACGAAGAACTGAGTGCAGGAACCTCGGTTCAACCTTGTCACCGTCAGGTCGAACTGTGATGTATGCAGAGGTGATGATCCCGCGTTCTGTCGCCAGACCTGTGCGGATAGAACGCTGGTCATTCTGGAGATCAGTCATGCGAAGGACAGTATCCCCCGGCGCGATGATGTTGTACGTCTCATATGAATCGGGGCGCAATCCGCCGATTTCATTAATGTCTTTACGAACAACCTGGCCGTATGAGAGCGACAGTAGATTGCTCTCGACCAATCCGTCGTTCTTATGGTCAACGCGAGGGGCCAGCCCCCACAATGGGTGGAGGTTCCAGCGGATCTGACCGAGGCGCGCTGCGAGATCAGCCCTCACTCTTCGCTCACCCCCTGGAACATCTCAGCCAGCTCGCCCATGATGCGCTGCACGTCCGCGTCGATCTCGGCCAGCGGGCGCGGCTCTTCGGGCACGTAGAAGATTCGGGTGAATGGGATCTCATTGCCGTGCTTGGCCTTGGACTCGTCCCACTTCGCCTCAGGAGCGAACGGCAGGACCTCGCGAGCCATGTGTTCGTCGAGGTCTTCGCTCATCGGGACGCGCTCCACGATCTTCCACCCGTCCGCCAGAACAGGAGCCCCCTTGTGATCTACCGCCAGGGGCGCGTTCTCGTCCGGGACGGCCATCGCCTTCATGACGGCGTCGATGAGCCCCACCGGCGCCTTGATGCCCTCCGCCTTCGCGCCAGCCCGTATCAGCTCCGGCAGCTCGTTCCACTCGGCCCCATCCAGGCCTCGCACCACACGAACCAAGGCCTCGCTGAAGTCGCGGCGAGAGCGCAACGCGTCCACGGCCTCGTCCGAAAAACGCGCCGCCAACCGCGCCTGCTTAAACACGGGAACGTCCCGGAACATGAAATCCCGCGGCGTCAGGATGCGCGAAATCTCCGAATCCTCGAAACGCTGGTAGGCCTGGACCACAGCCTCGCGGTTCGCCTCACTCATCTCGCGCCGCTTATCGCCCATGCCCCTACGCATCGGCTCCCACAGACCCGACGCGTCAAGCAGCTGAATCTTGCCTCGACGCTTGAGCGGCTTGTCGTTATCCAGAATCCACACGTACGTCGCGATATCCGTGCCATAGAACATCTGCGTCGGCAACGCAATAATCGCGTCGATCAAATCCTCATCGAAGAGCCACTGGCGAATCGAATTCGGCCCCGTATCAGAGTTGAACAACGGCGACGCGTTCGACACCACGGCGGCCCGCCCACCCGACGGGCTCAACTTTGACGCGCAATGACACAGGAACAGCATCTGCCCGTCCGACTTGCTCGGCAGCCCATGACTGAAACGAGAACCCGGCACCTTCGCCTGTTCCTTCACCGACGCCTGCTCCACTTCCCAGTCTCCGCCAAACGGCGGATTAGACAGGACGTAGTCGAAGGTCTTATCCGCATGCAGGTCCTCCAGGAGCGTGTCCCCCTTCAGGATCGCATCTGGGCGCCCTCCCTGAATGAGCAGGTCGGCCTTACCCAACGCGTAGGCAGAATCCATCATCTCCTGGCCGTAAACCGTGACCTTCACACCCGGATTCAGCTCCCGCAGCGCCTCCTGAGCGACCAGCAGCATGCCACCCGAACCCGCCGTCGGATCATAAATCGAGCGCAGCACGTCCTCCCCCGCCAACGACTCGGCGTCCGCGGCGAAAAGCACGTCGACCATCAACTTGATCGCGTCACGCGGCGTGTAGAACGCACCCGCGGCCTTCCCCTTCTTATCGAAAGCCCGATACATGACATCCTCGAAGATGTCACCCATCGTCGAATCCTCAACGCTCGTCGCCCCCAACGACAGCGTCGAGAAGTGCTTGACCACTTCCAGCAGGCGATTCGCCGCGCTGAGCTTGGCGACCAGCTTCGGGAACTCGAACGCGGTCCAGATATCCGCGATGTTGTGTGAGAAACCATTAACGTAGCTGAGCAGCGCCTTGTCCACGTTATCGTCCACCGACGCGATACGCGCCAGGTTGAACGGAGAAGTGTTGAAGAAGCTCAAGCCAAAACGATTACTCACGGCAATGTCGATCAGGTAAGAGGGCATATCGCCCTGAGCCTTCACGAACTCGATAACATCGTCCTTCGTGTCCTCCAACAGGCATTCGAGGCGACGAAGGACCGTGAACGGCAGGATGTAGTCGCCGTACTCCTGAGGTTCGACGACGTTGCGCAGGAACTTGTCGGCCGTGTCCCACACAATCCGGGCGGTGGTTGAGGCTGATGTTGAAGGATTCTGAATCACCATATGTGTTTCCCTGCACCTTTGACGAGACGAAGACAAGACTTCAGAAGTCTACCGCTTAGCGATACCGAATTTGGTGCTCTTTTAACGAAAGTCCGCTTTTAGAAACAGCACGTATGGGGGAAAGCTACGGACTTCCATTACGCCACCCACACCTCGTGCGTTACAGCTGATCCTCACCCTTCCACCAGGGCGTCCACGAGGCATATCCATCCGCGGAAACCACATCAGACAAAGGCTCAAAACCTTGTTCTTCAAAAGTTTCTGGAATTCAGTCGGCCATAACGTACTTGTCCTTATCGTCGCAATGTTCGCGCACAATCGTGCGGAACTCCGCCAGCGCCCTACTTCCATTTTTCAGGTCTTTAGACAGTTTGACGATTCCGCATATTCTATTGCGAGAATCCTGTTAGGCTCAGAGATGACAGCCACACGCAAGTGATGGGAGGCAACGTTGCCCGCTCCACCTGCATGAGCTTTGTCGCCCCAAACGAGAGATCCGCCCGCCGACGACGAATGAACGATCACCCCCATAGCTTCCGCTCAACGCAATTCAGGCGATATCGATGCGTCACACCCCCAAGCCAAGCTTAAGAAAGTAGCAAAGCTGGTCTCCATCGCCGCAGGTCATCAACACAGATCAATTTTCCGACATATAGAACCCAAAACACTACAAGGAGCAAAGATGCACATTTCACACCTTTCCTTTAAAGGGATTCGTGGATACTCCACGGAAACCTCGTTTGAGTTAAGCCCAACAACTAATTATTTTGTTGGCGAGAACAATAGCGGAAAAAGCTCAATCCTTGACGCTATCTTCTATCTACGGAACGGTACAAGTACACCTGACGAGACGTTCACCATCGGCATTGATAAGTCTTATGTCGAAGCCACGCTGTCCTTCGCGCCCGATGAGGCTAAAGACGCTCTCGGCGATGAGTACAAAAAACTCGAGGACTTCTTTTCTCACAACGGAGACCGGGATACCATTCGCATTCGCCGCCAATCCTACGACGAAGATGTATTAAACAGCCAAACAAAGAAAACTTCTAGAATTACAACAAAGAATATTCTCATACAGAATCCACAAACTGATAAATTCGAAAATCCTACGGGAATAGCTGCACTTGTCCAACGACTGTTTGACACATGCTTCATCTATGCAGACGAGCAAGTCGCAGATCATGCAGATATGGGAAAAACAAAAACCCTTGGAAAGCTAATATCAGCACAGTTGTCAACGATTGAGGAAGGCACCCCCTGGCAACAGTATATCGATTCCCACGCCGCGCTCTTTGAATCAAAGGGGGCTGGGACCGTCCAAGAACAACTTCAGACTACGGCAGAACGCGTCAGCACACTCATGCGCGAACAATACGGTGATACCACTGTCACCTTCGCTTTTACACCTCCAGAGGCGAAAGAACTTCTAAAATCCGGCCAGGTCATTATTTCCGAACCGCAAGAGAAAATCGCTGGGATGCCTCTGGAAAACAAAGGTACCGGCATGCAGCGCGCTTTCATGCTCGCCTTACTTCAAGTGGTTGCCGAGACCTCAACCAACGGTCACTCAGGATCCATTTACGGTCTCGACGAACCGGAAACTTGGCTTCACCCTCGGGCGCAAATACAGCTTAGTAAGGCGCTATCACAGCTTTCAGCCAATGGACGGCAGGTTCTTATCTGTTCTCATTCACCTTATATGCTGAAGAATATTGATAGTATGCAGGACCGCGTCTTTATTGTGGAGCGAACAGAATACACCCACGAGATCAGGCACGAAGAACAACTTCGAACTGACGTCCTCCCTCACATCTCACTGAATGCGATCAACTACTTTGCTTTCAAATTGCCAACAACGGAATTTCTCGACGAACTATATGGAGAATTTCAAGAATCTGTCGGGGGGAAGAATTGTTCACTTAGCGAGAAGCAAATTATCGAGGAGCTGAATCAATGCGGCATACCAACATCGAAACATTGGAAGCGCAACACCGACACCGGCAACAGAGGTGTACACCCGGTTCAAATATGTGTCTATATCAGAAATTATATTCATCACCCCGAGAACAAATGCAACGCTGCATATACAGAAACCGAACTGAAAGCTGCAATTGACGATTTGATTTTAGCCATCATCGAATCCAAGAAGAAGCTGCATAGCCAATCAACATCCACTACGTCTCCGTCTTCATAAGTTGAAGTGGACTCTTTGACACTAAATGTGTCTAAGCGTAGCCGAGCGTAGTACGACAGCTTCACCCCGAACTTGCGTCCGCACACCTGAGGTCTCCCCGACACGCTCGGGGAGACCTCAGCGATGACCGACTCCACAAGCAACTCATCTTCGCGGTCAACATCACCCTGAATCATGCTTGCCTCTCCTCGCCCTTCCACCACGGCATCCACGAGGCGTATCCATCGGCAGGCGCGGTATTGGACAAGGGCTCAAAACCATGCTCTGCGGGCGTTTCTGAAATCTGATCGAGCAGGAAGTACTTATCCTTGTCGTCGCAGTGCTCGCGAACGATCATGCGGCACTCCGCCAGCTCACAGTACAAAACTCCGGTGATTGGATTGCGCTTAAACACCACGATCTTGTAGAGCCAATAGGTAAAGAGCATCACGTTCGCCACCAAGGCAACCACCGCACAAGCAATATTCGCTCGAGGATCCATGGTCGCAAAGTTAAAGATATCCGAAGGAGGCACCAAGGCCTCGGGAAGCAAAGTATTCATCAAAATCCAGAACACCAGTGTGAAGCAGCGGAACCAGATCCACTGACCCTTCGCCCACGTAAACGCGGAGATCGTGCACGCCAGCAGCAGCGCAAGAGTGCAGTACCACGTGTAGTCCGCCAGCGAATTGTATAGGAACGCATGGTTCCACAGGTCGTAAGCAATCACCCTCGGCCAGACCATGGCCACCCAGATCAGCCTGCGAGCCTTCTGGTCGGCCGTGGTGCTCACCTTCCCACATTTCATGCAGGACTCGATGTTCGCGCATCGAAGCACTCACAACCCCACCGCGATGTTCATCATCTCCGCGGCCGCCTTGCTTGCAAATGTGTGGGTTTTCGGACGCCACGTGTATGTGATTGTCTCGAAGAAGCGCAATCCCTTCACGCAGGAGGTCCATGCAGATGAGCCGACTTACGTGGAGTGGGTGCGAGATTTGGCCTCGGATGAGGACAAAGAGCTGATCGCTGCGCGCCTTGGGACGACTCCCGAAAAGGCGGGGTTTGTGGTGTAACCAGGGTTGTTTGAGCACACTTTCGCTGATTTTGCAACAACTAATGCAACTTGAAATTACCTGTTGCCAAAGTGTTTTGCGACATATACGGTCAGTATGAATCCTCGATTCAACGAAAGGGAATCCAATGAGCGATGCAGCAATACCCAAGACCGGCCGCGAGCGCGAAAACAGCGCGAACACCGAATCTGATAAGAAGCCCGAAGGACCACTCCAGACCGACCACGGGACGACCACTATCGAAGAGAATGTCGTCGCCAAGATCGCTGGCATGGCAGCTCGCCAAGTTCCGGGCGTCTACGACATGGGCAATGCGGTGCGTCGCGCATTCAGCGCGGTAACCGACCGTATTCCCACTGGCCAGGCAAACGTCACCGGCGGTATCAGCGTCCACAAGGGAGAGACCCAAGCCGCTATCGACGTAACCGTCGTCGTCGAGTACGGCTACTCCATCCTCGACGTGTGTAACAGCATCCGCGACAACGTCATCCAGCAGGTCGAAGGCACCACCGGTTTGGAGGTTGTCGAGGTCAACATCGATGTCACTGACATCCACCTGCCCGATGACGCCTCCTCAAACTCCGAGAGCACTGACCTTAAGTAATCAGTCTCAATACTTCGAACTGAGGAGTTCATATGAAGACAACGCACCTGGCCCTCTTGGTCGGCCTGTTCCTTGGAGCAGTCCTTGCCTTCGGCTCATTTGCCAACTTTGTTCTGGTCGCTCTGTGTGGCCTTGCCGGATGGGGCGTGGGGCTCTACCTAGAGGGCCGGGTCGATGTCCACGACATTCTGGATTGGCGTAGGAAGTAGCAATGGCGACCACGCCTCAGTCCTCAACCACGCAGCCAGATTCCATCGAAAATTCGGATTCTTCCTCAGCACAACGAGGTACGACGACTATTCCTGCAACAGTCGTCGCTCAGATAGCTGCCCAAGCTGCTTTCGAATTTGAGACCGTGGGCTCTAATGCCGGAGGGGTCCTTGGAATTGGTTCCCGCCGTAACTTCGCCTCCCGTCCCGAGGCTCGGTGTGAACTCTACGGCCAACGCGCCATCCTTCACCTGAACCTTGGTCTTGCGTTTCCAACGCCTCTTTCTTCCACCGTTGAGAAGCTGCGTGCACACGTGAGTAACCGCGTACAAGAACTCTGCGGGATGAGCGTGAGCAAGATGAGCATCGAAATATCGTGGCTCAACCCCAGTAGTCAGATCAGGAAGAGCTTGAAATGAGAGCACCCGTTCCGAAACTCATTCATCGCCCTTCCCGTAGCGCTCCCGCTGCGCTACTTGCTCTACTCCTGCTTGCACTTGGCTCGTTGGGTATCTGGTTATTGGGATACCGTCTGATAACCGGAGTGTGGCCGCAACGCAGCGTGACGACACTCCAAGCAATCAGTAGTGCTTCCTTCGATTCAACGTGGGTACTCATCATTGCTGGAGTGGCAGCTGTATGCGGGCTGGCTATGCTCATTGCTGCCTTACTACCTGGGAAATTTGATCGTGTTGCGATCCTCCAGGATGATCTTCCAGGGCAGACTGCAGTGAGTCGCCGCGACCTAGCCACCTTGGTGAAGAATCAGCTCGAGCAGATCGGCAATATCCACTCAGCGACAGTTAGAGTCCACCGCTCACGCATTGACGTTATTGCCTTCACCGATCTTGACGACCTCGCCGCCTTGCATGAAGTCGTCTCCCAGAAGACTGATGAGGCACTGCGTACCTTCCAGCCCTCGGGTATCACGCGCAGCCGCGTGCGTATCAGGCAGACGAACTGAAAGAGAGACCATCATGCGTTCAGTTTCTGGTGGCCTAAATAGGACTCTTCTAGCCATCTGCGGGCTTGTTTTCACAAGCGCATCGGCGTGGGTTTTGCTCTCTGGCCTAGGTGTTTCCCGAGTGTGGCCCAACGGCGCCCGCTATCTGGCTACCGCGCACGACCATATTGGTGCGGCCGTCTCTGCTCATGCTCACTGGCTTCTGCCAGCTAGCACCGCGGTATCCGCATGTGCCTTTCTTATCGGCCTGATCTTGCTTGCAATGCAGGTCCCGCGGAAGGTTGCTGCTGCATCGCTCAGGCTCAGCGGCTCCGACGGCAAACTACTAGCAACCCTCTCCCCCGATGTCCTCTCACAGGCACTTTCCGAGCGTGCACAAACCCTTCCCGGGGTCGAAAGATGCACGGTCTGGGTCGCCGGTTCTCCAAATAAACTGTGGCTTCAAGCGGATGCCAGTGTATCCAAGGACTGTGAGGTCGAATGGGCAGTTGCGCAGCTAAGGAAGCAACTGAACGATGACATCGTGACCTCTCTGGGCTCAGCACCCAAACAGATTGATCTCTTAGTACGACTTGCACGTTCCACAAGCGCGAAATCTGTTTCAAAGACTGTCACGGGACAGCGGTACTAGTAACTACAGTCTTCCATCGCCAAAACATCCGCAAAAGAAAGTGGCCGGGGCGAATACGCCCCGGCCACCACTACGTTTCAAAGAACTCACACGTTGAAGCGGAACTCCACGATATCGCCGTCCTGCATGACGTAGTCCTTGCCTTCCATGCGGACCTTGCCGGCAGCCTTTGCTGCAGCCATGGAGCCGGCCTCGATCAGATCGTCGTATGAGACGATTTCAGCCTTGATGAAGCCCTTTTCGAAGTCCGTGTGGATGACGCCGGCAGCTTTGGGAGCAGTGTCGCCCTTGTGAATCGTCCAGGCGCGTGCTTCCTTCTCGCCAGCGGTCAGGTAGGTCTGCAGACCGAGGGTGTCAAAGCCAACGCGCGCCAACTTATCCAAGCCAGATTCGCTCTGGCCGGACTCCGCCAGCATTTCTCGCGCGTCATCCTCGTCCAGCTCAACAAGCTCAGACTCGAACTGCGCATCCAAGAAGATGGCTTCAGCGGGAGCAACAAGCGAACGCAACTCGTCCTGCAGTTCCTTGTTATCCATCTCTTCGGCATCCATGTTGAACACGAAGATGAAGGGCTTAGAGGTCATCAGCTGGAAGGATTTGAGCGCATCCTGATCAAGCTTTGCCCCCGCGGGGCCGCTGAGCAGTTCGCCCTTTTCAAGCAGTTCCATTGCCGCGCGTGCAGTTTCCAGGACGATCGCCTCGGTCTTCTTGCCGCGCACTTCCTTTTCCAGACGCGGGATCTGCTTTTCAAGCGTCTGCATGTCGGCCAGAATCAGCTCGGTCTTAATGGTTTCAATATCCGATTCAGGATCAACCTTGCCATCAACGTGCACAACGTCGGGGTCGGAGAAGGCGCGCGTCACCTGGCAAATGGCATCGGCCTCGCGAATGTTCGCAAGGAACTGGTTACCCAAGCCCTCACCCTCAGACGCACCACGCACAATACCCGCGATATCAACGAAAGAAACGGTCGCGGGAATAATGCGCTGAGAACCGAAGATCTCGGCGAGCTTGTTCAAACGCGCATCGGGAAGCGGAACGACGCCCACATTCGGTTCGATGGTTGCGAAGGGATAGTTCGCAGCCAGAACAGTCGCGCGGGTCAGAGCATTAAACAGAGTGGACTTGCCAACGTTGGGCAGGCCGGCGATACCAATAGTTAAAGACACGCCCCTATCCTATCCGACGAGGCCGCACTCCCGTTTACCCGCACGCACAGAAAGTACGTGAAAAAGCGGGTGAAATTTCGCTCAGCTGGTGTGATCAGGCCCGGCAGTGCGGCGAGCGTGCGGACGAACATCGATCTGTCCGGCCTTCTTCAAATCTGAACGCAGGTCACGGGGAAGCGCGAAGGTCGTTGTTTCCGTCTCAGTTCGGACTTCCTCAACAGTCGGGAAACCACGTTCTTGCAGCCAGGCAATCACGTCACGGACAAGGATTTCGGGTACTGACGCGCCCGAGGTCAAGCCCACGGTCTTCGCCCCTGCGAACCATTCTTCCTGAAGTTCTTCGGCCTTATCGATGCGATAGGCAGCGGGAACACCCGATTCGAGCGCGACATCAACCAGACGTACCGAGTTCGAGGAATTCGCAGAACCCACAACAACCATGACATCGACTTGAGGGGCAATGACCTTCACAGCACCCTGGCGATTTTGCGTTGCGTAGCAAATGTCATCTGAAGGCGGATCAACAAGTTTGGGGAAACGCTGGCGCAAGCGATCAACCGTTTGACGCGTCTCATCAACAGAGAGGGTCGTCTGTGAAATCCACACAACGCGCTCAGGGTCACGAACAACAAGGTTGTCGACTTCTTCAGGCGTTCCAACCACTTGAATGTGTTCGGGAGCTTCGCCAAAAGTACCTTCAACTTCTTCGTGGCCTTCGTGGCCAACCAAGATGATGTCGTAGTCTTCCTTCGCGTAGCGCACGGCCTCTCGGTGGACCTTCGTGACCAGCGGACAGGTCGCGTCGATTGTTGCAAGGTGACGCTTGGCTGCAACCGCATGAACTTCAGGCGAAACCCCGTGAGCAGAGAACACCACACGTGCACCTTCGGGAACCTGATCGGTTTCTTGAACGAAGATCGCGCCACGCTTCGTCAAAGATTCGACGACAAACTTGTTGTGAACGATTTCTTTACGGACATAGACGGGCGCACCGTAAAGATCCAAGGCCTTTTCAACGACATCAACCGCGCGATCAACACCCGCGCAATATCCACGAGGCGCTGCAAGCAGGATCTTCCCACCTTCGGCGTGGGAATCGCTTTCGCTAGTACGAAGGGTGTCGTCATGAGTCATAGATCAACCGTACAGGCCGCCATGTGCATCTGCGAACCATAATTGCTTTTCCTTCCCAGTCTGGACGCAAATGCCCCTGGCCTGTGTCATGCTTATTTCGTGCCAGAGAACATGCCCCCCGCAGCAAAAGCTGCTGATACGACGCGCGAAAACCCGTGGCCACTGCGCAGACTCACGCAGAACATCAAGATCTACGTTGACCGAATGTCTTCGCTCTGGGTGGAAGGTCAGGTCGTTCAATACAACCCGCGCCCGGGTTCGCGCATGGCATTTTTCACCTTGCGCGACACCGAATCTGACACCTCGATGACCGTTACAGCTTTCCCGAATGTCATTTCTGCCGTTGGCGCAGGATTTGAAGAAGGCGTCAAAGTCGTCACGCGCGTCAAACCCGTTTTTTGGGAACGCAGCGGAAGCTTAAACCTCCAAGCCGCCGAGGTCCACCTTCAAGGTCTGGGCGATCTATTGGCTCAAATCGAACGCCTGCGTCAAAAACTTGCAGCCGAAGGCCTCTTCGACGAAGGACGTAAGAAACCTCTTCCTTTCCTTCCGCGCGTTATTGGCCTTGTGTGCGGGCGAAATGCGAAGGCAAAAGATGACGTCATTGTAAATGCAAGTGCACGCTGGCCAGCTGCGCGCTTCGAGGTCCGTGAGGTCGCGGTCCAGGGGCAGTACGCGGTGCGCGAAGTCAGCGATGCCATTGCCGATCTCGATCAAATCCCTGAAGTTGACGTGATTGTTGTTGCTCGAGGCGGCGGTTCCGTTGAGGATCTTCTTCCCTTCTCTGACGAGGCCTTGGTACGTGCCGCTGCAGCCGCCTCCACTCCCCTGGTGTCGGCAATCGGGCATGAAGGCGATGCGCCACTTTTGGATTACGTGGCCGACTTCCGTGCATCGACCCCGACGGATGCGGCCAGACGCATTGTTCCTGACCTTGCCCAAGAGCTTGAGGGGTTGGCTGGCGCTTCTCAAGCAATGCGCAATGCGATCGAGCGCAGACTGACACAAGAACGTCATCATTTAGATCTTGTTGTTTCGCGTCCCATCTTCCTTACTCCGGCAGCAACATTGGAACCTCATCGCGTTCTCATTGATTCAGCGGTGACAAATTTGCGTTCCCGGATTGAGCGGCGCCTCAGCGAGGAGCGCCAGGGAATCGTTCAGGCCTCGGCAACCCTGCGCGCTCTTTCACCACAGGCCACTTTGGAACGCGGGTATTCCATGCTCAAGCTTCCCTCTGGCGAATTGGTTCGCGACGCCTCGCAAGTTCCTAAAGGCACTCTGGTCGAGGGCATCCTTGCCTCAGGCCGCTTGGTTGCCCAAGTCGTTGGCTCCACCCAAGCAACAGATAGCACAGCACCGGCAAACGAATAGCTCTCCCACTTTCTCACCAAAACACCCACCCGACTTGGAGGATCACATGGCAGAAAATACACTCCCGGCACCGGAATCCCTGTCGTATGAAGCAGCACGCGATGAATTAATCGCCATCGTGAAGACGCTGGAAAGCGGACAGGCGCCCCTAGAAGACACTCTTGCCATGTGGGAACGCGGCGAAGCCCTTGCCACCCGCTGCCGCTCGATTTTGGACGCGGCAACCCAACGGATGGAACAGGGAACAGAAAATTAATTCTCCGTCGCCCAGCCCCCCAGAGATTGGTTAGACTGAGAACGTCAATTGTTCGAGGAAACCAGCCGAAGTGGTCTGGAAACAGGAGGAAACATGGACCTCGCAACCGACCCCCACATCCTCTCCATCGGAGAAGCCCTGATGGATATCGTGGTCCCCGCAGATAGCCCTATCCCGGCTGCCGAGATCCCCGGGGGCTCACCGGCAAACGTTGCAATGACGCTCGGACGCTTGGGCCGTAACGTTGGCCTGCAAACGTGGCTGGCACACGATGAACGCGGCGACATCCTCGAAGAACACTTCACGGCCTCCCACGTAGTCATCACCGAGGAGTCCTTCGGCGCTGATCACACACCAACCGCACTCGCAAAGCTCAACGAAAAGGGCGCGGCAACCTACACCTTCGATCTTGATTGGTGTCCAAATAGCCCCATCGCCGTATCCACGCAGGCTCGAATCGTCCACTCCGGTTCCATTGCTGCGGTGATCGAGCCAGGCGCACACGCCGTTTTGGATGCAATGGTCACTGCGCGCCAGCACGCCATCATTACTTATGACCCCAATGCTCGCCCCGCGCTCATGGGAACGCCTGAAGAGGCATTGGCAACCGTCAATAAGTTCATCGGCATTTCCGATGTCGTCAAGGTTTCCGACGAAGATATCGCTTGGCTCACCAACGGACGCGAAATTGACGATGTAGTTCGTGATTGGCTCACCGCAGGTCCCTCGCTCATCGTTGTCACGAAGGGCAAGGACGGCGCAGCGGCATTCACCTCGAGTGGTGTTCGCCGTTCTATCCCCGCCGGAGATGTCAAGGTTGAAGACACCGTTGGTGCAGGCGATTCCTTCATGGGAGGTCTGATCGACGCCCTGTGGTCACTCGGCCTGGTGGGCGCCATGTCGCGTCCCGCTCTGCGTGATTTGGATGCCTCAAAGGTCGACTTCATCTTGGAGCGCGCGGCAACGATCGGTGATATCACGGTCTCTCGTGCGGGTGCGAATCCACCGTGGCTCTCGGAGCTCGCTGATTTCCTCGCCTAGGACTCTTCACTCACTTGGCTTTGAAAGACGTGGGGGGCGCGGATCAAAAGATCCGCGCCCCCTAGCTATATCAAGCTGAAGCCTTCAGGGCAGGGAACTACTTCCCCATCCGCCGCTCTCTTTGGGCGTAGGCACGAAGCGCGCGAAGGAAATCAATCTTCCTAAAGTCAGGCCAATAGGTTTCGCAAAAATAAAACTCAGAATGTGCAGACTGCCAAATCATGAAGCCTGACAGCCGCTGTTCGCCAGAGGTTCGAATGACAAGATCCGGATCGGGTTGATCACCGGTATACAGGTGCTCGGCAATGTCCGAATCCTTCAAACGCGAAGCAAGTTCTTCAAGACTCTCACCCCGCTGCCCAGCATCACGGATCACCTCACGCACGGCCTCGACAATCTCATGACGACCGCCGTAGCCAACCGCAATGTTGACACTCAAAGCGCTCTTTGAGGGACTTTCCTGAGCAGCCTGACGAAGAGAATTGGCGATATCTTCAGGAAGCAGTCGTAGGTCACCAACAATTCGCAGGTGCCACTTACCGGCCTGGCTCAATGCCGAAACAGCCTGAGAAATAATCGCGAGCAGCTCAGAGAGCTCATCACTTTGGCGAGATAGATTATCTGTCGAAAGCATCCACAAGGTGACGATTTCAACGCCGACTTCTTCGGCCCAACCCAAGAATTCGGTGATTTTCCCTGCACCAACACGGTGTCCCTGGGACGCGCTGAAGCCAATCGATTTGGCCCAGCGACGATTCCCATCCAAAATTACGCCGACGTGGCGAGGAATTGGACGCCCCAACAAAGACGCACGAAGGCGCTTTTCATAAACGTCGTAAAGCACATTCCACTGTGACACTGCTAAACCCTCCCACGCGTGAGCGCGTCAACATGGGTTAAGAGTATCGCGAATATGACGCTCATCGCATATTTGTTCCTCATGCAAACATCGAGTTTAACTGTTCACAATCAGCGGAAGACTGCTGCCTTTCCCTTTAAATTGGCGTACCCTACGGTGTAGTAAGTTACGCATGCGTAGGTTGATCTTTCGTGGAGGCACTCATGAAAATCGCTTCCCTCAAACCCACCCAGTGGTTTCCCGGACAGAACGTATCGGTTAAGCCCCACCTGCGGGGTTGGATTCACCTTGTCGCCGCACCGCTGTCTTTGGCGGCCTCGATTGTCCTCACCTGCCTTGCACCCACCGGCGCAACCAAAGGCGGGTCCGCAATCTACCTCGCCGCCTCGTTGATCCTTTTTGGGATCTCTGCGCTCTCCCCCCGCTTTTATTGGTCCCCGCGCTGGGAAGTCGTGTGGAACCGCCTTGACCACTCAAACATCTTCCTTCTGATCGCGGGAACATATACCCCCCTTTCCATCGCTATCCTCCCCCATGACCAGGCGGTGACAATCTTGTCCATCGTCTGGGGAGGGGCACTCCTGGGGATCTTGCTCAACCTGTTTTGGCCGACCGCACCGCGCTGGCTGGCAACACTGATCTACGTCGCTCTGGGATGGGTTGCTCTCTGGTATCTGCCACAGTTTTGGTCCTTGGGTGGCGCTGTGATCGTGTGGTTGCTTCTTGCAGGCGGAATTTTGTACACAATCGGCGCAGTAGTCTACGCGACGAAGAAGCCAGACCTTTCACCGCGTTGGTTTGGCTTCCATGAGATCTTCCACCTGTGCACCGTACTTGCGTGGGCATGCCACTGCGTAGCCGTGTATCTCGCTGTCTTGTAATTCTTTTTCCACAGATAGCGCAAATGCGCCCGCACCGCCCTTAAGGCTGGTAGGCTGTCAAATCTGTAGAGTCAGAGAACACGTCGATACTCATCGACACATGTCGGAGGCAAAGTAATGGCTGATACCCAGTGGCTGACCCAAGCCCAGTATGACAAGCTCCAGGCGGAGCTGACGGAGCGCGTCGAGGTACGCCGCCCCGAAATTGCGCGTCTTATTGACGCTGCACGCCAGGAAGGCGATCTGCGCGAGAACGGTGGCTACCACGCTGCGCGCAACGAACAGTCCTTGAATGAGACTCGTATTCAGAGCTTGGAAGAGATGCTGCGTAACGCGCAGGTCGGCGAAACTCCTGCTGATGACGGCATTGTTGAGCCCGGAATGGTTGTGACCGCCATGGTTGCTGGCCGTGAACAGAAGTTCCTTCTGGGTTCACGTGACGCCGGCGGCGACCTTGGTGTGCAGGTCTTCTCCGCGCAGGCTCCGCTAGGCGCCGCAGTCATCGGACACCGCAAGGGCGACACCCTGACCTACGAGGCCCCCAATGGCCGCGAGATCACCGTTGAGATCTTGGACGCGACACCTTTCGTTGGCTGAGTAAACCCAGACGCGCTGTGGGGCCCAGAGTTAATCTCTGGGCCCCACAGCTTTATGTATTCAATCAGAACAACGCGCTCACACAAGGTCTTATCGCGCTATTCGCTCTCTTCTTCATTCGTCTGAGAGCTCTCTGCGATTTCTTCGGCGACACGCGTCCCTACAGTATCGCCCGGCTCTACACTTCCGGCAGTAACCATACGCTCGCTGAGCTCTTCATCCACGGCATAGGTGTGCGCATCAACTTCATCCCCTGCAAGGAGCGGAAGATCTTCCCCATAAGAATGAGCGATCATCGCATCGAGGGTTCCGGGAGCGCCTCCGGGACGATCCATCTTCGTCGCCAATGATGGCTCAGGATCATGGCCATGCAGGTACAGGACCACTGAATTAATGAAGGCAATCACAGGAATACAGAAGATCGCACCGGTAATTCCAGCAACCATCGACCCCGCCGTTACACCGAGCAAAACGACCAAGGGGTGCAATGACACCGCATTGGACATCAGAAGAGGCTGCAGGAGGTTCCCCTCAACTTGCTGGACGACCGCAATAATCACCAGCATGATCAAACCAACGGTAAATCCTTGATCAACCACCGCGACGAGGACAGCAATAATGCCCGAGAATAGTGAGCCAAGAATCGGGATAAAGGAACCGAAAAAGACCAAAACGACAATCGGAATGACCAATGGAACGCCGAGGAAGTAAGCACCAATACCGATACTCAAAGCATCAATCGCGGCGACCTGCATCTGTCCAACGACGTAACCACCCATCGACGCCCAACCGCGGATTGCGGCCTCGTGAACGGGTTCGCGCGCACCCTTGGGAAGCAGACGGACGCACCAGACCCAGATCTCACGTCCGTCCTTGAGGAAGAAGAAAAGACAGAAGAGCGCAATTACCGAGCCGGTGGCCAATGAAATTGCAGAAGAGGTGGCGTTGAAGGCACCAAAGACCAAAGTCTGGGCATGGGATTGGACCCAGGTGACAACCTCGGATTGGAGGTTTTGAAGATGGGAATCGATGGTTGAGGTATCAAGCCCCATGGGGTTAGTCCGCAACCAGGTTAAAAGCGCGGATACGCCTTCATTCGCGCGTGTCAGCAGCGATGGAACCTGGTTCAAAATCTGAACGCCAGCCGTCGACAGCGCCGCACCAACGACGAGCAAAGTCGCAAGTAGGCCGCTGAGAGCAGCCAGAGCCTGCGGGAAATGCAGCTTTCGGTGCAGCCACGACACCAAAGGACTCAAGAAGACTGCCAAGAGCATTGCAACGGCGACGGGGACAACAATTCCATAGACAAAGGTCATCCCGAACACGAGCAGCCCAACGGCAGCCGCAATGATAATCGCCCGCCACGCAACCGCGGCGCCCACGCGCAAAGACCAGGGAACAGCCTCGGCAGCATCACGAGGCGAAGCGTCGCTGGCAGCAGAAGCAGGGGCTTTCTCGGGGGCCGAGGACTGAACTGCGCGCCGCTGATCGCTCATGCGGCGTCGCAGCTCATCCAGGGATTTAAAAAGCGACGAGGCAAGGCCTGAGCTCCCCGCGCTTTCCTCGCCATGCTCCCGATCCGGTTGCTGGGAAGAACTGTGAGTACGCGGTGTTTCGTTCTCGCTCATACCTTGCCTTGTCTATCGTTCACAATCAGGAGACACCGAGGATGTCGGTGACAAAGACTAGCGTATCGCCGCCGCGGATTCCCGCCTGGGGAACACCACGGGAACCGTAGCCGTAATCAGAAGGAATTGACAGCAGAACGCGAGATCCAACTCGCTGTCCGATCAGTCCTTCATCCCAGCCGCGGATTACCATGCCGACGCCGATTTGGAAGCTCAGGGGTGCGCCGCGATCATAGGAATTATCGAAAACATTGCCATCCCATACCTGACCCAGGTAGTGGCAGTGGATCGTATCGCCGGGTTCAACAACCTGGCCATCGCCCTCATGAAGAACCTCAACCAGCAGTTCATCGCTTGGGGTTGAATCGGTAAATTCCAGAGTGGGCTTGCGGCCGAATTCGCCGCTGACGTTCACGTTTTCCATGGTTCCTCCTTGGGGAATCACAGTGGGGAAAAATGGTGACGCTCTAGTTAAACATTCCCGCAACCCAGTCGCGCGAGATAGGACACGCGTTCCCTAAATTGCACAAATGTTCCCGGAGATCAACCTGGATTCACTGGGCACGCAGGCATATTCATACTTGAACGCCGCATTCGGTGGGCAGCGGAAAAATGCACTGCACATAGGAAAGGAGCCGCCTCTATCTGAGAGCGGCCCCTTTCAAACGTCAAACGTCAAACGTCAAACGTCAAACGTCAAACGAGCTTATCGACGATTCAGAATTGCCAGGATTCGCAGAATCTCCATGTACATCCAGACAACCGTCACCATAATGCCGAACGCGCAGTACCACGCGAACTTCGCGGGAGCGCCTCGTTCAACGCCCTGCTTCACAGTATCGAAATCGCTAATGAGGCTCATCGCTGCAAGGAAAACAGCAACCACCGAGACAACGATTCCCAGCGGAATACCCATGATGTACATCGAATCAATGGGCGCCATCAAGCCAAAGGCAACCAGCACTCCATTTGCAAGGCGAGTGATCAGCAAGCCGAAGATGCCAATCAGCGTGAACTTCATGAGCTTGGGCGAGTTGCGGACCTTTCCCGAGGCAAAAAGCACCAGCGTCAGGCCGGTAACCACAACGGTTGCGATAAATGCCTGAGCGACGATACCTGGGTATTCCATTTCCATGACGGCCGAAACAGCACCCAGCGTGAGTCCTTCAGCGAAGGCGTAGGCAATGATCAGTGCGGGACGGATGGTCTTGGAGAAGCTGTTGACCATAGCAAGAATGAAAGCAACCACGCCGCCGATAAGAGCAAGACCGAGGCCCAGAAGCGGGGTTGTCAGCGTCAGAATCCATGCCGGGGCAGCGCCCAAAAGCAGGACTAGGAAAGTAATCCCCGACTTGATCAGCGCATCATCGTAGGTCATGCGACCGCGATCAACGGCATCTGCAGAGGGCGCCTGGTATGCGGCTTGCATATCGGCGTAGGCCGAAGGATCAACCGCCGGGGCCCCGCTTGGCGCACCGTAGGGGTTCTGCGCAGAAGTTTGCGCCGAGGCCTGTTGCTGCGCATAGGGGTAGCGCTGCGGATCCAGCACTGCAGTTCCAGAAGGCTGAGCATTCGTTGGCTGGTAGCCGGGCATTGTCGGGTAGCCAGCGGGAGTCGAATCAGCGCGCGACCAATCGCGCTCCATCTTTGAGAACACGGGGTTTGACATGTCAGTTTCCTTTCCCTCGGTTCCTGTTCTAATGAGTACCCCCAGTCGGACTCGAACCGACAACACACCGATTTTAAGTCGGTTGCCTCTGCCAATTGGGCTATGGGGGCACAGCCCACTATCGACGATTGAGCATCGAAAGTGCGATACCGTCAAGGATATCGTGTTCTGAGACTAACGCGCCCGAGATTTCGTGCCCGCTACTCTCACAGCGAAGAGTCACTCGATCCATAACCCGCTTCCAAATGAGCGCTCCGCCTGCAATAACGTCAGCGCGCCCCTCAGGCATAAAGCCCAGAGCTGCCTTCACAGCAAGGGGTTGCTCAAGCATAAAACGCACGGAGGAATCGGTGGCCTCGTGGCTTAAGAAAGCGCCATCAATCTTCTCGGGCTGGTAGGAGTTCAAACCCAAAGCATGAGCAGCAATCGTTGTGATGGTGCCAGCGACACCAACAACGGCGCGGACCGAAGAAAAATCAACGACCTCCTCGGCCTCGTCAAGGCGAGCGTCGATCCACTCGCTTGCCTGTGCCTGCACCCCATCGGGAATCGGCTGGTCACTGGCGCAAGAAGCGAAGAACTTCTCCGTCACGCGGACTGAACCCATATCTGCCGAATAGGCCTCGGCAACTCCCTTTCCCAGAGTTCCCACGACCATTTCGGTCGAGCCTCCACCGATATCAACGACAAGCACCCTGCCGCGTTCTTGGCCAACGACTCCGCTGGCTGCACCAGCGAAGGACAGTGCGGCTTCCTCGGTTCCGGGAACGACCTCGGGATAAACGCCCAGAATTTCCTTCACAGGTTCAATGAATTCATCACGGTTTTCCGCATCGCGCATTGCAGAGGTTGCGACAAAACGAATCTCTTCGGCTTCCAGATTGTCAATCATGCGCTTGTACTCACGCACTGCGGCCAGTGTCCGCTCGATCGCCTCGGGAGCCAGTCGTCCCGTACGATCAACGCCCTGTCCAAGGCGCACAATGCGCATCTGGCGCGTCAAATCGTTGAGGGCAATGGCATCGCCCTTATGCACGCCATCGGCCACTAGAAGTCGAATTGAGTTTGTTCCACAGTCAATTGCCGCTACCCGCGTCATGATCTCATTCTTCCTTAGTCGTATTGTCAGTCAGCAGGTGCAGGCGGCCGTATCCCACAGGCCGCGCTCACGCATCATATCCAGCGCGCGATCACCGATCGGATTCACGCCGCGACCGGCAGCCAAGGCGTGTCCAACCAGTGCGTGCAGGCACTTGACGCGGGTCGGCATGCCGCCAGCAGAGACCCCATGAATTTCAGGCACGTCAAGCTTCAACTGTGCGCCCAATTCCTCGCGCGCTGCGATGTAGGCCTCATGGGCATGCTGGTAGGCCGCTCGCAGCTCATCATCTTCGCCAAGTTCCTGGTTGAATTCCTCCATCACCTTGGTCGCTTCCAAGGTCGAGCACGCACGGACAGCGCCGGGGCTGGTGAGGTAGAAAGTCGTGGGGAAAGGCGTTCCGTCTTCAAGGCGAGGAGCGGTTGCCACGACCGTGGGTTTTCCACACACGCAGCGGGCTGCAATCCCGACAACACCACGTGGAACGCGTCCCAATTGTTCTTCAAGGACCTGAAGATCGGCGTCGCTCGCCGGCGTAATGGCGCTCATCATTCCTCACCTTTCGAATAAACCCGGTTTATTTTACTCGATCACAGGGACATGACGGCAGTAAGTCCAATGAAAAAAGACACGAAACAGGCTGCTACCTGCACAATTCATACGGGATGAATATGCCCACTATGCGAGGCCACCCGCTCAGCGTGAGCATTGAAGAAGAAGTTAGTTTCCTGAGCCCTGTGAGCTTGGAGTTTGCGAGGCCTCACTGCCCTGCTCCGTACCCGCCGTTTCGCTGGGCTGCGGGGTCTGGCTGGGAGAGGTCGAAGAATTGCCTCCCGCAGTCTGCGCGGTTTGGATATTCCCCGTTGGGTGATCTGCCTCTTCGACGGTGAGTGAAAGAACCTGGATCCACGGGCGAGCCGGTCCAGCTTCGCGTGCAGCAGCAACCTGGGCCTGGTCCTGATAGTCCTTACCCGGATCAAGAACCGAATACTGAGTTTCTCCGGGTTTCACGTAGCCCAAACGCTCTCGCGCCTGAGAAGCAATGTATTGCGGATTCGACCACAGTTGGAGTTGCTGACGTTTGGCTTCGTTATCGGCCTGCGTCTGTTGAACCTTGTTTTTGATCGCAGACAATTCACGTTCTTGGCTCCACAGCTGCATAAATGAAGGAACCAAAAGAAGGGCAAGGAGCGCGCCCAAAAGAAGAAGTCCCAAAATCCTCAGAGAGATCTCGATACCACCAAAAGATAGGGAGGCAGGACGCTGCGTTGTCGCCGCAACAGAAGAACGCGTCCGAGCCGTTCGTTCTTCCTTCCTTCCGCCTTGCGGGCGAGAAGAGCTCGCTGAAGTTGAGGCTTGTGAGCCTGCCGCAGAAGAACGCAGAGGATTTCGACCTCCTTGCCGAGGCCGCCGCTGCGCATCGGGCTCAGAGACACTGCGCCGCCTGCGGGCGCTGGGAACGACCGGTCGTCCCTTTTTCGGTTTCTGAGCCATGTCCCTATGGTGCCTTACATCGGGTGCTCGGGTCGACTCTAAAACTCGCGTGGTAGCAAATGAGGGACGGATCGCAAAATGAAGGGTGGGTGACGATTTCTCGTCACCCACCCTTATTCACGCTTCTAGGAGCGTGTCAGTGCGTTCTTCTCAGAAGGAAGCGCGGGGGAAGGAGGAACGACCCGCGTACACTGCTGCATCGTCGAGATCCTCTTCGATGCGCAGGAGCTGGTTGTACTTCGCAACGCGCTCGGAACGAGCGGGAGCACCGGTCTTGATCTGGCCGGAGTTGGTGGCAACTGCGAGGTCAGCAATGGTGGTGTCCTCGGTCTCGCCGGAACGGTGAGAGGTCATGGAGCGGTAACCATTGCGGTGTGCCTCTTCCACGGCGTCCAGGGTCTCGGTCAGCGAACCGATCTGGTTCACCTTGACCAGCAGGGCGTTTGCTGCGTGCAGCTCGATGCCCTTGCGCAGACGCTCGGGGTTGGTAACGAAGAGGTCGTCACCAACGAGCTGGACGCGGTTGCCGATTTCTGCGGTCAGTGCGGTCCATGCGTCCCATTCGTCTTCCGACAACGGGTCTTCGATGGAGACCAGCGGGTAGTCGCGGATGAGCTTCTCGTAGTAGGAAACCATGTAGTCGGTCGAACGGCCTTCGCCTTCGAACTGGTACAGGCCGTCCTTGAAGAACTCAGAGGAAGCGACGTCCAGTGCAAGTGCAACATCGGTGCCGGGCTTGAAGCCTGCCTTCTCGATGGCCTCGATGATCAGGTCCAGCGCAGCTGCGTTGGAGGAGAGGTTCGGCGCGAAGCCACCCTCGTCGCCCAGACCGGTGGACAGACCGCGTTCCTTGATGACTGCCTTGAGGGTGTGGTAGACCTCTGCGCCCCAGCGGAGGGCTTCACGGAAGGTCGGTGCACCCAGAGGAGCAATCATGAACTCCTGGATGTCAACGTTGGTGTCTGCGTGAGAACCACCGTTAAGGATGTTCATCATGGGAACGGGGAGGATGTGAGCGTTGGGGCCACCCAGGTAACGGTACAGGGGCAGGCCTGCGGACTCAGCTGCAGCCTTTGCAACAGCAAGGGAGACACCGAGAATTGCATTGGCGCCGAGCTTGCCCTTGTTCGGGGTGCCGTCCAGCTCGATCATAATCTCGTCGATACGACGCTGATCGGATGCGTCTTCGTCAATGAGTTCGGGGGCGATGATCTCGTTCACGGCGTCAACGGCGTCTTGAACGCCCTTGCCCTGGTAACGACCCTTGTCGCCATCACGACGTTCAACGGCCTCGAATGCACCGGTGGATGCACCAGAGGGAACTGCTGCGCGCTCAAAGGTGCCGTCTTCAAGGACGACCTCAACCTCGACGGTGGGGTTACCGCGGGAATCAAGGATCTCGCGAGCTCCGATTGCTTCAATGCTTGCCACGTTAATTCTCCAATCGATTAACTACGTGACTACTGTCGTATCTAACGCTAGTACATTCGGCGCCTAAGCAGAACTGCTACACCCATGCACTACTGCATATTCATGACGGCATTCATGCGTTATTTGGCAGAAATTAGACATAGGTCCCCATAAATGCCGTATCGCCCACCCTCTCGGGTGGGCGATACATCACATTTAGACGATCGATCAGTCTTCGTCGAGCTACTGCTGTGCTCCGCTATTGGCGCGGATGACGTCACCGAAAACGCCTTGAGTCAGCGAACCGCTTTGCGCATCCAAGGTGCCGTACCGGGGATTAATTTCAACCTTGGTTGTCTGGATCGTGTTCGCCAATTCCGCATTCGCCTGGGCCAATTGCTGTTGAGACATCCCGGAGGAACGCAGCTTCTGCTGGGCGATCGAGTTCTTAATGATGGTCTTCAGAAGGGGGCTGGGATTCGTGATGGGCGTGCTCTTCCCACCACGCTGAACAACTTCTTGTCCCATCTCAGCAAGGCTGTCAGTGATTTCCTGGTCAGAGACCGTGATGCCGTTCTTCTCGGCAACCTTGCCGATGGCCAGGTTCTGGTTCAGAGTCGGAAGCAACCGTGAGGCATCGACATCTTGACCAAGCAGCCCACTGAGTTGCTGACTGGTCAAGCTGACCTCGGCTTCACTGATACGCGTATCTCCAACGATTGCGGCGGTTCCCGGGTGGGCAGAGCAAGCTCCGAGCCCCAAACCACACACGGCAAGAAGGATCGCGGCCTTTGATGCGCGCGCACGTGAAACCATGAAAATATCCTCCGGTTCATTCACTTCGTAGTCAGTGTCAGTGTAGCGCTCTCATCATCGCGTTGACGCCACGGTCGGATTGAGAACCTTTGTCAGAAGGTTTTCGATCCATTCAAGCAAGGCATGATCAGTCAAAGGCACTCCCCCAACCCGTGCCGTCATGGGAAGCGGAACCAAAAGCTGGCGAACCGCAGCCTTAACGACACAACCGGGATACAAACGCTTCAAACGAAGCGCCTGAGACTCCTTCAATTCGATCGGGTGAATACGCAGGTACTTGCCCTGTGTAGCAACTTCATCGATACCGATCTGTCGCAGAAGAGCACGCAGACGCGCAATTTCGAAGAGCAAGTCCACCTGAGGTGGGATGGGACCATAGCGGTCTGTAATTTCGTCGCGCAGATCCTTTTCCTGCTCACTGTTTTCCACGGCGGCGATCTTGCCGTAAACCTCCAAACGCAAGCGTTCTGCGGAAATATAGCTTTCGGGAATATGCGCATCAACAGTCACGTCTAGGCGCAGATCCTTCTTCTCTTCCTTACGCTGACCCTTGAAGGCCGCAACCGCATCGGCAACCATCCGGACGTAAAGATCGAAGCCCACGCCTTCGATGTGTCCGGATTGCGCGCCTCCCAGAAGGTTACCGGCGCCTCGGATTTCAAGATCACGCTGGGCAACGGCAAGGCCCGCACCCAGATCGGCGTTCTGGGCAATCGTCTGCAACCTCTCATGGGCTGTTTCCGAAAGCGGACGGTCCGGGGGATAGAAGAAGTACGCATAAGCGCGCTCACGGCCTCGGCCCACACGCCCACGCAGCTGGTGCAATTGGGACAGACCGAAGGTATCGGCGCGGTCAACGATCAATGTATTCGCATTGGAAATATCCAGGCCGGTTTCCACGATGGTCGTACACACCAGCACGTCAAAATCGTGGTTCCAGAAATCAACGATGACGCTTTCAAGCTGATGTTCGTTGAGTTTTCCGTGAGCGACCCTAATTCGCGCTTCGGGAACAAGTTCTTGAATATGTGCTGCGACCGAAGAAATGGAATCCACGCGGTTGTGCACGTAGAAAACCTGCCCATCGCGCAGGAGTTCCCTGCGAATCGCCGCACTGACCTGCGCATCGGTGTGGGCACCCACAAAGGTAAGGACGGGCTGTCGTTCTTCGGGAGGAGTCTGGAGGATCGACATTTCACGAATACCCGAAACCGCCATTTCCAAGGTTCTGGGAATAGGCGTTGCCGACATCGAGAGAACATCGACATCCGCGCGCAGAGCCTTGAGCGTTTCCTTGTGTTCAACGCCAAAACGCTGTTCCTCGTCAATGATGACCAGACCCAAGTCCTTGAAAGCAATGGCACCGCTGAGCAGCGAGTGGGTACCAATCACCAGGTCCACTCCTCCCGAGGCCAAGCCTTCCTTGACCTTCTCTGCTTCCTTCGGCGTTGAGAAGCGCGAGAGAGTACCGATCGTCACCGGGAATCCCGCGTAGCGCTCCGCAAAGGTTTCCGCGTGCTGTTGAACCAGAAGGGTCGTTGGAACCAACAGTGCGACCTGCTTGCCGTCTTGAATCGCCTTAAAAGCCGCGCGCACGGCAATTTCGGTCTTTCCGTAGCCAACATCGCCCGTCAGCAGACGGTCCATGGGCATCGGCTTTTCCATATCCGCCTTGACCTCGTCGATGGTGACCAGCTGATCGGGAGTCTCGACGTAGGGGAAGGAATCTTCCAATTCGCGTTGCCAGGGGGTATCTGGGCCGAAGGCATGACCTTTCGTCGCCTGACGGACGGCGTACAGGCGGATAAGCTCTTGCGCGATTTCCTTGACGGCTTTGCGCGCCTTAGCTTTTGTTTTCTCCCAGTCGGCACCGCCCATCTTGGTCAGTGCGGGCTGATCAGATCCGGTGTATTTCGAGATTTGATCCAGGCTATCTGTGGGGATGAAGAGACGGTCTCCGGGCTGGCCTCGTTTCGACGGTGCGTATTCCAAGACCAGGTAGTCCCTGGTCACCTGGCCATCACCGCGACCAACGGTTCGGGACACCAATTCGATGAAGCGCCCAATGCCATGCTGGTCATGGACGATGTAGTCGCCCGGATGCAGGCTGAGCGGGTCAACGCCCTTGCGTCGCCTCGAGGGCATCTTGCGCATATCGCGAGTCGTAGCGCCAACTCGCCCAGAAAGATCCGATTCAGAGATGATCGCCAGTTTTAGATCCGGCGCAACAAAGCCCTTTGTGCGGGGAGCTGCCACAACATCAAGAACCGATGAATCCTGTGTGGGGTCGATTTCTTGAACAATTCGACTTCCGATTCCCGCATCGGTCGCAATCGAATACAGACGCCGTGCCGGACCTTCGCCTTCTGCCGCAAGGATGAGCGTCCATCCGCTGCGAATAAGCGTTCGAATATCCTCAAGTGCGCGGGCGTAGTCCCCTCGGTAGGGGCGAACATCGCGCGCGCCAAGCGCCACCAAGGTGTCCGACACGATGACCGAGTGCGCTTCCTTTTTGAGCAGCGCTCCCGATGCGACATCGCTTTCGGCCTCTTCCCCGAGGCCGTGGGAATTCTTGGCCATGGCCTCGGCAAGTTCAGCCGGGGGAAGCGCCGTCAACTCCCACCACGGACGCCCCTGTGCTCCCCAAATTTCCTCTAGGGGGATGAAGGAGGCATCGCCCGCCTCGAGAGGGACTGCTCCCCCACCTGCGGCCTGTGACCATGCGGCAGAGAGGAATTCTTCGGTTGTCGCAACCAAGTCCGCGCCGCGAGCGCGAATACGTTCGGGATCGATTGCGACAAATAGCCCGCCCGCGGGGAGTAGGTCGAGGAAGGAATCCATTCCACCGACAAGGATCGGCGCCAAAGATTCGAGGCCGGGAGCGGCGATTCCTTGAGAGGCAAGCTCGAGGATCTCTGCGGCGCCGGGCAGACGATCCATCTCAGTGCGGGCCTTTGCACGAACTTGAGGCGTCAGCAGTAATTCGCGGCAGGCAACCGCCCAGACACCCGAATCAACAACTCCCAATGTCCGTTGATCTGATAGGGAGAAGGCGCGAATTTCATCAACTTCGTCCCCCCACAATTCGATACGTAGTGGGTGTGCTTCCTGGGGTGGGAAAACATCAAGAATGCCACCGCGAACCGAGAATTGTCCGCGTTGCTCAACCATATCGACGCGCGTATAACCCAGGTTTTCAAGCTCCCGGGCAAGGTTGGGCAAATCGACAATGTCCCCGGCTTTGACACGTACGGGGGCGCGATCCGCAATCCCGTGAATGATGGGCTGCATGAGAGCGCGAACTGGGATGACAACGACATTCAGTGCCCCAGCATGTTCGTCTCCCGATTGCGGGTGGATCAGACGGCGTAAGACGGCAATTCTTTGCGCCATAGTGTCGACCTGTGGCGACAGGCGCTCGTGAGGCAGCGTTTCCCATGAGGGGAAAACCTCGACGTCTTCAACCCATGCGCGCAAGGCACTTGCGGTTTCTTCTGCTTCGCGTCCCGTAGGAACAACGACGTAAATTGTCTGATGCCGGCGTTGAACCATTGAGGCGATCAGAGGAATGCGAGCACCCGCAGGCGCAACAACGCATCCTGATTCACCGCGATCGATAGATTCAAGGACGCAATGAAGCGCCTCATCCTGAGCAAAGACGGGAAGAAGAGCAGAAAACTGTGGCACTTAGGCTCCCTGATGCGTGTGCAGGCGCTGCTGCGCCTCACTGAAACTGGTGGTCACAATATCTTCGACAACATCGGCGGCCTGGGCGATGGTGACGGCTAGGTCTTCAAGCTCGCTGCCATTCATCCGCGCTAAGACGTAATCGGCTGGATTCATACGTCCCGGCGGACGTCCAATCCCGATACGAAGGCGGTTGTAGTCTTTTGTCCCCAGTACCTGGGAGATCGACTTCAAGCCGTTGTGCCCGCCTTCGCCACCACCTGTCTTCAAACGCAATGCGCCAGCGGGAAGGTCCAGATCATCGTGGACGACCAGAAGATGCGAGGGATCGACATTCATGAACTTTGCAAGGCGCCCAATGGGGCCGCCGGAGGTGTTCATGTAGGAGTCACTGGTTGCCAGAATAACGCGGGGCCCAGGGATCCCTCCGGGGAGCATTCCCAGCCGAATATCCGCGCAGTGGGTTCCTGAGCGGTGCGAACTCAGCTGCACTCCCGCATTGTGGGCAAGAAGATCGATGAGCATATGGCCGACATTGTGACGGGTATTGGCGTACTGCGCGCCAGGGTTACCCAGGCCGACAACCATCCAGGGATCCGTTGAAGTCATAGAACGATTGTGCCACCCCCTTCCTGCATCTGCGTCCAGGAAAGAGGTGGCACACCTCGCTCATCCGTCAATTGCGCGGCATCAGAGTTTGCCGGCTGGCGCAGAAGGTACAGCAACAATGAATGCCGGCGCACCCAATCCGCGTTCGCTATAAGCCTGCGCGACCGCCTGCGCAGTTTCCTCTAGGCGCTCGCGGTCAACAAGCGCAATTGCACTTCCACCAAAGCCGCCACCAGTCATCCGCGCTCCATAGGCTCCTGCCGCTCGCGCAGCGTCAACGGCAACGTCGAGCTCTAGGCACGACACCTCGTAATCATCGCGCAGTGAGTCATGCGAATCATTCATAAGGGCGCCCACGACTTTGAGGCGGTCTCCCTCAAGCGGCCCTTCCTTCAGGAGCTCAATAAGGGCGCGGGTGCGCGCAATTTCAGAAACAACGTGACGCATACGCTTGATCAAGCGCTCATCACTCAAAGCTTGAGTGGCAGCCTCGAGGTCCTCGACGTCAACAAGCTGATCAACGCCCAACTGGCGTGCGGCCTCTTCACAATCGGCACGACGCTGACCATACTGTCCGTCCGCGAGTGAATGAGCAGCACGGGTATCAATGACCAGTAAAGCAAGCCCTTGCGATTCCAGATCGAAAGGAATGTGCTCAACACTCATATCTCGACAATCCAGTGCCAGCGCGTGTCCGCTTTGGCAACGCAGTGAAGCAGTCTGGTCCAGGCCGCCGGTGTTCGCGCCTGCGATCTGATTTTCTGCCATGCGAGCACACTCGACAAGTATTGTTCGACCGGCGTCATTGGGCTGGCTCACGTTTCCAGCCAGACCCAGCCCCTCGGCCTCGTCAATCGCAACAGCCATCGCGCACTCAAGCGCAGCCGAAGATGAAAGCCCGCCACCGCGGGGCACGCAAGAGTAGAGCGCGGCGTCGAAACCATGAAGCGGGCCGTACCCCGATTTCTCAAGGGCCCAGGCAACGCCAGAAAGATACGCGGCCCAGCCGCTTACTTCGCCCTCGCAGCCGCGCGGAGCAATGCGGTCTAGGTCCAACTCATCCACGGCCTCGCGAGTCTGGGGCGACACCAGACGCAACAAACGGTCTTCGCGGGGGGCATAGGCAATGAATGCCCGATGCGGCAGCGCGATTGGCAGACAGGGACCACCGTTGTAGTCAACGTGCTCGCCAATGACGTTGACACGCCCAGGGGCAGACCAGACATCTTGGGGCTGGTAGCCAAAAGTTTCTTCAAAGAGCTGAGCAGCTAGTTCGCGTCCTTCTTCGGCGCTTAAAGCCGCTGACCATGACAGTTCCACGTGCACACTTCCTTGGGTGTTTCAAACTCGTACGCTACCGACAAGCCTAGCCTATTCAGGCGGTTCTCTACGCAACGATCTTTGCCAGCTCAATGTGCCCCGAACCCCTGCGTCCATGTACCATGAGCAGGTTCCTATTCCCCATTTCAGGTAGTTCAATGTATCTTCCACAGCGCTTACCGGGCCAAGAATGGCTGGGCGTTGTTGTTGCCCTGCCTGAACCATGGGTGAGCGTTCTTACCGATATCCGCGTGAGCCTTGGGGATGATCAGGGTACGAAAGTGCCCGCGCACATTACAATCTTGCCGCCCACCGCAGTAGATATGGAACGGCGCGAAGAAGTGATCGAGCACCTTCGTAGCGTCGCTCAGCGCTACACGCCTTTCCGCGTCACTCTGGGGGACACCGGTACTTTCCGCCCCGTTTCTCCCGTCGTTTACCTTTCTCTTGCCGAAGGTGAGCGCGAGTGCACGATGTTGGCCGAGGATATTCGCTCGGGCCCCTTGTATGCGCCCGCACGCTTCCCCTATCACGCTCACGTGACCCTAGCGCAGGGCGTCCCTGACGCTCTCCTTGATCGCGCAATGAGTTTGGGCCCCTGCGACGAGGCATCGTGGATGGTCCCCGGATTCCGCTTAGATCGCGTGGATGAGAACGGCGTCTACTCCTCCATGGCACTCTTCGATTTCGAGAGCGCCTGAGCACTTAGAGTTCGTAGCTCACCGAAAGTGGGGCGTGGTCGCTCCACCGCTCCTCGTACGAGGCCGCGCGGCCGATTGAAAAAGACTGAGCCTTTGCAGCCAGCGCGGGTGTTGCGAACTGATAATCGATACGCCAACCGGTGTCATTGGTAAATGCCTGACCGCGCTGGGACCACCATGTGTAGGGGCCTTGAACGTCGCCGGCAAGGTCGCGCATGACGTCATGCCACCCCGCATCAAGCCACTGATCTAGGAATGCAATTTCCTCATCGAGTACGCCCGCACGCTTATTGTGGTTCGAGGTCCAATTCTTAATATCGGACCTGGTGCGAACGATATTGAAATCTCCGGCCACAACAGTTCCCAAGACGTCCGTAGAACCTGCTTCGGCCTCGGAAAGAAGCTCCCCCATGCGCCGACCAATGCGCGGAAGATGAGCCATCTTCGCGTCCTGCTTGGGGGTGTCTTTTTCGCCCGAGTGGAAGTAGGCCGAAACTACGCGGATGAGCCCCGCCTTGGTTTCAACCACTGCTTCTAGCCAACGTCCCGAATCGACATCGGTTTCCTGATCGTCAAGGGAAAGGCGCGGTTCTCCACTGATATGAGCGCTATCCTTGCGCACTGCAACTGCAACGCCAGCGCGTCCCTTAATTCGGCAGGGAAGAATGATGCTTTCCCACGAATCGCCCAGCAGTTCAGTGGCGATTTCTTCATCCGCACGGACTTCTTGGAGAAGAAGAACATCACAGGGGTTGGCGTCGAGCCACTCCATCATGCCCTTGCGGTGTGCGGCGCGGATTCCGTTGACATTAACGCTGGTAACAGTGAAAGCCATAGGCTTCAGTGTACTTGCTTGCGAATCAGCAGGCTGAGAGAGCAGTCTTTGCCTTCAGTGAAATCGTGATGTCACGGCACGCGGATCGACAGGCACTAGCCCGCCAGTTCGGTGCAACTGACATTGTCGAAGAGCGCGGAGAGGAGGGAATCGCTCGCATCAAGGAAATGACCGACGGCCTAGGCGCCGACGGCGTCGTCGAGGCGGTGGGCAACGAGGTCTCCTTCGACCAGGCTCTGGGCTGCGTGCGCCACGGTGGCCATCTGTCATTCGTGGGCGTTCCCCATGGCGTTTCCCTGGATATGGGTCGCATGTTTGGCGCGGAGGTACACATGTTCGGCGGTCCCGCTGCCGTGCGCAAGTACCTGCCCACGATGATCGACCTGATCTACCGCGGCGAGATCAATCCGGGTGCCGTCTTCGACCTAGTCCTGCCGCTTGAGCAGGCCGCCGAAGGTTATGCCGCAATGGACGAGCGCCGCGCGACAAAGGTGATGTTGACGCTCTAATCACCAGTGCCGTCAACTCTCAGTGCCCTGTCTTCAGTCAAGACAGGGCGCTATGCTTACTTCATGCGTTCTTCACTCACTCCTTCTCCCCAAGACGAACATCTGGCGGCTCCGTGTGTACCCGGGGTGAAGGACGATCCCTGTGCAGAGTCACTGAACACCATTGATGGACGCACTGAATCCACAACACATTCCCACGGTCACGATCATTCGCACGGACATACTGCTTCTCGTAAAAGGCTTGCAATTGCGCTGGCAATTACAGCGACGATTTTCATCACAGAACTTGTTGCCGCTTTCTTCACGTCTTCTTTGTCTCTTGCGGCCGATGCCGGACATATGGCGGTTGATTCTGCCGGGCTCGTCATCGCTTTTATCGCGACAACGCTTGCTTTGCGTCCCCGCGATAACCGGCGGACATGGGGATGGGCACGTTCAGAAGTTCTTGCCGCAGCCTTCCAAGCTGGCATGTTGGTCATCATCAGTCTTTTGGTTGCGGTTGAAGGCATTCAGCGCTTACTCTCCCCCGTCGAGGTCCATGCAACACCCATGCTGTGGGTTGGAATTTTAGGTTTGGTGGCGAACGCGCTCTCACTATTGGTACTGATCGGTGGACGCCACGCTTCGCTCAATATGCGCGCTGCCATTCTTGAAGTGGCCAATGATGCCTTGGGGTCCTTCGCGGTCATCATTGCTGCAATCGTTGAATTGATCGGCGGATGGAATCGCGCAGATGCCGTGGCCTCGATCTTCATCGCACTACTCATGGCTCCGCGGGCCTGCATGCTACTACTTCGCACTCTGCGAATTTTGATGGAGGAAGTGCCCGAGGAAATCGATCTTGCACAGGTCCGCCAGCACATGCTCTCGATTCCCTTGGTCGAGGAGGTCCATGACCTTCACGTGAGCTCAGTGGCTTCGAACCTCGTCACCGTCACCGCGCATATTGAGGTTGCCGAGGCCGTTACCGCCAGCCAACGAGACCAGATCATTCACTCACTGAACGAATGCGCGATGCACCATTTCCCCGTTGAAATCGCGCACTCAACCTTCCAGGTCGAATCAATCTCTCACGCACAACACGAGCATCTTCAGCACTAAAACCTTTTTCGGCTCTGCGCCCTCCACTTCTCCCAAGCTGCACAAAGATAGGCACCCACACTCTACTGTGCGCATAAGCGGGGGCCGCAGCCATTGCCTCGGCAATGACCACGGCCCCCAGATGCGTACTTATCGGTCCAATATCAGCGGTTCGCGCGATAGAACTCGATGAGCGAACGAGTTGAGGAATCCTGTTGGTCCAAGACCGCCTGATCGCCCTCGATTGCGGGAAGAATCTGCTTGGCCAAAACCTTGCCCAGCTCAACGCCCCACTGATCGAAGGAATCCAGTCCCCAGACCGCACCCTCGACGAAGGTGATGTGCTCATAGAGCGCAATGAGCTGTCCCAAAACCGAAGGGGTCAGCGCGGGCGCCATGATCGAGGTCGTCGGACGGTTGCCGGTGAAGACACGGGCAGAAACCAGTTCCTCGGCAGTACCTTCAGCGCGAACCTCTTCTGCGGTCTTACCGAAAGCCAAGGCCTTGGTCTGAGCGAAGAAGTTCGACAAGAACAGCTCGTGCATATCCGCATCAGCGTCGCGAATCGGCCACGAAGGCTGTGCGAAGGCAATGAAATCTGCGGGAACCATGCGGGTTCCTTGATGAATCAGCTGGTAGAAAGCGTGCTGACCATTCGTTCCGGGCTCACCCCAGAAGACCTCGCCGGTGTCATAGAAGACCGGGCTTCCATCGCGGCGCACGGACTTGCCATTTGACTCCATGGTGAGCTGCTGCAGGTATGCGGGGAAACGGTGCAGGTACTGCGAGTACGGGAGCACCGCGTGGGTGTCGGCACCCAAGAAGTTTGAATACCAGACATTGAGCAGGCCCATGATGAGCGGGACATTATCCTTGGGCGCTGCCGAAGCGAAATGCTGATCGATCGTGCGCATGCCTCCAAGGAATTCCTCGAAGTGCTCAGGGCCAATCGCGATTGCCAGAGAGGTTCCAATCGCGGAATCTACCGAGTAACGGCCGCCAACCCAGTTCCAGAAACCGAAGGCGTTTGCCGGATCGATACCGAATTCTGCGACCTTGTCCAGCGCGGTCGAGACAGCAACGAAATGCTTGGAGATCGCTTCCTTTTCTTGTTCGGGGTCATCGCCGATGACTCCCTTTTCACGCAGCGACTTCAAGAACCAATCGCGAACCGCATGGGCGTTGGTGATGGTCTCCAAAGTGGTGAAGGTCTTTGAAGCGACGATCACCAGAGTGGTTTCGGGGTCCAGATCCTTGGTGGTCTCTCCCACGTCGGTCGGGTCGATATTGGAAATGAAGCGGCATTCCAGACCCTCTTGGACGTAGGGCTTCAAGGCTTCGTAAGCCATGACGGGTCCAAGATCCGAGCCGCCAATACCTACGTTGACAACGGTTGCGACGCGCTTTCCGGTGACGCCTACCCAATCTCCGCTGCGCACACGATTGGCGAAGGAGTAGACGCGATCTAGAACCTCGCGGACATCTGCAACGACGTTGCGCCCGTCGACGATCAGTTCCTCACCGGGAGCGCGACGCAGCGCGGTGTGGAGGACCGAACGGTTCTCAGTGACATTGATGCGGTCACCACGAAGCATGGCATCACGAAGGGAAAAGACCTCGGTCTGATCTGCCAGTTCAAGAAGCTGGTTGAGAGTCTCTTCATTAATCAGATTCTTGGACAGATCGATGTACAGGTCCCCGACTTTCTTCGTCCACTTCTGGGCGCGCTCTGGGTCTTGCTGGAACCAGCTACGCAGATCGGGGTTGAACACTTCCGCATGCTCATCCAGTGCTGCCCAAGCGGGGGTTGTCGTCGGGTCAATTGCGCTCATCGTGCTTTCTCCTGATGATCGACGGTCACGGGAATTTCCCGCTTAGTGATTAAAGCTTTCTGCTTGCATGATAGTCACCGGCTCGAGCTCTCGCGGCTGGGACTGCATGGACACTGCGGTCAGAATCGGGCGAAGATCGCGCCACCACTGATCGAAGGGGCGACGATTTGCCATGTCCAAATCATCGAACATTCGATCAACCGGACGGACCTGGATTGTATTCCCCACGTCACCGATGTAGACAGCCTGCGAACGTCCCTGCGAGAACTGGCTGTCCAATTCACCCAGAGCGGCAAAGACCAAGCGAGTCGCAAGAAGGCGGTCATAAGGACTGGGGGCACCGCCCTGCTGGAGGTGTCCAAGCGCAGAGGAACGGACGTCGTAGAGCCCGTTGCTTTCGGCCTCGAAAACATTCGCAAGGAACTCACGGTTGTAATGCGCGTCCGCTTCCTCGTTTACAACAACAAGGAATAGACGGCGACCGGCCTCGAAAGTTTCACGCAGGCGGTGCGCATCCTCATCAATCTCAGCCAGGGTCGTGTTTTCCTCATTCAAATAGGCGTATTCCGCGCCCGAGGCGATTCCTGACATGAGGGTGAGGTAGCCGCAGCGTCGTCCCATGAGTTCTGCGACGAAGCAGCGCTTGGAGGCAGCCGCACTTTCCTTAATACGATCCAAAGCCCACACAGCATTATTCAGTGCGGTATCGGTGCCAATCGCTAGTTCCGCGCCGGGAAGGTTATTGTCGATCGAGGCCGGAACCAGAACGATGGGAATGCGGAAAGCCGGGTAGCGATCGAGCTCGGAAGTCATTTCCTTGACGGCTAGGTATGCATTAAGACCACCGACCACCAAGAGGGCATCGATTTCGTTGCGTTCGATTGCGCGCCCCAAGGCGTAGTACTCGTTCACTGAGGGAACGGGTCGGCGCGTTCCAAGTTCAGCACCGCCGTGGAATGCCCATCCTTCAACGTCATCCCACGTCAGCTCGCGAACCTGATTATCGGCAAGTCCTGCCCAAGAACCATCGATTCCAAGCATGGTCCAGCCCTTAGCGATACCGAGCCTGACGGCAGCACGCGCGGCAGTATTCATTCCGGGAGCAAGACCACCCGCGTGGATGATGGCCACGCGCTTAGCGGATCCACTGGGAGGATTCTCTGCCAGTGTCGGAGGCGTCGACAGAAGCTGGTTAATTCCAACCATCACAGTGAAGGAACGCCCGCGAGCTGCCTGCGCGGCCGCAAAGTCCCCCGCCTTGATGAGGTCTTTGACCCCTCGAGTCTGATGGACTGCTTCCATGAGTGGAATTCGAGTGACCCGATTGTGGCGGACACCCAAAATTGTGGCCACATCAGGATCAGCTGGGTTCAAGATCTCTTGGACAGCGGCAAAGCCCAAGAGTGTGGACATCCAGCGGTCATACGCGGAGGGAACGCCGCCTCGTTGAACGTGACCGAGGATGGTGATTCGCGCATCCTCTCCGGTACGTTCTTTGAAGGCATCGGCGATGTCTTGAGAAGAAATGGGGTTACCAGCGCGGTCAGTCGCGCCTTCAGCAACGATGATGATGGATTCGCGTCGTCCTGCAGCACGCCCTTCTTTCAGGCGCTCGACCATTTCATCTTCCCAGCCATCACGTGCCGGATCCTCGGGAGTGAAGACATAGTCAGCACCGCCGGCTACCGCTGACATGAGCGGTAGATACCCGCAGTGGCGTCCCATGACTTCGACAACAAAGGTGCGCTGATGCGAGGCTGCAGTCGAAGAAATCTGGTCGATGGCGTCAACGATGCGATGAAGCGCGCTATCCGCCCCGATCGTCATATCGGTACCGACCATGTCGTTATCGATAGAGCCAACCAAGCCGACAATATAGAGGCGCTGGTGCAGCTGCGCTTGCTGCGCAGAGATAGCCCCTTCATCGACCAGCTCGCTGAGGTGTTGGGCCCATTCCGTACGGAATTCTTCCGTACCGGACAGCGAGCCGTCACCGCCGATGACGACCAGACGGTCGATTCCCTTTTCGATCAGGTGCAAGGCTGCCGCGTGACGGCCTTCGTATTCACGAAATTCGGGGCAGCGAGCAGTCCCAATGACGGTTCCCCCCTCTGCAAGGATTCCCGAGGCGTCCGACCAGCTCATTTGGCGAATGGAAGCTCCGCCTTTAACTGCTCCCGCCCAACCATCGAGGATTGCGTAGGGCTGAGCGCCACGTGCCAGCGCGGTGCGGACAACCGCACGAACCGCAGCGTTCATTCCTTGGGCATCACCACCAGAGGTGAGGACACCAATCTTTACGGGCTCGGACGCGCTTGCGACACTCACTTGCTCCACGAGTCGTGCTCCATTTCCACAGTGATCATCGGTGAACAACTGCTTTAAGTCTATTGCTTAACGCACGCAGTTGCATCCACCCTAGATGCCGGGTGAAAAAACGTTCAGGAACGCGAGCTTTCGGTGATTGTTACGCCGTTCAATGCCGCAGATTCTGCAAGTTCTTCCTGGGTCACAACGCCCTCGACCGAGACCTTGTGCAGGTAGGCCATGCCGTCAAATGCCAGCTCACGCGTGTGTTCAGAATCGCCCTCAGGACCCAGCTTGCCGCCGGTCAGACGGTCCATGATGATCGCGATCGCGCCATCACCCGTCACGTTCGTTGCGGTACCGAAGGAGTCAAGAGCAATGTAGGTAGCAATCATCAGGGCAACCGCAGAATCATCGAAGCCCAGCATCGACTGCAAGATACCGGTAGCGGCCATAATTGCGCCGCCAGGGACGCCCGGAGCCGCCACCATGGTGATGCCGAGCATGAAGATAAATCCGACCCACTGCGTGGTGGTGACCGTCATTCCCTGGGTGTAGACGATGGCAAAGGCGAAAGCGAAAATCTTCGAGGTTGAACCGGCCAGGTGAATCGTTGCACACAGAGGAATGGTGAAAGAGGAAACGGCATCGGACACGCCGTTCTTTCGGGTCTGGCGCAAGGTGACAGGAATCGTTGCTGCCGAGGACGAGGTTCCCAAAGCGGTCAGGTACGCAGGAAGCATGGTGAAGATGGCCTTGAAGGGGTTGACGCGGCCAACCGCACCGGCAACAAAGTACTGCGTGAGCAGAATGACTACTTCCAGAATCAGAACAATGACAACTACGCGGATCAGGGTTCGCATGATGTGAACCGCTTCGCCGGTGTAGGTGAGGTTCAAGAAGATGCCGAAGATGTGCAGGGGCAGAAGAGGAACGATGATGTTCTCGATCAAGCGAGTGATGATCGCGCGGAACTCAATAAAGCCCTTGCGCAGAACGCCCCGGGGCACCAAAGACAGTCCAATTCCAATGACGAAGGACAGCAAGAGCGCGGTCATCACGCCAACGACCGGAGGCATTTCGATGGTGAAGTAGGTCTTGAGGACTTCCTTCGGAGTTTCGACCTGAGTCAGCTGCCCAACAAGAACCTTCGGGAAGAAGTAGGCGCACACTCCGTAGGTCAGGAAGCCTGCAAACATTGTCGAGGCGTAGGCGAGAGCCGCAGTCAGACCCAGCCAGTGGCCTGCACCCTTACCCAGGTCAGCGATTGCCGGGGTCACCAGGCCGATGATGATGAGCGGAATTGAGAAGGACAGGAACTGCCCGAAAATAGTAGAGAAAGTTACGAAAACATCGCCCAGTGCCGACGGCATAATGTGGGAATCGCCAATGGTGACAGAACCCAGAACCAATGCCAGAACGATCGCTACCAGCACCCAGATCAGGATGCCGCTCTGTTCAAGAAACTTTCTCATTGCTCAAACCTCGTATAAAGAAGTACGGACTTGGCAAGAGTGACAGCTTTCGCCTAAGAAGTCACCATCGACCACATTATGGACGCTTTGTCTACCGCGTCACATTCACCCGAGCCCCAGCGTTGCAGTGTAGGGCGAGAAGTACCAAATCACGGCTCCAAGCAGGACATACAATCCGACATCCGCCCACCGGCGCCTTGAAGCGAACCAGGGACGCCCAGGCCACACCGCACGCATCACCGCCATGATGAACATCGTCACAACCAGGACCAGGACAGCTTTGTGCGGGTGATTAAAGACGGCAAGAAGGGTAATCAGCACGCATGCAAGGACAACGAAGGCAACGCTCACTAAGGTAGCGACTCCACCTGTCGATCCTGAGGACTGATCTTCCATGCCTTCAGGGTATCGCGAAAGCAGACATAAGCGCGACGCACTTAAATGAGCGGACTACGATAGACCCGTCGGCTCACTTGATTGTTAACCAATCCAGCCAAAAATACATACCAATATAAAGGAGTAGACGTGAGCACCCGTTTTATCGTCATTGCCGCCCAGGCAGAAGCCGCCTCACAGGTCAGTGACGACTTCGCAGCGCTTGTCCCCGCTTCAACGCTGGCACGGGTGAGCGCCGCCGGTACCTCCACTTCCGAGGCCATCACCTCCGACCCCGAGCAAGCCCTCCCCCGCGTCGTGGAAGATATCCGCAGCCACACAGAGGATATTGTCCTGATCGATGCACTCCCCGAAGGCTCCGTTTCGACTTTCGACACCTTGGGATGGAACCTCGACGTGGCGGCATCGACCAATGCTCGCGTCATCGCAGCTTTCGATACCGAAGGCGCCTCCCCCGAACTCATTGAACGCGAGATCGAGGTTCTTGAGCGTCGCGCGCGTCAGCACGCAACTCGCGTCGCAGCGGTTGCTCTCCCCTCAGCAGTCGCCTCGCACGTTAAGACTCAACTTCCCGTTCTCGAACTGCCTTTCAACGCGCAAACTCTGGATGCGGCCTCGGCGCTGGAAGCTCCCCAGGTTGTTACTCCCCTTTCTTTCCAGGCGGATCTTATTGACCGCGCACGTTCCAACCGCAAGCGCATTGTCTTGCCCGAACCGGAAGACGATCGTGTCCTGCGCGCAGCAGCCATTGTTCTTGAACGCGGAATTGCCGATCTGGTACTGCTCGGCGATGCGCAGCAAATCAACGCACGCGCTGCGGAGCTTGGCCTGGATGTCTCGGCAGCTACCGTCGTTTCCGTCGACGACCCCGCATACGCGGAGCGCTACGCGGAGGAATTCGCACGCCTGCGTGCCAAGAAGGGCGTGACCATCGAACAGGCTCGCGATAAGGTTCGCGACGTCTCTTACTTCGGCACGATGATGGTCCACATGGGCGATGCCGACGGCATGGTGTCTGGCGCAATCCACACCACCGCTCACACCATCGTTCCTTCCTTCCAGATCATTAAGACCGCTCCCGGTGTCTCGATCGTTTCTTCAGTCTTCCTCATGCTGCTGAAGGATCGCGTGTGGGCATTCGGCGACTGCGCCGTCAACCCCAACCCGACCCCCGAGCAGCTGGCAGATATCGCGATTTCCTCGGCTGCAACCGCGCGCCAGTTCGGCCTCGATCCGAAGGTCGCAATGCTCTCCTACTCGACCGGAACCTCCGGTTCGGGCGTGGACGTGGACGCGGTTGTCGAGGCCACCCGCCTTGCCCGCGAGAAGGCTCCCGAGCTGGCCCTTGAGGGACCGATCCAGTTTGACGCTTCCGTTGACGAGGCCGTCGCCTCGGTCAAGCTGCCCGACTCCCCGGTTGCCGGCCATGCGAACGTCTTCATCTTCCCCTCGCTCAACGCTGGAAATATCGGCTACAAGGCCGTTCAGCGCTCTTCCGGCGCCGTTGCAATCGGCCCGGTTCTGCAGGGACTCAACAAGCCCGTGAACGACCTCTCACGCGGCGCTTTGGTTGAAGACATCGTCAACACTGTCGCCCTCACTGCTGTTCAGGCACAGGGCTGAGAATTCTCGGGGGTGTGGGGACAATCCCACACCCCCGAATTCCGTCTCCATCACTTCCACGCGTAAACTGCACTCATCAGACCACTCATCCATGCGTGACATTGCGCCGCACACCGCGGCCTCGCAGGTGATTCTTAGAAAGGCACGTCGTGACCGACACCGTTCTTGTTATTAACTCTGGTTCTTCCTCTATCAAGTATCAGCTCATCAACCCCGACAACGGCGATGCGATCGCCAAGGGCTTGGTTGAGCGCATCGGCGAATCCGAGGGCCACATCCAGCACAAGTACGGCGAGAAGGTCGTCGATGTGAACGAGCCCATTGCCGATCATGAAGTTGGCATGCGCGAAGTTCTGCGCCTCTTCGATGAGGTCGGTCCCTCTCTTGCCGAGGCCAACATCGTTGCCGTTGGTCACCGAATCGTTCAGGGCGGTAAGTACTTTGACGGTCCGGCACTGATCACCGACGAAGTTCGTGACCTGATTGATGATCTGTGCGCGCTGGCTCCCCTGCACAACCCCGCACACCTCAAGGGCATCGATGTTGCTCGCGAGCTTATGCCCGATACTCCTCACGTCGCGGTTTTCGACACCGCATTCTTCCAGCGTCTGCCTGAGGACACCGCAACCTACGCACTGAAGCAGGAAGTTGCCGAGAAGTACTCGGTCCGTCGTTACGGCGCTCACGGAACTTCTCACCAGTACGTTTCCGAAAAGGTCGCCTCCCTGCTGGGCGATAACGCTCTGCGTCAGATCGTTCTGCACCTGGGCAATGGTGCATCCGTCTCCGCCGTTAAGGCTGGCCGCCCCATCGATACCTCCATGGGCTTGACCCCTCTCGAGGGCTTGGTGATGGGAACCCGCACCGGCGACATTGATCCCGCCGTTGTTTTCCACTTGCAGCGTCAGACCGGTTGGAGCGCCGACGAGGTCGATGACCTCTTCAACAAGCAGTCGGGCTTGAAGGGCTTGACCGGAGAGAACGATATGCGCGCCGTTCGCCACATGGTCGATTCTGAGGACCCCGAGGTTGCGCGCCGCGCACGCCTGGCCCTGGACATCTACGTCACCCGCATCATCAAGTACATTGGCTCCTACACTGCTGAGCTCGGCGGCTTGGATGTCATTACCTTCACCGCTGGCATTGGCGAAAACGATGCTGATCTGCGCCGCGAGGTTTGCGAGCGTCTGCTCCCCTTCGGTGTGCGCATCGATGACGAGATCAACAACCAGCGTTTCTCTGCTCCCACAACCATTTCGACCAATGATTCCTCGATCGCCGTCATGGTTGTTCCCACCAACGAGGAGCTGGCAATTGCACGTCAGGCTCTCACGCTGATCTGAGTTTAGACGCGACTTTTCATCGCAATACGAGGCCGGGCTGCCATGCGCACCCCGGCCTCGGCGTATTCTTAAAAGGTTCCATCGTCTAAGGAGCCACTATGGCCAGTGATATCTCAACCCTTGCGAATTGGATTCGTACCTCTCCTTCGACGGTATTTTTCGGCGGCGCGGGAGTCTCGACAGAGTCAGGTATTCCAGATTTCCGGGGTGCGAACGGCTTCTACTTCCAAGAGCGCACAATCCCCTTGGAACAGGTTCTCAGTATCGATTTCTTCTCGGTTCATCCCGAGGCGTATTGGGAGTGGTTCCGCGAGGTACACAAGCCGGTCGAACCCAATGGTGCCCACCGCGCACTTGCCACGCTCGAGTCAGATGGGCTTCTCGAATGCGTCATTACCCAAAATATCGACGGCCTTCACCAGCGTGCGGGGTCACGCACAGTTTGGGAGCTTCACGGGAATTGGGAGCACCTTCTGTGCACGGCTTGTGGGGCCGGCTATCCCCTTTCCTCGATTCCCGAGGCCTTTGAAGAGTTAGTTCCGACCTGTCCTCGCTGCCACGGACAGCTCCGTCCTGACATCGTCATGTACGGCGAAGCGCTGAACGAGGAGGTCATTAGCGGTGCCGTTCAGGCAATTGCTCAGGCCGATCTATTGATCGTTGCTGGAACATCTTTGGTCGTTTATCCCGCTGCCGGACTACTCAACTATTTCTCGGGTTCGCACCTGGTCTTGATGAACGCGACGCCAACGAACGCCGACGCTGACGCCGACTTAATCATCCGCGATCCCGTTGCTCAGTCTTTTGAAGCTGTCATGAAGGAACTGAGCTAGACACACCTTCCCGACTACGGCCTCGAGAAGGCGCAAGCCGCCCAAGTAGGCGACAATAGCCCTAGCGACTCAGGAGGAAAGCCATGAACTTCCATTCCCTTTACGACCAGGGCTTCGCACGCGTGGCGGCAGTGACGCTTCCCGTTCATCCCGCACAGCCACTGGCCAATGCCGAAGAAATCATTGCAGCCGCACGAAGCTGCGATGAACGCGGCGTCTCGATCGCGCTCTTCCCTGAGTTGTGCGTTTCGGGGTATGCGATCGATGATCTTCTCCTTCAAGATGTTCTTCTTGATGAGGTCGAACACGCGCTCACCGCCATCATTGCTGCCAGTGCGGATCTTCTTCCCCTGATAGTTGTGGGCGCACCGCTGCGCAAGGGAGCAGCCCTCTACAATTGCGCGGTTGCTATTCACCGAGGACGCGCACTTGCAGTCATCCCGAAGTCCTATCTTCCGAACTACCGCGAGTTCTACGAAAAGCGTCATTTCGTGACTCCTCCGAGCTTTGATAACGATCTTCTTCAGGCTCCGTGGGCCCCAACAGAGCCCTACACGGGGGACGCTCCCCTATTGCCTTTTGGCTCCGTGACAATCGATGTCACTGACATCCCCGGGCTGTGCGTGGGAATTGAGGTCTGCGAAGACATGTGGGTTCCCGTCACCCCCGCTTCACTCCTTGCCCTCGCAGGCGCGACCGTGCTGCTCAACCTGAGCGCCTCCCCCATCACCGTCGGACGAGGCGATGAACGCAAGCTCTTGGCGCAGTCGACCTCCGCACGCTGTGCTTGCGCCTACGTCTACACTGCCGCCGGCCCGGGTGAGTCAACGACCGACCTTGCGTGGGATGGGCAGACCCTGATTTACGAGGCCGGCCAGCTTCTTGCCGCCGGGGAGCGTTTCGCCTCGGGAACCCAAATCACCATTGCCGACGTTGATATTGAGCATCTGCGCACCGAGCGCACGCGTCAGAATTCTTTCACCGACAACGCTCAAAAGATGCTTGAGGGCCTCTCAATCCCGCGCCCCTACAGCATTGCCATTGAGATGAACCCTCCGCGAACGGATCTAGGTTTGGAACGCGAAGTCGATCGCTTCCCCTTCGTCCCCGACGACCCGAGCCAGCTGGAGCAGGACTGCTACGAGGCCTACAACATCCAGGTTGCGGGGCTCGCGAAGCGCCTGAGTGCTATTGGACAGCCCAAGGTTGTCATTGGTGTTTCTGGCGGCTTGGATTCAACGCACGCGTTGATCGTTGCGGCTCGCGCTATGGACCTCTTGGGTCGTCCGCGTACAGATATTCTGGGCTACACGCTGCCCGGCTTTGCGACTTCTGCACGCACGAAGACCAATGCGATTGCGCTATGTGAACGATTGGGAGTCTCCTTCAAGGAAATCGATATCACCCCTGCGGCCAGGCAGATGCTGGCCGATATCGATCACCCCTACGCCGATGGCCACGACGACTATGACGTGACTTTTGAAAACGTTCAGGCAGGGCTGCGCACGGACTATCTTTTCCGCCTCGCAAATCACCTGGGCGGTATTGTCTTGGGCACAGGAGATCTCTCAGAGCTTGCGCTGGGTTGGTGCACGTACGGCGTCGGCGACCAGATGAGTCACTACGCCGTCAATACCGGCGTCCCCAAGACGATGATCCAGCATCTAATTCGTTGGGTGGTGTCTTCCGGCCAGTTCTCCCCCGAAGTTGGCGAGATTTTGCTGTCGATTCTGGGAACCGAAATTTCTCCCGAGCTCGTCCCAGCAAAGCCCGGACAGAAGATGCAGTCCACGCAGGACAAGATCGGCCCTTACAACCTGCAAGACTTTAACCTGTACTACGTGCTTCGACGTGGAGCTCGTCCGTCCAAGATTGCATTCTTGGCAGAGCAGGCCTGGTCAGATGCTTCTCGCGGCAACTGGCCAGCTGGCTACCCCGAAGAGGACAAGGTTTCATACTCCTTGGACGAGATCGTGAAGTGGGAGCGCCTGTTTATCCGTCGTTATTTCACTCAGCAGTTCAAGCGCAGCGCGCTTCCCAATGGCCCCAAGGTCATGGCTGGCGGATCGCTGTCCCCGCGCGGGGACTGGCGTATGCCTTCGGATGTTTCTGCCGAGGCCTGGCTGCGCGAGTTGGACGGCGCAGTGCAGGGGCTGGTTGAGTAGCGCGATCTGACGGAGTGCCCGTCAAAACAGTGAGATGATCCGCAATAGTTGCTGCAGGTTTCTACGCTCACCTATTTTTATTTAGGTAAGCCTTTCTTCATCAATATGCTTACACACTCGCTACTCTCACATTCTGCTGGAGAAAAAACATGTCGCGTAAGCTCCTGTCTCTGACCGCTCTTGGTGCAGCATCGTTGATGGCACTGACCGCCTGCTCAGGGGGCACGGCCTCGTCAAGTCAATCCTCAACAAGCGCTGCAGCAAGCTCAAGCAGCTCTGCGCCCAGCTCTATCACTATCGAATCCGACCAGGGAAACGTTGAAGTTAAGCTGCCCGTCCAGCGCGTTGCATCCCTTGATAACCGCACATTCGAAGTGCTCGAACAGTGGAACGTACCCTTGGTTGCTGCTCCGAAGAAGCTCATCCCCTCGACCGTCAAGGCATACAACACCGATTCCGTCGCCGACATCGGCATGCACCGCGACCCGAATCTTGAAGCACTTGCGGCATCAAACCCCGATCTGATCATCTCCGGTCAGCGTTTCACTCGATTTGATTCGCAGATTGCGGAAATGAACCCCGGCGTCCCGATGATCAACCTCGAACCGCGCGATGGCAAGCCTCTTAACGAAGAGCTCATCCGTCAGGTCACCGACCTCGGCGAGATTTTTGGACACCAAGAAGACGCGAAGAAGTTGGTCGACGACTTCAACAATGCATTGAACCGCGCAAAGAAGGCTTACGACGGCAAGTCCACCGTCATGGCCGTGGACGTTTCCGGTGGCAACATCGGCTACGTTGCTCCTTCCAAGGGCCGCACATGGGGACCAATCTTCGATCTTTTGGGCCTCAAGCCCGCGCTTGAAGTTCAGGGCAGCACCGACTCTCACACCGGTGATGACATTTCCGTCGAGGCCATCGCTCAGGCAAACCCCGACTGGATCTTCGTTCTTGACCGCGACGCCGCGATTTCCAAGGAAGGCAGCTACACCCCTGCACAATCCGTGATCGATGGGAATGCTGCACTGAAAAATGTCACTGCCCTGACGAAGGGTCAGACGGTTTACGCACCGAATGACACCTACACGAACGAGTCCATCATCACCTACACGGAGATTTTGAACTCGATTGCCGATTCCTTCGAAAAGGCTTCAGCAAATAAGTAAGTTCCCAGTCATTCGTCTGAGAACTCATTCTTAACACAGGGGTGTGTTGGTCCTTTCGAGGGCCAACACACCCACAACACTTATGGCTCAAACTTCTGTGACAAACCAGCACTCACCCCAGGTCCTTAAACGACGAATCGCCCTGCTTGTCTCTGCGTTCATTGTCCTTGGACTTCTTGTTCTTTCGTTGTGCACCGGGGAATATTCGATTCTGTCCCATGATGACGGATGGGACATGTTCATCGCGGTTCGCATCCCGCGGACTGTCGCACTCATACTTTCAGGCGCGGCGATGTCGATGTGTGGTTTGGTCATGCAGATCATTACTCAGAACCGCTTCGCAGAACCCACGACAACGGGAACCACCGAATGGGCAGGCTTGGGATTACTGGCGATTATGATCGTGTACCCCAGCGCATCGGTCCTTCTTCGTATGACGGTCGCAGTTGCCTTTGCCTTCTTGGGAACCATGGTGTTTTTCGCCTTGCTCCGAAGGGTATCTCTGCGTTCTTCACTGCTGGTCCCAATCATGGGAATGATGCTGGGAGCGGTCGTTTCGGCAGTTTCAACCTTCCTTGCCCTTGAGACAAACACTCTTCAAAACCTCAGCGTCTGGTTCCAGGGATCCTTCACGAGCGTCTATACCGGCCAGTATGAAATTCTGTGGATCGTCACGCTTGCTGTTCTTGGCGTGGTCGTTTTAGCCGATCGCCTGACAGCGGTGGGCCTCGGTGAAGACATCGCAACGACCTTAGGCGTGAACTATCACCGCGTGATCCTCATTGCCACGGGGTTAATCGCCTTGGCCGCAGGCGTGGTGACCGTTGTCGTTGGTTCCCTGCCTTTCCTTGGGCTTGTCGTTCCCAACCTAATCTCTATGGCTTTTGGGGATCATCTTCGCCAAAACCTTCCCTGGGTCTGTCTTTCCGGTGTCGCTCTTGTTACGATCGCTGATCTTCTGGCGCGAACGATCATTTCTCCCTTCGAGATGCCCGTGTCTGTCATCTTGGGGATTGTCGGCGCCTTCGTCTTTATTGCACTCATCCTGCGCCAAAGCCGCAAAGGAGGATTGCAATGAAGCGCTCGTCATCCTCATCTTCCTTTGTCAATTCGTCTGCACGGAGACGCTGGTGGCTGCTCTTTGCCGCAACACTGATCGTTGCGGCCATTTGCTGTGTTGGTCTGTTGCTGTGGAAGAATCCGGTTCCTGTCACCAGCCCAAAGTTTTGGCCGATCGCTAGAAGACGTGCGTTTTCCATCCTTGCAATCGCGGTTGTCGCCATATGTCAGGGCCTGGCAACGGTGGCTTTCCAAACCGTTGCGGGCAATCGGATTATCACTCCTTCGATCCTCGGTTTTGAATCCCTGTATCGCGTGATCAACACATCCGTGATTTTCTTTGCCGGTGTTGCTGGGTTTAACGCTGCACAGAACCTACCGATGTTCATCTTCCAGCTGGCCATCATGGTTCTCTTCACTCTGCTTCTCTATTCATGGCTTCTGACCAGCCAACATGCGTCAATGCACGCAATGCTCTTGATTGGAGTGATGCTGGGGGCAGGCCTTGGATCCGTTGCCACCTTCATGCAAAGGTTATTGACCCCCAGTGAATTCGACGTCCTGACCGCCCGTTTATTCGGCTCGATCTCAAACGCTGATCGCGACTACTACCCCGTTGCTCTCCCCATCGTTGCTTTCGCAGCTGTAGTCCTTTTCCTTTTGTCGAACCAACTCAACGTCATCGCTTTAGGACGCGAGACCGCCACTAACCTCGGTCTCAATCACAAACAAACCAGCATCATCGTGTTGGTTCTGGTTTCACTGCTGATCGCCACATCGACCGCGCTAGTTGGCCCGATGACTTTCCTGGGCTTCTTGATAGCAACGCTTTCCTATCAATTCTCGCCAACCAGCGATCACAAATACTTATTCGCAATGTCGGTTGCCCTGGGACTGGCGGTTCTTTCCGCTTCATATTTCTTGATGAACCATGTCTTTAACGCTCAGGGTGTTGTCTCAATCATTATTGAATTTATCGGCGGCTTGGCCTTCATCGTGACAATTCTGAAGAAGGGGCGTCTATGATTCAGCTCAATACAGTCGCGAAGCATTATTCCGAGGCCGTCCACATCGGTCCCGTTAGCCTTGAGCTCCCGCGCGGTGGAATTACCGCCCTTGTCGGCCCAAACGGCGCCGGAAAGTCAACGCTTCTGACCATGATTGGCCGCCTCCTTGGCATCGACGAAGGCACAATTACAGTTGGCGGTGCGGATGTATCAACAACAAAGTCGAAGGAATTGGCGAAGATCTTGTCTATTCTTCGCCAAGAGAACCACTTCGTCTCGCGCCTAACTGTTCGCCAGCTTGTCGCCTTCGGTCGTTTCCCTCACAGCCATGGGCATCTCAACTCCCAGGATGAAGACATCATTACTCGCTACATCAATTTCTTGGGACTTGATTCGATCGAAACACGTTATCTCGACCAGCTCTCTGGTGGACAACGCCAACGCGCCTACGTTGCGATGGTTTTATGCCAGGAAACGGACTACATCCTTCTTGATGAGCCGCTCAATAATCTGGATATTGCACGCAGCGTTGAAATGATGAAACTGCTCAGGCAGGCAGCTGAAGAATTTAACCGCACGATCGTCATTGTTCTTCACGATATTAATTTCGCGGCCCGCTATGCCACGCGCATCGTTGCACTCAAAGATGGCACTGTCGCTTACCAGGGCACTCCCGAAGAGATCATGACTGACCAAGTACTCACTGATGTCTTCGATACTCCGGTTCACGTCATCAAAACTGAAGACGGGCCTCTTGCAAGCTATTTCTAGGTCTTAACGCACTGCGATTTTCACGCGCCTTTAGAGGTGAACTGAGGGGGTGAAGGCCTCGGCCTTCACCCCCCTCAACAAGCGCAAAGTACTTTTACTTCTTAGGCGCACGCTCGCGCGAGTCAAGCATGAAAAGCGCCAACTTCGAGGGCTCCAATGCGCGCACTGCATGCGGGAGGCGCGTTCCAAAGTGGATGACATCACCGGGACGCAGAATCACTGTACGGCCATCAGCTGTGATTTCCAGAGCACCCTCGAGGGTCTGAAGAATCACCGGCATTGCCGCGGTGTGCTCACTGAGAATCTCGTCCTTATCGAAGGAGAAGAGCACCAGACGCATTCCTTCGCAGTGCATGACGGTACGAGAAACCGTGGCCTGTTCGTTGATCTGGATCATCGAGGCGATGTCTTGAACATCAGTCATGATCGGCACGGGGACCTCAAGATTTGTGTCGTCACTGAGCGTCATGGCGTTCTCCTTTCAGCGGCTTGTGGGCCACGATTGTCACCCCGCACATTGAATCTTGATAGGTGCGGAAAGTCTTCCTCATTCCTAGCACACGCTCACGTAGCTCTCGATCTGAAAGAACATTTCGAATAATCCGCAGGGTTTGAAGAAAACCCTCATCGCGAATATTCCGCGAAAAATCAAGGAGAGCCATAGGCGCGGTGTGAACGCTATCGACCGTCAGTCCGCATTCTTCCAAAAGCTGGGACCACTGCGCACAGGTGAGGGGACGAGCATTCACATGAATCGCACGCGCCAAGTCTTTGCGAATCTGTGTATGCAATTCTTCGTCGATGCTATCGGGTTGAACGGCTAGCTCATGGATCGCATAGCGTCCTCCCGGTGCCAGCAGCCGCACGGCCTCGGAAATGATGGCTTTCTTGGACTTCTCTCCCTGCATAGTCAGCATGGCTTCACCAACGACAACGTCGGCAGAGCCCGACTCCAGTCCGGTATCAGCGGCATCGGCATTGATCACTGTCCCCCGCGTGCCGACCAACTCTCTCACGTGTTTGGCAGCAACCGGATCCTTGTCGACCCCGGTGTACGAGGCCGGGCGCGCAGCAAGAATTTCCGATGCGGTTCGCCCCAACCCGGGAGCGTATTCAACCACCCGGGAGCCCGTTAGTTTCGCGTCGGAGAGCATCTGAAGAGTCAGTTCCAAGCCGCCGGGACGCAGAACTTTCTTTCCGACTCTTGCGAGGACCCAGTGCCCGGGTGCAGTAGATGCCGGACGCTGAGAAATCGGTAATGCGTTGTGGCTATCTTCTTCCTGAGGCATGTCAGTCACATCCTTGTCACTCACACTATTCCTTCCTACTCAAAGAGCTTTTGACCAACATAGGTGTCAGTTTCTTTGACGCCCGGGAACATGAGGTACACGCCTGAGGCCAAGTGCTGGAGGTACTCGGTCAGTTGATCGCTCTTCATCTTCGCCAAAACGGGAATGAAACCCTCAGCGGGGTTACGAACGTAGGCAATGAAGAACAGGCCAGCATCCAAGCGCCCCAGGTAGTCCACACCTTCAAGGTAGTTGTATCCACGGCGCAGCATACGCCGCCCCGAGTTGTTATTTGGGTTCATCATGGCAACATGCGAATCGGGAGCGATTGCCAGCCCTGAAGATCCAACGGTGGGATTTCCTTGCTGTCCTTCCTTCGCGAAATCTGGATTGGTGAATTCTTCACCGCCCGACAGCGGTGCGCCGTGGATCTTGTCGCGCCCGATGATCTGTTCTTGTTCAGCCAGGACCAGTTCGTCCCACACTTCCATCATCATCTTGATCTTGCGCACGCACATGTAGGATCCACCGGCTGCCCAAGAACCTTGATCATCCCCAGCTTGGATCCACAAGTGCTTATCGAGTTCCGACTGGGAATCCTCAGCCTTGATGTTGGAGGTTCCGTCCTTGAAGCCAAAAAGATTACGAGGCGTTTCCTGGGACTTTGAGGTCGAGGAAGTTCGTCCATAGCCCAGTTGCGTCCAACGCATGGTCGCGCGACCAAATGCGATACGCGTGAGGTTGTGAAGGGCGTGGAGATTGACCATGGGGTCTTCGGAACAGGCCTGGATGATGAGGTCTCCGCCGCCGCGCTTGGGGTCGAGCTTTTCTGCTGCCATGGGCGGAATGCCGTCACGCAGAGCAACGGGAAGTTTATCGCCAAGACCAAAGCGATCTCGCCCTTCATCGTCGATGAACAGGGTTTTTCCTACACCGAAAGTGATGGTCAGACCTGCGGGCCCAAGCCCCATCGATTCACCGGTATCGGCCGGCGCCTTCGTCAGTGTAGTTGTGTAGTCCTTGACGAGTTCGCCATGGGTCATGCGTTCAGCGGCCAAGGTCCAGTCTTGAAGAAGTTCAATGAGCGTGTCACGGTTCGTGGTCGTCAAATCGAAAGCAGCAGTGTGCATCTGCTGCTGAGCGGGAGTAATGATTCCCTGCTGGTGTTCACCGCGGAACTCGTAGGTCTTCTTCATGACATCGGAATCGATGCCATCACCCGCGTGGCGACCGAGGGCAAATCCGCCGCCACCGCCCAGCCCAAGGGTAAGTGCACCGAGGCCGGCTAATCCTAAAAATTGGCGACGTGAAAGTCCTTCTTTGGTTCCCTCGTGGTCGGCATTGCCATTGTTTTCAGCTGTTTCGTGATGCTGAGTCATGACTGGGTCCTTAAATGACAGATGGATTTTGGTGATGCGGTTGGGCGTGGCGCCCCTCCGAAGTGCGCCACGCCCAACTCGCTATGTTCAGTGATTACTGAACGATTGCGGCGGTCAGCTGAGCCAAGGGAAGGCGCAGCGCGTTGACCTTGTCGGAAAGGGCCTTGCGGCCTGCCTCGTCAATGGTGTCGTAGGAAACGTATCCGTCGCCGTCCTTGTGCTTATCCAGCTCGTGCTGAAGCTCGGTGAAGGCATCGGAGATCTTTCCAGCCAGCTTGGCGTCCTTGGCCTTTGCGATATCTTCAACATCGCCGTATGCAACCTTGGCGCCCTCAACATTGGCAACGAAGTCGTAGAGATCAGTGTGAGAGAAGGCTTCTTCTTCACCGGTGATCTTCGTGGTTGCGACCTCTTCAAGCAGTGAGATCGCGCCGTTGGAGATATCGGACAGGGAGATCTTGAAGTTGTCCGAGTAAACCAGATCGTAGAGCTTTTGAGTGTCCTCAACCAGCTTATCGGCCATCTTTGAACGCTTGTCCTCGCTCAGACCCTGGTAGCCATCCGGGCGCCACAGGTCCTTTTCGATCGCGTGCCAACCGGTCCATTCACCGTCAGCACCTTCTTCCTGCCAGTCAGCTTCGCGCTGGTCAAGAGCAGGATCGATGTCACCAAAGGCCTCGGCAGTGGGCTCAATGCGCTCGTAGTACATACGCGCGGGAGCGTATGCCTTGCGAGCCGCATCGAAATCGCCCTTCTTGTACAGCTCAGCAAAGGACTTGGTTTGCTCCAGGAGCTGACCGGACTGATCACGGACGTATGCGGTGTAGTTGGTGACGGCGGCGTCGATCTGCGCCTGCTCGTCCGAGCTCACCTCGACGGGCTTTCCAGAGTCGGTCACGGTGAACTCAGTAGCGCCAACAAGTGCGCCAACCATGTTCTTCTTGCAGGCGGTGAAGTACTTTCCGGGCTGCAGGGTCACGGTGTAGTCGACCGAGGTTCCGGGGCCCAAGTTTTCGCGTTCGCCGACAATGCGGAGCTTGTCTTCGGCAAGAATTTCGAACTCATTGCGAACGGTTCCGTTGTTCGTCAGCTTGAAGTTCACGACACCGGAAGGCACGCTTGCGGCAGAGACCTTGCAGGTGTCATCGGTGATGGTCACGGTCAGGGGTGCGTCGCTTGCGCCCGCACTTCCCGAGGCCGAGGTGCTTGAGGGGTTGTTGGCGACACATGCGCTCAAACCCAGTGCTGAAACAGCCGCAACTCCAATGACAAGGCGCGTGCGGGAGGCGTTCATTTTTCTCCTTGAGGGGTGTGGTGTTGTGAGCCGATCATCCCGGAACGCACCAGGAAAAGCGGCAGAATAATGACGATGTAGAGCACCCAGCCGATGAGCTGCAGGTGGGTGGGTGCGGCATTGACGTTGAACATTGCTTCCAGAAGCGTCCACCACCACGAGGAGGTGGTCAGCCACGAGTAGACCGAACCATCCAGGTATGCGGTGATGTCATAGACGGGGGTTCCCCATCCCGGAATCACCGAGGCTTCCTGAAGATCGCCAATACCGTAGGAAACGATTCCTGCAGCAACGAAAATCAGAAGAAGACCGGTGATATTGAAGAAGATTGAAAGGTTAATACGAGCTGCGCCGCTGTAGATGAGCCAACCGATAACGACCGCAACTACAAGTCCGGTCACAACGCCAAGAGCGGGCGCTGCAATTGCATTTTCGGCAGAAGATTTGATTGTTGCCCACACGAAGAGTGCGGTTTCGATTCCTTCTCGCGCAACTGCGATGAAGGCGATCCAGACGACTCCCCACTCTGAGCCAGATGCAAGTTGAGCTGCCGTATCCTCACGAAGCTTGCGCGCAAATTGACGCGAATTTGAACTCATCCAGAGGATCATCCAGGTCACCATGGCGACCGCCACAAGCGAGAGCGTTCCTCCCAGAATTTCCTGCGCCTGGAATGAAAGAGTGTAAGGACCCCAGGTCATGATCGCGCCGAGGCTTAAGGGCAGCGCTGCGGCAATAATGACGCCGAACCATACTTTGGGGAGCAGGTTCCTGCGTCCAACTTTCACCAGATAGGCCGCTACGACACCGACGATCAGTGCGGCTTCGACACCCTCTCTGAGGGCAATCAGGAAGTTCGCGAGGAACATTTATCTCCCAACCGAATGATTTACGACAACCATTCATAACCTAATTAACTGAACTTAGGATAACCTGTGTTACCTATGTACGCCCCCTTTCGTTGTCTTTCTCACGCTAAACAGACGAAAGGCGGTGTAGGCTCATCCCAGGAATGCCGCCCAAGAAGGAGAAAACATGCGTCCCATCCACTGGATCATCGTCTTGATCGTTGTCCTTGTTCTTTTTGGCGCTCAAAAGCTCCCCGACTTGGCGCGATCCATCGGCAAGAGCGCAAAAATCCTCAAAGAGGAAATGAACGACCTGTCTCAAGACTCCTCATCCACCAGCGAGCAGACATCTACGTCTGAGCCTGAAAACACAGATTCGTCGAAGTAATTCCCCTCTCAACGCGCCATCATTTCGCTGCGAACCAATGACCCGGGCTGATTCTGACGCATATATGTCATTGACGCGCCACCTCCTCGAGCTGCGCGCGCGGCTTCTGCTCAGTCTTGCAGGCATCCTCGTTGGAGCAATCGGCGCGTGGTTCCTCTACACTCCGGCAACCACGTGGCTCACGCGTCCACTCGCCTCAGCCGGGGCCTCGGGAATCAACTTCCGCACAATCATCGGCCCCTTTTCGACCCACATCACCTTCGCGCTCTGGGCAGGCTTCATCCTGACAACTCCGTGGTGGCTGACCCAACTTTGGCTCTTCATCGCCCCCGCTCTGACGCGCACGGAAAAACGACGCACCGCACTGATCGCAATTCCCAGCGCGATTCTTTTCCTTGCGGGAGTCGCCTCGGCGCTGTGGTTTCTCCCCCACGCGGTCAGCCTTTTACTTTCTGAGCTTCCCCAAGGCACCTCCGCGCTGCTGGATTTTGATTCCTATATCAGCTTCGTCGTGATCCTGACCTTGGTGATCGGCGCGTCGTTCCTTTTCCCCATGATCATTATTGGGATTCACGCCTTGGGACTTGCCTCAACTGGGCAGATCCTTCGCCATTGGCGCTGGGCTGTTGTGGGGGCGACCGTCTTCGCCGCGATTACAAATCCGCTTCCCGACCTGTGGTCGATGATTCTTCAGATGTGCGCGCTTCTGGCTCTGTATTTTGGGGCGATTGGGGTGTGCTGGCTGCGCGATCTTCTTGCGCGGCGCCGTCAGCGTAAGCGCGAAGCTGCGCCATCGCTTGATCCGACTGCTGCCTGAACGAGGCCGTGAGCGCCTGGTAGCGCCTGTGCACATCGATGATGCGCCGTGCTGCCTCACTCATTCCTTTGGGGCCTAGAACCGCAAGGACCACCACGGCGATGATGATCGCCTCGGGTCCGCTGATTCCAAGAAAGTCCATGTCTTCACTTTTGCACGCGCAGGCGTCTGGGGGCAAGCACAAGGGAGCTTGCCATCAATGCAATGCCCGCGGTGGGAATGACAAGCATTGCTGAAAGAAGCGAGGTGTGCTGAACCAGAACCCCCACAAGAGGCGGTGCGACAAGAAAAGCCAAACGCCCCAACCAAGACACAATCGTCAGTCCTACCGCTGGATCCATTCCGCGGATATCGTGAGCGGCGTTGTAAGCCAGAGGTACCGAGGCCGAGGCGCCAATTCCCGCCGTTGCAAAACCAAACAGCAGAGCGGGGGTTGTTCCGATAAGCAGTCCACCTCCCATCCCGATAAGGATGAGCGCTCCCCCACCCGCTACGACCGCGCGCGGGCCAAATCTACCGACTAGGGGATCTGCAATAAAGCGTCCCAGAGCATGAGTCGATAACAGGACAACATATCCGCTTCCCGCGAGCGCTGCGCCTGTCTTCGCGTAATCACGCATAAAAAGCGTCGCCCAGCTAGATCCGGCGTCCTCGATGAGCATTCCAGAAATGCATAAAACAACAAGCAACCCCAAAACGATTACTGGCGCAAAGGGGCGAGTACGGACGCGAGAGAGATCCTCTCGGTCTGTTTCTTCTGAGTTGTCTGGATCTGCACCGGGAAGGGTAAAGGGAAGGACAAGTAATCCAAGTGCAATGCAGCCCAAAGAGGCAATGAGGGTGTGGGCCAGAAGTGAAATGTGCAAGGCGGTCGTGAGAATTCCAAAGCCTCCACCCGCAGCTGCACCCACGGACCACATCCCGTGGAATGAACTGATGATGGGACGTCGATATTCACGTTGCAGGCGCAAGCCCTGCATATTTTGTGCGACATCCACCAGAGAATCACTGCAGCCGTTCAAGAAGAATCCGCACGCAAGAAGCAGATACAGCGCGACTGAGAGAAGAGAACCGGGGGAAGCTAAGGGACGCAGAGTCGCACTCAAACCGATTGTCAGTACCGCGATTCCGATCCCAATTGTCAAAAACGAGGCTGCAATGCGTGACGTTAAGCGGTGAACAACCTTTGCAGCGAAGGGGCCCGCAAGGATTCCGCCCAGCGACGATAGAGCGATCGTCGCGCCGTAAACACTTGCCGAGAGGCCAAACACATCCTTGATTTCGGGGAAGCGAAGCACCAAGCTGCCAATAAGAAGCCCATTGGTGAAGAACAGCGCGCAGAGTGCCACGCGCGTTTTTCTCCTGTGAGACTGCGTGTGTTCTGGCATTGTCGTCACTCCCCTATGAGTGCTTCGGATTGCCCTTCTTTGATACCTACCGGATAGTAGCAGCCATTTCAGGAAGGAAGCTCATCGCCTGAACAACCAAACGGGATGCTTGTTCATAACCGGAGGCACTGGGGTGGAAACCATCTGTTGCCCAAAAGTCTGAAACCAGCTCTGCGTGTGCGACATCAACAAAATCGCCGAGGGCGCTCTCGTCGTCTCCTCCGTCGATGAGGCGCTTCAGATCGCTCGCGAGGAAACGGCGCGTACGGACGCCCCCTACATCTGGATCACGGGCGGGGCTCAGCTCTACGCGCAGACCCTTCCCCTCCTGGACGAGGCCGTGGTGACCGACCTGGAGCTGGACGTGGCCGCGAGCGCTCCCGAGGGATCGACCTTCGTATACGCGCCGCCGCTGGATCCGGCGCTGTGGCGCAGGGAGGAGGAGCGCAGTGACGCGCAGTGGCGTGAGCGCTCCGGGGACGCTCGCTGGAAGGTGAGCACCTGGGTGCAGCGCTAAGCGACGCTCCCCCCGCTTCGATACCTGTCCGGCAAGGCCCCGCGCATCGCGCGGGGCCTTCGTCGTAGGATGCACTGTGCCCTCATCACCTTTGCTGACGAATCCGACGCTGCGCGCGCTCGTGGCGATCGCGCTGTTTACGTACACGGCGCAGAACATGCTCAACGTGTCGATCGCTCCCCTGTCGCGCGCTCTGAACCTGCCCGAGTGGATCGTGGGCGCGGCCGTGTCCTTGGCGGCCGCCGCGGTGACGGCGCTCAGCCAGTTCTGGGGGCGCCGCTCGATCGCCTGGGGGCGCAGGCGCGTCATCCTGTTGGCGCTGTTCTTGGCACTCACGGCGGGCACGCTCTTTTCCGCGGCTGTGTGGGCGCGAGCGGCCGGTTACATCGGCGCTTTCCTCGCGGCGGGCGCCATCATGGCGGCGCGCGGCCCCTTCTTCGGAGCGGCCGTCGCGGCTATCCCGCCGACGGGCCAGGCCCTCGTCGCCGAGGTGACCCCCGACGAGGCCTCGCGCGTGCGCGGCACGTCCGCGTTTTCCGGTACGATCAACCTGTCAGTCATGGTCGGCTCCCTCGTCTCCTCGGCACTGGGAGCCTGCTGGATCTTCGGCCCCGTGCACGCCACCCCGATTTTCGTCCTCATCGCCCTGGCCATCGCCCTGTTCTGGCTGCCCCGCGACGGAGCATCGACGCGCCCAAGGAGGAGCCTGCCCCGCCTGACGGCCAGGAACACGGAATCCGAGCAAGCGGCCCCGGCCTCGTCGACTGAACCGGTGACAAATTACGCGAGCGGTGCGACGGCCACCACCGACCTACCCCCGCGCGTGCGGTGGACCGACCGGCGCATCGCCCCGTGGATCGCTTCGGTGTTCGGCATCTACTTTGCGAACGGCGTCGTTCAGATCACGATGGGTTTTCTCGTCCAGGATCGCGGCGGACTCGATCCCACGCCCGCCGTCTCCGTGACCGCCCTCATGCTGCTGGCCAACGCCGCTGGCGCCATGCTCATGCAGCTGATCGTCGTGCCGCGCCTGGGGTGGAGTCCGCGCAGACTGCTGCGCGCCGGCATGACGCTCGCCCTCGTGGCCCTCACGTGCCTGACGATCGCGCCGTCGCTGTGGGCGCTGGCTGTCTCAACGTTCGCGATGGGCGTCGCCTCGGGCATGGCCTCCCCCGGCTACTCGGCGGGCGCATCCCTGGCGGTGAGCGCACGCGAGCAGGGCGGCATCGCCGGCGTCATCAACGCGACCGGCGCGATCACGTGGATCGTGGCCCCCGTGAGCGCCACGGCCCTGTACGGCTGGATGCCGCTGTCGCCCTTCGCGCTGGCACTCTCACTGGTCGCGCTGTCGTGCGCGTGCGCCTGGTGGCTCCTGTACCGAGCGGACATCGGGGCACGCGCGCGCGACTAGGACGAGTGCCCCACACCTCACAGCGCGCGCGGCGCTATCCTAGGAGGGTACGTAAGCCCTACGCGAAGGAGCCACCTGTGGCACAAGAAACCCGTACCGAATCAGATTCGATGGGAACCGTTGAGGTTGCCGCAGATCGTTACTGGGGAGCACAGACCGAACGTTCACTGCACAATTTCGACATCGGCCGTAATACTTTCGTCTGGGGCCGCCCTATGGTGCGTGCACTGGGAACGCTGAAGAAAGCTGCGGCACTGGCAAACGCCGAGCTGGGAGAACTTCCCCAAGATATTGCAGACCTGATTGCACGCGCAGCCGATGAGGTTATTGAGGGCAAGCTCGACGACCACTTCCCGCTGGTTGTCTTCCAAACCGGTTCGGGCACTCAGTCCAATATGAATGCCAACGAAGTGATCTCGAACCGCGCCATCGAGCTTGCGGGTGGCGTCATGGGATCTAAGACTCCCGTTCACCCGAACGATCACGTTAACCGCGGCCAGTCCTCAAATGACACCTTCCCCACCGCAATGCACATTGCCGTGGTCCAGGAGCTCCAGGCCATGTACCCGCGCGTCGAGCAGCTGCGCAACACCTTGGACAAGAAGTCGAAGGAATACGCTGACGTCGTCATGGTTGGCCGCACCCACCTGCAGGATGCAACGCCTATCACCTTGGGCCAGGTTATTTCCGGCTGGGTTGCACAGATCGATTTCGCACTTGATGGCATTCACTACGCGGATTCTCGTGCACGCGAACTGGCAATTGGCGGAACTGCGGTGGGAACTGGCCTCAATGCTCACCCCGCATTCGGCCAGCTGGCTGCCAAGAAGATTTCTGAGGAAACCGGCATTGAGTTCAAGCAGGCCTCGAACCTGTTTGCAGCTCTTGGCGCACACGACGCACTGGTACTGGTGTCTGGCGCACTGCGCGTTCTGGCAGATGCACTCATGAAGATCGCCAACGATGTGCGCTGGTACGCTTCCGGCCCGCGCGACGGCATCGGCGAGCTCATCATCCCGGAGAACGAGCCCGGATCGTCGATTATGCCCGGTAAGGTCAACCCGACCCAGTGTGAGGCCATGACCATGGTCGCGACCCAGGTCTTCGGCAACGACGCAACCGTTGGCTTCGCTGGTTCTCAGGGCAACTTCCAGCTCAATGTTTTCAAGCCCGTCATGGCATGGAATGTTCTGGAATCGATCCGCCTGCTGGGTGATGCCTGCGTTTCCTTCGATATCCACTGTGCATACGGCATCGAGCCGAACCGCGAAAAGATTCAGCACCACTTGGATATCAACCTGATGCTGGTCACCGCACTGAACCGCCACATCGGTTATGACAAGGCCTCAAAGATTGCGAAGAACGCCCACCACAAGGGCATCTCGCTTCGCGAGTCTGCTCTGGAGCTTGGTTTCGTCACGCCCGAAGAGTTCGATGCATGGGTTGTTCCCGCGGATATGACGCACCCCAGCGCCGCTGACAAGTAAGCCTGCTGGGTATTATTCGCAGCTATGCCCCGGTTTGGACTCCTTCCAAACCGGGGCATTTTTCTGCACGGTAGAATATAAAAATAAATCTTGAAGGAAAGAGGATTCTGGTGGCACTTTTCGAGCGTCAAACCGACGGTGGCTTCATTGTTGCGCTTCCATTTGAGAATGCGTTTCCTTTACTGGTTCAAGAGATACAAAAACTTGGTTGGGGAGTTCATATGGTTGCCCCCACGACCGGCCACATTAAGGCAACAACCGATATGTCCATGTTGACCTACGGTGAAACGATTTGGATCTCAGCCTTCTCCATCCCGCAGGGCACATCGGTAGCAATGCGCGTTGAAGCCACGGGTTTTGCTCCCGCATTCCAGGGGAAGCAGAACCGCAAGAACATCAAGAAGCTTCGCGATAGTATTTCGGTCTTCGCCCAGACCTTCGACGCTCAATAACTGTTGCTTCCACAGCTTAAACAGCGAAACCCGTTTTTATTTCGTGGGACGACCCTTCGTGGCCGTCCCACTTTTATGCCTGATCTGCATAAAAGACTCTTGACAAGAGCTCAAGAGCTCAAGAATAATTATCAGTGGATGCACCAAAGAATCGCTGCATACCGCCTGTGATTTCGTCGCGGATTTTCCGCCACCGCCAACTTGGCACATAATTCTCATCTTTGGCTTCAAGGACACACTATGAAAATCATCGACGAGAAGAGATCATCACTCGATAGCTTGATCTACGTCTTTTTCTTCCTCGGCACCCTTGGCATCGTTTTTTCATTGAAGGGAATGTTCAGCGATCAGCCGATGTTGTGGCTCTCCAAGCCACTCGCGTGGGGCATCATCATTGGGTTTGCATTAACTCTTGCGGGATTGATCCTCAGGCTGGCGAATCTGGTCCAACTTTCACGGTCAATCCGCTGGATTGCGATCGCCTACAACTTCGCAATCCCATTCGTAACTCTGGGAGTTCTGATTGGAACCTTCCAGATGAACGCAATGCCCAGTTTTGGCGCATTCCTCAATGAATATAGCGATGTCATTACAGCGCCAGCACTACTGCCATGGCTGTTCACAGGCACGCTTCTCTCCGACCTTTTCCTTCCATACAGGATGGGAGAACTCAAGTCCCACACGCCGACTTTTGGCTCGGAAAGCGAAAAGACAGCATAGGTGAACACCTGTCATTCTGGGTGGTGAACGCTCAAGTTCACCACCCAGATCTATTAGCGCCAGTAAGGGCTGACAACGACTTCGGCCTTCTGCAGGTCCTTCACTTCCGAATAGCCCGTCGAGGCCATTGTCCGCTTAAGCGCGCCAATGAAGTTGAGCGTTCCATCCGCCCGCGTTGATGGCCCATAGAGAATCTCGCTGAAGGTACCCGAGGTCCCCACGCGAACGCGGTGACCTCGCGGAAGCTCTGGGTGCGTGGCCTCGGATCCCCAATGCCACCCACGTCCGGGAGCTTCTTCAGCACGAGCCAGGGCCGCACCCATCATCACTGCGTCCGCTCCACAGGCAATCGCACGTGTCATATCGCCGGAGCGCCCAATGCCACCGTCTGCAATCACGTGGACATAACGGCCACCCGATTCATCCATGTAATCACGACGCGCTGCAGCAACGTCTGCGATGGCCGTTGCCATGGGAGCATGGACCCCAAGAGACTGGCGCGTTGCATGCGCCGCTCCCCCACCAAAGCCAACCAAAATACCTGCGGCGCCGGTTCGCATGAGGTGCAGGGCAGCGGTATCTGTTGAGACGCCGCCAACGATCACCGGAACATCGAGTTCATAAATGAAACGTTTAAGGTTCAGAGGCTCCGCGCGCGATGAAACATGCTCGGCCGAAACGGTAGTCCCACGGATGACGAAGAGGTCCACCCCGGCCTCGACAACTGCACGCCAGTAGCGCTGGGTACGCTGCGGCGAGAGTTTTCCGGCGACAACGACACCCGCCTTGCGAATATATTGCAAACGTTCGGTGATGAGGTCTTCTTGAATGGGGGCGGAATAGATCTGCTGCAAACGCGCAATCGAGCCATCTGCAGGTAGTTGCGCGATTTCGTCCAAAATTGGCTGAGGGTTTTCGTAGCGAGTCCACAATCCATCCAGATCCAGGACCCCAATTCCGCCGAGTTTGCCAAAGAGGATCGCAGTGTCGGGACTCATCACCGAGTCCATAGGTGCGGCCATAATAGGGACGTCGACGTGATACGCATCGATTTGCCAGCCAACATTCACGTCCGCAGGATCCCTGGTCCGACGCGCCGAAACTAGTGCAATGTCATCCAAGGTATACGCCCGACGACCACGTTTTCCTCGACCAATTTCGACCTCGTTAGCCATGCCGCCATTCTAGTCGCACAATCTCGTCGGATGCGTTACCAAGGGCTAGAGGACACGAAGCCTTCCAGCCAATTAATGTAAGGTATTTCACATATTGTCTACATGGCGATACGGCTTTACATTCGATCAATAACACCTGTGGACACATGACAAAAGGCCCGAAAATTTTACTTTAATTTTATTCTCTTTATGAGGATGCCTTGGCTAAACTTCACCAGTTCCTCACCTTTACTCAATCGCGATTTTCCCTTGAAGTGAAAGAGAAAAAGCCCCTTCATAAAACACTTGAAACGGTCTGAGTAGACAGGCACACTGTGTATGTCATCACAGAGATACACCTACTACCGGTGTTCGTCATTTGATCCGCAGGAGGTCACCATGTTGACAGCAGCAGCTGCCATTACCAAGGATTTCCGACGCAGTTCACGCACGGAAAACCGTAACCGTCAGGATGTATCGCGCCGTACAAGCGAACGCGCACCCCGGAAGCTCGGATCGCGAGATCGCGCTCAGATGCCCTGCGCATACACGCGTTTTTCCTTCCCCTTGCCTTTACATCCCTGATCACTGGTCAGTTCCATTCTGTCCCGCTTCTTCGTCGAAGCGGGACACTTTTTTGTGCCGCGAACTGAAAAACTGGACGCAAATGACAATGCGCTGATGCACACTTAAGTCATGGCAGACATACACCCTCATTCTTGGGCTCGCCTCCCCTGGCTGGGCTTCGATACCGAAACGACGGGGGTCAACCCCCATCGCGACCGTCTTGTCAGTGCGGCTCTGGTTCTGCGCAGCGAAGGCGCATCTGGATCCCCCAATTCCGACGCTATTACGACGTGGTTAGCTGATCCGGGTGTCGATATCCCGGACACAGCCGCACAAATCCACGGCATTACCACCCAGTACGCACGCAGCCATGGGCGCCCCATCGAAGAAGTCCTCGAAGAAGTGGCATCTGCACTGACAGCGCACATGGCGCAGGGCTACCCAGTCGTTGCCTTCAATGGAAGCTACGACCTCACCCTGCTCGAAGAAGAGCTTCGCCGTCACTCGCTTCCAACACTCAGCGACAGACTTGGAACCCCAGAACCGGCACCGATCATTGATCCCTTGGTCTTGGACCGTCATCTTGAACGCTTCCGCAAAGGAAAGAAGCAGCTGTCACTAATGGCAGCGGCTTACGGTGTTCCGGTCTCAGAAAACGCGCACACTGCTGAATACGATGTAATCATGACCCTTGATGTCCTAGCTGCTATCGCGCGGAAATATCCGGACTGCGCCTCTAAAGACTGCCGGGAAATCCATGCGTTCCAAAAGGACGCCCACGCAGCTTGGGCAGAAAACTTTGAGAATTTCATGCGCTCAAAGGGCAGAGACACACACATCGATCGCCGCTGGCCCATGCAATAAGGACACCATGCCTCAAGTGCTTTAAGGGCACACAACGCCCCAAATGCAGTAAGGAACGCAATGTCCCACATGCATTAAGGGCACGGCTCAAAGCCGTGCCCTTAAAGACTTCTTACTGACGAATCACTTCGCCGAAGAGTGGTAGTTCGGAGCCTCTGTTGTCATCTGAACATCGTGCGGATGCGACTCACGCAAGCCTGCAGAGGTAATGCGAACAAAGCGACCATTACGCTTCACCGCATCAATCGTCGAGGCACCCAGGTAGAACATCGTCTGATGCAGACCGCCCACCAGCTGGTAGACAACTGCAGCGAGCGAACCAGTGTAGGGAACCTGGCCCTCGATGCCCTCGGGAACGATCTTGTCATCCGAGGAGACATCGGCTTGGAAGTAGCGATCCTTCGAGTAGGACTTGCGTCCGCGCGAACTCATCGCACCCAAGGAGCCCATGCCGCGGTAGCGCTTGTATTGCTTGCCATTCGTGAAGACAACCTCGCCGGGTGATTCCTCGCAGCCAGCAAGAAGCGAACCCAACATGACCGTGTCCGCGCCGGCAACAATCGCCTTACCGATATCACCGGAATACTGCAGGCCGCCATCAGCAATCAGGGGCACACCTGCCGGCTTGCACGCCAGAGATGCCAAGTAGATCGCGGTCACCTGAGGCACACCCACACCGGCAACGACACGCGTTGTACAGATCGAACCCGGGCCAACGCCCACCTTCACAGCGTCAACGCCGGCATCGATCAGGGCCTGAGCACCTTCGGTTGTTGCAACGTTGCCACCGATGATCTGAACACCATCGAAAGAAGAGTCAGCCTTGATCTTTCGGATCATTTCCAAAGCCAAGGCAGCGCCACCGTTAGCAGTATCAACAACCAGGACGTCAACACCTGCATCACGAAGCGCACAGGCGCGTTCCCAGGTGTCTCCCCAATAGCCAACCGCTGCGCCGACCATCAGACGACCGCGATCATCCTTCGTCGCATTCGGATACTGCTCGGTCTTAACGAAGTCCTTCACCGTAATCAGACCGGTCAGACGTCCATCGTCATCAATAATGGGGAGCTTCTCTACGCGATTTGTCGCAAGCAGTGCCTTCGCTTCCTCACGGCTGGTCCCAACCTTGCCCGTCACCAGACGTTCGCGAGGAGTCATGCAATCACGAACCTTCAGGGTTGCCCACTGATCGGTGGGCACAAAACGCAGATCGCGGTTCGTAATAATGCCAATAAGCTGCTGCTGATCGTCAACAACAGGAAGGCCCGAGACACGGTAGTGGCCGCACAAACGATCCAGTTCCTCGATGGTGGCATCGGGGCCAATAGTCACCGGGTCCTCAACCATTCCCGATTCAGAACGCTTCACCTGGCGAACTTGGGAAGCTTGCTCTTCAATCGAAAGGTTTCGGTGCAAGATTCCAATACCGCCCTGGCGAGCCATTGCAATCGCCATGCGCGCCTCGGTCACCGTATCCATCGCCGCAGAAAGCAAGGGAATACGCAGGCGGATCTTCTTCGTCAATTGAGCAGATGTATCAACCTCAGAGGGAACAACATCGGTCAGTTCAGGAAGAAGCAGAACGTCATCGTAGGTCAGTCCGGTCAAAGCAAAAGGATCATTGTGAATGTCTGCCATGAACAGAGTTTAGGCCCGAAAGTGGGCCAGAGCATACTGGGTTTGACCTAAAACCCAGTATGCGTGGCTAAGTTCACCCCAGAACAGTGAGAGTAGAAGCGAACTACGCTTCTTCTTCTGCCTTCTCCTTCAAGGCCAGAGCAAAGCACGGAGTATTGCCAACCTGCGGCAGAAGCAGCATCTGCGCAACGTGGTAGGCATCCGCTTTCCCCTCCCACGTTGTCCCAGACTCCGCTCCCGAGGCGTCAACTTCGTGGATCCAGCGACCGGTGGCCTCGCGAAGGTAGCGGTCCGCCCAATCGACCCACTGCGCATACAGCGAACTCAGCTCCGCAACACGCGCGTCATCTCCGGCCTCTTCATGAACACGGCCTAAGACACATGCAGAGTTGACAGCCTCGCACAGCACCCAGTGCATGCGGGTATCCACAACCGCGCGCCCATCCCAGTCAGTCGTGTAAACGAAACCCTGAGCGCCATGTTTATCCCAGCCATCAGAGCATGCGCGGTTGAAAAGCTGCTCAGCAGCTTCAAGCATCCAATCTTCGCTCTCCCCCATAGCCAACAGGGCCGCACGAGCGTGAAGGATCAGTCGCGCCCATTCCATCCCGTGTCCGGGGGTTGCGCCGTAGGGACGGAAAGGATCCGAAGGACGATCAATATTGTGATCGGGAAGCATGTTCCACTCGGAATCGAAGTGTTCGGGAATGCGCCAGTGCAACTGCTCAGCGGCCTCGGCAACGAAACGACAGATTCCGCGTGCACGATCCAACCAGATGCGATCTCCCGTCGCGTCATAAGCAGCTAGGTAAGCCTCGACGGTGTGCATATTTGCATTGACACCACGGTAGCTCTCACCACGGCTGTAATCACGGTTCCAGGATTCACAGACGCGGCCGAACTGAGGCTCCCACCAGTGGAGCTCTTGGTCAGCCAGCGCACGATCAAGAAGCTCGCGGGCACCCGGACGGCCAAGCACTGTTGCAGCGCTCGAGCACAGGATGACAAAAGCATGCGCGTACGCCTGCTTCAAACCGTCATTCGCTGGTTCAATCGCCTTCCAATGCGGACCGTCCTCGCGTTCAACAATCTCTGTCACGAGCCCAGAGAACCAACCGCCATTTTCGGCATCGTACATGGGGCCTTCAGTCAGGCAACGAATACCATGATCGACCAAGGGGATCGCCCAGTCGTAACCCTTGAGTGCCGCGAGCGCGAAAACGTAGGTCATTCGCCCGGTAATCCACAGTTCAACTGGCTTTGATGGATCCACTACCCCATTGCGATCCATGTAGCCAAAACCGCAATCTACAACCGAACCCGCCGCAAAATGAACAAGTTCTTCGAATTCTTCATCGAAGGCTTCGATAAGCTGGCGATCTTCCCACGGGGTCATCTTTAATCCTCTGTGCATGCCGCACCTGCGCGACCTTATAGATACGCGTCTACGCTAACACGTTGCAAGAACATGCAGTAATTGAACGAGGTAACGTGGAAGAATTCAGCGAACGGAAGCTGCGGGGACCTTCGCACTGAGCAAGGCCAAAGTCTCCTCAACGCACGCTGAGACCGTACGAACGCGAAGAACATGGTCGTCTAGAACGCGCGGGGATTGAGTTCCCACCTCGATGACGTCAATTCCGTGGTTGTGAACTGCCGCTGAAACGAAGTTCTTGCAGTCCTCACCCTGTCCCATGGTGATCAGGGCAGCGACATGTGAATCAATGTTTTCAACAAAAGCATCAAGTTTTTCGCGGCCACCAATCCAGCCGCGGCTACACGCTCCCAGAACCACGACATTCGGGCCGTACCACCGCAGGGCCACTCCGATGACATGCGCAGGAAGAAGATGCGCACGATCACCCAAAATAATGATGCTGGGCGAAGAGGGGAACTTAGGCTCGGGACGTTGCTCTGACATCACGCGAAGAACGTCATACATCGCTTGGCTGAGCATTGACGAACCCGCGATACCCGGAATTTCACCGTGATAATCAGTAGCCATCACTTCAAAAGCGGGTTCAACCAAAAGCATCCACGTATGAAGCAGACCTTTTTCACTGACACTTGCTTCAATGAGATGGACAAGGCGGTCCCGATCACCTGCTCGCGCGGCAACAACCAGTTCATCTGCCGTGCGCGGGGGACGAACTTCCTCCAGCTCTCCCTTATCTTGAGCAAGGACGATCGCAGCAGCATCAGAGGGGGTGACTCCACTTTGAATAAGCTCGATCATATGCGTCAGCCTGGCGACATCTTCCGGAAGGTAGCGACGGTGGCTGCCAGCGGAGCGCTCTCCGGGGCCCAGACCGTAGCGCCTTTCCCACGTTCGCAGTGTCGAGGCCGAAACACCGAGTTTGGCAGAAACTGCAGTGACGGTCAGCGGCGCATCGTGAGCAGCGGGAAGCACGAGCTGTGCACGGGGCATGACCACTCCTGACGTGATGAAGGATACCTAAGTGAATGGTACCTAATTGATTGTCAGCTTTCCTTCTTGTCTTTTCCAGTCGAGTGGTCAGATTTTGTCCGCTGACAGCTAAGAACGACTATGTAACGGGCAACAAAATTACGCTTTCAGCATTTCTGCAGCATTTCGTTATCTCCCGTAATAATGCGGTTTTCAGCGTCACTTCGGCCATCTGAAGTTTCCTGTGAAACAACTATGATTCTCTGAAGGGGCCTTGAATAACTCTTGCACAATTCGGTACCCTTCTTGCAGTCCTTCTCGCCGAGAACGTCTCGCGCTGGGAAGCGCAATGAATGGAGGTACTCATGTCTGACGTCTCTCGACTGCCAGGCCCGTCGATTGACGCGTGGGAATGGCAGTACCAGGGCGCCTGTCGCGACCTCGATACGGAACTTTTCTTCCACCCCGAAGGTGAACGCGGTTCAACCCGTCGTCGCCGTGCCGCCAACGCAAAAGCCATTTGCGCAACTTGTCCTGTCATTGAGCAGTGCCGCGAGTATGCTCTGCGAGCTCAGGAACCCTATGGAATCTGGGGCGGCATGACTGAAGAAGAACGTCGCGAAGAAATTCAGCGCCGTCGTATTCGTCGAGTCTCCTGACACACTCACTACGTCATCTCGAACTCGCTCGGGTCGGTGTCTCGAGCGAGTTTCTTTTACCTAGCGTCAACCAACCCCTAGCCCCGCTCTCTTCCTCTATTCCCAACTCTCAATGGAATAGACTGAAACCCATCCCCGTCATCCCGTGCGAAATGCGAAAGGTGTCCCATGGAATCTCGAGGCCTCGGCAAGCAGAGAATCATTGCCATTCTTCTCCTTGCATGTGCTGTTGTTCTTGTTGCCGGCGCAGTCTGGTGGACCAGCCGGCCGTCAACTTCTCAATCCCAAGCAATGGCCTCGGCTAGCGCAATGCCGACACAGCAAGCACAGGAAAGCACCGCCGCCCCACAGCAAACCCAAGCAGCCTACGCACCAACTGTTACCGATCAACAGGGACTCGACATCATCCACTCCCAGCAGCGTCGTGATGCCAATGACGCGCGAGCAAAGGGCTCAGTTGACGCTCCCGTCGTGATGGTGCTCTACTCTGATTTCTCTTGCCCCTACTGCACGCGTTTCGCGAAGCAAGTCGAACCACAACTGCAAGATCTGGTCAACAACGGCACCTTGCGAATCGAGTGGCGCGATCTGGCACAAATTTCGCAGTCTTCCCCCCTCGCCGCTCAGGCGGGCATCGCTGCAGCCAACCAGGGACGTTTCTGGGAGTTCGTGAGCGCAGCCTATGGCGAAGCCGACCCATCCGGCCACCCCGAGTACACGATGGATAACTTGACCGCTCTGGCACAGAAGGCAGGAGTCCCCGATATCTCACGCTTCCAAGCCGATACCAACGATCCCGCAACAGCAGCAGAGGTCAAACAGGCCCAAAACGACGCCTACAAGATCGGCATCCAGGGCACACCCTTCATGTTCATTGGCGATAGCTTCATCTCTGGCTACCGCGATGCCGACTACGTGCGTGCAACCATCCAGAACCAGGCAGAACACCTCAAGAAGTGAATCCTCTAATCGCTTTCCTCGGTGGAGTATTGACGCTGCTCGCACCGTGCTCCGTCATGCTTCTACCCGCTTTCTTTTCCTACGCGTTTCAATCTCCACAGAAATTGATCGCTCGCTGCGGGATATTCTGGCTAGGCTTACTCACTCCTCTGATCCCGCTGGGCGCAGCCTTATCAAGCGTTGTCGCGCTGATTAGAGAACACTCGGCCTTCATTACCCAAGTCATCGCCCTTTTGGTGATTATTGCTGGACTGATCACGCTCTTCTCCTTGGACGTTCCTGTTTTCCGCGTGCGTTCCCTAGAAAAGGCTTCTCGGTCACGCGATACGGCATGGGCGGTCTACCTCCTGGGTATAACCTACGGAATTGCAGGGGTTGGTTGCGCAGGCCCCATCCTTGGAGCAGTACTGGCAACTTCCTCTTTGGGCGGTTCAGTCGCCGAAGGCATCATCGCAGTCATTTTCTATTCCGCAGGAATGGCATTTCCCCTCTTGGCGCTCGCACTACTCTGGCAGCATTCCGCGGGGCGTATCCAAGCGATCGTGCGTCCAAAACCCGTGACTCTATTGAAGCGTCAGACGACGTGGACGAATGTGGTCTCTGGACTGGTTCTCATCATTTTGGGTTTCACAATTTTCAAAATTGACTTGAGTAACCCTCTTGGCGGGATCGTCTCCATTGACACTCTTGCTTCGTGGGAAGAATCCATCATGGGCCTTTTTGGGGCGCTACCCGCATGGGTGATCACCCTTGCAGGAGTACTGATTATCGGCGCTATTGTTGCCTTGCTCTGGAAACCGCGCTCTACTTCTCTTCCCTCTTCCACACCTTCAGAAGAGCAACAGGACTAACAAGGATTGCCAGTAGCGCAGACGCGACGCGCAGCAGCACTAACATAGTCAGCCGCAGCGCAGTCACGCTAAATAGCGCTCGCAGCACCCCCACTCAGAACATAAAAAAGCAGTGAGCCCGGAGGATTGACTTCGGGCTCACTACTTCATGCATCACGCGGATGCATCAACGTCTATTCAGCGCTCGACAATTGCCAGAACGTCGCGTGCAGACAGGATCTGCAGTTCTTCGCCGTCGTACTTGACTTCGGTGCCACCGTAACGGCTGAAGATCACGTGGTCGCCCACCTTGACGTCCACGGGGACGCGGTTGCCGTTGTCGTCAACGCGGCCGGGGCCCACTGCCAGAACTTCGCCTTCCTGCGGCTTTTCCTTGGCGGCGTCGGGAATGTACAGACCGGAAGCGGTCTTCTCTTCGCTGTCAACCTGACGGATGACAATACGATCTTCGAGGGGCTTGATGGTGATAGCCATTTCAGCACTCCCTTTCTTTTCATAACGATTAATGTCATCCCGTCCCTGCCGTCGCGGGGGTCAGGTTTGGGATCGCATGTGTGCTTACCCACTCAGTCTAGGGCTCGATTGGCACTCTAGCAAGCTGAGTGCCAATGCTGTCTACCGCCTCCACTCAGCCTCCCACACGCCCCATATCTTTTCTCCAATTCCCTGAAATTCCGCAACAATAGAGACCATGTCCTCCATTGATCCACTCTGCTGCTCCCCGGGACGCGAACTTCTTGCCCAATGGGAAGAAAACGAGGAATACCGTCACCTCTCCCCCATGGAGCTCAGTTTGGCAATCCGCGCGCAAACGGATGACCCGGCCACGGCCTCGGCAATCGCCTCTCAACTGCAGTTACGCACCCAGGCAGAAGGAAAATTCGGCTCCCTTGCGCGCACGATGCTGTGGACGCGCGATGGCTACGAGCAGGCAACGCGATGGGTTCTTGCCCGCGAGCACGCCGCGCGCTTCGTCAAAGCCGGAGCGACCCATATCGGAGACCTCGGATGCGGGATCGGTGCAGATTCCCTTGCTTTCGCTCGCGCGGGCATGCGCGTTACCTCCTACGACATCAATAACGAGGCCCTTTCCGCCGCTCGCGAAAACCTTTCCTCTTTCCCCTCCGCTCGCGTTGAGAAGCGTGATGTGAGCACGCTGGGTCCCGAAGATTTCGAAGCGGAAGGTTTCGACGCGCTTTTCGCTGACCCCGCGCGTCGAACAGGCAAGCAGGGCGGTTCCAAGCGCATTTCGTCGCCCTCGGATTGGTCTCCTTCTTTGGACAGCGTTCTGTCCTGGGCACAGTCTGTCCCGCGCTTAGGGGTAAAAGTCGCGCCTGGTATCCCCTACGAGCTCATTCCTTCCCAGTTCCACGCGCGCTGGACCAGTGTTGATGGAGATCTTCTCGAGGCCGCACTGTGGTCCCCTTCCCTAGCCAGCGAAGGGGCAGGGCGATCGGCATGCGTCATCACCCACGATGAGGTCCATACCCTTGAGGACCCTCAGACGGCTTCCGCTGACTCACCTGCCCGGCAGGCAATAGTTGGACAGCTGGGCAGCTACCTCTACGAACCGGATTCCGCGGTTATTCGCGCTGGAATGGTCGCCAAGCTCAGTGAAGATATCGACGCGCATCTGATCAGTGAATCGATCGCCTACCTGAGTGCGCCGCGCTTAGTCTCCACGCCTTTCGCGGCAGCATTCGAGGTCATCGACCAGGTGAACCTGCGCGCGAAAAATATCCAGCAGGCACTTCGAGCACACGATATTGGACGTATCGAAGTCAAGAAACGCGGGGCCGACATCCAGCCCGATGCGCTGCGCAAATCCCTCAAACTCACGGGGAGCCAAGCGGGAATCGTTATCGCCACTCGAATTGGTCAGTCACACCGGGCAATTATTGCCCGACGAATCAGTGCCGGGGAAGCATAGAGGTTTGAGTCAAGGGCATACCGGAATCGGGAGAGAAATCCCAATCTGAAGGTTCAACCCCTGCACGTACAAGCTCTGAGCCCATGGCGGCAATCTGCGCCCCATTGTCCGTGCAAAAACGCAGCGGAGGCATGCGGACTTCCAGACCAGCGGCCTCGCCTCGCTCAGTCAGCAACGCACGGAGCCGCGAATTTGCCGAGAAGCCACCGCCCACAACGATCGTCGAGCATCCGTGATCAAGTGCGGCGCGAACTGCTTTCGCCGTTAAGGAATCATTGACGGCCTCGGAAAAGCCCGCACAAATATCCTCAGCGGGGATCTCCTCGCCGCGTTCCTTAAGGCCTTCAACATAACGGGCAACCGCGGTCTTAAGCCCGGAGAAGGAGAAGTTGTACTTGTGGCGTTCCTGGTCCTTGCCAGCGGCCAGACCTCGCGGGAAACGGATCGCAGTGGAATCGCCCTTTTGTGAAAGGCGGTCAACGTGCGGACCACCCGGGTAGGGAAGGTCAAGGAGACGACCAACCTTATCGAAGGCCTCGCCAGCAGCGTCGTCAAGGGTTCCGCCGAGCTCACGAACATCCGTTGCGATGTCATTAATCAGCAGAAGATTCGAGTGGCCACCGGAAACGACCAGACCGATGAAACGCTCGGGCAGAGGACCGTCGGCGAGCTTATCGACCGCAAGGTGACCAATCACGTGATTGACCCCGTACAGCGGTTTTCCAATTGACGAGGCCAGTGCCTTCGCCGCGCAAATACCAACCGTCAGGGAGCCCACCAGGCCGGGGCCGGCAGCGACGGCCACGGCATCGACATCGTTAAGAGTCACGCCGGCCTCGTCAAGGGCACTTTCAAGCGTGGGAAGGAAAGACTCAAGGTGAGCGCGCGAAGCGATTTCGGGGATAATTCCGCCGTAACGGGCGTATTGATCCATTGATGTAGCCGTGCGATCGACCAGAAGGTCGCAGCCGCGCACCAGCGCAACGCCTGTTTCATCGCAGGTTGATTCGATACCCAGTACTAAAGGATCTTTTTCACTCACCCGGCCCAGTTTAGTCCGCTGCTGTGCTTGGTGCATTCGCCCCCGCATTCCGACAAAAAGGTGTGGGACAACCAAAAAGGTGTGGAGACGACCCTAATGGATCGCCCCCACACCGATGTCGCAAAGATTCCTTTAAAGGATCACACGCCCTTGAGCGCTGCCTTACCCAGCTGACGGTTCAGCGTGGAAATGACATCAAGCGGAATCTGCTTGGGGCAGACAGCCGCACACTCGCCGATGTTCGTGCAGGAACCGAATCCTTCTTCGTCCATCTGGTTGAGCATGCTGACAACGCGACGGTAGTTCTCCGGCTTGCCCTGCGGGAGCAGGTGCAGGTGAGTAACCTTCGCCGAGGTGAAGAGCATTGCCGAGGCGTTCGGGCAGGCGGCCACGCAGGCGCCACAGCCGATGCAAGCAGCGGCTTCGAACGCGCGGTCCGCATCCTGCTTGGGAACGGGAGTGCCGTTGGCATCCGGAGCTGCACCGGTGTTCACCGAGATGTAGCCACCGGCCTGGACGATACGGTCCAGAGCGCTGCGGTTAACAACCAGGTCCTTGATGATCGGGAATGCTTCTGCACGCCAGGGTTCGATGGTGATGACGTCACCATCGTTGAAGGAGCGCATGTGCAGCTGGCAGGTCGTGGTGACCTCAGGGCCGTGGGCAATGCCGTTGATGACAATGCCACACTGACCACAGATGCCCTCACGGCAGTCAGAGTCAAATGCGATCGGTTCTTCGCCGCGAGCAAAGAGCTCTTCGTTCAACACGTCGAGCATTTCCAGGAACGAGGATTCCTCAGAGATGCCGCGGACTTGGTATTCGTGCATGGCACCCGGATCCTCGGGTCCGTTTTGGCGCCAAATCTTCAGTGTCAGGTTCACTTGTAACTCCGCTGCTTAAGCTCGATGTTGTTGTAGATCAAGGCTTCCTTGTGGAGGATCGGAGGCTGGTCCTCGCCACCCCACTGCCAAGCTGCAACATAGAGGTACTTGTCATCGTGGCGAAGGGCTTCACCTTCGGGGGTCTGCGACTCCGCACGGAAGTGACCGCCACAGGACTCTTCACGGTGCAGGGCATCGATGCACATAAGCTCGCCCAGCTCCATGAAGTCTGCAACACGGCCAGCCTTTTCAAGGGACTGGTTGAGTTCACCAATCGACTTGCCGGGAACGCGAACATCACGCCAGTAGTCGGCGCGAAGCTTGCGGATCATCTCGATGGCCTTCTTCAGGCCCTCTTCACGACGCTCCATACCGCAGTATTCCCACATGATCTGGCCCAGTTCCTTGTGGAAGGAATCCACCGAACGGGAACCGTTGATCGACATGAGCTTGTCAATGCGACCCTGAGCGGAGTTCAGTGCCTCAACAACATCCTCGGAGGACTCATCCAGCTTGGGGAGGTTGAAGCAGTGTGCCAGGTAGTCGTTGATGGTGTTCGGAAGAACGAAGTAGCCATCGGACAGACCCTGCATCAGTGCGGATGCACCCAGGCGGTTCGCGCCGTGATCAGAGAAGTTTGCTTCACCGGCAACGTAGAGGCCGGGGAGGTTCGATTCCAGATCGTAGTCAACCCACAGGCCACCCATCGTGTAGTGGACAGCCGGGTAGATACGCATAGGCACTTCGTAGGGGTTGTCGCCCGTGATGCGCTCGTACATATCGAAGAGGTTGCCGTACTTAGCAGACACCGCCGCGCGACCCATGCGGGAGATGGCCTCGGAGAAGTCCAAGTAGACGCCGCGTGCCACGCCGTCGATCTTCGGACCCACGCCGCGACCCTCGTCGCACATGTTCTTTGCCTGACGGCTTGCGATATCGCGAGGAACAAGGTTACCGAAGGAGGGGTAGATACGCTCCAAGTAGTAGTCGCGATCTTCCTCGGGAATGTCGCGAGGATCCTTCTCGCAATCCTCTGCCTTCTTGGGAACCCAAATACGACCATCGTTACGCAGGGATTCGGACATCAGCGTCAGCTTGGACTGCTGGTCTCCGTGCTGCGGGATGCAGGTCGGGTGAATCTGGGTGAAGCAGGGGTTCGCGAAGTAGGCACCCTTACGGTATGCACGCCAAATTGCGGTGGCGTTGCAGCCCATGGCGTTCGTCGACAGGAAGAAGACGTTTCCGTAGCCGCCGGTTGCCAGAACAACCGCATCCGCGATGTGGGTTTCAAGCTTGCCGGTGGTCATATCGCGCGCAACGATACCGCGAGCGCGGCCGTCAGAAACGATGAGTTCGACCATTTCGTGGCGGGAGTGCTCGGTAACGGTACCGGCAGCAACCTGACGCTCGAGCGCCTGGTAGGCACCAATCAGCAGCTGCTGACCTGTCTGGCCACGTGCGTAGAAGGTACGCGACACCTGGACGCCACCGAAGGAACGGTTATCGAGCAGGCCGCCGTATTCACGTGCGAAGGGCACGCCCTGTGCGACGCACTGGTCGATGATGTTCGCGCTAACCTCAGCCAAACGGTAGACGTTGGTCTCACGTGCGCGGTAGTCGCCGCCCTTAACGGTGTCGTAGAAGAGGCGGTAGACGGAGTCGTTGTCGTTGCGGTAGTTCTTCGCGGCGTTGATACCACCCTGCGCTGCAATGGAGTGCGCGCGACGAGCGGAATCCTGGTAGAAGAACACGTCGATGTTGTAGCCCATCTCGCCCAGCGAGGCGGCAGCTGCACCACCGGCAAGGCCGGTACCCACGATGATGACGTGGAGCTTACGACGGTTTGCGGGGTTAACCAGAGCCGCAGTGAACTTTCGCTTTTCCCAAGCGTCTGCGAGGGGAACATCCAGCGGGGCCTTGGTGTCGGCGATATCGTCGCCTTCGCGGTACAGCCCGTGAATCAAAGTATCAGTCATGTCTCAATATCCTTGTCAGGAGATGTAACCGGCAACGATCGCCAGCGGGGGAAGCGCGAACATCAGGAAGATCAGTGCGCCGACCAAGCCGGAGAGAACTTCCATGAACTTGCGGGTTCCACCGCGGACCCAACCCAGAGATTGGAATGCCGACCAGAAACCGTGAGAAACGTGGAGTGCTGCCAGACCAACGAAGATCAGGTAGACAACAACCATCAGGGGATTCTGGAAGGTCGCGACCATACGCTCATAAGGAGTGGAGTCTGCGACGAATCCGGTACGGATGGTTCCCGTGGTGAAGTGCAGGATGTGGAAGACGATGAGGAAGAAGAGCAGAACACCGGTCATACGCATGGTGCGCGCTGCATAAGCATCAGCTGCGCTGCGCTTGACGACGTACGCACTGCGACGTGCGCGGCGTGAGCGCTTCCAGGTCACTGCTGCTGCCCAAATGTGGATCACCAGCATGAGAACCATGGCTGCGCGGAATACCCAGATAAACCCACCGTGAGGGAAGATCGGCACAAAGGCTTCTTCTTTCAGCCAGTGTGCGTAGTGATCGTAGGCTTCTTGCCCCAAGAACATCTTGAGGTTGCCGTAGGAGTGGAAAAGAAGGAAGAGCACGAACACGATGCCGGAGATCGCCATAAGTTGCTTGACGAAAACGGTCGTAGTCCATGCGCGACGCTTGCGAGTTGCGACAGTTTTTGTGGCCATGACTCAAGCCTAAGCTGAAGGAGTGTCATTTCCGTAGGACTGCTGGCCCGCGCGCTCCTTATCTGCTCACAGCATCAGATAAGTCTTCCCTAAAACCCTGATTTTTCAGGGAAATAGCAGCGCAGAGAAGACTGGTAAAAATACGTCACAAAGTCGACAAAAACTGTCAGAAAACACCGTATTAGGGCAACATAATTTTTCGTATTTTCATGCGCCGAAAACAAGACGCATGTTTACCGCATCTTCGCGCGGGTTCCGGAAATATGCCTTGGTAACGCCGACACGTTCAAAACCCGATTGCTCGTACAGCGTGATCGCTGGGGTATTGGAAGCACGCACTTCCAGGAAAACTCGTTCGCTCCCCCGCTGACGGGCAAGCTCAAGCAAAGCCTCCATCAGCGCGCGCCCCAAGCCACGGCCTCGGAAATCGGGAAGAACCCCCATGGTCATTACGTCGCTGTCGAGGCCAACCTTGACACCCGCATAGCCGCACAACACAGGAAGTTCACCCCGGGGAGCATCGGCGCACACGCCAAAGTAGACGCTCAGCCCCGAGGAGAGTTCCTCGGCAACCATCCCAGGTGTCCACGGATCCTCGGGGAAAATCGCCTGTTCCAGCGCAATAACCGCATGCCAGTCCTGCGGACCCAGCACGACAAGCTTTCCTCCCGAGGTCTGGGCGAGCCTGTGCGCACAGGCGCTCAGCGTTTCCTTAACGCCTTGGGCGAGGGCACTGGGATCTGCTGTGCTCACATGCGCTCCGGCGCTTGCCCATGAATATCGGGGCGACGCAGATACAAGGGTTCGGTACCCAAGCGGTCCTCTCCTCCGCGAGCCAAGCGCGCGCGGACAATGCGAACCATCACTGAAGGATCTAGGGGAAGAACCGGTCCCATCTCTGCGCCGGCAAGTTCATCGACGCTGTGCGCCGGGATCGGCGCATCAGAAACCAGCAGTCCTTCTTGTTCACGCAAGGCACTGCTCAAGGTACGCGCGTAGCCAACCTCAAGACGTCCAAGCAAACGAACATCATCGGGGCCTTCTGCAAGGTAATGTCCCCAATACAGTTCCTTACGGCGAGCATCGGTCAATGCATACACATGAGTGTCGGGAGACAAGCGATCCAAAGCAGCGCGGGCGATGACGTCCAAAGAGCAGACACCGTAGACCGGAATCCCCGCGGCCTTCGCGAAGACACGTGCTGAAACAAGCCCGGCACGCAGACCGGTGAAAGGGGCAGGACCGGTGCCTACGCACACAGCGTCAAGACCGGCCTTTGCAACATCGGTCGGCAAACCGGCCTCTTCAAGGGCTTCAAGGACACAGGGGGTAATCGATTCTGCATGATGACGACCCGACTCATTCCTTGAGCTTCCCAGAATCTTTCCGTCATCGACGACGGTTACTGCAGTTGCTCCGGAGGTATCAATGCACAATTCGGTCATAAGTCGATCCTATTCCACACTCGCACGTAACTGTGGTGCAAGGTCATCAAAGACACCGTCCCAGCGATGCGAGTAGGGCGTAAATGTGATGATACGTTGACCGTCATCCATGCTCTCGAGGTCTACAACATCACCGTCACGCGTAGCTTCTCCCCCGCTCGCGCGCCGCACCTCGATTTCAAGGCGCGCATCACTCATGGCTTCGGTCTTACCCTCACCCCATTCAACAACTGTCACGGCCTGATCAATAGTTGAATCCAGATCGAGAGTCTCCAGATCATCGAGGTCGCGAATTCGATAGGCATCAGCGTGGATAAGATCGGGGCCTCCGACCAGCGAGGGGTGAACACGCGCGACAATAAAGGTCGGTGAGGCAACTGTCCCTCGAACCTGAAGGCCGCGACCAATTCCCTGAGTGAAGGTAGTCTTACCGGCGCCCAAACCACCTCGGAGCATGATGAGGTCGCCCGCGCGTAAGTGATGCGCAAGCTGTTCACCTAACTCGCGAGTCTGCTCCGCATCGCTCACACGATAGCTGTACTGCTGTATCTGCGTCATTATTCCTCTTCGTTCACGTACTGCCTGGGGATGCGCTCTCCCAAACGAGTAATGACCTCATAGTTGATTGTGCCCGCATGCGCGGCCCACTCATCTGCGATCGGGTATCCCTTGGCCGGGTCACCGAAAAGAATGGCTTGATCTCCTACCTTTGCGGGCGCACTGCCACTGTTTTGCGTAGCTGTGCCTTCCTGCCCTTCGGCGGGCCCCAGGTCAATGATGAATTGGTCCATGCAGATTCGGCCAACGATCTGCGCCTTCACCAGACCTGAATCAGTTTCAACAGCAACCGGCGCGCCATTGGAAGCCGCTCGCAGGATCCCATCTCCGTATCCCAGTGGGACCAAACCCACCCAACGACGGCTTGGGGCCTGCCAGGTTCCTCCGTACGAGGCCGGGGTCCCCTCTTCGATGACCTTTACTGACGTAAGTGGAGCGCTCAGCGTCATCACGGGTGTCAGTCCCAGTTCCTGAGCACTTGCGACTGAAGGATCTGGGGAAAGTCCATACATCCCGATCCCCGCGCGAACCATGTCGTAGTGGGTTTCCGGGTGCCACAAAATTCCCGAGGTTGCAGCAAGGTGGCGAATCTGCGGACGCACTCCTGCTTCGGCGAGGATGCTCAGCCCCTCTTCAAAAATCTGACGGTGCCGGCGTGTAGATTCTTCGCCGGCCACGCTGGGATCATCTGCTCGTGAAAGGTGACTCCAAGCGCCAATAACCTGGACAAGTCCAGCATCTTCTGCGGTTCGTACAGCTTGGGCAAGCTCCGGCAGATCGGCCAAGGTTGAACCCGCACGTGACATCCCCGTGTCGACCTTGACGTGAATTCTGGCGGGGCGCCCACAGCGACGTGCCGCTGCACAGACCTCATCTAGAACCCACGTCCAGGACACAGACAGGTCAATATCTGCGCGGATTGCGGATTCGAAATCACTTCCAGCGGTGGAAATCCATGCCAGGATCGGTGCGCTATCACGCGCAATTCCCGAGCTATCGAGTCCTTCACGCAGTTCAAAGGCCTCGGCTAATTGAGCGACGCCCAGCCAATCAGCTCCAGCACCCAGCGCGGCTTGGGCAAGGGGAAGCAAACCATGTCCATAGGCATCGGCCTTAATGATCGCCATCTGCAGAGAAGACGGGGCGCAGCTTCGCAAATGGGCAAGATTATGCGCGAATGCTGCAAGATCAACGGATGCTACCGAGGGGTATCCGCATCCACGTTTGGAAGTTTCCACTCCCCAAGTATCGCACCCTCAGCGACTAGGAACACAGTCCACCGATGATTTCCGGAAGAGCGCGAGCAATGTCAATAGCTTGAATGGGACACGTTTTCCCCTCCGAACCCATGCTTGCCCGAAGGGCAGCTTGGGCATGCACCCACGCTCCAAGGCTCGCAAGGCTTGCGCATTCGGCCTCTGAAATCGACGGGTTCCCCTGACGGCGCTCAGCTCGCGCCTGGAACCCCGCAGCGATTCCCGCGACCGTCCCGGCAAGCACATCACCACTACCCGCAACCCCAGCCCAAGGGGTTTCTTGAGGAATCGAGAGGATTTCTTGCCTTCGATTCCCCTGGTCATGATGGAGATACGAGCACAAAGTAGTCGAGCTTTTCAGAAGAATAATGGCGCCCGTGAGCGAGGCGAGTTCCTTGGCAGAAGTGGCAGGGTCGGCATCAATATCTGCGCGAGAACGCGGGCTACCCAACTGCGTGAGAAGACGCGCGGCCTCGCCGTGATGAGGGGTGAGGATTGTGCGCGAAAAGGAACGCGAGTGCGCATCCGCATAGTCACGAAGGCCTTTAACTAAGTCAAGCGCGCCCGCATCAATCACCAGAGGAAGCTTGGAGTCGATACAGAATTGCGCGAGTTCACGGCAATCCTCGTAGCGCTCATTCGTACATCCCGGACCAATCACTCCACTTTGGATTCGACCGCCCACTGTCACAACACCGGGAGCGTAGTGGAGAACCAGATCTTCTACCCGGCGGGTCGAATTCAGGCGAACCATGCCCACGCCGGTATTCGAGGCAGCGAAGGTTGTCAGCAGCCCAGCCCCCGGATAGGTATCAGATCCCGCAACAACCCCCACGACGCCTCGGCGATACTTATCCTCATCAGCGGAAGGCGCGAAAAGAAACTCGCGCGCACTTTGGGGATCAAAGAAAGGGATCTGCTCAGCCATACCCCCATTGTTTCACGTGATCAATGGGGACATCTGGAGCAAGTGCGGTCTAGCTGAATGAGCGAGCAACGCCCACCATGATGACACCGATGACCATGATGACAACGCCGATGATCGTCCATCGCATCTCGCGACGCGTGCGCGTCTCGTGGAGGATCAAGATCCCACCAAAAGTCTGAATAATAACGCCCATCTGCGACAGGGGGAAGGCAACTGCGACGCCCAAACGTGCCGAGGAAATCTGCGTCAGCAGGATTGCCGCACCCCACATCATGCCGGGGATCAGTTGGCGAAGAGTGAGCAGACTCCAGCGATTGTCTTCCTTGCCAAGTTGAGGCGAAAGCGCAGGAATCGTTGCGATGAGAGCGACAAGGAAGTAACCGACCGATTGAGGAAGGATCACGGAGCGGCCATCCAAACCAAAGCCTTGAACAATCAGCAGGTAGGCGACAAGGCAGGTGGTTGACACAACCAGAAGAATTGTCCCGCGCTTCCAATCAACGTTTTCTTCGGCAGCTTCCGCTGTTTTTTCGGTCTTGGAGATGAAGACAACGCCCAAGGTGAGAAGCGCAATAGAACTCAGTGCAAAGACAAGTGCAAGACCATGGTTCATCTCACCGAAGAGAATGATCCCACCCAGGCACATGAAGATAATCTGGCCTGCAGTCGTCAGCGGCATGGTGCGTGAAACACCGAGAATCTTCAGGCAGAGAATTTGGAGATATTGGCCGAATCCAAGGATCAAGCCTGAGAGGAAGGAAATGAGTAGGGTCTTGGTTGTCCAATGAACATCGATGAAGGGGGTTGCCAGAGCTGAGAAGAGGAAGGCACCTCCCAAAGTTCCCAAGGTCTTTTGTCGATCATCGCCGCCCTGAGCAACAAGGACGATGGACATAAAGCCAAGGAAAAGGGCCGGAAGTAGCGCGATGAAGTAGTCGATCATGACACCTCCCAATTTTCGTATATGTCAATACAGACAACCGTTCAGACAACTGTTTCAGGCTAGTAGATGATTGAGATTGCACAAGATGAAAGTTGCTTTCTTCACCTGCGCGATAGGTAACACTTTTACAGATTGAGGACCATTGATTGGCTTAAGCTCCCGCGGGCTTGCCACAATATTGACTGTGAGCGACAGCACCACTTCCGAAGATTCCCCCTTCGACTTCTATTCGCGCGCCCAGTGGGACAAACTGGCAGACCGCACTCCCCTCCCCCTCACGCATTCTGATTTGGCACGCTTAGCAACCCTTGGCGATCCCATTGATATTGCCGAGGTCGATGCTATCTATCGACCTTTGACTGCGCTTCTCCAGCTTTACGTTGAGGGACATCGCCGGATTGAGCAGGAACGAGCACAATTCCTCATGCGTCCGTGTCGTACTCACGTGCCTTTCATCATCGGTATCGGCGGATCAGTTGCAGTGGGCAAGTCAACCGTTTCACGCCTCCTTCGTTTCTTGCTCTCACGCTGGGAGAAAACCCCACGAGTCGACCTGATCACCACTGATGGTTTTCTTTTCCCCAATGCGGTTCTCCGTTCCAAAGGCTTGCTTGGTCGAAAAGGTTTTCCCGAATCCTATGACCGCCCCGCGCTCATCTCTTTTCTTTCGGCGGTGAAATCGGGGGGGCGTCATGTCCAAGCACCCGTCTATTCGCATGTCGTTTACGACATCGTTGAAGGAGAGAGCGTTGTCGTAGACTGCCCAGACATTCTCATCGTTGAAGGACTGAATGTCCTCCAACCCCCCAAGTGGGGTCCCGGAGTGATGCCGGTGGCTGTCTCTGACTTCTTCGATTTCAGCATTTACGTTGATGCTTCACCAGAGAACATCGAGCAGTGGTACGTGGACCGTTTCCTCACGCTACGCCAAACTGCATTTACTCGTGAAGATTCCTTCTTCCGCACCTACGCTTCGCTTACCGACGCTCAGGCCGAGGCCACGGCTCGCTCGATTTGGGAAGAAATTAACCTCCCGAACCTCTTGGAGAACATTGCCCCAACCCGCGAGCGCGCAACGATGGTCTTTACAAAGGGTTCAGATCACCGCGTCGAATCGCTCAGACTCAGAAGGTGAGTTCGAGTCCGATTGCGTAGCACAGATCGGTCTGTGGGATCACGAGGCGTGATGAGCCTTCACGATTCTCAACGATGACGGGTTCGGCGCTCCCAAGGATTCGCGCCTGGGAAACTTCCCCAGGAATCTCAAGCCATGTTGACGCAAGGCCAGCAGGGGCAAAAGTCGCTTCTTCGAGGGAAAGCTCTGCGGCCTCGTCAGCGGGCGAAGCCGGGGGCATCCCAAAGAAGAAGACTCGCTGGTCATCGTCCTTGGGCCGCGTCGCGTACCACGACCACCCCTCGTCCCCCGTCACTTGGTCGATGTCCAGCCACGGGCGAGTTGAGTAAATCCCCTCGCCGTTGACGCCTAGGAAGTTACCAAGCTCCTCGAGGCCTCGCCCAATCCAGCTCGACATGCGTCCTTGAGCATCTGGGCCGATCCCGATCAGGTAGTTCCCGCCTCGCGACACAATCGCCAAGAGATTGGAGATAATGTGGCGCATGGGCTTGATCGGCTCTTCGGGGCGCATCGAGCACCAGCCACGAGTCATTGTGATGCACGATTCCCAAGGGTAGAGACGAATATTCTCGGGGACTTCCTGCTCGGGAGTTCGATAGTTTTCATTCACCCCGTGAACCTCACGGTCCACGACCAAAATATCGGGTTGGAGCTCGCGAGCATGCTCGGCTATCTGATCAATATCGATCGGCTCATCGGGTTCGCGGACCCATCCTGCGTCAAGCCACAGCACGTTGACCTTGCCATAGTTGCGCAGCAGCTCATCGATCTGATTGTGGGTGTATCGAACGAAGGAATCCCACTTTGCGCGGTGCGTCTCAATATCGAAGTTGTGATAGCGGTCAGTGATCGTACGTGCACGATCCCAATATCCTGGATGGTTCCAATCGGCCTTCGAGAAATAAACACCTGTCTCCATGTTGTGTGCACGGAAAGCGTCGAACATCTCGCGGACAATGTCCCGCCCCAGCCCCGCATCTTCACTGGTCGACTTGAAGTTCGAGAAATCGGTGTCGTACATGGCATAGCCATCGTGGTGCTTTGTCGTAAAGACCAGATAGCGCATTCCTGCCTTTGCACACGCTGATGCCCATTCCTCGGCGTTAAAGTCCTCTCCGGTGAAGGTACGAGCCTGATCGCAATACCAGGAGTGGTATTCCTCATCGCTCCCCGTCCAGTCTTCAGGCGCATCTGTGAAGCCACCCAAACGCTGACGGTGCAGTGACCACGAACCATCCTGTCCAATGTGAGAGAAAATTCCCCAGTGGATGATGACACCGACCTTATGGTCTCTCCACTTTTCTAGGGCGGCGAGGGTGCGCGGGTCTGAGGGCCAAATATATCCGGGATCTGGATATTGACGCAGAGCACCTGCTGCTTCTAGCGCATCGGGGGCAAAATCTTCGCTCAGTTCGTCACTCATGGGTTATGCCTTATTGGTCTAGAACTTCAAACCGCCGTCTTCAATCCCGCGGAAGAAGTACTTCTGCGAGAAGGCGAAGACGAGGACGACCGGAACCAACGCCACAACAGCACCAGCCAGTACCAATTGGTACGTCGTTCCCTGAGCGGAATTTTGAATTGCGGTCAGTTCCAGCATCAAGGTGTGGTTATCGTTATCGACCAGCATGAGCAGCGGGAAAAGGAAGTCGGACCAAGCACCGATGAAGGACGTCAGGCCAACAACCGTGAGAGTTCCTCGTACCTGAGGAAGGAAAATTCGCCAGAATCGCGACCATTCACCCGCACCATCAATCAGTGCGGCATCTTCAATTTCTTCTGGAATTCCAAGGAAAGCCGCGCGCATCATGAGGATCTGGAAGGGGCCAATCATGGCGACCATCCACACACTGGTAAGCGTCTTGTACGTGCCGATGGACACCATCATCGAGTACAGGGACAGCATGATCGATTCGAAGGGGAAGATCATCGCAGAGAGCACGACGAAGTACATGATGTTACGACCGGTCCATCCCCGTCGCGAGAGCATGTATCCGCCCAAGCAGGACAAGATGATATTTGAAACGACCGTCAGTGTTGCAACGATGACCGAGTTGCCAATTGCACGCAGGATCGCGGTTTGTTTAAACAGTGTGGTGAAGGCTGCAAGCGACCATGTCTGCGGGAAGATCGTGGCGCCTTGGCCGAAAACCGACTCCCCCGGAGCTTTGAATGCCGCGAGGAGAGGAAGCAGAAGCGGTCCCACCATAAGGATCGCGACGACGACCAGCGTGATGTAACGCAGGACAAGGCGAGAGCCTTTGAGCTGGCGTGATGCGACGTTGCGCGATTGGTGCTCCAGCTTGCGAGCTTTGCGCCAGTTCGCAAACTTTGACGAGGCCGTGGCTGGGCTGGTTGAAGAAACTGCGGTGCTCATTGGTCTTCAGCCTTCCTCTGGAGTTTCTGGGAGGCAATGATAAATCCGAAGGTGATAAGGAAGAGACACACTGAAGCGGCATCGCCCTTGCCTAGAGACCCGTATGTCGGATCTGTCCAGTCTCGGATGTACATGGTCAAGGTCTTTGTCGGAGAGGCGCTTCCGCCAAGGAGGTAGACCTCGGTGAAGATCTTGAGGCATCCGATGGTTGTGAGTGTCGCAACCAAGAACATCATGACTTTGACGCCCGGAACAGTGACGGTGAAGAAACGACGGACGCTTCCCGCCCCGTCGAGTTCTGCGGCCTCGTAGAGGGACTTATCGACGTTTGCAAGAGCAGACAAGTAGAGAATCATGTAGTAGGGCAAGCCCTGCCACAAGGTAATGAGCATTGCGCAAAAGAGGATCAGCCACTGATTCGAGAGGAAGGGAACCGTATCCATCCCCCAAGATGTCAGGAGGTTATTGACGGGGCCTCTCTCATTGAGCAAGTAGCGCCATGCCAATGAGATGACGACCAGCGAGGAAACCGCCGGCAGGTAGTAGAGCGCTCGAAAAAATCCGATGCCCGGAACGTAGGACTTGACTAGGAGCGCAAGAAGAAGAGGGAGAAGCACCATCAAAGGAACAACGCAGACCGCGTAGATGAGTGAGTTGCGCAGAGATCCCCAGAATTCGGGGTCGTTCAGAACGTAGGTGTAGTTTTCGATCCCGATGAAGGGACCAATTTTCCTCAGCGGTTTGGTCTTCGTGAAAGACACGAAAACCGTTGTGATGAAGGGATAAATGTAGAAAGTAATAATTGCCAAGACCGGGAGTGTAATCCAGATCCACGGCATCCATCCCGGGCGGAAACGCGCTGCCCCATTAAGAGATCGGCTCGGGGCACGTCCTGTACGCGACGACATTGTCAGGTCCTTCGGTGCTGTTCAGAGGTTTTGCCGGGGCGAAACGCACTGCGGTTTCGCCCCGGCAAGGGTTAGATCATTCGCCAAGAGCCTTGAGCTTCTTGTTCATCTGATCTTGTGCAGTCTTCAGAGCGGTCTTAGCGTCGACCTCTCCACGGATTGCCTTGTTGACATTCTCAACCAAGCTGTCCTGAACGCCACCGGTGGTGTAGAAGACGTCGGTGTAGGCCTCGGCGTCCTTTGCAGCCTTAGCGGCTTCCTCGTAAGCAGCCTTGAAGACGGGATCGTTTGCGATCTCCGGCGGGTTAGCAACGAGCTTGTCAAGAGCGCTAGTTGCTGCCGGGAAGATGATCGCGCCGCCATCGTGAGTCCATGCGTATTCGTTCTCAGCGTTGGTGATCCACTCGGCGAACTTCATGGACAGAGGAGCGTTCTTGGTCGAGACCGACACGCCAATGTACTGGCCTTCGAAGACCGGCTTGATTCCGGGGTTGGTCGGGAAGGGGCCAACGCCAGTGTTGTTGTAGACGGTCGCGTTGTTGGCCTTCACGGACTTCAGGAAGGAGGCATTCGGGGTGCCGAATGCGAGGTTTCCGTCAGCGTATGCCTTGCCGGGATCGGGTTCACCGGTCAGGGAGTCCTTCGGAATTGCACCGCTCTTGTAGAGTTCAGCCAAGCGAGTCACGTACTTGATGGCCTGCTCATTGTCTGCAAAAGCAAACTCGGTCTTATCAGCATTCATGAGGTTAACCCCCATGCCGTGCAGCTGAGCGGTCATGTACCACTGCGGGGAGCCGTAGATTCCGTAATCGCCCTTGCCGTCTGCACCGACCTTAGCGGCGTAGTCGAACATCTCTTCCATGGTCTTGGGAGAGGTGTTTTCATCCAAGCCTGCGCGCTTGAAAACTTCCTTGTTGTAGGTGGTGATGTAGGGTCCGAAGTACCAAGGAAGCGCTGTGTGGTGCTTGTTTGCACCCAGCTTGGTCGAATCCCAAATGGTCTGAACGAACTTGTCGCCAATGCCGGGAGCCTTCACATCAAAGTCCATGAGGAGGTTGGACTTTGACAGAGCCAGGATGGTCGAGGAAGGAACGTTCACAACGTCTGCCATCTGGCAGTTGGTTGCCTGAGCAGTGATGGTCTGGTCAAACTCTGCACCACCGGCCTGGTCAGTCCACTTAATCTTGACGCCGGGGTTCGCATCTTCGAATTCCTTGATCTTCTTGGTGAAGAAGTCGCCGAAGTCGGTCTTGAGGCCCTGAGTCTGGAAGGTGATTTCACCTTCGACCTTCGAGGTGTCGATCTTCGAATCGTCGAGATTCGTTGCGGGAATATCGCAGGAAACATCAGGCTTGGGGATAGAACCCGATGCCGATCCGCTGCTTGCGGAATTCGAGGAAGAGTCACTGCCGTTCGAGCAGGCGCTCAACCCAAGAGTGCTCATCATGGCCAAGGCGACAACACCGGCGGCCATCCTTTTCTTCAACATGCGAAACCTCCATTGGTTCGTGTCGTAGATCGATATGAATACCGAATCACTAACTATCTCGTGTTAGTTGATAAGCCTAGGCTACCGTCGCCAGCCAGACTTCACGTTGCGTAGCAGACAATTGTTATAGATCCGTTACACAAACGACGAATTCCATGGTGCACGCTTTCATACGAGCACCGAATTCAGGGCGAGCATCAGGGCCACACGAGCGAGTCCCAATGCCATCTTGAATAGCATCAAGCCAGACAAAGGTTTGATTTGATACCGGCAGGTCTTCCCAGTGTCCCGCTTGGGCAAGCTCACGCTCACTCCAACGCGAGGCGCTCCAACCCATCTCGCTTTGGGGAATGATAATGAGCGCACGCTCTTCCCCACGTAGCTCAAGAACCTTCAATCCCGGTCGATGGCCGCCTTCTTGGGGTTTAACTCCTACATCCCAAAGATCCTCAAGCTCACCACTCCCATAACCATCAGGATTCACTCCCGGCACATCTGGGTAAGCAATATCTGTCTCCCCCACCCACGAGGCAGTCCAGTCAGTTCCCGGAATGCGCAGGCGGATCCCTAAGCGAGGAATACGCTCGGGCCAGTACCCATAGGGAGTCATTTCAACCTTGACGGCAAGGCAATTCCCTGGAATTACAGCAGCCGCAGGTGCGCCTTCGACCTTCCCGTCTACAGAAGAAAAAGTCCAGCGAGCCTCAAGTCCAAACTGTGCAGCAGGCGGAGCCCAACGTTCAATCAACACTCGCGTTCCACGCTCACAAGAGCTTCCGTGCCAAGTCCTACGCAGAAGATGCAAACGCGCCGTTTCCCAGCGTTGGGCGTGGGAGACTCCCCATTGCCCAGTACCCGTTCCCAGCGGACCTAGATCGTCAGGAGAAATCCCCCAGTAATCGACGGGACCGCGACCGCGATCGTTGTCCGTCGGCGCACGGTAAACGCTGATCTGCGTCGCGATCGGAAGCTCGCCCACGGACTCTATGCGTCCACGATCGTCAAATACGGCGCTGCACTCGGCCTCGCCAGAGGAAAGCAGGGACGAAGCTGCGCAAGCCAAACCGCGCAAGCGCGCCTCGGCCTCGCCACCCGATTTTTGCGCTCGATCGTGAAGGATCGGCGCCTCAGGTGCAAGCGCGCGAATCCACGCCCAGGTCCCCGCATAAGGACGCGAAAGCGCATCAACCAAGCCGTCACAGACGAAATTTCCGTCGTGTACTTCCTCCCCAAAATCGCCGCCGTAAGCAAGAGCTCGACGCCCATCAGGAAGGGTGTGCCACAGAGCATGGTCACGCCACTCCCACACGAAGCCTCCAGCATGGCGAGGATGGCTCATTTGCTCGGCGTAAGCAGCAGCCCCGCCAGGGCCGGTCCCCATCGCATGAAGGTACTCGCACATGATGTAGGGAGCGCTGCGAATACGTTCTTTCGCGGCGTCATCCACAGTCGCACTTGCATGGCTTGGGACAGCAACAGGCGCATGCAGATCCGTGTCATCAAGCACTGCGGCGACTTCTTCAAGCGTCGGATACATCCGCGAGTAGATATCGACATACTCCATGGCGTGATCGCCCTCGTAGTGGACGATCCCGCGCCCGCGGGTGCGTTCGTGGAGCCAACGCGCGGCCTCTGCCAAGTTACGTCCCGTTCCAGATTCGTTCCCCAGGCTCCAACAGAAAATGCTGGCATGATTCTTGTCGCGTTCAAAGGCACGTTCGGTGCGGTCGAGGTAGGAGCCTTCCCAGCGTGGATCATCGGAGGGGTTATCAATCCACGTGCGATTACCCTCAAAACCGTGGGTTTCGATATCTCCCTCGAGCATGACCCACAGCCCAATTTCATCGGCCAGATCAAGAAGGCGCGGATGAGGCGGGTAATGGGATGTTCTGATCGCGTTAATACCCATCGACTTCATGAGTTCAAGATCAGTGCGTGCAAATTCTTCGCTGAATACTCGCCCTTCGTCGGCGCGAATTTCATGGCGATTGACACCATTAAGCGTCAGGGGCTGCCCATTGGCACGCAGAACACCATCAACGATTTCGACCCTTCGAAAGCCGAGGCGCAGGTGGCGCTCTTCCGTAAGGCGACCGCCCTCCCCCACTGCTTGCACGCGCGCAACGTAGAGTTTCGGCGATTGCGCACTCCACGACTGGACAGTTCCGAGGCCGATTCTTTCGCTTCGATAGCGGCCATCCTCCCCGCGTGCGAGCGTCAGCGTTGATGCCCCGAGGCCTTCGATGTCCAGATTCGCTTCAAGAGTTTCACTGTTCGCTCCACGCACTCTCAGCTCAAGGCTCACAAATCCCTGTCCCGCCTCGTAATCGGTATCAAGCCACAGGTCCTCAATAGAGAAGTCAGGAAGAAAGCGCAGCGAAACTGAACGAAAAACTCCGGGAAGCCACCACTGATCCTGATCCTCAAGGTAGGAGCCAGCACTGAACTGATGAACGCGAAGAGCAACTGTATTTTCACCGGGGACAAGCACCTTGGTGATGTCGAATTCATGTGCAAGACGTGAGCCGCGGGCCATTCCGATCCATTGGCCATTCACCCAGACGACGACTTGGGATTCAACGCCCTCGAAGCGCAGGCGAATCTGGCCTCCCGAAGAAAGCCAAGACTCCGGACACGTGAAATACCGCGAATAGTCGCCGACTGGATTATCTTCCGGAGGAAAGGGTGGATCCACGGGGAATGGAAAATCAACATTGGTATAGGCGGGAGCACCCCAACGACCTTCTCCCCTCAACACCCAATGGCTGGGCACATCAATAGTCTCTGTCTCAGGGACAAGAGGTTGTTCAAAGGCCACTTCGGGATTGATATCGGGGTTTGGATCGCTGCAGTGATAGTCGAAAAACCACGTTCCATCCAGACTCAACTCACCCGGGTCATCAGCGAAATATGCACGCGGTGACACAAGTTTTCCTGTTCCCGGTGCATATGAGGGCGTAGTCTTCATCATGAGCCTTTCAGGTAAGTCAACATCGACGCCTTGTAGCACACCTAGACTAACACGTTATAGTTGTTGTATTCACGCAGATTCGATGGGCTCAGCACCAAGGGAGATGAAATGGATCGAGCCACTCGGGCAGACGTCGCTCGTGCAGCGGGCGTCGCTCCCTCAACCGTATCGCTCGTGCTCAATGGTCGTGGACCTGAAGTTAAGATCGCTCCAGCGACGATCCAGCGCGTTCAAGACGCTGCACGCGAGCTCAACTACATCCCCAATGCTGCGGCACGATCTCTTCGACGCGGAAGTTCACGACTCATCGCACTATTGATGGCTGAACTCCCGGATAATCCCTTCGTCCCGGTCGTTCACACGGTTCTCACAACCGCCATGATCGAAATCCAAAAGCGCGGATATTTGCTTCTTCCACTCTTCCAATCAAGTAATGACCCCTCAGATGCGCAGACAATTCGCTCCGTCTTAGGGGACACGCAATTAGCCGGAGTCATCCGCGAAACGACCTCCGCCGAGAGTTTTACCTCCACGCTTCTGGCAAACCTCGGTATTCCCATCGTTGCAATGTCGATGATTAATACGGAAGACACCCAGGGGGCCAGCGCTCTGGTGAGCATTGACGAATGCGCGGGAGTGAAAGAAATCCTCAGCGAGCATCTGAGCGCACAAAGACGCGGACACGCAGTTTTTCTTGCGGGACCGAATACCAATCACTCACGCCAGCTCCCCCTTGAAGCCGCCTTCGGCACGGGTTTCACTTTGCTTTCACTTCCCGATTGGGATGCCTCGACCGCATACCAGGCAGCCCTGCGCCTTCTCTCAGAGAACCCGGATATCACCTTGATCGCCGTCGCCGATGACTCGCAGGCACCGGGCGTGTTCCAAGCCGCCATCGATCTTGATCGCCGCGTTCCACAAGACCTTTCCATCCTGGGATTTGGTAATCAAGAACCCGCGAGTAGCCAAGCCCTCGGCCTCACAACCGTCGAGTGGCCGCTGCGTGAAATGACGCAGGGCGCCGTTGAGGCGATGATTTCGACGATCGAAAAGCCTCGCAAAGTTAAGAAAGCTGAGCGGCTCATCGTCCCCACTCGCGCGGTTTGGCGCTCTTCTGTCGCTCGTCTTTAGAGCGACAGGCTTTCCTCCACCACGTCAGCCAGGCGCGAGGCTACGCCATCCACCCGGTCTGTCGGCCGCCATACCCTGTAGAATGACCCCATGGATCCCGAATACGTCGTCAATACGTCCCTGCCCTATCTGACGAGCAAGCTCGAAGACGCCGGCCTCACGGTTCAGCTTGGCTTCAACAAAACCGAGCGCACAATGTTCCTCCTCCTCAACGATTCCGTGAAGTGCGGCATTAATCAACTCATCAACGAGCTGCTAGATGCGGAACCGGACGCGCACCACGATCTGATGGATCCGTGGGTTCCGTACCTCATCGAGCGGACACGCATCGACGAAACCATCCTGAACAAACCCGACGAGCTACGTCGACTCATACGCACCGAGTTCTGCACTGCCGACGCTGTCGCACACCCGCAGTTTTCTTACGCCCGCCAATACCCCGGCGGCCTCGCGCTGACGCTCAGCCTCGACTGCCCGACACCCCTGTTCAGGCTGAAAGACGAACAGCTGGCCCAATGCCCCCTGAGCATCGACGAGCTCTTCCATTGCGCACAAAAGAACACCGACGACCTCCCCATCGAGCGCATCCAGCAGTTCGGGCCCTTCACCTGCCTGTCGGCGCAATCCCCGTTCGTCACGGCGAAGGCCGCGAACATACCCGCGCTCATGTCACGTTTCCTCATCCAGGCACCGCACGGCCTGTTCTTTACGATCCCGGCGAACCACATGATGTACTACGCCCCCGCCGACCCCGCGAACATTTCGAAGCAGCTCTGGGATCTCGCGATCTTCGGCCGCGTCCCCGTCCTCACCACGACCAAGCAGCGCCCGGAGGCTGTTGTGAGCCGCGACATCTTCTACTACTCGCCGGAAGGAACGTACGAGCCGATCACGCAGGGCGATAACCCGGCCATCCAGGAGTTGTTCACGAATCAAGACATCGACGCCGAGACCGTGCGCACCTGCGTCGATCAGTACCTGTCCCCCTCCCCCGCTTTCCGGGCGCGATTCGCGTTGCCTTAGTCGCCCGGCCGACGCGAGGGACACATCGGACAATCCTCGACGCAAGCGGGAGGACGGCAGGCGGCCTCGCACGCCGAGGATATATAACGTGTAGGACGGGCACCGGCGGGTGCCGCCCTACACGCGTACGTCTCTCAGAGGCTCACAGCGCCAAGTTTTCCTTCACGACATCAGCCAAGCGCGAAGCAACACCATCGGCTTGGGACTGTGTTGCGGCCTCGACCATGACACGGACCAAAGGTTCGGTACCGGAGGGGCGAAGCAGGACGCGACCAGTATTGCCCAGCACAGCCTCGGCAGCGGCAACGGCCTCGGCCACGACCGGGTCGGTATTCGCGCGAGAACGATCCACTCCTCCAACGTTGATCAGGGTCTGCGGGAGGCGCTTGATGAAGCTGGTGAGGTCGGCTAGGTCTCGACCGGATTCCTTCACCATGCGTGCCAACAGCAGCGAGGAGAGAATACCGTCGCCGGTGGTCGCATACTTCTTCGCAATGATGTGCCCGGACTGCTCGCCGCCCAAGGAGTAGCCGCCCTCGAGCATCGCTTCGAGCACGTAGCGGTCACCAACTCCGGTCTGAACCGTCTGAATACCAGCCTCCTGCATGGCAAGAATCAAGCCGAGATTCGACATCACCGTAACAACCAGAGTGTCCTTGGCAAGCTGGCCTTCATCGCGCATATGCACAGCCAGGGCGCCCATGATCTTGTCACCATCAACGAGATTTCCGTGGCGGTCAACCGCAAGACAACGGTCAGCATCGCCATCGTAGGCAACGCCGAAATCGGCCTCGGAGGCAACGGTCAGCGCCTGAAGCTGCTCGGGATGGGTCGAGCCGGCCTTGTCGTTAATGTTGCGCCCATCGGGAGCCGCATTAATGACAACGGCATCGGCACCCGCCTGACGGAAGGCTTCGGGAGCGAGGAAAGACGCACCACCATTGGCGCAGTCAACCGCGATGCGTAGGCCATGAAGATCGGTGCCCAAGGAGGTCATCAGGTGCTCAATGTAAGACTTTTCCGCCCAGTCATCATCGTATTCGACCTCACCGACAGCAGCGCCGGTCGGACGATCCCACGAAGTGTTCAGAAGCTCTTGAATCTGGTCTTCAACTTGGTCGGGAAGCTTGTAGCCGCCGTGAGCAAAGAACTTAATGCCATTGTCGGGCATGGGGTTGTGCGAGGCGGAAATCATGACACCCAGGTCAACTGAGGATGAGGCCGTCAGATGTGCAACGGTCGGGGTGGTCACAACGCCAACGCGGACAACGTCCATTCCCGCGCTCGCCAAACCCGCCGCCAGGGCATGGTCGAGGAACTCGCCGGAGATACGCGTATCGCGGCCAATGATCGCTTTTGGCTTATGTCCCGAGGCCGGGCGTCCCTGAATCGTCAGGCGCGCTGCCGCTTCACCCAGTTCCAAGGCAAGTGGCGCAGTCAAGTCAACATTTGCAAGTCCACGCACGCCATCTGTTCCGAACAACCTGGCCATCGGGGTACCTCCCGCTCGAAAATTAATCCACCGCTATTCTAGCTGCTCGCTCTTCACTCAATCGATTGACCAGCAAACAACATTGCAGGAAATCGGGCAGAGAACTAGGCATTCTGGAAATAAAAGGTGTGGCCCCAATCTTCCGATTGGGGCCACACCTTGAAGTAAAGGCGAAGATCAGCGCTTCGAGAACTGCGAAGCCTTGCGTGCCTTCTTGAGGCCTGCCTTCTTACGCTCAACAGCGCGGGCATCGCGGGTCAGGAAGCCAGCCTTCTTCAGTGCGGGACGGTTCGCGTCACGATCGATCTCGTTCAGTGCACGCGAAATGCCCAGGCGCAGCGCACCGGCCTGGCCGGAGATGCCGCCGCCATTGATACGAGCGATCACATCGAAGCGACCGTCGATATCAAGCAGGGTGAAGGGGGACTTCACGAGCTGCTGGTGCAGCTTGTTCGGGAAGTAATCTTCAAGAGTGCGTCCGTTAATGGTCCACTGGCCGTTGCCGGGAACCAGGCGAACACGGGCAACGGCTTCCTTACGGCGGCCAAGGCCCGCGCCGGGCGCGGTGATGGACTGACCAGCACCAGCAGGCGCTGACTCAGTCTCTGTGGTGTAGGAGCTGGGGACAACTTCCTCATCCAGCTCAAGAATCTCGGTGGTCTCAGCCACAGTTCTCCTCAGTGCAGTTCGTTGGGCTCAGAAGCGCGACGCGCTCACTGGGCGACCTGGGTGATTTCGTAGGGAATCGGCTGCTGGCCGATGTGCGGGTGCTCAGCTCCGGCGTAAACGTGCAGCTTCTTAAACTGCGCGCGGCCGAGGCTGGTGTGAGGAAGCATGCCGCGGACTGCCTTCTCGACTGCGCGTTCAGGACGCTCAGCCATGAGATCGCGATAGCGTGTTGCGCTCAGACCACCGGGGCGACCGGAGTGGCGGTAGGCCATCTTCTGGTCAAGCTTCTTACCGGTGAGGGCAACCTTGTCCGCATTAATGATGATGACGTAATCGCCCATATCGAGGTGAGGGGCAAACGTCGGCTTGTGCTTCCCACGAAGGATAGCGGCAACTTGAGCCGCCAGGCGACCGAGGACGACGTCAGTGGCGTCGATGACGTACCACTGCTTGTCGGCATCCGCCGGCTTAGGTGAATAGGTGCGCACGGGCGTAACCTTCAATTCTTTCTGTCATGGGGCCTAGCATCGAGTGTTCGACGCACCGGCCCGCTATGAAACGGTTCCGCGAGGCATCAGCCGAATTTCTTCTCCGGCGAGTGGGAAGGCACCAGAGGTCCAGCTGACACACAGCACCTGTTAGTTTATGCGCCAAAAGGCAGCGGGGTCAAAGCGCAGACCAGAGTGTGGCTTATTCCTCATATCGTTTCTGAATCAACCAGCGCAGCAATTGCCACCCATGGCCCATTCTTCAGGGCTCCCATCAAAGGCAAAGCCACGCATACGGCGTGCCCGGTGAACCTGATCGCTCCACTCGGCCTCGTCGGGATAACTCACGGATTCCAGGGTCAGCCCATGCGCGGGGGCAATCGGCGCCGCCTCTTGGCGCGAGGCCTTCTCAAGCAGCTGCGCGGGCCAGCTTTCCTCACGCGCTCCCCTACCCACCTCGATTAAAGCGCCGACGAGGGAACGAACCATGGAATGGCAGAAGGCATCAGCGCGCACATGACACTCGAGGACCCCGGTCCCCCCGGCCTCGGGAACAATGCGCAACTCACGCAGTTCGCGGATTGTCGTTGCTCCCTCGCGCGGGCGGCAGAAGGCAAGGAATTCATGCTCACCCAGCAGAGGCTGGGCCGCGCGGTTCATCGCCTCGATGTCGAGGGGCTGGGCAACCTCGTACACATCCCAACGTCGCGCCAAGGGCAGTTGCCCCTCGGGGACGAGGCGATAGGTATAGGAACGCTCAAGCGCTGCGAAACGCGCGTCAAAGTCTGCGGATACCACGCTTACTTCCGAGAGACGGGCATCAGCAGTCCCCCGGGGCACTTTGATACCGGTCGTGGCCATGTGCTCGATATATTCACGACCAAGAAGTGAGTTCACGCGTCGCAACAGTGCGCGGCAGCACGCCTGGTTAAGTTCTTCTTCGTCTTCGGGACGGTCGGATTCGCGTATCAAAGACTGGAAGGCGTCAGAAGCGCAATCAAAATGGGCGACTTGATGACGTGCATGCACCCCGGCATCAGTTCGTCCAGCGACAGTCAAGATCACAGGACGGCGCAAAATTGTCGAAAGCGCCTGGGTGAGAACCCCCTGAACAGTGCGAAGGCCATCTTGCGCGGCCCAGCCATGGAAGAAAGTGCCGTCGTAGGCAAGATCCAGACGGATTCGTAGCTGGGAATTACTTAGAGCTCCCACGAGCGCACTCCTCCGATAATGCCGGCATCGTTGGGGACAATGATTACGTCCTCACCGAGACGGTCGCGGTAGGTTGGGACAATTCGTTTTGAGTTGCCACCGCCCAGATACAGACGATCCCACATGTACATGGGACGCAGACCATCCACGACTCGGCGAACGCGGCGAGACCAATGGACGTCACCCAGGCGAAGGCGCTCATGCTCGCCGATATAGTCATCGTAGGTAAGGCCCCAACGAATCGGCCCCTGTGAGACCTCGACGTGTGGGGCAAGCTGCCCACCATCGAAGACCGCGTTTCCAAGCCCCGTGCCCAGCGTGATGATCATTTCTAGACCGCGTCCGGTGATCACGCCGGCTCCGGCAACTTCGGCATCATTGAGAACCTTGGTCGGAATGCCAAGAGCGCTCTCAACCGCCTGCCCCATATCAAAGTGATCCCACTTCTCAACGAGATCGGGAAGAACGCGCGAGCGCGGCCCATCCTTCGTGATGTAATGCGGGGTTGCAATAACCACCCCATGACGAATCATTCCCGGCATCCCAACGGTCACGCGATGAGCTTCTGGAAGCTGAGCGGCAAGGTTGATGATCGTCTGAACCAACAGTTCAGGAGGAAGCGGGTAGGGAGTGGGAGTTCGTTTAGGCGGAGCAACCATTGTTCCCTGGCCATCAAGGACGGAAGCTTTAATTCCGCCACCGCCGCAATCCACTGCCAGTGTCATCTCGCGAGTCATAGTTACAGGCTACAGCCACCTGCGGCTTTCATCCTGAAAAGACAAGAAATATGAAGGCTCGGATCGGCACGACAAAGGGGCCGGTACCACAAGCGGTACCGGCCCCTATAAAGTCGCTTACGCGAAAGAGATCACTTCTCTTCTTCGACCTGCTCAGCGGCGTCAGCCTCTTCGCCGGCCTCGGCTGCAATTTCTTCAGCCTCGTTAGCCATGGCAAGATCGCCCTCTTCGCGAGCCTCTTCGGCGCGCTCGGAAGCGGCCTCTGCAGCTTCCTCAGCCTCTGCTGCAACCTCGGCTGCAGCGGCCTTTTCGGCGGTCTTCTCAGCAGACTTCACGACTGCCTTCTTCTCGACGGCCTCCATGCAGAACTCAATCTGCATCAGAGGAGCATTGTCGCCCTTGCGGTTACCCACGCGGGTGAGGCGGGTGTAGCCGCCCTGACGCTCGGGATCAAGCGCGGGAGCGATGACGTCGAACAGGGTGTACAGGGCGTTCTTGTCGGTGATGACGCGAGCCACGGTACGGCGAGCGTGCATGTCGCCACGCTTTGCCTTGGTCACAAGCTTCTCAACGAAGGGGCGCAGGGCCTTAGCCTTGGCCTCGGTCGTGGTGAGCGAGCGGTGTTCAATGAGCTGAGTCGCAAGGTTCTTGAGGATCAGCTTCTGGTGTGCCGGGCTTCCGCCCAGACGAGCACCCTTCTTGGGGGTGGGCATTTTGTCTCCTAGGAATTTATGCGTCCATCGGACGCAGCATGTCAGATGGACTGATCGTCGCTGAAGTGGATGGAACCGGATTCGCTGGCCTCACCGGAGGGCAGGACAGAATCCTTCAGGGTCATCCCAAGGGTTGCAAGAGCTTCCTTGATTTCTTCAATCGACTTCGTACCGAAGTTGCGAATGTCAAGCAGATCCGCCTCGGAGTGAGCCACGAGCTCGCCAACAGTGAGGATTCCGCGACGACGCAGTGCGTTGTAGGAACGCGACTGCAGGCCGAGGTTCTCAATGGGCAGCGCGAGGTCGGCAGCGAGGGTGGCATCCGTGGTCGAGGGACCGACTTCAATGCCTTCGGCTTCCTCGTTCAGTTCACGCATCAAACCAAAGAGCTCAACCAAGGTCTTGCCAGCAGAGGCAACGGCGTCACGCGGGGTGATTGCCGGCTTGGTCTCAACGTCGATGATCAGGCGATCGAAGTCGGTGCGCTGCTCAACACGAGTTGCCTCAACCTTGTAGGTCACCTTGACAACGGGAGAGTAGATCGAATCGATCGGGATGCGGGAAATTTCAGCCTGGGGATCCTTGTTCTGAGCAGCCGACACGTAGCCGCGGCCACGCTCGACGGTCAGCTCGATCTCAAGCTTGCCCTTGTCATTGAGGGTCGCCAGATGCAGATCGGGGTTGTGAATCTCGACGCCGGCCGGAGGGGTGATATCCCCTGCGACGACCTCTCCCGGGCCTGCCTTACGCAGGTACATGACAACAGGCTCGTCGTTCTCGGAAGAGAGAACGATCTGCTTGATGTTCAGGATGATCTCGGCAACGTCTTCCTTCACACCCTCAATCGTCCGGAACTCGTGAGGCACACCATCAATGCGGATGGAGGTCACGGCAGCGCCGGGGATCGACGAGAGCAGGGTTCGGCGCAGGGAGTTACCCAGCGTGTAGCCGAAACCGGGCTCGAGGGGCTCCAGGATGAAACGGGAGCGCAGTTCGCTGACCTTCTCTTCGGTCAGGATGGGTCGCTCTGCAATGAGCACGTCTTAGTCCTTTCTTCCCGGCGCCCGCCATATGACGCCGGATCGGGGTCCCGCATTGCGGGGAAAAGGTAAGGACGAGGCCACGTATTCTTGTGTGATCCCGCCCAGACGTGGGGGGTGGATTTCCGTGGGATCTCCACCCTCCGGGGCTCAGACGCGACGACGCTTCGGGGGACGAGCGCCGTTGAATGCCTGGGGCGTCACGTCCTGGATCGAGCCGACCTCCAGGCCAGCAGCCTGAAGCGAACGGATCGCGGTCTCACGGCCGGAGCCGGGACCCTTCACGAAGACGTCGACCTTCTTCATGCCGTGTTCCTGTGCGCGACGCGCGGCGGCCTCGGCAGCAAGCTGAGCAGCGAAGGGGGTCGACTTACGCGAACCCTTGAAGCCCACCTGGCCGGAGGAGGCCCAGGAGATCACCGCACCGGTAGGGTCGGTAATGGAAACGATAGTGTTGTTGAACGTCGACTTGATGTACGCGTGTCCGTGAGTGACGTTCTTTGAAATCCTGCGGCGCGGCTTGCGTCCCGCGCCGGAACGAGTGGTCTTTGCAGCCATGTGTTTCAGTTCCTTCGAAGTCGTGTGTTAAAAGTCCACGCTGGACTTAGCGGCCTTACTTGGCCTTCTTCTTACCTGCAACGGTGCGCTTGGGGCCCTTACGGGTACGCGCATTGGTCTTGGTGCGCTGACCGTGGACCGGCAGGCCACGACGGTGACGAAGTCCCTGGTAGGATCCGATCTCAATCTTGCGACGGATGTCTGCCTGGACCTCACGACGCAAATCGCCTTCCACCTTAAAGGTGTTCTCGATGTATTCGCGAAGCTTGACGAGGTCTTCCTCGGTGGCATCCTTCACGCGAAGATCGGGGCTCACGCCGGTGGCCTCGAGGGTCTCCTTGGCGCGGGTGCGTCCAACTCCATAAATGTACGTGAGCGCGATCTCCATACGCTTTTCGCGAGGGAGGTCGACGCCGGCAATACGTGCCATGTTTATGCTCCAAATTGTTCATCGGAGGTCGTCACCACTCCTCCCGGGTGAGCCACCCGGCCCCGGCCTCCGAACCGAGGGTCGCGCAAGCGCGTGTGGAATGATGCTGCCGGATTACTCCGGCGTTATCACAGCGAGGGTTCAGCCCTGGCGCTGCTTGTGCCTGGGGTTGTCACAGATGACCATGACGTTGCCGTGGCGACGAATCACCTTGCACTTGTCACAGATCTTCTTGACACTCGGCTTGACCTTCATGGTGTGTACCTCCGCTACCCGCAGGTAGCTTGTGTCGGTGTGTTCACTTGTAGCGGTAGACGATGCGGCCTCGGGAGAGGTCGTAGGGGCTTAGCTCGACGACCACTCGGTCCTCGGGCAGAATGCGGATGTAGTGCTGACGCATCTTGCCGGCAATGTGGCCAAGCACGATGTGTCCATTGCTCAATTCCACGCGGAACATCGCATTCGGCAAGGCTTCGATAACCGTGCCTTCGATTTCGATGACGCCGTCCTTCTTCGCCATATCCTCCGTCTATCCTCTACTACTTTTTCGGATTCGAACGGCCTGAGACCGTTCGGGATTGTCCCGGAAAGCAGGCATACTGCCCCCAAAGACACGTCCAAGGGTCGAGCCTACGCTATTTTGGCCCTTCTTGGAAAGCTGGATGCGGTGTCTATCGCCTCACGCTTAATTCCTGCGAGCCTGTCAACATAGACAGGCTCGAGAAGTTAGTCCAGCAGCACAGGAGTGACACCAAAGGGTGCAAGCCCCGCTACTCCCCCGTCAACTGCGCTCAAGATCGCAACGCCGTCATCCAAAACTGCAATGGTGTGCTCCCATTGAGCAGCATCTGAGCCATCAACGGTACGAACCGTCCAATCGTCATTCTCGGTGACATTCTCAATATCCCCGCTGGTCAGCATCGGCTCGACAGCCAGAACCATTCCAGGACGCAACTTGGGCATCAGACCACGCACGCGGTAGTTCAGAACTTCCGGATCCTGGTGCATCGCGGTGCCAATTCCGTGGCCGGTAAAGTCCTCGATAATCCCCGCTTCCCAACCCAGGTCCTCCGCGCGCTCGGCAACGACGCGCTCGACGGCCTCGCCAACTGCACTCACGCGCTTTCCGCGAGCCACCGAGGCGAGCGCCGCCCACAGCGCCTCACGTGTAACGAGGTCAAGCTCGCGCCTGCGCGCAACGCTCCCCTGCTTTGAAACTTCCCCTGCCGAGGCCGAACCGGGTTCCCCCGCCTCGCCTTGGGGAGCGGAAGGGAGAGCACTCCCCCAGCGCTTTCCTGCACCCGGGCCCTGGTGGCGACGAACCCATGAACGCGCGAACTCTTCATCAGAGGTGAATTCATCTCCGACGATCATCGAGAATGCCGCGTCCCCGTGCCACTGTTGACCACTGCGCTCAAGCCATGCACCGCAATCGAAGGTCACGATGTCACCGACTGCAAGCTTGCGCTTGCCGGGAATGCCGTGAACGATCACGTCATTGGGGGAAATGCACACTGTTGCGGGATAGCCGTAGTAATTGAGGAAGTTCGAGCGCGCACCGCAACGACGGATCGCATCTGCGCTGACCTCATCCAGCTCAGCGGTTGTTACGCCGGGACGAGCCGCTTCTCGCAGGCTTCGGTGAATTTCTGCAACAACCAGCCCGGCTTCTCGCATCCACTTGATCTGATCAAGAGTCTTGTATTCAATGTGGGACATTGTGATTCCTTTGGATGAAACTCCGGGGCGCGATGGCTTTCACCACCGCGCCCCGGTTCCGTATCAGCGCTGAGCAGCGCCAGGGTACGTGTTGCTTACTTATTGAGACCGTCGAGAAGGGCGAAAATACGCTCGCTCACTTCGTCGATCGAACCGCGTCCATCAACAACCTGAAGCAGATCTTGATCGGCGTAGTAGGTTGCCATGGGTTCGGTCAGTTCGTGGTAGATCTCTAGGCGGTGACGAATGACGGGCTCAGTGTCATCGGAGCGGTTCTGCTCGGTTGCACGCTTGAGCATGCGAGCCACGACCTCATCTTCGTCTACCTGAATCTCCAGGACGACATCCAAGCTCACGCCGAGTTCGGCAAGCATGTCACGCAGAACGTGCGCCTGCTCGAGAGTGCGGGGGTATCCGTCGAGGAGGAAACCGTTAGCGGTATCCGGTGCGGAAAGGCGCACCTTCACCATGGGGTTCGTTACCGAATCGGGAACGAACTCTCCACGTTCCATGTATTCCTTGGCCCGTTTACCCAATTCCGTGCCTTCAGACATATTGGCGCGGAAGATCTCTCCGGTGGAGATGGCGGGAATGTTCAGGCGCTCGGCGATACGCGCGGCCTGGGTACCCTTACCAGCTCCGGGAGGGCCGAGGAGAACGATAGCGGTCATCGCAAGAATCCTTCGTAGTGATGCTGTTGAAGCTGAGTGTTGATTTCCTTCACCGTCTGCAGGCCGACACCGATGATAATCAGAAGGGTCGTTCCGCCGAAGGGCATCTGTCCTTGGGAAATGTGCAACGGAATGATCGCCAACGAAGGAATGAGCGCGACGATGACCAGGTAGAGCGCACCGGCAGTCGTGATTCGGTTCATCACGTAGCGCAGGAACTCAGCCGTGGGACGGCCTGCGCGGTATCCGGGGATGAAGCCGCCGTAGCGCTTCATGTTATCCGCCACCTCATCGGGATCGAAGGTGATCGCGGTGTAGAAGAAGGTGAAGAAGAGTGTGAGCAGGGCGTAGCTGGTCAGGTAGGGCCATGCGTCCTGGTGGAAGTTCGCGCTAATCCACTGGACCCACTTGGAGTCTTGGCTGCCGAACTGTGCAAGCATCGGGGGGAATGCCAGAAGTGAGGAGGCAAAGATGACGGGGATAACGCCCGACATATTGATCTTCAGAGGAATGTAAGTCGTCGTACCGCCGTACTGACGGCGACCGATCATGCGCTTTGCGTACTGAACGGGAATTCGGCGTTGAGCCTGCTCCAGATAAACCACGACGATTGAGACGACAAGCATCAGGCCGACGATCGCGAAGACCGCTCCCCACTTACCGCTCTGGCCGATGGTCAGAAGCTGAGAAGGCATACGCGCGGTAATAGAGGTAAAGATCAACAGCGACATACCGTTACCGATACCGCGTTCGGTGATCAATTCGCCAAGCCACATGATGACACCGGTACCTGCGGTCATAACGATCATCATCAGCAGGAAGGTCCACACCGAATTCGAAGGGATGATCTTCTCAGAGCATCCTGCGAAGAGGTTTCCGGAACGAGCCAGCGAAATAATAGTCGTGGACTGAAGAATGCCCAAGAAAATGGTCAGATAACGCGTGTACTGCGTGAGCTTCGTCTGGCCGGTCTGCCCTTCTTTGTGCAGATCATCAAAACGAGGAATCACGACGCGCAGAAGCTGGATGATGATCGACGCGGTGATGTAGGGCATGATGCCCAGCGCGAAGATCGACAATTGGAGGAGCGCACCACCAGAAAAGAGATTCACCAAATCCAGCAGCGAAGCGTCACTCTGCTGAGCAAGACACTTGGTAACTGCCTGCGAATCAACGCCCGGAGTTGGGATGAAAGATCCCAGACGGAACATCGCCATGATGAATAGCGTGAATAGAAGTTTCCGTCGAAGATCTGGGGTACGGAATGCCTGCGCGAACGCACTGAGCAAGGCTTCCTCCTACGTAACGAAATAATTGCGACCATTTAGATCGCACGACTCTCAAAAGACTACCTGAAATGACAGGAATACTGTGAATCAAAAGTAGAGAACTTGAGAAACTGTGATATGGGTAAAGGCCCTCTCCCGCTTGGAGAGCCACTGAAATCGGGGGCTTCAGCGACTGGGGAAACGGCCTCGACGTGCAAGAAAGCGAAACGGGGGTAGCCCGGAAACCGAGCCACCCCCGTGGCAATCACCACTCAGCGGGTCTTGATAGAACCGCCGGCAGCAGTAATCTTCGCTTCTGCCGAAGCCGACCAGGAGTCGACCTCGATATCGAGCTTAACGGTGAGCTCACCGGTGCCGAGCACCTTCACTGCCCAACCGTCGCGCACTGCGGAACGTGCAACGAGATCCTCAACAGTCACCTTTCCACCTTCGGGGAAGAGCTCCTGCAGACGACCAACGTTGACGACCTGGTACTCAACGCGGAAGGGGTTCTTGAAGCCGCGCAGCTTGGGAAGGCGCATGTGGATGGGCATCTGACCACCCTCGAAGCCTGCGGGAACCTGGTAACGAGCCTTCGTGCCCTTGGTACCACGTCCAGCGGTCTTACCCTTTGAACCTTCACCGCGACCGACGCGGGTCTTCGCGGTCTTTGCACCAGCGGCGGGACGCAGGTGGTGCAGTCGAACGACGCGACCCTGCTCCTCACCGGTGTTCTTCGTGGAGTCCGCCATGGTCAGTCGACCTCCTCAACTGTAACCAGGTGACGAACGGTGTGGATGGCACCGCGAACGGTTTCTGCATCCTCACGAACGACGCTCTGGCCGATCTTGCGCAGCCCGAGGGTGCGCAGTGTGTCCTTCATGTTCTGCTTGGCGCCAATGCTGGACTTGACCTGCGTGATCTTCAGCTTTGCCATCACTCAGTCACCCCCGCAGCAGCCTTATCAGCTTCGCTTGCCTCAGCGGCAGCGCGCTTTTCAGCTTCGCCTTCTGCACGTGCACGGAGCATGGAAGCGGGAGCAACGCGCTCGAGCGGAAGACCGCGGCGAGCTGCGACTGCTTCAGGCTGTTCCAGAAGCTTCAGTGCAGCAACAGTTGCGTGAACAATGTTGATTGCGTTGTCAGAACCGAGCGACTTCGTCAGCACGTCGTGGACGCCTGCAGCCTCGAGGACTGCACGGACGGGGCCGCCGGCGATAACGCCGGTACCGGGGGCGGCGGGGCGAAGCAGAACTTCACCTGCCGCGTCGCGGCCCTGAACAACGTGGGTGATGGTGCGGCGGATCATCGGGACGCGGAAGAAGTTCTTCTTCGCTTCCTCAACACCCTTGGAAATAGCCTGGGGAACTTCCTTGGCCTTTCCGTAGCCGACACCGACGGTGCCTTCACCGTCACCAACGACAACCAGAGCGGTGAAGGAGAAACGACGTCCACCCTTCACAACCTTGGAAACGCGGTTGATGGTGACAACACGCTCGATGTACTGATCTTTACTTTCGCCCCGACGGGTGTCGCGGTTCTCGCGACCGGAGCGGCGGTCACGGCGTTCGCCGTCGCCAGAGCGCTCGGCGCCTTCCTGACCGTTCCTGCCTCGCTGCGATGCAGCCATCAGTTGATCTCTCTTTCCTCGAGGCTCAGTCACAGCTCAAGTCCGCCCTCACGGGCGGCTTCTGCGACTGCCGCAACGCGGCCGTGGTACTTATTGCCACCGCGGTCGAAGACCACAGCGGTGATGCCTGCGGCCTTTGCGCGCTCTGCAATGAGAGTGCCGACCTGGTAGGCCTTGTCCTTCTTCGTCCCTTCAGCGGCAACGAGTGCTGCTTCCTTGGTCGAAGCGGAGACCAGGGTGTGACCGATGGTATCGTCCACAACCTGTGCGACCATGTGGCGGTTCGAACGGGTGACAACCAAACGCGGACGCGAAGGGGTGCCCTGAACCTTCTTGCGCAGGCGCAGGTGACGACGCTTGCGAGCGACGAACTTGCCCTTGCCCTTGACTGTGTACGCCATCACTTACCAGCCTTTCCGACCTTGCGACGGATGGTCTCGCCCACGTAGTGGATACCCTTGCCCTTGTAGGGTTCAGGCTTCTTGAGCTTACGGATGCGAGCGGCGGTCTCTCCAACGAGCTGCTTGTCGATGCCCGACACGGTGAACTTCGTCTGAGATTCGACGGAGAACTCGATGCCTTCGGGCGCCGGAACGAACACGGTGTGCGAGAAGCCGAGGGAGAACTCGAGGTCCTTGCCCTTTGCAACGACGCGGTAACCGGTACCGGCAATTTCAAGCTGCTTCGAGAAGCCCTTCGTCACACCTTCGATCATGTTGGCGATCAGGGTGCGGGTCAGGCCGTGGAGCGAACGAGCAACACGATCATCGGAAGGACGGGTCACAACGACCTTGCCTTCATCGATGGCGGCGCTGATGGGTTCAGGCACAACGTGGCTCAGTGTTCCCTTGGGGCCCTTAACGGTAACGTCTGCACCATTGATGGTGACGTCGACGCCCGCGGGAATTTCGATCGGATTCTTACCAATACGCGACATTCTTCAGCCTCCTCATCACCAGATGTAGGCGAGGACTTCCCCACCCACACCCTTCTCGGCTGCCTGGCGGTCGGTGAGCAGGCCGGAAGACGTGGACAGAATTGCCACGCCGAGGCCGCCGCGGACCTTGGGCAGGTTGGTGGACTTGGCGTAGACGCGCAGACCGGGCTTGGAGACGCGCTGCAGACCCTCGATAGCGGCCTCGCGGTGCGAGCCGTACTTGAGAGTAAGAACCAGCGTCTGGCCGACCTTGGCATCCTCGACGTCGATGGAGGCGATGTAGCCTTCCTCGACGAGAATCTTCGCGATCGCGGCCTTGAGCTTCGAGTACGGCATAGAAACCGACTCGTGGCGCGCGTGGTTCGCGTTACGCAGACGCGTCAGCATGTCTGCGATCGGATCAGTCATTGTCATTTGGGGATTCTCCCCTTCCTCGTCGCGGTTTCTCCGGAAAACCGGGACCTACGACGTCAGTTTTACCAGCTGCTCTTGGTGACACCCGGGAGATCGCCACGAAGGGCGAGCTCACGCAGGCACACACGGCACAGTCCGAACTTGCGGTACACCGAGCGGGGACGACCGCAACGGTTGCACCGGGTGTAGCCACGCACGCCGAACTTGGGCTTACGCGCAGCCTTGATCTTCAGTGACGTCTTAGCCATGGTCAGTCCTCCTTAAACGGGAAGCCGAGGTGACGCAGAAGAGCACGGCCTTCTTCGTCGGTGGAGGCCGAGGTAACGACCGTGATGTCCATACCGCGAACGCGGTCGATGGAATCCTGATCGATCTCGTGGAACATGGACTGCTCCGTCAGGCCAAAGGTGTAGTTGCCGTGTCCATCGAACTGCTTCGAGGACAGACCGCGGAAGTCACGAATACGCGGGAGCGCAGTCGAGAGGAGGCGGTCCAGGAACTCCCACATGCGGTCGCCACGGAGGGTGACGTATGCGCCGATAACCTGGCCTTCGCGCAGCTTGAACTGTGCGATGGACTTCTTCGCCTTGCTCGTCTGAGGCTTCTGACCGGTGATGGCGGTGAGGTCGCGGATTGCGCCCTCAAGTGCCTTCGAGTCACGAGCAGCCTCGCCGACGCCCATGTTGACGACGATCTTGGTCAGACCGCCCACCTCCATGGGGTTTGCGTGCTTGAATTCAGCGCGCAGAGCATCGCGAATTTCGGAGTTGTACTTTTCCTTCAAACGCGGGGCCATAATCAGATCTCCTTGCCCTGCTCGATGCCGCGACGGGCTCCGCCACGGGTGACGCGAACGCGAACGGTGCGCGTACGGCCGTCACGCTCAACGGTGTCCTCACGGAAGCCAACGCGAACGCGCTGCTTCGTCTCAGGATCAACCAGAGCAACCTTCGACAGCGAGATCGGAGCCTCGACGGTGATGATGCCACCGGCCTGGCCCTGGGTCTGTCCCTGACGCACGTGGCGGGTCTTCAGGTTGATGCCCTCAACGAGGACCTTCTCCTGAGCGGGGAAGACGCGGATAACGCGACCCTGCTTGCCCTTGTCGCCGGGCTTGAGGGGCTCGAGGCCCTGCTCGGCACGGCGTGCGTTGCGCTTTGCGAGTTCCTTTTCGTCCGAGGTACGTCCGCGAACGACCTCGACCAAGTCACCTTTACGAATCTTCGCTGCCATCAGATCACCTCCGGTGCGAGAGAAACGATTCGCATGAACTTCTTTTCGCGCAGCTCGCGGCCCACGGGGCCGAAGATACGCGTACCGCGGGGTTCACCGTCATTCTTGAGAATGACTGCCGCGTTTTCATCGAAACGGATGTAGGAACCGTCGGGGCGACGGGTCTCCTTGCGCGTACGCACGACGACCGCCTTAACGACGTCCCCCTTCTTAACATTTCCGCCGGGGATTGCATCCTTGACGGTGGCGACGATAACGTCGCCGATTCCGGCATAACGCCGACCAGATCCGCCGAGAACACGGATGGTGAGGATTTCCTTGGCACCTGTGTTGTCGGCGACCTTCAGTCGCGACTCCTGCTGGATCATTTTCTACTGACTCCTGTCGTCGAGCCGGTTCTCTGCCCCGGAGTTACCTCCGGGGCCGAGCCTTGCCGAACGGATTTCGGTCTGTTAGGCGAAGGTCACTTCGCCTTTTCGAGAATCTCGACCACGCGCCACCGCTTGGTGGCGGAGAGCGGACGAGTCTCCATAATCAGGACGAGGTCGCCAACGGAGCACTCGTTGTGCTCGTCGTGAACCTTGACCTTCTTGCTCTTGCGCATAACCTTGCCGTAGAGGGCGTGCTTCACACGGTCCTCGATCTCGACGACAACGGTCTTGTCCATCTTGTCACTGGTGACGTAACCACGACGGACCTTGCGCTCGTTGCGCACAGTGGTTTCTGCCATGTTAGTCACTCCTCAGTGCCAGGTGCGGTGCGGTAGCCAAGCTCCCGTTCACGCGCGATGGTGTAAATGCGGGCAATATTGCGACGAACAGTCTTCATACGACCGTTGTCTTCAAGGGAGCCAACTGCCTGCGCGAAGCGGAGGTTGAAGAGCTCAGCCTTTGCCTTCTCAAGCTCCTTGGACAGCTGTGCATCGTCCATGGCGTCGAGATCGGCGGTGGTCAGACCCTTATCTGCCATCAGTTGTCACCACCCTCGCGGACCACGAAACGGGTCTTCATCGGAAGCTTGTGCTGGGCGCGGCGCATTGCCTCGCGAGCAAGGCTCTCGGGCACACCGGCCAGCTCGAACATGATGCGTCCCGGCTTAACGGGAGCAACCCACCACTCGACGGCACCCTTACCGGAACCCATACGGGTTTCGGCGGGCTTCTTGGTCAGCGGGCGGTCCGGGAAGATGTTGATCCACACCTTGCCACCACGCTTGACGTGACGGGTCATTGCGATACGAGCAGCTTCGATCTGACGGTTGGTGACGTAGGCACCCTCGAGTGCCTGAATCCCGTAATCGCCAAATGCGAGCTCCGTGCCGCCGGTAGCAAAACCGGTGCGGTGCGGGCGGTGCTGCTTGCGCCACTTAGTACGACGGGGAATGAGCATTGGGCTCAGGCCTCCGTTCCGGTCTCGGTAGCGGCAGGTGCTTCAGCCGGAGCTGCCTGCTGCTGAGTGTTCTCGTGCTGCTGCTGGCCACGCTGACCGCGACGGGGGTTGCGACGATCGCCGCGTCCACGTCCACCACGGTTGGCCTGCTCAGCCTGCTGGCGGGCAAACTCACGCTCGGTGATATCGCCCTTGTAGATCCACACCTTGACGCCGATGCGACCAAAGGTCGTACGGGCCTCGTGGAATCCAAAGTCGATGTTTGCACGCAGGGTCTGCAGCGGGACACGGCCTTCGCGGTAGAACTCGCTACGGCTCATTTCAGCGCCACCCAGACGGCCGGAGACCTGGACACGGATGCCCTTGGCTCCCGCACGCTGTGCGGACTGAATGCCCTTACGCATTGCGCGACGGAAAGAGACACGAGCAGCGAGCTGCTCAGCAATTCCCTGTGCAACGAGCTGTGCATCCAGATCGGGGTTCTTGACCTCGAGGATGTTCAGCTGAACCTGCTTGCCGGTGAGCTTTTCCAGGTTCTGACGAAGACGATCTGCTTCTGCTCCGCGGCGACCAATAACGATACCGGGGCGAGCGGTGTGCAGATCAACGCGAACGCGGTCACGCGTACGCTCGATATCGACCTTTGCAATACCTGCGCGCTCAAGGTTCTCAGTCAGGTTCTTGCGAATTGCGACGTCTTCTGCAACGTAGTCAGCGTAGCGCTGACCTGCAGTCGTCGAATCGGAGAACCAGCGAGACCGGTGATCAGTTGTGATTCCCAGGCGGAACCCGGTGGGGTTAACCTTCTGGCCCATTTACCGGTCTCCCTTCTTCTGATCTTCCTTAGTGCCAACCACAACGGTGATGTGGCTGGTGCGCTTAAGAATGCGTCCTGCACGGCCCTGAGCGCGGGGGCGGAAGCGCTTCATCGTGGGACCTTCATCAACGTAGGCTTCGAGGATCAAAAGATCCGCCTCATTGAAGGTCTCCTTAGCGGCTTCAGCCTTAACCTTCGCGTTAGCGACTGCGCTCAAGAGCACCTTGCGGACATCGGTGGCGACGGCCTGCGGGGCGAACCGCAGAATGTCGGCTGCCTCCAAAGCAGCCTTGCCGCGAACCTCGTTCACGACACGGCGTGCCTTCTGGGGCGTGACGCGGACAAAACGCGCCTGCGCCTTGGCTTCCATGAAATCCTGCCTTTTCTTCGTTACGCAAGGCCGGCTCAGCGCCGACGTCCCTTGCGATCGTCCTTGTCGTGGCTACGGAAAGTACGCGTGGGAGCGAACTCTCCGAGCTTGTGGCCCACCATCGACTCAGTGACGAAAACGGGCACGTGCTTACGACCGTCGTGCACGGCAATGGTCAGACCCAGGAAATCCGGGGTGATGACCGAACGGCGCGACCAAGTCTTGATAACGTTCTTAGAGCCGGATTCGACCGCGGCGTCAACCTTCTTCATGAGGTGATCGTCGACGAAGGGGCCCTTCTTCAAACTACGAGGCATTCCCAGCTCCTACTCAGCGATTCTTGCCGGTCTTGCGACGACGCACGATCATGCGGTCGCTGGCCTTGTTCGGACGACGGGTGCGTCCCTCGGGCTTGCCCCAAGGTGACACGGGGTGACGACCACCAGAGGTACGGCCTTCACCACCACCGTGCGGGTGGTCAACCGGGTTCATAACAACACCACGGACGTGCGGGCGCTTGCCCTTCCAGCGCATACGGCCGGCCTTGCCCCAGTTGATGTTGGACTGCTCGGCGTTGCCGACCTCACCAATGGTGGCGCGGCAGGTGATTTCGACGTTGCGAATTTCACCGGAGGGCATACGCAGCTGAGCGAAGCGGCCTTCCTTTGCGACGAGCTGAACCGAGGTTCCAGCAGAGCGTGCAATCTTTGCGCCGCCACCGGGGTAGAGCTCCACAGCGTGGACAACGGTACCCAGGGGGATGTTGCGCAGGGGCAGGTTGTTGCCGGGCTTGATATCGGCCGCGGGGCCGGACTCGACAAGATCGCCCTGATTGAGCTTGGCAGGTGCCAGGATGTAACGCTTCTCGCCGTCTGCGTAGTGCAGGAGGGCGATACGAGCGGTGCGGTTGGGGTCGTACTCGATGTGAGCGACCCGTGCGGGCACGCCATCCTTGTCGTGACGACGGAAGTCGATCACGCGGTAGGCGCGCTTGTGGCCGCCGCCACGGTGGCGAGCAGTCACACGGCCGTTGTTGTTACGGCCGCCAGTCTTGTGCAGCGGACGCACCAGCGACTTTTCGGGCTCGGAACGAGTGATCTCGACGAAGTCGGAGACGCTCGAACCACGACGACCCGGGGTCGTGGGCTTGTACTTGCGAATTCCCATGATTTTCCTCTAGTTCTCCGACGCTCAGGCCTGCTCGCCGAAGATGTCGATGGTGCCTTCACGCAGGGTCACGATGGCGCGCTTGACATCCTTGCGCGTACCGATTCCGTTGCGAGTGCGGTAAACCTTGCCCTTGCGGTTCTGCGTAGCCACGGAGGCAACCTTCACGCCGAAGATCGCTTCGACGGCCATCTTGATCTCGGTCTTGTTCGAACGAGGATCAACTTCGAAGGTGTACTTGCCCTGATCCATCAGGATCGAGGACTTCTCGGTGACAACCGGACGCAGAATGATATCGCGGGGGTTCTTAGCGGCTTCGATCGAGCTCACTTCGTTTCCTCCTTGGTGCCAAGGAATGCCTCGAGGGCGCCCTGGGTGAAGATGACATCTTCGTTGTCGAGGACGTCATAGGTGTTGAGCTGATCTGCCCACAGCACGTGAACCTCGCGAGCGTTGCGGAGCGACAGAGCTGAAAGCTCATCGCCGCGCTCGAGCACGACAAGTGCCGGACGGTCAGCAACGAGTGCGCGAACCGCGGCCAGTGCCTGCTTGGTCGAAGGCTTCTCACCTTCGAACAGAGCGGTCACGACGTGAATGCGACCATTGCGTGCACGGTCAGAGAGAGCCGAACGCAGAGCGCCGACCTTCATCTTCTTGGGGGTGCGCTGCGAGTAATCGCGGGGCTGAGGACCGTGGACAATGCCACCGCCAGTGAAGTGAGGCGCACGGATGGAGCCCTGACGAGCGTTACCGGTGCCCTTCTGGCGGAACGGCTTCTTACCGCCACCGGAAACCATGCCGCGCGTCTTGGTTGCGTGCGTGCCCTGACGGCCTGCAGCAAGCTGAGCGACGACGACCTGGTGCATCAGCGGGATGTTGGTCTCAACGTCAAAGACCTCTGCGGGGAGGTCGACGGTGCCGGCCTTCTTACCCTTCAGGTCAAGAACATCGATGGTACGGATTTCAGACATGATCACGCACCCTTCACAGCGGAGCGAACCAGCACGATGCCGTTCTTAGGTCCGGGAATCGCACCCGAAATCAGGAGCAGACCCTTTTCCACGTCAACGGCCTGAACGCGCAGGTTCTGGACGGTACGACGGACACCACCCATACGGCCAGCCATACGCTGACCCTTGAAGATGCGACCGGGGGTTGCGCAAGCACCGATCGAACCGGGCTTACGGTGGTTACGGTGAGAACCGTGAGATGCGGACACGCCAGCGAAACCGTGACGCTTCATAACACCGGCAAATCCCTTGCCCTTGGTGTTACCCGAAACATCGACGCTCTGTCCAGCTTCAAAGATCGAGGCATCCAGTTCCTGGCCGAGCTCGAAGCTATCGGCCTCGGAGGTGCGAACCTCAGCGAGATGGCGGCGGGGTGCAACCCCAGCCTTCGCGAAGTGAGCAGCCAGGGGCTTGGTCACCTTGCGTGCATCGATATCGCCGAAGCCAAGCTGAATGGCGGTGTATCCGTCGGTTTCCTCAGTACGGAGCTGAGTAACAACGTTGGTGCCAACCTGCACGACAGTCAGGGGCACGAGGCGGCCGTCGGCGTCCCACACCTGGGTCATACCGAGCTTGCGGCCGAGCAGCGCCTTAACAGGCGCAGCAGCGTGCTGCTTATTCTTTGTCATTGCAGATGTCCTCAGAGCTTGATCTCGATGTTGACGTCCGCGGGCAGATCGAGACGCATGAGCGAATCGACGGCCTTCGGAGTCGGGTCGATGATGTCGATGAGCCGCTTGTGCGTACGCATTTCAAACTGTTCGCGGCTGTCCTTGTACTTATGGGGCGACCGAATCACGACAAATACGTTCTTTTCGGTCGGCAGCGGCACCGGGCCCACGACAGTGGCACCTGCTCGCTGCACGGTGTCCACGATCTTGCGCGCGGAGCTGTCGATGACCTCGTGGTCATACGACTTGAGCCGGATGCGGATCTTTTGTCCCGCCATGCCGTCTTACCTCTTCTCGTACAGATTCGGCGCCGGTACCCGTATCCGGGCGTGTCGCTCTTAGCGAGAGCGCCCAGTGCGGACCGGCGTCTTGTCCAAAGATCTTGGGCATTTTGCCCGATTAAGCAGTGATTGCACTGCCTAACCGCCCCACCTCTAGCGGGGCAACCCTTCTATTTTGGCAGAAATACGCAGGCTTCCTCAAGCTCGAGGCCAAGGAAACCCATGTGAATCCACTGACATAGAAGACGTGCGCATGCATTGCTCCAATGGAGGTACGTTGCGCACCGGATATCTACACTACACCGCACTCGGGCGTGTCGCAAAGTCAGATCGGTCACCTTCAGGCGCACCACTCCCCCGCAGGCAAACAATAAATTCCCCACGGGCAGACAAGAAAAGAGCAGGTCCGTTCAAAAGAACGGACCTGCTCTACTGAAGATTCAGCGATCGCTAGGCGATCAACAAAGTCACTTCAGGATGTTGGTCACACGACCGGAACCAACGGTGCGGCCACCTTCGCGGATTGCGAAGCCGAGGCCGGGCTCCATGGCGATGGGCTGGATCAGCTGAACGGTGATCTCAGTGGTGTCGCCAGGCATGACCATGTCGGTGCCCTCGGGGAGGGTGATGACGCCGGTCACGTCGGTGGTACGGAAGTAGAACTGAGGACGGTAGTTGGAGAAGAACGGGTTGTGACGTCCGCCTTCTTCCTTCTTCAGGATGTAGACCTGGCCCTCGAACTCGGTGTGAGGCGTGATGGAGCCGGGAACGGCCACAACCTGGCCACGCTCGACCTCGTCGCGCTTGGTGCCACGGAGAAGCAGACCACAGTTCTCGCCTGCCCATGCTTCGTCCATCGACTTGTGGAACATTTCGATGCCGGTGACGGTGGTCTTCTGGGGCTCGCGGATACCGAGGATCTCAACTTCGGAGTTGATCGGCAGCTTGCCACGCTCGACACGACCGGTAACGACGGTGCCACGACCGGTGATCGTGAAGACGTCTTCGATCGGCATGAGGAAGGGCTTGTCCATGTCGCGCTCGGGGGTGGGGACGTAGTCGTCCACAGCGTCCATGAGCTCTTCGACCTTGGCGGTCCACTCGGGGTCACCCTCGAGGGCCTTCAGAGCCGAAACCTGGATGACGGGAGCGTTCTCGCCGTCGAAGCCCTGCGAGGACAGGAGGTCACGGACCTCTTCCTCAACGAGCTCCAGCATTTCTTCGTCATCAACCATGTCGGCCTTGTTCAGGGCGACGAGGATGGTGGGCACGCCGACCTGACGGGCGAGCAGAACGTGCTCGCGGGTCTGGGCCATGGGGCCGTCGGTGGCGGCGACAACGAGGATGGCGCCATCCATCTGTGCCGCACCGGTGATCATGTTCTTCACGTAGTCAGCGTGGCCGGGGGCGTCAACGTGTGCGTAGTGACGCTTCTCGGTCTGGTACTCAACGTGAGAGACGTTAATGGTAATACCGCGATCGCGCTCTTCAGGAGCGTTGTCGACCTGATCGAAGGGGGTGAACTCGTTCAGATCCGGGTACTTGTCGTGCAGAACCTTGGTGATTGCTGCAGTCAGCGTGGTCTTGCCGTGGTCAACGTGACCGATGGTACCGATGTTGACGTGCGGCTTGGTGCGCTCGAACTTGGCCTTCGCCACTTGTGTCCTCCTGGACTCGGGTAGAAATTCTCAGCCTATGGCTAGGTGTCAGCATAACACCCAATGGGGCATGAGACCTACAGGTTTATTGATTCTTGTCAGGTCGGTCACAGCTCAGGAACAATTTTGGCTGTTCCTGAGCCGCATCCAACCCTGTGGGACTCACTCGCCCCGAGACTTTCCGATGATCTCATCCGCGACGTTACGCGGGACCTCGGCGTAGCTATCGAACTGCATGGAGTACACCGCACGTCCCTGCGTCTTGGAACGCAGATCGCCGATGTAACCAAACATTTCGGACAGCGGAACCTGTGCGCGGACCACGCGCACACCGTGCTGCTCATCCATGGACTGGACTGCACCACGACGAGAGTTGAGGTCGCCGATGACGTCGCCCATGTACTCTTCGGGCGTACGGACCTCGACGGCCATGATCGGCTCGAGCAGAACCGGGGAAGCCTTCTTTGCGGCCTCGCGGAATGCCATCGAACCTGCGATCTTGAAGGCCATTTCCGAAGAGTCAACTTCGTGGTATGCACCATCAAGCAGGGTTGCCTTGACGTCGACCATCGGGTAACCGGCAAGAACACCATTTTGCATAGCGTCCTGGATACCAGCGTCGACCGAGGGGATGTATTCGCGAGGAACGCGTCCACCGGTGACCTTGTCCTCGAAGATGTACTCTTCTTCGGAGCCGGCCTCGATGGGCTCAAGCGCGATGATGACACGCGCGAACTGACCGGAACCACCGGTCTGCTTCTTGTGCGTGTACTCGTACTTTTCGACGTTCTTACGAATGGTTTCGCGGTAAGCAACCATGGGCTTACCAACGTTTGCCTCGACCTTGAATTCGCGACGCATACGGTCAACGATGATGTCGAGGTGAAGCTCGCCCATACCGCCAATAACGGTCTGGCCGGTTTCGGGATCGAGCTCGACCGTGAAGGTCGGGTCTTCTTCAGCCAGCTTCTGGATGGCGACGCCCATCTTCTCCTGGTCAGCCTTCGACTTGGGCTCAACGGCCACGTGGATCACGGGCTTGGGGAAGGTCATGGATTCAAGAACAACCGGCTTGTCGATCGCGCAGAGCGTATCGCCAGTGGTGGTGTCCTTGAGGCCGATGACGGCGTAGATGTGGCCTGCATGTGCCTCTTCGACCGGGTTTTCCTTGTTGGAGTGCATCTGGAAGATCTTGCCGATGCGTTCCTTCTTACCCTTGGTCGAGTTGAGGACCTGCGAACCAGCTTCCAGCTTGCCGGAGTAGACACGGATGAAGGTCAGCTTGCCGTAGAAGGGGTGAGCTGCAATCTTGAAGGCCAGCGCTGCGAAGGGTTCCTTCTCCGAGGCCTCGCGGACCTCGTTGCGCTCTTCTTCGTCGTGTCCGGGCTTGAAGCCGCGAACCGCGGGGATATCCAGCGGCGAGGGCAGGTAATCGATAACCGCATCGAGCACGGGCTGAATACCCATGTTGCGAAGTGCGGTACCGCAGAAGACGGGGAATGCACGACCGGAGATGGTCAGCGCACGAACGCCCTGCTTGATCTGCTCAACGGTCAGTTCGCCGTTCTCAAGGTAGGCCTCGGTCAGCTCGTCAGAGCCTTCCGCTGCAGCTTCCATGAGGGCCTCGCGGTACTCTTCTGCCTTCTCCTGGAGCTCTGCGGGGATCTCGCCACGAACGACGAGGGCGCCCAAGGTGGGCTGACCGTTCTCGTCCTTGGCGGGGTAACGCACGGACTCCATGGTGAGCAGGTCGACGGTTCCCTCGAAGTCATTCTCTGCGCCGATGGGCAGGTGCATGACGATCGGGGTTGCGTGAAGACGATCGCGAATGGTCTGAACCGAGAAGTAGAAGTCCGCACCCATCTTGTCCATCTTGTTGATGAAGCAGATACGGGGAACGTCGTACTTGTCAGCCTGACGCCACACGGTCTCAGACTGGGGCTCGACACCTTCCTTACCGTCGAACACGGCAACTGCACCGTCGAGGACGCGCAGCGAGCGCTCAACCTCAACCGTGAAGTCAACGTGACCGGGGGTGTCGATGATGTTGATTTGGTTACCGTTCCAGAAGGAGGTCACGGCTGCGGAGGTGATGGTAATACCACGCTCCTTTTCCTGCTCCATCCAGTCGGTGGTCGAGGCGCCATCGTGCGTCTCGCCAATCTTGTAGTTGATGCCCGTGTAGAACAGAATACGTTCGGTCACGGTGGTCTTGCCGGCATCGATGTGAGCCATGATGCCGATGTTGCGAACCTTATTGAGGTCAGTAAGCACCTCGTGTGCCACTACATCAGTCCTTCGTTTGAAGTGAGGGTGTTAAAACATCCTGCCCGCTCCGGATGGGGTCATCGCGAAGCGGGAGGGGTGATCACCAGCGGTAGTGAGCGAACGCGCGGTTCGACTCAGCCATCTTGTGCATGTCTTCACGACGCTTGACAGCGGCGCCAAGACCGTTGGAGGCATCGAGAATCTCGTTGGCGAGACGCTCGGTCATGGTCTTCTCACGACGCTGACGCGAGAAGTCCACGAGCCAACGCAGTGCGAGGGTGGTCGCACGTGCGGGGCGAACCTCAACCGGGACCTGGTAGGTCGCACCACCAACACGGCGGGAGCGAACTTCAAGGGCCGGGCGAATGTTGTCCAGTGCGCGCTTGAGCACGGAAACGGGTTCCTGCTCGGTGCGCTCACGAACCATTTCGAGTGCGCCGTAAACAATGCGCTCTGCAACGGTCTTCTTACCGTCGAGGAGCACGCGGTTCACGAGCTGGGTCACGATCTTTGAGCCGTATACCGGGTCGTCGACCAGGGGGCGCTTGGGAGCGGGGCCTTTACGAGGCATTACTTCTTCTCCTTCTTTGCGCCGTAACGGGAACGGGCCTGCTGGCGACCACGGACACCCTGGGTGTCGAGAGCGCCACGGACGATGCGGTAACGCACGCCGGGGAGGTCCTTCACACGACCGCCACGAACGAGGACGATCGAGTGTTCCTGCAGGTTGTGGCCTTCACCGGGAATGTACGCGGTGACCTCGATGCCAGACGAAAGGCGCACACGAGCGACCTTACGCAGAGCCGAGTTCGGCTTCTTAGGGGTTGTGGTGTACACACGGGTGCACACGCCGCGACGCTGGGGCGAGCCCTTAAGCGCGGGGGTCTTCACCTTCGCACGCTTGGAGCTGCGGCCCTTGCGGACGAGCTGCTGAATGGTAGGCACTGGTTCTCCAGTTCAATTCCGTCTACGGTTTAAGGATTTCCTTAAACCCATGTCTCAGTCTTCCGCGACTGTTTGAATCCCCCAGCGCGCACAGCGATCCGCCAGGGGCCGGTGTGCCATGATAACGAGGCCTAGCCGCGTCAGAGAATGACACCCGGAGCTCCGACGGAGGGAGCCCGCGCGTTCCACATTTGGCTCATGGTCGCCGCGATAAGATCGCGGAGAAGAACCGGTCGGGAACTGTCCACACATAACGTGGACATAGGAAACCCGTACAGTCACGGGTACCGCGTTCAAGGATAGTCAGCTATTCCCACTCCCGTCAAAGCCAGATTGTTCACATTATTTGTGGGACTGCCCACTTCTGTCTTAGCTCACACATTCCTGGTTTCGCTCCCCCATTCCTGTTTTAGCTCGCTCACCTGCGGCCTCAGAACAGCAATAGGACCGGAATCAGTGAGCTAAACCAGGAGATGGCGGAGTACAGAGTGAGAAGTGCGAAGGGCGGAGGACGACGCACCTCGGACGACAGAAGACAGACGAAGGTCTTAGCCGCCACGCAGAAACGGTAAAGGCCCGGTCTGCACAAGCAGACCGGGCCTTACGACCGTCAATCACGAAGCCATTCGATTACAACCGAAACAGCTTCGACAGGATTACTCCTTGAAGGTCGTACCGAAATCGATTGCACCAAGGACATCCAAGAAGTCCGCGGACACCTGGCCGTCCTCAAAGTCCGTGTACTCCTCGGAGTTGTTCGTGTAGCTGAAGTACGGGTTGTCAGCCATCTCCTTATTGACATCGCGCGGCAGGTCGAATCCCTCGCCACCGGAGCGGGCGATCGTCACGACCGCCGCATCACCGAAGGCTGTGGCGTTGGAGAGCAGGTCGTCAGAATACTTGTCCTGCGTGGGTTCAGGCAGCGACCAATCGGCCTTGAACATGCCGACCTCGGGGCGCTCAGCGCGGTAGGAGGTGTACAGGTTCGTCAGCTCATCGTTCGTGGTGAAGCCAGCGCTGTGGAGGCCGTCCAGGAAGGACGTCGTCGGATTGTTCTTCGACAGCGAGGGAGACGATGCTGGCGCCCGCATGCTTCGCGACCTACGTGGAAAGTCTCTCTCCCCGACAGCCTCGCTCCCTGGCCGAGGTCGGGCCCGCGGAGCTTATGCCGGGGCGCCACGGCGGTATCAGCCCCGTCACCGACGATGGCAATCACAGGGGATGCACGAGGGCCCGGCCCCCTCGCGGGGACCGGGCCCTGTGACGTTGTCGACCGGATCTCCGATCAGTGTGCGCGGCGCCTCGCCGCTACGAGGCCGACGCCGGCGACGCCTAGCAGGCCGACGAGCGCGATGGCAACTCCGGTGTTTGCGCCAGTGCTGGCAAGCTTGTTGCCTTCAGTGCTCTTGCCGCCCGTGGGCTGCACCTGCTCAGGAGTCGGCTGGGACTGCTCGGCAGTAGGCTGCGAATGCTCAGGAGTCGGCTGGGACTGCTCGGCAGTGGGCTGCGGCTGCTCAGGAGTCGGCTGGGACTGCTCGGGAGTCGGAAGCTCGGGGAAATCGCACGTCGAAGACTGCGAGGTATCGGACTCGACGATGGCTGCACCACTCGTCGTCGTCCCCGAGATCTTCACGAGCGGAGTAACCTCAGCGCTGCCTGCAATAAGGAACGAGAACTTCACCGACCCGTTGGCGGGAAGCTCCAGATTCTTGAAGGTCAGAACCTTACCCGCGACCGTCGGCTCGGGGGCGCCGCTGACCGACTGGGGAACGTAGGTGGCGTCGTCCGACAGGGTCGCAATGACCGTCTGAACCGACTTGACATCACGGTTCGGGTTCGTGATCGTCACGCCGATGGTGCGCGTCGCGGTGGAGTCGGCGCCCGGCTGGGCGACGGCGCACGTCGCGGAGGACAGCGCGACCTGGCCCTTCGGCGAGAAGGAGGTGACGAGAGAGTAGTCGGCCGTCGCATTCGGCTCGAGGGTACGAGTCCAGCTCAGAGCCATGCCGTTGTCCCGGTTGGAATCTGCTCGCTCGAGCTTGTTGGGCAGCGGCGCGCGATCCTTGAGCTTATCCCAGACCTCGTTATAGGAACTGTAGTAGTAGTTCGAACCGGCGGTCGTCGGGATGAACTGCTCAACTCGACCACGATCCGTATGCTGGCCGGTTTCCGGATCCTTCGCTCGGCAGATGACCGTCCCTGTGCTCTCGTCGTACTCACCGAAGCCGTAATCGTTGTCCTGGAGGAAGCAATCCGCCGCGTGGTAGAGAGTAAAATCCTGAGCTGCATCCGAGATGTTCTTCACCGACGAGGTCGTCGCGTAGAAGTCATTGCCCGTTGAGTAGGTGTCCGTCTGCGTGATCTCGAATCCACCGCCGCGAACGACAGTCGTGAGGACCCACGGATCGGCTTGAGTACCCGTTCCTGACTTCGTTTGCGAGACCGGCGTCCAGGCGATCGTCCCCATCTTCCTCGCAGCTGGCGAATGCAGCTCCTTCGGACCGAAGAGCTCGGATCCCACAGCGAGGAAGGTTCCACAGTCGGCTGGAGACTGATGAGGGGATCGACCGTTGTAGAACTCGTTGTACCTATCGCCCTGATAGTTGATCGAGCAGTTGAGCTTGTCGGAGATGGCGATCCGGACAAGCGGCCCTTCCGTATCCTCAATCGTGGGACCGGCGGCGAAAGCTGCCACCGAGTTGAGAACGAGGGTCGCGGAGCCGAGCGCTGCAATGACCAGTTTCTTGGACAGGCGCATGAGGAGACATCCTTAAGCGTTGATGGATAGTATGCGGCCAATCTAGCATCCGCGCGTCAGCTTTCCAAATGGTTGAACTCTTCAAGTTCGATCGTCGCCGCTAGTGCTTGATCTGCGCCGCCGTGAGACATCCCCGGCGCGCTCAGGGCAAACAAGCAGACACGACAAGGAACCCCGGCCTCGTCGCGCTTATGCGGAAGAGGCCGGGGAACTTCAGGAAACCGCTGAGGCGGTTACTCCTTGAAGGTCATACCGAAGTCGATCGCTCCAAGGGCATCCAGGAAGTCCGCGGACACCTGGCCATCTTGGAAATCGAGCTCGGAGTAGTTCGAGTTCGCCATTGCCTCGGGCGTGGGCTCAACCGTAACGTTGTTGTAACGCGACAGGCCGGTACCTGCCGGGATGAGCTTACCGAGAATGACGTTCTCCTTGAGGCCAAGAAGCTGATCCGACTTGCCGTTCATAGCGGCCTCGGTCAGAACCTTCGTGGTCTCCTGGAAGGACGCTGCGGACAACCAGGAGTCGGTTGCCAGCGAGGCCTTCGTGATGCCCATGAGCATCTGACGACCGGATGCAGGCTGGCCGCCTTCAGCAGCAACCTTACGGTTCTGCGCCAAGTAGGCCATACGGTCGACGAGTTCGCCGGGCATGAAGGAGGTGTCGCCGGGCTCCAGGATGGTGACCTTGCGGAGCATCTGGCGGACGATAACCTCGATGTGCTTGGAGTGGATACCAACGCCCTGATCGCGGTACACCTTCTGGACCTCGTCCACAAGCTGCTTCTGAGCCACGTTGCGGCCCATGATGCGCAGAACTTCCTTGGGATCCAGCTGGCCTTCGGTCAGTGCGGTACCGGCATCGATGTGCTGGCCCTCTTCAACCAGAAGCTTCTGGCGACGAGAAACCTCGACGACCGAATCTTCCTTACCGTCATCACGGATGATGACGATGCGACGTACCGAGGGATCTTCATCGTCAATGTGAACACGACCAGCGGCCTCGTTCATCTTGGCTTCGACCTTCGGGCTACGCGCTTCGAAGAGCTCCTGAACACGAGGCAGACCCTGGGTAATGTCAGCTGCCGAGGCCGCGCCACCGGTGTGGAAGGTACGCATCGTCAGCTGGGTACCGGGCTCGCCAATCGACTGGGCGGCGATAATACCAACGGCCTCGCCGATATCCACCTGCTTGCCGGTGGCCAGTGAACGACCGTAGCAGGTCGCACAGGTACCAACCTGAGACTCACAGGTCAGGACGGAACGGCAGACAACTTCCTCGACTCCGGCTGCAACCAGCTCAGCAAGCCGTGCATCACCGAGGTCATCGCCAGCGTGGGCGACGACAGTGCCATCTTCCGCAACCGCATCGCGGGCCAGAGTACGTGCGTAGGCAGTGGTTTCAATGGTGTCCACTGCTTCCCATTCACCCGCAGAGTTCTTCTGCGCGATCTTGATGCGCACGCCCTGACGGGTGCCACAGTCGGCCTCGCGAACGATCACGTCCTGCGAGACGTCGACGAGACGACGGGTCAGGTAACCAGACTCAGCGGTACGAAGTGCGGTATCAGCCAGACCCTTACGAGCGCCGTGGGTAGCGATGAAGTACTCGAGAACCGTCAGGCCCTCGCGGTAGTTCGCCTTAATGGGCTGCTCGATCAGCTTCTGCTTCGGGTCAGACACCAGACCACGCATACCAGCCAGCTGCTGAACCTGCGACCAGTTACCACGAGCACCGGATGAAACCATTCGGTACACGGTGTTACGTGCGGAGAAGTGATCGCGCATATCTTCTGCGACCTCTTCGGTGCACTTCAGCCACAGGTCAACCAGCTCTTCGTAGCGGGTTTCCTCGAGGATGATACCGGTCTCGAACTGATCCTGGATCTCAGCGGCCTTGGCCTCGTAACGGGCAAGGATTGCACGCTTGTTCGGCGATGCCTGAATGTCCGAGAAGGCAATGGTGATGCCCGACCAAGTCGACCAGTGGAAACCAGCGGACTTGAGTGCATCAAGGCAGTCAGCAACCAGAACATTCGGGTAACGCTCGGTCAGGGTGTTGACGATCTGGCCCAGCTGCTTCTTGCCGACAACTTCGTTAACGAAGGGGTAGTCGACAGGGAGCTGCTCGTTGAAGATCGCGCGGCCCAGCGAGGTTTCCAGAATGATGTCGTCGCCTTCACTCCAGCCCTCGGGTGCTTCCCAATCCAGCGGCGGAACAATACCCGCGAAGCGGATACGTGCGCGCTGGTTCAGGTGAAGATCACCGTTGTCGAAGGCCATGCGTGCTTCAGCAACCGTTGAGTAGACGGGGATGATTTCCTCGCCGTTCTCATCACGAGCGACCGGAAGCGACGGATCGGGATCCGAAGTCAGGTGGAACAGGCCGATGATCATGTCCTGCGAAGGCATGGCAACGGGGCGTCCATCAGAGGGCTTCAGAATGTTGTTGGTCGACAGCATGAGGATACGGGCCTCGGCCTGTGCCTCTGCGCCAAGGGGCAGGTGAACTGCCATCTGGTCACCATCGAAGTCAGCGTTGAAGGCGCCACAAGCCAGCGGGTGCAGCTGGATTGCCTTACCTTCAATGAGCTGGGGCTCGAAGGCCTGAATACCCAGGCGGTGCAGCGTAGGTGCACGGTTCAGCAGCACGGGGTGCTCGCGGATGACGTCGTCAAGGACGTCCCACACCTCGGGGCGCTGGCGTTCAACCTTGCGCTTTGCAGCCTTCACATTCTGGGCGAAGTTCTTCTCAACCAGGCGCTTCATGACGAAGGGCTTGAAGAGTTCCAGAGCCATCTGCTTGGGCAGACCACACTGGTGAAGCTTCAGCTGCGGGCCGACGACGATAACGGAACGACCCGAGTAGTCGACGCGCTTACCCAGAAGGTTCTGACGGAAACGACCCTGCTTACCCTTGAGCATGTCAGAGATCGACTTCAACGGACGGTTACCGGGGCCTGCAACGGGGCGGCCACGACGTCCGTTATCGAAGAGCGCGTCAACAGATTCCTGAAGCATGCGCTTCTCGTTGTTGACGATGATCTCAGGCGCGCCCAGCTCGAGCAGGCGCTTGAGTCGGGTGTTGCGGTTGATCACGCGACGGTACAGATCATTCAGGTCAGAGGTCGCGAAACGGCCACCATCAAGCTGAACCATGGGGCGCAGATCCGGCGGAATAACCGGAATCTTCGTCAGAACCATGGACTCGGGCTTGTTGCCGGTAGCTACGAATGCGTTGATAACCTTCAGACGCTTGATGGCGCGTGTCTTACGCGGGCCATTTTCGTTCTGGATGATTGCACGAAGCTGTTCAACTTCGCTTTCCAGATCGAAGGTCTGCAGACGCTTCTGGATGGCGGATGCGCCCATGTCACCCTTGAAGTAGGTGCCATAGCGGGCAACCATCGCACGGTAGAGGCGCTCGTCACCTTCGAGGTCACCGACCTTGAGGGACTTGAAGCGCTCCCACACCGTCTCCAGGCCTTCGATATCGCCCTCGTAACGACGACGGATCTTGGCCATATCGCGTTCACCGGCCTTGCGGCGGCGCTCGATCTCGGTTGCGGATGCATCGTTTGCTTCAAGTTCAGCAATCTCTGCTTCCAGGCGCTCTGCGAATTCGTTGATCGCAGCATCGCGCTGGTTTTCGAGGTGGGTCTTCTCGACCTCGAGCTCAGAACGCAGATCCATCAGATCCTCGTCACGGCCCTTTTCGTCAACCTCGGTGATCATGTAGGCAGCGAAGTAGATGACCTTTTCCAGATCCTTCGGAGCCAGATCCAGCACGTAGCCCAGTCGCGAGGGAACACCCTTGAAGTACCAGATGTGGGTGACGGGGGCGGCAAGGTCGATGTGACCCATACGCTCACGACGCACCTTGGAGCGCGTGACCTCAACACCACACTTTTCGCAGATGATGCCCTTGTAGCGCACGCGCTTGTACTTACCACACGCGCATTCCCAGTCGCGGGTGGGGCCGAAGATCTGCTCACCGAACAGACCGTCACGCTCGGGCTTGAGCGTACGGTAGTTGATGGTCTCCGGCTTCTTCACTTCACCGTGGCTCCACGAGGCGATATCGTCGCCCGTGGCCAGGGTGATCTTCAAACTGTCGAACGTCTTGGCGTCCAGCAAAGTCATTGCTCCTTATCAGATCGCATCGATGGTCGCCGCGGCGTTCGGACGCGCATCAAGAGTGATGCCCAGTTCCTCACGCGCATTGAAGTCGTCATCTTCTTCACGCAGGTCAATCACGTTGCCGGCTGCGTCGAGAGCTTCGACGTTCAGGCACAGCGAACGCATTTCCTGGATCAGAACACGGAAGGATTCGGGGATGCCGGGTTCGGGGATGTCCTCGCCCTTAACAATTGCCTCGTAAACCTTGACACGTCCGGTGGTGTCATCGGACTTGATGGTGAGCAGTTCCTGCAGTGCGTAGGCAGCGCCGTACGCCTCCAGGGCCCACACTTCCATTTCACCGAAGCGCTGGCCACCGAATTGAGCCTTACCACCCAGGGGCTGCTGCGTAATCATCGAGTACGGACCGGTCGAGCGAGCGTGAATCTTGTCGTCAACCAGGTGGTGCAGCTTGAGCATGTAGGCGTAGCCCACTGCGATCGGGTACGGGAAGGGTTCGCCGGAACGACCGTCGAAGAGACGCGCCTTGCCCTCGGCGTTGGTGAGAACGTCACCATCGCGGTTGGGGTTGACGTTGCGCAGCAGACCTGCGAGCTCTTCGGCCTCGAGGCCGTCGAAGACCGGGGTCGCGACGGGGGTCTCGGGGGCAACGGTAATGCCGTCCTTGGGCAGGTGCTTGGTCCACTCTTCGCCAGCCTTGACAGCTGCCGAGACGTCCCAACCCTGGTGGGCAAGCCAACCGAGGTGGAACTCAAGGACCTGACCGACGTTCATACGGCCGGGGACACCCAGCGGGTTGAGGATGATATCAACCGGGGTTCCGTCCTCGAGGAAGGGCATGTCTTCGACCGGGAGGATCTTGGAAACGACACCCTTGTTACCGTGACGGCCTGCCATCTTGTCACCAATGGTGATCTTGCGGCGCTGTGCGACATAGACGCGAACGGTCTGGCGCACGCCGGGGTTGAGATCATCTTCGTCGTCGTTGAATTCACGAACGCCAATGACGATGCCTTCTTCACCGTGGGGAACACGCAGCGAGGTATCGCGAACCTCGCGGGCCTTCTCACCGAAGATTGCACGCAGCAGGCGCTCTTCGGAGGTCAGCTCGGTTTCACCCTTCGGGGTGACCTTACCGACGAGGATGTCGCCAGCGGTGACCTCGGCGCCAATACGAATGATGCCGCGTTCGTCAAGATCAGCCAGCGACTCTTCCGAAACGTTCGGAATATCGCGGGTGATCTCTTCTTCACCGAGCTTGGTTTCGCGGGCGTCGACTTCATATTCTTCGATGTGAATCGAGGTCAGAACATCGTCTTCAACAACGCGACGGCTCAGGATGATGGCATCCTCGTAGTTGAGGCCTTCCCACGACATGTAAGCAACCAGCAGGTTCTTACCCAGTGCAACTTCACCGTTGTCGGTAGCGGGGCCGTCAGCGAGGACATCGCCGACCTCCACGCGCTGGCCTTCATCAACGATGACGCGCTGGTTGGTGCAGTTGCCGGGGTTCGAGCGCTCGAACTTTTCGAGGCGGTAGGTATCGCGTCCACCTTCGTCCGTGGTCACGACGACCAGGTCGGCGGAAACTTCGGTGACAACACCGGAGTGCTGAGCGATGACCATCTCACCGGAGTCATGTGCGGCACGCTGTTCCATACCGGTACCCACCAGCGGCGCTTCCGTGGTGAGCAAGGGAACAGCCTGACGCTGCATGTTCGCACCCATGAGGGCTCGGTTTGCATCGTCGTGCTCGAGGAAGGGAATGAACGCGGTTGCCACAGACACCATCTGGCGTGCGGAAACGTCCATGTAATCCACGCGATCACGGGCGATCAGCGTCGGATCCTCGCCTGCAACACGGCACAGAACCTGCTCATCAATGAAGTGGCCCTCATCATCGACAGGCGAAGAAGCCTGAGCGATGAAGTGTCCCTTTTCATCATCAGCGGTTAGATAGTTGACCTCATCGGTCACCTGTCCGTTGCGAACAATACGGTAGGGGGTCTCGATGAAACCGAAGGGGTTGATACGAGCAAAGGTTGCCAGCGAACCGATCAGACCAATGTTCGGGCCTTCAGGGGTTTCAATCGGGCACATACGTCCGTAGTGCGAGGGGTGAACGTCACGAACCTCCATGGAGGCGCGATCGCGAGACAGACCACCGGGGCCCAGTGCCGACAGACGGCGCTTGTGCGTCAGACCGGCCAGCGGGTTGTTCTGGTCCATGAACTGCGACAGCTGAGAGGTTCCGAAGAACTCCTTGATTGCCGCAACGACGGGACGAATGTTGATCAGGGATTGCGGAGTAATAGAGTCCGTTTCCTGAGTGGTCATACGTTCGCGGACGGTGCGCTCCATACGTGCAAGACCGGTGCGGACCTGAGCCTGGATCAGCTCACCCACAGCGCGAATACGACGGTTACCGAAGTGGTCGATGTCGTCGGACTCAACGCGGACCTCGACGGGCTCGCCGTGGCGGACGCCTGCGAAGGTCTTCTCACCTGCGTGCAGAGCAAGCAGGTACTTCACAGTTGCAACGATGTCGTTGATCGAGAGCACCAATTCAGAGGTGCCTTCGGGGGAATCAACCGCAAGCTTCTTGTTGATCTTGTAGCGGCCGACCTTTGCCAGGTCGTAGCGCTTGGGATCGAAGTAGAAGTTGTGCAGGAGCGCTTCAGCGGCCTCGACGTTTGCGGGCTCACCCGGGCGCAACTTGCGGTAGATATCGGTCAGTGCCTCTTCGCGGGTACGCGCGGTGTCCTTCTCAAGAGTCTCAAGAAGAATCGGGTACGCGGCGAACTGCTCGCGAATCTCACCTTCCGTCAGGCCAATTGCCTTCAGGAAGTGGGTTACCGACTGCTTACGCTTACGGTCGATACGCACGCCGACAGCGTCGCGCTTATCGATCTCGAACTCCAGCCATGCACCGCGGCTGGGGATGATCTTCGCGTTGAAGATTTCCTTGTCGGAACCGCGATCCGAGGTACGTTCAAAGTAGACACCGGGCGAACGAACCAGCTGAGAGACAACGACACGCTCGGTGCCGTTGATGATGAAGGTGCCACGGGGGGTCATGAGCGGGAAATCGCCCATGAACACGGTCTGGGACTTAATTTCACCCGTGTTGTAGTTCATGAACTCGGCGGTCACATACATGGGTGCCGAGTAGGTGTAATCCTTAGCTTTTGCTTCTTCGACCGAGTACTTCGGTCGCTCCAAGCGGTGATCACGGAACGACAGAGACATGGTGCGTGCCACGTCTTCAATCGGCGAGATCTCCTGGAAAATTTCTTCAAGGCCGGAAACATCCGGAACATCCACGCGTCCAGCAGCCTTTGCGGCATCCACGCGTGCTTTCCATGCATCGTTTCCCAGTAACCAGTCAAAGCTTTCGGTCTGCAGGCCGAGCAGGTTCGGTGCCTGCAGGGGCTCGCGGAGCTTAGCGAAAGAAATGCGGTTCTTGGGCTGGTTGGCAGTGTTGGTACTTGCAGCCAACGGGGGTCCTTCCCTGCGTTTTCATTGCGCGCACACGCCTTTTAGCCCATTAACTGACACCGTCCACATCCGCCCAGCGCCTATTACAGCGAATGGGTACGGGTCACCTCGGGCACAATAAAGCGCAAATACTCATAATAGGCACACGAATATAGGGGTGCAATGTACGGACGAGAATATGTCCAACCTCACGTTCAGCTGGCGCTCAGTCCAACTTCAGCCATTGAAGCTCTTCGCAGAACGTGGTCCGTGCCCCAAGTCGGGCTTGAACCGACGACCCACGGATTATGAGTCCGCTGCTCTGACCGACTGAGCTATTGGGGCTCTGAAAGTGTAACGCGAACTCTCACCTTCAGCGCAACACGAGCCTTGCTCAGCGGCTAATAAACGTTACTTCAGAACGACAACGACATCCGGGTCGCCGGTCTGCGTCTGCTGCACGCGGCTGATTCCAAGGACCTTCGCGACCTCTTCAGCAGTGGCCTTGAGGTTTGGATCCTCGTAGTAAACGGTCGTTACTTCGGTATCCCAACCGCGCGCGTTCGCTGCAGTGGCACCGTCAAAGCCCGCGGAGGAAAGCGCGGAAACCTTCTGCGCTGCCAGTCCCTGTGTTCCGGTTCCGTTCAGAACGGAAATCTTCGCGGAGTGACGCACGGGAATCGACGGCGAAGGAGAAGGAGTCTCACTGGTCGACGGGGCCGCAGAAGGAGTCTGAGTGGCCTCGGTAGTCGCAGAGGCGGCGGGGGCCTGGGTCGTTGCAGCGGTCGTGGAGACGCTTGTGGTCGGCTTCTGCTGAGCGCCGCCCGAAGTCAGGATGTGGCTGATCCCCCACGCGGCAGCGGGAACGATCACCAGCACTGCAAGGAAAGGCCATACGCTCTTCCATCGCGAGGGCTGCTGAAGGTGCATGCCCTGGGGCATGTCTTCGCCGGCGCGGTCAAATTCGTCCTTTGGATACTGTGAAGTCACGGCTTCAGAGTAGCGAAATACCCCCGCTCCCGCATAGTCCCTGCCCGCGTGCCTTAGATTTCCCTGAACGCCTCCCATTGTCGAGGCCGTACCTGGGCACGCCTGCGGTTACAGTAGGTGCGTGGAATCTTTGGATACGGTTATCGATCCCTCTTGGGCGCGGGCACTGGCACCGGTTGAGGGAAAAATCCATGAATTGGGAGCTCAGTTGCGTCGGGAGATCGAGGCCGGGCATGGCTATCTTCCCGCCGGTAGCGATGTCTTGAGAGCCTTTACCTATCCTCTTGACCAGGTGAAGGTGCTCATTGTCGGGCAGGACCCCTACCCCACTCCCGGACACGCAATTGGCCTGAGTTTCTCGGTCGCACCGGGGATTCCTTTCCCGGCCTCGCTGCGCAATATCTTCAAGGAGCTCACCACCGACGTTGGCATTCCCATGCCAACCAGCGGCGATCTGCGGCCATGGTCTCGACAGGGAGTATGCCTGCTTAACAGAGTACTGACGGTCAGGCCCGGACAAGCCGGTTCTCATCGAAAGATGGGATGGGAGGAAGTCACCTCCTGCGCAATTGATGCTTTGGTTAACCGCAGGGATACATCCGGGAACCCACTGCCTCTGGTCGCAATTTTGTGGGGGCGCGATGCACAATCTCTGCGCGAGCAATTGGGATCCACGCCAGTCATCGAGTCTGCGCACCCCTCTCCCCTGTCAGCGCGCCGCGGCTTCTTTGGCTCGCGCCCCTTCTCTCGCGCAAATACTCTGCTCGAGAAGCAGGGAGCAGCGCCGGTGGACTGGAGATTGCCGTAGGCCTCGTCGCTCGGGACACGTACAACAAACAGGGGTGCGCTCGCGCATAGTGACGCGAACGCACCCCAATATTTTGGCTGAGCGGCTGACTACTTCAGGAAATCAAAGCGCTGGGCCGAACTTCCATTGTCCTGATAGAGGTGAACCGTTGTTTCGTTCTGGCTACGCCCACCTTCAAGATCAAGGACCAACATGGGTGAGAGGGCCGAAACAAGAACTTTATGGCCGCCTCGCTCTTGGATGACCCACTTTTGAGCCGCGGAGGAGTTCGAGGGCTGTTGGTTTACCCGAGCCGGCCAATTCTTCGACGCCGCGAAGACATCCAAGACTTTCCCGGAAGCTACGTTGGTCAACGTCACGTAGCCCTTGTCATCGTGACTGACACGCCACTTCTGTGCTGCACTTCCGTTGGAGTAGTAAGACCACACGCGAGCTCCCGCGTCCCGAGATGCCCATTGGACCTCGACACGATTATTCGGGGCAACAACTGGACGGATCTGATACTCACCATCAGGAACTAAGTTGCGGTTCTCCTTCGCCCACTGGTCCAGGATCTCTTGGGGTCCTTGGACCGGGTTCAGACGCCACTGCTGAGAGGTTGTTCCATTGGCCAGGTAACCGTCAATGCCCATACCATTACGCGCTTGTCCCCAACGGAGATTGACAACCAGACCGGTCCCGACGTTGCGGAGCATATACGCCCCTCCCGTCACCGAGAAGATCGCCCACTTCTGGTTCAGATTCGACGTGTCCGTATCCCACAGTTGGAGCTCAGTACCAGGAATCGGAGTGCCATCAGTGGAATCCAAGGACTTATTCGACCAGGTATTCACCAATCGGTAGAAGCCATCAGATTCACGGCTAATTTTCCAGATCTGATTATCGGTCTTGCTTGAACCCCACAACTGAAGCCGAGCTCCGTTGTTCATCGCGAAGTCTTTCAGATCAATCCCCTTCGTGGGATCAACGACGCTTGCCAGCTCGTAGTAGCCCGGGGTGATATCTGCCTGACCCGCGGAGGAAACCTTGGGCTGCGTCGGAATGAATGAAAACTCCTGGGCATCAGAACCATTTGCATTCCACAAGCCGACATTCGCACCCGCTGAAGCATTGGCCGCCGCAACATCCAAAACGATTGCGGGATCCAAAGCGGAGACGATCTTCATTCGGCCCTGATTGCCCGAAGTAATGCGCCACTTCTGCGCACGCGTGCCATTCGAACTCCACTGATCAACATTTGTCCCAGGACGCGAGGAAGCCCATTGGGCATCAAGCACCTTGCCCGAGGCAACATTGGTGATGGTCGCAAGTCCCTGCGAATCATAAGAAACGCGCCACTTCTGGGCATCGCTTCGATTAGCGTCCCACAGCTGGACATTCGCACCATCATCGCGGCTAGCACCGGGGACATCCAGAACCAAGTGATCCGCGAGCGCTGACTTAATGAAGTACTCCCCCGGCTCTACCGAGGACTTTTCACCAATCGCATCTTGACTGCGGACCTTCTCGAAACGATCCCCCTGTTTCTTGTAGTAGACGATGACAGAATCAGTGGCATCCCACAGCGCGTGTGTATAACCTTCGCGCGCGGCGATCGCGTCAGAAAACTCCACCTGATAGCAGCTGTGTCCACCTGGACACAAGCGCTTCAGCTGGTCCCACGCCCGATCGATCGGGACAATCCAGAAGTCGAGGTCACGGTAGGGTGAATCGGCCTTCGCCATAGCTTCACCCTTGGTGTAGTTAAACACGCCCTTCGAGCGCCCAGGCTGGGTCGACTCAAAAGTTGATGACTGATAACCGGCAATATCAATTCCCGGGTTAAAGAACAGAATCAATTCCGCCGCAATGGAGGCATCGACATCATCCATTCCCAGGCGCTTAAGTTGTTCTTGCTTGGGAACTGACATTTCCGTGGGCGTCGCTGGGTGCCCCTTGTAGTAGTAGGCGTAGCGATCCCCGTAGTAGCTCTTCGTAAAGCGGGCATAGTCTTCGAAGCCCTGTTCATTGGGATGAATCGTTCCAAGAAGCAGAAGGACATCCTTCCCCTCACGTTCCGCGGCACTGAAGTACCCATCGTTGAAGTTATAGAGGGCCTTAAACTGCTCGGTCGCTTCCTTCGAGGGCTTGATATTCGCACTCAGTAGCTGAGAGATATTAACTCCGCGAACCTTTGGCGACTTTTGAACCTGGGTTGCAAAAGCGTTCCCATCTCCAGAAGTACTCAAGAGCTTCGGGCGAGCCAGCCACCAGTGTGCATTCGGCTCAGAATCAACCAGCGCCCACAAATAGTCAGCGGTGCTCCACTGCTCGGAGGCCTTCGCATCAACACGCCCATTGGCGTAGGCGTGTTCCTTCATTTCTTTCCACTCGCGAAGCAAACGCTCGTGCGTTCCTCGCGGGTTTGATCCCTGATAGAGATCGGCAAACTTCACGTAGGAATACGCCCCATCGGTCATGAGATTGATCGTGTATTGGTCTTGAGGGATCCGGTTCGCGTAGATGACCTTCTGGACCATATTGGGGAACATATCGACCGAGTAGAGGTGGAAATCAGAAGAAGGATCCAACTCACGCAAATCACGCACGTAATCGGCAAAGACATCGATGCGATCACGGAACTGCTGCGCGGCCTCGTCGAAACCGCCAGGCTGGAAGGCGTTCTCACGCTCAGTCAGGTAAGGAAGCGCATAAACTCCGCTCTCTGGAGCTGCTGGGCCGGGCAGTGCATTCCAGTCATAGGCATTGGGCCGCTCGAACATGGCAATGACAGGGCCGATTTGCCGAAGCGAATCCTTACCCCAAAGGTTCAGCGAAAACATCGCGACGGGAAGTGTCGCACTGACTGGAGCAAGCACGTAGCTATCCGCGGTCACACCAACTGTGCGCTTTGGGAATTTACGGACTACCGCTCCATTTTTCTCGGTCGAAAGTTCGACAGTGAACTTCCCGAAGTTCTTGAAGTCGAGAATGTAGTAGTCGTCAGTGAAGTCCTTCAATGAGATCCGCTGATCGATTTCGCGCATTACTTTCCCGCGGTAGCTCATTGTTGCGCGCAGGTGCACAGTATCCGCACTTTCGCGGAGTTCTTTGCCAGCTTCGCCCTCGGGGAGCTCAATGACGACATCCGTCGTATTGCGTTCATTGGTCAGGGTCATATCCGACGAGGCAGTCGCTCCGCGAGCCGCCCGATCCTGACCGCTGCGGGCGGAGGGTAGAGGAGAGGCCTCGCTGGTCGCCGGGGGCGCTTCTGTTCCGGTGGTCGCCGAGGCCTCGGGAGAGGGAGCGGGAGAAGCTGGCTCCGCTAGAGCGGGAGCTAAACCTGCTCCGCATACAAGCGCGCCGGTGAGCAAAGCGGTAAGAGACAGCTTTCGAATCGAGGCAGAACGCACTCGAGCGTGTTGATGATGCATGATCAAACCCATCCTTCGGGGGCACGGACGCTGGGAATACGTCCAAATAGAAGGGAAGAATTGGGTTGATTCTACCGATGAAAGAGAAGGTAAGTTGATCAATCAATCAATGTGTCGGAGATCATGACATGCACGGTCCGCGGCGATACGAGAAGGGCCGAGGGCTAGCTGCAGAGGCTACCGAAGAAACCGCGTTTCTTCTTCGCGGCGGCATACTCCTCTTCGGTATGGTCCTTATCGCACCACTGATCCGGGGGCACTTGTTCCCTCACCGAGTCGATGTGCTTGCCGCAGCCCTTCCAGGTGGTCTTTCCGCATACCTCACAGGTGGTGGGTCGACACATGATTGTCTCCTTCGTTGATCGGGCCTCGAATCCATCAACGGATCCGCTGCATGGTGTGATGAGGTTTTTCTAGGCGGGCTGATTGCTTTGTCGCATCAGCCTAGCCGGAGGAACAATTGCTCGAGTTCTTCGATCGAGATGCTCCCGGTTTTGACTAGAGATTCTTCCGCTTCGGGTGTCGGCGCATCATCGTTTTCGAGGATGGAATCCTCGATCGCGCACTGCGACATGATCGTCGCAACCGCGAGGTAGCTAGCGCGTTTCATCGCGGAGTTAACGGCCGCGAATTGAGTCAGCACGTCCCGACAGTTCGCATCTCCACTCTCGATGTGGTCGATGAGGCTGTCGAGCTGCCCGCGAGCACGCTTGAGGCGATTGACAACCTGCTTGCGCGTCGTCATGAGCGCCCCTCCCCCATGACGAGAACGGCCTCGGCCTTCTCTCCGAGCCATGCGCGCAGCGTCTGAATGCCGCCCGACAGCATGGTGACGTTAAAGCCCGCGTGGCGCACGATGCGGTAGCCAATCCAAGAGCGCACGCCCGCCGCGCACATGACAACGAAAGGCTGGTCTCCGACCTTCTCATCGACCCAAGAGCGGACTTCATCGAGGCGGTCGCGCAGCTGGGTGTGCGGAATGTTCAGGGAGTTCGGCATGTGCCCGGCCACGTATTCCCCCACCGTGCGTACGTCGAGGACTGGCATGTCCACGGTCAGGGCGTCCGGACCGGTGAGGACGAGCTCGCCGGTCAGCACGTTGTGCGCGACCATTCCGGTCTGGTTGACGGGGTCCTTGGCCTGGCCGTAGGGCGGGGCGTAGGCGAGGTCCAGGTCGATGAGATCCGTCGCCTTCAGGCCGGCCCGCATGGCGGTCGCAATGACGTCGATGCGGCGGTCCACACCGTCGGTGCCCACGGCTTGCGCGCCGAGAATCTGTCCGCCGGTGCCGACATGCATGAGGATGTGCACGGGCTTGGCGCCGGGGAAATAGCCCGCGTGCTGGTTAGCGTGCGTGTGCACCGTGAAATACTCCGCGCCCGAGGCATCGAGGGCCTGGCGGTTAGCGCCGGTCATGGCGGCGGTGAGGCTCCCAATCCGGACGATCACGGTGGCCTGGGGGCTCGGGATGGGGCGCGCAGTGGCCTCGCCTTGTTCGGCGTCGGCAATAGCGTCAGCGACGAGGCGCCCCCCGCGGTTCGCGGGTCCGGCCAGGGCGACGGGGCGGTCGTGGCCGCGACCCATCGTGCCGTCGCCGACCGCGTAGATGTCGTCCACGCTGGTACGCCCGTGCTCGTCGACGAGGATGTAGCCGCGCTTGGTCTCGATGCCCGCGGCCTCGGCGAAGGCAGTGTCGGGGCGCACTCCGGTCGACAGGACGATGACGTTGGTGCTCAGCACAGTTCCGTCGGAGAGTGTCACGCAGTCTTGATCGTCGCCGTGGGTGACGGACTGGGCGGCAACGCCTGCATGGACACACACGCCAAGAGCGCGCAGCTCCTGCGTGACCAGCGTGGCCATCTCGACTTCGAGGGGTGGCAGGACGTGCTCGGCACACTCGACAAGGTGGGTTTCGAAGCCTCGCTGTGCGAGCGCTTCGGTGGCCTCGATGCCGATGAACCCGGCGCTGAGGACAACGGCGTGCGTGCCCGAGGCCTCGCGCAGGGCGAGGGCATCGTCAACCGTGCGCAGCGTGTGCACGCGCGGGGAATCGAGGCCGTCGATTGGGGGCAGGCTCGCGAGGCCGCCCGGGGAGAGGATTAGGTAATCGTAGGTGAGCGCGTAGGCCTCAGCGGTCTCAGTGTCAGTGACCTGGAGGCTGTGCGCGCCGGGGTTGATCGCCGTGACCTCGGAGTTGATGCGCACGTCGAGGTTCAGCGCAGCCTTGAGAGATTGCGGGGTGTGGAGGAGGAGCCTGGCGGGGTCTTCGATCTCGCCGCCAACGTAGTACGGGAGCCCGCAGTTCGCGAATGACACGTATTTGCTGCGCTCCAACACGATGATCTCGGCACCCTCATCGCGTCTGCGCAGACGTGCCGCCGCACTCATACCACCCGCGACTCCTCCGACAACTACAACTCGCACGTGCCGCTCGCTTTCTGGCTCGGTGGAATGTCTTCTTTGCCTCCTCCAAGAATACCCCTGGGGGTATTGGGAAACAAGATTCCAACGCATACAGCAGACCCCACAACCTTCGAGAGGCTGCCGCACTCACATAGGCTCGCTAGAGCACGCTCCAAAGTCACGTCCCGCTTCTGACTCAATATTTTTGGGGCACAACGATGGCCGAATTCATTTTTTACTTAATTCTTTCGGAGACCTCACTGGTTCCACTCTGGTTTTGTGATGGATCGGAGTTACTGCTCGCCTTGTATATCCATATAATTCCGACGAGACTTTGTGCACTAAACACAACTACCGGAATAAGTGGAGAAATGACCTCGTGGTAGATTCCTTGAAGAATGAAGAGTAAACCTGAATCTGCATAAGCAACTGCTAAGCAAATGAGTGGGACTGAACCTGCTCGTTGAACCTGATACCAGGACGACTCCGACTCTGATGCTGCCTTCGTCCTGATTCCCGCCCACATATTCGGCGGCAATTTGTCATTTCGCATCGCTCGCGCTAGACCAGCCAAGCAGAATGCGGCAACAAACGTTAAGAGTCCTAGACCAAATGAGATGAGTCCATCCATCTCTCTCCTGTCAACTAGGCGCGCCTTTGCGTAATCTGGATCGACAATTGCAAATTTACCGCGCCAACGGAGCAATTGCTGCTTCGACAACCTAAATTTATGAGATTCAAAAACATTTCGAAAGCTTGAAAACACAGGGAAAAAGAGGAGTCGGTCTCCCGGATAAAAAAATGGAGCCACCTGTCGGACTCGAACCGACGACCGTCCGCTTACAAGGCGGGTGCTCTACCAACTGAGCTAAGGTGGCAACCCACATAGTGTGCCATGAGTGGGGCCGCAAAGACGAATTAAAAATCGCAATGTGGCTCACACGCCACCTTTAGGCACTCGAAACAAGCTGCGCATCAATACAAAAACGCTGCGCTCCAACAGCCCTTCCCCACAGCTACAAAGAAAGGGCGCGCACGTGACCATGTCACGCACGCGCCCCTAACACTTTAAGGTCCAAAGCGCGATCACCCTAAGGGATCACATTGCCCTTATTTCGAAGCGGACGCCGTTCCCGCGGCAGCAAGCTGCTGCTGAATTGCCGGGTAGATACCATCAACCTTGGTCACACCAAGCTTCGAGAAGTCCAGAGCGGTCTTGTCATTGATAACAAACTCGGGAGTACCCAAGGAATTGGGACTGCGACCCTCGTAGGTGGCATTTCCCCACGCCTGAGTGGTCTTGGTCAGGTATTCATCAACGCCATTCTCGGGGAATGAATTCACAACATCCTCGGGAATTCCAACCTGCGATGCAATGGTCTTGACCTGCTTGGCTGACTTCGACAAGTCCTGAACAACGGAACCGTTACCCGAGTTGTAGGCCTCGTTGAAGTAAGCGAGAAGCGCATTGTGGAACTTGCCCCAGGTCTGAGCATCGACCTTTTGCGCGGCGATCAAAGAAGCGGTGGTTGCGGCGTACTGATAGGGCGCCTTCACCGTATTCACCGGCTGATACTTGATATTGAATTTGCCATCGAGAGCATCTTGAGTGGCTTGCTCACCGAAGGCAACGTCATAGGCTGCGCAGACGTGGCAGGAGTAATCAAAGTATTCCGTCAACGTCGGAAGGGATTCGTCAACCTTTCCAATACCCAGGTGAGAAACCACAATCGGTCCGCCGTCCCCGTAGGAACCGATGGTAGCGGTCGCAGCTTGACTGACCTGAGCCTTCTTGTGGTTCGACTGAATGATCACCGCAGCGATCGCACCAATGATCACAACAAGAATCAGTGCGACCAGTCCAATGATGATGTTTCGGGTTCGGCGATCCGCACGCGCCTGTTGCTCACGCAGCTGCTGAGCTTTCTCACGCACTTCCTGCGAGCGAGACGGCTTTGCCATTATCTGGACCTTTCTGTTGATGTGCATCCAAGCCTAGCGAGCATTACCCACCGACGCACAATACCAACGCTGATGCAAGGCGTTTCATTCCACAAGGTCGCTGATGCAAGCCTCCACCGCGGACGATCTACGACCCCTCAGTCAGAAATTCCCCGCGAGAATAACCGCGATAGCAAGCACACCAATCAGCCCAAGAATGACCTGTATCCATACTCGCGGCGCACAGACCTTTACCGCCACACTCAGGCCAGTACGAAGCGGACGCCCCGTTGGCATCACCCACATTCCCCACAGGGAAATCGTTGTCAGCACCCACGTCAGCAAAACCCAAGATGGATTCATCGCTAGCCAAGAATCAGAGTGAATGGGCGTCTGCCCCGTCACGACCAGAGGGAACCACGAAATGCCGGGATTGCCCAACCTGGTTGCAAAAAAGCCCGAATAAATTGACCAGCCGATCTCCGCGTAGAAATCGCGTGAGAAGAGAACCCACTGCCCCCAAGCCAATGCTGTCCCCGGGAAAAGACCGATGGCCGTCGACAGTATCGCTCCAAGTCCCGTAAAGGGAAGCATTCCAAGTGTTGCCCAGTTGTCACTGGAACGAACCTCTTGATTGCGGATCCGGCGGTTTTCGCGCCATCTGTATGCACCGCCCAGCACCGCGAAAATAGCCGTAATCACGCCGACAAAGATGAGCCCGCCGATCCCCATATATATAGGTGCAAGAGCAAGCGCAGCCAGCGCAATAAGTCCGATGAAATTCGCTGTTTTCAGGTGCTGCCACTCGTAATGACGTTGTTCCGTCACGAACTCGACATTCGGGGGGATTGCCGCCTGACGGTATCCATCCTCTGCGGGAAGATAGCTAGTTCCCATTGACGAGGCCGTTGGCGCAACGGGCGGCAAATAAGCAGTTTCCCCTCCCACATTTCTGCCTTCCCAGCCCCGAGAGTCGGCAGTGGTCTGGGGATAAACCTGCGTGGCCTCGAGATCAACATAGGAGGGATCTTCAGCAAAACCGCTCTCCATTACGCGAGTTGCATCCGCGTCTGCGGGCTCAAGGACCGAAGTACGCTCACTCTCAGAGGCAAAGCGCTCTTCACCTTCGTTTTGTTCGCTCAGGCCAGCAACCACAGTGGGAGCCTGCGAGGAGGTTGCAGGTGCAAGAAGACGGGCCCAATTAAGACCTTCCCACGCCATAGAGCCGCCATAAACCGCCATGTCGCTGAGGCGGAACCTGCCCCACTGCGCCAGCTCTCGAACTACCTGATCCGGGCTTGGGCGCACATGAGGGTCGGGATGCAGAGCCATGCGCATGAGCGAGGCAACTCGCGGATCAAGTCCTCGCGTATCGGGTTCGCCCCTAAGGACTCGGTCCAAAATCCCTTCTGTGGCGCCTTCCCCGTAGGGTGGACGACCGGTGAGCGCAGTCAGCAGAGTTGCCGTCCAGCCCCACCAGTCTGTAGCCGCCGAGGCCCGCCCTCCCCTGAGCAATTCGGGTGCGGTATAGCCCGCGGTACCGGAAACGAGGCCGGTTTGGGTCAGCCGGGCCTCGTCCTGTCCCATCGCGATACCGAAGTCAATGAGCACGGGGCCACGAGGCGAACAGATGACATTGGAGGCTTTGACGTCGCGATGAATGATTCGGCGCGCATGAACATCTTCAAGCGTTTGAGCAAGAGCGCCACCGATTGCGGCAACACCACCGATGTTCAGTGCTCCTCTGGAAAGAAGTTCAGACAGTGTCGGACCGGGAATGTATTCACTGACGACGAAGGGCTGGGTGGCATCGATCTCAATATCTAAGATATGCGCAACCCCTCCACCGCGAATCGAGTTAACCGTCCGAGCCTCCCGTAGGAGACGCTCGCGATAGTCCTCATCGGCAGCCAAGGCTGGGTGAAGGATTTTTAACGCAACACGTTCTCCGGCCTCGTCACAGGCAAGCCACACGGTGGCAGCGCCTCCCGCGCCCAGGCGCTTGAGAAGGCGGTACCCACCAATCATGTCTTGCTCACGCATCACCCCAAGCCTAGCGAATGGTTGACGAATTTCAGGCCTCACGTGCACTGTCGACAACAAATGGGGCTGGAATTTGTACGACAAGCGGTGCTATGGTGGGCGAGTGCAAACTTCACATCTGATGTGGGGCAAGCGCGGCGGCAGTGAAGACGCTGTCGTCTGGTCTCTACAAAGGATCGTCCGGCACGTACCGCCGGTGGAGGTTCAATATGGCAACTGTAACTTTCGATAAGGCAACCCGAATCTACCCCGGGTCAGATAAGCCCGCTGTCGACCAGCTCGATCTTGAGATTCAGGATGGTGAATTCCTGGTTCTCGTCGGTCCTTCCGGTTGTGGCAAGTCCACGTCCCTGCGAATGCTCGCAGGTCTTGAAGACGTGAACTCCGGCCGTATCTTCATTGGCGATAAGGACGTCACCGACGTACAGCCGAAGAACCGCGACATCGCAATGGTCTTCCAGAACTACGCCCTCTACCCGCACATGACCGTTCGCGAGAACATGGGCTTCGCACTGAAGATCGCAGGCACCCCCAAGGATGAAATCAACAAGCGCGTTGAAGAAGCCGCACGCATCCTTGACCTGGAGCCCTATTTGGACCGCAAGCCCAAGGCTCTCTCCGGTGGTCAGCGTCAGCGTGTTGCTATGGGCCGCGCAATCGTCCGTAAGCCTCAGGTCTTCCTCATGGATGAGCCTCTGTCCAACTTGGACGCCAAGCTCCGTGTCCAGACTCGTACGCAGATCGCTTCGCTGCAGCGCGAACTCGGTGTCACTACGGTCTACGTGACCCACGACCAGACCGAGGCTCTGACGATGGGCGACCGCATCGCGGTTCTCGCAGGCGGTCTCCTCCAGCAGGTCGGCACCCCGCAGGAAATGTACGAACGCCCCGCCAACGAATTCGTCGCAGGCTTCATCGGCTCCCCCGCCATGAACCTCGGCAAGTTCAAGGTTGAAGGCAATGTCGCAAAGCTCGGCACCGCAGAGGTTCCGCTCTCCCAGGCAACGCTGGATGCCATGGTTCCCGAAGACGAAGGCATGATTACCATCGGCTTCCGTCCCGAGGGCCTTGAGGTCGTTTCTGCAGAAACTGAAAACACCATTCCGATCGAAGTTGAGTTCGTTGAGGAACTGGGTTCGGATGCCTACATCTACGGCCACCTGGCAGGTGCAGATTCCGGCCACGGTCTGGGTTCCGGCAGCGAAGGCAAGGGCGAGCAGCTCATCGTCCGCGTTCCTCCGCGCACCGCTCCCAAGCCTGGCGGCGTGATCCACACCCGCATCAAGGAAGGACAGCAGCACAACTTCTCTGCGTCCACCGGTGAGCGCCTGCCCGAGTGATCAAGAGTTTCTGATCATTCAAACAGCTCACACGGGGCCCGTAACCACACGGTTGCGGGCCCCGTGCCCTATCGTGCAATGAATGAGACAATAGAGCCATGCCCATTCCCTCAACGCTTGAGATCACGGCAGCAACGGTTGATCCGGCACTGCTTGATTTACCTTGGGATCTTCCCCTTGAAGACTGGCCTAAGGAAATCCTTGCCGCACTTCCCCGCGGCATTTCACGCCACGTCGTTCGCTTCGTCAATCTTTCCGACAGGGTGATCGCAGTTAAAGAGATCGGGGAAAGCGTCGCGTACAAAGAGTACGAACTCCTTCGCGACCTCTCACGATTGGGAGCTCCCTCGGTTATCCCCACGGCTGTTGTCAGCGGCCGGCGAGATGCTTTTGGCGAGGAACTCGCAGCTGTATTGGTGACCGAACACCTTCAGTTCTCTCTTCCCTACCGCGCGGTCTTCTCGCAGCACATGACGCCAGACACCGCGGGACGCTTAATTGATGCTTTGGCTGTCCTTCTTGTTCGCCTCCATCTTCTGGGCTTCTATTGGGGCGATGTTTCACTGTCGAACACCCTATTCAGGCGCGATGCCGGATCATTTTCTGCCTACCTCGTCGACGCAGAAACCGGTGAGATTCACCCTTCACTAACCGAAGGACAGCGCCTATACGACGTCGATCTAGCGCGCACCAACATCATCGGCGAACTCATGGACCTGCAGGCCGGTTCTTTCTTCCCCAGCGAAGAAGACCCCATCGAAGTTGGCGACCGCATTCGTTCACGCTACCTTGAGCTCTGGAATGAACTCACGGGCCCTGAAGTCATCGAAACCAACCAAAAATGGCGTGTTGCTCAACGTATCCGCCGTCTCAATGACCTGGGCTTCGAGGTCGGAGAACTTCAAATGTCCTCGGATCTTGATGGTACCCACATAATCATCACCCCGAAGGTCGTCGACGCCGGCCACCATCACCGAAAGCTCATGCGCTTGACCGGTATGGATGTCGGCGAAAATCAGGCGCAGCGAATGCTCAATGACATCGAGACCTACCGTGCAATGACCGGGAAGAACAAGACCCCACTGGAAATCGTTGCGCACGAGTGGATGAACGAAGTCTTCGAACCCGTCATCAGCGCTGTTCCCGCCGAACTTGCTGCAAAGCTTGAACCCGCACAGATCTTCCACGAATTCCTTGAACACCGCTGGTATTTGGCCGAAGAAGCCGGGCGCGATATCCCCCAAGATGAGGCGATTGAGTCCTACGTCAAGAGCATTCTTCCGACCAAGCGTGACGAAGCGATGCTGCTGGATCCTGCGCTGATGGCCCAACCTGACGAAGGCACGGCGGCCTCGGAGATGGAAACGCTCACTGAAGAAGAGGGTTTCAGCCGTGAAGAAGAGCGCGCGGGAATTGACGGAATGCACGGGAAAGCTGATGAGACCGAAGAGAGTCCGGGGCGCCCAAAGATGCAATTTGTCCCGGGGGTTGGATTGATTCCCGTCGATGATTACTTCTAGACCCGACTTAGACGGCTACCGGCACGTGTTGTGAAGACATGAAGGATACAACAATGAGCGAATTCCCAAAGATTATTGCCCATCGCGGCGCATCGACCCTAGCACCCGAGAATACGATCGCCGCCTTTGCGAAGGCCTCGGAAATTGGGGCCCGCTGGTGTGAGTGCGATGTGGGCGTCATGGCCGATGGGACGCTGCTGGTGATCCACGATGATACGGTCGACCGCACAACGAATTCTTCAGGTTCTTGGGATTCCTGGGGCTACGGGGAACTACGCCGACTTGATGCGGGTGCATGGTTTTCTCCGACCTACCGTTTCGAACGCATTCCTGAGCTGGCCGATGTGGTGTCTTTTGCGAATGCGACGCAGACATCCTTCAATATTGAGCTGAAGCCTCGAGCCGCGGGGAAGCGCCGCGATACATTGGTTGAAAACCTTGAGGTCGCACTGCAGTCCTTCAAAAATAAGAGTGGGCTACTGATTTCTTCCTTCGACCACGAGCTGCTCGGCGCAGTCCGTCAGGCGATGCCCGAGCTTCCACTGGCGTGGCTGTGTCGTCGCGACGAGGTCACTGCTGGCTCCTGGCGTCAGGCTGCCGATCTTGGGTGCAGCGCCATCCATCCCGCTTGGGAGGGGCTGACCGAGGTCGAGGTAAACGAGATGCTGAGCGCAGGATTTGAAGTGAATGCCTGGACCATCAATTCCCTTGAGGATGCGCGCACGGCCGCAAAATGGGGTGTCAGCGGGATCTTTACCGACCGCGTGCAAGATTTTCCCGCTGAGGCCCTGGCTCGCGCTTAAGAGTGCTGAATCACCCACGCCCACATGGCGATTGCCGCGGCGTGGCCCACGTTCATTGAGCGAGTCGAACCACGCTGTGTGATGTGGAGGATTTCGCCGCACTGAGCGCGCATTTCTTCGCTCAACCCACTGGATTCTTCCCCGAATACCAGACATGCCTGAGCGGGGAGCTGGCGACCTTCCAGCGGAATTGAACCCGGCACATTGTCAATGCCAACCAGCGACAATCCTCGTTCACGAACCGAATCAGCGAATTCCGTGACATCACTGTGGTGGACAACGTCTAAGTATCGGTCGGTGACCATTGCGCCACGCCGATTCCACCGCCGTCTTCCAACGATATGTACGCGGCTGACTCCCAGAGCATTCGCACTACGGACGATTGAGCCGATATTGAAGTCGTGTCCCAGATTTTCGATGGCAATCTCAAAGGGAAGTGCGTGAGCGGCGATATCGGCGATGATCGCCTCCATTTTCCAATAGCGGTAGCGGTCCTCGACATTGCGTCGATCGCCATCGGCAAGGAGCTGGGGATCGTAGACATCATCGCTCGGCCAGTTCTCGGGGCCGCCAGGCCAGGGGCCAACGCCCACTTCTGGCTGAGAGTTTGTGTCCATCATCGCCTTCTTCCTACCGAATGAACCCGCAAACAGATACATTAGATGCATGACGAATTCACTTTCCACCGCACTGTCGGATATGCCCCCAATTAGCGCATGGCTGTCAGATATGGACGGCGTTCTTGTAAAAGAGAATCGCGCTCTTCCCGGTGCTCAGGACTTCATCTCAGCGTTGGAAGAAAATGGGATCCCTTTCCTGGTTCTCACGAACAATTCGATCTTCACAAACCGTGACCTTTCTGCCCGGCTTGCGAACTCAGGCCTGAAGGTCCCCGAAGAACACATTTGGACCTCTGCCAATGCGACTGCTGCCTTCCTCTCCCAGCAGTCCCCCAACTCCACAGCGTATGTCATTGGCGAGGCCGGACTGACAACTGCCCTGCACACCGCGGGCTACGTCATGACCGACCAGGACCCCGAATACGTCGTTCTTGGAGAGACCCGCTTCTATGACTTTTACGCGCTCACCACGGCAATCCGTCTGATCGAACGCGGTGCAAAGTTCATTGCAACCAACCCGGATGTCTCGGGTCCTTCCGATGAAGGAACCCTACCCGCAGCAGGTTCGATTGCAGCAATGATCCAAGCAGCGACTGGCAAGGCTCCCTATTTCGTCGGTAAGCCAAACCCCGTCATGATTCGCGCCGGCCTCAACAAGATCGGTGCCCACTCCGAACAAGCTGCAATGGTTGGCGACCGCATGGATACGGATGTCCGCGCAGGTGTCGAGGCAGGCATGAGGACCTTCTTGGTGCTCTCGGGTTCAACGCACTCTGAAGACGTGGCGAACTTCCCCTACCGTCCCTTCCGTATCTACAACGGAATTGGCGACCTGATCCGTTACGTCCAGCCCGCATCCAACTGAATGGGAACAATGGTCACTCACGATCCTCAGCTCCTTGCCCTACGCAGCCTCACTGCACCGATACTGGACACCGAAGAACCACTTACACACCTCAATGAGATTTCCTTGAGCGCTCAAGGTGCGGCTGTTTGCGGTCACGTCCTCATTGATCTTCTCGAGGAAAATGACCTCGCAATCGGTGACTACGAAGTGGTGATTGCACCCGAAGGTGACGGCGCACTTGCTGCCGCGATGATTCACGCAGCGGGAGGGCGAGGGCTGGATCTGGATGCCGCACTTCTTCGTCCGACTCAGGCGACGGCCTCGGACGCATCTTTCACCGGCGCGCCCATCCACGGGCGTCCAGCGGTCCTTCTGGCGAACTCTTCTTTGGTGGACACCGGTGCGCTTCGCGAAGCTGTAGAAGCTGCAGGCGCCACGGTGGTCGGAATTGTTTCCCTTCTCCCCGACCCTTTGACGCGGGATTTCGCAGGCAAAGCCGGACTCGCCTACTGCGTGCCATCGCTTGCTGATTGATCACCAAAATGGTCATCACCACGTGATGTATGACATATAATTATGCGTACTCATTCCGTGAAGACAACGAGGTCTACCCATGGTACGCCGCAATCGCAGTACTGCATCTGTATCTATTAACCCGCGCTCGGCGCAGAACATGTCGACCCGACCAGCCGACTTTACTGCGACCAAGCAACGCCTGAGCCCCTTCAAGGTGTTTGGAGCCGTGGGCGCACTGATATCGATCATCACCTGTCTGCTCATCCAGCTTCCCGGCCTCGATGCCTCGGGAACCCGAATGTTTGGGATCTTCTTGGCGGCAATTCTCCTGTGGGTCACCGAGGCCGTCCCCCTTGCGGGCACCGCGGTCCTGGTGATTTTCCTCGAGGTCCTCTTCATCTCTGACCACGCTCTTTTGAGCATCCCCGAGAAAGCCCCCGCCTACACAAAGTTCTTCGGAGCTCTGGCCAACCCAGTCATCATCCTCTTCTTGGGCGGATTCATGGTTGCCGACGGAGCTGCGAAGTACAAGGTCGACCGTGCACTCTCCGCACTGCTGCTGAAACCATTCATTGGCAAGCCGCGCCTGACCGTCATGGGCGTCATGCTCATCACCGCAATCATGAGCATGTTCATGTCAAACACCGCAACGACTGCGACCATGTTCGCTGTCATGATGCCGGTCATCATGGCTCTTCCCGAAGGTAAAGCACGAACGGGCATCGCCTTATCGATCCCGGTTGCTGCGAATGTCGGTGGCATGGGAACACCTGTCGGCACTCCCCCTAACGCCATCGCCTTGGGTGCCCTTGAAAACGCGGGCATCAAGGTCACCTTCTTCCAATGGATGCTGGCAGCTGTCCCGCTCATGTTGGTTCTTCTGGCTTTGTCATGGGCATTCATCGCGTGGCGCTACATCCCTTCAAATGCAAAGTTCGACATTGACACCTCTGCGCGATTCGAGAAGTCAAAGAGTGCCATCATCTTCTATGCGGTCGCAGGCCTGACGATCCTGCTGTGGATGACCGAATCCCTGCACCATATCTCCTCCAATATCGTTGGTTTCCTTCCCGTCGTCATTCTGCTCATGACAAAGGTGATGAGCGGTGATGACCTGCGCGCATTGGATTGGCCTGTCCTGTGGCTAGTTGCCGGAGGCATCGCGCTTGGTTCGGGCGTCAGTGCGACTGGCTTGGACAAGTGGATGCTCGGTTCAATCAAGTGGGCCTCAATCCCCGGTGCACTGCTCATTCTGGTTCTGGCACTGGTCGGCTGGGTCACCTCAAACGTCATCTCGCACTCGGCCTCGGCGAACCTGCTGGTCCCCATGGGAATGGGCCTTGCAGCTACGGTATCTACGGGTGCCGCAGAGATCGCCATGGTCATTGCCCTCGGCTGCTCGCTGGGCATGTGCCTACCGATTTCGACCCCTCCGAATGCAATCGCCTACTCGACAGGAACCACCCCGACAAAGGAAATGGCCATTGTCGGTGTCATTGTCGGCGTCATCGGCATCATCCTCCTGTCCTTCGTCGCGCCTTTGACCTGGGGTGCGATCGGGGTGATGTAGGTGTCCTTTCCCCCAGCCGAGGCCTCTTCCGCGAGCGCACCTGGGCTTGCCCACGGGTGGACGCAAGGCCCTGCGCAAGGAGATGCTCAGGTTCTTGAACGAACCGATGTCCGCAGCGGTGGGCACCGGGCGGGCTATCACATTCACGTCCTAGTGGTTGGAGATAATTCCCGCCAAATTGCCGGTCCTCTCACGCGTGATCTCACGCAGTCTTTCCCAAACCTCTGCTTCGACCGAATCAAGGATCTCAATGATCTAGGCGTCTTCCTCGAGGACCTCGGGGACGATGACCACGTGGTCTTGGGAGTTGCAACCAGCGAGGTCCCCAACGTCGATGCCCTGATTGAATCCGCACGTGCGTCCTCGCTCATGGCGTCGACTCAGTGGATGCTGGTGACCGACCAGGAAATTCATACTGACCTTGCGGTATGTACAGAATCGGGGCACTTAGCCTCGGTCGTGCGCTCCCCGTGGACAGTCCCCTTGCTATCCGGCCAAGCGTATTCAAGCATGCGCCGCTACCTCGAGGAATGCGGATACTGCGGAGGAGAGATCCTCGCTCTCATCCAGGGTGCGCCTTCTTTCGCGGTTCAGGGACCAATCCTCGAAGGCCTCGACCTCAATGAAGCTCAGGTTGTCCGCTAACTACTTGAAGGCGTCGAGAGGGTCCTGGGGCCTCGGCCTCGGATCATTCTTCCACGGGGAACTCACCTGCTGACGCAGGGCCACAGAGTCGAAGCAGTTCACCTGGTCCTTGAGGGGACGGTTTCGCTCCACCGCGATTCACGCCACGGCGAGGTCCTCGCCCACCTTGCGACCTCGGGTCCGCTCATTGGTCTTATTTCGCTTGCACGAGGCGAGAGTGCCTTTTTCACCGCGCTGACGACAAGCGAAGCAACAGTGGTGCGTCTAACCACCGAACAGCTTCAGATCGCACTGACGGAAGATCCATCGATTTCAACGGTTTTAACCGCGTTGGCAATTCGTTCACTGACGCGACGCCTGATGCGCGCCGAGGACCTTCACGTCGAAAATGCGATGCTGGCTGAAGACTTGGAGCGCCAGAAAGAAGAACTGGCGGCTACCTTGGAAGACCTGCGCGCAACGCGCGCAAAGCTTGTTGAAGGTGCTCGTTTTGCCATGCTCGGCGAACTCAGCGCTGGGATCGCCCACGAGCTCAATAATCCGGTCACTGCCCTTTTGCGGGCGGCCGGGCATCTTCGCGAAGATACCGAGGATGTTGTCAGTTCACCCGAACCTGAGGCATGTCTCAACGCGCTCAACTCTGCGATGGACTTGCCGCCCCTTTCGACCGCTCGCGAAAGGGAACTGCAAAAGGAATTCTTGCCGATCCTTCACGATCGCAGTGTTATTCGGCAACTAATCCGCGCGGGCCTGAGCGACCGCGAACAGGCACAAAAACTTGCAGATGATCCCAAGCAACTGCTTGCCTTCCAGGCAGGAGCCCGATTGGGAAGCTCCCTACGATCGGTTTTAGCGTCGGGCGAGCGCATCATCGCACTCACGCAGTCCTTAAAAGGCTACGCGCGCCCCGATGCCGACGAACGTAAAGAGGTCGATGTTCGGCGCGGAATCGATGATGTGCTGCGATTAACCTCGCACCGGGTTCACGGGATCGATGTCGTCTGCGAATACGAGGACGTTGAGCCGGTCCTGGCCCACCCCAGCAAATTGCAGCAGGTCTGGACCAATCTCATTGTGAACGCGGCTGAAGCAATCGAGGACGAGGCCGCAGACCTCAAGGCGCGCGCAGAAGCCAGCCCGGCCTCGGGAATTCACCTTCCCGCGCGCGGTCACGATGAAGCGCGAATTACCATCCGGGTAGCGATGGATGGAGATCAGGTCGAAGTCCAGATCTGCGATAACGGTCCCGGTATTGCACCCGAGGTTTTGGACCGTATTATGGAACCACATTTCACAACAAAGGCTGGCCGCGTGCGCTTCGGCTTGGGAATGGGCATGTCCATCGTCCACTCGATCATCGCTGATTTGGATGGGCGACTACTCATTGACTCTCACCCGGGATCCACTACGATGCGGATCCTTATTCCAGCACACCATGTTCACGAGGAGGAATCATGACGCTGACCATTTTGTCCCTCGAAGACGAGGCCGAGGTTCGTCAGGCGCTAGAACGTGACCTTGAGGAATTTGACGGTCGCGTCCGTTTGGAATTGGCAGAAGACGCCTCCGATGCGTGGAGCGTTGTCGAGGAAATCGAGTCGGATGGGGATGAGCTTGCACTGGTGCTCTCCGATCATCGTCTACCGGGAAAGTCTGGTGTCGATTTCCTTGTTGAGCTCACTGCGGATCCAAGGTTTAGTTCGACTCGCACGGTTTTGGTCACTGGGCAGGCAGATCAAAGCGACACCATCAAGGCACTGAACCAGGCCGGTTTGGATTACTACATTGCCAAGCCTTGGGATCCACAAACGCTTCGAAACGTTGTCCGCGAGCAGCTGACGGACTATGTGCTTGAGACCGGAATCGACCCTCTTCCCTACATGCCCGTGCTCGATGGAGTTCGAATCATGGAGTCAATTCGGTAAGTAAAGGTCATGTGGGGTTCTTGAGGCTCAAGAACCCCACAGTTCCAGAGATTCCCAATTCATCGGCGCTCCCATCGATGAAATATCAATGTGCTGCATGCTTGGGAATTCAGCGAGAACTGAGGGCAATACTGTCTTATCTCCAATCTGGAATCGATCAAGAAAATATTGAGTGAGAGTCAGAAGATAAAACGCACGATTGTTAGGACCTGCGTTTCCAATGAACTCACTCGTTTCGGCAGCCTGTGGAAACGCGGGCTTAGACGGAAACACACGGTTAAAAAGTCTGTTGTGGTGTGCAGAGATATTCCTCATCACCCGAAGCGCATTGAGCCACGAATTCATTTCAGATGCCGAGATACCGACACCTGCCACAATCGCATCCTGAACACCGCGTGGGAGCATGGAGAATAATGTCTGTAACGCGCCCCAATCAAGCAGTTGAACAGCCACCCAAATCGGCAGCTCACCCCCACAACTCTGTCGGTAGTGCTTCGCAAAGTCTTCGTTCGAAGTAGATAGTTTCTTGTCGTACCGCGCCTTCCAGGAGTCATAGCGTGTCTGCTTGCTTCGCTTCTCTACATGTAGAGCTGTGGGCCCTAATTTTGTTACATCTAGGTGCATAGCTGGGTCAATCTTCCCAACTTCATTTCCAATCCAGCTTCGAAGCGCTATCTCAATACAAGCAAGCTGGGCAAATACCGCTGAACGTAGCTTCACATCAAAGGCATACAGTGACAATACGTCGGCGAATCGAGTGCCCTCAACAAAAGCTTGATCTCTGCCTATTACATCCGCCAGGCGCTTCCGGAACGGATACGAATATCCCGATAACCGGTAGTAGCCAATAGTCTCTAATGCGTGGGCAGCAAGCACTGAGTCCTCTATGAGCATTCCACGCGACTCCAGTAAAGCCAGTTGTTGGCTAATCGTTTTGAACGGTTTCATATTCATTGCACCTTTGCAGTGAAAAAGAAGACCGGCCCTGGACCCTTTCGGGCGGAACCGGTTCTGGTAACGTCAGTCTATTCCTGAGGTTTTCCTGAGTCAAGCAGGAAAACCTCAGGAATAGACGAGTATCACCCTCTTCTTCTGACGGCTAAAGCGGCGCCAGCACCCAGCACAATCGCCAGTGCTGCTGCAGGAATCCACCACCAGCGTGGGATTCTCGAGGCGGTCGATTCGCCGGCCTCATCATTGCTCAGCTGGGCTGCTTGAGCTGGAGAATCTAAATCGGCAGCGGAACTCTCACTGGCCGTCGGAGTGCTGCTTGGCTCTGCCGAAGCGGCCAATGGGGCAGCCCCGCCGCCACCGCTTACTCCCCCAAGAACGCGCCGGGAACCAGAAGAGTTGGAGCGCGAACCAAGCAAGCGTTCACCCGCACTGACTTGCCCCAGAGTATTGCTCGGTGGGGGCGTAGTCGTTTGAGTGGCTGGCTGAGCCGATGGGTTTTCCGAGGCCTTTGGATCTGCAGCCGAAGGACTCGCCGCGGGAGCGGGCGCAGATTCTGTCGAGGCGGGTGTCGGAGCAGTTGTTTGATCCGGCGTTGGCTCCGGCGCTACTGAGGGAGTATCCGCCGAGGGACTGGGCGTAGGAATCGGCTGCTCAGAGGGTTGTTCACTTGAAGGGGTGGGCGTAGGAACCGCGGCCTCGTGAACGGAAACGTTCCAGCTCATCGGAGCAGCGATCTCTTTATCTCCATCGAGTGCACGGATCTGCAGTCGATAGTGACCGGGCTTCGAGAACACCCAGTTTGCGTGCATATGAGTCGGCGAGTCAGTGTGAATGCGCGACTTTGCGGGGTTTGCCGAGTCGACCATGATATTCGCCGGACCTCCGAAAGTTCCTCCCTGGAAGAAGGCAACCCTTGAGTCCTTCGGAGATTCCACAACCTTCAGCTCATAATCGATTCCCTTGGGGAATTGAGAATAGTCGATACCTTCCGTGCTGACCCCAGGCCAGACAATGTCGGGATTTTGAGTTTCGGGAAGCACGTAGCTGGATTCGCCAATTGCGCCCAGAACGTCATAACTGGGATCGGATAGGCTCTGCGGACGGGTAAAGCGCGCGTTGACACCAACCTTCCACGTCACTGAGTCGATTGCACGCATCACTGAGGTCTTTTCTCCCGTCAAGGAATCATCCTTGAGCACCAGCGAGTAGTGCGTGGCGGCGCCAGAATCCTCGCGAAGACGCAGGTCCATATGTCCGCGCGCAAGTTCAACCGGATTCGTCTTCAGAGCATCATCCGCGTGATCGTTACTGGTATCAGGAATATTCGGTGCAGGAGAAGGAGTCGGCGAGGGAGAAGGAAGCAAGGGTTCGACCGTTGGTGCCGGAGCGGGTTCAACAGGGTTTCCACCCGGCCACATCTTCAACTTCAGATCCATTCCGAATGAAGAGGAGAGCTCCACATCTTCTTGCCCCTTCGTGGTCATGGATGCCAAAGATTTCGGGTGCGGGCGAACACTGAATTTCATGTACATGGGCTGACCCATGCAGGCGCCCAAATCTTGCTGCTGAATATCAATTCCGCCCTTTCCAAGAGTGCCTTCGATGGCACACCACGGGGAGAAGTCATATTCGCTTTCGAAGAGCTCAACTTTATAGGCAGCACGTAATTCAGGGTCGTCAGCCTGGACCTGAACTGTGTACTGGTCTTCGCTTCCCTCCTTACGGGTATAAGAGACATGAACGCCTGGGCGCGAAACCGAAATCTGGGCAGGATCCCAAACGGGGCTCGGATCCGGATTAGAGGGCTCGATGATTACCGAGCTTGCCCGGGTGACACGTACTTCCGCACGGTCTCGCTGAGAGAAGGCCTGAGGCGTTGATGCCCAGCGCGCACTACCACTTCCGGCCTCGGGAATAAAGACCGCCTGAATCAGTGCATCATCGTCACCCAGAAGTTCACGCACCTGTGCTTTTCCGTCAACCACGGGTTCTTCGGTGAGGAAGTATCCGTTGACGGTCAACCAGAGGCGACCTTGATCCGTTGCGTGACCGCTATTGAAGGTGATCTCAGTCAGATGCTGGTCTCCGGGGTGTTCACGCTGCGGGTTGGGAGCAAGCGTCAACGAGGGCTGTGCTTGAACGCCATCACTGCGCTGGGCCTGTGCGGCAGCGAAAGCCTGGTGAATATCTGTAATGGTTCCAGAAGACGGGTTAGATCCACCGACCTGCCAGGTCAGCGACTGGATGGGTGAGGTGTAGATCGTTTTCCCATCGATCGAACGCGCATTTACGCGGAAGCGTGCTTGGTAGCGTCCCGGTTGTGTGAAGGTCGTGAAGAGGTGCGTGTGACGCGGGTTGTAGACCGATCGATAGGCAATATCGTGGCTCGATAGGAAACGCGACACCGAGTCTCCGTGATCGATGAACATCTCCATCCGTCCCGGACCGTCAACGTTAATCAGATCTAGGGTGTAGGTGCTTCCATCGAATTCATCAGGCGCTGCCCATTCGACAGAAGAGTCAGCGCCGAGGCCCGCCCAAATTGGCGTGTTGTTAGGACCGGGGTTTTGCGGGGCTGCGTTGAGGACTGAGTGCTCAGGGCCTAGGAAGGCAAGGTCAGGACGTTTTTCGGGAATCTCTAATTGATACTTCGCGTCTTGTGCTCCGCTGCCTGCCCAGGCTTTAGGAAGCCATAGAACGGTCTTTTCCACCGGCATATTGATGGTGTTCATCGTGAAACTATGTGTATCTGCATGCCAGATAGGGATGGGCGCGTCAACGTGTTGACCGGTAACGACCCATTCTGTATCGCGATCAGGCCCAGCCCAAGCGAGCTGGGGCATAAGGGCAATGGTCAGGGCTAGGGCTCCGGTAGAAATGATCCTCTTTACTCTCATAATGAGAATCATTATCACAGCAGAAGTGCGCTAGCGTCAATTCCGCCATTGACCACACAAAACGCTACATATGCGGAATCGAGCGCATAACGCGGCGCGTGACCCAACGCGGAGCAACCCGCATTGCAGCCATTGCCACCTTGTAGACCGGCGTTGGAGTTACCAACACCTGCCCCCGTCGCATCGCAGCCAAAGCTTCGCTCACAACCTGTTCTGGAGTTGCCCACAACCACTGAGGCGCTGCGGACATGTCAACGCCAGCGGCCTCGAAAAAGTTCGTATGCACCGGTCCGGGACATACCGCTGTCACGGTAATGCCACTACCCCGAAGCTCCTCTGACAGCCCCTCACTAAACGCACGAATCCACGCCTTGTGCGCGCTATACGTCCCCGCGCCGGTCTCTGATGCAACCGAGGAAACATTGATGATGGCTCCCCGTCCACGCGCACGCATGGCATTCAGCGCCGCATAGGAAAGAACCATAGGCGCACGAACCATAACATCCAGAGCGTTTTCTTCGGCCTCGATGGTGTTATCAATAAATGAGCACCCCAGCGCAAAACCGGCGTTATTCACCAGCAAACCGACAGGTGATTGCTCATCTAATAGACGCTGAGCGACGCGATCCACATCGCCGGCTACGCCTAGATCAGCAACGATCACTTCCGCCTTCACTCCGGCGATCTGACGCAAATCCTCTGCGAGCTTACGAAGCTTCTCTTCACGCCGCGCCACGAGGACGAGATCATGATGAGCCGCTGCCAGCTGCCAGCAAAACTCTTCGCCAATACCCGAGGTTGCCCCGGTCACAAGTGCGATACCCATGGCCATCATCTTAACGGCCTCCGCGTATGCTGGGTCCCATGAGGCTTGCAACTTGGAACGTCAATTCAATCCGCACCCGCGTCGACCGCGTCATCGCTTTCCTTCAGCGCTCCGACGTCGACGTCCTCGCAATGCAAGAAATTAAATGCAAGCCTGAGCAATTCCCTGTTGAAGCCTTCGAGGCGGCCGGCTATCAGGTGATCATGCACGGCCTGAACCAGTGGAATGGCGTCGCTGTTGCCTCGCGTCTCCCGATCATTTCGCATGAGGTCAATTTCCCGGGCCAGCCCGCCTTTGGAGATCCCGCAGTCGTCGAGGCCCGCGCTCTGGGCGTCACAGTACGTGATGGCGACCAAGAAGTGACGACGTGGAGCCTCTACGTTCCGAACGGACGCGAGCTCGACCATCCGCACTATTCCTACAAGCTCGAATGGCTCAAAGCCCTGCTGTCAGTAGGCGATTCCTGGCTTGAAGAAAAACGCCAAATTGCACTGGTTGGCGACTGGAATATCGCACCCTACGATCATGATGTTTGGGATATAACTGCCTTCGAAGGCCAGACACATGTCTCCCCCGCTGAACGACAGGCCTTCTTCGCTTTCGCCCAGCACGGCTGGGAAGAGGTTACCCGCGAGCGCGTCGATCAATACACATACTGGGACTACCAGAAACTTCGCTTCCCGAAGAATGAGGGAATGCGCATCGACTTCATCTACGCCTCGCCCGAGCTCGCGCAACGCGTCACGGCAGCAGAAATTGATCGTGATGAACGCAAGGGGAAGGGCGCTTCTGATCACGTTCCCGTGATCATTGACCTCGCATAGCCTGCACAATCTGACTATTCAGCGAGCCCCAATGATCGTGATGCCATTGGCCGAAGGGACGTTCACCTACGAAGACCGCGCGCTCTGCGGAAAGCGGATCAACCCACAGGAATGAACCAGCCTGCCCAAAGTGGCCAAAAGTTGCCGCCGACGACTGGGGCGCAGTCCAATGGGGGTTCTTTTCTCCCTTAATTTCGCAGCCCAATCCCCACGGACAGGGACGATAGTTCCCGTACCCGGGGACAATCCCAGCCAGTTCAGGGAAGTGAATACTCTGCGCACTGGATGCGAGCTGCGTTGAAATCAAGGTCGGATGGGCAAGTTCGCGAGCAAAAACCATCAGGTCAGCCGCATTCGCGCGGCCCGAATACGCTGGCGAACCTTCAATTTCCACGCTGGCAAGCCCCAAAGGCTCGCTCACGCTTTCCTCAATCCACCGAGAAATCGGACTTCCCGTCGCCTCTTCAAGCATCTGTCCGGCGACTTCAATTCCCGCATTTGAGTAGATTCGTCGCTCCCCTGGTGCGCGTTGCAGACGCGCCTCGTCCATCGCCATTCCCGAGGCATGCGAGAGCAGGTGCTCAAGCGTCACTCCCGGGAAGGGAGCGGGCGCGTCTAGGGTGATGAGGCCTCGAGAAATCGCAACCAGCGCGGACCAGGCGGTGAAGAGTTTGGTGACCGAGGCCAGGGGGAAAACTTCCTGGGGATCCCCCCAGCTCAGTGAGCTACCGCCGTCATTTTCCGCACAGATCGCCGCCTTGAAAGGAATCGAGGAGAAATCAGGAGACATCTACCGCACGTCAGTTCTGAGCGCTGGAGTACTCCACCAGGAGTTGCTGGAAGGGCGCTGCGGCCTTACGAGGAATCATCGATCCAAGCGCAAGAAGCTGTTCAGCGCTATAGCGCAGTTCCCGAACCGCAAAGGCCAGGTACTTAATGATGAGTTCACGGCTATCAAACCGCTCGCCGTCCCAACCACCGAGGATCACCATTCCATACCAGCGCTCGACAAGCCTACGAGTATCCACCGGATTCTCGGGATCATAATCGGGCATCTCTTTGGCCAGCTTCTCAAGGAGCTGGAGCATCGCATCAACTCGATATGAGAAATGGTCATGGGCGGGATGGCTGTCATTCACAGACTCAACGGTAAAAACGCGGTCTAGATCAGTCATCACCTGGTTGTCGGGGGCTGCAGCAAGACGCAGGTGCGCAGCGATCCACTCATTCATGGTCGTAACTTTTGCACCGCGTTCTTCAAGGATCGGATCGCCGGGAGTACCATCTTCGGTTTCGGCGGTCACAACCTCAACGTCGAAAATACCGAACGCCTCTTCGAAGGCTTCGATAACATTCAGGACCAGGGCATCCTTCGTCGGGAAGTGATACATGACGGTCGGATGGGAAACACCGATTTCTTCGGCAAGATCTCGCAAAGAAAAACCGTAATAGCCGCGCATTGACAACAACTGCGTTGCCCCGCGAATAATCGTTGTCCGGGTGGAACGTCCAACGGAGTAGCTACCTCGCTTCTTACGGGCGGGACCCGTCTGCGAATTTTCGTCTTCGCTCACGGCTACCTCCTTCATTCTTCAGTTCTGCTCTGTTGGGTGGGGATAACTCTTAAAGTCTAAGCGAAAATGCGGGTGGTGCGAAATTATTCGCACCACCCGCAAGTCGCTACCGATCAGTGATTGGATACCTCAACGCGGAGTCCTTCAAGATCGTCGGTGACATCGACGGTGACGGTGTCGCCGTCTTCAACCTCGCCGCTCAGAAGCAGTTTGGCCAGTCGATCGCCAATCTCGCGCTGGATTAGCCTGCGCAGAGGACGAGCACCGTAGGCCGGGTCATATCCTCGCCTGGTCAGCCAGCCTCGTGCACCTTCGGTGACATTCAGGCTGATACGGCGATCCTTCAGGCGATCCGCCATAGATTCGACCAAGAGATCAACGATTCCAGATAGATCCTCGGGGCTGAGCGGATCAAAGATCACTGTCTCATCCAGACGGTTGATGAACTCAGGCTTGAAGGACGCGCGCACGGCGTTCATCACGCCTTCACGCTTTTCTTCTTCACTGAGCTCAGGATCGGTCAGGAACATCGATCCCAGATTCGAGGTCAGGATCAGGATCGTGTTCCTGAAGTCCACGGTACGTCCCTGACCGTCGGTCAAACGTCCGTCATCCAAGACCTGCAAGAGGATGTTGAAGATCTCGGGGTCTGCCTTTTCAACCTCGTCCAAGAGGACGACGCTGTAGGGGCGACGACGCACGGCCTCGGTCAGCTGACCGCCCTGTTCGTAACCGACGTATCCCGGAGGGGCACCGACCAAACGGGCCACGGAGTGCTTCTCCGAGTACTCCGACATGTCGATTCGAACCATGGCGCGTTCATCATCGAAGAGGAACTCCGCCAAGGACTTCGCAAGTTCGGTCTTACCGACGCCCGTGGGGCCAAGGAAGAGGAAGGAACCTGTGGGTCGGTTCGGATCGGACAGGCCTGCACGCGAGCGGCGGACCGCATCGGAAACCGCACGGACAGCATCCTTTTGACCGATCAGTCGATGGGCAATGAAGTCCTCCATATGGACGAGCTTCTCGCTCTCGGTCTGGAGCAGCTTACCCACGGGGATTCCAGTCCAGGATTCGACAACCTCAGCGATCTCAGTCGGACCGACCTTCTCAGCGATCATCGGCTCATTGGCCTCGTTCGCCTTTTCTTGGGCCTCAACCTTTTCTTCCTCTTCGCGAATCTGACGTTCGATCTGAGGAATATCGCCGTTCTGCAGACGTCCCGCTTCTTCGAAGCGACCGGCACGAATCGCCAGCTCCAACTGGGTACGCAACTCATCCAACTGGACGCGGAGCTCACCCACGCGGTTGTGGCCAGCCTTTTCGGCTTCCCAACGGCTGGTCAGAGCAGAAAGCTCTTCATTCTTGTTCGCAAGGTCCTCGCGAAGCTTCTCGAGGCGCTCCGCCGTGGCCTCGTCCAGGCCATCGGGGTCAGACTCGGTCAGGTAGGACTCTTCCATACGGAGACGATCCACCTGGCGGCGCAGAACATCGATCTCCTCGGGCGAGGAGTCAAGCTCCATGCGCAGGCGGGAGGCGGCCTCGTCGATCAGGTCAATGGCCTTATCGGGAAGCTGACGCCCGGTGATGTAGCGATCGGACAGTTGAGCTGCCGCAACCAAAGCACCGTCAGAAATGGTGATCTTGTGGTGTGCTTCGTACTTCGGTGCGATACCGCGCAAGATTGCGACGGTGTCCTCAACCGAAGGCTCACCAACGAACACCTGCTGGAAACGACGCTCAAGAGCGGGGTCCTTTTCGATGTTCTCGCGGTACTCATCCAGGGTTGTTGCGCCGACCATGCGGAGCTCGCCACGGGCCAGCATGGGCTTGAGCATATTGCCCGCGTCCATTGCGCCTTCAGAGCCACCACCGGCACCGACGACCGTGTGAAGTTCGTCGATGAAGGTGATGATCTCGCCGTCGGAACGTTCGATTTCGTTAAGAACAGCCTTGAGGCGTTCTTCGAATTCGCCACGATACTTCGCGCCCGCAACCATCCCGGTCAGATCAAGAGCGATCAGCTTCTTGTTCTTCAAAGATTCGGGGACGTCGCCAGCGACGATTCGCTGAGCGAGGCCTTCGACGACGGCGGTCTTACCGACGCCGGGCTCACCGATCAGAACAGGGTTGTTCTTGGTTCGACGAGACAGCACCTGGATCACGCGGCGAATTTCGCTATCGCGACCAATCACCGGGTCCAGCTTGCCTTGGCGCGCAACCTCGGTCAGGTCGCGTCCGTACTTCTTGAGGGCCTCGAAGGAACCTTCGGGGTCAGCGCTGGTAATGGGATCGGGGCGAAGCTCATCCAGAGCCTTCTGCAAGCGCTCTGCGGTTGCACCGTTTTCACGCAGAATTTCGCCTGCGCTATCGTCATTTGCGGCCAACGCAATGAGCAAGTGCTCTGTAGAAACGTAGGCGTCTCCCTTAGCTTCTGCGCGCTTGCGGGCATCGTTAATCACCTGGATCAGACCACGTGAAGTCTGCGGCTGGGCAACACTCGAACCGCTAGTTGACGGCAAAGCCACCAGAGCATTGCGCGTGCGAGCGCCGATTTGCTGCGGGTTTGCCCCAATTGCTTGAAGCAGAGAGTAGGCAATGCCCTCGCCCTGTTCAAGAAGTGCTTCCAAGAGATGCAGGGAATCCACCTGCGGGTTCCCAGCGGCCTGTGCCGACTGGACCGCGCTGCTCACTGCTTCTTGGGCTTTGCTTGTAAATTGTTCAGTCATCATTCCTCCTGCCGCTCATTACGGGCGACTTTTTTCGTTCTGACTTACACAACGTCAACAAACTTGAGTCTATTCCACTCAACTTTATTTTTCTGCACAAATCGGCATCCGAAAACACATTTCACAGAAAAGAAAAAGAACGCCGAGCTGAACGCATAGCGCGCCAGCTCGGCGCTCCCCACATCAGTGCAGTTTTAGCGCGAACGACGAAGGTAAATCCCCAGACCAATCACACTCAAGCCCAGCATTCCGATGACACTCGACCAGGTCATCGCATCGGGAGCCTTTGACAGTGCGACAGCCTCACTAAAGCCCGTCATTCCAACCATTTTCAGGCCATCAGGAGAGCAGGCAAGCGTGTAGTCACCGGCCTGCAGTCCCGAAACGGTCCACTGGTTCAAGGTGGACTGCATAGGATGCTCTCCCCCATCACTTCCACGAAGGAGGCACGAAGTTGCCTGCCCAGACGTCACCTGAACGACATAGCCGCCACTGGAATCCACACTCACGCTCTGGCCGCTGGAAACCTCACGAGCGCTGGCCTGCATCGCAGAAAAATCCGCACCAGACATTGCAATTCCAAAGAAAGTCGCGGGAGCAATGAGCACGGACATCACAATGCCCAGCACAATCACACCAATTCCACGCCGGCGCTTCTTTGCCGACTGGCGAGCCTGCGCGGGAACACCGATCTCCTCACCGCGCATCGGCTGGGCTGGTGGCGCATAGCCAAGTTTTCCACCGGAAGTGCGCAGTTTGATACGCCCTTGTTCTCCCTCGCGAGGCAGCCTCCTGCCCGACGGCGCCGACTCCCCTTCCCTCTCAGGTACAGCCTCGATCGACGAGGCCCGCGGAGCCTCGGGTGCCCGCGCGGAGGTGACCTGGGGCTCGGCCTCGGAATAACGTTCAAAACGCGGGCCGCGCGAGGGCTGGATCAGCTCACCATACTGATCCCAGGGCACACCCCGCCCTGATCGCGATTCCTCAGCGCTCATGTCGTTCCAAACGCTCGCGGAGCTCTGGGCGTGAAATGGTCGCAGCTAAACGTTCGTGACGAAGTTCCGCAACCCCCGGAACCTCGAGAGGCTCAAGCTTGTGTCCCAAAGCGCGCTCAAGCAAAAGGTCCGCAAGCTGAGGGTTACGCGCAAGAACCGGTCCATGCAGGTAGGTCGCAATGATTGACCCCTGAACAGCACCATCGATACGCGGCGCTTTAAGGGCAGTCTCATCTGAAGAACTACTCGCCTCAACGCCTTCGGGAGGAAGAATCGAGTTCCCCTTTCCGAAAAGCACCTTCCCCAAAGGACGCGCATCGGGACCCAACTGGCTTCCGCCACCGTGGTTTTCAAACCCTGTCAGCGGCTCAGAAAGTCCATCGATCTCGGGCTGAACAACAAGTTCACCGATTGAACGCTTCCCCTGAGGACGAGTCGTCAGATCCAAGAGACCCAGGCCCTCAACCTTGCGATTGCGCGCATCTGTGTACCAGTGGCCCAAGATTTGAAGTGAAGCGCAGATCGCCAGAAGAGGCCTACCCGCCGCAACAGCATTCTTCAAACCAGGATCGGCAGTGAAAGTCTCGACCGCAAGTTCCTGGGCTGCGTCTTCACCGCCACCAAGGGTGTAGATGTCGAGATCATCGGGAATCGCATCACCAACACCGACATACTGAATCTGGGCATCAAAGCCACGCCGACGCGCGCGCTCCGCGAGCACCAGGGCGTTGCCACCGTCCGCGTAGGTCCCCAAGACCTCGGGGAGAAGAACGCCAATTCGCAGTGCACTCATTCTGCTTCCTCCGCTTGACGATGTGAATCCAAAACCCGCTTAAAATCACGCAAAGCCGTGTAGTTGAGAAGAATTTCAACCCTGCCCGGAATGCACGATTGCAGCGCATCCATTGGCAGCGGGAAAAGTTCACAGTGGACGCCCGCGTATTCCAATCGAACTGCGAGGTCTGCACCGCGCTCACCGCAGGCATAAACCTTGCGATGCGGAGCGCCAAGAACCGAAAAGTCCACATCCCACAGCCAGGAGAGGTCTTGCCCGTCAGCAACCTGGCCATTGATCGCGACAACCACCTGATCAACACTGGGGTCAATCATGTACATGGCTTCCTGCCAGCCCGCGGGGTTCTTTGCCAGCATGAGTCGCGCCAGTCGGCCGTGGATTTCGTAGGTCGAATAGCGGCCTGCGACCTCAACAACCTCAGACATTGCGCGGCACGCGGCCTGCGGGTCCACGCCCATCGCAACGGCCGCAGCCAGCGCCTCGAGCGCATTGGACAAATTGGCACGACCGGGAAGTGAGAGCCGCAAAGGAATTCGCAAACCATCCTTACGACAGGCAGTCGCACTGGGGTGGGAAGGATCGGAAAGGTCCTCGTCTTCCAGCCACCACAAAGGATCGGGGCGACGGTACTGGTCCAGGCCCTCATCCGAAGAAGAGGCCGTCAAAGGTACGACTCGCCAAGAATCATCGGAGTGGATGACGCGTCCGCCGCGTGGGAAGGCCGTCGAATCGCCCATCCACGCATGCCCGGCGGCAACCCAGTGAACATTGGGACTATCCCAAGCCGCCGAGGCAACCAGCGGATCATCACAGTTCGCAATCACAACGGCATTGGGATGTTCATTGACCGCCTTGCGCAAGCGACGTTCAACAGCTCCAATCTCGCCCACTCGGTCCAGCTGATCTCGTGAAAGGTTCAGCAAAACCATGGCCTGTGGATCTACAAAACGCGACACCGTGGGCATGTGCATCTCGTCAACTTCGAGCGCGGCAAGCGGGGCATCCGAACGCATCAGTGCGGTGGTGATTCCCGGGGTCATATTGTCTCCATTCGTATTGGAGGCAACGTGGCCAATCGAAAAGAGCGCAGCGCGAAGCAGGCGGGTCGTTGTTGACTTTCCATTGGTGCCAGAAACGACAACACTTCGGCGATTCTTTGCCAATTCTGCGAGCAAATTCGGGTCAAGCTTCAGTGCTACTTTGCCACCGATCATCCCACCCGAACCGCGTCCGAGGCGGCGAGAGGCCCAGCTGGCGCCCTTCCCCGCTGCTACTGCTACGCGCGAACGTAAAGTCAATGAAGTCATGGAACCTACACTACATTGATTGCTTCATAGCTTCTCCACAGCTTGGGCATAATTCCTACAGATCAGCTCTGGGCAAAGTTAGTGTCATGAACACGAACGCAGCACTCCAGACGCAGGGTCAGACCGCCACGACATTCGCTTCCGCCCTCAGCGCGAAGCTTGTCGACACGATCCGCACCAATGCGCGCGTTCTGCGCTACCTGGCCTCGTCGCTGTCCTCAACCGCGCTGGACTACACGATGCTGCTCATCCTGAATGCGACCATCGGCGGAGTCTTCCTGCCGGTCGCACTGGCCAGGGTCTCCTCGTGTTCCTTGAACTTCGCTCTGAACCGGAAGGTCTTCAACGCCCGCGGCGGAATTGTTGCGACAGGGGTCCGCTACGCAATCATGGCCGCAAGCGTGATGACGATGTCCTACCTGATGATCCAGGCTCTGGTCTCAGCTGGCATGGCTCTGTGGATGGCCTCTTTAGCCGCGAACACTTCGCTCTTCATCGTCAACTATCTGGGCCAGAACTTCTTCGTCTTCGGCACCTTGGCCGACCTTCGCACCTCAATTTACGAGGCCGTGGCCGGGCTGCAGCAGACAGCAACGCGGGTCGCTGGCGTCCTTTCGTCGATGCTTGCGCGGATCGCTGGACAGGATCTGGTCTTAGCTGCCTGAAAATTGGGAGCAAAAAGGGGAGGCATTTTCATGCCTCCCCTCACTCACTCCACCTCGAGGACATCGCTCGAGGGGGTGTGTTATCGCGAAACCACAACGGTTCCTTCGATGACCCGAACTCCTTCGGGCGATGCTTCAATAAGCGCCCGAACGCGCTGGTTGCCAGCAGGCCGCCACGCTACGAGGCCTCGGTCCCTGACGGGTACCATGCCGCCGCGCCGAGATTCTTCGCTGCGACGTGCATGCGCACGACGCATGGGGCGAATCTGGCCGTCTGGGCTTGCGACGAATACTCGGTCAAAGACGGGTTCGAATTCTTCGACCCGCTCAGCCAAGGCATCGCGCTGTTCTCGCAGACGATCAACTTCGTCCTCCAGCTCCATGATTCGCTGGATACCGGCCAAGTTGATTCCCTCATCTTGGCTCAGGCGCTGAATCTCCTTCAAACGCTCGACATCGCGTCGGGTGTAACGCCGCCCGCGTCCTTTCGTACGAAGGGGTGTCACCAGGCCAATCCGATCGTATTGACGCAAGGTTTGCGGGTGCATTCCCGCGAGCTGTGCGGCAACGGAAATCACGAAGGTTACTTCATCTTGATGTCCCATCACGCACTCACCTTCTTCACGAGTTCTGCGCGCGGATCACTCTGATCAAGCGAGTCCGCTAGCGACTTGATCGAATCAAGTTGCTCAGGAGTGAGATCCTTGGGGACCACCACACTGATGGTTGCCAAGAGATCGCCCGTCCCCTTCTTCGTGGCCACACCGCGCCCCTTCAGGCGCAGGGTACGACCGGAATCGGAGCCGGCAGGAACCTTGACGGTAACGGTCGAACCATCGATCAAGGGGAGCTCAACATTGGCACCCAGCGTGGCCTCGGCAAAGGTCACGGGAAGGGTCATACGAAGGTCATTTCCCTCGCGGCTGTAGACCGGATCCTCCTCGACGTGGATCGTGACGATCAGATCGCCAGCGCTCCCACCATTGATCGAGGCCTTCCCCTTGCCGCGCAGACGCACGCTCTGGCCGTCCTTGATCCCCTTGGGAACCTTGACGGTCATAGGCTTACCGGAGACTGCCAACTTGATGTTGACTCCGCTCAGGCTTTGCTTGAGCGTGATGCGCGTCGAGGCGTGCAAGTCGTCACCCTTTTGGGGTGCTTGCTGGTAGGGCGATCCATGTGCTCCACCGAAACCGCCGAATGCACCGAAGATGTCGTCGAGGTTGATACCTGCGCCGCCACCGCTGGTGGAGAAACGAACATTTCCGCCGTTTCCGCCGCCGAAAGCGCCGAAGATATCTTCGAAGTTCACGCCGGATGTTCCGCTGCCACCGGCACCTCCGCGGAAACCGCCGGCGCCCATCGCGCGAATCGCATCGTATTGCTGGCGCTGCTCAGGATTGGACAGGACCGTGTAGGCCTCGCCAATTTCCTTGAAGCGTTCTTCAGCTTCGGGGTTCCCCTTGTTCTGGTCGGGGTGCCAGGTGCGCGCAAGTTTGCGGTAGGCCTTCTTGATTGTGGCCTCATCAGCATCCTTGCTTACGCCAAGGACCTTGTAGAAATCCTTTTGGAGCCAATCTTCTCCACTCACTGCGCGTCACCTCCTTTTTTGACTCTGCAGTTCGTTGAATGTTCCTTATTCAGGGTTGTACACCAGGACTTTCGCCGCGCGGATAATGGTGTCTCCGCGACGATATCCAGATTGCAAGACCTGTCCCAAGACCGGATGGTCCACATCGGGATTGGGCTGAGCCATGAGCGCCTCGTGAAGCATGGGGTCGAAATCGTCCCCTTCATCTCCGAAACGTTCCAGCTCAAAGCGCGTCCGAAGTGTGTCTTCCAACTTGTTCGCGATCGAGGCGAAGGGACCGTCACTCAGATCCCCGTGCTTGCGCGCGGCCTCAATATCGTCCAAGACACCAATCATGGCTTCCAGCACCTGGTCGCGTCCGGACTGGACGTGGCCGGCGACGGATTCCTTGGAACGGCGAACGAAGTTCGAATATTCCTGGTTCAGGTTGTACAGGTCTGCGTGGGCGCGAGCGAGCTTTTCTTCTGCCTGCGCCACTTGGTCGAGAGCCTTGGACAGCTCACTGTCTTCCAGCTGCTCTTCGAAGTCCGACATATCGACCTCGCCCATTTCCTCGCCCTGAGCGCTTGCCGAGGCCGCGGCCGCACCTGCAGCTGCGCCCTCTTGAGCGTGGGGCTGGGCGTCGCCCGGGGTGGCCGGCTGAGAGCCGACCACCGGATCCTGGGCGTCGTCGGAAGTATTCGTGGGCTCGATGCTCACTTGTCGTCCTCATCCACAACTTCGGCGTCGATGACGTCGTCATCGGAGGAAGAGGAGGACTCCTGCGAAGCACCTGCCTCAGCGGCGGCCTGAGCTGCCTGAGCGTTCTGGTAGACCTCCTGGCCGATCTTCATCGCGGACTGGTTGAGCTTCTCAACGGTGCTCTTCACAGCCTCGATGTCGCTGCCCTTGAGGGCTTCCTTCACGGCGTCAAGGTCGCCCTGGACTTCCTGGCGGGTCGCTTCGGAGACCTTGTCGGCGTCTTCCTTCAGGGTCTTCTCGATGGTGTAGACCAGCTGCTCTGCGGAGTTACGAATCTCAAGCTCCTCGCGGCGCTTCTTATCGTCCTCTTCGTGCTGAGCGGCCTCGTTGACCATGCGATCGATCTCTTCCTTGCTCAAGGCGCTACCGCCGGTGATGGTCACCGCGGTTTCCTTGCCGGTTCCGAGATCCTTCGCGGAAACGTGAACAATACCGTTCGCATCGATGTCGAAGGTGACTTCGATCTGAGGAACGCCACGCGGTGCGGGAGCGATTCCGGAGAGCTCGAAGTTACCGAGCGACTTGTTGTCAGCGGTGAACTGACGCTCGCCCTGGAAGACCTGGACCAGAACGGAGGTCTGGCCGTCGGCAGCGGTCGAGTACACGCGCGATGCCTTGGTCGGGATTGCGGTGTTGCGCTCGATGACCTTGTCCATGACGCCGCCCATGGTCTCGATGCCCAGGGACAGAGGAGTCACGTCGATCAGCAGAACGTCCTTACGGTCACCCTGGATGACTCCGGCCTGCAGAGCTGCGCCAACTGCGACGACCTCATCGGGGTTCACGCCCTTGTTGGGCTCGCGGCCACCGGTGAGCTTCTTCACGAGCTCGGCGACTGCGGGCATACGAGTGGAGCCACCGACCAGGACGACGTGGTCGATCTCGCTGACGGAGATGCCGGCATCCTTGATGACCTTCTCGAAGGGGGCCTTCGTGCGCTCAAGCAGATCCGAGGTCATTTCCTCGAACTTTGCGCGGGTGAGGGTCTCGTCCAAGTGAACGGGGCCATCAGCAGTGACCGAGAGGTACTGCAGCGAAATGTTTGTGCTCATCGCGCTGGACAGTTCCTTCTTTGCCTGCTCGGCTGCTGCACGCAGACGCTGAAGTGCGACCGGATCCTTAGAGAGGTCAGCACCGCTCTTGGCCTTCACCTGCTCGATCAGCCAGTCAACGATGCGCTGATCCCAGTCATCGCCACCCAGACGGTTGTCACCTGCGGTTGCACGGACCTGAATGGTGGAGAAGCCATCGTCATCCTTGCCGATTTCCAGCAGGGAGACGTCGAAGGTACCGCCACCGAGGTCAAAGACCAGAATGAGCTCGTCTTCCTTGCCCTTTTCGAGGCCGTAGGCCAGTGCCGCAGCCGTCGGCTCGTTAACGATACGCAGGACGTTCAGGCCTGCGATCTGGCCGGCATCCTTGGTTGCCTGACGCTCTGCGTCGTTGAAGTACGCAGGAACGGTGATGACCGCGTCGGTAACGGGCTCACCGAGGTATTCTTCTGCGTCCCTCTTGAGCTTGGAGAGGATACGTGCGGAGATCTCCTGTGCGGTGTACTTCTTGTCGTCAATGTTGACGCTCCAGTCAGTGCCCATGTGGCGCTTGACCGAAGAGATGGTGCGATCAACATTCGTGACCGCCTGACGCTTGGCGATCTCACCAACCAAGACCTCGCCGGTCTTGGAGAAAGCAACGACCGAGGGGGTCGTACGTGTGCCTTCTGCGTTTGCAATGATTGTGGGTTCTCCGCCTTCAAGTACTGCGATTGCGGAGTTCGTGGTGCCGAGGTCAATACCTACTGCGCGTCCCATAAGTTTTTCCTTTCATCAAAGCGTGGTGGAAATTGTCGCCGAGGCGATGCCGCGCTTTGTACGTCTTCTGTTGTGGTGGTCGAGGTTTCGACCTTCAGACCACCTTGAGTCTGTTGCACTCAAGTTTACGGATCGCCTACCGGGCCCGCAAGCCCTACACCAAAACTTGAGTCTGACATACTCAACTTATTTCGGGAGCTTTTATTCCCCAGTTTCCAAAATAAATTTCTAAGAATCGACAAATCTGCCGATTACCATTGAAAATCCGCGGAAAAATCGGAATTCATTCCACGGAATTTCTCCATATCCCGACGCTCTTTCTTCGTCGGACGCCCACTACCGCGTTCTCGCTGGGCGAAGGCGACCCCCAGCCGAGGCCTCGGCTCACTGAGATCTTCGTAGCACAGTTTCGCGAAAGGATAACCCAGTCGTTTCGCAAGGAGCTTGCGAACGATAAGAACACGGTCAAAGCCCTCCACTCGCAAACGAACTTCATCGCCCACACGCACTTTCTGCGCAGCCTTCACCGATTCACCGTTAATTTTGACGTGACCGGCGCGAGCAGCTGAGGTTGCCTGCGAACGCGACTTCACGTGGCGGGTTGCCCACAGCCATGTATCAATACGCATGGTCTCGCCGGCCGCGAGCGCCCCCACGGGAACCTCCATCGGTTCGTTGGACACGCGATCAGTCGCCTTCTCAGTCATGGCGAAATCTTAACGCCACCAACAGCAAACACATCCCCTCACTTACACTCAACAGACCTATTCGTTGTGGCGAAGACACTTCCAAGATGCCAAGATGAAACGATGGAGTGCGTACATCTAATAAGCAGGGAATGCCATTCGTGCCCCCTCATGCCCACTCCCTATGACATCCAGCTTGCTCAGCGTCAAAAAGAAGCCTGCGAGCTATTGGCAACTCTGCCCCAGGCCTCGGAAATGAAATGGCTACCCGCCGCCGCATCAATGCCTGAGCACTATCGAAGCAAAGCAAAATTTGCAGTCGGTGGAAGCGCCGAGCACCCCACGCTTGGTATCACGGGACCTGCGCCTACCTATGAAGGGGTCGACCTTCCGCACTGCATTGCGCACACCGAGGTCATCGCCTCGACGATCGAACCACTGAAAGCATTCATTCGCGAGCTTCACCTTGAGCCCTACGACATCGCGCACAGGCGTGGCGAACTCAAACACATCTTGGTCACACAGGGAAGCGATGACGCACTGATGATTCGCTTCGTCATGCGCTCAAAGCGCGACCTTGCACTTCTGCGTTCAAAACTTTCACTGCTTTACTCGCTCATCCCTACGGCTCAGGTAGTGACCGTCAATATTCTCCCCGCGCACGCCGCACTGGTAGAAGGCGACGAAGAGATCGTCATTTCTGAGCAGCAGACACTGCCCATGCTTGTCGGCGATGTTGAGCTTCACCTGGGACCGCGCTCGTTTTCGCAAACCAACACGGGAGTGGCCTCGCAGCTCTATCGACAGGTCGCGAGCTGGGCACAACAAAGCGGGGCATCTTCCCTATGGGACCTCTACTGCGGAGTAGGTGGTTTTGCACTGCACGCAGCACGTGGCGGGGTTGAGCGCGTCAGCGGTGTTGAGATTTCTCCCGAGGCCATTGCCTCAGCACGGTGCACCGCAGAAGATTTGGGGGTGAGCGACCGCGTTCACTTGATGGCCGGGGATGCCGCACAGTGGGCTTTTGCACAATATGCCGAGGCACGTCCGGACGCCATCGTCGTCAACCCACCGCGGCGCGGAATTGGAACAGAGCTTGCTCAGTGGATTAATCAGAGCAACATTCCCACGATGATTTACTCGTCCTGTTATCCAAAGTCGCTGGTCAGCGATCTTCGGCTCATGAATTCCTACAGGCTCCAAGAAGCGCGCCTCTTCGATATGTTCCCCCATACGAATCATATGGAATGCGCGGTTTTGCTCACGAAAGTCGCATAGTTCTTCACTTCTTCAGCACCTTCACATACGCTGGATTCTTGTTTAAAGTTCACTGCGTAACTAGACTCAAAATAGATACGTTTTTGAATCCATTGAGACCCCATCTCACACAAGAGCAGTTCCTGAGATAACGACAAGGTAGAAGGATGATACGAACTCGAAATGCTGTGTTAGCCACGGCTGCTATTGCGGCTTTAATTACCGGTGGCACGGCGCTCGCGGGTCCACGCGACGCGCACGCCCAGGATCAAGCATTCTCGATCTCTCAAAACGTCACGACTGACGCAGTCACTGTCTGCAACACCAACCCTGTCATTGCGACCTACCACGGAACCGTAAACCTGACGATTCCCGTTGTCACTCTCCTTGCCAATTTCCAGGACGAGATGCAGGCCGCAGCCGCAGCAGGACAGAGCCCGCACGCAGCGGGGGCTCAGAACCCGGACATCACCTTCACGGTCTCTGTTCCTCAGGGAACACAGGTTGGCCCCGGAACCGTCACAAATTCCTCCTCCTTGATCTCAAACTGGTGGCTGTCCCCCAATTCAGAGAAAACCGAAATGAAGGTCAATCTTCATTTGACGCAGACTGATTGGCAGGGACTGTACACCACCTACACATCCGAGAAGAGCAATCCTCTTGGGCATACCATCACGGTCAAGATCCCCTATGCAGTCGGTGCAAATAATGCAGCAGATGCGGCACGGATTGCTCAAGAGCAGATCACCAGCACCGCAACTGTGAAGTTCTTTACGGGTGGCGACACCCCCAACAAAGTCTTCACCTCTGCAGTCGCATCAAATCCAATTGCATCCACGCCCACGGACTGCTTTTCGAACGCGCCACAGCGGATGACACGTTGGGTGGATGCAGAGACCGGAGCTGACCTCAAAGCCCCTCAGACTGGTCCGAACTTCTTCCAAGCTGCCGGGATCCCCGACTACGAGTTTGTTTCCTCAGAGCTGTCAACAGATCGCATGACTGGTTACTACAAGTACAAGAAGGTTTTCGGTGACCTTCCGGTCAACGGCGATGATCCAACGGTCGATACCGACTTCAAGATCGGCGCTGATGACGCCGTCGCAGCACAGAAGGAAACAATCCAGGCTGAGAATAAGCAGTCTCTTCTGACCATCGAAAATGTCATCCACCTGAACAATCTTCAGGGTGGACGCATTGCAACCCTCCTGCAAAAGTACGAGGAATCTCCCGCGACTTTCGATGAGATGATGCTGAAGAATGCACACCTGGGCTTCACTACGCAGATCACTCTTCCTGAGCAGCTGAAATTTGCTGATCCCTCTGCCATCTCCATCACCGGGATCCCGGAAGGCTTCACGGCAAAGACCGTGGCGATTGATGGTCAGACGGCACGTGTGACAGTCGACGTCAATAATCCTGAGTCCATTACAACCGCCGAGGCTCTGAAGGACGCAATGTCAAAGCTTCAGGGTGAGGCTGTCATCACGATCAAGAAGATCGCATTTGCCGATTCGGCGCGCCCTGATACCGACTACACAATTGAGCATCAGACTCAGGGGTTGGTCTCAGTCGATATCGCAAAGCAGCTTGGGGTCATTGTTCGCCCAGGCACTCCCTCCCCCGCTTGCCCACCAACGATGGGCGGCTACGACCAGCTCAAGCCTGCCGAGCCACTTCCCGTCCAGGGAACAGTGTTTGACCCGCCCGCACCGGCATGCCCTCCAACCACTGCATATAGCGCCACATGGACTTTGCCCATGACCGGCCCATCGGCTGGTTGGGCCGAGGCGCCGCTTATGGAACATTCTTTGAAGTACACAAGCAGCGAGTCACACCTTTTCGTCACGCGCCTGTCCATTAAGCCAGGCCCGACGCCAACACCGACGACGGTTACGCCCTCGGTTCCTCCCACGCCTGCAACGCAGCTCGCCAAGACCGGCGCTCTCACCGGCGGAGTGCTGCTGCTCGCTGCCGGAACAAGCGCTATTGGCGCCGCGACAATGCGGAAGAAGCGCTCGTAATTCGCGTCTCATAGCTATAGGCGGGGGTGCCGGTGATTCACCGGCACCCCCGCCTTGTGTGTGGTGGGGAGCTGCCTCTCAGCTCAGCTCCCCACCGGGATAGTCACCTCAATTCATGCGCCGCCTGCGCAGCGCGTAGCCCGCGGCTGTCAGAAGGGCGGCACTGATCAAGATCGTGCTTGTCTCACCACCCGTGCGAGCAAGAGATGACTTCTTGCCCTTGCGGGTGCTCTTCTTCTTTCCATCCTTTGCCGAGGCCGTGCCCGCTTGCTCTGCAGAGGCGGAGCCAGCCTGCTGTGCGCCGCTTTGAGAAGGATCGGCGCTAGGCTGGGTGGTGGGATCCGTTGTCGGCTGAGTACTTGGGTCCGGAGTTGGTGCCGGCAGCGAGACGCTGAGGGCAGTGCTCAAGCCAATGCGTGCGTTCGCCCGCATTGTTGTGCATGCCTCCGGAGTCGGATCAGCCATACAATCCACGCCAAGAAGATCGTTGGTCGTAGGACGCTCGATCTTCACCATGCGGAGATTGTCGAACAAGACCGGCGCATCGCCCTCATCAGCGGCGATGGTGAAACGCACCTTCGTTCCATCCTTCGCGACCGTGAAAGTCACAGGAACGCGTTGGAAGGAACTAGGATCGCTATTGGTCCGGTGCTTCTGATCCGCAGCCATCCAGTTTTCGGCCCAGGTCCGGTCAATGACTGTCTCTGGGTTTGCAGCAGGATCGGTATCATTCACCGTCTGGACATCCAGATAGTTCTGTCCGACCAGTCCTTCAGCATTTGTATTCACCGTCAGCGTTTGTTCATCATCCAAGGAGCGAGCACGACGTGCGCTTCGCGTACCATCACTGCGATCGCTACCCGAAACAGCTGCGCGCGTCGTTCCATCAGGAACAAGAACGCCCAGCTCGGCGATTGCAAGCAGGCCATCGGGTTGGTCGGCCTTGGTCTTGTAATTGCTCAGGACTCGGATGCGAACATATTTCGCGTTCACGGCCTCGTCGAAGGTAATGCGCTGAGCAAGAGCCGTGTTTCTCAAAGTGCCTTCGGCGACCTTCTGATTGATGTTCGCTGCGTCTTGGCCAACATAGACCTCGTAGGCCTTGGGCCGGCCATTAGCTTGCCCCGCGCGTCCTGCGATCGACAGACCGCCGATACTCACCGGCTGTGCGCCAGTGGGATCGTTTCCTTCGAAGAGTGCGAGATCAATCGTGCTGGGGTGATCGGTGAGGTTGACCCAATCCTTGTCGTAGAAGGTCGTCAGGTCCTTGTCGAACATGTTCGAGGCCGGGTTCCCTTCGTAGGCTGCCGGTGCGCTGACCAGCTGGAGGGCTCCCGTGTAGTCCTTGAGTGTCAGAGTCGGCGTGGGATCAGGGGCGGGAGTGTCGCCACCCTCGGTAGCATTTCCACACAAGACGCGGGCATTGCCCCAGTTCGCGTGGTCGTTACCATTGCCATTGCCACCGTCTCCAACGATCAAGCGGATGTATTTCATCCCTCGAACATTGCCCGAGATGTCCCTCGGTTCGCTTCCTCCCCTGATGACCGAAGTTTCTGGAACGACATCGGACCAGTTGGAACCGTCAGCGCTACCGATGACGTGGAAGGTCACTGAGCCACTCCACTGTCCATCCTGCACGCCAACCGTTGCCTTGAAGGTTGTGCACTTTCCGTCCAGTTCGAAACCGAGGTCACTGGGAGCGTGTGCGCCCAGCCCCTTGGCATAGGGCTGATCATTCATCGAGATCGGATCACCGTCTCCTGCTTGATCTTCACCGACCTCGCTATCACGTTCGACAGGCCCCCAGCCGTTGGAGTTCCACGTCGATGAGAAGGGGATGTCAGATAGGTAGTTGACGGCATTGGACTTGATGGATCCCAGGGCTGTCACACTCGTTGTGCCCACGGCGGTACGGTCCTCATCACCGATCCGGTAGTGGGCCTGGTGCGTCAAGGTGACGGTATTGCCACCGGCCCCTTCGGGAATGTTCACCGTCCACGTGGTGGTGAAGGTTTCTCCCTTGGCAAGAGTCTCGGCAGTCGTGGGCGAAGTCGCCTGTGCGCTCCACCCAGCCGGAAGACTCAATTCGCTGCGGACATTGGTGATGTCCGCAGACTCATTATTCACCAAGGTCGTTGTCACCTGGACGGTCTTGCCTTCGATCGCGCTTCCCTGGGTTGCGATGCTCGCAGCAGCGCAGGCGGGGACGTCGGCGGTTGTTCCAAGATCTTCGACTCGGAAGTTATCGATCGAGAAATCGTTTCCTGACTTTCCGCCCTGGACGTTGTAGAGGCCAACCCAGTAGGAGCCGCAAGCACCAACATTGAGTTCTTCAACGAAGTGCGAGGGCCTCTCCGTTTGGGGAAGGAGCGTCGAATCGAGATAGTTCGCACTGACTCCGTCAGCTCCCGCAGAATCGTATGCGGTGACCCAGTAGTATGAACCGCTCACGGCGTTGTCGTAATCGTAGGAAATACGGTAGCGGTGTCCCGCCTGCAGATTCACGGTCTGCGGAACAGTCCGGTAGACAAGACCGCCGTTTTCTTCATGGCTCTTCAGCGACCAGTGTCCCGCGATCGCATCATCCGTCGCCTTTCGTGAACGATCGGGAAGGACTCCGCCTCGTTGAGTGTAGGGAGCGTTCAGCGAGGCCAGGACTGTGCGCGGGTCCGTGATATTGCCGGCGTCGCCCTTGACGAAGGGGCCCCAGCCTTCCGCAATATTCTCGAAGTCCTCAAATACTGTCGTCACAGGCTTGTCTCGAGTAGCCCCCAAGTCCCCATTTCGCTGCTGCGATCCGGCGCTTGTCACTCCATCTCCCGAGGCGGAAATAGTGACCTTGCGGGTCTTTCCATTGTTGATTTGGAGCCACGCGCTGCCCTGGTAGGTTCCTGCGTTGAGGGTCATCTCTTGGGACAACGAGGACTTGCCTGCACCCAGTTGCGCGACAGGATCACCGTGGGGATCCTTCACGACGCTGACTGAACCAGCCGTTGTGTAGCCGCTCAGACTTCCCGAGTTGAATCCAGGATCAGCGAAAACGGTCCCTGCACCCCATGCGGGCGTCGAGACGGCTGCGGGAGCGTTTTCTGGAACCAGCACGAAGGCCGTGTGGTCGCGATCGCTTTCAGCCACTCCGTCATAGACCGAGGCCGGGATGGTGACCTTTCCGCCGGAAACAGCCAGATCAGTGACCTTCACGCGTCCTTGATCGGTGAGTCGGTAGAGAGCCAGAGACCCAACACCTTGGTACGACTTCGTCAGCGTCCACTCCGTCGCAGTTCCAGCGGGGTTGTAGTAGTACAGGCGATCTGCCCCTGCAGAAGTTCCGTTGTCCTTCCACGGCAAGAGGTAGCTATCGCCTCGAAGGACTGTTGCCCCGTCGTAGACAAATTCACGCGAGGAAGACATGTCTGCCTGAATCGTCCCAACGACGTAGCTAGCCTCTGTTTGAGCAGTAACCGCCGTCGACCCTGAAGCCACCGTTCCATTGGCAAATGTGTAGGTGTGCTTCGTCTTGCCGTCCCCTGCATCCGCGGTGTCGTAGCGCATGATGCGAGAGTTCTGGAGGAACTTGCTGGGCAGGTTGTTTGACCAAATATTGCGATAGAACGCGTCTTGGTCTTGGTGGCCAGTCCAGCCTTCGAACTCGACAATCTGGGGGTAGCCCAAGACAACGTTCGGGTTCCAATTGTCCTTATTCGCATTGTCGACGAAGCGGATGACCTGGGAGTTCAAGCCCTTGTTGGTTGCACCACCGTAGTGCTCGTCATTCGACCAGTGTGACCACAGCGAGTGCCTCTCGAAGCGGTCTGCCCATTCAGATCCGACTTCCCATCCCATCTTGTTGAGTTCGTTGCCCAAGCGGTCAGCTTGCCAGCCCGAACCGTAGTAGACGTCGATGTAGATCCAGCGGAAATTCGGGTACTTGCTTAAGGGGAATTGATTGCGCAATTCCTGGAAGCGATTAACGGCACCGCCATTGCCCAAGTCGTCACGCTGATTGACGTAGTAGGACTGGTTGAGCCAGTTCCACCCGCGGCCACCGGTGAAGGGAAGAGAACGGAAAGAGTTTGCTTCCGGGTAGGCCTCGGTCGTATTGACGTGAACGCCGTAGATCGCATTGACATCCTTCGTGCTGGCGAAGAGGGTGCCGAAGTCGGCCTCGCCACCGGCGCGAGTATTGATGTTACCGCCGTAGTCCATGTGGCCCGAATCGTGGCCTTCAGAGGCATAGCCCTTGACCATGACGCGCTGCCCTAGGCCGTCAGTCGCAAGGCTCACGCGCTTGACGTCATCGGCGATCTGGAGGAAAGGATGCGTTGTGGCCGAACCGAAATCGAAGGGAATGTGAGTAACGACCCACTTATGATTGTCGGCTGCGCCAGTGATCTCGGGAGTGATATCCGCATAGGCAACTGCGGCATCTTGCCAATCAACGCCGCCCGAAGAGTTCGCGTCTCCTGTGAAGACAAGTGTCGTGTAGGGGCGTTCTTCATCCCCAATAGCATCCGTCGCGGCCTCGGAACGGTAGGTCCACTGACCGTTTTGCGCGATCAGAGTCTTGATGCCGTTTTGTTCGATAACTTGGCGCTTCCACCTGGAATTCCAGTTGTTTTCATAGCCGTGGGGCTGGTCGTAGGTCGCGTTGGTTTCCATACCGACGGCGACCTTATTGGTGTTGACCATTAGGTAGGCGCTGGGTTGTTCGTAGTAATCAATGGGCGTCGAGGCGGTGATGCTGGCAAAAGTATCGTCAACACCCGCATAGGAGTCGCCATTAGCTGCGCCTCGGGAGACTCCCGTGATGCCACATGCGTATGCTCCGCCTTGGTCTGCATTTACTGAGACGAGGCCGTGGCCGGGAATTTCCACCGTGTGCGCGCCGCTCATCTCGGTGATGCGGAAGGTCAAAGTCGGTCGCTTTGCACCCTCCGTTCCTTGGGAGCGGGAGGTGATTTCCTGTACCTCGATCTCGGCTTTCATCGTGATCTCACTGCCGACGAAAGTTACCGTGTAGGCGACTTTCTGGTCGGAAACACGCTGCGCTTCAACAGTGTCGACGGTGTATTGGTTTCCGTCGATCGTGACCTGGTGAAGCGTTTCCGCGCGGCCGCCAACGGGGTTTCCCGCAAAGGTATATCCGGTGACCTGCGGGAATTCGTGCGAGACCGTTGCACGAAGTTGTCCCGCGCTAATGGTCGTGGGCGCGTTGAGAATAACGGGGGTATCTGTTGCACCTTCAGTAGCATGTGCGACCGCTGATCCCGGAAGGGACAAGGCGAGTGCCCCAAGGATGGCCAGGGGTCGCCAAAAGACGCGTTTGTCTATCATCGTGTCGGGCTCCTTTGCCTAGACGTGACTCATCTATCTTCCAGCGAACATTCATCAAATGCAAGGAGTTTTTGAGAGGTATTTGTTCCACAGGTGGAGCACAGCTTGTCCATAATCCCTACAGAAAAGCGCAGGGGATTCTTGTGGACATGAACACGAACAACCTTCCCCAGCCGGCCACCCCTTCGGCCGATGATCTTGCACGCACCCTAGCTGCTCGCCAGCAGGCACAGGCAGCCACCGCCCAGACCCAGGCCTCCCGCGCGGAAGGTTCCTCGGCCTCGGCACACCACACGAAGCCCACACGCACCCGCCCCACGAAGCGTCGCCGCAAAGGCCTGCGCAACGGGATCATCGCGGGCGCAGCTGCGATCACGCTGGCTCTGGGTGGCACCACTGCTTGGGCCCTCAACCGCTACGTGATCGATCACGTTGAAGTTACCAGCGCCTCTTCTTACGAGGCCTCACAGGGCAACGCGCAGACCACTTCCTTGAATACCGATACCGCGACCACAACCTCGGACACCTACACGAACGGAAACACCAAGATTTCTGTCAAGCAGGTCCAGGATAACGGTGTCACCTACTACGTGGCGGATGTTCAGCTCTCTGACGCGACTGCGCTTCGGTCCGCATTCGCAAACGATCAGTTCGGTTCGAACATCACAGACTTGGTCTCTTCGATCGCAACAGATAACAACGCAGTTTTTGCCATCAATGGCGACTACTACGGTTTCCGTTCGACCGGCATTGTGATCCGTAACGGCACAATTTATCGCGATAGTGGTGCTCGTCAAGGATTGGCCATCTACAAGGACGGCACCATGAAGGTCTACGACGAGACTCAGACAACAGCTCAAGCTCTGGTCGATGCGGGGGTCTGGCAGACACTCTCCTTCGGTCCGGCCCTGTTGGAAAACGGCCAGATCATCAGTGGAATCGACAACCTCGAGATTGATACCAACTTCGGTAACCACTCCATCCAGGGCAAGCAGCCGCGAACCGCGATCGGCATCATCGACGACAACCACTTTGTCTTCGTCGTTGTGGATGGACGTTCTCGGACCTCAAGCGGCGTAACGATGAGCGGTCTGGCCGAAATCATGCAGAGCCTGGGAGCAAAGACCGCTTACAACCTCGACGGCGGCGGCTCCTCTGAAATGTGGTTCAACGGCCAGGTCGTCAACAACCCCTCAAACGGTGGCGAACGCGCTACCTCCGACATCATCTACATCACGAAGGGAGCATGAGCGATGTACGTGTTAATCCCCGCTTACCAACCGGACGCACGATTGCCGCGTCTCATCCTTGAACTGCATCGCGCATATCCTTCGACGAAAATCGTCGTCGTTGATGACGGTTCTGGCGAACAGTACAGGGACATCTTCGAGGCCTCGCACACTGCGGGAGCCCACGTCATCTCTTATGAACGTAACCGTGGCAAGGGGTATGCCCTTCGAGCTGGATTCTCGTACATTCACGAGCAGGCTCAGACACTGGGACTGAATGATTGCGTCGTCACCGCGGATGCGGATGGACAGCACACGCTCAACGACATTTTCCGCGTTGGTCGAACGTGCACAGATACCGGTAAAAGCGTTCTGGGCGTTCGCGAATTCGTTGGGCATGTCCCCGCTCGTTCCCGGATCGGCAACACCGCTACTTCAGCCCTGTTCTGGCTCGCGACGGGCTGGAAGCTCAAGGACACACAGACCGGTTTGCGCGCATTTCCGGTAGCCCTACTTCCCGAGCTGCTCAAGGTTCAGGGTGATCGTTACGAGTACGAGCTCCGCGTCCTTTTGCACCTGGCGAAGTTCCGTCATCCGGTGACCCAAATTCCGATTGAGACGATTTACGAGGCCGGGAATCCGACCTCCCACTTCCGCCCCTTGCAAGATTCGGCTCGGATTTGGGCGCCGCTCCTGAAGTTCGCCGCTTCTTCCGGTGTTGCAACCGTCATTGACTACGTGCTGGTCCTTGTCTTGAATGCCCTCACCGGAGCTCTCTTCTTCCCGGTTATCGCCGCTCGCCTGGTGAGCGCCTCGGTGAATTTCGCAATGAACCGCCGCGTTTTCGAGGCCACGGGAGTGCCCTTGCGTCGCAGCGCCCTCCGTTATGCCGCGCTTGCCGTCGCAGTGGTCGCCGGGTCGTACACGATGCTTGCAGTACTGACTGGAATCGGAATGCCGCTGTGGATCGCGAAGATCATCGCTGACACGACCATGTATCTGGTTTCTTACTCGGCACAGAGCCGCTATGTCTTTGCACCCGCACAGGACCAGAGCGCCAAGGTCACCCGTCATGAGTCCCAGACTCAAGAAGACTCTGCCACTCAGTCCCAGGCTAAGGAGCGCGAAGTTACTTTCGCGGGAGCAGCCTCGACGCAGCTGAGCAAGCAGGCGGGAAATACGCCGGTAAAACCGGTGATGCCCACGCCCGCAGCACCGTCCATATCGACCATCCGTTCACTGAATCACGCGGCTTGAATGCTCAGCACTCAAGTGTCACCTTGAGTCGAGCCTCGTGAGCGTCGGATAATAACTATCCTCAGTGACATACTTATGGCCTGTATAACGCATTAACAAGGAGCACCCATGCGTATCGAGATCCTCAGCGAATGTGATTCATCGACGATCGAAAAGGTTCACGAGGCCTTTGACCGTCTGCTTCCGCAGCTTTCCTCTTCCGCACAGCCTTTGTCGCGCGAAGAAATCCAGAAGCTTCTGGCCCAGGAGTGCCTGCACTTGGTGTGTGCACTGGATGAGGATGACCGGATTTTAGGAATGCTCTCGCTGGTTGTTTTCGATATTCCAACTGGCCGCCGGGCATGGGTCGAAGATGTTGTTACCGATCAGGCAGCGCGCGGTCAAGGCGTGGGACAGAGCCTTGTTAATGCCGCAGTTGAGCACGCTCGGGAGCTGGGAGCTAAGACAGTTGATCTCACATCTCGGCCGACGCGAGAGGCGGCGAACCGCCTCTACCGTCGGGTTGGTTTCCTTCAGCGCGAAACCAACGTCTACCGGAAGTCTTTCTGACCCCGTAAGACCCGTATGTGGGAGGTGGGACAGCATTTGCTGTCCCACCTTTTCTGTTTAAAGAAGCGTATCTGAGATGACGTTGAGGATTCTGAGCAGGGTATCGCGATCATCGCCTTCTACCGCGCCAAGAAGCCCATTGCGCACTGCGCTTGCGAAGACGCCATTTGCGGCCTCATAGGCCTGACGCCCTTCAGGTGTAATGCACACAAGGACAGAACGCCGATCCGTTGACGATCCTTCTTTGGTAATGAATCCCTTCGCCGCAAGGCGAGAGATTGCACGGCTAGTTCCCGAACGTGTCAACGAGACCAGCGCACCCAGCTCGCCAGAACGCATGGGTTGCTCACCGTTAGCAAGCTCGTCAAGCATCTCAAACTCAATCAGAGCAAGAGGTGCACTTTTACTAATTTCCGAACCTAACGTGCTTTGAACAGCACGTGTCACAGAACTCCACGCGTGCCAAAGCTCAGATTCGCTCTCATCGAGGAGAGTCTCATTGCTTTGTGTAATCACCCTTTTAATTTATCAGCTTAGCAACAATAAAACTACCTTCTGACCTGCGCAAATGCTCAAATAAACCGGACAGATTTTCACCGAATTAATACGAAGTAATACGATCTGACAACAAGATCACCCACCATAATGATCAAAGTTGAATGACTGTCAGCTCACATTTCTCGCACTAGTGGGCGAAACGATCAAAATGGTCGTTTTTACGTTCTGCACAAATGAGCACACCTTCGTGAACGAAACGTGCAGCGTAGGATGGATGCATGACACCACGACTTGAATCGGATCATCCCGAACTCGACGCAAACACTTTGGACTACGTCCATTTCCTTGCAGATTCCCCAACCCCTTACCACGCTGCACATCTCGTTGCGCAGCGCTTGGAAAACCTCGGTTTCACGCGCCAAGACGAAACAGCGGCATGGGATGCAACTCCGGGCGGACACGTGATGGTTCGCGGAGGTGCTGTCATGGCATGGGTAGTTCCCGAGAATATCAGCGACACTGCCGGTTTCAGGATCGTTGGAGCACACACAGATTCCCCCGCTTTTACCCTCAAGCCCTCACCTCAGACGACAACGGCTGATGGCTGGGGACAAATCGAGGTCGAGGTCTACGGCGGAATGATCATGAATTCCTGGCTGGACCGCGAACTTTGCGTTGCAGGCCGTCTGATTTTGGCCTCGGGAGAAGAAATCCTGGTTCGCACCGCTCCGCTAGCCCGCATTCCTCAGCTGGCAATCCACCTCAACCGCGGGGTTAACGAATCTCTACACCTCGACCCCCAGAAGCACCTGCACCCGGTATGGACGGTCGATACTCCCGATGCATCGCTTATGGATACCATCGCGCAGGCCGCAGGCTTGGATAATGCGAATGACGTGGTCTCTTTCGATCTGATCTGTGTTCCTTCACAGGGACCTGTCACCTTCGGCGCGGATTCGCAGTTCGTTGCTTCGGGACGCCAGGACAATCTCTCGTCGGTTCACCCCGGACTTTGTGCGCTTGAAGACCTCGCTCGCCAGGGACTCCCCTCAGACGGTGACATCCTTGTTTTCTCATGCTTTGACCACGAAGAGGTCGGTTCTGAGTCTCGCACGGGAGCAGCTGGTCCGATTCTTGAAGACGTTCTGCGTCGCACCGCCTTCGCCTTGGGTCGCGATGAGGATGGTTACGCGCGAATGATCGCTTCGTCGACATGCGTGAGTGCCGATGCCGCGCACTCAATTCACCCGAACTACCCCGAGGTTCACGACCCTTCACATCACCCGGTCATGGGCCGAGGCCCCATCCTCAAGATCAATGCCAAGCAGCGCTATGCAACCAACGGGGTCGGAATGGCTCTGTGGAAGCGCGCTTGCGAGGCGGCAGGGGTTCCAACACAGAACTTCGTGTCGAATAACGCCTCTCCGTGCGGAACGACAATTGGCCCGATCACCGCAACCCGACTGGGTATTGAAACAGTGGATGTGGGCGTTGGCCTGCTCTCTATGCACTCGGCTCGCGAAATGAGCCATGTCGCAGATCTTCTGGGACTGCGCAAGGTTCTGGCAGCCTACTGGCTTGGCGCCTGAGCGGATACCTCTGGATAGAAAAGGCCATCCGTATTTACGGCCGTGGGGGCCGGGGAGTTCACAAACTCCCCGCCCCCCACTTTCAACTAAAACCTGTCACAAGACATGTAGCGAAGTATTAGCGCTGAAAATCAGCCGCCTGCTCACCGCTGAATGCCCGCACAATAGTCCGAGTGAATCGGTCATTCATCTGCGGGACCTGATCCCCCGGTACGAACATCGCTTGGGTGTTCTCACCATCTGCGGGGAAGGGATCTCCGCTGAGCCATTCACACGCAAAGGCTACGTCCAGGTAAGTCGTCTGATCGCCATTTTCATAGGTAACCGGGCCAACGACTTCAACGCTCAGCAAGCGCATGGCTCGTACCTGACATGCAGTCTCTTCGAGGATTTCTCGGCACGCGGCCTGAGCCGGCTCTTCACCCGGATCGATAATTCCCGTCACCGGTGTCCACGCGTGATTATCGGCGCGTTGAACAACAAGTACCTCAACCGAGGAGGGGTCGATGGGAGAGCACCAATTAATCGCGGCTCCATCACGGCCTCGTAAGACGACAGCGGTGCAACCTGAAAGCCACAGCATGGAATGCCCCACGTGCCGACGTAATTCCAGAACAAAATCCGGTGTTGCCATGAGTTACTCCTTAGCTCACAGTGTCCAGATAAATGGAACCAAGAAAATTTTGACGATGATCGCGAAGGCGAACAATGTCGCGTAAGCGGCCTCGATACGCTCATCAGCAACACGAGCATCTGCCGCTTGCAATACCGCCGGCTGCCCCAAGAAACCTGCAACAGCCCCCGCGGTTCGCGGCGCAGACAATCCCAGATATCGGCCGGCAATCGCCTGAGCGGCGCAGCATACCACTACGATGATCGTCGCTAGTATCGCAGCCTTCCAGCCCTCCGGACGCAGCAAAAGATCAACAAGTGCGGGCCCCGCATTTAAGCCCAAAGCAGCCAGGAACAGCATCAGTCCGACGGAGCGAATCGTGATATTTGCCGAGGCGGGAAGCGTCCACACCAGAGGTCCGGTTCGGCGGAGTGCCCCCAGCAGCATTCCGACAATCAGAGGTCCGGCCGCAGATCCCAGCTGGAATGTTGCCCCACCAAACATTGGGAAGGGGATCGCCCCCAAGGCCATGCCCAGAACCATGCCGATACCGAAGGCCATTCCATCAACTTCACTGACCCGACGCTCCGAGTCACCCAAGAAGCTCTGGACGTTATCAAGCTCCTCCTGCGGAACAACGACTGCCGCATGATCACCCAGATTGAGCTTGAGATCATCACGTGCCAACAGGTCAAGATCACCACGACGGACTCGGGTAATGGTCGCACCGAAACGAGTCGCTAGATTGAGCTCAACAATTGCTCGTCCCGCGACGTCAGGACTCGACACAACAATTCGTTCAAAAGCAACATCGGAGCGGTCATCAGCCAAGTGGTCGGAAACCTGCGTCCCCAACTGCTCAACGACCTCGGCAATGGCAGAGGTTCCCCCGACTAGAACAACAAGATCGCCGGCGCGAAGTTCTTCACCGGGAATCAAGACACGAGTGCGACCTTCGCGTTGAAGGTAGGACATACGTACGCGCCCTTCGCGCCAAGCGAGAATCTTTCGCGTCAAGATCGGACGGTCCACCCGAACAGTAACGGCGTCGAGGCCAGCGCCCGCGAGCGATGGAGTGTCCTTCTCCCCCAGCCACTTACGCGTCACCGTCATGGTGACGACAATGATTCCGACAATCACGCCGATGGGGTAACCAAATGCATAGCCAACTGCTGCCTGAGGATCGCCACTAACTCTCGTCGCTGCATCTAGCGCCGGCGCAGCGGTCAGCGCGCCTGTGTAGAGCCCGGTTACGAGGCCTTTGCCCAGTCCCAGGAAATGTCCTCCGATCGTGGCGACGACCGCACCGACAACACAGATGATTGTGGCCGACCCCAAAAGCGAGGTCTGTTTGCGAAGGTCGGAGAAGAAGGTGGAACCGGCCGCGATACCAACCGTGTAGACGAAGAATGCTAGACCGATCTGTTGGATGATCGCGGTCCCCTGACCGGCTTGGGGTGAATAAGCAGAGACAAGTAGGCCCACAAACAGTGCACCGGCTGCACCGAAACGCAGCGGCCCAAAGCGGATCGCGCCAAGAAAAGCGCCCAGTCCGACAACCAGGAAAATCGTCAAAAGATGGTTCTGTGCAAGGAATTGGGCCATAGGTCTAAGGGTAGTGGTCAAATGGCTAAAAAGGGACGCAAGATGGGCGTGGAGTGTGAATACACCCACGCATCCAATCGCATTGCACCCAGAATTCTTACAGATACCGTCCAGCATGTTACCGTTCAATAAAAGGAGAAATACGGAAGGATCCCTCCATGACAAATCCCCAAGCGGGTTGGTACAGCGATCCCTCAAATCCCTCACAATTGCGGTGGTGGGATGGGACGCAGTGGACGAATAACACTCAGGCAGCTCAGGGCGCCGCACAAACATCAGCTCCCCAGCGTCCAGTAACGACAACCTCATCCTCGTACAGCGCTGTTCCCCAAAGTCCTCTTGCAGCAAATAGCGGCTCTGCTCAGGCGCACTACCAAGCGCAACAGGGTGGCTATCCCCCCGCTCAGGGAGGAATTCCAGGCAGATATCCAGTCCAGCAACCCGTACAGAGCGCACCTGCCGCCACGGGAGGGTTCCCCCCGCGTCCCGCAAGTTACACGGGTGTTCCGGCGACGGGATCAGCTATCCCCGCTTCTCCAATGGCTCCCGCAAAGCCAAAGAAGCCTAAGGCTCCGAAGAAACCTCGCAATAAGCAAAAGACTTGGGCCGTTATTTTCACTGTGCTGAGCGTTCTTTTCATTGTGCTTGGCTTCCTTTTCCTCGGCGCAGCTTCACGTAATAATGCGCGAGCCAACACGGTCAATGTGGAACTTGAGCCAGCACGTCAGTCCGTCAACGAATTGCAAAAGCAAGTCGATACGTTGAATAAGCAGCTCGGGGAGGCAGGCAAGTGAGCATGAACGGACCTCAGATTCCGAATCAGGGACAGGCAGCGGGCGCCGCCCAAGCCCCCGCCTCGACAGAGGGAAGCCAGGCTGAAACAGGACAGCAGAAGGCAGCTGCACCCAAGAGCGCTTCATCGAAGCGCCTATTCCTGATCACTTCGATTATCTGTGCTGTGTCATTGGTCTTTGCGCTGGTGACTTTCACGCAGAATATCGTCGCTCTGAACAGGTACCACTCGTTGGAAAATGAATCCGATCAGCTAAAACAGCAGTCACAGACCCTCCAGAAGCAAGTCGACGAGGCACAGACGAAGCTCTCCGAGAAGCAGATCAAGCCTTGGTGCGATTCGGTGAACGCTGACTCGACAGGCACTCGCGAGAAGATTGACCAGCTTCTTAAGCAGCTCAAGATGATCGATCCCAGCGAGAAGGCAGTTCGTAACGTCTGCGGCGATAAGTACTCGGCGCTGACCGCTTCTCTGGATTACTCTCGCGTGAGCGCGCGCACCGAAAACGGGACGATCAAGTGCGAACCGGATGGCAACCACGTTCGTATCAGCGGCAAGATCGATCAATTCAAGGGGCCTGAATTTGCTCAAAAGACAAAGACGAAGGCCGATCTCACTTTGACGATCACCTACACCCTTGAGGGCACAACCGATACTGCAACCAGCATTGTCAAGGTCCCCGATGTTACTCCGGGTGGTTCGAAAGACTGGAAGAGCGAGGCAGACCTTCCCGGTCGGGCACTCACCTGTCGAGTCACAAACCTGCAGTGGTGGCCAAGCGATCTGAAGTAGAACGCTTGACACTTCGACAGTTATAGCTTGAGGGGGTACGCACCGCGGCGTACCCCCTCAACACGTATTTCAGCTATTCGCCAACGCCACCTCAGCTATGTGCAAGCGCCTGGCGGACCAAGGGGATCAGCTTTTCACGAGAAGGATCCACGGCCTCGGCAAGGAACTGCTCACGGTCGGTACCCTCAAGTTCCTGAGTGACTGGCTCTGTACTGTCCTTGGGGACTGAGAATCCAAAGACGATCACGTCGACGATCTTTCGGATCGGCATCTGATTGGCTTCGGCGGAGTCATTCACACTGCCCAGAGCCTCAAGGTAGAAGATCGAGAGAATCTCTCCCATGATGTTGGTGGGCAATAGCGCGCGACGTCCCATACGATCCAAAGCGGATTCAAGCATCTGGGTCACGAAATCAGCAAGCTGATTGCGCTGATTTCCAGGAATTCCATCGGCATCGGGGTGACGCATTTGGTACAGGCGATATTCCATCAGGAGGATATACGCCGTGCGCCCCTGCGCGGAAAGACTGTCGAGGGTATCAACAATGCGTTCTAGAGTGAGCGGCCCTTCAATTGAATCAAAGGCCTGCGTCATTTCTGTTAATAGCCGCGTTGAGTATGCAATAAATGCATCTTCCAACAGCTCATCCATATTCGAATAATTCGAATAGAAGGCACCACGGGTGAATCCGGCGCGGGCCACGACCTCGTCAATCTTGGTCCCTGCGAAACCTCGCTCCACCAGAATTTCAATGGCGGCGTCAACCAGGCGTGAACGCGTATTCGCTCGCGCTCTGCTTTCGCCTTCTGCACGCTTCTTAACCACAGCCACCTCCGCGGAATTTCTAACTACGTCGAAAAGTCTAACGAGATTTTCCCGCTGTCACACGCGGAAAATAAAGGATTTTCACGCTTTAAGACCCGAATTTGAAGCCGCGAAAGTCACGGTGGCACCACGGGGGCATATCATGTGTTTCATAGCATAATTTTTGGGCATTTTATACGTTTTTGTATCGGAGTTTTCTATGGGTCAGTCAATTACATTGCTACCTCTAAATTCGGGCGCTTCTATTCCTCAATTTGGCTTTGGGACCTACAAACTGACCGGTCAAGACGCATATGACGGTGTCCGCGACGCACTCGAATTGGGATACCGACATATCGATACTGCACAGATGTACGGGAACGAGGCCGAGGTTGGCCGCGCCTTGGCCGACACTTCTCTCGCACGCGAGGAGATCTTCGTCACTTCTAAGCTCAATAATCCCAATCACGAGCCTGATATTGCCCGTGAGAGCCTTCAGCGCTCATTGGAGGACTTGCAGCTGGACTACTTGGACCTGTTCTTGATCCACTGGCCGCTTCCGATGTTCTACGGGGGCGACATCATGCCGACTTGGCGCGCAATGGAAAGCTTTGTAGATGAGGGCCTGGTGCGCTCTATCGGAGTCTCTAATTTCGAGGCCCATCACCTTGCCCCGATTCTTGAGCAGGGGCGCATCATGCCCGCTGTTAACCAAATCGAATCCCATCCCTACTTCGCAAACCGCGAGCTTCACCGTTTTAACGCTGAGCATGGAATTATTACCGAGGCCTGGGCTCCCCTGGCTCGAGGAAGTGTCCTTGGCGAACCAAGCATCATCGAGATTGCCCGCGAGGTCGGCGCACGCGAATCTCAAGTAGTTTTGCGTTGGGCACTTCAACGGGGAGACGTTGTCTTCCCCAAGGCCTCGTCACATGAACGCCGAGCAGAAAACCTTGATGTTTCGGGCTTTGAGCTGACGGCGGAGCAGATAGCTCGAATCGATGCATTGGACCGTGGAGAAGCGGGACGTACCGGTAAGCACCCCGATGTCATGGACCGGATGTAAAACTTTCGCTTCAGGCGCAACTTATATCGTTTTTCGATGTGAGACAGGGCCGTATTTTGTGGGTACCGCTGGGCTATCGTGAAGCTATGACACATGCATCTTCGACCGATCTTGATCGCGTTCTTGCTTCTCTTGATCCCACGCCCAGCGGTACTTACGCATTCTCCTTGGTTGATGAAATCCCCCAGAATGTCGACATTTTCGCACTGATCCGCGACGAGGATTCCTACACTGTGGTTGTCGAGGAAGACGCCGCGCGCGAAGCAGGAATTAACCCCGATGAGCTGTACACGCGAATTGACCTGGGTTCTTCGACCGAGCTGGCCGCGATCGGAATCACGGCCTCTATCGCTCAGATCCTTGCTGCGCGTTCAATTACTGCGAATTTCATTGCCAGCCGCCGCCACGATCACCTCTTTGTTCAGCCTGATCGCGCTCAGGAGGCAACGGCTCTTCTTGAAGATCTGGGAAGGCGCGCAAAGGGCTGGCTTCCCGCCTGAAATTTTCCTGTTCATCAGACGCGGAAAGGCGTTCGGAATAAAGTAGAAGCATGGCTGTACTACCCACGGGAAGCGATGAGGCAATCCTCCGTCTAGCCGACGGCACGGTGAAACAGCGAAATCTTCTGACCGGAACTGAAGTGTGGACAGTTCCCGGTCGAGCTCATCGTCCCCTGACTCGTCCCGGTTCCACGCCACCCCTAATCGATCATGATGCTGATGGGCATCATTGCGCATTCTGCTCGGCGCGCTATCTTGAGACTCCGCCAGAGAAAGCCCGCGTGATCCGCACATGCGCAGGGGAATGGGAAACTCTCCACGGCCTCGGCGCTGAGGAACTTGGAGATACCGTTGCAGAATTTCGGCGGATTCCCAACCTTTTCGAGATCGTTTCGTATAACTATTGGCACCTCAATCACGACCATGTTCCTTCCGAGGCCGAGCGGCGCAGGATGGCGGAGTACCTTGCCTCGCCCCAGGGGTACGACCACGTGATGCACGTGGTGCGCGCACGCTTCATGGCCTCCGGCGGGAGCGAAGAAGAGTTTGCCGCTCTTTCGGATTCTGAGAAGCTCAGCCAAGCGAATGGTTTCTTTTCGGGCGGGCATGATCTGATCGTTGGTCGTCGGCACTATGTTGATGGGGCGAAGGATACGTCCCAATTAGCTTCGGCTGGGACGCTGACTCCTGAGGAACATTTCCAGTACATGTCGATGACCGTGCGGGCGATGCGGGACCTGTACGACTTGGATCCGGCTGTGAAGTATGTTGTGGCTTTCCAGAACTGGCTCAAGCCCGCGGGCGCGTCTTTTGACCACCTGCATAAGCAGCTTGTGGCGATTGATGAGTTCTCGACGCAGACGCATGACGAGATTGAGCGCGTACGGACCTATCCGGGAATCTATGACGAGCTCTTGAAGATTGCGGCGACGCGTGGGCTGATTTTGGCGCAAAACGATCATGCTGTGGCGATGGCTGGGTTTGGGCATCGCTATCCCTCCTTGGCGATTTGGCCACTTCACGCGCCGGCTGAGCCTTGGGAGTACTCCCCTGAGCAATTACGAGGCATCAGCGACCTTGTGCACGCAATGCACGCGGCGACGGGCGCGGAGGTGCCGTGTAACGAGGAGTGGTACTACCGGCCCCCGAGTTCGTCGATCCCCATGCGCATGAGGATCTTGATCAAGTGGAGGATTTCGACGATCGCCGGTTTTGAGGGTGGGACAAGGATTTACCTCAATACGATCGATCCATGGTCCGTGCACCAGCGGATGCTGGAACGTCTGGTTGTTATGCGGGATGAATGTTCGATCGCGCCAATGAAGCTGGGCGAGGAGTGCAAGGTCACGCCGCTGCTGCTGCGGTAAGGGTTTTAGGCGGTTTACCGTCGTTCGTTTGCTGTTTGCGCGCGGTCAAGATGATCGACTTCCCGCTTTTTCGAGCATGACAAAGGCGAGAGACCCGAGGCCTGCCCGGGGTAAATGGTGGGCTGGCTGGCTTCCCTCGCCTTGTACAAATGTCGAGCCTTCAGCCCCCGCGTTGAACCGAGCTGTTATTTCAAGCCTGGCGGAGGGTACCAACCCGACAGTTCGAGCATAACAGGGATTTATCAGGAAAGCTAGGTTTGGCTTGCGCTGTATGTGCACCATGAAACTGCGCGGAAAACATCTGGCCGGCAAGCAGCAGTGAGGCAACATTGATTTGCAACCCCGAGCGTGCGGAGAAAACCCTTTCACTAAAACGCTGTTCCTCCATCCATGCGGATTATCTAGAAGCAAGCGAGATTTTGCTCTTGAGAGATGGAACCAATCGCCCCTGAGCGCGTACAAGTCCGTCACGTTATAGCGACGGCTCGTGTGATGCCAAGCGACAAGTTCTAGGAACATTTCTTTCAAGAATGCGACGGAATACCGGTCGAGATTCAGTGCAGCAACAAGGTCGCGGCTTGAGCCGCCTAAAACGTCGTACTTGTACCACTTACTGATCGGCCTCTCACCATTCTCGTAAGCAAGGGCCGCATTGACACTCATCGACCGGTCGGATAAGCATCCTCACCCGTGCATCACAGTCTCACGTTTAGTAGCGGCGCATGGGTGCGCTACCATCTTCACATTCAGCGCAAATCAGGTAACCGTAAATCATGTACGTTTCATACGCGGCTATGCCGGTCGTCTTAAACGTGTGCCGGTTACGGCAGTACCACAACCACGCTTTCTGAGGGTCTGCCTGCTCGAACGCGACATTAGGCTCAGCCCACCAGCGTCTAAAACCAGAATCGTCTATGGGGCGGTTAATTACCATGATCGTTTTCCTTTCACTAAAACGCTGCTCATGCGTGTACGGGAGTCATCCCAGCGTGTGCGGGGAAAACACTACGCCTTGTTGTAGTGTATCCCTCGCTTGGGCTAATCCCCGCGTGTGCGCGGAAAACGAAGAGGGAGAATTAGGCGTGCTGCCTGTCGTACAGGCAGTCCTCCCAGTACTCCCGGATCAGTTCTTCGTTGTACCCCCTTACAAGGCCGTCGATTAATTTTTCCGGGATGTCTGCTCCGTAAATAGTGAGGTCTCCGATGATTTTCATCGTGAGCGATTCGTCCTCGGCTATTTCAAGAAGGAACTTACTCTCCTCATCTTCGAGAACGGGATTAGGAAGGATACTGTCTGCATATTTGATAAGGTCTTCGACCGTATACATTGCCTCAGTCATGATCAATCCCTCACTCAACTGGCGTCAATTTACCATTTGATGCGCGAAGTACGCCTACGTCTCCAATGGGATGTGTAGTGATTGTTGCACCCTTTGTCGCGTGTCTGCCTCTCACGCTTATCTGCGTAGCCACTTGCACTCCATTAACTGTGCTGTATGCGTAAACTCGGCGCCCTTATTGCGTAATCCTAAGAGACGTCGGATTGGTAATTGTTAGAAACGCGGCCATGATAATGTCGGTGTCGCTCCAGGTTCTTGGGAAGGCGATTTGTCCTGTCCTCATTTCGCGTTGTGCTTGCCTGTATGAGTGTCCGCCCGTGCGCTCCGTTTGCTTTTATTGTCCCGTACAGAATGTGGTCAATCACCGCCTGCGTTGGGCTCATCCCCGCGTGTGCGGGGAAAACAAGAAGTGGCACAAGTGCCACGTGTGCTCAGAGAACTCACTCAAGATGACATTGCGGCTAGTGCATTTCGAGCCATCACAACCTCCTGCATTCGAAATACAGTCGATCCTGCTAACGATTCAGCATCACTACGATTCGCCGGGCATGACAAAGGCGAGAGACCCGAGGCCTGCCCGAAAAAACGGTGGGCTGGCTGGCTTCCCTCGCCATTTGCAAATGTCGGGCCTTCGGCCCCCGCTTTCTTACGGGCTATTATTTCAAGCCTGGTGGAGGGGTACTAACCCGACGGGATTGAGCCTAACAGGGATCAAACGGGAAAGCTAGCCCTAGCTTGCAATCAAAACACTGCGGGTGTTCTGCCCAACAAAAAAAAACTTGTGGCCCCAACATCAGTTGGGGCCACAAGCCTAAACGCGGTAGCGCAGGGATTTGAACCCTGGGTGGCTGTTACACCACACAGCATTTCGAGTGCTGCACCTTCGGCCGCTCGGACACGCTACCTCGGCACTCCACAATAGCGGATCTGGCAGGATGGGGCAATTCCACGCCAACAACGACGAAGCGACCTAGACTGACGACATGGCAAAACGGCGTATCGATCCTGCAGAAGGCCACAGCGCTCTCCTCACGTGGTACGGCGCCCCAGAAAGCGCTACACGACAAACTCTCTTCACCGCAGTGCGCTACACGCTCGAAGAAATTGCCGAACTTCACCCCGGTCGCGCCGTCGAACTCCGCGTCCCTCCGGCCGGTGCCACGCAAATCCTCCCGGGTACAACTCACCGCCGAGGGACTCCCCCGGCGGTGATCGAAATGTCGCCACGCACATGGCTGGAACTTGCCTGCGGCCTCCTCACATGGGAGGAGGCCTCCAGCACCAACCAGCTTCAGGCCTCGGGACAGCGCACCGACCTATCGGCTTACCTTCCGCTATTCCCAAACCTGCGCGCAGACTGACTCAGGCCTCGATAGCGGGATTCTGAATCTGGTCAAGGACCTGCGCGGCCCCCTCAATAGGAGCAAACCACTTATTGGTGCGGTTCACGACGCCGCGCTGGCCGATCGCTGCGATAGCTGCGGAAACCGCAGCAAATGCGACCACGGAAACCAAGGATGCCGTGCCATCATCATCTTGAGGTGCGGTCTGACCGGTCACAGCCTTCCAGCCCAGCTCCGCGACCTTTCCGGCCACGAAACCGACGGCCATAGACAGCCCTGCGGTAATGAGTTTTTGGCTAAGACTGCTTCCCATGATGACTCCTTGCGTCAGATCGCATCGAACACTCGATACTGACATTTTGCCCTATCACCGCGGGAATATCTCTCCTTCCATGCACTATTGCTTAGACTGGTACGGTGCGAAAGACCAAGACCGCCTCTCCGTCCACTCAACGCTCAGCGCATCTGCGCCGCCTCAGCATCACGCTCCTTGGCGCGCTAGCCCTCAGCGCGTGTTCTCCCTCCATCCCGCAGGGAGCGCAGTGGACGGATGACCCCTTCCGCACAGACTCAACGTCTTCGGCTCAGGGGACCACGGCCTCGGCAACGAAGAACCACGCGACCACGGGCAATACCGACGCAATTCCCCGAGGAAGCGGAACCCTACGCATCGCTTACGCGCCGGGTTGGCGGCTTCCCGCTGACTACGTCTCTGCGTTCGAGGCCGCCAGTGGCTACACCGTTGAGCAGAGTGAGTACGCTCCGAATTCGTCTCAAAGTGCCGACGTCATCTTTGGCGTCGATTCAAAACAGGCCGCGGCTTTGGGGACAGCAATCACCATCGGCAATGACCCGGTATGCGCATGGGCTGATCGCTCATGGTTCTCCGCAAATAGCAAGCCACTCCCCTCTTCACTCAAGGATCTTTCCTCGGCAAACTTCGCCCCCCTGACCGCGATCCCTTCCCAGGATTCCGAGGCCGGCGCTGCTTTTGCGGCAAAGGCCAGCTCAGTCCTCGGCGGGGACTACGAGGACTGGAAAGAAAACCTGAACGACGCGCATTCGATCTCTTCCTCCGCGGCGGAAGCCTTGGGACAGTGGACCGTTACCCTTGCGGATGATCGCCTTTCACTCATCTCGGGCGCGACCAGCGCGCAGGGCTCCCACCAGCGTCCGATCCTGATCTGGGATGCGCGCCTGGTGGTTGCTGCAGCCTCCAATACCGGCACCGAAAGCCGCGCCGAGGCTATCCCTGGGACCTGCGTGGATTCAACTGTTTCAGCCGCGGTCCCGCAGTCCTCTTCGAATTCCGAGGCCGTTCGCTCCTTCCAAGCATTCCTTGAATCCCAGCTGGGGAAGAACGCGGCCGCCTACGCGGGACTTGCCTATAACGATGGGGTGCCCGAGGACTCGCAGGCTGCGTGGTTTATGAAGCCGGTGAAGTAGGCAGGACGCCTGCAGCCTTTGCTTTTGCCTGAAGCCGTTCTTTCTTACGCTCTCTGACCCATTGGTGGCAGGCGCGTGCAGAAAGGGCCAATAGGGCAAGCACCCCCAAAGACGAACGAATCAGCGTCATCAAAACGATGTGAGTTGCACCCGAACTGGCAATATCCGCAGCGCCGAAAATAATGTCGGCACTCAGGGCTGTCAGAAGGATAATTCGCGCACGAGGGTGTCCGTTCCACGTCATAACAGCAGTAATGATTTCCATGACAAGAAGCACCAAGGTCACAAGAGCGACAATCAGCCTCATCGTCAAAATGTAGATTTGTGCATCGGCGACATCATCAATGCCGATGACATTAAGCGCGATGTATTTCCAGGGATTTTGAAGGACTAGATAGGTCTGGAAGAGCTCAGTTGCAAACATGAGGGCAACCAGGACCATACCGACAACCAGTTGAACTGGGCGCTGGCGATGCGCTTGAGAATCGACATCATGGGCATCTGCCATTTCGTGCGCATCATCATCGTTGGGTTCAACGTCTTGAACGTCCAATAGGTACAGGTCGCCATCGGTGATGACTCGGTCACCGCCGCCATTCTTATCGTGGTAGGCGCTGAAGAAATCAGGAAGAATCTCTAGCTCTGCCGCGGGGTTAGCGAAGAGGACATCATCAACGATGAAGTTACGCTCAATGTCGATATCAGCATCGATCTTGTGCGTGATTTGGAAGGTCAAAAGACTCAATCCAACAGCACGATCGAATGTCCCCGCTGCAAGCCATTCAACGCGGCGACCACCCGGAAGAACCCATCCGTCAGGCGTGCGCCAAAAACGCACGTGATGGCGTTCTGAAGAACGGCCGGGAACCGCTTTTTGATAGGCGAAGTCCTGCTTACGCCCAAAGAGCACAAGGTTTGAAACTGGCGCAGCATCGTAGCTTTTACGACTGACGAAGGCACGTATTACTCGAAGAACGGTGCGGGGCGTAATCGGGTCAGCGCGCACCCAGCCGGCCGCTGTCATGGCAGCGTGAATATCGATCTCGCTACCAACAAGAGCGAGGTTTACCGGGTCACCGAGAAGGCCATCAGCAGTCCTTGTACGACCGATGAAGTAGTCGGGAACATACAGCCACGTGAGCAACTGATGGATTCTGGGAAGCGCGAGGTAGGCGGTAACAGCCCAGCAGATTAGAAACCAGGCGATGGCAGTAGGTTTGAGCTTGATTGAACCCGCCAAGAAAACGTAGGCAAGCCACAGTGTCGCCACACCGGAAAAGATAAAGAACAGGGCATCGACGACATCATCGAAACCCCAGTCGCGGTCCTGCGTAAACGAGAGTTTGTCAGATGCGCGCTGGTAAACAGGGGGTTTCTGGGGACGCGGGCGCGAATGAGCGGAGGCGTTTTCGCCTTCGTAGTTCGACTCAATGGCCGATACGCGGTTCTCGCTCATGTCCCTTCCTCATGCGTAGACGTGTAGCCACAAGCCTAGTCTGAGAAGGCTCATCCTTCCGCTTTTCTGGGAAGTCTGCATTTTCGTCATTTGGCGCTCGACTGCGCAGACCTTCTGAGCTGATGTCATCGCTATAAGACTTAACGAGAAGAGATTGAGGGCGCCCGGAAAGAGACTCAACAGGCGCCCTCGTGGAGACGCAGAATGTCAGGGGGTGTTTCACGTCTCCGTTCCTCACGTTAGCGCCGACAAGAAACCATTCGGAGGTTTTTACTTCTGTGTTTTTCTGGGAAATTTCCGTTGAATAAGAAGGTTTTGAACACGAATGACAACCTTGTCTACCGTAATAAAACAGGGTGGTGCGATTTACGTGAACCAGAAGTGCCAGCACCGGAGGCACACAAATAAAACACCCTCCAGCCTTAAAAAGGACTTTAGTCCCAGTCTTGGCCGGAGGGTTGTTTAACTCAGCAAAATCTGCGCTTAGGCGTGCGAACGAATGTAGTCCGCAAATGCCTCAATAGCCGACTTCACAAATCCCTGAGTTGTCGCATCAATAAAGCGACCATCTTCACCGATATCCTCATGCGACATCTTCATGTAGACCTCGGGCTGCGTCATCAACAAGGGATTGAAGAACTCAAGAGTCTGACGGGTCGCGATCTGCCCAATAGCAGCACCGACCGCTCCCATGGATGCACCCACGACATAAACAGGCTTACCACCGATAGGGTTGGATCCCCACGGGCGACCAAACCAGTCGATAGCATTCTTCAGACCACCGGGAATCGAACGGTCATACTCAGGGGTTGCAATCAGAACCGCGTCGGCATCTTCAAGGATCTTCTTGAAGTCAGTGGCGATCTGCGGGTAGTTCGCATCGTAATCAGGGCTGTACAGCGGCAGCTTCGAGAAATCAGCCTCAACAAATTCCAGATCAGCCGGAGCATCGGCAATCATCGCACCAACCAGCTTGCGGTTAATGGAGTTCGAGGACAGCGAACCAATGATGTAAGCGACCTTGTACGTCATGGGATAAGCCTTTCATCTAGGAGCCGCTTTCAAGCAGCACTGCAGATATAAACGCCACCTAGATTCCGGTTTATTCCGACCTAAGTCCTAGATCACAGAAGATTTACCAGGCGCCAGTACCACCGGTTCCGCGTTTGCGATCTTTGTTTTGACGCTCCTCGCGATCGGTTTGCTCCTGACGCTTTTGCATCTCTTCACGCTTCGCGCGTTGCTCTGTGGTCTCTCCCTGATAAGGATCCTTGGACTTGTCTTGGTCCTGTTTGTCCTTATCCTGATTCTGCTGATCCTGGTTTTGCTTGTCTTTATCCTTGTTGTCTTGGTTTTGCTTATCTTTGTCTTGGTTCTGCTTGTCCTTATCCTGGTTTTGCTTGTCCTTATCCTGATTCTGTTTGTCCTTGTCCTTGTCCTGATTTTCCTGCTTCTGAGCCTGCTGCTGCTTTTGCTGAGCACGATCATGAGCCTTGTCAGCATCGGCGCCGCCACCGCCGCCCTGCTGATTCTGATTCTGCTGATTCTGCGTCGAGGCCGCGGACTGACACGGGGCCACAACCTCTCCCATTTCTTTATAAATTTCAGCAGCACGCGCACGATCCGTACTCATCGCCGCATCACCCTGCTTTTCCAGAGCAAGCGCCAAATTCATTCTGACGGTGCATTCATAGGAGTAGGTCTCAATTCGACCATCCTCGATCTGCTTTGCCTTCGGAACCCGGTCCCAAGCAATGCGCAACTCAGCGACGGCCTCGTCAGGATGATCAAGCTTCACATGCTGCGTCCCCGCGTTGTAATGCGCAACCCAGCTGGCAGGGCCAAGATCTCCCCAATAAATCTGCCGTGAATAGGATTTCAGTGCGCCCTCGTTATTCCCCGCGCGCGCACTGCGACCCGTATTCCATGCCCACAACGGCAGGACGGTCATATAAATTCCGACAGCTAGCGCAACCACAACAATGGGGAGAGACCACCACAGAGGGCGCAATAGTTTCCCATTGCGGCGCGGTTTCTCCGCCCCGTTCCTCTTTGCCGAGGCCGGGGTCGCGCTGGGGCCACCATCTCCCGTTTGGGCGTCAGTGGCGGCCTCGCCATCTACAGGAGGCTGATAGAAAGCAGTAGGACGCTGTTCCTTATCGCTGCGGCGCTTAAATCGCACGGGTCCTCCTCAACGCGTGGATACGACCCGCAAAAATAGCGGCCTCCCAAGCTAATAGCACAGTCAAAACAAGGGCGGATGGCCACAAAATATAGCGCGAGGTTTGGATCGTATCGTTTGCGTCGGCAATATTTCGCGCATTCTGAACCGAGGAGGAAGCTGCAGAGCTAATGGCGGAATCATTGGGTGAGCGAACCATATCGATACCAAGTTTTTGAGCGATCTCGTTCAGCTTCTTAACATCAATCTTCGAAATCGCATCGGGGTTTCCGGGCTGGGAAAAATCCTTGATGTATTCGGGACTCGAGCCATCATTTTGCTTCCCCAGAGCGGCAACCTTCATCTTCCCGCCCTCTTCGGTTCCATAGCCAATCACCAAGCCTCCCGTCAGGAGGGGCTTGATCTTGTCCCACTGCTGAGAGTCGCCTCCACCAGCGCTTCTCCAAGCAGAATTGTTCGAGGTCTCACCATCGGTGAATACGAAAAGCACGCGGGTATTTTCAGGATGCTTATTTGCTGCTTCCTGCATTTCTTCCGCAATGTATTGTGCGGGGCGGTCCGGGGACGAACCGCGCGAAGAAGAACTCACTTCCTGGGTCAGTGTCGAAACGAAGGAGCGAACTGCACCAAGGTCAGAGGTCAGGGGAAGCTCAGTATCTGCCTGGGAATCCCAGGTAATAATGCGATAACGAGCACCGGGAGCAGCTTGAAGAATCTGCTCAACATCGTGGCTCACACCTTGAAGGCGAGTTTTTCCGCCTTCCCAATCCTCAGCGGCCATCGACCCCGTGCGGTCAATCGCAAGCCAGACCTCGACATTGGTCGTCACTTTCTGCGCTTCACCGGGCACTGAGGGGCCAATCAGGATCGAGAGCAAGGCGCAGGTGATAGCGCCTCGGCGCACTAGATCCGATGTTCTAAAGGGACGATGACGCCGAGCACTCCACCAGGAGAAGAAAGCGCACGCTGCAATGATCACAATGATGATTGCAACCGACATCAGGGGTCGGAAGGAGAGCGACAATATTCCTCCTGCGGATCGGATCAAACACTGGCAAGTATAGTGCCCATCTCAAATTCATCCTCTAGGGAGATCTATTTGACATCTGAAGTGCCCCACGGCTAAATTCATTTCTGTATCATGGTGTCCTGATACACACCACAAAGATCAATTGAGGCAACATGAAAACCCTCCGAAACATTGCCGCCGGTTCACTCGGACTGGCGCTCGTTTTTTCCTCTCTCACCGCCATGGATGCTCAGGCCGTTGAACGCGTTCCCGGGCAAATCAATGGTGATCGCAGCTCCGGCTGCGTCGTCGACTGGACCGCACGCGCCATGCTCGATCAGAACATGGAGAATATCCCGGTCGGACTCCGCAAGGGCCCTTACTCCACTTCTGGCTTCATGGAGAGCGTCCACCCCGACTACGGCAGCAAGGCCGTGCTTGAGAACCACCACTGGTTCAACCCGGTGAGCGATGTCCAGTACTGGCGCATCCCGATCGGTGCCGAGTTCGGGATCCTTCCCGGCGCAACCCTGACTGTGGATCTTCCCGACGACATGACCAATGTCCGTCTGATTAGCGACCTGAGCACTGAGGTTAAGAACACCACAGTTGATCAGTTCATGGAGCGTCAGACCTTCGGTGCACTGGCACGCAAGCTCGATTGGGATATTGTCCCCAATGCAACCCAGACCGATGCAGCACGTAATATCTGGACGCTGACCTTCCCGAATGGTCTGCCGGAAGGCCACGCTGCGGTCGTTGAATTCGTCGGAACCGGTGACCGTACGAAGCACTACGAGGCAACCTCTCACTTCCGCGGCCTGCGCGAAACCGACGAGAAGGGCAACGCATGCCTGACGACTCCTGAGCCTGAACTCACTGTCGGACAGTGCCAAGCCGGAGTCGTTGGACGCACGACTTTCTCGCCCTACTCGAAGGATATTGACCTTCGCGAAAAGTTCTCCGATCGCTGGCAGGGAACCGGCGCTCTCTGGGGCGAGGCCGGAGCTGACGGCTGGGATCCTTCACGCCAGTACTCTGATGCCGCCGGTGCGACGCGTCGTATGCGCTTCTACGCTGCAACCAAGCGCGAGCTGAACAATGCAACGATGACCGTGAGCGCTCCCCAGGGTGCAACCTTTGACGAGGCCTCGATCGCCTCTGCATTGACCCCCGGTGGCGGCGCTCTGGTCGCCAATGGCTTCTCGCAGTCGGTAACGGGAATTTCCAAGCCGACCGTGAGCGCGGACAAGAAGACCCTGACCTTCACGATCGCACACATGCCGGAAAACTCCTCTCTGAGCGTTGAGGTTACCGCAGTGCTGACCGGCGAAAAGGCACACAAGACCCCGACGTCGGAGCCCATGGTCTTCTTCCACACTCTGGTTGGTTCTATCCCCGGATGCGAGGTCTCGCCGACTCCGACCACCCCGGCAACTGAGCCCACTCCCAATCAGCCTCAGGAGCCCAACAAGCCAGAAAATCCCAAGGCTGAAAACCCGAAGAAGGCAGGCCCTCTGGCACACACCGGTGCCACGAGCGGAATGGTTCTGGGCGCAGCAGGAATGACCCTGATTGCTGGTCTTCTTGCAGCTAAGCGTCGCAAGGCCTAAGCGCTTCAGGCAATAAATCATTGTGGGGCCGCAGCATCAGCTGCGGCCCCACAAATGTATCTACGACACCAATCGAGGCAGGCTCAAAGAATGCCGTCTAGGCCTCTACTACCTCTAGGCCTCTATTAAGGGATCCGGCTATTAAGGGATCCCGCTCCGACTCTTTCCTAGGCCTCAGAGCTTGGCGAAACCAACAAGCCCAAGGAAAGCCACAATCGCAACTGCCAGCCAAGCCACGGGCCTATTGACGCGGTCAGTAACCGTGACGCGAGCGTCGCCCTCAACCTCGCGCTTCTGCTGGGCCTCGATATTTTGAACAATCGAATCCACTGTGCCGGAGCTCGACATCGTATAGAACTCGCCACCGGTGGACTCAACCTGGTTCTTCATATCTTCGCCCTCCGTGGTCAGCCTCGAACCCGGGTAGAGGCCGATGACCTCAACCTTCTGGCGCTTCGCGAAGTCAATCGCTTCCTTGAGGGTATATAAGCCTTCACCATTGACTTCGTTATCGGAGGCCAAAATGATTGTCCGCGAGCGCTCTTGATCCGTGTGATCAAAGCCAAGCACGCAAGATGCTAGGCCATCACCGATAAGGGATGCTGCCTGCCCATCGGGATCATCAGTTCCCTCAAGATAACGGGCAAGATCATTGGTGATGCGATATCCGTTCGAGGTCTTCGAAATAACGCCATTCCTCAGGAGCGAGCTCAAGGTCTCGAGGTTGTCGTTCACCATCGTGTAATCATCAGTTAGCGGGAACTTCCGAACCGAACGACCACTCCACAGGTACAAAGACACTCGCTCGCCATTGAAGTGCTCAACAAGACTCTTAAAAGCATCACCGATTTCGCTGTCATATTCCAGCATCGAACCTGATGCATCTAGGCACAGAACGATATCTCGCGAGGCCAGGCGACGGTCATCAACGTGACGGTCAACGGGGTTTGCAGCAACGACAGAAAGCGACACAGCAGCGGCACAAAAAACAGCGAGTAAGCCAGCAACCGCCATACGCGTGCGACGCATCAGCGCACGATAACGCGGTAAGTCACGCACGTAACCGGTATTTGCAACCCAGCCTCGACGTTCCCTCGCATGAAGCCGCAGACCGACACGCCACCAGCCAAAAGCTGCGGCGACGGCAATAACACCCAGGACGACGGCGATGAGGTACCCATACCTCATTTCTTCACCACCTCCCGCGCGTAATCCATGACGAATGCGGGATCGAACTGAGTCTCTTCGCCGTTGGCCTCCGAGTCTGCTTTAAAGCTGTCCTCGCAGGCGGAAAGAGCATCCGCAAGATCAGGCCACGCGGGAATGAGCTTTCGAATCTCAGACACTGTTGCGGTCTCAAGATCGCGACCGGTACGTTCAGTACCCAGCGCGCGCAAGATACCCGCGACTGCCAAGTGCACCCCGCGGTCATCCAAGTCGCCCGTGTTCAAGCGACCCTCGACCTCGTCAATGAAGCCCAGGTAGCGCTGACGACGCTTCTCATCCAGGGGAATAAGCGCGATCTGATTCTTTTCCTGCAAACGGTTCGAGCGCAGCCAGCGGATCAGCCACACTCCTACCCACACCAGGACAAGAGCCAGAAGCAAGACTCCAATAATCCACATCCAGTTCGGGTAGTTGAGAACCTCGCGCAATTCACCGGACACGACTTTCCCTTTCCAATGCGGAGAGAAGAGTGCGAACGACCTGATCGCTGGACGATACACTCACGCGGGTAATCCCAGGGATCTCAAGGAATTGACGCACCGCAGTGCGGCTCTGGTCGGCGCGTGCGGCGGCCTCGGCAGCGATCTGGCTATCCCCCAAAAGGAAGTCGGGAAGCGGGCCGGCGTCGACATCCACGATCCGAGTACCCGCGGGGAGCTGCGTCGGATCCGCGTCTGCGACCTGCATGATGAGTAAGCGGTGGCGGACGCTCAGGCGCTTGAGCAGTTCCCGCGCACGAGGCGTGGGCTGGGGGTGCGTTTCATCCGTGACCAAAACAATCAGGGACCGGCGGTAGGTTGCCGCTTGCACGCGGGCAAGAAGGGTTTCAAGATCCGAAGAGGGCGAGCGCAGGTCGATATCTTCCTCGAGGCGTCGCAAAATGAGTTCGATATGCGCATTTCCTGATCGCGCGGGCATGTGTCGCATACGTCCTTGGCAGCCCGACACCAAACCCACCTGGTCACCGCGGCTAGAAGCAAGCCATGCGACAACCTGACAAATCGTCAGTGCGACCGCTTCTTTACTTTCGCCCGAAGGGGCAAGCGCGCTCATCGAGCGTCCGGTATCAACAACCAGCATCACCTGAACATTCGCGCTGGCTTCAAAACGCTTAACGATGGGCTTTCCAGCACGAGCGGTAGCTGCCCAGTCGATATCTTTGACATCATCGCCGGGCTTATATTCGGCCATGTCCATAAATTCCCAGCCCTGTCCGGCACGCGCAGAATAGTGCTGGCCCTCCATCAAGGAGAGCAGCTTACGCAAGACCGGGAGCTGAGTTCGACCGCCCAGAGCACGCAGCTGTGCGTTATTCGCGTGCGCTTTTTGGTGCTGGTCGACGTCGCCGAGGGTCTGAGACGCGCTCTCAACGACCCCCTTCTTCAGGATTGGGCTCACGGCACAGCTACCGCGTTGAAGACGGCATCGATCAAGCCATCAACTGAGATCTCATCGGCCATTGCATCGAAGGTACGAATGATGCGGTGGCGAAGAATCGCGTGACGAAGCTTCTTAATATCGTCGGGCATCACGTAGTTGCGACCGGCCATCAGCGCCACAGCCTGGCTAACGCGCATGAGGGCGATACCGCCACGAGGCGACGCACCCACGCGCACATGCTGCGAGAAACCGGGAAGCGGGTTGGGGCCCATTCCTCGAGTGGTATTTATGATGTCGACGATGTAAGCCTTCAAGGTGTCGTGCAGGAAGACACGCCTGGTCATCTGCTGGAGGAAAGTTAGATCCTCAAGGGAGATGGGCTCCGCATCAATGGGCTTCTCCATGGTCCCAGCTTCGATACGGTTCAGAACCTCAAGCTCTTCCAGGGGCTTTGGGTAGGTGATGATTTCTTTCATCAAGAAGCGGTCCATCTGTGCTTCGGGAAGCACGTAGGTTCCTTCTTCTTCAATGGGGTTCTGAGTTGCCATCACCATGAAGGGCTTGGGCAGCGGATAGACAATTCCACCGATGGTGGTCTGGCCTTCCTGCATGGCCTCGAGCATGGCAGATTGGGTCTTTGCCGATGAACGGTTGATTTCATCCAGAAGCACGATATTGGCGTGGACGGGGCCCAGTTCCGTTGTCATTTCGTTTTCGGCCTGGTTCCAGATACGCGTACCAACGATATCGTTGGGCATCAGGTCCGGGGTGCACTGGATGCGGTGGAATGAACCCGAAATTGCCTGCGCAATAGTTTGAGCGGCCGTCGTTTTCGCCAAACCGGGGACAGACTCCATCAGGATGTGTCCCTGCGCCAACAGGCCGACGATCAGGGTTTCACGAAGGTTTTCTTGGCCGACAACGCGCTCTGAGAAGATCTTCTGGATACGGTCCAGGAGCTCTTTGCTGCGCTTGAGCTCATCATCGGTGAGATAAGTGGACATTCAGGAAACTCCTGGCTCATTGAATAATTACGAATATCTTACTGTTTTTTAGAGGCGCATTCAGGCCCGTTAGTCAGCGGCCTTTCCCCGATCACTGAGTGCTACTGGGAGTGGGCAGGGTGATTGGAGGCACGGAGAAACTGGGCAGTGTGACCGAAATGGTTGGAATATGCGTCACCGTTGGGGTATTCGACCCCTTGATCGTTGTGTGTGCGCAGGCGCGAATAATTCCGAAAACCAACATGAAAATGACCGCAAGAATCCATCCCGTACGCTTCTTTTTTCGCGCTACAGCCTGTGACTCATACCCATAGGCCTCGTTGGAAAGACTATTGTCTGCGGGAGTTCCACCGGGATTACGCCAGGCCTCCTCCATTTCCGGAGCGTTTTTGCGCCACAGACTTACAGTGTCCAAGTGCGTGATGTAGTCGGGCAGCGGCTTTATAGCGCCCTGTTCAACCCCTCGGGGACCATATTGGTTAAAGCTATCAACCAGTTCAATTTCCTGATCGAAAAGCGAATCAATAGTCAGGGTTGGAACGTTTTCTTGAAGATACCCAAGCAATGAGTCAAAGATGACCAGTGACTCCGGGCTGAAAAAAGCTTTGGGGTAGAGCGGCAAGAAGGTCCCATCCTGGTCAAGAAGGATGTAGGCCTTCCCCGTACGAAGAAGTACCGCAATGTTTGCAATGGTAATTTCAACGCGGCGGGTCACTAAGGTCGGATCACCCTCCCGTAATGGATCAAACCACTGCGCGACAAGCCTGTCACTGGAGACCATGAGGTGATGAGGCAGAATCATCGAGTATCCACTGAGGTTTTCAGGAACGCTCGACAGAAGGTCTGTCCCCTCTGTTGAGGGATACGGAATCGATGGAGCCGGCTCGGGATATCCCTTATAGAGCGGGAAGTGGTCGTAGGTCGACTTCGCTGCGGTAAGAAGCGGATAACGCTGCAGCAGCTGAGGCGATGCCACATCGTATGCGATGTGGGCGCTCGCGATTGCTCGGTCGATAATGTCGCGGACCTCTGCTGGGGTCGGCACGCTGGTGTCATTGATCCGGTGCAAGTGCTGCGAAACCTCAAGATTCTCATCATCTGCAACGCGCTCAATAATTTTGGAAAGATCGACCGTTAGCTTGCGCCCTGGTTTAAAGAATTGATCAAGGAAACGGCGCGCATCCCAGTACATGTCCATCTCTTTGAAACGGACCATTCCAATGAGTTCTGGGGCAATTGAGTAAGCAGCGCTTGATACTTTGATGTCCGAGTAACGCGAATTCATTCCTCGCAGAACATTTGTAGCGTCAATGGCTATTGCCCAACGCGCTGCAAGGCCTGCGCGCGTCATTGGGACAGCAAAAGAGAATAGATAATTTGTTCCCCCCTGCCACTGGCTACCCGGCTGATACTGGTCACGCGGCGTAGCAGTATTTACTGCTAGAAGGTCATCCAGGTCCAAAGAATCTGGTGCACGATCAAAGCCCAGCCCCAAAAAGTCGGGCTCTGTCGTCACAAAAACACAGGGGTAGCGGGCTTCAAAAGGCGAGATCCGGCGCGCAAGTTCACAAGCCGCGGGAAAGTACTTTTCGGCCTCGAAAGTGGCGGTATCTGGACGGAAAATAGCGAGCAGGGCCTCGGAAATACCAGCGCGATTGGCCACTTCGGATGCCCACATATCAGAGGCATTTGCATGTCCCGCAGAAGGAAGCATCCTCTCGGGGTTCTCAAAGCAAGCCGGCAGGCGCAACCACGCTTGGCGGACGATTTCGCGCGGCCCGTGTACGCGGATATCAATTTCAGAAAGGTAGCTTGCTAATTCAACCTGCGCGGAAGCAAACTGACCGGGCGCATATTCAACTGGACGTTTGAGCTCGGTACCGATTGACTCCATGAGCACATGAAGGGCACCGATCTCCTCGGGGGCAACGTTGAAGGTTCCATACGCCAGCGTCAAACACATCCACAGATCATCCGGATTCCCCGATGACGGCTCGAGTACCGCCCACTCGTATCCGTTAACCGTCGTCCATCGTTTAACAGCCAATTCGCCTCCCCATGCGGGCGCCCAATATGCGCACGTATCTTCTACTCTAAAACATCACGGAAAGACAAACATAGGCGGGCGGCCCCACTGTGGGGAACCGCCCGCCTATTGAGTGCTAGCTAGAAGCTATCAGGCCTGCTTTGCAGCAGCGATACGTGCACGGAACTTCGCGAGCTGCTCGGTGATAGCTGCGGGGAGCTTGTCGCCGAACTGCGAGAAGTATTCTTCGGTGTCGTCCATCTCTGCCGCCCAAGCATCGGGGTCAATCTCGAAGAGCTTTGCCCACTTGGCTTCGTCGATGTCCAGGCCTTCAAGGTTGAAGTCCTCGAAGTGCGGGTAGCGACCAGTGACGCCGTCGATTGCCTCGACCTCGCCAGCTGCGCGGCGAACGATCCAGTCCAGAACACGAGCGTTGTCGCCGTATCCGGGCCACATGAAGTTGCCGTCTTCGTCCTTGCGGAACCAGTTGACCTGGTAGACCTTCGGGAACTTCTCGCCCAGCTTGTCCTGCATCTCCAGCCAGTGGCCCCAGTAGTCGGCCATGTTGTAGCCGCAGAAGGGCAGCATGGCGAAGGGGTCGTGGCGCAGCGAACCGGCCTTAACGTCGGTTGCAGCAGCGGTGACCTCAGAGGCCACGGAAGCGCCGATGAACACGCCGTGTGCGGGCTCGTACTGCTCAGCAACCAGCGGAACGTTGGTTGCACGGCGACCGCCGAAGAGCACTGCGTCGACCGGAACACCCTCGGGTGCTTCCCAGTCGGGGCAGATGATCGGGCACTGCGAGGCGGGGACGGTGAAGCGGCTGTTCGGATGAGCAGCCTTCTCGCCGGACTCGGGGGTCCAGTCGTTACCGTGCCAGTCGATCAGGTGGGCGGGAACCTCACCGTCGATGCCTTCCCACCACACGTCACCATCGTCGGTCAGTGCAACGTTGGTGAAGATGGAGTTAGCCTTTGCGGTCTCCATTGCCATGGGGTTGGTCTTGTAGGAGGTTCCCGGTGCAACACCGAAGAAGCCTGCCTCGGGGTTGATGGCGCGCAGGCGGCCATCGGTTCCCGGACGCATCCATGCAATGTCGTCACCCACGGTCTCGACCTTGTAGCCGGGGATGGTGGGCTGGAGCATGGCCAGGTTGGTCTTGCCACATGCGCTGGGGAATGCTGCGGTCACGTGGTACTGCTTGCCGGTGGACTCGCGGGTCAGGCGCAGGACGAGCATGTGCTCTGCCATCCAGCCATCGCGCTTTGCCATGGTCGAAGCGATACGCAGTGCGAAGCACTTCTTGCCCAGCAGCGCGTTGCCGCCGTAACCGGAACCGAAGGACCAAATCTCGTTGGTCTCGGGGAAGTGGGTGATGTACTTCTCGTCGTTGCAGGGCCAGGTGGAATCTTCCTGACCGGGCTCCAGAGGAGCACCGACGGAGTGAACGGCGGGAACCCACACGCGACCCTCGTTGATGAGGTCCATTGCCTTTGCACCCATGCGGGTCATGATGCGCATGGAGACAACAACGTAAGGAGAGTCGGTGATCTCAACGCCGAGCTGGGAGATGGGGCCACCCAGGGGACCCATGGAGAAGGGAACCACGTACATGGTGCGACCCTTCATGGCACCCGTGAACTTCTCGTGCAGGGTTGCCTTCATTTCCTTGGGGTCTGCCCAGTGGTTGGTCGGACCTGCGTCCTCTTCCTTCTCACAGCAGATGAAGGTACGCGATTCAACACGCGCAACATCGGAGGGCTTTGAGCGAGCGAGGAAGCAGTTGGGGCGCTTCTCTTCGTTCAGCTTGGTGAGCATGCCGCTCTCGACCATTTCAGAGGTCAGGCGATCCCACTCTTCCTGGGAGCCGTCAGCGAACTCCACGCGATCAGGGGTGGTCAGTGCTGCAATTTCAGCAACCCACTTGATGACATCTTCGGGAGCGTTCGCCGGAGCGGCTGCGCGCACATCCTGTTCAGTCACGGACATTTTGCCTCCTGAGGCACTCGGTGATTCTGGGACGTGGTCACGCCCCGATCTACGTTCTTAATCATGCTCTACCCCACCGGTATTTGCGCGGGCGCAAAGTCCCTTTTTCCATTTAAATCTGACAATTCCGTCAACTGTGGCCACGTTTCCTTGCAGTTTCCCGCAATATCTCGCCTATTCATGCGGGTGTGGCAATAGACACATTCTTCAACAGGAGATTCACCCTAAAGTGAACTTGAATATCCAGTGTGTAATGGATGACGATTGCCTTGAGGCAGTCTCAACACAATCGGAGGGACATTATGGGGATCCGCAACAGAACGCAGGGCCCAAACTTCTTCGAATTCTTCACCCAGCAAGCAAATAAGCTTGTCGAGGGAGTCGAGATTCTTTCGCATATCTACGCCGCTTCCCCCGAAGAGCGAATCGCACTTCGCGACCAGCTTCATGGCGTCGAACACCAGGGCGACGAGCTCAACCACGAAATCTTCCAACGGATTAACTCATCCTTCATCACTCCTTTTGACCGCGAAGACCTTCAGTCCCTTGCATCCCACTTGGATGACTGCATGGACTTCATTGACGAAGCCGGCGACATGCTGGTCGTCTACGGCATCGCAGGTATCCCCGAACAGATTGCACACCTGCTTGACGAGCAGATCGCAGTCATCGTTCATTGCGCAGAGCTGACGGCTAAGAACATCCCGGCGCTCAAGTCCCCCGTGGACCTGCGCGATTACTGGATCGAGATCAACCGCCTCGAAAATGAGGGTGACTTGGCGTACCGCCGCACTCTCACGGCACTTTTCGACTCCGGTCTTGACCCCATCACGGTCATCAAGCTCAAGGACGTCATTCAGAGCCTTGAGTCATGCGCGGACGCTTTCGAAGATCTAGCCAATGTCATCGAAGCCCTTGCACTAAAGGAATCCTGAGCCGTGGATCTTAACCTGATCCTGGTGTGCGTCGTCATTGCCGTTGCGCTCTTCTTCAGCTACACCAACGGCTTCCATGACGCTGCGAACGCGATTGCAACCTCTGTTTCCACTAAGGCATGGACTCCCCGCGCGGCACTCTTGATGGCCGCAGGAATGAATGTCCTGGGCGCCATGATGGGAACTGCGGTTGCAAAGACCATCGGCGAGGGGATCATTTCGATCTCCCCATATGCTGAATCTGCCCAGGCAGAAATGCAGCAAAAGGGTCTGGTCATCATCCTTGCAGCGCTCCTCGGTGCCTGCATATGGAACCTCATCACGTGGTGGTTTGGGCTTCCTTCATCTTCTTCGCATGCATTGATTGGCGGTATGGTCGGTGCAGGCTTGATGAGCGGCACCGCCGTCTATTGGTGGGGAATCGTCAAGTCGGTCATCATCCCGATGTTCGCCTCCCCCATCATCGGCTTCTTTGTCGGCTACATCGTCATGCGCATCGTGCTTTTCCTGCTTCGCAACGCGCAATACCACCACACCATGCGTCGTTTCCGCGCTGCGCAGCGCTTCTCTTCAGCTGCGATGGCCCTTGGCCACGGCATCCAAGATGCACAGAAGACCATGGGCATCATTGTCATGGCCCTTCTGGCCGGTGGCTACGGCGAGGCCCACCAGATCTACGATCCCATTACCGGCGATATGACCGTCCCGATGTGGGTCAAGATCTCAGGAGCTCTTGCAATCTCCCTGGGCACCATGGCTGGTGGTGGCCGAATCATGCGAACCATCGGCCGTAAGATCATCGACCTTGATCCCGCCCGCGGTTTCGTTTCCGAGGCCGTGTCATCCTCGATCCTCTACCTGTGCTCCTACGTCGTCCACGCTCCGATCTCGACAACACAGGTTGTTTCGACGTCGATCATGGGCGTTGGGTGCACGAAACGTTTCTCAGCAGTGCGTTGGGGCGTTGCGGGATCGATCGTGACCGCCTGGTTCTTGACCCTACCGGCAGCTGCCGCAGTTTCTGCGGTTGTCTATTGGGTTTGCGCACTGATCGTTGGAGTCTGAGGCCCCAATTCAGTGAAAGCATCATTCATTCGCACCTGCTGCGGTGTGCTTGCCCTTTTCTTTGGTGCAAGCACACTCAGCGGGTGCGGTTTTTCTTCTGTCATGCGGCTTTCTGTCGGAGCCTGCGTTCAGATTCCAACCTCAACCAGCGCGTACTCTTTGGAAACTGTTTCCTGCTCGAGCCCTCACCAAGCTGAGGTTTTTGCCCTCCCCACTGTGGGGGGATCAGAGTTCCCCGAGGCCGCGCAACTTGAGTCGGAAGCGCGGCGCGCGTGCGAAAAAGACTTCACGCCCTACGTAGGAAGCAGTGCCGAAGACTCGGCCCTTGACCTCATTTGGATGACGCCCAGCCGAGAGTCATGGGAGCGGGGCGACCGGCAGATTGTGTGTCTTGCCGCTGCGAACGGCGATCAAACCCTTCGCGGTTCTGTTCGCGATTCGGCGTACTAGCAGCAGCTAGCAGCTATTCTGCAACCCTGGGTGCGTGACGTTCAATGTCAACCACACGCACCCAGTCCCCTTCGGGAAGAGTATGCAGAATAACCATCTCAGATGCAGAAAGCTCCCTGGCGTCAAGCGGGAAATTCATCCGCACTCCGGAGGGCGTGAATTGACGGAAGACATCAAAAAGCCCCGGAAGCATCGTGCGTGGCGCGCAGAGAACTCGCGGTTCACCGTCCGCCAAAAGCGCACGCACAAAGGCCTCGTCAGAGGAAGAATTCGTACCATCGCGTGAGGGAAGAGTATCGATTGATACTCCCGCGAGCGCAGCCCAAGGCCCCAGCGTCTGCCGAGTCCGCGCGGAAGAAGTCGCCATCGCTCGACGAACCCCGTATGCAGACAGCAGGTCTACCAGTTCAAGTGCCTCGCGGACCCCGGTACGCGACAGAGGACGCGCGTCGTCATCGCCCTCCCAATGCTGGGCTGGAAGTGCACGCGCATGGGGCAACATAGCCAAAGGAGTCGTCACAAGCTCGCCACTTCGGCCTCGCATGAGAAGTTCATTGAGGAGACGACGATCTCCACGACGAGTGAGAAGATCGTGAGCACGCGAAGGAGACATCCATCGCGCCTGGTCAATTTCGCGCGTGGGAGCGCGATGGACCGGCTTGCGCAGGTGGACGAGGCCGGTATCAGAACGGAGATCATCCTCCACGAGGGTTCCCACCCAGTAGCGAACCTCCTTGGTCTGCCCTGAGCCGAGGCGGTAGCGCTGAGTCGTTAGAGGAGCGCCGAGGCTGATGACGTGACCGGTTTCTTCCTCGACCTCACGCACAGCCGCAACGGGAATGGTCTCTCGTCCCTCAATCTTGCCTTTCGGCCACGACCAATCGTGATACTGGGGGCGGTGGACTAGCAGAACTTCGATCTCAGCCTCATCAAGCACATCTCCAGGGAGGACCTGACGACCCGGGTGGCGTAAGCGCCACACAAGGGCGCCGCCTGCGCGAATAAGGCGCATCGGGGGAATGGGCTGAGGGCTGGGTGTCACGTTATTAACCCTAACCTAGAGTGAGCGTGGGTGCGGGCTTGAAACCCGTACCCACGCTCTTCTCAGATTTCTGATTTAGTAGGCGACAGTGAAACGCTGTCCCGTGTGAGTGGGCGTTTCGATCTCATCGACAAATGCCTGGGCAAAGTCCGCTCCAGAGATATCGGAAACCCCGTTCTCATCAGTGAGCAGAACATCACCACCGAGGCGGAAATGCCCGGTATGGGTTCCGGGATTGTATGAACCGAAATTACCCGCGGGAGAAACTCAGTCCAACTCCCCGATGCGCGCTCGGGATGCGGCACGTTCAAGCTCTTGAGCAGTCATAACCAGCGCCCGCGCGCGCATCGTCACTCCGTATGCCAAGGCATCGTGCGGGTCATCGATCCATTGTCTTCCCACTCTGGGATCTCCCGCAGCAACAATGCGCATCGCATGTGCAAGCTCAGTGAAGATGTCTTCCAGATCATCATCACGTTTTTCTCCGGACAGAAGTGCATCCGCGTCATGGATAACATCTTCCAAAGGACGCGCATGAATGGGCTCTTCGAGTCCCGGGACCTGCTCCGCATGCAATCCCAAGATGTACAGATCAGCAACCGTGAGCGGGTCACGGTGGAACCACTCTCTGAACAAGTACACGCGCCACAGCGCGCCTGGAAGAGTGAAATCAGGGCTTTGCGACCACAGCTCGGCAACTAGAGGAACTCCGCCGGTGGAGAGCAGCTCGCGAAGGCGACGCAAGGCCTCGGCATCAAAATCTTCATCTCCCACACCCAAGAGTGCCCAAGCAGTTGAGTGAGCAAGAACAGAAGAATCCGCAACGTCTGGCGCACCAACGATTGCCTCTGTTTGCGCATAGTCCAAAATCGCCGGACGCCTTGGGATGCGTTGCGGTTCGCCCATTTGCTCTCCTACCAGTAAGATAGTGGGGTTGGTCCACCCGATGGGCCACACAGCGGGATTACCCGCGGGCCTATAGCTCAATGGTAGAGCAGCGGACTTTTAATCCGTGGGTTGGGGGTTCGAGTCCCCCTGGGCCTACTTCTTTTGTGCTTTTCTAGTTTTCTGTTTCTTCTGCGCCATGAACACCTTTGACGTCGGGATGCGCACGCCCAGCCATCGATGCAATTCCCACGGCAATTGAAATGCACACCAGACCGACCAATTGCCACAGGCTAGGAATCTGACGCAAAAGCACCGCACCGATCAGAGCCGAGGTCGCGGGAAGAAGCGCCGTAAACAAGGCAAAAGTCGCTGCAGAAACCCGCTTCATTGCCATGGCTTCAAGGCTGTATGGGAAAACCGTTGATAAGAATGCCAAGGCGATGACCGCGACTAAAACCTTTCGGTCGCTGAATGCCGCCATCGCCCCCGGGGCCAGAATTGGCGCAGAGATCAAGGCACTGAACGCACAACCCAGCGAAAGGTTGGTCATCGCAGAGCTCGATGAGGCGGCCTTTTGTCCAAGGACGATATATCCCGCCCAGGAGGCCGCAGCCCCCATAACCCAGGCCAACCCCGGAAGCGTTTGCGGGTCATTCAAATCCAGGCCCAGACCACCAATGGCACAAACCCCGCACAACGCAAAAAATGCAGCAACTCGCGGCGCCCAACCACGGCCTCGGAACACCGCAACCGCCACGGGGCCAAGAAATTCCAGGGACACTGTCGCCCCCAAAGGAATGCGGGAGATGGCCTCGTAAAAGCACGAATTCATGCAGACCAGAGCGATACCAAAATAGAAGGCACCCTTGAGGGTTGCGCGGTCGAGGCCTCGCCAGGGACGAACCCACGCACACAGCACCAGCGCACCAACGAAACCACGCCACCATGCGACCGAGGCTGGCTCGACGACAGAGAAGGCAAAAACCGCGACGGCAGCGCCGCTGTATTGAATGAGAGCCGAGGTAACGATCAATACCTGTGCGGGAATGCGGTTTGCTATTCCCACGAATGATCGGCTGCTCACGATCCTCCTCCAACTAGCTCACGCACCTCTTCGGCAAGGATCTCATCCTCCTTCGAGGATTCCTTTGATGCAATTCCAACGGCAACCGAGATGAGAACAAGCCCCAGAATCTGCCACAGGGTGGGGATCTGCCAGAGGATGATGACACCCATCAGCAGCGACGAGGCCGGAGAAAGTGCAGTAAAAAGCGAAAAATCTGCCGCAGAAATCCGATGCATGGCAATGGCTTCAAAGGAACAGGGAATGATGGTGGATAGGACCGCAACAAGCACGACAATCCCAAGCAACCAAGGCTGAGTGAGTGCCGGTAACGCTGACTTTGCCATGAAGGGCGAAAGTATCAGCCCACTGAGCGCACAACCGACAGCAAGATTGGTGATTCCCGAGCGCTTTGACGCCACGCGTTGGCCAAGAAGGATGTAGACCGCCCACGCGACAGCACACAAGGCCGCCCATTTCAGCCCGGGAATAAAACCTGGATCATTGGTGTCGAGGCCAAGCCCGCCAATAGCAACGACCCCCGCCAAGGCAAGGAAAGCAGCAAGGCGCGGAAGCCAGCCTCGGCCACGAATCACTGCGACGGCAACAGGTCCGATGAACTCCATTGAGACGGCTGGACCTAGGGGCAAATATGCGATCGATTCAAAGAACGTGATGTTCATGGTGATCAACGCCAAGCCGAAGCAAGCGGACTCAACAAGATCCTTCGCGCTCAGGCCAACACGCCAGGGGCGTCGCCAGGCACACAAGATCATCCCTGCGATGAAAACACGCATCCATGCCACAGCACCGGGTTGAACGGCCCCAAAAATCAGGACTGCAACAGCCGCACCGCTATACGCACTAAGCGCAGCACCAACAATTAGAAGAGGCGCGGGAACACGTGAAAGAAGCGCACGAAGATGGGAGAGCACTCCCCCACTATGCCACAGTGTCAGGGACAAATTGTAGGCACACGGAATTCATGCAAAAACGATTTCCCGTTGGCTGATTCGGTGCGTCATCAAAAATGTGCCCTAGATGAGAATCACAGCTTGCACAGCGCACCTCGATGCGGCGCATACCGTGGGAAATATCCTCGAAATAGTTCACTGCACCGGGCAGCGCTTCATAGAAACTCGGCCATCCGCAATGCGATTCAAACTTCGTTGACGAGGGGAAAAGCTGAGCGCCACACGCCGCGCACAGATAGGTACCCGAGCGGTGTTCATCCAGCAGCTCACCTGTCCAAGGCGCCTCAGTCCCAGCTTGACGAAGAACTAAGTACTGCTGGGGAGTGAGGCGATCACGCCACTCATCGTCACTGTAATTCACGCTGGGGGCCGACTGTTGCGCCTGCGCAAGGTGTTCGAGCTGCGTTGCACGATCACGGGTTCGAATGATTTTCATGTTGTTTTCCTCAATTCAGTTCTGTTGAGCATCGCTGCGCTGCGGACGCACTGCATCCTCGGGCACTCGCGGCCCACTGTTCAGACGAGTTGTTTCTTCTTCATGACGTTTCGCAGTAGCTTCACGTTCTGCTAGGACTTCGTCACCCGGACCGGCGTAAATCTGATTGCGCTCATCGGCGTCGGGTGACCCAGAGAAGAGGCGCTCCCCACGAACGACAGTCGCATCCAGATGGGCTTGGCCGGCCTGTACTTGCGGGGCTGAAGCCTGTGCATTGTCACCGTCCACCTGGGCCTGAGGCAAAAGCGCGGTTGATCCCCCACCGAGGTGGTTCTGACCTAGACGTGCATTGGCCTGGGCAACCTTTTCCGCTAGTTGCTCGGCGACCAAAGAATGCAGCATTGTCTGCGAAAAGACCTGAGTCTGCGCCTCACTGGCCGAGGCCACGGCAGTGACCTTCCCCGTATCAGCGAGCTCACGCTGACGCTGGGCCATTGCCCTCCTGCGTGCACGCTTCGCTTTTTGCCGGGCTGCCAGCAGGCGGACAGAATGGACTGCATCATCCAGGGGACCCGAATCGACATCTTCTGCCTTGTCCTGAGAAGAAACTGGCGAGGGCTGAGCGGGCTTTCCTGCAGTCGATCCTGGTTGAGAGTTGGGGGCACCCGTCGTGTCGGCGGCAATACCCGACAGTTCCTTCGCAAGGCGGGCGACGGCCTCGCGAGAGGTGTCCTGCGTGACCGTCTCAACCTCCAAGGGCTGAACACGCGTATGCGGACGGATCGCAGGATCCTCATCAACAACCCAACGAATCATGTTTTCGCGTAGGTAACAGCGCAAATCCCACAGCGCTCCGGAGTCCTTCGCAGAGACGACGATACGAACAGTCATTGTCGTTTCATCAGAGTCAGCAACCTGAACTGCCCACGAACGGCCATCCCACAAGTCAGTTGCAAGAAGGAGCTGTTGAACGTGACTACGGATCAGAGTTAAAGGCGCAGTCCAGTCGAGCTTGAGCTCGACATTACCCAGCTGGGTCGCAGCGCGACGCGTCCAGTTTTCGAAGGTGTTGGACGTGAAGTAGGTCGAAGGAACGATGAGCCGGCGTTCATCAGGAAGTCGAACAACAACGTAAGAAAGAGTGATTTCTTCAACTTTGCCCGAAACATTGTCCTTACCGACGACGACCACATCGCCCACGCGAATCGCATCCGTGAAGGCCAACTGGATACCGGCAAAAACATTTCCCAAGGTCTGCTGGGCTGCAAGACCGGCGATCACCGAAACGACACCTGCAGAGGCCAGAACGGTTGTCATTGCCTGACGCGCAGCATCAAAAGTGAAGAGGGCTGCGCAAACACCAAGAAGGATGACCAAAGCCTGTAGCAGACGACGGATGACCTGCGCTTGGGTTTCAAACTTACGGGAAACGCCTCCGTCTTTTTCCTGGCGGATTCGTGCCGCGTCTTCGAAGATCCACACGCTGTTGTAGACCATCCAAGTCATCGTCAAAATGCCAATAATGAGCAGAACATGGGAGATGAAGCCCACCATTCCGCCATTGGACCAATCTGACAGAGTGGTATTGACCAGCATGAATTGCAGGCCAGCCCACGCGCCCCAAGCCATCGCGGTGATGTAGTACGAGGTTCGGACACGTTTGGTAACCGCCGCAAAATAGCGCGAGCGACGGGCAATTGGACGCGTTAAAAGGACGATCACCAGCGCCACAACGAAGGCGATAACCAAACCAACTGTGGCGCCGAAGATCAGTGATGCCAAGTCCAGCGCATTTTGAACAGCGGCCTGTGCAACCCCCGTTGGCGAAGGCGAGGGTGTCGGATCGTCGGCACTGAAAATCATAAAACCGTCCTTGAATCACTCATTCGGTACTCCCTCAAGCCTAGGCGCGATCATTGAGAATCGCCTGAGGCTTGAATCGATAGACACCATCGCAAATCCCAGAATATCAAGGAAAAGTAGCTATGTGACGGTCATCACTGCCATTCTTTTTGCTTTAAGGCCTTGCTTCTGCCTAATATTCTCTTCGTCCTCGGACGCCAGACCGGTGGCCGACAGTGGCCCCCATCGTCTAGAGGCCTAGGACACCGCCCTTTCACGGCGGCGACACGGGTTCGAATCCCGTTGGGGGTACTTCTTCGAAGTCGCTCGTGTCGACAGTGAAGAAAAATTCAATAGGCTTCACCTATTGTGAGGCCCCGTAGCGCAGTTGGTTAGCGCGCCGCCCTGTCACGGCGGAGGTCGCGGGTTCAAGTCCCGTCGGGGTCGCAAGACCAGGCCAGTAGGTTTCGGTCCTGGCTCTGTAGCTCAGTTGGTAGAGCGTTCGACTGAAAATCGAAAGGTCACCGGATCGACGCCGGTCGGAGCCACCAGATAAAACCCTCGCATCGCGAGGGTTTTGTTGTATCTACTGCGACCAGAATCACACTTCTTCCCCCATGCTCCACAACTCTGAGCACAAACCTTTCTTGACCTGCAACAACACTTGCCAGAAAACACTTTTTGACAACTTGATCAACCATGGTGAGGCACCGAAAAAGCTGTCTTAGAACTTTTAGGCCATCCCAGATGTTTGTGAATTCATCCCTGAACTGACTAGCATTGAGATATCCCACACAAATCAATCAGGAGATTTTCAGGTGTCGATACGCGTTCAAACTCTCACAAGATCAGCGATTTCGGGGCTTTCAATGCTCCTCGCAGGTTTCCTCGTATTAGCCTATTTCGTCATTTCCCAAGGTGCGTCACAGGCCGCAACCGTCAACGACATCGTCAAGGATGTCAAGCTCTCTGGAGTCAGCTCCTCAACGAAGCTTGGCGTTGGCACCATGATGCAGGTTGACTTCACCATCGACGGAACGGGGAAGGCAATCCGCCAGGGAGACACTTTCACCATCCAAGCGCCCCCGGAACTCAACACCTTCGCTTCGACCGGCACACAACTTCAATTCGACATGATCGCCCCTGATGGTCAGGTCGCTGTCAATTGCTCTGCTCCCGCACCTGAACCCGGAGCGGTCATCACCTGTACCTTCACAGACTACGCAAACTCCCACCAGAACATCACCGGTTCAGGTTGGGCAAAGATGAGTGCAGCTGCAAAGACCACTGCTGGCGCAGTGTCCTTCTTGATTGATGGCAAGGCTGTTTCTGTTCAGCTCCCCGGTGACGGAACCGGAATTGGCGACACCAATATCGGAAAAACCACCAAACACAACAAAGGCGGAACAGTCGACTCCGATGATCCTTCGTTGATTAACTGGTCGATTAACGTCGTGGAGTCAGGAATCTCGGTCGAAACCATCACTGTTGACGATACCTTCACGAATGACAATGGTGGTTACACCCTGGCCAACGAGCCCTCAATGTTAGTGTGGGCTAACGGAGACGACTTCCCCTTGGGAGATTCCACAACGGTATCGAATGGCGATGCTCTGAACGGCGGCACCTTCACCGTCACAAAGAAGGCCGACGGCAGCGGTTTCACCGCAACTTGGCCGAAGGGCGACGGAAACGCAATCTATTCGATCTCCTATGACACCAAGATCAAGAACTCGGCAATGGTCGGTAAGTCTGCGACCTTTACTAACAACGCCTCTGTCAACGCCGTTGCATTGGTCGGAAAAGCGGTAATCACAGCCGATGGCGGCGGTTCAACCGACGACAATCCCTCATTGCCTCGCCCCACGCCAACGACAACGACTCCGGAACCCACCCCGAGCACGACAACACCGGAGCCAACTCCTACCACAACCACTCCCGAGCCGACCCCTACTACAACGACTCCGGAACCAACACCAACAACGACTGAGGCAACCCCGGAGCCTACTCCCAGTACGACGACTCCCGAGCCAACCCCCACGACGACAACACCGGAGCCAACCCCCACGACGACAACACCGGAGCCAACCCCTTCCACAACCACTCCGGAACCAACACCAACACCGACGACTACTGAGCCAACTCCGGAGGTCTCAACAACAACTCCTCAGCCTGCGGCCTCAACAAGTAGTACAACTCCTCCGGTAAGCCCCGAGACAAGCAACCCTCCGCTTCCTCCGGCACCACAGCAGGATGTGCCCCCCGCGGCGCCTTCTCCCAAGGAAGCGAATCGTTCCCTTGCTTCGACCGGCACCGATGCGACTCTTGCCGCAGCTGCTGCACTGAGCGCGGCAATTGCCGGAGGCTTGCTTGTAGCCCGTACTCGTCGCGAACAGGATTGAGACAAAGAGTCGATCAGGCTTGCGGCCTGCAGCCCACGCATAGGGGCACAAAGGCGTTAGCCTGATTGGCCGACACACAATCGACTCAATACACAACAGGGTGGGGGCCAGACGCGCAGCGTCTGGCCCCCACCCCCGTCATAACCGCATCTAGCGGTGGTGATTAGTCTTCGCGGGTCGTAACCTCAATGATCTGAACTTCAGCGGAATCTGGGATATCCGCCGCGCGAGGAGCATCTTTTCCAGAAGCACCGGTGGATGGCTCATCAACCACAGTGCTGTCAACAACGCGCACACCCGGTCCCGGTGATCCGTAGCGCGAAGGCGCATCTTGGCCCATCCCCCGACGCATCGCGCGACGGACAAAGAAAATGAAGGCAGCTGAAATCAGTGCAACACCGATGACAACGATCAGAATCAGGTTGCCCAGTAGTGTAAGAAGTCCACCAATCATGCATTCACCCTACACTGGGCACGATGGTCGTGAGACAATAGAGCCCTCAGCTCTAAACGAACATGTCAGTGAAGACGCATCGCCTTCACCCCATGCATGTTCCACTCGGTGTCGGCAGGAAGAGGCGGTTGCATATGGGAAAACGAGCCGAAACCCAGGACCGTCTCCTTGCAGCAACTCGACACATCATCATCACCGAAGGCATTGAAGCCACATCACTTGAGCACATCTGCGCTGTTGCAGGTTTTACCCGCGGCGCTTTCTACTCAAATTTTTCCTCTAAAGACTCCCTGCTGGGAATTTTGGCTGAGGGCGAATACTCCGACCTGATCCAACGCCTGCGTGAACGCGTCCTCCTGTGGGAGAACGCCCAAACCCCCGCTTCACAGGCAGGTGAGGGCGATCGTCACCTCCTCATGGAAAACCTGCTCTACGAAGCCTTGGACGCAATCCATATTGACGAAGGGCTTTATATCCTTCACTCCGAGATGCTCATGCGCTCAATCCGCGACCCCGAGTGGGGGATGCGACTACTGGACCTCAACCGTCAATTCGCAGATCAGCTCGGTTCGGTTCTTCAGGCAATCCTGACGGCCGCCGGCCGTGAACTCACAGTCCCCATTGGCGCCCTTACCCAAAGCGTCATCGGTGTCGTCATGCGCGCCGCGGGCCTTGCAGGTTGGCGTCAATCTATTCGCGAGTACCGCAGTAAGCACACTGCCGCCACAGACTCCGGCTACCCCGCGCCAGCGCCTCGCGAAGATCACCCGCCGGTCCCACCTGCCCACACAGCATCACAGGCCAGCCCGGCAACCCGCTCAATTCTCGAAGTCGTCCTGGTCCTGCTCTACGCGTGCTCGCGCGAGATCGACTGAAAATACACATCGGTATCGCTCTCAAGCGTTTTCGAAGGAAACTTCAAGAGTCGCAGAATTACGCCAAAAACTCATAGCATTTTATCTGCGTTCCAGGCCCAGTCCTCACAATATGCACCCCTGTATTTGTCCGCTCATGCGGCGAATTGAACGATGGGTGTAATGCAAATTGATCAAGAAGCACCCGTCCTTCACTGCGACGAAGTTGACTCAACGAACACTCACCTTGCCCGCATTGTGCTCGGCGAGGGGTCAACTGCGCCTTCGGGAATAGCACTGTGGGCAAGCCGCCAGAACAAGGGGCGAGGACGCGATGGACGCGTCTGGCTCTCTTCCGATGAGGCGCTGACTTTCTCTCTCATGGTGGAGGCCTCGGAAAGCGAATTGGAATGGCTCACCGCACTGGCCGGGGTCGCGCTCCTGCGCACAATCCGCAACACGGGACTCGATTCGGCGGCAGACGGTAAGGACGCACTTTCACTCAAGTGGCCAAACGATCTGCTCATCAACGGACGTAAAGCCGCTGGAATTCTTTGCGAGCACCTCGACACAAGCGGCGACTCCCATCGCGTGATCGTTGGCATCGGGTTAAACATCGGCGCGCTACCGCTTGAAGTTCGTGACTTCGCCGCAAGCTTCGATACCACGCTGAGCAGCGAGGAACGCGAATCATTCATCCGCGAACTGCGCATGAACCTCGAGCTGCTCTTCACGCTACCGGGCGCGCCCGAATCTTGGCGCGAGGAGTACAGCTCCCACATGCGCATCTTCGGCACTCAATGCCCACTGCACCTTCCCGGAGGCATTCGCTTCACTGCGACTCCGATCAGCATCGATGAGCACGCACACCTGATCTGCCGCTCCACGGAAGGCGAAATTCTCACCGTCACCACGGGGGAAATTTCCCCCACCCCACTAGTGGAAGGACACCAGTCATGACGATTGCCCTTTCTCCCGTTTTGGTTGCGAACCGAGGTGAAATTGCGGTTCGCGTCATTCGCACCCTTCGCGAAATGGGTTTGGATTCCGTCGCTGTCTACGCTGAGGCCGATCGGGATACCCTGGCTTGCGAGCTCGCTACTTCCGCCTACAGCCTGGGTGGGAAGAGCGCTGCTGAGACCTACCTGAATCCGGAAGCGATTCTCGAGGCCGCCGCAAAGTCGGGCGCGCGAGCAATCCACCCCGGATACGGCTTCCTTTCCGAGAACGCCGATTTCGCCTCGCGCGTCGCAGAAGCCGGATTGGTGTGGATTGGCCCTTCCGCCGAGGCCATTGAGGCCTTGGGCGACAAGATTCGAGCCCGCGAACTGGCTGATTTGTGCAAGGTCCCAACGATCACCGGTCGTTCCTTGGAAGGAAGCAGCGTCGAGGATGCACTTGAGCTGGCACAGTCTATTGGCTACCCGGTCCTGATCAAGCGTGCCGATGGCGGCGGTGGGCGCGGAATCACTCGCATGAATTCCGACTCCGATATTCGCGATTTCTACACGAACCTGAGCGATCCTTCGACGTTGACGCTGTGCTTCATGGAGAAATTCATTTCTCACGGTCGTCACGTCGAAACCCAATGCGCTCGCGACTCTTTCGGAACTTTCGCAGTCGTTTCGACGCGAGATTGCTCGGTCCAGCGCCGCAACCAGAAGGTTGTTGAAGAAGCACCTGCTCCCTTCATCTCCGAAGAACTCCACGCGGCACTTGAGGAATACTCCCGCGCACTCTTTGACGCAGTCCAGTACGTGGGTGTCGGTACCTGCGAGTTCTTGGTCGAAGATGGCAACGCCTATTTCCTAGAAGTCAACCCTCGCTTGCAAGTCGAACACACGGTTTCCGAAGAGGTCACCGGAATCGATCTGGTTCGCGAACAGATCCGAATTGCTCAAGGTCTTCCGCTCAGCGAAATCCCCTCTACTCGTGGTCATGCAATCGAAGTGCGAGTCACCAGTGAAGATCCCGCTCAAGAACTAATGCCCGCAACCGGTCGACTGAGCGCAATCCAGTGGCCCGGCGGCCCCGGAGTCCGCGTCGATTCTTTCATCCGTCCCGGTGAAGAAATCGGAACCGATTTCGACTCTCTCATTGCAAAAATCACCGTTCATGCACCGACGCGTATTCAGGCAATTATTCGCCTTCAGCGCGCGCTGGAAGAGTTTCGCGTCGAGGGCCTGCCGACCTCTGCTCCCCTGCTCTCCCACATCCTCGCAACCCCCGAGTTCAGAAGTGAAGAGAGCGACAGCTTGGGTGTCTACACCCAGTGGTTGGAACGCGAAGGAGTTCTCGAAGAGGTTGCACGCGAGCTCTCAGCTGCAGGTGGCACGCAATCACGTGAGGCCTCGGAAGAAGGAAGCGAAGCACGCTCACTGCGCTCCTTCGTCATCGAAATTGATGGAAAGCGCACAACGCTGAGCCTTCCTGCGGAACTATTGGCCGCTGCCGGGGGTGAATCGGGGGGCCGCACGCTCCGGCCTCGTCAACCACTGCGACGCTCACTGCGTCCACGCACTGGCGCAAACGACGAGGGGCCGAACGTTACCTCCCCCATCCAAGCAACCGTCATCCGCATCGCCGTCGAAGAAGGCCAAGAGGTCGAAGAGGGCGAGCTGGTTGCAGTCATCGAGTCCATGAAGATGGAAAAAGCCCTGAACGCGGGTTGCTCGGGAACGATCTCGGCGATTCACGTCTGCGCGGGCGACACCGTCAAAGCAGGAGACGTCTTGGTGAGCATTAAGGAGGAAGCATGACCCCATCGAGCGCCAAGCGAATCGACGAGGCCGAAGAGCACGAAGCCATCAGCCGCCGAAACTTCTACGATCGCACGCACAGCATCTTGGAAGCGGCGGAAGAAAAAGCACGTCAGGCACAGCATGCTCGCGGACGCCAAACCGCCCGCGAGCGCTTGGACTACCTGCTTGATGAAGGCTCCTTCAGCGAACTCAACCGCTACGCCGGCGGCGACATCGAGGCCGGCGAGCTCGGTTCTGCCGTCATCACGGGTATCGGCACGCTGGATGGCCGACCTGTCGCCGTTTATGCACAGGACTTCTCGATCCGCGGCGGCACACTGGGAAAGGTTGAAGGCGATAAGATCCTTCTCCTCATGGATCGCGCGCTCTCCATGCGAATTCCGATCATTGCGCTTTTGGATTCGGGCGGAGCTCGCATCCAAGAAGGCGTCACCGCGCTTGCACAATACGGTCGAATTTTCCGCAAGACCACCGAGGCCTCGGGAGTCGTCCCCCAGATTTCGGTAATTTTGGGCCCCTGCGCGGGTGGCGCGGTCTACGGGCCGGCACTCACCGACTTCATCATCATGACGAAGAACTCCTCGTACATGTTTGTCACCGGCCCTTCCGTTGTGAAGGCTGCGACCGGCGAGGAGATTTCCTCTGAAGACCTCGGTGGCGGCGACCTTCACAACTCGGTGTCGGGCGTTGCGCACTTCCTTGCCGAAGATGAGCACGAGGCCCTGGATTACGCACGCACTCTGCTGTCCTACCTGCCGCAGAACTGCGATAAGAAGCCTCCGCGCTATCTCTTCGAAAACGATGGCACCGAAGAACGCGCACGTGAGGTCGCATCCCTGGTTCCAGAATCCCCCAAGCAGGACTACGACATGGTCGAGGTCATTGAAGCGCTTGTCGATCACGGGGAATTCCTTGAGGTTCAGCCTCTGTTCTCTCCTTCCATCATTGTTGGCTTCGCCTGCTTTGAAGGGCGACCGGTTGGAATTGTTGCCAACCAGCCCAGCATTGATGCGGGAACGCTGGATGTGAACGCCTCTGAAAAGGCCGCGCGTTTCGTCCAATTCCTTGATGCTTTCGGAATCCCGATCATCACCCTTGTTGACGTCCCCGGGTATCGTCCCGGTTCCGAGCAGGAACGAGCGGGAATCATTCGCCGCGGCGCCAAATTGATCACCGCCTATGCGACCGCGACCGTCCCCATGATCACCGTTATTTTGCGCAAGGCATTCGGCGGCGCCTACATCGTCATGGGTTCGAAGTCGCTGGGCGCAGATATTAACTTCTCATGGCCGGCCTCTCAAATTGCCGTGATGGGCTCTGAAGGGGCGGTGGACATCGTCTTCCGCCGCCAGCTTGCCGCAGCCGGAAAGGAAGGGCGCGATGTTGCTGAGCAGCGTGCGCACTACCAGGAAATGTATGAACGCCAGGCGATGAACCCGAATCTTTCTCTGAAGAACGGAGAGCTCGACGCACTGATCGAGCCTTCCACAACCCGCCAGAACATTTGCCGAGCCCTATCGGTCCTCCATCTGAAGGACCGCACCGTAACGACCCCACGCGTCCACGACAACGCCCCTATGTGATGAGGAAAGTAGATTAATCATGACTGCATTTTTTGCCGAAATCCCCACTCCCTACGCACTGACCTTTGCGGGACAGGGGTCCGCGTGGCGTCCTGCTCTCTCGACGTCCCTGTCCTTCCCCCCTCACGCCGCACTGCTGCGCAAGCACTACCAGGCGATGCGTGAGCTTCTTGCTCCCGTTGCCGGCGAGCTTCTGACCAGCGCCCCCGGTTCATTGGAGCGCCTGAACGCGCTTTTGGACGGCAACACTCAGGACCTTCCGCTGGACCGTTCCGCCTCGGTCTCCGTACCGGGTATCACCTTGGCTCAGCTGGCTGCTCTGGCAGATCTTGATGCAACCCAGTTGGATGTCCACACGACTTCTCCCCTGCTGCTCGGTCACTCCCAGGGCATCTTGGGTGCCGAGGTTGCCCGCGCGTGGATCGCCCGCGATGACCAGCGCCTCACCCACGTCCTGGCCCTCGCAGTGCTCATCGGTGCCGCTGCGCAATCGGTCAGCACCCGTTTGGGCGCGACGAACTTGGGCGAAGCAACCCCGATGCTTTCCGTTCGCGGACTTCCGGCCTCGATGATTACCGAGGCCGTTGAGGGTTCTCCCGTTTCCCTGGCCGTTGTCAACGGCCCGCGTTCCGTCGTTCTTTCCGGTCTCCCGGGTGATCTTGAAGCCTGCCGCCGTCAGCTTGAGGCTCAGGTTGCAGCCTCGAACCGCGCGCTGGAAGAGCACCTGACTGGTGGCACTCCTCTTGAGGCAATCGTCGAGTTCCTGCCAGTTTCTGCCCCCTTCCATTCGCCTCTGTTGGAGGAAGCAGTCGCGCAGGTGGTTTCGTGGGCACGGAGCCTGGCGGCAGCCGGTCACGGAATTGATGACGCCGAGGCCGAGCGCGTTGCCCGTGCAATCCTCGTTGAGCGCGATGACTGGTCTGCAGCGATTTCCGCAGCCCTCGGCCAAGGCGTGAAGACCTTCGTTGATCTTGGGCCTTCAAACATGCTCACCCGCCTGACCCAGGACCTCCTGGATGGAACCGGCGCACAGATCGTGGATGCCTCGACTGCATCGCGCCGCACCGAACTGGATGAAGAAGGCTCGTCAATCGAAGCGGCAGCAGACTGGTCACAGTTCGCTCCCAAGGTTGTTGCTCTTCCCGACGGACGCCGCGTGGTTTCAACGGCATTTACCCGCTTGACGGGACGATCCCCCATCATCCTTCCGGGTATGACTCCCACAACCGTCGGGCCTCGTATTGTTGCTGCGGCCGCAAATGCTGGCCACTGGGCGGAAATGGCCGGTGGCGGACAGTACTCCGAAGAGGTCTTCACCGAGCACCGTCTTGAGCTTCAAAAGCTCCTTGAACCCGGACGTACCGCGGGATTCAACACGATGTTCTTTGATCGTTTCATGTGGAACCTGCAATTCGGTGTCAACCGCATTGTTCCCAAGGCACGCCGTGCAGGTGCTCCCATCGATGCAGTGACGATCGCCGCCGGTATTCCCGAATTGGACGAGGCCCGCGAGTTGATCGCGCAGCTGCGCGCCGATGGCTTCGAGTACCTGTGCCTGAAGCCCGGAACCGTCGAGCAGATCGAACAGGTCGTCCGTATTGCACAGGCGAACCCTGATCAGACCCTGATTATTCAGGTGGAAGACGGCCACTCGGGCGGCCACCACTCATGGGAAAACCTTGACGATCTGCTTCTGGCTACCTACGCACAAATCCGTCGTACACCCAACCTTGTTCTTGCTGTTGGCGGCGGTATTGGTTCGGCTGCAGACGCCGCTCGCTACATCACCGGACAGTGGTCCGTCGATCTGGGCTCAGCACCGATGCCCGTCGACGCGGTTCTGGTAGGTACTGCCTCGATGGCGACCCTGGAAGCCGAAACTTCTCCTCAGGTGAAGCAACTGCTCAAGGACACCCCCGGTGTTGGCGGTGATGGCTGGGTCGGTACCGGACAGGTCCGCGGTGGTATGACCTCCGGTTTGTCCCACCTGAACGCGGACATGCACGAGATTGAGAACTCCTCTGCTCGCGCTTCGCGCCTGATTCACGAGGTCGGCTCCGACCAGGAGTCCATCGACGCACACCGCGATGAACTCATTGAGGCCATGAACAAGACGGCGAAGCCGTACTTCGGTGAGCTCTCTGAGATGACCTACGCCGATTGGGCACGCCGCGTCATTGACCTGTCCTACCCCTGGGCCGATTGGACGTGGACGGATCGCGCTCTCGATCTCTTCCACCGTATTGAGTCCCGTCTGAACCCGGCCGACCACGGTGATATCCCCACGCTCTTTGAGAGCCGCGATGATCTTGAAGACGGCCAGGCCGCTTTGGCGCGCCTACTTGAGGCCTACCCGCAGGCCGAGACCACCCGCGTGATTCCCGCCGATGTCGCATGGTTCCCGGTCCTGTGCCGCAAGCACCACAAGCCCATGCCTTTCGTTCCCGTTCTGGACGGCGATCTTGCTCGCTGGTGGGGAACCGACACACTGTGGCAGTCTCAAGACGCGCGTTTTGATGCAGACGCAGTCCGCATCATCCCCGGTCCCCGTTCGGTCGCTGGAATTGATCGCGTTGATGAGCCCATCGGCGAAATGTTTGCCCGTTTCGAGCAGGCTGTCGTCGATGCTGTCTCCACAGACGACGCGCGCGTTCCCCAGGTCTGGTCTCGTTTCCACGATCTGGCTGACGCGGCCTCGTTCCTGCGGGAAATCTCCCACATCCAGTGGGCGGGCAACCTGGTCGACAACCCGGCCTACACCTCGGTCGAGGCTACGGAAATCCTTCACGATGAGGGCGGCTACTCAATTCGCATCCACTGCGATTCGATGTGGGACGAGACCCCGAATAGCTCTCACCACTCAGTTGAGTACATCGACATCCCCGTTCTTCTCTCCAGCGCGTGCATGACCGGCGCTTACCCGGTTGTTGACATGTCGCGACTGTCTGTGACCGCTTACGATCTGCTTGCCGGCGCCGCTGGCGTGGGCACGACGACCGTTAATGGCGACCACATCGAGAAGATGCCCGCTGTCATCCGCGGCGAAGGTTTTGGTACGGTTCGTGATTCCTTCACTTTCACCGAGAACCTGGGCTACGCTCACGGCGCGGTGACCGGTGGCGCACTGTCGACGCAGCTCGCCTCGGGAGTTCCCGATGCCCTGGTCGGCCCCTGCTGGCCCGCGATTTACGCCGCACTGGGCTCGGCAATGTACCAGGGAGTCCCGGTCATTGAAGGCCTGGTCAATGCCGTTCACCTGGACCACTCAATCTTCTTCGATGCCCCGCTTCCCGTTTTCGGGACCCGCGTCGAGGTCGTGGGACGCTGCGCTGAGCTTGCTGAGTCTTCGGCCGGTCGCGTGGTGCGCGTTGAACTTGAGTTGAGCGCTGAAGGCACAGTTTTTGCTCGCTTGGTTGAGCGTTTCGCCATCCGAGGCCGCATCGCCTCGACTCAGCCGCCCGCACCGGCGCCCGAGGTCGCAGATTCCTACACGGATACACCTCGTTCATTCCTGCGTCATGTGCGCGTTCAGGCTCCCGAAAACATGACGGCCTTCGCCATTGTTTCTGGAGACTTCAACCCGATTCACACCTCCTATGCTGCTGCACGTCTTTCCGGTCTTGCGGCTCCGCTGGTTCACGGAATGTGGCTGTCCGCGACCGTTCAGCATCTGCTGTGCGCTCACTCGACTCAGCCGGTTGACAGCCCTGATCGACTGGGTGTCATTCGTTCCGTTGACATGCCCGAAGTCGAGATTGAAGCCTGGTCCTACCGCATGTTCGGTATGGTTCAGCTCTCGGACATCGTGGATATCACCATTGAGCGCGTGGGTCGTATCGGCGGCGAATTGGTCCTTGAGGCCACGTGCCGCATTGGCGATGAGGTCGTCTCCATCGCCCGCGCACTTACTCGCGCACCCCGGACCGCTTATGTCTACCCCGGTCAGGGTATTCAGCGAAAGATGATGGGCTTGGAGCACATGAGCTCAACCGCTCGCGCGGTGTGGGCACAAGCCGATGCTCATACTCGCAAGGCTCTGGGCTTCTCCATCGAGGCCATTGTTCGCACAAACCCAACCGAACTTCGCGTCGGCGATGAGGTCTTCCGCCACCCCAAGGGCGTCCTCAACCTCACGCAATTCACCCAGGTTGCTCTGGCAACTTTGGCCTACGCCCAGACCGAGGAACTCCGAGTGGACAACGCCCTTGTGGATCACTCCTTCTACGCGGGACACTCTTTGGGCGAATACACCGCTCTGTCCGCCTACGCACGGATCTTCCCCCTCGAGCAGGTTCTGGAAATCGTGTTCCAGCGCGGTTCAGCCATGCACCACTTGGTCGAACGCGACGCACAGGGTCGATCGAACTACGCAATGGGAGCTCTTCGCCCCAACCAATTCGGTATGGGCGACGCAGAGGTCCGCGACTACGTGGCCTCGATCGCTGAAAAGTCCGGCGAGTTCTTGGAGATCGTTAACTACAACCTGGCTGGTTCTCAGTACTCGGTTGCTGGAACGGTCGCCGGCCTGAAGGCATTGGAAGAGGACACCGCACAGCGCGCCCGCGAACACGGTGGCCGCCGAGCGCTCATTATGATTCCCGGAATCGACGTTCCCTTCCACTCCTCGCGCCTGCGCGCTGGGGTACCGGCCTTCCGCGACAAGCTCGATTCTTTGCTTCCCCAGGACATTAACCTCGAGGTTCTTGAAGGACGCTACATCCCGAACTTGGTTGCTCGTCCCTTCGAGCTCACTCAAGATTTTGCTCAGTCGATCCTTGACGTTGTCCCGTCTGAGGCAACTCAAAAGATCGTCGACAATTGGGATGAATCGATCGCTCATCCGCAGGCCACCGCACGTACCCTGCTCATCGAGCTCCTCTCGTGGCAGTTTGCTTCGCCGGTTCGCTGGATTGAGACGCAGGATCTGCTCTTCAGCGCTCCCCCGCAGGGCTTGGGCGTTGAGCGCGTGATTGAGATTGGTTTGGCATCTTCACCGACTCTGGCAAACATGGCATCGCGGACGCTTTCGCAACCTAAGTTCGCACAGACGAATATCGATGTGCTGAACGTCGAGCGCGACGCCGCACGTGCCCGCAACGAGGACGCAGTCGCTCAGCCCGAGCGCGCACAATCCGATGCTTCAGCGCCCAGCGACGAGGCCACTCCCGCTGCGCCCGAAAGCAATACCTCGGCAGCGGAAGTTCCCGCGGCAAGCACTCCCGCGGTCGAAGCACCTTCCGCCGCCCCGGCACCAGCCCCCGCGGCTACAGCAAGCGGGACCACGCCGGAACTCCCGCTCTCGGCCTCGGATGCTATCCGCGTTCTTCTGGCCTTCTCGAACAAGCTCCTCCCCGAGCAGATCGATGCCTCTGACACGGTCGAAACCTTGACGAATGGCGTGTCCTCAAAGCGCAACCAGCTGCTCATGGACATGGCCGCTGAGCTTTCGCTCTCGACCATCGAAGGGGCGGCCGAAGCATCGATGGGCGATCTCTTCGCAACCATCGACACTCTGGTTCCCAGCTACACGCCTTTTGGCCCGGTCCTCAGCGACGCAATCAACTCCAAGCTGCGCAAGATCTTCGGTTCTGCCGGCCTCCCCGCAAGCTTCACGACCGGTTACGTCAAGGACAATTGGGGCCTGAGCGAGCAGTGGGCAGCACGCGTGAACGCAGAAATCCTGCTGGGCACCCGCGAAGGTGACTCGATTCGCGGTGGTAGCCTCTCGACTCTGCCGGGCTCGGTTTCCTCTGCGAAGGACGCCTCAGCGCTCATCGATCAGGCTCTGGCTTTGATCGCAGCACGCGAGGGCTTGACTCTCTCGCGTCCAAGCTCCGGTGGCGGCGCCGGCGGCGAGGTCGTTGATTCTGCGGCTTTGCGCGACTTGGAAGATCGCATTCTGGGTGAGCGCGGCATCTTGGCCAACCAAGCACACGACATTCTCAAGGTTTTGGGCATCTCTACTACCCCCGCAGCAGTGGAGAGCGAAGATTCCTCCGCTCTGATCGCGGCCGTCGAGGCCGAGCTCGGAGCAAATTGGGAAGCCTCCGTACGCCCCGCCTTTGATGAGGGCCGCGCGGTCCTCCTAGACGATCGCTGGGCAACTGCCCGTGAAGACCTCGCACGCATCTTTGCAGGTGCTACTTCCACTGAAAGCCTTGCGCCTGAGCGTCTACGCGGCGCAGGACAATCGCTGAGCGAACTGGCGAAGTGGTACAGCACCAACACCTCGGATGCAGGACTCAAGGACTACTTCGCCCGCGTCGCCCAGGCTGCTCTTGAGGCAGCTGAAGGCCGCTTCGCCGGAGATGTCGCTCTTGTTACCGGCGCTGCTCCTCACTCGATTGCGGCTGCAGTCGTCGGTGAGCTTCTTGCCGGTGGCGCAACCGTCATCATGACCTCATCGCGAGTCAACGATGCACGACTGGCATTCGCCAAGGAGCTGTACCGCACACACGCCGCAATCGGCGCAACCCTGTGGATCGTCCCCGCAAACATGGCATCCTTCCGCGATGTTGACGCGCTGATCTCCTGGGTTGGTAGCGAACAGACCGAGACCCACGGAGCAACGACCGAGGTCGTCAAGCCCGCGCTTCTTCCCGATCTTTTCGTTCCCTTCGCAGCGCCTCGCGTTTCCGGGACCGTTGGTTCGGATCCTCAGGGTGCTCTTGCTCAAGAACGCCTGCTTCTGTGGAGCGTCGAACGCGCAATCCACCTGCTCTCCGACTTGGGTGCAGACACGGCTCCCAACCACCGCACGCACATCTTGCTTCCCGGCTCGCCGAACCGCGGAATCTTCGGTGGCGACGGTGCATACGGCGAAGCGAAGGCGGCCTTCGACGCGATTGCGACCAAGTGGGAGCACGAGTCCGGTTGGCCGGCGCGCACGAGCATCGCTCACCCGCTGATCGGCTGGGTTCAGGGAACCTCGCTCATGGGTGGAAACGACATCCTGGTTCCCGCGGCTGAGGCGGCAGGCGTGCACGTCTACACGACCGAAGAAATCGCCGGTGAACTCGCCCAGCTCCTCACCCGTGAGGTCCGCGAGCAGGCCGCTCAGGCTCCTGTTCACGCTGACCTGACCGGCGGCTTGGCCGAGGCGGGACTTGACCTTCCCGCGCTGGCTCGCCAAGCACGCGAGCAGGCGACGGCCTCGGCACAGGACACTCAGGCAGAGAAGCAAGCAACCCTGCGGGCATTGCCCAACCCGGTTCTTCCTTCGCTGGCTGCGCCGATCGAGTGGGCAACTCCTCGCGCTCAACTGCGCGATCAGATCGTCATTGTTGGCACCGGTGAGATCGGCACCTGGGGTTCGGGACGTACCCGCGAAGAGGCCGAATTCGGTCAGGACTTTGATCTGACCGCTGCCGGCGTCTTGGAGATGGCCTGGATGATGAAGCTCATCAACTGGTCTGATAGCCCGCAGCCCGGCTGGTACGACGCTTCTGGCGCACCGGTTGACGAGGCCGAGATCTACGATCGTTTCCGCGATGAAGTTGTTGCCCGCTCGGGTATCCGTCGCTTCAACGACGATTCAACCTTGGTCGATTGCGGTTCAAACGACGTTCGCACGGTCTTCTTGACCAGCGAGCAGACCTTCACCGTGGACACCAAGGCTGAAGCCGAAGACTACGTCTTGGCAGATCCTTCGCACACGATGATCTGGGAAGAAAACGGTACGTGGCATGTCACCAAGTCCGCTGGCTCCCCCGTCCAGGTCCCCGCTCGTGCAACTCTGACCCGTACGGTCGGCGGCCAGATCCCCGAAGACTTCGATCCGGCGCAGTGGGGTATTCCCGCTTCCATGGTCGAGGCCCTGGACCGCATTGCTGTCTGGAACTTGGTTACCGCAGTGGATGCCTTCATCTCTTCGGGCTTCTCCCCCGCTGAGCTCCTGCAGGCCGTCCACCCGGCAGATGTGTCCTCGACACAGGGCACGGGTATTGGTGGCATGGAGTCCCTGCGTCACGTCTTCCTCTCGCGCTTCCTGGGTGAAGATCGTCCGCAGGACATCCTTCAAGAGGCCCTGCCCAATGTCGTGGCCGCACACACCATGCAGTCCTTCATCGGTGGCTACGGCCAGATGATCCACTCGGTGGGTGCTTGCGCAACTGCCGCGGTTTCCATCGAGGAAGCCGTCGACAAGATCCGTCTGGGCAAGTCCGACTTCGTTGTCGCCGGCGGTATCGACGATATTTCCGTCGAATCGCTCACCGGCTTTGGCAACATGAACGCGACCGCCGAGTCCGCAGCGCTTGAAGCACGTGGAATCACTCCGCGCCACTTCTCTCGCGCCGGAGACCGTCGTCGCGCGGGCTTCCTCGAAGCTGCCGGCGGTGGCACTCTGCTGGTCACCCGCGGTGATATCGCAGCGGATCTGGGTCTGCCGGTCCAAGCGATTGTCGCCGACGCGCGTTCCTTCGCAGACGGTGCGCACACCTCGATCCCGGCCCCCGGCCTCGGCGCCTTGGCGGCTGCACGCGGTGGTCGCAATTCCCAGCTGGCTCGCGCCCTCGAGGACCTCGGTCTGAGCGCGGACGATATCGCGGTTGTCTCCAAGCACGACACTTCAACTCGTGCGAATGACCCGAACGAGGCCGAGCTTCACTCGCGTCTTTCGGCTGCACTTGGACGTTCAGCGGGCAACCCGCTGTATGTCGTATCGCAGAAGACCCTGACCGGTCACGCAAAGGGTGGCGCTGCGCTCTTCCAGGCGGCAGGTTTGATCGATATCTTCCGTCGCCAGGAACTGCCCGCAAACCGCGCGCTGGATTGCTTGGATCCGGAAATGGCTCAGTGGATGCCGCTCCTGTGGCTGCGTCAGCCGCTGGACATGTCCGCTTCCCCCGTCCGTGCCGGTGTCCTGACCTCGCTGGGCTTTGGCCACATCGCCGCGATCGTCGTCCTTGTTCACCCCGCCGCCTTTGAGGCTGCGCTGCGTGCCGAACGCGGCGAGGCCGCTCTGGCTCAGTGGCGTGAACGCGCCCAGAAGCGCTTGGAAGAGGGACGGCGTCACCTGGAGCAGGGAATGATCGGACACGCGGAGCTCTTCGTTCCCATTGAGGGTCGTCGTCTTCCGGCAACCGACACTCACGAGGCCGAGGTTGCCCTGCTCCTGGATCCTTCCGCTCGCTTGGGTGCAGATGGCACCTACGCATCGGCAGCTTCGGATTCACAGGAAGCTCAGAACTGAGAACCGGCATGAATCCGGCAGCTATCGGTGTCGACCTGGTCGATGTTGCTTCTTTCGGGGAGCAGCTCGGCCAGGAAGGCTCGGTATTTCATCGAGTCTTCACTGCTCGGGAGTGGAATGCAGCAGCGCGTTTCACTTCCGAGCAGGGGGCACCTGCCAGCCAAGCTTCTGAGGCCCTTTCGACTTCCCACGCGAGTTCAGGACTGTCGGTGCGTTCGATTCAGTCCCTTGCAGCTCGCTGGGCGGCGAAGGAAGCCTTCATCAAGGCTTGGTCCTCCCTGTACTACGGTCGCGAGGATCCGCTTGAGCGCGACCAGGTTAATTGGGCCGAAATCGAAGTGGTGAATGACCGCTGGGGACGCCCTTCCCTGCGCTTCCACGGAGCAATTGCCGCAGCACTTAAACAAACAGAACGCGAGATTTCAGCTTCCCTCACATGGCTTGTTTCTTTATCCCACGACGGTAACTACGCGATCGCATGGATTCATGCGTACCCATCCGAATCACACTCTTCAAAGGATTTCTCATGACGACACCACTGGCTTCTTCGACTTTCTCACCGGTACTCGCTGACCATTTCGGTAGCGCATCGCTGCGTCGAGATGCTCTTGCCGTTCTTACGGGCGCAGGACTCGTAGGCATCCTGGCACAGGTCGCCATTCCCATGTGGCCTGTTCCCATCACCGGCCAAACTCTTGGCGTTCTGCTGGTCGGCGCTGTTCTGGGCGCACGTCGCGGGGCCCTCTCGCTGGCGTCTTATCTGGTACTTGGCCTGGCTGGAGTGCCATGGTTCTCGTCCGCAAGTGGCGGTCTTGCTGCACTTGCAAAGCCGTCTTTTGGTTTCATCATTGGCTTCATTCCGGCTGCATGGTTGATCGGAAAGCTCTCTGAGCGCGCATGGGATCGTCACCTCTGGCTGTCTCTTGCGGCCTTTGGTGGTGCAACCCTGGTTCCCTTCCTGGTCGGCATCCCCTACATGTGGCTTATTGTCCGCATGGGTGGTGTCAGCATGTCTTTCGTGCAGACCATGAATGCAGGATTCACGCCCTTTATCGTGGGCGGAATCATTAAGGCGATCGCCGGGGCCGCTGTGATTGGAAGCCTGTGGAAGGCGGTCGGCCGGGTGGGACTCGATCGATAAAACCGACGTCGACAGTTTTGATGGGTGTGGCCCGCGCACAATGCGCGGGCCACACCCATATCGTTTAATGAGGAGCGCTCGGCGCTTTCCTCAAGGCCGAACTACTCCTGAGTGGCCCTTCCATGCTTTGACGCACGTGTACGAACAACGATCCCGGCCGTTCCGGGGACAAACTCAGCGGGCTTGAGCTGAGGAAGCACCAGAGGCTGCTTCGCTTGAGTAGCGGGCTGTGTAGCGCTTCGAGGAGCCTGCTGAGCCTGGGAGCTCGCCTGAGGGGCATCGTTCGTCGCCGCGTAAGAGCGCACTCGACGAGGCGGCACCGAGCTGTGGCCATTGCGCGGAGCTGCAGCGGTCGGGTCGACGTCTGGGGTTTCCTGCGCGGCAGAGGCCTCGGGAATGGAAATTTCCGGTTGGGCATGAGAAGCCGCCCAGCCACTCAGGGTTTCAATTTCAGGTTCTTTAGATTCACGTTCACGCGGAGGGATTCCAACGAAGGGATTGTCCGGACGATCCCGACGCGTTTCGAAGAATGCACGAAGCTGGACGGTTGCTTCCTGAGCCAGAACTCCGGGGACGACCTCGACCTGGTGATTGAGGCGAGAGTCACGAAGAACATCGCGCAGTGACCCAGCAGCTCCAGCCTTGGGGTCCCACGCGCCAAAGACGACGCGATCAACGCGAGATGAAACAATTGCACCCGCGCACATCGTGCAGGGCTCCAGGGTGACAACCAGCGTGCAACCGATGAGATTCCATCGATTCAAACGCTTTCCGGCCTCTCGCAGGGCCATAATCTCAGCGTGACCGCAGGGATCGTGCTCGGCCTCGCGGCAATTCCAACCGCGGCCAATAATCCGTCCTACTGAGTCAATAACGACCGCACCCACGGGGACATCTCCCGATTCGCGTGCTTTATTCGCCAGGAAGAGTGCGCGGGCCATCGCTTCTTTGTACTGATCCATAGTTGCCACCCCTTCAGCCTATCGCGTAAACCCTACTTCGCGGGTTACTCTTGAACCATGCGCCTTCATATTGCTGATCACCCGCTCATTGCCCACAAGCTCACCGTTCTGCGTGACCGCGACACCCACTCGGCAACTTTCCGCCAACTGGTTGACGAATTGGTCACCCTTCTTGCGTACGAGGCCACACGCCACGTCTCAACCACTGAGATCGCAATCAACACTCCTGTTGCGCCTACCGTTGGCAAGCGCATTAGCGAGCCGCGCCCCATCGTAGTCCCCGTACTTCGTGCTGGGCTGGGAATGCTCGAAGGAATGACCCGTCTTCTCCCCACCGCCGAGGTTGGCTTCTTGGGAATGAAGCGCGATGAAAAGACTCTTGAGGTCGAGACCTACGCAAACCGTCTTCCCGAAGATCTGTCGGGCCGCCAGTGCTTCGTTCTGGATCCGATGCTCGCAACCGGTCACACCATGGTTGCCGCAACCAAGTACCTTTTCGATCGCGGAGCTAAAGACGTGACCTGCGTCTGCCTGCTGGCTGCTCCCGAGGGCCTGAAGGTTCTAGAAGACTTCGTGGGTGATCGTGCAGATGTGACCGTCGTTGTCGCTTCGGTTGACGAGCGCCTCAACGAAAAGTCCTACATCGTCCCCGGTCTGGGTGACGCCGGCGACCGCCTCTACGGCATTGTCGACTGAGTCCAGCACCAGTTACATTTCTTAAAACTCAAGGTGGCCACGTCCAAAGGACGTGGCCACCTTTATGCGTGTAGAACATGTGGGGGCGCGGCCAAGCCGCGCCCCCACACATCAAAGTAGCGATCAGTTAATCGCGAGCCCCCTGATCAGAAGGCCGGAATCACCGAGCCATCCTTCCAGGTGTCTTCGATGTACTTCTTCACCTGGTCAGAGTGCAGAAGCTCATCCAGCTTCTTCACGGCCTCGGCCTTATCGCCTGAAACACTGGTCTTCCACACCAGGACGTTCACCGAGGGGTTGTTCTCGGGGGACTCGACGGCCAGACCATCGCGCGAGGGAGCCAGGCCACCTTCCTGCGCGAAGTTACCGTTGATCACCGAGTAGTCCGTCTCGCCCAGGTTAGAGACCAGAATGGGTCCATCAATTTCCTTGAAATCGAAGTTCTTCAGCTTCTTGACGGTGTAAACATTGACGTCACCGCTTGCGGGGATCTCAACAAAACCGTTCGCAGCAAGGAGGCGAAGTGCGCGCTCCTAGTTGGTGACATCGGAGATCACGCCAATGATTCCGCCCTTTTCGGGAAGCTCATCCAGAGACTTGTGCTTGGAAGAGTAGATAGCCAGGGGCTCAAGGTGAATGCCCTTACCGGGAGTGAAGTCGTAGTCGAACTGCTGTTCAGCCTTCTCCAAGTAGGGAACGGTCTGGTGGTAGGTGGCATCAACTTCACCCTGATCCAGCGCACGGTTGGGCAGATCGTAGTCAGTGAACTCCTTGATGTTGATGTTGATTCCCGCGTCCTTTGCGTTGCTCGCGGGTGAATTCTTTCTTCGCGGCGACTTTCAGCGGGAATTCAATATTTTCTCCCGCCGCCTTGGCATCGAAAAGATTGGCAGCTTGGAAAACCATGCCGATCTTGCGGCGAGCTTGACGCAATTCGCGTCCACGAAGCAGCGAAAGATCGGTACCACCGACAATAATCGACCCAGAGGTTGGTTTTTCCAGAGCCGTCAGACAGCGAATGAGCGTTGACTTACCGGCACCCGATTGGCCCACGATTCCGTGAATGCTTCCTGCTTCAACGTGCAGATTCACGTGGTCAAGGGCAACGACATCATCACTTCCCTTCACGGGATAGATCTTCGAGACGTCGATCAGATCAATCACTAGGTCCTCCTTCCATGCACCCTTAGACTATGAGTCCATTCCGGAGTGTCCAAATTTTTCGTTACACAACCTCACATTGCGAAACTGGACGTGAGAAGAAATGCGCAGATAGCCAAGACGCTTCCCCCCAACCAGACGCCAATAACAAGACCCGCGGCAGACAAATATCGACGATGGCTCAGAAGCATCACCGCGTCCAGAACGGCGGTGGAAAAGGTTGTAAATCCTCCTAAAAATCCCGTTGAGAGCAGGAAGAATACAGGGGCGTTAGGGGCAAGAAACCCCGCGAGCGCACCAGCGCATGCACATCCCAGTAGATTTACCACACCGATCCCCCACTGAGGCGTTCGCTTTGCTTGACACTTTTTGAGATAAAGATCCAGCTGCCAGCGAGAGAGCGCACCCAGGGAACCGAAAACGCACACGAGAAGGAAGAGAAGTGGGGTCATTTCTTTTCCCCCCGAGGCCGTGGCCCCTCATTCGAAGCGAGCGAGTACCCCAAAGCAGCAAACCCAATCCCAACTACAAGCAATATAAGGCTTGCAAGCATTCCCTCGATAAGCAGAGGCAAGGAGGACACCACCGCAGCACTAAACGGAGAAGAGACAACTCCGGAAAGCTCACCCCCGGCAGCGGGGACTGCTGTCATTGCTTGGAGCGCAATATAGACACTGGCCATGACCATGGTGGCGTATGTGGTCAGAGCGCCAGCGAAGCCGCTTCCTGCGACAAGCATGACTTTTCTTCGCACAGCGTCATCGCGGAAATAGCCCTGTGCCCACGCGGTGACAAAACCAAGAAAGAAGGCCCCACAAAGATTTACGGCCACCGTGGACCAAGAAAAAACCGTAAGTTTCCCGCTACCCGTAGCTGCAAGATCCAATCCCGCACGAATCGCTGTGCCAAGAAAGGCTCCGAGAGCAACACACAACCACGAGGGAACGCGCGTGAGCCAGCTCAGGTGATGATGCATCGATACACCGACGTCCTGCTCATCACCATTCAGATGCGCTCGTGTCTCCATGCATCCAAGGTTAGTCTGGGGGTATGGCATTTGCGTCGACCTTGACATCTCAGGCACACGATGGAGCGGAAAACTCGGCTTCTTCGCATGCGGACTCGGCCTCGGAAATCACAATCGGGGAAGGCCACCCTGCGCACGCGCAAGGCGCCGGACGCTTCGCTCCCTCCCCCAGCGGCGACCTCCACTTGGGCAATCTCCGTACTGCGTTGCTCGCGTGGATGTGGGCACGCCTGACGGACCGACGTTTCGTTTTGAGGATTGAAGATATCGACCGGGTGCGTTCGGGCTCCGCGCAACGTCAAATTGACGAACTGAAGGCGCTGGGAATTGATTGGGATGGCGAGGTTCTGATTCAGTCTTCTCGCGCTAAGTTCCACGATGAAGCTGTCAAAACGCTGCTGCGTAACGGGTATGCATTCGAATGCTTCTGCTCGCGCAAAGACATCCGTGAAGCTGCATCCGCACCGCACGTTCCCCCTGGCCATTACCCCGGGACATGCTTGCACCTGAGCGAATCTGAGATCGCCCAAAAGCGCGAAGAATTCGCGGCCGAGGGACGCCGTCCTGCTCTTCGCTTGAAGGCTCCCGTATCGGAGTGGACGGTGCATGACGAATACTTTGGCCACTACACGGGTCCTGTCGACCACTTTGTCATCCAGCGTTCTGATGGGGCACCGGCATATAACCTTGCGGTCGTCATTGATGATGCATTCCAGGGAGTTGACCAAGTGGTTCGCGGTGACGACCTCCTTTCTCAATCGCCCGGACAAGCAATTCTGGCGCGTTTATTGGGCTATCCCACGGTTACCTACGCGCACGTCCCTCTGGTTTTAGCGCAATCGGGCGCGCGGCTTGCTAAGCGCGATGGTGCGGTCACCATCGAGGAACTTGCGGAACGCGGGGTGACTATTGCCCAAATCATTGAGGTTTTAGCCCGCTCGATGGGTGTTGAAGGGGTGCATTCCGCTTCGCAGCTTCTTGAATCAATGGATGTTGAGAAACTGCGCGCGCTCCCCCAAAAGCCGTGGACACCTGACCTAGAGAGGCTCTTCGCTTGATCGCTCGGCGTGACGCCTCGCCCCTCCTTCTCTCTCTTTTTTCCCCCCCGAAATGACACACGAAGTTGGCAAAAGACACAGGCCATAAGCTGTGTCATTTCACGACTTCGTGTGGAGGGGGCGCAACGGCAGCGTAAACGGGGGACGCAACGGCAGCGCAAACGCGAGCACCGATAGCCGCAACACTCACTCAGAGATGACAGTGCCCGGGTTGGAAACCGCGTATGCAGCGGATGCGGTTTCCTTCCCGGGCACAAAGCTCTTCTCAATACTTAGAAGAGCCGCTCACCTTTCCTCGCGCTTGCGACGCAAAGCGGTGAGAGTCCCACCGGTCATCACCAGGATCAGTGCAATTGCGCCAATCACCGCGACAGTGACACCGGTGCCAGCGAGAGACGAGCCCGCCTTCTTACTCGCGCTGTTCTTCGGGTTCGTCATCGCTGACTTGCCCTGATCATTCCCGGCTTGGCTCGCCTGATCCTTGCCGGGTTGCTGGCCGTTTGTTCCGGGGGCATTGCCCTGGGGATCATTCGGCACATTCCCAATACCAATCCCCGTATTTCCACCATTTCCAGCCTGGTTACCCTGGGTGCTTCCCTGGCCGTTGCCCTGGTCGCTATCAGACGAGGCCGAGGCAGAAGGCTGAGGTTGCGTGGTGGGTTGCTCGCTGGGCTGGCTTGGCTGAACAGTGGGCTGAGCACTGGGCTCAGCGGTGGCCTCGGCAGTGGGCGAGGCCGAGGGGCTCACTGACGCAGAAGGAGCAGTCGTGGGTTCTTCGGAGGGCTGCGGCTGGGCCGAAGGCTCCGCGGTGGGTTGAGCACTTGGATCAGTCGAGGGCTGTGCACTGGGCTGCGTTGACGGCGCAGCTGTTGGCGTAACCGTAGGTGCTACTGTCGGCTCCGCAGAGGGCTCAGTCGTGGGAGTAGGAGTCGGCGTAACCGCTCCCCCATTCACCGTCAGCATCAGGCTCATTGTCGAAGCGTTGCCTGATTCATCCGTTGCAGTGAGGACCAGTTCTCGAGTCCCACTCCACGTCGGAGTACCCGAAATGGTTCCGCTGGCCACATCAAGCGAGAGACCCGACGCGGTCACTCCCGAGTCATTAGCTGCGCGCTCCGTTGAATGGTTATTCCGTGTATTCGCAGAGCGAGCTCCCCAATCGAAGATTGGCTCATCATCGTCATCCCAACCATCATTAGGACCGTGGGTGGGCGCAGCGGTGGGCTCAGTAGTGGGTTCGCCGCTCGGCTCATTGGTATCGGGCAGAAGCATCGGGTCATTCAAGGCCTTCGGCCCCTCACCCGTGGTCGGAATTGCCACAGAATTGCCTTCGGGACCATCCGGATCCACCAGTTTGGCCGACAAAGTAACGGTCGAGAAGTTATCGCGAGCAGTCGCAACGATATTCTTCATTGACGCACCCGCGGCGATCTCTTGATCGTTCCACGGGCTGGCCCACAGCTCAGGCGCCGCACGGTCAACAATTCCCATTGCCCCGTCTTTTGCCTTCACAACCACTTGTCCCGAGGTGTTACCCGCGTAGTCGGTAATCGAGTAGGTTGCACCGTGGGTCCCCAGAGGACGTGTGCGCTTAAGCTGGCCGTTCTCATCCCGGTTACCCCAGTCGGAACGGTTGTTCTTACCACGGGTAGCGGTCCAGCTTTGGTCACCCATCGCATTGATCTTCTGCCAATCCTTTGTCGTTGGGTTAACCAGCTTGTACTTCGCGCCGTCTAGTCCAACAAAGTCCTGTCGTCCCATTGGCCGCGAGTATGAATCGTTGTAACGTCCGCGCAGTGCCAGAGCGGGAATCGCACCGGTATCGACACCCAAGGGTTGAACCGTTGCTCGGAACATCAGCCCTTCCGCGGGAGCAGGCAGAGATACCGAAGTATCTTCTGGACCGACCGTGTATTCGGCGTATCCGTGGTAGGGGTTATCCTCACCCGCGTACAAAGTTTCAAGACGAACCTTGTATCCGGTGGGTGTCCCCGAAGCGGGTGCCTTCCAGGACAGTTCAACCTGCCCCGAATTCGCTGCTTGAGTGAAGTTACCGTTAGCATCCTTCGCGGTTGCATAGGTCAATTCGCTGGGAAGTGCAGAGCGATTGACAACCAGTTCGGCAGGCTGTGAAATCGATCCATCCTTACCCACTGCTCGAAGTCGGAGTATATAGCTGCCTTCAAGATCGACCTTCTTGACGTAGCGCGAATCCCCATAGGCTTGAGCAAGATGATGCACATTGCCTGAGGCATCCACGGCTTCGAGAATGTAGGAATCAACGGAGGCAAAGTCTGCCTTCTGCCAAGAAACGTTCATCTCGCCGTCGGTGGTCAGCTCGTTGATCGTAAATCCTGCGGGGATCGCTGGTGTTGCGGACTCATCGCTGACAGCAAGTTTGCCGACATTCACCTGAACATCGCCGCTTCCTTCGACCTGCAAGCCCATCGTTGCAATTGTGCGACCCTGGAAGTCGGAAAGATCGACAAGCGAATCCTTCCATCCGTCTGTCGAAGCTGCACCCAAAGAGAGAGTGACAACTTCCCCTGGCTTGTCGGCAAAGACCAGTGCCAAGCGGGCCTTCGTTGCCGCGTCCTTCGCACGCCACACAACCTCAGCGGTCGAGTTGTCCTTCACGCTCAGGTTCGTCTTGTAGAGGCGAATGGTCTGCGCTTGTTGCGCTTGACCGTAGAGGACTAGGGAGTTTCCTCCCTGATAAGCGCCAACTGGCGAATATGGAAGAGCCACTTCTTTACCCTGAAGATCAACTCGGGGTTCTTCGCCGTAGTCGAAATCAGCCTTCAGAGTTGTTCCACCCTGGCCTGCAATCCACCACTGCCACGAGGGCAAAATGGATTGAGCTCCCATGTCCGACCACTCGGACGTATTGCTAACAGCACCCTTCGTGTAGGAACGCATCCCTTTACCGGTCGAGAAATTCGTCCAGAAATTGCTTCCCTGAATGACGCTTCGAGCCGGGGCAAAGTCTGCAACTCCAACCCATCCGCTGCCCTTGACACCCACGGCAGGATTGGCCTGTCCGTTGGCGGAGCCGGTCTGGGTCACGTCCTGCTTCATTCCTGAGAAGTACATGCGCTCACGCTGGGCAATCATCCACTGATAGGGCTGTTGCTGCATGAAAGGACGTGCCGAATCGCTGCGGCCGGTGATTTCCTGAATATTGTCATCCAGACCGCGTTGGTAGTGATCCGAGGGAGTAAAGAGAGCAATCGAGGTCAGCGGAGAGTGATTTTCTTTCGAGGCGTAGCCTTGGTCGACCCCGCCACTGGAGCGAAAACCGGTCTGGTTGGCTTCGATTCCAGCGAATACTTCCTTGTAGGGGTCATATCCATTCGCAAGCGCCCAGCTATTCATTCGCTTGCCGTTGTTTCCGTAGTTCACGAAGACAGAAGAGTGAATACGCCCGTGTTCCTCGTCGCGCAGCCACGCGGCCTTAGATTCGTTGAAGGAAGAGTTGGTGTCGTACCACTGAGTCCACAAACCCTGGCTGGTCAGATAGGACATGAAGGGCTTGAATTCCTCGTCGTCCCCCCATTCTTCTTGGTTGAGGAAATAACCGTCGAAACCGTAGTACTTGGCCATATCAACCAGTTTCTTGGCGATGAGGTAACCCTGGGAGTTCGGATCTTTATCGAACATCTCGGTGAAGGTCAGACCCGGGCGGAATGAGGGGTCGAAGTACAAGATCGCAATCGACTTCACACCGTTGCGGTGTGCGGCATTGGTGTATTCGGGACTGGGCAGGGTAAGAACACCGAACTCAAATCCGCGGTTCCGCCAATCCGAGGTTGCTGGATTGTAGATTGCCTGCGGAACACCCAAGGATGCACCACCGTGCCACGGTGACCAGTAGTCGGTGTACTGCCAGAAGTTCAAAGTATGGTCAGTGAAAGTATTGTTAAAAGTCGTTGAACCGAAGAAGGAATTTCCGTAGTCGCCCTGCATGAGCATGATTTCGGATTTTCCATCCAGTTCTGGCTTCACCTGGGTGTCAGGATTTCGATCAATTCGAGGCTGGAGTGGGACGGTTGCACGAAGCTGACTTGCAAACGGGTCAGATTCGGGGGTCCAGTCACGCAGGTCTTGAACGCGGTAGCCCGATACTACGGGCTGTGCACTTGCGACCGCAGAATCACCCTGAGGTGGATAGGAGTCTGCAGCGAATGCAGCGGGGATTATCAACGCGCTAGCGGCGGTCAGTGCGCCAATGGCAACAAGGCGCCTCTTATTCTTATGTGTCGACATCTACCAGGAGCTCCTTCGCCCTGTCGATTTGTGTGTAGTTGTGGGTACGCGGAGTACCAATGTGGCCCATGTGGGATTCCAAGAGTCACAGGCGGCGCCCGATCCGCTGCGATCGATTGCCGACGGGAAAAACCGGTTAAGTTCATCGGTTAGAAGTCATGGTACCAAAGCACAATCGAGACCAAAACCAGTTCTGACCACCGATGATAACGATTTGATAAACAATACATAGCAAGGAAAAGGGACGGGAACGCATTCTCAAGGAACACGTTCCCGTCCCGATTATTTAGCCGCTTTCTCGCAAAACGCCGCACGATAGAAGGCTGAGGCTTTCCCTCCGCGCTGGAGAAGCAGAGCGTAGATCAGGCCGAGTCCAACAATGATCGGTGTTGAGACCAAGGTAAAGACCGCGGTGTTCTTCATCGCGTTCCAAAAACGCGGATCAGACCAGGAACCGCTATCTCCCGGATGGATTCCCAAAAGAATTGCTGCGCCGATCAGAGTGACGATCAACAGAATGCGTCCTGAGTTGAGGTCACTTTCACGCACTGCCTTGATGGCCACATACACTCCGCAGGCCAAGCAGATCAGTCGAGCAATCCACATGGAGCTGATGTCCCAGACCAAGCCCGTTCCACCCAGCATGTGGGTGTAGTTTTCAAGCCCGATCCATTCCCGGGTACTGCCCAGCAGATCCCAGTCGAAGAAAGACATCAGAATCGCTTGGACTACGGGGAAGAGGATGAATACCCCGTAGAAGATCAGGAAGGGCAGGGTGAAAGCAAAATTCGTTGCCCACCGGCGGAGGACCCGGGCTTTAGGCATCGCGATCACCTTCAAAAGCCCGCGAAACGGCACTGCGCTCATCGGTGCCAAGGACCGCACTGGCCTCGACGATTGTACGAGGACGTATTTGCCCGCTCTGGCGAGCAGAACTGGTGACGAATCCTCGGATAACCTCCAGTGGAAGCTTGGGATTGCGATTTTCGTCGGCGAGGCCGTTGGTTTCCTGACGGGTATCCGTCAGTTGTGTGTAGCAGAAGCCAGCCAGAATGGGCGAGGATTCAAGAGCATCGAAAAGTCCGCTCACGCGCTCCTCATAGGCCTCGACAGTAGGGACAACTGCGTAGCCCCATGCGTCCTCGGCATCCAGGGGTAGCGAGATCCCACCGAACTCCGTGACCATAACGGGACGATCATCACTCCATGGCTGCCCCAGAAGGATCTTGCGTCCTTGCGGGCCGACTCCGTTAACCAGCTCTGCAATCGATTCACGGTCGGCGTAGTTGACTCGGAGCTGCTCGCCGTAAACCCCGTAGTCGTGAGTTGTCACAATCGGAGTTTCGAGCTGCTCCCACCCGTCGTTGGCGATGACTGGACGAGTTCCGTCAAGCGCATCGGTCAGGGCAACGACCGATCGGACGAAAGCCTGCTGCTTTGGTGAGGTGACGATCAGGTCCACTCCCCAGCTTTCATTGAAGGGCACCCAAACGATCAGACTGGGATGGTTGCGATCACGCAAAACCAGATCATGCCATTCCTGCGTCGTCACACTGACTGCTCGATCGCTGAAGGCATAGGCGGAAGCAGATTCTCCCCACACCATCATTCCCATGCGATCAGCCCAAGTCAGCGTGCGCCGATCCGCGCTTCGCTCGTGGATACGGACGAAGTTAAAGCCCATATCGCGAGCCAGCTCCAGATCCGCCTTCAGAGCCTGCGGGCTGGGGGCAGTGAAGTAGGACGAGGCCCAGTAGCCCTGGTCCAAAACACCGCGAAGATAGGTGGGTTGGTGGTTAATTTCCAAGTAGCGGTGCGAGAGGCTGACATCGCGGATACCGACGTAGGAAACAACCTCGTCATCACCAACGCAGATCCGCGCATTGATGAGGTTGGGGTGGGCGGGTGACCACAGTAGGCGCACCCATTCCTGTCGGTTTGACAGTCCGGGGATTTGAGCGACCAGTCGCAGCGAGCGTGAGCGCATCCGAACCATACTTGCAGCCAAGGTTTCGCCCGCAAGTTCAAGGGTCAAACTGGCCTCAATCGGGTCAATGTCACCGCTGGTTTCACGCAGACCTGACAGCGCGATATCGCAGGTAACTTGAGCGTTCTCGATATCCCAAGACCAGGTCAGCGACTCAATGTAACCTTCGGGAACGACTTCCATCCAGACATCGCGCCAGATTCCAACGACCGAGTGATACCAAATACCGTGGGGGTTTTCCTGCCAGTCTTGTTTGCCGCGCGGCTGGTCCACAGCGTCAAGGCGATCCTGTGCGCGGACGACAAGTTCAAGGCCGTCATCTAGATAATCGGATGAATCAACAGTGATGGTGAATGGCGTGTACCCACCTTCATGATGCATATGGTGACGGCCGTTAATCCAGACATCACAGGTGAAATCAACCGCTTCGAAGTGAATACGCAGGTGCTGCCGGGAGGAAGTGTCATCAGCACCTGCCTGAAGAAGGTCTTCGGGGGTAATGGTGCGTCGATACCAGACAACATCAGATCGTTCCCCACTCCAGCCGCTGTCCGGGCTTCCAGGTGGGAAGGGGACAGTGATCGTCTTGGAGAAGGTGACTCCGGGCAGGTACCACCCCAGGGTGAGTCCCTCATCGCTTGAATCCGTAGCGAAGGACCACTGGCCATTGAGATTCAGCCAGGATTCACGACAGAGATCAGGGCGCGGATAATTCGCGTCGCTCCATGCATCGAAAGTGTCTACGTTGACCTTCATGGGATTATCATGCACGATTTGCCACAAAATTGCAACGTAGCAAATTAAGTACAATTCCTCAGCGATCAACCAGAATATTCAGTAGACTGAAGCAATAATCCCTGATGACATCGGTGTTAACAACACTTTTTGGAGACGCACATGAAATCTTCACGGCCTAACATGCGCGATGTTGCGCAGCTTGCCGGTGTTTCACAGCGCACGGTTTCAAACGTAGTAAATAATTTCCCGCACATCTCCCCTGCTACGCGGAAGGCAGTTGAGGATGCAATCCGTCAACTGGGTTATCGGCCAAACATTGCTGCCCAGCGCCTTCGCCAAGGTCAGACACACACCTTGGCGCTCGCTATCCCCAACCTTGCGTGGCCCTACTTCGGGGAACTTGCGCACCTGATCCAAGAAGAGGCGCGCCGCAGCGGCTACTCGATCATGGTTGTCGAAACCGCCGGCACTCGCGAACATGAAGTCTCAGTCCTGCGCGATTTCAGAACCAATCTCATTGATGGACTCATCCTCTCCCCCATCGAACTCGACCTCGAAGGCCTCAACCAGCTCGAGTTGGACGCACCGCTGGTACTGCTCGGCGAGAGGATCCAGGATGCAGGCATTCCGCACTTTTCAATGGATAACGTCTCCGCGGCCTCGGAAATGGTGCACCACCTCTACCAGCAGGGCGCGCGCAGTTTCCTAATCCTTGGCTCGACACATACTCGAGCAACCTCCAGCGCCGGGGCCCTTCGTCAGCGAGGAATCGAGAAGGCGCTGGCCGAACTCGGATTGGACTCGTGGGCATGGCGTAGCGTTGAAGTTTCCCCATGGACCGCAGAAGGAGCCGAAACAGCTCTTGGCAAGTGGTTGGAATCGAATACACTTCCCGATGCCATTTTCACAATGAATGACCTTTTGGGGGCGGGTGCTCTACGCGCACTTTCTCGCGCACAGGTTCGCGTCCCCCAAGACGTATTGGTCTCTTCATGGGACGACACCGTCCTCTCGCGCTTCTCAACCCCGGCACTCACAACTATTTCCCCGGATACTCATGCAATCGCGCACGAGGCCGTGGCTGGCCTGATTGCGCTCATTGAGGGTAGCGGCCGGGCTGGAGACCCACGGGGGGCAGCTGAGCCGGTCATGGACACTGATGAAGCAGCAAGCCCGGCGCAAAATAATCAGCCTTCAACACAGGTTTCCGACGTCACTGTCTCTTATACATTGACAGTCCGCGAATCGACGAAACGCTTCTGACGCGAGCGCATCCTGCGCCGCAATTTACTACACCCAGATACACGTGTGGGCAGACCCGAAGGCCTGCCCACACGAAAGGCTGGAGAAAACTCTCAGAGGTTGAGCTGGATCTTGCGTCCGGGGACGGCCTCGATCAGCTCGCGAGTGTAATCCTGAACCGGGTGATTGAAGAGCGCATCGGTCGTGTTTGCCTCGACCAAGCGTCCCTTCTCCATAACCACAACATCATCCGCAATCTGACGAACAACGGCCAGGTCGTGAGTAATGAACAGGTAGGACAGTCCAAGCTCAGCTTGCAGGTCGTTAAGCAGGTGCAGAATCTGGTTCTGAACCAGCACGTCCAGTGCGGAAACGGCCTCGTCAAGGACAATTACCTCGGGGTTGAGCGCAAGAGCACGCGCAACCGCGACGCGCTGACGCTGACCACCGGAGAGCTCATTCGGGTAACGACGCATGGCGCTACGCGGCAGGGCAACCAAGTCAAGCAGCTCGGCAACGCGCTCTTCACGCAGCTTCTTCGGGTTGAACTCGGAGTGTCCTTCAAGAGCGGCGACTGCCCACAGCTCGGGCTCGCGGCCCGCAGCCTTGGCGCGCTCAACTTCCTGCTGAGCGTAGGCCTTAACGCGCTCTTCACGCAGCTTCTTGTCGGACTCGGAGTGTCCTTCAAGAGCGGCAACTGCCCACAGCTCGGGCTCGCGGCCCGTGGCCTCGGCGCGCTTGATTTCGGCGCGCGCGTACTCCAGGGTGCCGTAGCCGTGAATCTTCAGCGGCTCTTCGATGATTCGGTAGATCGAATACATCGGGTCGAGCGAACCGTAGGGGTTCTGGAACACGGCCTGGAGGCGACGACGCAGCGCGAAAAGCTGTGCCTCGCTGTACTCCGAGGTGTCCTCGCCGTCAAAGAAGATCTTGCCCGAGGTCGGCTCCAGCAGGTGGAGGATCATATTCGCGGCAGTTGACTTACCGGAACCGGATTCACCCACGACCGCCAGAGTCTTTCCACGGCGCAGCGTGAAGGAGACATCGTCGACCGCGAGAAGCTTCGAGGCCTCGCCCTTCGCGCCACGGATGTGGAACTCCTTGGTGAGGTGCTCGACGCGAATCATTTCCTCGCTCGAGGCGTTCTTCGCCGAGCCGGTGAACTCTTCTTCCGTGTGCGTGATGCCGCGCGCGTGAGCGGACTCGATACGTGCCGAGGCCAAGGACGGAGCCGCGGAAACCAGACGCTTCGTGTAGGGGTGCTGCGGGTGCTGGAGGATCTCCAAGGCAGGACCGGATTCCACGATGCGACCACGGTGCATAACGACCAGCTGTTCAGCGCGCTCAGCGGCCAGACCCAAGTCGTGAGTAATGAAGAGTACTGCCGTGCCCATTTCCTTGGTCAGCGTCTCGAGGTGATCGAGAATGCGACGCTGAACAGTCACGTCCAGTGCCGAGGTGGGCTCGTCAGCAATGAGCAGCTTGGGACGAGAAGCAAGACCGATAGCGATCAACACGCGCTGACGCATACCGCCCGAGAACTCGTGCGGGTACTGCTTTGCGCGGCGCTCTCCGTCGGGAAGGCCTGCCTGCTCGAGGAGCTCGGTTACTCGCTCCCCTGCCTCGGAGCGGGGAACAATATTATTCGCCAGCAGGGCTTCCTTCACCTGCGTACCAATGCGAAGAACGGGGTTCAGGTTACTCATCGGATCCTGGGGAACCAAGCCGATGCCGGATCCACGCACTTCGATCCATTCCTTGGAGCTCATCGTCGTGAGCTCCTTACCGTCGAACTCGATGGAGCCGCCGGTGACCTTACCGGTACCCGGAAGCAGGCCAATAACGGCAGCAGCGGTGGTCGACTTACCCGAACCGGACTCGCCCACGATTGCGACGGTCTGACCGGGGTAAATGGTCAGGTTGGCTCCGCGAACGGCGGGAACAACACCGGTCGAGGTCGTAAAGGTGACCTCCAGGTCGGTGATCTTGAGCAAAGGGTTGGCGTCGTCCGGGTGGACTTCGGCCTTCTCAGCACCTTCGAGGATGACCTCGGTGACAGTCTCTTCGAATTGTTCTTCGTTCACTTCTTCGCCTTCGGGTCAAGGGCTTCGCGAACGGCGTCACCCATCGTGATGAAGCTGAGCACGGTCAAGGCCAGTGCCATAGCGGGGTAGAAGAGAACCATCGGTGCCTGCCTCAGGTTATCCTTCGCCTGCGAGATGTCAGCACCCCAAGACACATCCGTCGTGGGAAGACCAATACCCATGAAGGACAGCGAGGCCTCGGCGACGATGAAGGAACCCAGAGCAACCGTCGCGTAGACGATAATCGGTGCCATCGAGTTCGGGATGATGTGGGAGAGCAGGATGCGCCAACGCGATGCACCGGTTGCCTTCGCGGCCGTCACGAATTCTTCGTTCTTGGCGCTCATGACCGAGCCGCGTGTAATACGTGCGATCTGAGTCCAGCCGAACAACGACAAGACCAAGATGACCATCCAGATGTTGCGGTACTGCTTGAACATCTGCATGAAGACAATGGCTGCGAGCAGCAGGGGAACTGCAAAGAAGATGTCGGTGACACGTGAGATCACGGCGTCGATCCAGCCGCCGAGGAAGCCGGCGATGGAGCCAAGAGTTGCACCGATCAAGACGACGCAGATCGTCGTCAGGACACCGACGGAAACCGAGGCGCGTGCGCCGTAGATGACGCGGGCGTAAATATCGCAGCCTTGGAAGGTGTAGCCGAAGGGGTGTCCGGCCTCGGGCTTGCCCAAAGAGTGCGAGAGCTCGCAGAAGCGAGGATTGGTGCTCGTGAAGAGCTGCGGGAAGACAGCAACCATGAGGGCAACGAAGATAATGACCGCAGCAATCCAGAACAGGGGACGCTTGCGCAGATTCTTCCACGCTTCCCCCCACATTGAGGCGGGTGCGGATTCATCGGCGACGGCGTCAACTGCACCCAAACCGGTCTCATCAATATCCGAGACGTAGTGATCCTGTCCGGCACGAGTACGCGAAATAGCTTGCGAAGGAATGAAATCACTCATAGCGAATCCTCGGGTCAAGAACGGCGTACAGCAGGTCAACAAGGAGGTTTGCCGTGATGTAAACCATGACCAAAACTGTCGTGAAGGAAACAACGGTAGCTGCCTCACCGTGAACGATCGCCAGCCACAAGGTACCGCCAACGCCGTTGATGTTGAAGATGCCTTCGGTAATGATCGCACCACCCATGAGGCCACCCAAGTCGCCACCGAGGAAGGTTGCGACAGGGATCAGCGAGTTACGCAGAATGTGGCGCGTCATTACGGTGCCCTCTTTCAGGCCCTTTGCACGTGCGGTACGCACGTAATCGGCAGAGACATTTTCGGACACCGATTGGCGCGTAAGTCGGATGACGTATGCAAGGGAGGTCGCGCCAAGCACAATTGCAGGCATCGTCAAGGATTTAAAGGAAACCGTACTTGCCGTAGCAGGAAGCAATCCCCATTTGATGCCAAGGAAGAACTGCATGAGGAAGCCGATAACGAAGGTTGGCACTGAGATGACAACCAGAGAGAGGACCAGGACCGTTGAGTCGAAGAAACCACCGCGACGCACACCTGCAATAACACCGAAAAGGATACCGAGGATTGCCTCGATCAACAGGGCGTAGATGGCAAGTCGGATGGTGATCGGGAATGCGGTTGCCAGCACCGTCGTTACCGGTTGCTGGGAGAAGGTCTGCCCAAAGTCAAGGGTGAAGATGCCCTTGAGGTAGAGCAGGTACTGCAGCCAGAAAGGCTTATCAAGGTTGTACTCTTCGCGGATTCGAGCTGCCGCAGCCTCGGTTAAGCCCTTATCGCCTCCGAGGGCCGCGACGGGATCACCTGGCATCAGGTGGACCATCGCAAAGATCAGGAACGTTGCTCCAAAGAAGACCGGGATGGTCTGCAGGAGACGTCGTCCGATGTATCGCAGCATGGACAGGTCCTTTATTACATGTGTTTACGAAGAATTTCCGTAAACGTATCGGGGTTCATCATTATGAACGGGGTTTTCACATACGCCTGTAGCTACAAACGGATCAGTGAGATACCGCAAGAGATACACACAAACGCACGCGCACTATCGCTCATAGTAATGCAAAGAAGTGGTAAATGGTCAATCGTGTGTCTTTAATTACGCAGAGAAGACTCTGAAGAATCCCCCATTGGGAATTCACTGAAAGACACGCGCTCAATGCGTGTGGGGTGGAAGTCCACAGACTTCCACCCCACACCTCATCCGCTCAAGTATTTAGCGGGGAAGAACTATTTTCAGTTCTTGGTAATCGCGAAGTATTGCACATTCGAGTTCCAGGTGAACTGAACGTTGCTCACCTTGGTGGACCATGCACCGTTGGTATTCGCGTACCAGGTCGGGATAACCGGCATGTCCTCGAAGAGCAGCTCTTCGGCCTTGTACTGAAGGTCAAGTGCCTCGGTAGGCGAAGCGGACAGCGAGTCGCTCAGGTACTTGTCAAACTGACTGCTCTTCCAACCGGAGTAGTTGGAGGAAGCGCTCGACGAGTAGGTCGGGAAGAGGAAGTTGTAGAGCGAGGGGTAGTCACCCTGCCAACCCTGACGGAAAGCGCCCTTGGTGGTGCCGGCCTTCATATCGCCAAGCAGCGACTTGAAGTCTGCGTAGGCATCGCCTTCCGCCTCGATACCCAAGGTGTTCTTGATGGAGTTGCAGGTTGCGTCAACCCACTGCTGGTGGCCACCATCAGAGTTGTAGGAGATGAGGAACTTGCCGCTCCACGGAGAGATCGCGTTGGCCTGCGCCCACAGTTCCTTAGCCTTCTCGGGGTTGTAGGTCAGAACCTCAGAACCCTTCAGGCCTTCCTTATAACCCTCAATTGCGGGGGAAGTGAAGTCCTTGGCGGGGGTACGGGTGCCAGAGAAGACCGTCTTGACAATCGAGTCACGATCGATAGACATTGAGATGGCCTTGCGACGCAGCTTGCCTTCTTCACCGGAGAAGTGCTCCAAGCGCTCAGGAATAGTGATGTACTGGATGACGGCTGCGGGCTGGTTAGCAGTACGTCCGGACAGTTCCTGCTGGTAGCTGGAGAAGACCGAGGACGGCACGCCATCGAGGACATCGAGGTTATCGGCGCTCAGGTCAGCGTAAGCAGCATCGAGGGACTGGTAGAAGACGATGCGGATGCCATTATTCTTCGCGGTACGAGGACCGGAGTAGTTGGGGTTCACGGCCAGATCAATCTGCTTGGAGTGCTGCCAAGCATCCTCACCCTTGGGCATGTAGGGGCCGTTACCCACGGGGTGCTCGCCACCCTTCTTGGGGTCTGCCAGAGTCGAGTCGGGAAGCGGAGAGTAAGCGGTGTAGCCCAGGCGCTTCATGTAGTCCGACTCAGGGCCCTTCAGCTTGACGACGAAGGTGTAGTCGTCAATGATCTGCAGGCCACCTTCCATGTCGCCAGCGCCGTCATCATCGGTGCCAATAACATCAGCGAAGAAGCTTGCGGAACCCAGGTTCTCCTTCGTGGCCATCTTCCATGCCTCGACGAAGTTCTTTGCCAGAACCGGAGTGCCGTCGGAGAACTTGCCATCTCGACGCAGCTTGATGGTCCACTCGGTGTTGTCGGCATTGGGAGTAATGGACTCCGCAGCGTCCAGCTGAGTTGAACCGTCGGCCGCGTAGTAAGCGGGGGACGAGAAGATGCTGGAGACAATGCGGCCACCACCGGTCTCATTGGTGTTAGCCGGGATCAGCGGGTTCTGCGGCTCAGAACCGTTAACGGTAACAAAGTTGTCCGAAGAACCAGTGCTGCCGGAAGAGCAAGCGGTCAGTGCCAGACCAAGGACGGCGGGCACTGCCAGCCACGACCTCTTAAGATTCATGAGATTCCTCCTGTAGGAATTCTGTTCAGTCATATGTGCTGATGTTTCGGAAGCATAGCCCACTTTTTTCCCGAAACCTTCACATGTCCATGATGTAAACATTACATTTCGGTTACGATTACAAAGATTTGGTAAAGAGATATCTGTTAACAAGCTCTCAAATCTGTCAACCTATGCTACAAATCACATCGTGGCAAATTTTGCTTCCTCGTCAACCATTCATACCCGGTCCGATCAGGCTTATTGCCTTGTCAACAGCCCCTCAAAAGGCGCGAAATTTAAGCTAAAGGTACGAACTAAGCACTGCCGATACGAAGCGAAACAGACTAATCTAAATAGTGCAGGACTCGCCGCCTCGAGGACTGACGCCGGATATTTGGCTAGCTTCAGCGATCCAAATATCCGGTTAGACGTTGCGGGTCGGGCGGTTGTGGCACCAGAGCCGCAGCCGCTCGGCCTAGCCTAAATCCATCCTCACCGTACAAACGAGGTATCTGGTCGGGGATTTTTTCTAGCTCTCCCACGGAAATTGGATCAAGGGTACCGTGTGCCATCAGCTGTTCGAGCTGTGACAGCGAGCGAATTGCAATCAGCGCGACATTCTTGGGGAACTCTCGTGCGAACTCCGCATAGATTTCCGGATCATGCTGACCATCATCACCGACCAAGATCCACTGGATATTCGGGAAGGTACGCACAAGGCGTCGCAATTCACGCTTCTTATGTTCAACACCCGAGCGGAACCATCCTGTATTCGACGGCCCGAAATCCGTCATCAAAAAGGCACCCATAGGAAAGTCTGTTCGGCGCAAGAATTCGCGCAAGCCGGGTACCAGGTTCCACGGGCCAGTCGACAGATACATCACCGGCAAGGCATTCGCCTGCCTTCCATGCGCGGCCGAAGAAGACTCCTTGCGTTCAGTGCGCTTCTCCTGAACCAAAGGATAGAGGCTGAAACGTGCCACTCGACGCAAGAATCCTGCCATCCCTGGCACGGCCTCGCGATCAGAGACTCTCTCCATCAGCGCGTGCTTTGCCGCGGTCAACAAACGCGGAATCATCGAGACAATGATCGTGTCATCAATATCTGAAACAACACCGTAGCGTTCATCATCACCGATCACTCGTAGCGGGATATCAACAGATTTTGCCGCACGGACACGGCCAAGAACGCGGCCTTCTTCTGCCCTACCCACCCGTAAAAGAGACTCTCCCGCAGCGCTAGCCCCTTCAACATCAGAAGAGGGATACAGGCGATCTCCTTCGCGAACACCCATTCGCTGAACATCCACGGCGTTCAGAGGCTGAATCGAAGCGACCTGCCACCCCGGTTCCAAACCGTGTCCTTCAAGCTCTATATCGACGTATCCACCGCCATCGGTGAATACGACCTTCTGGGCTTGACCACAGGTCACGAGAACTGGTTGGAAAGGAACCTGAGCATCAAAAAACTGACGCCATCCTCGCCGCTGGGTTAACCACGAGCGCTCCCCCACTCGATCTTCCATGACGACGCGAGCCAGAACGCGCGCACGAGTTTGTGAGGCATAGCCTCCAAAGCCAACAACACCCGGGTAGAAGCCCGCCCATCCCAGCACTCGGGCAAGCCCCGTCGACGTGGCCTCGTCAAGGCGAGAGGCAACGGAAAGCGCAAGGGAGGGGAGGTTCTTTCGGGCGAACACCAATTTCAGTCCTCATTCAGAAGATCGCGCTGATGCTGCGCTTCTTCCACAGCAGACTTCTCCAAAGAACGCTTCAGGGGAGGAAGACCGATGAGCATGATCAGAACCATGAGCCACGCAAAGATTGCAATCATTACGTAGGCGCCACCGGAACCATAACGGTCAACAGCGGGACCCGAGGCAGAAGATCCCAGCGAAACTCCCAGATTAATGGCAGTACTCAACCATGCCAGGCCTTCAGTCTGACGATGCCTGGGAACAGATTTGGTGACCATCATGTTGACGTTTGTCATGGTGGGTGCACAGGCAATACCGCTGATCAACATGATGACGGCCAGGGCGATGATCGTATGCGCCAGCAGGTAGGCAGTCATACCAATCGCCAAGGCGACAACGCCGATTGCAAAGAGCTGCCACAGGGGACGTCGCCAGCTCCGCGCACCGTAGATCAGGGCGGAGATAAACGAACCCAGCGAGAACATTGCAAGGAGAACACCCGAAAGAGCGGGAACCCCAAGTTCCTTGGTGAAAGCAACAACAGCAATGTCATTTGCACCGAATTGTGCGCCCATTCCCATGTAAGTCAGCATGAGGACGATCATCGCGGGAAGAAGAAGCAGGGATCGTTCACGTGCGGGTGCCGAGGCCGCCGCGCCCTGAGCATCCGCGGCTGCGTCCTTCGAACCCTCAGTTTCGTCACTAGCTGCTTGGGCGCCGCGACCAGCCTTCCCCAATGGAATGGGTTCCGAAGAACGCTGGGACAAGAAGAGCACGGCGCCGACAGACAGGAAAACAATGGAGACCGCGACGCCGGTGGTCGGATGCAGAACCGTTCCCAAAACCGTTGCAACGACAGGCCCAACGATGTAGACGAATTCGTCGACAGCGGCCTCGAGAGCAAATGCACTATTGAGCTGTGACACCGTGTCGGTGGTGCGGATCCACCGAGCTCGGACCAATGCACCGGGAGACCCCCAGGTCGCACCAGCAACTCCGGCTGAGACAAACAGGATCGACGGCGAGGCCATCTGAAGAGTCGCCACGAACAACACGATGGTTGCAACTGCCGACACCGCAAAAACCGGCCCCATGACTTTGAGCTGCCCATAACGGTCAACAAAGCGTGCCCACATCGGCGCAGTTACTGCCAAAGCGATGATATTGACAGCCGACACCGCACCCGCAAGGGTGTAGTTTCCATAAGCCGCCTGGATAGACAAGATGATCGCGATCGGCATGATGGACATGGGTAGGCGCAAAATAAAACCGGCGGCTGAAAAACGCCATGCCCGGTTCAGACGAAGAATTTCCCCATAGGTCGACAGCACTGTGCCAGTTTATGCGTTCTTAGGCGCCTTTGGCACTCCCCACGCTTATGGTGCCGCGCACCCCATAAAAGTGGGTTAGTTCGTCACTTCAATCTTTCCGTGAGCCCCGGCCTCGGCAAGGCTCATGATGTGGTTAACGAAGGTGTAAGTACCCGGTTCCTTAAAGGAAAGCTCCACGAAACCACCCTGCGCGGGAAGCATAGGGAAGGTCTGAGATCCCCCTCCCCCGCGGCTGATAGCGTTGCCTCCGTCGATGAGCGTGTAGCCACCCTCATCCCAGACGGTATCGAATTGCCCACCGACGATATGGAAGGACATGGCGGTATTTGGCCCCGAGTCCATCAACCAGAAACGCACGCGCTCGCCAACCTTCACTTTGAGGGGGTGCGCATCGTACTGGAAGGGACGCCCGTTGAATGCCTGCAGGTCAGGCATCATCGAGGCGATCTTCGTTGCGTTTGCAGTACCGCCGTTATCCCCCAGGTACAGCTCGGTCGCAACCATCGCATACTCGTGATCCACCGGGCGCAGATCACTGGGGTCAATAATCACCGCGCCGGTCATACCGTTGGCAATATGCATGGACATGGGGTGCGTCGAGCAGTGGTACATCCAGATACCGGCTGCCTTCGCTGTGAAGGTGTATTCCAGCGTCTGACCGGGATCGATGGTCTTCATGGCCTCATCCGGCGCGATATCGCCCGCATGGAAGTCCAGCGAATGCCCCATGGTTCCTTCGTTTTTGAGGGTGATGTGGAAGGTGTCGCCAATCTTTCCGCGAAGAGTGGGAGCAGGAGTGTTCCCGTTGAAAGTCCAGACCGTCCGGCTGACATCGTCGCTCAGGTTCTGCACGATATCATCGCGGGCAACCAGGGTGTAGTAGTGATCTTTTTCTTCCGAGGCCGGTGCAACTTCAGCGGGATAGGGGTCAACTTTGGCAGCATAGGCCCGCAGTTGGTCTGCAGTTGGGATTCCCGTCTCCGTTGCAACCTCGTGGTTGTGGGAGCCGCTGCCAGAGTGCGATCCTGCCGAGGCAGAGCCGCCCGATGCGCCATCAGCGACAATGCTGAGCGTCATTCCCATCTCGCGGTGTCCCGGCAGTGAGCACCAGCCTTCGGTATCTGCAGTGATGACCCCAGCGTCAAGTTCCGTGCTTGCTCCGGGGGCCAGAGATCCAGTTGTTTGCCCGCTAGCAAGAACGAGGTCGTGGCGTTGCTCCGCGGTGTTTGTGAAAGTAATGTGCAGTCGGTTTCCCGCAGGAACATGAATAACAGAGGGGGTGAAAGACATCCCTTGGACACCGATTTCCACGTGGGTAGTTTCACCGGTTTCTTTCACCTGAGTTGACGAGGCCACGCTTGAGGTGTTCCCCACCGCTGAGTTTTGCGTTGCGTTACTTCCGCCAGCTAGGACACTGGCAAGAACAAGGGCGACAACAGCGCCAAGGCCAGTGAAGACCATTGCTGCCCGCGAGGGACCAGTGGTTTCTTCGCTCATTGAACCTGCCTACTTTCACTCATCTCTTTGATGCGTTCTCGACGCGCTCGTGCTTGATTTTTTCCCGCGCGCGCAAACATCACGATGTCAATTGCGAAGGTCATGATCACGACCAGCCAAAGCGCGTATCGAAGAGTAGTAACCGCTGTGCTTGCGGCAGCACAGAAAAGGACAACTTGAAGGAACAGAGCTCCATTTCTCAGCGCCACACGCAGTGCGAACTGCCAGTCAAGAATTGCGATACCAATTCTGACAACCGAAGGACCGCCTCCAATGACAACTGGCATCAGATAGCTCAGTGCTCCCACAAAGAGCTGGGCGAAGCCGCCCGCGCCAATAATCGGAAGCCACATCATGGTCAGTGCTCGAATTTCGCTCGGAGTACTGACAAAAAGCGCCGTAATCCCCAAGAAAAGAATGCCTAGAGCAATCCATCCCAATCCGATCAGGAATGACCATGCGGAATACTCTTGAGGTTTCTTTGCTGCTAAAACACGCGCATAGGGGATAAGAATCCCCATAATCCCGCAGGCGGCCGCACCTAAAATTCCGGCACCGACCAGGGGCATAACTCCTAAGAGAGCACCGCATACCGCAATCAACAAACTGACGCACCAAGGCGGAAGAACTTTAATCCCCCAGGAAACCGCATCGGGAGACATCCGTGTACGCAAGATTGTCGGCCCCAAGGTAATTGCGGTGCCACCGATGCTCAGGCCCAGCCATCCACCAACACCACTGAGAGCGTGTGCAAAGGTCAGGCGATCACGCATCGCAAGCAAGGCCTCGGGAATGGAAGAAGAAAACATTGTGGTGGTGACGAAACCGGCAAGAAGTGCGGTGAGCACAAAGAATGCTGCCGCGCACACGTAGTAGCGCACAACAACGACAAAGCGCGAGGCCAAACGCTCGCGAAGAACCGACAGCATCGCGGCTCCATGCCAGGCAGCAATTACCGCAATGCCCGTTGCCGCAACGATCGTTCCGATGAACCAGCCAAGCCACATCGAAATTAAGAGCAATGCAAAACACGCATTGAAGCTCAGCATCCGACGCAGGTTATCCGAGTGGGCTCTACGGTCATCGGCTGCCAAGCGCGCAAGGGAACGGGCAAAGAACCATGACCATTGGAAAATTCCGTTGCTTAAGACGCCTAATGTCACCAGGTGGATCATGGTCCACAGGGGCTGCGGCATGCGGCGGTGAAGGAAAAGGGTCACCACCGCCATGAGAACCGCGATAATCATCCACGTGGTTCCCAAGCGATCAATACGCATTCGGGAGGGACGTCCACGCCCCCGGGCGCCGGTGGGAGCACCTGTTGGTCCCCCACCGATACTCAGTCCCGTCCTGGGAGAAGAAATCTCAGGCATGAGCACTCCGCCCACGTCGCGTGTTCACAATTGTCACGCTCGCAGTTGTAACGACGAAGAGAAGAAACGCACACACTCCCAGCGCTCCGCCAAAACGCCAGGGAAGTGCGGCCTCGCGCGCGCCAGAAAGGAAACGAATCAGCAAGCTCAGGTGGAAAAGAACCAGAGGGACCCACATCGAGAAGTGGTAGGGAACCTCGCGACGAATCACCGAGGGGATAATAACCGGTGCGTGCGCAATGACCATGGAGACTGCGAAGCCTACTGTCAGGGCATGAACAATCGCATCGTAGCCATAGCCGGAAAAGGTCGGGGGCGCGGTAATCCACAAAGCGGCCGGGAGCATCACCCATCCGTATCCCGCGAGCATAGCGACCGCGGAAAGACGCGGAATTCCAGGGATATTGATGGTTTTACGAGCGACGTCGTGATACCCCATATCGATTGCAAGTGCCGCAAGTGAAATTCCTAAAAGCGGGTAGGCAACAAGGGGAACAATCAGCGTCAGCGCCAAGGAAATGAGCAGAGCCCCGACCCAGACCAAAATTCGCTTCTCGGTTACCTCGCTGAAGGCAAGGCGCGCCAATTCCAAGCGCTCGCCAACGATTGTGAGAAGCAAGAAGAAGAGCCACCACGGCATGATGAGGGCTACTTCCAAGCCCCGCATCCACAAGAGAATCCCGCACAGGCCGACACAAGCACCGATCAATTGAATGAGGACCGCGTACGAGGCTTGACGCTTTTTCCACACATGCCGGTAGATCATGACCAGGGTGATCATGGAGATTGTCCACAGAACTGCCGGAAGCATTCGCTGGGATTGATATCCCGGAAGAACCTTGCTCAGGAAGGCAGGAAGTGGCGCTGCAGCAAGGAAATTGGTAATCGTACGGCTTTGAGAGATGACGATCGCCGCAATTCCCGCGAGCGCCGAGGCAGCCGGGGAAAGGTATGCCCAGCGGGAATTAATTGCCACTGCGCGTTCTAAACAGATCGCTGTTCCCAAGAAGCCATAGACCATGAGGATTCCGTGAATCGTCCCCAAGTCCGTGGAGTTTAAGGGAGCGAGCGCTCCCAAGCGAACAAGAGCCGCATCAAGCCCCGCAAGAAGTGCAATAGCCGCACCCATGAGGAGGATCATCCGAGGCCACGGAAAAGGAGGACGCGCAGGACTTGAGCTATCTGCGCGGTCGTGTGCCTTCTCCGCCATTTTTACCGGGCCTCTCCTGCTTTAATGAAGTCTCTTCAAAGGTACCGGTCAGAAGGATCTTTTTCCACCAAAGCAGCAGACCCGAAGGTGAATAGCAGTGGGGTGCGGCGCCGCAACGCGACCCCACACCCCACAATGCTTTTTCTGAGAAACTCAGCCCTTCAAGGCCTCGCTCACCAATTGCTTCGCCGCTTCCTGAACCTGAGCAAGGTGCTCGGCTCCACGGAAGGACTCGGCATAGATCTTGTAGACGTCCTCGGTGCCCGAAGGACGAGCAGCAAACCACGCAACATCGGTCGTCACCTTCAGGCCACCGATTGCAGCGTCATTACCCGGAGCACGCACGAGCTTCGCGGTGATGGGGTCACCAGCCAGTTCGTTTGCGGAGACATCCTCGGGAGACAAAGCAGCAAGCTTCGCCTTTTCTTCACGGTTTGCCGGCGCATCGATACGTGCATAAGCCGAGGCTCCGAAACGTTCGACCTGTTCTTCGTGCAGCTGCGAGGGGGTCTTGCCCGTGACGGCCAGAATCTCAGAGGCCAGAAGGGCCAGGATGATTCCATCCTTATCGGTGGACCACACGGTGCCATCCTTGCGAAGGAAGGAGGCTCCTGCACTTTCCTCACCGCCGAAACCGAGCTCAGCGCTGACCAAACCTGGAACGAAGTACTTGAAGCCCACGGGGACCTCAACGAGCTTTCGGCCAATCGAATCAGCAACGCGGTCGATGAGTGCCGAAGAGACCAGGGTCTTACCGACCGCAGCTTCTGCGGGCCAGTTCGGGCGATGGGTGAAGAGGTATTCGATCGCAACTGCCAAGTAGTGGTTCGGGTTCATCAAACCGTCGGGGGTCACGATTCCGTGACGGTCCGAGTCGGCATCGTTACCGGTCGCGATGTCGTAGGGAGTGTTTCCGTTCTCGTCCGGAGTCATCGCATCACGAAGAGAAGCCATTGCATAGGGAGAGGAACAATCCATACGGATCTTTCCATCCCAGTCCAGGGTCATGAAGGACCATGCGGGGTCAACCTTGGGGTTCACAACGGTCAATTCCAAGCCGTAGCGCTCGGCAATCGCGCCCCAGTAGTCCACCGATGCTCCACCCAGAGGATCTGCGCCGATGCGCACGCCGGCCTCGCGAATCGCATCAATATCGATGACCTGGTCAAGCTGATCAACGTAGTAGGCCAGGTAGTCAAAGCGGTGGATGCTGGGGTGATCCAGCAGGTCCGAACCCAGCACGCGATCAACGCTGCGCCAACCCTTTTCGAGGATTTCGTTCGCGCGCTTAGCGATCCACGAGGTCGCATCGGAGTCCGCGGGGCCGCCGTGAGGGGGGTTGTACTTGAATCCACCGTCACGAGGCGGGTTGTGGCTGGGGGTCACGACGATACCGTCGGCCAGCCCATCCCCCGTCGTGCGCAGGTGCTTGGGTGCACCATTCGCACCGAGAATCGCCACAGAAACCGCAGGGGTCGGAGTGTAGGAACCACGTGCATCGATGCGAACATCAACGTTATTAGCGGCCAAGACTTCCAAAGCGGTGCGCCATGCGGGTTCGCTGAGCGCGTGAGTGTCACGGCCGATGAAGAGCGGACCATTGAAGCCCTGCTCGGCTCGGTAGTCGACAATCGCCTGGGTAATCGCAACAATGTGTGCTTCATTGAACTTGCCATCGAATGCGCTACCGCGGTGACCGGAGGTACCAAAAGACACCCGTTGATCGGGGTTTGAGGGGTCCGGCTCAATGTCGTAATACGCAGAAATCAGCGCATCAATATCAGTAAGGTCTTCGGGAAGGGCAACAGTGCCAGCTCTTTCATGCATGCTTTCAGTCTGCAATGTTTCCCTAAACCGTGCAAGGCATTTCACGATAAGGGACAGATTCACTCCGCAAGCAGATTGGCCTACTCACACGCTTTACTCCCTTGCGTTAAACTCAATGTGAATGTCGCCCCGGCAACGACGCAGCGCGACATGCATGGAAGACAAAGGAGAACCCCATGGGCTGGTTGGATTCGATCGAGCACAATCGCTGGCTGTCAGCACAACTTCAAGCACTGATTGCAGAAGCAAAAGTTAGTACGACACCTTCGGGGTTTAGCGAAGGCCCAGACGGTGAGGAACCCAGCGAACGCGATCAATTCACCCTCAGCGCTCGAATGCTCCACGCTTTTTCCTTGGGAACACTTCTTGGTCTTCCCGGTTCACGACGCTATGCCGACCACGCGACTAAAACTCTTCGCCGCGTCATCCATGATCATCTTCAAAAGCTTCCCGAAGCGACTGCCACCGACGATCCTGAAACCATTAATTCCGATGAATACAAGGCTGAGGTGCGCGGCGGGGAGATCGACTACCAGCTTGATAACGCGCTGCTCATCAGCGCGAGCGCGGCCGCGACGGTTGCCAATCGCCCCAGTGCCCACGAGCTCCTCCTTGATGCCCTGCACGAGCAAGAGCGCCGCTGGCTTGCCCCCAACGGACTGGTCTACGGAGCCATCGCTTCGGGAAGCACACAGCACAAGGCACCAATTATCTCTCTTGGAACCCTGGCCTCGACCACCGAAGCATACCTAGCCGCCGCCGAGGCGACCGCCGACCCCGTATGGATTGACCGCGCCGAATCCATCACCCGCGCGGTCGTGCAGATGGGAAGCGAGGCCTCGTGGAGGGTAGGCGAATACATCGATATCGAGGAGCTCTCCCCCGTTGCCCAAACCGAAGCCGACTGGTCGAAGAAATGGGAACATTGGTCAGCAACTCCGGTGCTTGAAGGCGTGCAGATCGGCAGCTTGCTGCGCTGGTCGCGCCTGTGTATTCAAGTTCGCGCAGCCTTAAGGTCCCTGGGACGTAAGAGCGATGACGCGCTTCTCGAGGCCGGTCAAGATTTCTTCGAACGAGCACGCGTTGATGGATGGCGTAAGAAGGGCTACGCGGGATTCGTGACCTCGGTGGGATTCGAGCATCACGAGGCCGAAATTCTGGACGACCGACACTTCATGTGGGTCGCCTGCGAAGGCGTCTGCGCTGCGGTATCACTGGCACGAGCGCTGCGCGATGACGGTGCCAGCGAAGGTGAAGTCGAGCACTACGAACACTGCTATCGCTCGTGGTTGGATTTCATTAACGATGAGCTTATTGTCCAGCCCGGACAATGGTTGCATGCTTTGTCCTTTGACAATGAGCGGATTGAAGATTCGAGGCCTCGCAGCGGGGATATTGCCTGGGCAATTCAGTGCGTTTTGGTTGGCCGAGTGCCGATGTGGCCTCCGTTTGCTTCCGCGATTTCCCGAGGCCTGTTGGACCATCCGGAAGAGGCTCCAGCCGACCGCCGTTCGTGGGTTCCTTTCCGTCGCCACCGCTGAGAAATAAAGGGATCGAGAGCATATTCGGGATGACGAATGTGCGAATAGACCAAGATCCGCTATGATTGGCGGGTCTGGAGGGCTGACCGAGTGGCCGAAGGTGACGGTCTTGAAAACCGTTGTGTCAGCAATGGCACCAGGGGTTCGAATCCCTTGCCCTCCGCTGTACCGGCAATGCTGAGCGTCCCAGCGTGCGCATTTCGCGTGCGAAGGGAAAATGTCTTAGAGTAGTCGGCACTGGAGACGTCGCATAGTCCGGTCGAGTGCGCCTCCCTGCTAAGGAGGTAGGGGTTCACGCCCCTCGCGGGTTCAAATCCCGCCGTCTCCGCAGACAGCCCCCGGAATCCTCATGGGTTCCGGGGGTTTCGCTATGCCCAAAACATGCAGCACACAAATGCCGATCAGTCAATCACTTTTTTGAAACAAATAGTTTGAAATGACTAATTCCACAAGTAATTGCCCGCCGTTTTTAAAGAATGTAGATTAGACCGTGAATCCCTGTAAATTGTGCGATTGAGAGAGATTTTCGATGTCACATCCCAAACTCTTAAAAACGCGCGCGCGAGCGGCGGGTGTTGCAACTCTTGCAGCAGCCTCGCTTCTGTTGACTTCCTTCACTCCGTTTAACGGTAGTGTCGCGGCAGACAACAACAGCGCAAGCGAAACCACCCAGGCTACCTCAGCCTCTGAAACGGAGAACACTAGCGACGCTAGCGCCTCCGCATCCGAGCAGACGGCAGCCTCCAACTCTGAAACTCCTGTAGCAGGCGGAACTGAGGCAAACGCCTCGGACACCTCCGCTCAGGACGCAGCTACTTCTGCAGAGGCCAACCAGCCTCGTTCACGTCGTGCACGTGCGACCAGCTCGAAGCCGGCAACTCTGGCAATGACTGTCACGAACGACAGTTCTACCCTTGCAATTCGCGACAAGCAGATCACGACGATCAACTACGCATGTTCGTCGGTGACCACTCCCTGTGAAGGCGCTGCCATTGAGGTACTGCTTCCTGCACCCGTTACCCCTGCGGGTACGGCGCTGACAGACAAGCTCTACACTGCAGTCGCAGTCACCGGTTCGACGGTTCTTCGCACCGAGCAGACCACTGTCGCAGGCAACCCAAGGATGAAGCGACTTCTCTTCCCTCTACAGAAGTCGATCCCCGCGGGTACCTCGGACCGTATCCAGATCACCTGGACCTACGACGGTAACGATGCGCCGAACAACTCAACGACCACCCAACAGGTGAACTTCACGGCTCTCAACGCTGACTCTATCGATGACTCAAAGACCACCAAGTGGACCGCGGACACCGATATCGCCATTGAGAAGAGCGGTGCGACAAACCCGAATGGCTACCCTGCTGTCGGCGGGGAAACGACCTATAAACTGCGTTATGGCTACCAGCAGATCGACCAAACCGACCCCAATAAGGTTGGTATCCGCTGGCTTGGTTCCGCACTGAAGAATGGCGTCCTCGGCACCAACTTCGTGCAGGTCCAGGACATTAAGGTCGTCGATCCGCTTCCTGCAAAGGCAGTATTCGTCTCCGCTACCAACGGCGGCGTTTACGATGCAGCAACCCACACCGTTACTTGGTCCTATGACAAGTGGGCATGGCAAAACCCCATCGAGTCCCTCGTTACCGTGAAGTACCCCGAAGGTTCGGTAACGACGGCCGACACGGTCACAAATAAGGCCACCATCACAGCTGCGGTTCAGAATGACCCCACAACCGTCATGACGAAGAGCTCTGAAATCACCCACGGTTTCGCCATTCGTAAGCCTGGTGGTCGCGTTATTAAGACCGGTAACGACAACCAGTACCAAGTTCGCAAGGGCCTCACTCCATGGCGCTTCGGTGCTGCCAACACCGGCAATACGACGACACACGTTCACTTCGATGACACCCTGCCGTGCACATGGTCCACTCAGGACGCAAAGGCTGCAGGTGGCAACTGTGACCAACCGACCATGGTGAGTCCGTACCGCTTCACCATCTTTGGCAAGTCTGGCTACGAAGATAAGGGCGGCTGGACTTTCGAATACTGGACCAACAAGGGTAACCACGTTGTCGCCAACTACACCGAGACGGCGAACATCACCCTTCCCGATGGTGAATGGATCACCCGCTACACCATCGATAGCGATATTGCTCCTCAGACCAGCGCATCTATTTGGTTCCAAGGCACGATTTCCGCTTCCCTCCCCAAGACGGAACCCTCGGATTTCGCCAGCCACTACAACCCGGTCGCTCCGCCCGAGAAGTACTACAACTATGTGGCTTCTCCGGACTACGTCCGCTTCCAGAACTGTGCAACCGGCACTCTGACGGATAAGGACACCGGCGCTGTCCTTGCTTCCAGTGATGACCTGTGCTCCTGGATGCGCGTGCGTGACGAGCTCCCCAGCGTGGGAGTAGCTAAGGTCGTCAGGACGAATCCCGTAGTTGTCGGAAAGACAGCATCTTTCGGTGTCAACGGCTCTGCTCGCACTGCTGCTCAAGGCGGCAAACCCACACCGTTTACCATTGCAGATCTTCTTCCTGAAGGCTTCGACATCGACGATGCATCTCAGGTCAGCCTCAATGCTGGTTCACCTCTGACCAACCCTGATGGAAGCAAGTACGACCTCAGCAAGGTCCAGATCGAGATCACGAAGAACTACAACGGTACCGGACGCACCCTGCTCCGCATGATCGTCCCCGACCCGGTTGAGGGATCGCTTTACACGAGTTTCGACACGACTGTGAAGAGCATCGCACCTGCTGGACAAACCGTGAACCAGGCAATGACGTACATGCCCGGTGACGGCGCCAAGGACGTTGCTGTAGACAAGAGTCTGCGCAACACGAACTACTGCTCCAGCGGTCGAGACAAAGACACCTTCGACGTCAATGGCAATGGTTCAACTGAGGATTACCTCTGTTCTGCCAATGCCAACTTCAACGTTGCGACCACCCCCGCAATGAACATCACGAAGGAAGTCAAGGGCAATAAGGACGCCGATTTCGTTCCTGCCGGTGAGGTCGCAAAGATCGATCCGGGTTCGGATGGCGCATACCGTTTCACCATTTCAAACGCTGGCAACACTCCCCTGACGAAGGTTGTCGCCTACGACATTCTTCCTCACGTGGGCGACAAGGGCGTGGGTCCCGCCTCTTCTCAGGCGCGCGGCTCCCACTGGCAGCCTTTCTTGAACTCGACCAACTGGACCTTCCAGTCGATCAAGGAAAAGTCGGGCCAGGACCCCGAGATCAGCGAAATTCCCGCCTCGGATATCACGATCCAGTACACGACCGTTGAGAATCCCTGCCGCGGTGAAGTGATGAGCGTCGGTGGCGCAATGAACGACGGTCCTGCCGGTTGTACCCCTAACGCGTGGGGAGCAGCACCTGCCGACCTGAAGACCGTTAAGGGCTTCCGCCTGGTCATGAACCGCGATATTGAGGTCGGCGAAAAGATCCAGTTCGTGGCAACCATGACCTCTCCGGTTAACGCCAACCTCATTGCATGGAACTCCGTTGCAATGGCTGGCGGCGTGACCGAAAACGGCAAGGTTTCCTACCTGCAGCCGAACGAAGCACCCAAGGTTGGTATCAACGTCTCCACTGACGTTGAGGTCAACAAGTCGGTTTCCCGCGTCAAGATGAACGGCACCGAAGTTGCCCGCGATGCCAACGGTATCCCGGAGACCATCGAGTCGACGGATCCCGTCATGCCTGGCGACTACATGCTCTACAAGGTCAGCTTGAAGAACAACGGTCCGGCTGTTGCCTCGGGTATGAACGTCGCAGACGTGCTTCCCTCCGGCGTGGAATTCATCTCCTCCGAAACGCGTATCTGCCAGACCAGCGGAGATGTTCCCTGTGTCAATGGAACGGTTGCAGCCGACCCTGGCTACCATGTTCTTGACCCCGAGTGGATGGCTATGGAGTCGGGCAAGCTCGACGTCAACCTCCACGTTGGCGGAGTGGAAACCCTCTACGTGCTCGTGCAGGTCCAAGAGGGCACTGAAGGTAAGACCCTCACAAACACGGCAACCTTGGGCGATTATGACCAGGTTGATTCGAACAAGGACAACAACACCTCGAGTGCTTCCTTCACTGTGGGCGGCTCCATTTCGGGAACCATCTACAACGACAAGGATGCCTCGTGGACGAACGATACAGATACCGATAAACCTTTCGAGGGTGTGACGGTTCGTCTCCTCGACGCAGATGGAAACCCTGTGAAGGATTCCACCGGCGCAGAGATCACCACCAAGACCGATGCCAACGGTAACTACACCTTCAACCGCCTGCCCTTGGGTGACTACAAGGTTGAGGTTGTTCCTGACCAAGCAACTGTCGACGGAAAGAACGTAAAACTCTCCGACTACAAGCAGACCTACGGTTACGAGACCTCAACCAGCCGCACCGATGCCGGGAAGGGCAAGCTCACGACCCCGGCAATCTCGCTGACTGCCTCCAAGGCAAACGTCACGAAGGTTGATTTCGGCTTTGTGAAACCTGCTGCGGTTGGTAACTACGTATGGTTCGATGCCAACAAGAACGGCATCCAGGATGCTGATGAATATGGCGTTCCAGGCGCGCGTATTTCTCTGGTTGACGCCCTTGATAGGCCGGTTCTCGATGCGAACGGAAATCCCGTCAAGCCCGTCCTAAGTGATGAAAACGGCCTTTACAAGTTCGAGAACTTGCTTCCGAACACGGAGGGTGACAAGGGTAGCAAGAGCTACACCGTGCGCCTCTGGCCTCCCGATTCATACGGGGTAACTGTGACGAACGCGGGTACTGACACGGATAAGGACTCCAACGGTCCTGTACCAAAGATCACTCTGACTGAGGGTCAGGAAGACATGAGCATCGATCTCGGTCTGGTCGCTAGCGGCTACATCGGTGACACCATCTTCTGGGATATAGACAACACTGGCGGTTTCAATCCCACGGAGCACGACAAGGAGCTGGCAGGTGTCATTGTCAAGCTGACTTTCAAGACCCCTGCAGGTGTTGAAAAGACGCTGACGACCACCACTGATGCAAATGGTAGGTACTCCTTCGAGGATCTGGCCCCCGGTGACTACACCGTCTCCGTGGATCGCGATTCGCTGATGGCAGCCTGCCCTGATTGCATTGCTCAGAGCTACGCGCCTTCCGGCAACATAAAGGCATCGGCGAACCAGACGCTCTCCTTGACCTCTAATGTCACACTTCGTCGCGGTTCGATGTCCAATGACTCGCAGGACTGGGCATTCACCGGTTTGGCTGACACCGCCATCAAGAAGGCGATCACCGATCCCGCTGAAGTCGACCAGGCAACCTTCGAGTTCGCTCCCGGTAAGGTCATCACCTACACCCTGACCGTCACCAACAACGGTCCGAGTGCAGCAACCGGTGTCAAGGCCACCGATCAGCTCCCCGCGGGCGTTGAGTTCGTCAAGGCTGAAGGCGATGGCACCTACAATTCGGCAACTGGCGAATGGGATCTGTCCGCAGAGACCATTGCCAAGGGCGACGTAAAGACCATGAAGATCACCGTGAAGATCACCGGTGAAGGTGCAGGCACGCTCATCACGAACGTTGCACGCATCACCCACCAGGATCAGGCCGGTGACGACCCGACGAACAACGAATCCTCGGCTTCCTTCAAGGGTGGCTTCAACATCGGTGGAACACTCTTCCGTGACTCCGATGCAAGCTACTCCAAGAGCGATACCGAAGACCGCTTCTCGGGCGTGACCATCGCTCTGCTCGATGCTGACGGCAACCCCATCCTCGACAAGGATGGCAAGCCCGTCACCACCGTGACCGATGCCGACGGAAACTACCAGTTCACTGGTCTTCCCAAGGGCACCTACCGCGTGAGCATCGTCGACCCGAACGCGGGCGACCTGGCTGGCCTCACCAACACCCAGGCCTACAAGGGCCGCGGTGCAACCCTGGCAACGGTAACCATCTCCGATGCCTCAGTTCAGGGTGTGGACTTCGGCTTCGTCAAGCCGGCCACCATCGGTGACCGCGTGTGGAACGATCAGGACCGCAACGGTGTTGACAACGGCGAACCCGGCGTCCCCGGTGTCACCGTGATCCTCAAGGATGCATCTGGCAACGAAGTTGCTCGCACGACGACCGACGCAAACGGTAACTACCGCTTCGAGGGACTCCTCCCCGGCACCTACAGTGTGTCGATTGAGGTTCCCACCGGTTACGAGGCAGTGGCAACCTCCAAGGATGTCACCGTGGCAGAGGGCGAAGTCAACCTTGATATGGACTTCCCGCTCACCCAGATCCCGGCCGCCCCGTCACCTTCGAAGCCCGCGAAGTCGATTCTGGCGAAGACCGGTTCAGATGCGCAGTGGATCGCCATCCTCACCTCCATGCTGCTGGCAGCAGGTGTTGGGGCTGTCGGTGCCGCTCGCAAGCGCCGTGACTGATCGCATAACGCGAATGCGCTTCTAAGCGCAAAGCACAGGCCGGGCCCCGATTTTCATCGGGGCCCGGCCCTTTTGTATGGCTTATCAGTTAACGCGGTGGTTTAGATCGTGGAGGCATGCGTTAGCTCTCCCCTTCCTGCTTTGGCTCACTCACCCACCGCCTTAGAACAGCAATAGACCCGGAATGGGTGAGTCAAAACAGGAGGGAGGACTGGATGGGCGACGATTGGCAGTCGACATACAATGCGCTGGCCCCTCGAGAGACAGGGAGAAGCCGCGTCCTAGACGCATGTGCGCAGGAAGTAATCACACTTCCCACGAGATGAGAGTTTGCCCCCGGGTGCTCATGCACCCGGGGGCAAACTCTATTCAGTATTCCTCAGTGGCGAAAGCTTAGTCCAACTGGTCGAAGGAGTGTGCCCACGCCGAATGGATGGGGTTCGCGTCGGCAACCATGGCCTCGAAACGGTTTTCGGCAATCTGCATGACTTCATTCAAGGTCACGCGGATCTCTCGCAGGTCAGAGCCCTCGACGCGGCGCCAGCCATCAGCAAGAAGTTGATCGGCTGAATCCACACGCGAGACGCATACGATCAGCGGGCGGTTAAAACGCTCGTGGTATGCCTGGCCGAGTGCGCGCAATTCTTCCTGCTTCACCGAATTAAAGTCACCCAAGAGGGTCGATCCGGTGTCCAGCAAGGCCTGTTCATCAGCCTCGCTGCCCAGAATCAGATCAACGATGTCGGCGTAGCCGGAAATCAAGGCTTCCTGTTCTTCACGGTCAGCCTGACCAACTGCATCCTGGAAAGCATGGCGCAGGTCAGCGACGGAGTCGAAAGGAGCATGTGTCCACGCGCGTTCAACCGGCCACGTCACTCCCGAGAACATGGGAGCGAAGGCGCGAGTGAACTGTGCTTGATCAAGGCGGTTAATTGCGTCCAAGTCCAGCGGACGGCCATCAACCATTGAGATGGCCGGAGACGGCTTGCGACCAATGTGGAAGAAGAGCAGGTTGAGGATGATCGCGCAGATTGAACCGATCGTCACGCCGGAGCCGAACAGGATCTGCATCCACGAGGGCACGTAGCTAGCGAGTTCGGGCTTCAAAGTGACCAGCAGCCCCAAGCCAAGCGAAGTCGCAACGATCACCGAGTTACGGTTATCGCGCATATCGACAGTGGAAAGAGTCTGAATGCCGACAACAGCAACGGCTGCGAACATTGCCAGAGACGCTCCACCGATAACAGGCTTCGGGATCGAGGCGACGACCGCGCCGGCCTTGGGCAGGATTCCCAGAATGATCATGAAGACACCCGCAGCGGTAACGACCCAGCGCGACTTCACGCGCGTGAGTCGAACCAAACCAACGTTCTGTGCGAAGCAGGTGTAGGGGAACGAGTTCAGCACACCGCCCAAAGCGGTCGACAGGCCATCGGCGCGAAGAGCATTCGCGATGTGCGCAGGAGTGATGCGCTTACCAACAACCTCACCGGTCGCAAAAACGTCACCGGTGGTTTCGACTGCGGTAATTGCCATGACGATGAGCATCGAGATAATCGCTGCAACTGAGAACTTCGGGATTCCAAAGAAGAAGGGGGTCGTGACTCCGATCGGCGCCGCCTGAGAAACCGCAGAGAAGTTCGCATCCCCCAGAATCCACGCAACAACCGTTCCGCCAAGCAGGCCCAAAAGGACAGCAATCGTTGCCATAAAGCCAGAGAAAATACGCTGGATAACGACGATGACAGCCAAAGTACCCAGAGCGTAAGCAAGTCCGCGAAGAGTTCCGGGAATGGGATCGGCGCCAACCTTTGCTGCCTCAGTTCCCCAGTAAACGATATCGTTTGCTGCAACCGAAATAAGGGTCGTTCCCATAACTGTCAGCAGGGTGCCGGTGACGACAGGCGGGAAGAAACGCAAAAGCTTCGCAAAGAAGGGAGCGGCAAGGAAGGTTGCAATGCCCGCAACGATAATCGAGCCGTACATCGTGGCGAGGCCTTCGACTCCCCCACCAGCAGCCAAACCAACTGCGATGAGCGGTGAGACTGCTGTAAATGTCACGCCTTGAAGCAGGGGAAGACGAACACCAATCTTCGGGCCAAGACCCGCAGATTGGATAATTGACGCGATACCACAGGTGAAGAGGTCCGCATTGATCAGGTGAACAGTAGTAGCCGAGTCAAGTCCCAGACCAGTTGCAATTACCAGCGGAACGACAACTGCCCCGGCGTAAAACGCCAGGACATGCTGAAAACCGAGGATTGTGAGCTTGGGGAAAGAAGGGACCGCATTGACAGGGTCGATGTGGATGGTGGACATTTTTGGCTGGCTATTTGCCATTGCGCTGCTCCTGCATGTCGCTCAAAAATGGACCTCTTAATTCTTACCCATCCGTAAGAAGCAAGGAAAGCACCGTTTCACGGAAATTTCGGTTGCATTGATTGACACACTCGCATAATTTTTCTTTCTTTTCCGCAAGATTCTGCGACTTCCTCTGCGACAAAAAGAGGCCGATGTGATTGATGACGCATTTATGAGTTTGCTTGTAAAGGCGCCTTGTGCCTAAACTATTTCTCGGCCAATCAAACGGCAATGCGCTCGTAGCTCAATGGATAGAGCATCTGACTACGGATCAGAAGGTTGGGGGTTCGAGTCCCTTCGAGCGCGCAAGCGGCCCCGCTCGGTGCGTCCCACCGGTCGGGGCTTTGCTATACCCGCCTATCTCCACATTGGTGTGCAGATCCATGCGTTACCCGCCCAGACACACGCCTTCTACCACGCTTCCCTTCACTCGCAGTGATCGAGCACCGCTTTCATCGCTTTCTTTTCCCGCGGGGTCACCCCCAATCCCCAGGAACTCTTCACAACAATTTGCCGCTGCACATACGCACAGCGATAACGAGCATTCGGTGGAAGCCACTGATCTGCTCTGCTGGCCCCTTTATCTTGATTTGCGTTGCCATCAACGGCCAGCAAATTTGTTGGATCATTCGCAAACTCTTGTCGACGCGTAGCATCCCACTGCCACGCACCGCTGCGCCATGCATTGGCAAGCGCAACAACGTGGTCGATTTGCACCTGATCTGAAGAATCCTCGCCCTTGCGGAAATCAATTGTTCTACCCGTATAAGGGTCATCAAGGATCCCCCCAACGACCACACAGTTCGGAGAGGAAGTCTTCATCTGCAGGCTACGTAAATCCCTTCGAAGGATGTCATTTCGCGTATCGCAGCCATTTCGGTCAACATCCGCCCATCGTTGACCAAATTCATCACGTGAATAGCGTGGAACAGATTCACTGCGTACCTGAAGCACGGGAAGCTGATCTAGAGCTTTCGCGCTGTCATCCACGCTTCCTAAGGAAGAATCGGAAGGGCCACTGGAACTATTCAACCCTGTGCCCCACACGCCAAAGGCACCGCCGATGATTCCCGCGTAGACAAGCGTGAAGACCGCCCCCACAATCGCGCATATAAGCAGGGCCGCAATCAGAAGTCGTGAGCGTCTGAGACCTTTTCGGCGCGTCAACACTTACCTCCTTCTGAGACTTCTTCAGCTACTTTGACACAGAGAACACACCTAGACATAAAGAGCCACGACTATGTGGAAAACGCCGAATAAGCGTTGTTCTGTGGAAAAATCCGCTGCGTAAACAACAGCGTCTTAGTCATCACTCCTGACGACCTTCGCAACCGAAGCACGTGCAGCTTTACGATTTCGAAGATTCTCACGCACAAAGTACAGACACACCAGGATCACGGTTAGTGATCCCATTGCGACCAGCTGTGCGCGTCCGGCAGCGTTGAACATCATCAGAACCGCGATCGACAGCAATCCGATGACGGCAAACCACGGCAGCCAGGGCCAACCCGGCATCCTCAGGGACAGAACTCCCTCGGCCTCGAGCTTCGAGTGCAAGCGGATCTGCGAAATAACGATCATCACCCACACGATCAAGAGCACCATGCCCACTGCATTAATGAGCACCTGCATGATCGACGACGGAAGATACCAGTTCAAGGCGACAGAGATAAAGGCCAGGGCCACGGAAACCGCAACCGAGCGCCTCGGGGTCCGCCCGTCCTCAATGTCACCGTGAAGGGTGGTTACTCCAAGGGCCTCGTCCCCCTCATCAACAGCATTGCGCACGCGCGCACCCAGAATCCAGGTCGGCCCCATTCCGCGCGCAGACAGCGAGTACGCGATTCGTGAAGACGCGTAGATATTTGCAGAGAAAGCACTAATCAGTGCGGTGAAAACGATGATCTCCATGATCATTCCGACCGCTGGGATCCCCGCCATGTTCAAAACCGCAGCGAAAGGACTGGTCTTCATCTCATCCGAATTCCACGGCAGCAGGCAGATCAGCAGAGCGACAGAGCCCACGTAGAACACCAAAATGCGCCAAATCACCGAGCGAATCGCCTGCGACATTGCGCGCCTCGCATCATCGGCCTCGGCGGCGGCAATGGTAACAATCTCAAGCCCGCCAAAGGAGGTAATAATCGCAAGCAAACCAACCGCGACTCCGGGAAGGCCAGCAGGAGCAAAACCACCATTTCCAATGAAAGCCTGGTGCAGGCTCTGAGCGCGCCCGGGAATAATGCCCATCAGAAGGCCCACTCCAACGACCAGGAAGAAGATAATTGCCGCGACTTTCAATCCTGCAAGCCAGGCCTCAACACGACCGAATTCACCGGCCGCCAGAAGGTTAATCCCGCCCAAGACAACGACGATCACCAGAGTGACAACCCACTGGTCGACACTGGGGAACCACGCTGTAAAGATCTGCGCTGCGCCGGTCATTTCCAGACCAAGCACCATGATGAGCATGAACCAGTACAGCCAGCCGGAGGTAAAGCCTGCCCATCGGCCGATTCCTGCCTCGGCGTAGGTCGAAAAAGATCCAGAGGAGGGGATCGCGGCGGCCAACTCAGCCAGCGCATACATGACGGTGACAACGATGAGTGCGGCAAGGATGTAGGACACCAAAACGGCTGGTCCGGCCTCGGAAACGGCCACACCGGTACCCAGGAAGAAGCCGGCACCGATCGCGCTTCCCAGCGCCATCATCGACAGGTGTGCGGCCTTGAATCCTTTTGACCGAGGCGCGCTACCACCCGCGTGAGTTTCCTGCGGTCCGCGGGCGCCTTCCCCTGTAGATCCTGCTCCGCTCTGAGCCTTGTCTGTACTCATTGTTCCGAATTGTCCTCAGTAATCTTCTTGACCTCGCGTTCATCAAGCGAACGCAGCCGAAGGAGTGCCCGAAGCTGCGTTGCTGTCATGGTCAATGTCCAATCATTATGCGAAGGAAGCTGCCACTTTCTCCAATGTGCAAGTACTGTGAAGCTCGACCCGACAATCGTCGCAACCAGCATGCCGATTTGTTCTAAGCCCGAGTGACCAAAAGCGGCCATGATCGCCGCTGAGACAAATGCGGGCGTTGCATAGAGATTATTTCCACCAAATACCTGGGGGACCATCCCGGCGGAAATATCTCGAATCATGCCACCACCGACGGCGGTCATAATTCCCAGCAGAATCGCCGGTCCTACTCCCAGGCCAGCATTCAGTGTCTTCAGCGCTCCAGTGGCCGCCCAACATCCCAGAACGGTTCCATCGGCAATCACTAGCGCGATCCTCCAGAAGCGGGAATTGAGGCGCCAGAGCATGGCGATCAGCGCACCGACCAGTGCAGTCCCCAAGTAGAAGGGGTCGGTCAAGGCAACAGGTGGGCCTTGATCGAGCATAATGTCGCGGAGCATTCCACCGGCCAGTGCACACATGATGGCCAGCACCATGAAGCCGACGGCATCGAAACGTTTAATGCGCGCGATACGTCCACCGAGGATCCCGTTCAAGAGCACGCCAAGAAGATCGATGACGCGGAACAGGTCCGGCAAAGTTTGATTGAGAGTATCGAGCACGCTCACTATTGTTATCCACCTCTCAAAAGAATCCAAGGCTGTGGACGCGCAGTCTCAGTACCCAAGATTTACGACGAGGCCGTTCCCCTCCGTAGAGCAGCGCGGTCGCGCGGCTGTCCCCGATCAGGAGACGCTGGTGCCGAAGAGAAGACCTAGCAGGTAGGTTGCGCCCGCTGCACCATAACCAACGGTAAGCTGACGGAAAGCACGCGGGACGGGTGCACGACCCGAAAGGACACCGACAATTCCACCGGTGAACATGAGCGCGATACCGACAAGGACAACCGAAATTCCCGCGGCGAGCACTCCATCAAGCCTGAAAAGATAGGGAATTAAAGGCAAGAGAGCACCAACGGCGAAACAAATAAAGGACGAGGCCGCAGCGCCCACCGGGGTACCGATCTCTTCGCTTGCTCCCGCATCTTCATCTTTGTGCGTCGCAAAAATCGGGCGGCGCTCTGTACCATCTGCACTTGCTGCAGCTTCACCGCCACTGCGGCGATCAGACTCCGCAAGTTTTGCGAAGACATCTGCCGCGTGTGCCTTCGCGCTTTCCTCATCTTCCCCGCGAGCGCGGAAAAGCAGTGCCAATTCATTGGCATCGACGTCAACAGAGTTCAAGGTGTTGTCGACACCGGGGTCGGGAATCGAGGCATCCAATAGCTCGCGCTGAGAACTGACGCTCACCCATTCACCGGCGGCCATGGACATTGCACCTGCAAGCAAGCCGGCAACACCCGTGGTCAAAATCGAATGCGAGCTCATTCCCGCACCGACGACACCCAAAATCAACGCGAGGTTTGATACCAGGCCATCGTTCACTCCGAAGACAGCGGCTCTGAAGGTACCCGCTAGCGATTCACGGGAGCGCTGTGCAAGCGAACGAACAACCTCAACGTGCAAACGCTCATCGGCAGCAATCGCAGCGGGAACATCGGCGTCGTCGTCATAAGAGGATCGTTCTTCAGTTCGCTGAGCCATCGCCAGAATAAAAATTGTCCCGAACATGTAGGCCAGGGCAGATGAAATTCGGGTACGAAGCGGAGGATGCGGTGCGGGAAGCGCATGTTCCCCCAAAAGGGAGAGCCAGTATTCCTCATGGCGTCCCTCGGCCTCGGCAAGGCCAAGAAGTACCTGACGTTCTTCACCCGTCCGACGTTCGGCCAGCGCGCGATAGGTACGCGCCTCCATACGTTCTTCGGCTAGGTAGCGGCGCCAACGGCGAATCTGCGCGCGCGAAGCTTGCTTTTCAGTGAGATGGGAATCAGTCATTGTTGAAATATCCGCGCCTCAGCCCGCGTAAGTTGGTAGGTCGTCTTCGGTGATCTCCGGTTCAGCGGCCGGCATGCGGAACAGTCGTTCCTTCACCGCATCGGCAACTTTATCCGTGACTTTCTCACCCTGGGTGCGGACAAGCGCAGACATTTTTTCACCGGCAGCGTCCAGGGGACGAGCAACCAAGGGGAAGCGACGGAGCTTTCCCGCGCACGCACAAATTCGCTCGTATTGTTCACGCCCCGCTCGGGTCCCCAGCACGTAGCCGATTCCGAAACCGACGGCGATTCCCATTTTCGTTCCCATGATGCGTCTTTCTTGTGCGATCAGGCGCATATGCGCCGGTGTGCGATGGTGACTATCGAATAAAAACAAGCCTAGTAGTTCCCCAAAGCAACCCGCTACTTGTTTACCTTTTCGCACGTTGTGAGATGGGGTATTTCGCATCTTCTATGAAACCAGTACCGTGGAGGTATGAGCGAAGTACGTATGAACACCCCCCGAGGGATCACCCTGTCGGGAACTTTCGTTCAGCCCGTGGATTCACGGGACGCTGCTGTCCTGTTTTCGCATTCATTTCTTGCAGATGAACACTCGGGCGGACACTACGATGAGCTGGCACGTGCCTATCGCAAAGCCGGGTATGCGACGCTCCAATTCGATTACTCGGGGCATGGACGCTCCGATGACGAGGTGATTACCCGCGAGTCTCAGATCGAGGACCTCCAGGCCGCATCGGGTTGGCTTGCCGATCAGGGTTTCACGCACCAGATTATTCACGGCCACTCTTTTGGCTCGGTCACTGCACTTGCCGCTCACCTGATTCATGCGACCGCGCTGTTTCTTTCTGCTCCGGTACTTGGCCCGCTCTCCTACGACTGGAGCGCAATTTTCTCCAATAGCCAATTAGACGAATTGGAGCACACCGGCCAGACCCGGATTCCGGACGACTCCGATGGGCCTCGCGAATTTTTCACGATCTCTAAGCAGACGCTGGCCGATCTATCCATGGTCGATTCTTCAATCATCGATCCGAAGGGCGCACCCGCGTTCATCCTCCACGATGCCGATGATATCGATTTGGGTTTGGTTGATCTCACGCGCGATGCTTTCCACCGTCTTCCCGACGGCTCGCGGGTTGAAATGGTCCACGACACCCGCTTTGGTGCCGGCGAGCATCCGGAAATCCTTCTCGAGGCCGCGCTTGAGTGGGCGCATCTGTGGGCAGAGCCCAGTGGAGAGTTCCGCCAGTAACGTACACGCCCAGCTGTGGCGAAAGTTCTTCGTTACCCTGAAGGGGTGTCCACTTCATCGCAGCCAAGGCGTCGGCGCGCACATTCACGTAGGGGTCGTTCCCCTCATGCACCCGCGCCTTTTCGTCCTTTCACGCCCGAACAGCTTGCTGCTCGGGCCGCTGCGATCCCACTGATTTCATTTCCCGATCTTCCGGTCAGTGCTAGGCGCGAGGAAATTGCGCAGGCCATTTCGCAGCACCAAGTTGTCATCATCTCCGGTGAAACCGGTTCGGGAAAGACCACGCAAATCCCAAAGATTTGCCTCCAATTAGGCCGAGGCGTGGCCGGCATGATCGGGCACACCCAGCCTCGCCGTATTGCAGCGCGTTCGGTTGCAGAACGCATTGCCGCTGAACTGGGCCAAAAGGTGGGCAAAGAGCCCGGTGAGGTCGTCGGTTACCAAGTGCGATTCACCGACGAGGTCGGTCCTACCACTTTGATCAAACTCATGACCGACGGTATTTTGCTGGCGGAAATTCAGTCTGACCCGATGCTGCGTCGCTATGACACCCTGATCATCGACGAGGCCCACGAGCGCAGCCTGAACATCGATTTCATCTTGGGCTACCTTGCGCGCCTGCTCCCCTTGCGCCCCGATCTCAAGGTCATCATCACTTCAGCGACCATTGATTCAGATCGTTTCGCGCGTCACTTCGGTCGATGGAACGGTCCAATTGGACAGGGCACGCTCATTGAAGCCGCACCTGTCATTGAGGTCTCGGGTCGCACTTTCCCGGTTGAAATCCGCTACCGTCCCCTTGCGGCCGATACCCCGACTTCCTATTCCTCCTCAAGCAGCTCCCCTGCTGCTCAGCCCGCTGAAAGCAGCCCGGCCACGGCCTCGGAAATCGAGGAAGAAAGCACTGGAAGCGGCGTCGAACAACTAGTTTTAGAGGACCCGGATGATCCCCTTGCTCTGGAGGGCTACGGTGCGGGTCAAGACATCGACGTCGAAACCGCAATCTGCCATGCGGTCGATGAACTATGCACTGAGGGCCCGGGGGATATTTTGGTATTCCTTCCCGGTGAGCGCGATATTCGCGACACCGAACAGGCGTTGCGTGATCACCTGGGGACTCGTGCTCCCAAAGATATTTCACGCTCGAAGAACCCCGCAGATATCGAAATCTTGCCCCTATTCGCGCGCCTCAGCTCTGCGGAACAACACCGGATTTTTGAGGAACACAGCCATCGCCGTGTTGTCCTGGCGACAAACGTTGCTGAAACCTCGCTGACGGTTCCGGGAATCCGCTACGTGATCGATCCGGGACTGGCGCGAATTTCGCGCTATTCCAATAAGACTAAAGTTCAGCGCCTCCCCATTGAAGAGATTTCAAAGGCCAGCGCGAATCAGCGTTCTGGGCGTTGCGGACGAGTTGCAGACGGTATCGCGATTCGCCTGTATTCCGCCGATAATTTTGCATCGAGGCCAGACTTCACCGAGCCGGAAATCTTGCGTACCTCGCTGGCCTCGGTCATTTTACAGATGAGCGCTTTAGGGTTGGGAGACGTTGCATCATTCCCCTTCGTCGATGCGCCGGACTCGCGAGCAATCCGCGATGGCATCAATCAGCTCATTGAAATTGGGGCACTGCGCCCGCTGGATTCGTCGAAGAACTCCGATTCTTCCGCGCTGGCACAGGGAAACCAGGGGCTTGAGCTCACGCGCATTGGCCGCGATTTAGCTCGGCTTCCCATCGATCCGCGCTTGGGCCGAATGCTAATCGCTGGGCATGAATCGGGATGCGCCTCGGAAATATTAGTCATCGTTGCTGCGCTATCGATTCAAGATGTCCGCGAGCGCCCTCTGGAACACCAAGAAGCGGCAGATACGGCACACGCGCGTTTTGCTGACCCCCACTCCGATTTCTTGACCTACCTCAATTTATGGCGCTACCTACACGTACAGCAGCGTGATCTTTCAGGTAGCGCGTTTAGACGTATGTGCCGGGCAGAATTCATCCACTACCTGCGTTTCCGCGAGTGGCGCGATATCGCCCACCAGCTGCGCGATATGGCCCGCACGATCGGAATCCACACCGAACCACTGGGAATGCCTTCAGCCGGTGACGTGGTCGAGCAGGCGTCACGAACGGGAATTGCGGACGCCGCAGCGAAGGCTGCAGTTGCCTTCACGCGCTCAACCAGCGCGGTCGACACCGACGATATTCACCGTTCGATCCTCGTTGGTCTGCTCTCCAGTCTGGGCGCGTGGGATCCGGCAACTCGAGACTATACGGGTAGCCGAGGCACTCACTTCACCATTTGGCCTGGTTCGGGAATCACTGGCCATCCCGATTGGGTGATGACCGCGGAATTGGTTGAGACCTCGCGGCTCTTTGCACGTACGGTCGCCCGTATTCGCCCCGAATGGGTCGAGCCATTGGCAAAAGACCTACTCAATCACGTCTATTCCGAGCCCACGTGGAATTCTTCGCGTGGCGCGGCTTACGTTCAAGAAAAAGTGATGCTCTACGGGCTGACATTGATCGCAGACCGCTCGGTGTTGCTGGGACGGCTGGGTTCTACTCCCCTGGGGTCGATCCGAGGTGCTGTTCCAACAGATTCTCCTTTTGCGATCGCCCAGCAAAGCCCAATCACCGCTGCCGAGCTCGCTCGTGAAATGTTCATCCGCCACGCGCTGGTTCAGGGTCAGTGGCGTGAGCGTCATGCCTTCCAACGTCGCAACGACGAGGCGATCGAGCGGGCACGGGAAACCGAGCGTCGCAGCCGCACCCACGGCCTCGTCGCCGATGAAATGGCACTGGAGCGTTTCTTTGATGATCTCCTCCCCGCCTCGATTATCTCTGCCGGGCACTTTAATCGCTGGTGGAAGAACGAAAAGCGCCAGAATCCTCATCTTTTGGATTACCCTCCTGAGCTTCTGCTTCCCCGAGGCCTGGGCCAGACCGGAGAGGGCTTCCCCGACCATTGGCAGCAGGGAGAGCTTCGCCTTCCCCTGTCCTATGAGTTCCACCCAGGTTCCCCGCGCGATGGCGTTTCGATGTCAATTCCCGTCGAGGCCTTGGGTCGCGTGAGCGATGCGGGCACCGATTGGTTGGTGCCGGGTATGCGCGAAGAACTCATCACCGAGGCAATTCTTGCGCTTCCCAAGGCCAAGCGCCGCCTGCTTGCACCCGCCCCCGAAGTCGCAAAGAGCGTTGCCGCGTGGATTGATGATTTCCGAAGCGGCCGCGTGAGTGCTGACAAGGAGCTTGATCACGCACCCTCTGGTGGTGCTTCCACTGAGGTTGCGTTCTCTGCCTCTTCACCCGATGAAGATCCAGCCTCGCTGAGCGCTGCTCTTGGGCGCTTGGCGGCATGGGGACAAAAAACAGGTCAGGGCCGCAGCGATAAGCGCCTGTCCAAGGCCAGTACTCCCACCCAAGACGAACGGGGTAAAGGCCGTGATCTTTCTGCGGTTTCCTCAGCTCAAACCTCCGATAGGTCTTCCACCCAAAATCCCGGTGGAGCCCACACCGCTGCCACGCAGGCTGACTCGACGTCCTTCGACGAACTTTTCACTCGTGCAATCCGTGAGCTCCGAGGCGTTGACCTGAGCGATTCCGATATCCGCACTATGCGCGACGCACTTCCCGATCATTTGCTCATGACCTTTGTTGTCCACGATCGTCAGGGACGCGAACTGGGAAGCGGGAAAGACCTGGGGTATCTCAAACGTACCTTGGCCGGTGCGACCGATAGCGCGTTGCGAACGGCCGTTCGCCAGGCATTGACCGAAGCCCAAGAACGCAGCGCACAAGGTAGGCATCGCTCAGGTGCGGAAGCAAAGCCGGAGTCTGGGAGTCCCTCAAGGACTGACTCTGGCGAGGCAAAAGCACGCGCGCAAGGGAAGGCAGCGACGGACTCGGGAGCAATTGATGGTAGCGAAGGCACTCCCGGAAGTGAACTTTTCGCCGACAATCTTGAGGATTTCCCGACCACCCCTTTGCCAACCTCAATCGAATCTCAGGCGCAGGGGCTGACAATTCGCGCATTCCCCGCACTAGTTCCCCAAGGGAAGCCCGAGAATCCGCTGGCGGGTGTGCGCGTCATGGCAAATGCTTCACAGGCAAGAAGCGAGCACGGCTTGGGTGTGGCGAACCTCGTCCTACGTCGCGTTCAGCTATCGACCAAGCGTGTCTCGACGCGGTGGAGTGGACGCGAGGCACTCATGCTGACCTCAACTCCCTATCGAAGCACTGAGGCTCTGATCGCGGATGCGCAGTGGGCAAGCGTGCGCACGCTCACGGTGTCTCTAAGCGGAAACCTGGGGTTGTGGGCGGTACGTGATCGCTCGAGCTTTGACGACCTTTCCCAGCGCGTGAGGGATCTGCACGAAGATCAGGTCTATTCGATTATTGAAGTCGTTGTGCGTGCGATGGAATCCTGGGCGCAGCTTCAAGACACCCTTGCGACTGCAGATGCACAGGCCTATTCCTCCCTTCGCGAAGATGTCGAAAGAATCGCGAATTCCCTGGTATTTGATGGATTCATTGCCGCAACACCTATCGAGCGTCTTCGCAACCTTCCGCGATACATTCAGGCTCAATCTTTACGTGTCCGTAAAGCTCTGCGTTCACCTTCCGATCTTGCGCGTGACGAGCGCTCTGCGCAGGCCTTGGCACAGGTCGATGACGAGCTAAATGAACTTCGCGATCTCATGGATACGCGTCCTTTCGACGCACGCCACGCCAGCACATTTGAGGAACTTTTGTGGATGCGTGAAGAACTGCGCGTTTCTCTATTTGCACAAGAACTGGGGACCGCGCGCAAGATTTCACCTCAACGCATGTTGGCAGCGATCGATCGTCTTCACGAGGCCATATGAAGCGTGAAGACGCACGCGCAATGGCACGCGAGTTGATGGATCACCACGGTTTAAGAGACTGGTCGCTGAGATTTGATCGTGCAAGAAGACGCGCGGGAGCATGCGTCCACACACGACGCGAAATTCGCCTTTCGGGGCCGTTGGCTGACCTCTACGACGCGGAAACGGTACGTGGAGTCATCCTGCACGAAATTGCCCACGCCCTGGTTGGCGCCTCACATCATCACGATGCGATCTGGCAGGCAAAAGCTCGCCAACTTGGCGCCCCCGATAGCGCGCGCTTATCGGCACACTTACCCTCGCCTCAGCCATCATGGGTGGGGGTATGTCCAGTGTGCGGAACACAGCGAGAACTCTATTCAGCTCCCCGACGGGTCACCTCTTGCGGTGTGTGTTCACGCACTTTTGATGCCTCGCGAATCTTTATCTGGTCCTACAAAGGACAACCTCGTCAACCCGGCGGACAGTACGCGCGCCAGCTACGCAGTTTGACACGACTTCGTCATCCAAATGGATGACGATGCGTAAACGTACTGCCGGGCGTTACCATATGTCCATTCACCCGATCACTTTTGCTGAAGGACGTATACATGTCTGCTTCCACCCCATTCGATGACGGCGCGACGACCAACACTGGCGAAGAACGCGAAAATCTGACCTGGCAGGAATTCGGCGACGCCGCACGCGAGCTGGCACAGCAGATCGTGAACTCCGGGTGGAAGCCCGACCTGATCGTTGCAATTGCACGCGGCGGACTGATCCCCGCGGGAGCAATTGCCTACGCAATGGGTGTGAAGGCCATCGGTACCATGAACCTCGAGTTCTATACCGGTCTGGGTGAGACTTTGGATGAACCTCAGGTTCTGCCTCCGCTCATGGATGTTTCGGCTCTGGATGGCAAGAAGGTACTGGTCGTCGATGACGTGGCAGACTCGGGCAAGACCCTGAAGAAGGTCATGGAACTGATCGACGAAGACGGGCTGAGCCTCGATGGTAAGACCCACGCAAAGGTCGACGCTCGCTCGGTCGTTATTTACAAGAAGCCCGTCTCGATCATCGAACCGGACTACATCTGGCGCAAGACCGCTTTGTGGATCAACTTCCCCTGGTCGGTCTTGCCTGTGGTCGAGGCTGAGTAGCACTCAACTTCGAGCATAAATATACGGGACTGCGCGCTGCTCGCAGTCCCGTTTCATTAAACGACCGGTATTTTCCAATCGATGCCGGCTACACCGCAACGAGTGGCACATAACTCCCGCTTAAGTCACCTCCCGACACCTTTGGTCTTCCGCGGTCACACGTCTCAAACAAATACGCTGCAGCCCCGCACGCCCAGCGGGAATCCTCACTGGCACGACGAATCACAATCGGAAGCACTTCCCCCGGAGAGCCCACAGTGAAGAGCACATCCTCAAAGAGGACTGCCCACTCCGAGGAAAGAATCCGCACCGCGCTTCCATCAAGGACGATGTGATCAATTTTGGTCATTTCGCTGAGCTGCTCCAGGTACATCGCTAGGTTACGAACGAAGCTCAGAACCGCCTTTCGACAGGCCAGATCCCCACCCTGTGCCATGCGAATCAGCTCTTCGATATCACGTGGCCGATCGGTATCGTCAGCACTCATACGGGCAGCTCGCGCTTGCCCAATGACGGCTGAAAGAACCAGCGAGCCACTGGCGCATCCGTAATGCCCCTGTGCGCATACCGCATTGCTTCCCTCTAGACGAAGGTGAGCAATTCTTCGGTAGTCGCCAGAGGGATCAGGGCAAATTGCGCCATTCTTCACTTCGACGTAGCAGACGTTTTCCGCGATCTGAACGATCATGAAATTATCAAAACGCTGTCCGACACCGTATATGGCTTCGTAGGTTGCCAGTCCTTCAAGACTGTTGATGAGAGAAAGCGGAAGTGCGCCTTGGCCAGAGATTGAATCGAGTAGAGGAAAGTCCAACCATCCAAGCTCTTCGACAGTGCACCTTCGCCCATCGATCACTTTCCCACCGAGGGATAGGCCAATCCCCTTGATGTCCCCATATGAATGAACGCTTTCTGCCATCTCTCTGTAGAGAGTGTTAATCATGGCAAGGATGGCATTCGAATTATTTACAACGATTCGTGCACGCTCTTCACGCACACGCCCAGAGCGATCCATGACAACGGCATGAATCCTTCCGGGTAAGAGCGCAATTCCAACAGCACACTCATCAGAGCGTTTGAAATGCGGTATGTGAATTGGCGGTCCCGGCGGGTCGGCAGTCTTCTTGTGAATATCGTATGGCTCCATCGCGCACCCCTTGGCAACTTCTTCGTTACCTGGACACGGGCGTATCCAGCGCGCTCAGTGTATACCATGACCACCTACAATTGCGCGGATTTCAACATTATTGGGGAAACCAAGCACGCATATAACCATAAACATTCGCATTGCCATAAACCGAGCAATCATTCCCATGCCCCGCAAGCGCCCCCTGGTTGGGAACATAGGGCGTGTAGTTATACAAACTGGCGGTTGCACGATTAGCCGGAGTGATCTCAACGGAAGTGCATTCTTCGCCGGGACCATAGCGGGCCTCGACCCTTTCTCCCGCACGGAAACGGAAACGCTCAGGCCTCACCCGATAGATCGCAAACTGGCGTGCGGCGTAATAAACCTGCCGCTGAAAACCGGCATAATCCGGGTCGCAGGTCGAGTTATCCGGGCAGGCATATCCCATCGCGCTGGGATAGCTAAACCACTGAAACATTCCACCCGAGGCGTAGATCAGCCCCTGCTCTTTTTGCAGCGTGACCAACAAAACTTTCGGGTTCACTCCGCATGAACGTGCGGACTGGCCAATAATTTGCGCGGCGGTTTCTTCTTCGCCGCCCTGGTATCCCCATTGGCAATACTCATCAGCGGGGAAAGTCTCGGTGACGGCTTTGAAGTCCTTCAAACACGGAACATCCTGGTCGTTCACCCGTCCCGCGCGGCAGCCCTCTCCCTTTTCGTTGATAAAAGCAGCGATCTGCTCATCATTCATGGCTCTCGAGTCATCCAGGACGGCATCAGACATGATGTTTTCCGGGTCAAAACCCGAATAGTCCAAAGGGATTCCGCGAGGCGCCTCAGAGGCTGTTTCTTGCGGCTGCTCTTGCGGCGTTGTGTCCGTACAGCCGGCTATCCCGATCGCCGAGGCCGCCGCTACGCAAAGTGCGACAAGCGCGCCTATGCGCTTGTTTCGTTTCGTCACCGAGTTGTGCTCCTCATGATGTACTCAATGATGGCTGGAGTGCAGTTCTCAATGGTCTCACGAGTGGCCTCGAAATCAGAATAATCTCCGTACCAGGGGTCGGGAACATCGAGGTCACGCCGGTGGCTAACCTCTCCCCCACTCACTTCGAATTCACGGAACATGCGAATCTTCGGATCGGGCCCGCCCGCAAGTCTTTCAAGGGCGCGAAGATGGGAGGAGGTCATCGCAAGAATCAGGTCCCAACGCTGAAGCTCCCCCACCTCGACTTGGCGGGCTCGATGCGAGGGCACTCGGTACCCTCCCTCTCGCAGCGCTCGCGCAGCGCGAGAGTCGATCCCGTGTCCATGTTCCTCATCGCTAATTCCGGCCGAATCAACAACAACATCAAGCCCGCGCTGTTCGACAGCTTCACGCAGGATTTCTTCGGCCATGACCGAGCGGCAGATATTGCCGGTACACACCATAAGGACGCGATAGGACACGGGATCAGCTCACTTGCAGAAAAGTGAGAGGTAGGCGCAAATGGCCTCGAAGGAGTGGTATGCGGCCTTCTCACCGTTCATATGGAAGTCCTCGTCTGCACCTTCTCCCGTCAGATCCGAGATCGCACGCAGGCAGATCCAATCCACGCCGTTGGACCAGCACACCTGGGCCATGCCACAGGTTTCCATGTCAACAGCCAGCGCATCGGGGAAGCCCGCGCGGATTCGGGCAACGACCTTTTCCGAGGCGAAGGAGTCGCCGGTGACGATGCGGCCGGTGCGCACGTGGTGCGGTTGGGCATCGTTAAGGCCCGCGAGCGCGTCGATCGCACGCTGCGAGGAATGGTAGTCAACGGGCATACGCGGAATCTGGCCGAGCTCGTAGCCAAAGACGGTGGCGTCGGCATCGTTGTAGATCGTGGCGATCGCACCCGCGATGTCGCCCACTTGGATTCCACCCTCAAGACCGCCCGCGGTACCACCCGCGATGACGATCTTCGGGGTAGCCAGGGTCAGGCCTCGGGCCACTGCTGCTGCCGCGTTTGCAATGCCAACACCCGAGGTGATGACGACGACGGTGTGGCCTTCGAGCTGGCCAAGGGCGTAGCTCTGCTGGTGATGTCCATCGGCGCCCACAACAAGGGTTTCAACCGCGTCAGAACCGGGAAGAGGCGCAAGAGCATCCAGGAAGGGCTGTGCCTCCATCACCATGGCGCACTGAATGAAGGCGTCGACCTCGGGAAGCTGATGCGAAGGGGTCAAGGTCAAGGACATGAGTACCTCTCTGAGAAGTGTCTGGGGGCCGTCAGGTCTGAATGATTACTTTGCTGCCGCGGCGTCATCCTGAGTGACAACCAGCCACTTGTCGCGGTGATTCAGGAACTCGCGAACGGCTTCTTGAGCGCCTTCCAGGGAGTGGTTTGCACCCCAGCCACACTGAATCTCATTCGCTGCAGGAACTTCGGTGGCATTGAGGATATCTTCGAAAGTTGCCTGCAAGATGGGCAGGAATTCCTCAGTCTCAACGCCCAGGAGCAGGGCGTAGAAGCCGGTCTGGCAACCCATGGGGCCGAAGTCGATGAGCTTATCGGTGTGGTTGCGCATCAGTTCAGCGCTGAGGTGCTCGATGGAGTGAACCGTGGGCATCTCAAGGTGTGCCTTATTGGGCTGGGTAAAACGAACGTCGTACTTGATCAGGACGTCGCCGCCGGGAAGAGTCTTCCGATCAGCAACGCGGACGTAAGGAGCAAGGACAGTGCGGTGGTCGAGGTTAAAGGACTCAACATTCATGCGTTCACTCATGAAACCCAGTTTATCGGGATTTAGATGGCGTGCTCAGACGAGTCTCGGATACCGCACGTTGTGTAGAACACCATTATTGATGGGATTTTCACTGAAAACTCCGCTTCATTGCAGCGAAGCGAATGAGTGATCACGTCGTTCATCTCCAGTTATTTTCAGGCACAATAGAGGCATGGATCTTCAGCCGTCGATTGATGTCACTTCTCCCGATCAGTACAGCGCAGGCACCCCTACACCTGCAGCCATTGTCGCCGGTGAAGTTCCTGCCAGCGAGGCCCCTCGCCCGCTCTCCGCTTTCGACATGTTTTCGATCGGCATTGGCCCCTCTTCATCGCACACGGTCGGTCCGATGCGTGCGGGTCTTGCCTTTTCCACAGAGCTGTGTGCGCTTCCCGATTATTCACATCTGTCTCACGTAACCATTGACCTTTTTGGCTCCCTTGGCGCAACCGGACGAGGTCACAACACGGACCGTGCAGTGCTGCTGGGTTTAGCGGGCTATGACCCGGAAACAGTGTCCATTGAAACAGTTGAGAGCCTGATTCCCCAGATTGCTTCCAGTGGCCGTCTTCCTTTCGCCGGAGGTCGGGAAATTCCTTTTGATATCGAGTCCGATATCCGTTTTCTTCCGCGCACGGTCCTGAGTTACCACGTCAACGCGCTCACAATCACTGCTTACGCAGGAGAGAGCTTGGTCCTTGAGCGCACCTACTATTCGGTGGGTGGCGGCTTCGTTATGGCCCAGACGAATAACGATCCCGAACACCCCGAGATCGCATCCTTGGCCTCTGCGCAAGAGACAACGGGAATGTGCACCCCCGCGCCCTATCCCTTCTCGACGGCCGCACAGCTTTTGGCGCAATGCGCGCGCTCGAGTCTATCCATCGCCGAGGTTGTGCGTGCAAACGAACTTTCTGCACGCTCTGAGGTGGCCTTGGACGCCTACCTCGACCAGATCGCACGCACGATGTTCCACGCAATTGAGGCGGGGATTTCCTCCACCGGTATTTTGCCCGGTGGACTGGACGTTCCTCGTCGCGCGAACGCTTTGGCCGCACAATTACGCGCGCGCGCTGAAAAGGCTTTTTCGGCCGGTGAGCGCCGAGGCTGGGCCGGGGTTATGCAAGATCCCCTGCGTGCCATGGACTGGGTCAACCTCTACGCGCTGGCGGTGAATGAAGAAAACGCTGCCGGCCACAGAATCGTCACCGCACCAACCAATGGCGCAGCCGGCGTGATCCCAGCAGTGCTGGGCTACCTCGTTGCTTTTTGTCCCGAGGCCGGAGCAAGTTTCCCCGACTTCTCCCCCTCAAATTTGGCTGGGATTTCAGAACTTCCTCTGGACGAGTCCTCAGAGTCCGCAACTTGCCGTCGCGCATCAGTTCACGAGTTTTTGCTGGCTGCAACTGCGATTGGCGCTTTGATCAAGACGAACGCGTCGATTGCCGGCGCTGAGGTTGGCTGTCAAGGGGAGGTCGGTTCGGCCTCGGCAATGGCGGCTGCAGGGCTTGCTCAGGCTCTGGGCGGCACCCCACAGCAGGTAGAGAACGCTGCTGAGATCGCCATGGAGCATTCTCTGGGGCTCACCTGCGATCCCGTTGGAGGCCTTGTTCAGATCCCCTGCATCGAACGCAATGCGATTGCTGCTGTTAAGGCAATTAACGCTGCTCGCATGGCCCTGTGGGGCGATGGCCGCCACACCGTGTCCTTGGATGTCGCGATCGAGACAATGCGTCAGACAGGGAACGACATGCTCTCGAAGTACAAGGAGACCTCAGCGGGCGGCTTGGCCGTCAACGTTGTGGAGTGTTGATCTAGGCTTCTTCGCCGTTTTCGCTCGCTGCCGATACCCCCGCTGCTGCAGCTTCCTCAGCCTCACGCTTCTTGCGGTTCTTGCGGGCAAGGCCACATAGGACTGCGGTCGCAATGAGCACGGCGATAATGCCGACGACGACGGCGATCATCCAGGTCTGGATGACTGCGGGTTCAACCTTTGCTGATTCTGCAGCAACCTGCTGATCATCCATGGGAACGCGCTCACCAGTGACGAGCAGTCGGTGGGTATTGATGCCGTAGGGCGTACAGGTAATCAGGGTTGCAAGGTCTTTTCCGGCAACCTTGTTCAGGCTTTCTGTTTCATTCGGAAGAACAGTCCGGATATCGGTGACCTTATATTTGAGGTGACGGTCCAGGACTTCAATGTAGAAGACGTCGCCGACTTTAACGCGGTTGAGGTGGTCGAACATAGTTGCACTGCCCAGTCCGGAGTGGCCGGTAAGAACCGTATGAGTTCCTTCGCCGCCAACGGGGAGGGCAGTTCCAAAGAGGTGTCCAACGCCTTTTTCAAGAGTTGAGGTTTCGGTGCCGTGATAGATCGGAAGGCTGATATCGGCCGAAGGGACCTTAACGGTTGCCATCACTGGGTTGACATCGAGCTGCGAGAGGTAGTTGGAGTACTGGGGAGTGTTGGGGCGCTGCGATTCCAACCAGGGGTCCAGAATGGGGGCTTCAGCCGCCTGACGGTTGTATTCATCAGCGCGGGCAAGTTCATCTTTCAGCACATCGGGACCAAGGTTGGTTTGTTCGGCACTGAAGGCCTTGGCAATGCGCTGTTGTTCGAGGTTGTTCTGATAGGTCGCGATAACGGGGTAAAGCAGAACCAGAATCCCCAGCACCAGCAGAACGGGCGGCAGGATCGTGAAGAGGCGACGGCGGCGCCCAGCCTTGCGAATGCGTTGATCACGTTCTTCCGCAGTTTCAGGTGTCTCTTCCTGAACCTGGGTGCTTGAGAGACTGTCGCCAGCGTGGATCTCGTGCTCGCTCATGAGTCGCCTTTTGAATGGGAGTGTATGGGGGGTGCGTTGATTGTATAGAAACGGGTGCGGGAAGACCGACGGGTCTTCCCGCACCCAGCTAAATCTCACTGAGAGATCAGGCGTTTTCCTTGCGACGCTTGTTCGCAATGGCGATGGCGCCAGCGCCGGCAACAAGTGCGGAACCAGCTGCGATCAGCACGCCCACACCGGCAGCACCGGTAATGGGCAGGCGGAACCCACCATTGTGAGGAGCATCCTTGACCGTGGTCTCCAGGGTGTACTGGTTGTCAGCGGTCGAGTTGGTCTGCAGGACTTGGAAGGCGATCGGGCGGCTCTGGAGCTCGAAGCCTTCGGGAGCCTTGGTCTCAACGAGGCAGTACCAACCGCGGTCGGCTTCCTTAACCTCAGCGTTGTTGACCCAGTCGTTGTTGCGCAGGCCATCGATGGTGACCTCACCGTTTGCGTCGGTCACGTAGGTGGTGACGCCAGCGGGGCTCAGCTTGGTGTCCAGGGTTGCGTCAACCGAGTCGAAGTTCTTGGTGGGAGTGCTCTGAGGCGTGCACTGGTACACCTCGAACTCTGCGCCCTTGAGCTTCGCGCTTGTATCTGCTGCGGAAACCTTGGTGATCTTCACCTTGCCGAACTTGGAGACAACCTCGGAGTTCGGGTAATCCGGCGGGGGAACCTCACCGGAGCCGGGGGTCCAGCCGTTAGAGGGAGCGTTGGGGAGCAGGATTGCCTTGTTCTTGAAGAGACCGTCGGATTCGACCTTTTCCTTCACGGTACCAGCCAGGTCCATCTGAACCTTTGTGGTGTCATCCTTGCGGTTTTCGACGATCTTCTTGCGGCCGGCCTCGGTAAACTCAGCGGTCCAGAACATGGTCTTGCCATCGGTGCCAGTGGCGCCAATGAGCTTGTAATCGGTGCCCTTGGTCAGAGCAACCTCACCGTTCTTGCCCTTGATGAGCTTCAGGGTGATGCCAGCTTCGGGCAGTTCCACGCGCTTGTCGTACTGGTCGACGACGTCGTAGAAGTCGAGAGCCTCAACTGCAGGAACGTCGGACTTGATGGTGTAGGAGATCGCGGATCCGATGGCGGGAGTCGCCACATCGGCAACGGTCTTCTCGACGCCAGCCTTGGAGTTCTTCGGGTATGCGTGAACGTCGTAGACCCACTTATTCAGGTCCTTCGGGTTCGTCATCGGAACGGTGATGATGAAGGGCTTGGAGCCGACGTAGCCCGCGGGGCTTTCGGTCTCGGTCACGACGTAGGCGCCCAGGGGCAGGTTGGAGAAGGTGGCCAGACCGCCGCCAGCGGTGGTCTTCTCAACTGCTGCATCGACACCGTCTGCCTTAGCGGCAGTAACGTCACCGTTGAAGCCAACGAGCTTCTCCCAGCCGGCCTGGGTGGTCAGGTCGACGTTGGTCAGGTGCTCAACGGTGAACTTTGCGCCGTCAAGCGGGGTGCCGGTGACGGTGCTGTCCTCAAGACCGGTGCCTTCGGCGGTGCCGTTGGTGGCATCCTTGACCAGCTTGTGGATGGTGATGGAGCCGGTCTTGCTGGTATCCAGGTCAACCAGTGAGGGAAGACGCTCAGCGGTGGCAACGACACCGAATGCCGATGCGGAGGGGGCTGCCGTAGCAATACCCGGAACCGCTGCGGCGCCGGCGGCAACCGCGATGACGGCGAGGAAGCTGACGCCTCGACGGGTCTTAAGAGTTGTCATTTTTGTGTTCTCCTGTTGTACGGGATCTTTAAACAGATTAAGTGATGGTGATTGAACTAGTCGTTTACAGGATTCCGTGTCTCAGGCAAATTTATCTGCCTGAGACACTGTTTCATGGTGACCAGCGGCGATCCATTCGGAACAAAGCCCCAAATACTCATGTGGTAGGTGCGACACGCCGACATGGGTACGAAATTTTTCGAATTTTTCGTGCGCTTACCCACAACCTCAACCCACTCTGTGGAGAAATCGAAGAGCTCTATCCACAGGCCTCCTCGGGCACAATTTCCTCAAATTACACCGATGTAAGCCACCCTCATCCACACCCCATCCACAGGGGACCAACCATCCATCCACATCTAGGGTTAGGAACACAGTTAGACACAACATATTGGGTCTCGTGACGAAAGCACACACAAGGTGTAGTGTTGTCGCATGTTCCGCTCCCCCGGGTACACAGCGGAGAAAACACACATCAACACACGACATTGAAAGGTCCGGCCATGTCTATCACCGTCTACTCCAAGCCCATGTGTGTCCAGTGCGACGCGACCTACCGCGCACTCGACAAGCAGGGACTGGACTACACGAAGGTCGACCTCACCGAAGACCCCTCGGCACTCGAGTTCATTAAGGGCCTGGGCTACCAGCAAGCTCCCGTCGTCATCGCCGGCGAAGACCACTGGAGCGGCTACCGCCCCGACCTCATCAAGGCCGCAGCACAGGCCTCGGCAATGGGAACGGCACGCGTCGTTAACGCCTAAAAGCAACCCACCCGGTCCCCCAAGCAAACCGGGGGACCGGGTCACTTTTTGCTCCCTGCCCAGGGGCGGCCTCGTGAAAGGAAAAGACCACATGGTCAACGTCGTCTACTTCTCGTCGGCGACGGGCAATACCCGCCGTTTCGTGGAAAAACTCGGATTCCCAGCACAGCGAATCCCGCTTCTCCCGCGTGACGAATTCCTTCACGTCGATCAGCCCTATGTCCTCATCGTCCCTACCTACGGCGGAGGCAACATCAAGGGAGCGGTCCCCAAGCAAGTCATCAAGTTCCTCAACGACGAACACAACCGTGGCCTCTGCCGCGGAGTGATCTCTTCTGGGAACACCAACTTCGGCACGGCCTACTGCCTGGCCGGAGACATCATCTCCGCAAAATTACACATCCCCCACATGTACAAATTTGAGCTCCTCGGCACTGCCGAAGACGTCTCACGAGTTCGCGAAGGATTGAGCGAGTTTTGGCAGAAAACCTCACTGACACAGGAGTAGAACCAGCCCCCTCCCCCGAGCTGGATTACCACGCGCTCAACGCGCAACTGAACCTCTACGACGCCGACGGCAAGATCCAATTCGAGGCCGATCGACAAGCAGCGCGTCAGTACTTCCTCCAGCACGTCAACCAGAACACCGTGTTCTTCCACGACCTGGAAGAGAAGATGGAATACCTGGTCGAACAGGGCTACTACGAGAAGCACGTCCTGGACCAATACGACTTCCAGGACATTAAGGACCTTCACAAGCAGGCCTACGCTCACAAGTTCCGTTTCCCCACCTTCCTGGGCGCCTTCAAGTACTACACCTCGTACACGCTCAAGACCTTCGATGGCACTCGCTACCTGGAGCGCTTTGAAGACCGCGTCGTCATGGTCGCGCTCTACCTAGCACAGGGCGATATCGAAATGGCGCGCCACCTGGTCGACGAGATGATGACCGGGCGCTTCCAGCCCGCAACCCCGACCTTCCTCAACGCCGGCAAGGCCGCGCGAGGCGAGCTCGTCTCCTGCTTCCTTCTGCGCATCGAAGACAATATGGAGTCCATCGCCCGCGGCATTAACTCCGCGCTACAGCTGTCCAAGCGCGGCGGTGGCGTGGCCCTGCAGCTCACCAACCTTCGCGAGGCCGGTGCCCCGATCAAGAAGATTCAGAACCAGTCCAGTGGCGTGGTTCCCGTTATGAAGCTTCTCGAGGACTCCTTCTCCTACGCGAACCAGCTGGGCGCACGTCAGGGCGCGGGTGCCGTCTACCTGCACGCACACCACCCGGACATCATGCAGTTCCTGGACACCAAGCGCGAGAATGCGGACGAGAAGATCCGTATTAAGACCCTGTCCTTGGGTGTGGTCATCCCCGACATCACCTTCGAACTGGCCCGTAAGAACGAGGACATGTACCTCTTCAGCCCCTACGACGTCGAGCGCGTCTACGGTGTGCCCTTCTCGGAAATTTCAGTCACCGAGAAGTACCACGAGATGGTCGACGATGGCCGTATCCACAAGAAGAAGATCAACGCACGCCGCTTCTTCCAGACCATCGCCGAAATCCAGTTCGAGTCCGGCTACCCCTACATCGTCTTCGAAGACACAGTCAACGCTGCGAACCCCATCAAGGGCCGCATCACCATGTCGAACCTGTGCTCGGAGATCCTCCAGGTGTCCGAGGCCTCGACCTACAACGATGACCTCTCCTACTCACACATTGGTAAGGACATTTCCTGCAACCTGGGTTCGCTCAATATCGCGAAGACCATGGATTCCCCGGACTTCTCCAAGACCATCGAGACCGCAATCCGCGGCCTGACTGCGGTCTCAGATCTGTCGGATATCCAGTCGGTGCCTTCGATTGCCCGTGGTAACGCCATGAGCCACGCCATCGGCCTTGGCCAGATGAACCTCCACGGCTACCTTGCCCGCGAGCACATCTACTACGGCAGCGAAGAAGCCCTGGACTTCACGAATATGTACTTCATGGCCGTTGCCTACGAGGCAATCAAGGCCTCGTGCACAATTGCCCGCGAGCGCGGCGTGAGCTTCGAAGGTTTCGAGGATTCCCAGTACGCCTCGGGCGAGTACTTCCGCAAGTACATCGACCAGGTTTGGGAGCCCCAAACTGAACGTTGCCGCGAACTTCTTGCGGCCTCGACAATCCACCTGCCCACGCAGGAGGATTGGGCGGCTCTGGCGGCCGACGTCGCCCAGTACGGTATGTACAACCAGAACCTGCAGGCGGTCCCGCCGACCGGTTCGATCTCGTACATCAACGGCTCGACCTCGTCGATTCACCCGATCGTCTCGCGCATCGAAATCCGCAAGGAAGGCAAGATCGGTCGCGTCTACTACCCGGCGCCCTACATGACGAACGAGAACCTGGAGTACTACCAGGATGCGTACGAAATCGGCCCCGAGAAGATCATTGACACCTACGCGGTGGCGACCCAGCACGTCGATCAGGGTCTGTCGCTCACGCTGTTCTACCCCGATACGGTGACCACGCGTGACCTCAACAAGTCCTACATCTACGCATGGAGGAAGGGCATCAAGACCCTGTACTACATGCGACTGCGTCAGATGGCACTGGAAGGCACCGAAGTTTCGGGCTGCGTGTCCTGCATGCTGTGACGTTGGGCCCGTATATCGGGTAGAGCGGGGGTCGGGGAACCGGCCCCCGCATTGTATTTGTGCTGGTGTGTGCCTGCGGGTGCGCGGCCTCGTCCACGGCCACGGAAAGTCACACGGGCGCGGCCTCGGCCTCGGAAAGTCACACGGGGGCGGCCTCGGCCTCGGAAAGTCACACGAAGTCGGGAAAAGACACAGGGCATAACCTGTGACAAACACCGACTTCATGTGGAGCAAGCTTAGAGGATGCTTGGAACGCGCCCGTACCTCAAGCCATTGCCTATGATGGAGGCATGACGCAACCTGATCCGCAAAACTCCGGACCATTCACAGCCCCCGTCCCAATGAACGCTCCGGGATACGCGGAATCCCCGCAGGTACCGCAAGTGCCAGCACCGTCTCCGGCAATGCCAGCCCCAGCCTCGGCAATGCCAGCGCCAACTCCCGTTGCACCCCAGCAACCCCAAACAGCCCCCCAGCCCCAATTCGGCGCACCTCAATTCACCTACACGCCGACCACCCCGACGCTGGAGGCACGCAATGTCCCCAGCAACGGCCCGCTGGTTCTTGCTCTTCTGGGCCTGTTCCTCATCGGCCTTTTCGGCTCGATTCCGGCGTGGGCATGGAGCGCTTCCGCGATCAAGAACGCTCGCTCGGCGTCCCTTCCCGAAAGTTCCTATCAGAAGGCCCTCATGGCCCGTTCTCTGGGCATCGCAGGCACAATCATTCACTCTTGCCTGGTAGTTTTCCTCATCATTTACGCGATCATCACGATCTCGCACGCGATCGGCTGAACTCATGAGCACCTCGACCAATCCAGAGCGCGCACAGCGTATTTCCGGCCAGAGTTCTACCGCTGAGTTCCGCAAGCACACCGGCAGCGATGAAGAGCTCATCCGCACGCTTCACAAACTTGATGGACGTTCGTATCCCGCTTACAAGTCCGTCGTCGGAATGTGGGATTTCGGCAGTTTCTCGCTCTCAATCGACCGAATTCAGGCCGATCCCTACGCTCCGCCTTCAAAGGTACGTGCCATTTCCACCCCGCAGGAAATGGGGCTTCCGCAGGCCGCAATCGCCTCGCCTGATGCTCGGGCAGCGTGCGCGGATTACCTACTCCGTGCATTCAACCGTTCCCTACGCGAGCGACGCCTTCATGACATTCAGGTCATGTCCCCCAGTGTCGAGATTCTTGATCGCAGTGCCTGCACCGTCAAGCCCGACCGCGTTGAATTGCGTTTTGAAGTCCGTATGCCCGCACGAGGCCGCACGATCCTTGGCCACCGCGCCGCACAGATTTTCGACCTCGATGTACCCGACGCGGTCCAAGATACTTTCGACTACCTCAGCGATATTCCCGAAGTTGAACGCGAACGCGAGGGCTTGTTGCGTCATATCGCGGTTTACGAGGATTATCGCGCGCTCCAGCAGATCCTGATCGATCGCGGCTGGGTATCTTTCATCGCCAATGGTTCCGTTCTTGCTCGCCGCAGCGGAGTCTCGCAGTCCCCCATGGAGGGTGCACTTCCTTTCACCTCCCCCGCCACTCTCGAGGCCGAGGTCGAGCTCCCCCACGCGGGTGTCCTTCGCGGGATGGCAATCGAGCCCGGAGTCACGGTGATTGTCGGCGGTGGATATCACGGTAAGTCCACACTTTTGGGCGCGATTCAGCGCGGCGTTTATGCACACATTCCTGGAGACGGCCGCGAATATGTCGCAACCCTTGAGGATGCGATGAAGGTACGCGCCGCCGATGGTCGGGCGGTCACTGGCGTTGACGTCTCCTCCTTCATCACTCATCTTCCGGGGGATGCCGACACAACGCATTTCTCCACTGAGAATGCCTCAGGTTCGACATCACAGGCAGCATCCTTAATCGAGTCAATCCAATTGGGTTCGACGCTCCTACTGATTGACGAAGACACCAGCGCAACGAATCTCATGATCCGTGATGCCCGTATGCGCGAGTTGGTCCAAGCCGAGAAGGAGCCGATCACTCCCCTAGTTGATCGAATTTCCTCTCTTCATAAAGATCTGGGTGTCTCAACGATCCTCGTCATGGGTGGATCGGGAGATTATCTCGATCAGGCGGATCGGGTCTTGATGATGGACCACTACCGCTGTCTAGACGTGAGCGATCGGGCCCGTCAAGTCGTCGAAGAGCTTCCTCGTGCGCATGAGAACCTGACAATGAGTGCTCCTTTGGCACAGCGCACTCCCGCGCGCTTGCGTTCCTCTGATCGACCAAAGACGAAGGCAGCAGGCTTGTCCTCAATCACCATCGACAAGATCAACCTTGACTTGGGCGATGTTGAGCAGATTGTGGATCCGGGACAGACCGAGGCGATTGCGTGGATGCTCCGGGGGCTGCTTTATTCCTACGCGAATGGGACAAGTAGCCTGAGTGATCTTTTAGCACGCCTTGAGCGCACGCTGAACTCTGAAGGTTTGGACGCTGTCGTAAAGTTCGGGGCGCACGCCCTGCCAGGACGCCTTGCCCGCCCACGCCTCGTCGATGTCGCGGCGGCGCTTAACCGCTTCCGGGGACTGAGCTTGAGCGAGAAAGAGCCCTCCAGCAGCACCGAAGACTAGGGGATGCACCGGGGGAAATCAGGGAAGGCCCAGGGCATCCCCCCATAGCGATCGCGCTACTCGGGCGATCATGATGGAGGTATGAATACAGAACCATCTGCGACCCCAATCGTTCGCCTCGCTAACGTTTCCAAGGTTTACGGCATGGGCGATACCCAGGTCACCGCCCTCAATGACGTCACCGTTGACTTCTACTCTGGTGAGTTCACCGCAATCATGGGCCCCTCGGGCTCGGGTAAGTCCACCATGATGCATATCCTTGCGGGACTTGATTCGCTGACCTCAGGTCGCGTGCTCATCGAAAACACAGAGATCACCGCTTTGAAAGATGCTGATCTAACCAAGCTTCGCCGCGATCGCATCGGCTTCATCTTCCAGAGCTTCAACTTGATTCCCACCCTGGATGCGAAGGCAAACATCCTTCTTCCCTTGGAACTTGCGGGTCAGAAAGTCGATGAAGACTGGTTCAGCTTTGTTGTTTCTTCGCTGGGACTGGAACAACGCCTCAACCACAGACCATCGGAGCTTTCGGGTGGTCAGCAGCAGCGCGTGGCCGTTGCTCGCGCACTGATGAGCCGTCCGGCAGTCATCGTTGCTGATGAACCCACGGGTAACCTGGATTCTCACTCGACCTCAGAGGTTCTTGATCTATTGCGCCGAGCGGTTAGCGAACTGGGTCAGTCCGTCATTATGGTTACTCACGATGTTCACGCCGCAACCTACGCTGATCGCGTCTTGGTTGTCCGTGATGGCCAAATTGTCTCTGACCTGCGCAATGCCAGCGAAGAGCAGCTGAACGCTGCGTTGAGGTGACATCCGTGAGCGCAACAACACGGCTGTTGAAAGCCAATCTTCATTCCCACGGTCGCCGCTACTTCTCAACTGGCTTGGCGGTTGCCATCTCCACCGCCTTCATCGTCATCACGCTTTTGTTCTCAAATACGATGACCTCCTCGCTCACCGGTAGCGTCCGCAATTCCTACCGCGGGACCACTTCTGTGGTCACCTACAGTCCCGCTGATGACGAGGCGCTGAACATGACGGCCGCCCAGGTCGGCAATGATTTCGATGCCCTCACCCAAAAGATCGCAAAGATCCAAGGCGTGACGGCGGTTGGAATCACAGCGCAATACCCCATTGCCGTGAAGGCAGGCGGCGATCAGACAACGCTCTTCCTTTCTCCCGCGCTCGCGGAACCCCTCAGCGCGGTGAAGATGAGTGAAGGCAAAGCTCCGGCCACGGCCTCGGAAATCGTCATCCCCCAACGCACGGCAAAGGAATCTTCCCTCAAAATTGGCGACAAAGTGACAAGCCTGTCCCGTGACGATGCGGTTTCCGCACACGAGTTCACCATCGTCGGAACCTACTCTTCGGGAAATCGAGCTTTGGCGCCGTCCTATGTGACGACAGAAGGTTTCGAGGCAAGCACGGGAATGAAGCCGGCCGGCGAAATTCACGTTGCAACCAATGCGCCGGCGGTGAATAAGTACGGCAATCCCTCAACTGATGATCAGGAACAGTGGACCCACAAGCTCACCACTGAACTGACTTCATTCAAGGGCGTCAAAGTGGCGAGCGTCTCCGCAACTGAGGAGGAAAGCCTGCGAGCGATTCAAGTCTCAGCGGCGATGCTCACCGCGATTGCGCTGATCTTCCCGGCTATTGCGATCTTGGTTGCCTCGGTTGTTGTCTCTTCGACATTCCGAGTACTGCTTCAACAGCGCAGGCGCGAACTGGCACTTCTGCGCGCACTGGGCGGAAGCACAAAGCAGGTACGTTCTCTTGTTCGCCGCGAGACCTATGCGGTTGGCGGGATTTCCTCGCTCGTCGGAATCATCTTGGGTCTCCTACTGGGCGGCTTGCTGAGCACAATCACAGAAGACACCACTTTTGTCGACGTGATCTCCTCGATTTCGCCCCTCTATGTCGTGCTCGTGTGGCTCTTCGGCACGCTGCTGACCGTTTTCGTTGGCCGCCGACCTGCCCGCGCGGTCTCTCAAGTTCCACCGATCGCTGCCCTTTCCCCGATTAACGAGGCCGACGCCGCTTCCCAAAAGAGCCACCGTGTCGCGTTGACCTTGGGACTGTTGCTGACTGTGCTGTGCGGTGGAAGCTTGTTCGCCTCACTTCGCATTCACAATGAGTCACAGAAATTCTTGGCCTCTTTCGGCCTGTCTTTGCTGTGCTTGGTTGGCATCCTCATTACTTGCACTGTCATTGTCCCTGCGGCAACAAAGCTCTTTGGGAAGCTGTGGCCGGGAATGCTTGCGCGAATGGCGCGCGAGAATACGGTCCGTAACCCCGGTCGAACCGCCGCAACCGGCACATCGATTGTCATTGGCGTCACCCTGGTTGTCACCATGATGGTCGGCGCCTCATCGATGCGCGACTCCCTGATTAACGAAGTCAATGAGCGTCGTCCTTTCGATATCTCGGTGTCGAACTTCAGCGACGAGGCCCTGAGTAGCGATATCCAGTCGCGTATTTCTTCTACCGATGGAGTTGCCGCTACGGTCCCTGTGTATTCCACTGTGGGAGGCGCTAATGCAGAGGATGGAACCATTGCCCCCGGTGGTAGTGGTTCTGAAGATGCCGGAACGATGCCAATTTTGGGGCAGCCCAACTACTCAACGGTCGCACACTCGAGCGTCGACCAGATCGATGATGCGACAGTGATGGTCAGTTTGGGCTCCCTGGATGGCAAGAACATCAAGCTGTGCGCAGCTGAAGGGTCTTGCATGACTCTAAAGGCGAAGTACGACAAGAATGCCAAAGCACCCTATGAGATCAGCCAGGCAAATCTGCTGAAAATCGCGCCAAAGGCTCCAATTACCGGAATGATCGTGAAGCTCAAGGACGGTGCCTCTGCGACAGATGTCCAGAAGAACCTGACAAAGATTGACACCGGTCTGTCTGTTGGCGGTTCGGCTATCGAACGTGAGATGTACACGCGCATCATTAACCAGATGCTGCTCATTGTCGTCGGCCTGCTGGGAGTGTCTGTCCTGGTCGCGCTGGTGGGTGTTGCGAACACTCTGTCACTGTCGGTTGCCGAACGTACCCGTGAAAATGGCCTGCTTCGAGCTCTTGGCCTGACCAAGAGGCAGATGAAATCTATGCTCGCCCTTGAAGCACTGTTCATCTCGGTGACGGGAGCGCTGATTGGAACCGCGTGCGGAATCTTCTTCGGAGCGATCGGCATCCTTGCGCTTCCCTTGGAAGGCATCACGGTCTTCATCACCATCCCATGGATGCAGATCCTTGCGGTGGTCATGATCGCTATCCTTGCTGCGCTCGTTGCCTCGTGGCTACCTGGTCGCAGAGCAGCAAAGGTCAGCCCTTCGGTCGCCCTGGCTACCGAATAAGACCGGAATATTCAGGCTTTCTGCCAGATCACAAGTAAGGGTGTGGGGCTGGACGGTTTTCCGTCCAGCCCCACGCCCTTGATATTGAAGGTGCTGAGTGATCTTCACCGCCGATAAGCGCTGAAGCCTGCCTCAGAGCCCCAAAAAGGCTTCCCAGCGGGGAAGATCCCGACGCGCCAGAGCAACTCCGGCGTCAAAGGCATCTTCAAGGCGTTCAACATTCATTTCCATCTTGTCGATGGCCAGATCTTCGGGGGTCACAATCAGTGCACGTCCCTGTTCTTCCAGCTCAAAAAGCTTCCGGCGGGCGGCGTTGTAGGCAACGGTACGGCGGGCCACGGCCTCGGCAATGGAGGGAAGATGGGGGAAAGCCAGCCTGAGGGCGGAGTAAACGCCGGGCTTGATCGGGGACTTGACGAATTCTCGCGGGCGCGTCAGGACGACGAAGAACTTGCGGTAGCCATCGCGCATGGGTGCATCCAGCGGAATTCCGCCATCAGGCCCAAGGGCTCCATCAACGTAGGTATCGCCATCGATCGTGACCGTCGGCATGATGATCGGCAGGGTCGAGGAGGCACGAACGCAGCGACCGACTTCTTCGATCGTTCGCATATCCTCCTTGGTGAACCAGACTTCTTCCCCTCGGGTCGCATTGAAAGCTCCGATGCGAACCTCTGCTGGGTTCGAAAGGAAGGTATCGAGGTCCAAAGGCGCATCGCCATCGGGCTGAGCGATCTCGTCGTACAGATAGTCGACATTGAACATCCCGCGACCGTGCACCCAGTGCTTGAGACCTCCGAATTCGGGGCTATCGGCCACTGTCGTGAAAGTGTCGTGAGCGCGCTGAGTATCACGAGACACATAGTTAACGGTGTTCGATGAACCCGCCGAAATCCCCGAAACATGGGGGAAATCAATTCCTTCGTCGATCAGGGTTGCGGTGATTCCAGCGGTGAAGGCACCGCGCATACCGCCACCTTCAAAAACCAGGGCCGTGTCATCAATGTGCTTGAGAGTTTTCGCGTTCACCCTTCGACTCTACGGCGCAAAGCGGGGGCACGCGAAGGGGTGGGGAGGAATTTATGGCGAAAATTACCTGTTTTTTGTTCCCGTGAATACGACGTAGTGATAGAAAACGAAGCGGAAAGCCGTTCCCAGCGCGAAGCCGACGACATACGCAGAAATATTGTCGGCCAGAGGCGAATTCAAACCGAGGATGTGGTGCGTGAACAGCAGGCAGAACTGCGTAATTCCAATGCCGCACACGTTCGCGAAGAAGAATAGAAATGCTTCACGGCCAGCGTTTTCCTGAGTACGCCCGCGGTAGGTCCACACGCGGTTCATGATCCACGAGTAGATGGTTGCAATGCTGGCTGCAAGTGCGTTCGCGGTGTTGACATGGCCTGAAAGGAATCCCAGCGGTCCGTGCTGGAAAAGGTTGAACAGCCCCATGTCGATGACGAAAGCGGTTGCTCCGACTAGGCCGAATTGGATGAATTCCTTAATCCAGGCGCGCAGAGTTTCCCCGAGGCTCTGGGGGGCTTGTGTAGTGATGTGTTGATCTGTGGGCACGGTACTGATTTTAACGTTTAATTTGAGGGCGTTTGGCCAGCGTGTCCCGAACGGTCTCCAGATGCGGGTGCGCTCCCTTACAGTATCCATATGACTGAAGAAGCAGCTCCTCTTGCCCCGCAGCGTTTTGGGACGCGAGTTCGTTCCATCCACGGGGACCACTTTGATGACCCCTGGGATTGGCTGCGCGACCGTAATGATCCGCAGGTTGTGGCTCATATCCAGGCGGAAAACCGCTGGGCGGACAAGGTGTGCGAACCTACACGGGAGTTGGTCGGCACTCTTGTTTCAGAGTTCGATTCTTTCACCGCTCCGGTTGTGTATTCGGCTCCTCAGCGAATTGGTGACTGGTGGTACTTCCAGCGCCAATTCCACGAGGATTCCTACGCGAAGCATTATCGAGTTTCTGCCCTGCACTACACCGAAACTCCGGTGCTGGCAGATGCTGAAACCTTGGAAGGTGAGCAGCTCCTTCTCGATGAAAACCTGTGTGCTCAAGGTGAAGAGTTCTTCAAAGTCGGGGAATTGGTTCCAACCGCAGATGGACGCTTGATCGCTTGGTCTCGTGATACCGAAGGGGACGAACGCTGGACGTGGATCATTCAGGACGCATCCAGCGGCGACATCGTTGACCAGGTTGTGAGTGACGCGGGCTATGGCTTTGCATGGGCAGCGGATTCACAGTCCTTCATCTACACGCGGGTTGATGACGCGTGGCGGCAGTTCCAGCTCTGGCATCACCGCGTGGGCGCGGATGCCGACGGGGATTCCCTGCTGTTGGAAGAGCCGGACGAGGCCTTCGACCTGTGGTTTTCCGCATCGAACGACCCGTGGCACCTCGTTGTTCATTCGACCTCGACAACCAGTGGTGGTGCATGGCTGTGGGATCCTTATGCACCCAGCGCTTCTCCGCTTCCCCTTGTCGCCAAGCGTGATGACGTTCAGATCAACGTTGAACCCGCAGGCGATCATCTGCTTGTCATCCACACAGCACTTTCACGCGAAGGAAGTTTGGCGTGCATCCCCCTGCCTTCAGCGGACTCTGCTGATTCGATCGTGGACCCCGATCGCTGGGTGACGCTCTATACCGCCCATGATGGCGAGCGTCTGACTGACATAGAGGCCTATCGCGATTTCTTCACCCTGTCCTACAGGCGTGATGCCCTTCCTCAGGCGCGCTACTACCGACGCACGCGCCCTCTTGAAGTTATTGATGGAAAGCCGGTCCCGGCCTCGGATTGCAGTGACCTGTGGGCATACGGGGAAGAACTCAATAAGGAAGGGACAATCCGCAGCCTCTACCCCCTCAGTTCTGGGCGTTTTGAAGACTGCCTTGTTCGTGTGGGGTATCAGAGTGTTTTGACTTCACCCACCGTGGAAGAACTCGATCTTCACAACGGGAAGACTCGCATTCTCAAAGTTACTGAAGTCCCCAATTGGGATCCTTCGGATTTCATTGAAGAACGCGTGTGGGTGTGTGCCCGGGATGGACACACACAGATTCCCGTGACCTTGGTTCATCGACGTGATGCCCAGCCCGACGGAACACATGCGGGGTGGATCCACGGCTACGGATCCTATGAAATTTCCTTTGACCCCGAGTTCGATATCTTGCGTCTTCCTGCCCTTAAAAGAGGGGTCGTACACGCAATCGCCCATATCCGCGGCGGCGGAGAAATGGGACGCGCATGGTACGAAGACGGCAAGAAACTGGTGAAAACCCACACCTTCACCGACTTCTTGGACGTTGCGAACTATCTGGTTGATTCCAGATGGGTTCACCCGGAACGTTTGATCGCCGAGGGGCGCAGTGCCGGGGGACTTCTCATGGGTGCAGTGACGAACGCGCAACCCGATCGTTTTGCCGCGATAATCGCAGGGGTGCCTTTCGTCGACGCATTGACAACGATCTTGGATCCCTCGCTTCCCCTGACTGTTGGAGAGTGGGAAGAGTGGGGAAATCCCATTGAAGATGCTGAAGTGTACGCACTCATGCGCTCATACACCCCCTATGAAAATGTCCACCAGGGAGTGCGCTATCCGGCAATCATGGCAACGACCTCAATCAATGACACACGAGTCTTCTACGTTGAACCCCATAAGTGGGTCCAACGTCTTCGACAAGCTACCGCTCAAGTCCCCGATCAACCACCCATCGTGATCCGAACCGAAATGGTCGCTGGACACGCGGGGGCATCTGGACGCAAGGGACGCTGGAATGCCAGGGCGCAAGAATTCGCCTTCGTGCTGCACCAGGTCGGTATTACCAAGTAGAGGAATTTTCTATGACAATTACAGCTGCAGTAGACGGTTCTTCTTTGGGCAATCCCGGACCTGCTGGATGGGCTTGGGTGGTCTCAGCGGATTGTTGGGATGCGGGAGGTTGGCCCAGCGGTACCAACAATTTGGGCGAATTGAATGCTGTCCTTGAGCTCCTTAAGGCCACCGCTCAAGCCGGTTTGGCAGGCGAAGACCTCCACATTCTCGCGGACTCTCAGTACGCAATTAATGTGATCTCCAAGTGGTCGCCCGGTTGGAAGAAGCGCGGGTGGGTCAAGGCCGATAAGAAACCCATCAAAAACCTCGAACTCATTCAAGGAATCGACCGTGCCATGCAGGGGCGCACAGTTACCTTCGAGTGGGTCAAGGGCCATGCCGGACACCCGCTCAACGAACGTGCCGATGACGCCGCGCGTTCCTGCGCGGAAGCTTACCGCGATGGTCGCGCTATTCCTCGAGGCCCGGGGTTTGTTATCACCGACAGCACTGAACACAACGCAGCTACGTCCAAGACCGATGTTGCTTCAACAAGCACAGAAAGCGCATCGACGGAATTCGAACCCTCCGCGCCCACAGCTGATGCTGCCTCAGCAGGCAGGGAAATTCCGGGAAACGCAACGGATAGGGAAACGCCGGAAGTGGCACTCGAACGCCAATTCCTTGACGCATGGCTTCGCGCAGACTCTCAAGCTCTCAAAGCACTTGAGGCTCCCGGATGCATGCGCATCTGGCACAACGGTTCTCTTACCAAGGGTTTGGAAGGACGCGCACCCGAGCATGCGGAGTCCTCAAATTTCCAGGTCAACCGCCTGCAGGGCACAAGCAGCCACCACAACACCGCTGAAAGCTACCCGGATGCATGGGTTATCACCTACGTTCTAACGTGGACCGGCGGAAAACTGCGCGAAAGCAGCACCTGGGTTGCAGGGGAAAACGGTCCTCGAATTCTCATGCACCAGTCCTCACCGATCTCGGCTCGCTAACTTGTTTTACCTCGGTAAGTCGTATCGCTGAAGAGCTTCGACCTTCCGAGCTGACCGATACATTCGGTTTCAATTCGTGAACACCGCATGCAGGTGCTGTTCCGACTGCCAAGAATAGAAGAATGCCATCCTCAACCCGCGCGGAAATCCTCACCGGAATCCGCATGACCGCACCCATTGCGGCGGGTTATATTCCTCTGGGGATTGCATACGGCATTTTGGTCATGCAGCTTGGTATGCCCTGGTGGATGGCACCAGCACTCTCTCTCGCTGCCTATTCAGGATCGGCGGAGCTCCTTGTTATTACTTTGGCGGCCTCGCACACGCCCATCGCCGTCATTGCGGTGACGATGCTGCTCGTCAACTTCCGACATCTCTTCTATGCGTTTTCATTCCCTCTTCACCTAGTTGAGGGCAAGTTCGCGCGCCTATTTTCCATGTACGCCCTGGTTGATGAGGCCTACGCAATCACCGCTGCGCGCCCCGAAGGCTGGACAAAGCCTCGTCTTCTTGCCATGCAAGTCACCTACAACGCAACATGGGTGGCCTCGGGTTTAATTGGCGTTCTTGCGGGATCATTCATCCCCACTCAGATCCAAGGTTTGGACTTCGCTCTCACCGCACTGTTCATTACTTTAACCGTCGACTCAATTCGTTCCCTCAAGGACATTCCCTCGGTTGTTTTGGCAGCTGGATCATTCCTCATCGCAATGCTGGTCTGGCCACAACAGCGGCTTTTGCTCGCACTGCTGCTATTCGTCGGATCCCTTGTGGTGCGTCATGTGCTTGCAAAAAGAAGCGAACCGCACGCACCACACACCGGTGAGGAGTCCTGATGTCCCACTCGCTCCCCTACCTCCTCGGAATCCTCCTGGTTGTCTTCGTCATCGACTTCACCTTGCGCGCGCTCCCCTTCAAGATCCTCGAGCCCCTGCGCGAGTCAAGCTTCGTTCGGAATATGGCCGTGTGGATGCCTCCGGGGATTTTGTTGATCCTCGTCTTGGCGACGCTCAGTGATAACACGAGCGTCGCAGGCTCTCAGTGGTGGGCGGCCATTGTCGCGACCGTCATTACGGTTGTTGTCCACCTAGCAACAAAGCGGCGCCTGCTGTGGAGCGTCGGCCTCGGAACCCTCAGCTACATCCTCATGCTGAACTTGCTCTAGAAGCCCTACCTGCGCTGCCCCGCTCCGCCGCGTTCGACACCCCAGTCACCGCCTCGTCCCGCACGCCGCACACGCCCCCGCCAAACGAAGTCGCACCCCCTCCGCCACACGAAGTCGACAAAAGACACAGCTCGTTTCCGGTGACATTCACCAATTTCATGTGACATTGCAGTAGGAGGCACACCCCGCCACACACCCCACCGCGCTACCCTTGTCCCATGCGTACGACCTCTTACACTCACCACGCTCACACCGTCTACGAGCACCGCCTTGACGTTCCCCTCGATCACACTCGCCCCCTGGGCGCTGACAACCCCAGTATCGAGATCTTCGCGCGCGAGGTCGTGCGTCCCGGCAAGGAGAACGCGCCCTACGCCGTCTTCCTCCAAGGCGGCCCCGGCTACCCCAGCCCTCGTTTCGGTACCTTTGACAGCGGGTGGATCAACCGCCTGCTGCAGGATTACCGCGTGGTCCTTCTCGATCAACGAGGCACCGGCCAGTCCACCCGCATGGACGCCCAATCCCTTTCCTTCCTTTCGACAGCGCAGGAAAAGGCCAACTACCTGCGTTACTTCCGGCAAGACCAGATCGTCTACGATGCCGAGGCCTTCCGTCACGAGCTCGCCGGAGAAGAGCCATGGACAACCTTGGGCCAATCTTTCGGCGGATTTATCACCACGTCTTACCTCTCGCTTGCTCCCCAGGGCCTCAAGGCCAGCCTTATCACGGGAGGCCTACCCGGCCTCGTCCATGTTGATGAGATCTACCGACTGACCTACCAGCGAACGGCTGCGCGCAACCGCGTTTTCTTCCAACGCCACCCCGAGGACGAAACAACAGTCCGTGAGATCGCCGCACACCTGCGCGATACCGAAGAGTTTCTTCCCACCGGCGAGCGCCTGAGCAGCGCACGCTTCCGTCAGATCGGCATGATGCTGGGCGGACAGGGACGCACCGACCAGCTCCACTACCTGCTCGAAGGCCCGTGGGTGACCGTGAAGGGCCAGCGCCGCCTCTCCACCCAATTCCTCGAAGCAATCGCAGACGCAACGAACATCGCCCCGATTTACGGTGTTTTCCAGGAATTCATCTACGCCTGCGCAACGCCCGAATTGCACGGAACCGCAACGAATTGGTCGGCTGATCGCCTGGCTGAAGAGATCCCCGGATTCGCGAAAGATGCAGATCCATTGGATACTTCCGAGCCCTATTACCTGACGGGCGAGCACTTCATGCGCCGCGTGTTCGACGAGGACCCGGGACTCGCTCCCTTGGCGGAGGTCGCCGATATCCTCGCGCAGGTGAAGGATGCAGCGCCGGTTTATCTTCCCGAGGCCTTGGCGCAGAACACGGTCCCCGTTGCCGCCGCGGTCTACTACGACGACATGTTTGTGCCGCGCGAGCTCTCGCTTCAGACGGGCGAACTCATGGGCGCTCACCACTACATCACGAATGAGTACCAACACGACGGCTCTGCCTATTCGGGAGGAAAGGTTGTCGACCACCTGCTGGGGCTACTCGCAGATTAATGCCTAGAGGCAGTGAGACACTTTCGTGAATATTCCGACGAGGCGCAGACGTGCGCGCGTCAACACGGTAATCTTAAAAACTGTCAGGCCCGCCGACCATCACGCCGAGGCCGTGGAAAACATTCGTGTCAGGAGGACGCGTGAGCGTAACGCCCGCTTTCGAAGCGATTAACTGGAACCGCATTGAGGACGAGAAGGACCTTGAGGTCTGGGACCGTCTGACCGGTAATTTCTGGCTTCCCGAAAAGGTGCCCTTGAGCAACGACTTGGCTTCGTGGAAGACTCTGAACGCCGAAGAACAGCGCATGACGAACCGTGTCTTCACGGGTCTGACCCTGCTTGACACCCTTCAGGGAACCATTGGTGCGGTCTCTTTGATCCCCGATGCTCGCACTCCCCACGAAGAGGCTGTTTACACGAATATCGCCTTCATGGAGTCGGTGCACGCGAAGTCCTACTCTTCGATTTTCTCGACGCTGCTTTCGACTGAAGAGATTAACGAATCCTTCCGCTGGTCGAACGAGAACGAGGCCCTGCAGCGCAAGGCAGAGATCGTGAAGTCCTACTACCAGGGCGACGATCCCGAGAAGCGCAAGGTCGCTTCGACCATGCTTGAGTCCTTCCTGTTCTACTCGGGCTTCTACGCGCCCATGTACTGGAGCTCGCACGCCAAGCTCACCAACACTGCCGACCTGATCCGTCTGATCATCCGCGACGAGGCAGTTCACGGCTACTACATTGGCTACAAGTACCAGCTGGCCGTGAACGAATCCGATGAAGCGCGTCGTCAGGAGCTCAAGGATTACACCTTCTCCCTGCTCTTCGAACTGTACGAAAACGAAGAGGAATACACCGAGGACCTTTACGATCCGCTTGGCCTGACCGAGGACGTCAAGAAGTTCCTGCGCTACAACGCCAACAAGGCCCTGATGAACCTGGGTTACGAGGCCCTCTTCCCCGCCGATGCGACGAACGTGAACCCCGCGATTCTTGCGGCCCTGAGCCCAAACGCGGATGAGAACCACGATTTCTTCTCTGGTTCTGGTTCTTCCTACGTTATGGGTGAAGTTGTCGACACCGAAGATGAGGACTGGGACTTCTGAGCTGCGCTCTACCAGTTCACCTGACTGAGCGTTAAAGGAGGGGGCGCCCGCCACACGGCGGGCGCCCCCTCCTTCATCTAATTCTTAGGCTTCAAGCCCTTCACGACGCTTCATCCACAGAATCGCACCGGCTGCGACCATCAGTACCGCACCGGCACCGAGGTACGGGTAGATACCCGTTGACCCCGACAGGGGCAGATGACCAACTTGCGTATCTACGACGCGGATACCCGGAAGAGCGGCATCCCCTGTACCGGCCTTTGCGGGCAGAACTCGCACGGAGGTGAATCCTTCATCGGCCCCAAAATCGGTCGTAATCACGGTCGAGGCAGCGGAATCAGTTCCAACGCTGATATGGAAGGGAATGGGACGCGGCAACAAAACATGACCTGCTGGGGCACGCGTTTCGACCAACCAATACGAACGGCCGACTTCTAGTGGCGCACTGACGAAAGCAGATCCGCCCTCGAGGACGCTCACGGGGGTACCGCTCAGCGCCTCGTTGTCATAGATCGCAAAAGCCGCACCCTCCAAGGGGTAGGTGCCGTCCTCGTTCCTCTGACCGATGGGCTGAGTCCCGGCCTTCTCGACGCGGATGGTACGCGGACGAACCGGAGCACATGCCTCGTTATTGCTCACACCATCATGGTCATAGGAGCCGTTAACGACGTTATACAGACCATTCTTAGGAGTCAGGCGCTCCTTCGTCGTCTTGCAGTCCAAGGATGTCTCGTTGTAACCCGAAGCATTGCGATCCCTGCGGACCTTCATACGGATATACCAAGTAGCAGACTTGCCAGCTTCAACGTTGGTCCCCGTTGTGAGCACGTAGGAGGAGGCGCTACCTTGCTGACGTGCGCGCCCAAGACCATCAAGAGTTTCAGCAATCGCTACTGAACGTAATGAAAGTCCGGGGGCAAACTGCGGGGTATCAACCAGGCGGCCGGTTGTTCCTGCGATAGTGCCATCATTGGTTGCAGTAATGCGGTAGGTAACGGTGATATCGTCCGTCGTCGCACCTTCAACGCTCTCAAGAGCCTTCTCAATGCGCAGCTTGGGAGCCTTTTGTTCATTGGTGAAGGTACAGGTGATGGGCAGCGCAGCGACAGAATGTGCCGGCGCAACCTCTGAGAAATCCACGCCACCAGTGAAGGCATCACGAGAGACATTCACGCGCTCGCCCACGCCATTCAGGCAGGTCACATCTTTGAGCTGCCAGCGAGCGGCGTTTGGGTCGTCGCTAACCTTCCATGGGCCAAAGTAGCCGGGTTCACCAAATCGCAGGGGTCTTCTACCCGGGATCGTCGGACCGGTTTCTGCAATAACAAACTCTGAATACCCGGGAATGAAGGCCTGGTAGCCACTTGTGACGATGCCGTTTTCGCCATAGCCGGTTGGGGCCAGTGGCGAATCCGCAAAAGAAGACCAGTCAACGAAGGAGTCCACCTGTTCATAGAGCGACAGAGGGGTCCCGGTCGGAGAAGTCCAGTCCCCCACACCCAGGGTTGTAAAGCCGAATCGGGGAATTGTCGTCCCAACGGCCGCAGACTCTTCGCTAATCTTCTTCGCCACTCGCACGTAACGTTCTTGACTAAAAGAGCCGTAGAGGCAGCCGTAGGAACTCTGGTTTTCCTTCGTCGCAAAGGTAGAAACCGGCGTTGCATCCGCCGGGGGCTTTGCGGGGCAGGTTCCATCGGCACTGGGGACAAAACCAAAAAGCACTAGGCGGTAAGGGATCCCGTCAACAGTAATGGTCCGATCGGAGGTCGTCTTCGTAATGGATAAGACGTCATCAGATGCGGGCGTCTGATCGGGCCTCCCCGCTGACTGCGGATAGTAGTTGGGGTAATCGGTGTAGATATCGCGATCACCCTTACCTTCACCCACAAAGCTGTAGCAGTACCAGACTCCGTCACCATTTTCGCGGGTCAGAGCATAGTAGGGAGCGTTCGTTGGACAGGTTCGGGGAGCAGAAGCACGCGAAATCAACTTATAGGGACCACCCGTGCGAGCAACCGCAGTCGTGTCGGTGTCGTTGTCGGTTTCGTGTTGATCGAAAGGGAAAGACTCTTCGAGGTCTCCCAGACGGATATCGAAAGAGGAGTGGACCCAGTGGATCTTTGAGGAGATCGGGAAGTTATTGTGTCGCACCGTGCCGATGAGGAAGGTGTCATTCAAAGACACTGTTCCGGGGTTATTGGGCTTATAGCCCAGCGCACTGGTCGTTGATGCGGAAATTGCGTAAGGAGTGTAATCACCGTAATAGGGGTACTGGTCGACACTGGCCAGGTGATACTCCCATGCAATACCGCGAGTGATGTAGGACCAGTAGTCATTCTGCGCAACAGATGCATCCAACCACTTTTGGGAATACCCAGCCCTGTAAGGAACAGAGCTTTCATTCGAATCAGCGGAATTGTAGGATTCCATCCCTTTGATCACGCCGAAGTAGGAATTATCCGGCACAACCGTTGTGCGGTCGGTTTCTGAGTCATTGAGGACGGCCTGACCAATACGCCCCTGAGAACGCGAGAGTGTAATGCTTGCGGCACCCGGAGTTTCTAGGGGAGCATCTGCTACTGCGCTTGATTGAAAACTCGCTACTCCGGGAAGAGCAACCAGCGTTGTCAGGATGCACGAAACCAGAGCATAGCGCGCACGGTTCCTCCGTCGAGAACTACGCTGCGCATGCTGCGGGTGGGGGGCAGTACTGAACCGGTCCATGCGTCTCCATTTCAGGGATCTTCCACGAGTTTAACAGCGCTAATTGATATAGCAAACAGGTGGTGAAACACATTTCGATAACGCCTCGACATAGCCCCACGCGGCGACTTCACCCCACCCAATTGTGATCGAAACGGTAAAATACCCGTGTAGACCTGTCGATACTTTGAGTGCCGATATGTCTGAGAGAAGAGGAAGACCGCGAACAAGGAACAGATGACATGGGCATTTTTGACCGTTTTGAAAACGCCGTTGAGCGCGGCGTGAACGGTGCTTTTTCTCGTGTGTTCCGTTCTGGGATCAAAGCCGTTGACGTTACCTCCGCACTCAAACGCGCGATGGATGACCATGTCCAAGAACTGTCAACGGACCGCGCAATCGCGCCGAATCACTTCACTATCCGTATGGCGCCAGCAGACATGAACGCACTGGGTGACCTCGATATTCTTTCCGACGAATTCGTTCAGCAAGCCACCGACTACGCACAGTCTCAGGGCTACTCACTTCTGGGGCCGATCTCCATCGACTTCACACAAGATAGCGACGAATTCACCGGCCAGCTCCAGGTTCAGGCACGCAACGAACGCGGTGCAGCGGCCCCAGCCACGGCCTCGTCACCTTCACCCGAGCACCCCATCATTGACGTCGACGGAGAGAAGTGGCTTCTTACTGAACCCGTCACCGTCATTGGCCGCGGGACCGAGGCCGATATTACCGTCGCTGATTCGGGAGTTTCCCGCCGCCACCTGGAACTTCGCATCACCCCAACCGGCGTTATAGCTACCGATCTGGGCTCGACAAATGGTACCTTCGTCGAAGGACACCGCATCGACGCGGCGACCCTTCTTGACGGAAACCAGATCACCATCGGCCGCACCCGTATCTTGTTCTGGACGCACCCGCAAAGTGAGGATGCCCAGTGACTTCTGATCTCACCTTTACCCTCTTCCGACTGGGATACCTTGTATTCCTTTGGCTCCTGGTCTTGGGAGCAGTCTCAACCCTGCGCCGAGATATTTTCGGCACTGTGGTGACCCCACGCGGAAAAGGCCGAAAGGACGCGGATCGCAAACGACGTGAGTCTCGTCGCGCAAAGACCGGCACAGCTCCACGCAACCTGCTTCTCACCGGCGGTCCCCTCGTTGGAACAATCATCCCCCTGGGCGCCTCCCCCATCATCATTGGGCGTTCACCCTCGTCAACTCTCGTTTTGGAAGACGAATACGCCTCTTCCCAGCATGCCCGGCTCACCCCTGCAGATGGTCAGTGGTGGATCGAAGACCTGGGGTCACGCAACGGAACTTTCGTGGATGACGAAAGGCTGACTTCACCTCGGGAATTAAACGTTGGGGACATCGTCAGAATCGGCCAAACCACCCTTGAATTGGTGAAGTAACATGCCCCAATCCAAGCCCGTCGAGTTCCACTACGCCGCTCGCAGCGACGTCGGCTTGGTGCGTCAAAATAACCAAGATTCTGGCTACGCAGGCGCAAATTTACTGGTTTTAGCCGACGGCATGGGCGGTCCCGCGGGCGGCGATATCGCTTCGTCGGTCGCGATGGCTCACCTCGTTCCTCTGGACACCGACTCTCATCCGGCAGAATCTCTTCTTCCCCTCCTTCGCGATGCCCTGATGGATGCTCATGAAGAACTCTCAGAGCGCTCACAACATGACCCTGAGCTCGCAGGTTTGGGAACGACCTGCATTGCAATCTTGCGTTCGGGTCGGAAACTCGCGATGGTCCACATCGGTGACTCACGCGCATACCTCCTTCGCGGGGATACTCTGACCCAGGTCACCACCGATCACTCTTTCGTTCAATACTTGGTTGATAGCGGCCAAATCACCCCTGAAGAGGCCGAACACCATCCTCAGCGCAACGTCGTCATGCGCATTCTGGGCGATTCCCAAGCGGATGTCACCCCCGATGAAACCATGCGCGAGGCGATCGTCGGCGATCGCTGGCTCCTGTGCTCCGACGGGCTTTCCGGCGTTGTTTCTGCCGATACAATTGCCGAGGTCCTCACCGACGTCCATGACCCAGGCGAATGCGCCGAAGAGCTCATCCGCCTTGCGCTTCTTGCCGGTGGCCCCGATAACGTGACCTGCGTTGTCGCCGATATTGTTCCCGCAGGTACCAACCCTCCCGCCGCACCCCAGGTCGTCGGCGCAGCCGCAAAGGACCGCTTAGCTCCAACCCGAGGTGGAGGAGGCGCAGCCGCGCGAGCAGCCGCCCTTTCAGCACCTACAAAGTCACTTCCTCAAGATGACGAGGCCGAGCCTGAGCTCCCCCGTCGCGCACGCTTTGGGTGGGTACTTCCCCTCGTCTCATTGATCACGGCCATTGCTGTTGTTATCGGTGGATGGTTCGGCTGGAAGTGGAGCCAAACTCAGTACTACGTGCTGGGCAAAGATGGTGCTGTGGTGATCTACCAAGGTATTCCGCAATCGATTGGATCGTGGAATCTCTCGCATGCGGTGGAAATTACCGATGTGAAGCTCGATCAGCTTGCCGCGGTCGACCAGCAGCGTCTGCAAGAACCCGTCACTCGTACTTCTCGCAGCGATATCGACGCCTACGTGTCAGTCCTGCGATCGAATGCCCGCGAGCGCGCTTTGGAGAAAGAACGCGAAGCGAAGCAGCAAAAGGAGCAGCAGGAACGCGAGCAAAACCAGAACAACCAGCAGGGACAAGAAGGTCAAGGTTCCACAGGCGATAATTCCGCCAATTCCTCGGCCAATCAGGAAGGGGGTAACTAATGGCAACCGTGTCCATTAACCCCGTTCGTCCCCGACGTTTCCTTGAGCTTGTCCTTATGCTTCTTGCCCTAGCCGTCGGCATTGGTGGCTATGTCATCACCAGTATCAACCGGACGGGCGAGCTCCCGGCAAACCTCGGCCTTCACATTGGAATTTTGCTGGCCATTGCAATCCTTGCGGAAATCGGAGTCCACTTCTTGGCTCCCTACGCTGATCCCGTTATTTTGCCGGTCGCTGTTGCGCTCACCGGCATGGGTTTGGCAATGATTTACCGTATTGACCTCTCATTGAACGCGCTGGGCATGGATACAGTCGGCATGCGTCAAATGATGTTCGTCGGTATTGCAATTGCCTTGGCCGCAGTCATTTTGGTTGTTATTCGTGACCACCGGATCCTGCGTCGCTACACCTACACTTTCGGCCTGCTTTCGCTTGTTTTGCTCCTTTTGCCGATGATTCCCGGACTGGGTAAGGAAACCTACGGTGCTCGCGTGTGGATCAGCCTGGGACCGCTGTCAATGCAGCCCGGTGAGCTCGTCAAGATCACGCTGGCAATCTTCTTCGCGGGTTACTTGGTGAACAACCGCGATAACCTCGCGATTGGCGGCCCCAAGGTTCTGGGCATGCGGATGCCCCGCGCTCGTGACCTTGGACCAATCTTGGTCGTATGGCTTGTGGGAGTAGCCATCCTGGTTCTTCAACGGGATCTGGGCACCTCGCTGCTCTTCTTCGGCCTTTTTGTTGCGACCCTCTATGTCGCCACAAATCGCGTCTCCTGGCTGGTCATCGGCTTCCTCATGTTCGTCCCCGCTGTTCTTGTTGCCATCAGCACTTTCAGCCACGTTCGTGCTCGCTTCTCGGTCTGGCTCAACGCTCTTGACCCCGAGGTCTACAACGCTCAAGCCGGCGGCTCCTACCAGCTTGTCCAAGGCCTCTTCGGCCAGGCCTCGGGCGGGCTTTTGGGAACGGGCTGGGGTCGCGGCTATCCACAGCTTGTCCCCTTGGCTAACTCGGACTTCATCCTCTCTTCTTTCGCTGAAGAGCTTGGAATTACTGGCCTTGCGGCGATCTTGGTCCTGTACTTGATCCTTATTGAACGAGGCATGCGCGCGGCAATTGGCGTGCGTGACGGCTTCGGGAAGCTCCTTGCCACGGGCCTGAGCTTCTCCTTCGCAATCCAGATTTTCGTGGTCTTGGGCGGCATTACCCGACTGATTCCACTCACCGGCCTGACCGCTCCTTTCTTGGCAGCCGGCGGCTCTTCGATGGTCTCCTCATGGCTGGCTGTTGCTCTTCTGATCCGTGTATCGGATGCATCGCGTCGTCCTTCGGTGCCTTCAACTTGGACCTCGGGCAATCTCCCCGTTATTGATGCCAAGAAGCGTCACGCCCCCGAGCATGCGGGAGGTCGCCTGTGAATACCCAGATTCGTCGTCTTTTCATCGTCGTTTTGATGATGTTTGCGGCCCTAGGCCTGATTGTGACCAATAATCAGGTCATTCAGGCACCATCTCTCAATGCCGATGGGCGCAATCAGCGAACCATCCTTCATGCCGCGGAAGTCGACCGCGGTCCGATCATCGTTGCTGGAGAAGCCGTCGCTTCTTCAAAGAAGATCGAGGATTCCTCGCGCTACCAGCGTTCCTATTCGCAGGGGCCGCTCTACGCTCAGACTACTGGCTACTTCTCTGCGGCTTTCTCTCAATCGACTGGGATGGAAGCAGCGGCTGAAGACATTTTGGATGGGCAGTCTCAGGTTCTTCTCGCCCAGCGCTTCCGTAACCTTTTCACCGGGCAAAACCGCCAAGGCGGCGGCGTCGTTTTGACGCTCAACCCGAATATGCAAAAGATCGCGGCTGAAAAACTGGGCAACCGCAAGGGTGCAGTTGTCGCCCTCGATGCCAATACCGGTGCGGTCTTGGCCATGTATTCTTCGCCCTCCTACGACCCCAATTCATTGGCGGTCTTCGATTCGCAGGAAGCCAATACGGCTTACACGAATCTCATTAACGATCCCTCTAAGCCCCTGTACAACCGCGCGATCGCAGGCGACTTGTACGCTCCCGGATCGACTTTCAAGATCCTGACAACCATTGCTCTTCTTGAAAAGGGCGTGGTCACTCCGGAAACAGAGATGGACTCCCCCGTCTCAACCACACTTCCCGGAACAGCAACCTCGGTGTCAAATATTGAATCAACCGAATGCGGCAACGGACACCCGACGCTTTCAGAAGCCTTTGCGCGTTCGTGCAACACAACCTTCGTCCTGGCCAGTGAGAAACTGACGCACACGGATTTGGCAGATGTGACAAACCGTTTTGAGTTCGGAACCTCCCAGAAGATTCCGCTCAGCGTCACACCCTCTCAGTTCCCTGATTCAACGGATTCTGCGCAGTTGGCAATGAGCGCAATCGGCCAGTACTCGGTCAAGGTCACTCCTATGGAGATGGCGATGATCGCACAGACCATTGCCAATAAGGGAACAATGATGCGTCCTTACCTGATTTCTCAGATCGTTGATTCTGATCTTCAGGTTCAATCGCAAACCTCACCAATCCGCGTGGGTCAGAAGATCACCCCCGAAATCTCCTCCCAACTGACGCAGATGATGACCGGCGTTGTCTCCCAGCCCTATGGAACCGGAACCTCCATGGCAATTCCAGGAGTTTCTGTTGCAGCCAAGACCGGCACCGCTGAATTGGGCGACGGTTCCGGCCGCGCAAATGCCTGGGCAGTTGGTTTCGCCCCCGCCGATAATCCACAGATCGCCTTCGCGGTACTTGTTGAAGGCGATGAATCCCATCCCGTCCCGCACGGTGGAACCGACGCGGGCCCCATCGCACGTGCACTTCTCCAGGAGGGTCTGAAGTGAGCGATCCCAAACCAACACGGGCACCAAACCAGCTGGCCGGGCGAGTCCTGGGCGGCAGGTATCTGCTGCTTTCCCTCATTGCCCAAGGAGGAATGGGCGAGGTCTGGAAGGCACGAGATCGCGTCACCGGCCGCATCCTCGCTGCGAAGGTCTTGCGCCCAGAGTTATCCGGGCAGGAACTTTCGCTCTCCCGCTTGCGTATCGAAGCACGTAACGCGATGAGCGTTGAGCATCCAAATATCGCCAATGTCTTGGATTCGGGCGAAGAAAACGGTCGCGGCTGGATCATCATGGAGCTGGTTGAAGGACGTCCTTTGACCGATTACCTGCGCGGTGGCCAGTCTTTAGCTCCCGAATACCTCATGCCCATTCTCATGCAGATTGCAATGGCTTTGGGCGCGGCGGCTCAGGCAGGTGTCGTCCATCGCGATATCAAGCCCGCAAACGTTCTCATTCGACCCGACGGTATGGTTAAGCTGACGGATTTTGGCATTTCTCGTACAGATTCGCAGATCGATCTGACCGCCGATGGCATGGTGATGGGAACCGCCCAGTACCTTCCCCCCGAGCAGGCAATGGGAGAGAAAGCCACCTCATTGGGCGACCTTTACGCTCTGGGTGTCATTGCCTACGAGGCCGCGGCCGGGGTTCGTCCTTTCACCGGGAAGTCCCAGGTCGATATCGCCTTCGCCCACGTCAATGAGCCGGTTCCCGCGCTTCCGGATACGGTTCCTGCTCCCCTTGCTCAAGTGATCTACCGCCTGTTGGATAAAGATCCGCAACAGCGTCCCGCATCGGGCTCTGCACTTGTTCGTGAACTGGTTGCGGCAGCCAGCGAGATGGGCGTTTCCCTTCAGGCACGTCCGCTCCCCGCTCCAAGCGTCCCAGCTCCGCAGCACGGTGCAACACCGGCTCCTGGCGAACCCACAGTCGAAACTCGCGTCAACCCAGTGGCTCGACGCAGTGCGCCGATTCGCCACACACACCGTCGTTCCCTTCCCGAGGACATGCTTGAGCCCGTCGATTTTGACGCACAGGCAGCACAGCCTTCCCTGGCAGCCCGCCCTGTGACGCCGACGCGCACTCCCGAGGCCTCGCACAAGGATTCCCCATCGCGTCCTTCCCTCTCCTCGCGTATTTCTACGGCCTCGCGAAGGGAAGAGCGAGGTGACGGACCAGGGCGCAGGACACAAAGCCGCGGCGCAGCTCCTGCGGTGCACACCCCCGCAACCGGGGCCTCGACGCGCAAGGCCCCTACCAGCCCACAGCGTCCTAAACGGCCTGCTCAGACCACAAGAATCAACCCCGCGCTTTTCCGCTGGCACGCGATCACGGAAGAGAACGGAACAATCCTCACGAGCGCTCCCGCAAAGACTCGCTACAATCGTTCTGTTGTGGCGCCGGAGCCAAGCCGCAGTGAGCAAATCGGAAAATGGCTGGTCATCTTCCTGATCTCTCTCACAATTTTCTTAATTGCGGTTGCTACTATCCACAACAGATTAGGGTCGCTCCTGCACAGGACAAGTGCAGACGTCTCACTCAATCAGGAGGTTTCGACATGGCAGAATCCGCCCCTCGAGTTCTAGGGGGACGCTACGAGGTGCGCTCGCTCATCGGGCGCGGCGGGATGGCCGAAGTTCACCTCGGATTCGACAAGCGTCTGTCGCGAATCGTTGCAATTAAGACTCTTCGCACCGACCTGGCGATGGATTCCGTCTTCCAGGCGCGCTTCCGTCGCGAGGCCCAGTCCGCAGCTTCGCTTAATCACCCAAACATCGTTGCGGTCTACGACACCGGTGAAGAGCCAACCATCCTTCCCGATGGGCGTCGAGTCTCAATTCCTTACATCGTCATGGAATACGTTGATGGGCGGCCGCTGAAGGACCTGCTCTCTGACGATGCGGGCCCCTTCCCCATTCCCGAAGTCGTCGACATTGTTGCCGGCGTTCTCTCTGCGCTGGAGTACTCACATTCTGCTGGCCTGATTCACCGCGACATCAAGCCCGGCAACGTCATGCTGACTTCCAAGGGCGAAGTCAAGGTCATGGATTTTGGTATTGCCCGTGCAATCGCCGATTCTCAGGCAACAATGACGCAGACGAACGCAGTCGTTGGCACCGCACAGTACCTTTCGCCCGAGCAGGCACAGGGTAAGCCCGTTGATGCGCGCTCGGATCTGTACTCAGCGGGCGTCCTGCTCTTCGAGCTTCTCACCGGAAAGCCCCCATTTACAGGGGATTCTGCGGTAGCCGTCGCCTACCAGCACGTGCAGACTCTTCCGCCGCTTCCTTCATCGATTGCGCCCGATGTTCCAGCCGAAATGGACCGCGTTGTCATGAAGGCTCTGGCTAAGAACCCTGACGATCGCTATTCTTCAGCGGCTGCAATGAAGGCTGACCTTCTGCGCGCGGCTCATGGCTCTCACGTGAACGCGCCCGACACCGCGGTGTGGACGACCCAGGCAACGCAAACGCTTCCCGCTGTTGCCACGCCTCCGGCTTTCCCTGCAGCGTCCTCACCATCCGAGGCCCAGGAGACCCAAATTCGACCTCGTGGGGCTGCGGCAACTGCGGTTCGTCAAAATGATGAGGAGCAAGAGGACGAGAAGAAGCGTCCTGCGGCTCTGATTGTGGGAATCATCGGTGTTGTTCTGGTTGCGGTTATTGGTATCGCGTGGCTTTTCCTGACGCATACTCGAGCCGATTCGACGACAGAGGTGCCCAACGTTGTCGGTCAGACCCAGGCCGAGGCCATGAAGACCATTACGGATAAGGGCTTCGAGTGGGCTGTTGCGAACGAGCAGGTTGCTTCTGACAGCGTTCCTGCCGGTTCCGTTGTTTCAACCGATCCGAAGGCCGGAACCGCTGCCAAACCCGGTTCCCGCGTGATCGCAACGATTTCTTCGGGTCCTGCGTCCATTACTCTGCCGGACAACCTTGTCGGCATGACCCCAACGCAGGCTCAGCAAACTGTTGAAGCTTTGGGCTTGAAGTGGACTCTGTCCGACCAGAAGGAAGCCTCCGATTCGGTCGAAAGCGGAAAGATTGCACGCGTCAGTCCTTCTGCAGGCTCAAAGGTCCGCGCCGGATCAACCATTACCGGTTACGTGTCCTCTGGCTCTGAAAAGGTGACAATCCCCGATGTCACCGGCATGAGCCAGGATCAGGCTCGTACTGCACTGACTCAAGCCGGCCTGTCGGTTGGAAACGTCAATACCGTCGATGAGGGCGGTGCCCAGCAGGGCCGTGTCGTCTCGACCTCCCCGGCTGTGGGTTCCGAGGCCAAGCGCGGCGATACTATCGCCCTGAACATCGCTTCGGGTAACATCACGGTTCCTCAGAACCTGACGGGTGCAAACTACACCGAGGTCGCCTCTCAGCTTGAGGCCTTGGGATTGCGCGTGACCGTCATCCAGATGCCCGACCGTAACGCAGCTGCTGGTGTTGTCACCGGAGTAACACCCAGTGAAGGTTCTGCAGTGCGACAGGGCAGCTCCATCACTCTCTACGTGTCACAGGGTGGGTCTTCGGCCTCCCCCAGCCCCTCAGGCCACTAAGGCTCACGAGGCCCGCTTCAGACTAACAAGCAGTCTGCTTGGGGACCTCGCCCGAAGGGCAGACAATTTGAACTGAATATACTGTGGGGGGCCGGCAATGCCGGCCCCCCACTCTATGCTCATTTTCGGTCAATCAGACCGCAGCGCCACCCAAGCCAAAGAAACGCTCTGCCCATGGGAAAACATAGGCAAAAAGCACCGCGACAGCGAAGGCGGCAATCACCAGGCACAAGAAAACTCGGAACCACGTGGGTCCCGGAAGGTGGCGGAAAAACCATCCGTACATGTTGAATTCCTTCCTTACTCCACGGGCTCATCAAGTAGTTCGGCGGGGACACCCGTACTCTTCGGAGTCCACGATTCCAACTTGAGGTGAACAATAAAACGCTCGGAGTTGCCGTACTCGGGGTTGCAGGTTGTCATTGTCATCAGACGTTCAGTCGGCTGCTTTGAGAAGGTCAGATCACCGGGAACCGGGGCAATGACACGGATATTAGTTTCATCGCTAGCGGGAACGATCTCATTGGACTGGTAGGTGTAGACCAGATAGACGTTATCGGTCTCGACAACAACCTTGTCATTGTCCTTGAGCAGGTCAATGAAACGGAATGAATTGCCGTATGAACGACGGTGTGCGGCAACCGAGAAGTTACCCACCTGGCCGGGCTGCGCGGTGTCCTTGTAGTGGCCGGCCCAACCCTGATCGATCACGCTGCCTGTCGTACCTTCACCCAGGGGGATCTTCATCCAATTCCATGAAGGAACATGGATCACTCCGTAGAGTTCATCGATTGCCGGGTTCAGGGTGAACTCCGGCGGATCGTCGGTATGACGCTCACCCAGGGTTCGGTTCGATGGGTGCTTGCTGGAGAAGTCCGCGACTGCTTGCGCGCGGGGGCCTTCTACCTTGTATGTCGTCCAGTACAACTGCCAAACGGCAAATAACCCCAAAATGACGGCAATCGTAATGAGGAGCTCGCCGATGACCGAGAGGAAGGTGACGCGATAGCGACGGGGGGCAGCCGCTTCTTTCACATGTTCACCCATTCTCTTTCACCACCTGTGCGTATCGAAGGGATAGGTCTTGGTCTGATGCCGGAAATTCGAGTTTCTCTGAAGTTTTCAACTCCCAGCCCAATCCGTAGCGTGCCACATAACGCTGATAGTTGACGACTCGAGGGTTCGTTTCGACTGAATTTCGGAGCTTATTCACATTTCCGATCGCCGAAATCTTGTAGGGAGGGGAAAAGGATGTGCCACCGACCAAAATGACGTTTCCAATGCAGCGCACAACGGTGCGCGGAGCGATACGAACACCTTGGACGGTCATCGCCTCTGCGCCGCCTTCCCACATTGCATTCATGACATCGTCGATATCTTGCTGGTGAATGACCAGATCGTTGGGGTTGACGTTGTCCGGGATGCTGTCTGTAGGCGCATCTGAAAGGGTCACCGTAATACCCGGACCCGAGACGGGAACTTTAGAGAGCTCACCGACGTTATCGCTGCTCTGCTGGCCAGCTGCCGGAACATGGCCCGCAATCTGATCTTTCATGCTGCGGACCCCGTCTTGGAGGTCTTTCACTTCATTTTGACGGTGTGCGACAAGCCCAGCGAGATCGACAGCGGTTTGTGAGCGGGTTTCCGAGTTTGAGCGCGCACTGGCAACAAAGAGCATTCCCGAGGCCGTGGTGACGATAAGAACAGACAGAGCCGAGCGCAGGGTACGACCCGTCGGGCGGGTGAGCGGTCGGCCGAAGAGTTTCACATCGTCTCCTGTTGGCGAATAGGTGTACCTCTAGTATCCCTTGTTTAAGGGTGCAACGCCCAGTTGCTTTTGATGTTTGGCTCAGTCCCGCTAGGCTAGAGGAAGGCCGCCTGTCGCGGCGTTTCCCGGGGAGATCCCGACACTTGCCGCATGAAAGGAAAATCGTGGCTGAGCCGAAGAAGAGCGAAGAGCGCGAGGAAGAGAAGAAGGACGCACAGACCGAGGAGCGTTCCAAGAAGCGCGAAGAGCGTCACGCTCACGAGGACGAGAAGAAGAAGGACTCGAAGCGCGAGGAACACGGCAAGCGTTCATCAAGCAAGAAGCGCGATCACGAATCTCGCGTTGAGAAGCGTGCAAAGGCCGAGTCGGATAATGAGATCCACGCGTGGACCGATGGCATTCCGCTTTCGCCTGTGTGGTGGGCACCCGTCTTTACGACCCTGATGATTGTCGGCCTGCTGTGGATTGTTGTCTTCTACATTTCCGGAGCTACCTACCCGATTCCGAAGATCGGTCAGTGGAACTTGGCAGTCGGTGGCGGTATCGCCTTTGTCGGCTTCCTCATGACTATGCGTTGGCGCTGAGCATATCGCCGAACGTGAATTCGGTCTTTTTGATGAACTGAATTCACGGTTGAGTCTCAAGGGGGCTGGGACACCCGCAAGGGTGTCCCAGCCCCCTTGCTTTCACGCATCACTAGATTTTTCTTCGTCAGATCTTAGATATCGACGATTTTGGGCGCTTTAGACACGTAAATCCACATCCACAGTCAAAAGTTATCCACAGGCAAATCCACAGCTGGGGAGAAATACCATCGATGTAATTACCCAGCATCGATTCTCAGATTTACTAATGAATTTAGTTTCATGAAGATTGAATTGAAACTTCAGACTTGCGGTATATCAACGAAAACTCACTTTTTTGCCACAAAAACAACAAAATGATGTCCGGCAGCACACTTTTCAGCTTCGCACAATGATTTCGCGCTGTATCCACACTTTATCCACAACATCCACAGGCAAAATGAGCAAGCTTCCATTTAGCTCTCAGCTTTCGCCCAGAATGAGCTAAAAGGCGGCCAAAACGAAGCCATGTACGGACATGCAGCGGGTCACTACACTCCCCGCATCACCTAGATATGGGGCAATAACTCCACGCAGACTAGGCGTGGAACTCGATACGCCGACCGGCCTCGTACATGCCCCCAAGGCGCTGGCCACCCAAAGCGGGCTGGAAGGAAGCAATATCTGTCGTCGAGAAGGTCGTCAGCGAATTCACGCCGTACTCGGTCAGCAAGGTCGCAGCGGGAGCCGAAGGGCCAACAATAATCGTCTGTGCACTCCGGGAAAGCTCCAAAAGACGCGGCATCGTCTTATTCACAAAAGCAGAACCCGTGATAAAGACGTAGTCACAGGTGGGAAGAACATATTCTGCGGCTGTATCCGGCAAATCTCCATCCAGCACGTTGCGCTCGAAGATAAAGAGTTCAGAGGCGGCAGAAAGGGCCGCGGCAGCGAAGGGAAAATGCCCAATAACAGCGACGCGATTACCAGCAACCTCGGCCGACCAAGGATCAAAAAGGTTCTGCCAATTATTCACCTGGCACGGAACAAAACCCGCTGCTTCGGCCCGCGAGGGAAGCGCATACCAAGAATTCACAGCCGCCATCCCCAGAGCAGCCTCGGCGAAATTCCAACTCTTCGCATAAGCGGCAACCTCGCGCAGACTCATGCCAGAAGGATCGGTGGGAAGACGGCGAGCAATCGACTCAACGGGCATATAGAAGGCCATACCCGCGCCGGCCTCGGAATTCTCGATGAAGGCCCACTTACCAAAACGTCCACTAGCGGTAACTTGAACGGATGGGTCGATCTGCTCAATCAGCCGATCATAGATCTCCCACGGATTCCACAGGTCCAGCATCGAAACTCCCACTTAGATATTGAGAAGCACCATGTAGGTGACAACAAGGATGACAAGCTCAGCAAGGAACATCCCCGCGATGCCCAGATACAAACGGCGGCGTTGTTTCTTCGCTGTCATCCCGGAACGCGGCTTACCCAAGGCGAGCATCCCCCAGGTTGCGAGCATCCCGAAAATCAAACCGCCAAGATGAGCCTGCCACGATACTCCTGAAACGATGAAGCCATACAGGAGGTTAACTGCAAGAAGGCCGACGACGGCGCGCACGTCAATCCCAGCGGCCCGCTGCAGAACGAAAACAGAGCCAAAAAGGCCGAAAATTGCGCCCGAGGCACCGACGGTCACCGTCAACGCAGATGAGGGGTCAATCAGCACCCACCCCAAAACGCCGAGGGTTCCACCCAGAGCACTTAAAAGATAGAGACAGAAGTAGGGACCGCGCCCCAACGCTGGCTCCAAGGCACGTCCTATTGCGTAGAGCGAAACCATATTGAAGGCAATGTGCATGAGGTTCACATGCAAGAACGCCGTCGTCAGGATGCGCCACGGCTGATACAGGCCATGAATCGGAGTGAATCCCAGGTATTGGGTGATCACACCCTTGGTAAGAATGTCACCTACCCACAGAGCCACGCACACGCCAATGATTGCGTAGGTGACGACAGGGGTTTGTGCACTGACCCGGACGCTCCCCCATTGACGAGGCCGGGCGGCGCGGGTGCTTCCGAAAAGGTTGCCTCGGCCTCGGCCCGCGCAGTCCACACAGATTGAACGGACTTCCGTGGGAACGACACACTGGGTGCACATGGGGCGATTGCAGCGCTTGCAGTAATCGACGCTGCGCACTCCGGGGTGGCGCGGGCACTCGGGTGCAGCGTAGGGATCAGAACGCTGACCGTACAGAGGCTGAGACATATAAACCTTCCGGTTTGTCGTCACTCAGTGATGTCGATCGATTCGATAACGACATCTTCGACGGGACGATCGTTACGACCGGTACGAGTTGTTGCGATTGCATCGACAACTCGCTTGGAGTCTTCGTCGATAACTTCACCGAAAATGGTGTGGTTTCCGTTGAGCCACGGGGTAGGCGCAACGGTAATGAAGAACTGAGAGCCGTTGGTTCCCTTGCCCATACGCTTACCGGCGTTTGCCATGGCCAGCAGGTAGGGCTTGGAGAAGGTCAGATCCGGATGGATCTCATCGTTGAACTGGTATCCGGGACCACCGGTTCCGGTACCAAGGGGGTCACCGCCCTGAATCATGAAGCCGTCAATGACGCGGTGGAAAATCGTGCCATTGAAAAGGGGGCGCGAGGTGGGCTGACCGTTGGTGGGGTCGATCCATTCGCGTTCGCCCTGTGCAAGTGAGGTGAAGTTTTTGACGGTGTTGGGGGCTTGCTCGGGGAAAAGCTCGAGTCGAATATCGCCCTTATTGGTGTGAATTGTTGCTTCCATACCTCCATGGTTCCAGATTCAGGTGAAATCGGCACGCTATTTTGCTCGGTATTCGCTTGATGAAGCTGCATCTAATGGTCAAAGAGTGCACAATAGAAGGGTCCATGCGTTCGCTCAACGGACGCGATTTTTTTACAGATTCGGAGACATCATGGCAAGGACCCCGAACATCGACACCGATAAGCTCAAGGCACAGGGCCTGCAGCTCCGTGACGCAGCGGCTGTACACGCGGGCCGTCTCGCCGTACGAGCCGCCGATCTGGCAGAGCAGGGACTGGACTGGGCAGCTCCTCGCGCACAGGCCGCGCTCTCAAGCGCAATTGAGCGCGCGACTCCCCTTGTTGAGTCCGCAAGCGAACGTGCACAGTCTGTTGCCGACCGCGCTCAGCCCTTCCTTTCCGATATTCACGGCCACGTCGTGGACGACTACCTGCCTCGCCTGAACAAGGCAGTGTCCGAGTCCGCCACTGCTCTTGCTGCTGAGGGCGACCTGAGCTCGCGCGCACGCGCCGCTCGTTCCGCATCCGCAAAGGCCCTGACGACTCCGGCTCGTAAGAAGAAGTGCTGCAAGAAGGGCCGCCTGCTTCGCGCCCTCTGCTTCACCGCACTGACCGCTGCCGCTGCTGGCGCAGGCTACGTCCTGTGGAAGCGCAGCCAGCCGATCGAAGATCCGTGGGCCGAGGACTACTGGGCAGACCTCGAGGTCGAAGACTACAGCGCTGATCAGAACCAGGAAGCCTCTGCCGAGTAAGACAGAGCGCCTCTGAGAAGGCTTAATGTTTGGGGGTCGCGACGCAATGCGTCGCGACCCCCAAACATTTCTCTGTCCAGATCTTCGCAGGCGAAGATACTCAGCTGAAAATGCGCTAACCGGCGATGAAGAAGAGCCCCACGAATCCAAGGATTCCCAACGCCAAGGAACTCACATTCAGAACGATCGCCCACACATTGAGCGTGCGCTGTTGCGCCGAGATCTGGACTGCGCGACTCGGAATCGATAAGACCACGCCGAGGATATTAATCGGGCCAATGAGACCGACCCACATGATCACAATCAGGATCCACACCCAGCCGGCACCTTCGGGATGTCCGCTCTTGATAGCGTCTTGGATGATCATGTAGGGGAACAAAAACGAACAAATGACAAGAATCCAGCCGATGACACCAAGGAACAGCGGGAAACGCTTAAGTTTCGCTTCACCTTGTCCAAACGGTGTTCCAAGCTTTTGACCAGCCGGCTGCGGCATGCTCACGTTGTCCTCCTCGTGGATAAATATTGCGAAGACTGAGACTAGCGAAGGCTCTAGGCCCTGTAAAGGTGACTACTCAAGGAAAGATCTCAGCACGTGCACAACCCCGGCCTCGTTATTCGAAGGCGCAACAAAGCGAGCTGCGGCAAGGATATCGGGGGACGCATTCGCCATCGCAAAGGAAAATTCAGCGCGCGACATCATCCCAAGGTCGTTTCCCGCATCTCCAAATACTGCGGTTTGTGCAGGTGAGACCCCAAGATACTTCTGCAGCTCGCTGACAGCTTGGCCTTTATCGACTCCACGCATCTGCAAATCAGCCCAGTTATCGCCAGAAAGCGCGAATTGATGACTCTTCTTGAAGCTTCCCAAAGTTCGTTCAGCCAAGGGCTTCACATCTCCTGCACTGCGCAGAGCAAGCTTGATGATTGCGTCATCCAATTCACCGCGTTCAATCTCATCAAGAACCTCAATCAGGTCTTCAACAACCTGAGTTCGCGCGTAATACGGCAAGATTGCATGCAAGAAAGGCTCATCACTGCGCTCGATATACGCTGATTTCTTCCCACAAACGACAAGGCCTCCGTCCCACTGCGCGGCTTCCATTTCCTGGGCCTTCCCATCTTGCGAATCGGGACGCGCAGCAAAGAAACCGCCCTGACGCACGTGATGACGGACCAACTCGACACAGCGGCGCACGGTCCCTAGGTCAAGGGGGCTTGAGGATATCTCTTCCCCATCACGCATGACAATCGCGCCATTTTCACCGATAAAAGTCATCCCGGCGCGGCCGGGGAACATATCAATCAAGGTCCACACTTGACGGCCGGAAGCGGGAACAAAGACAACACCGCGTTCCTCCAACCGGTCAAGAAGCTCGTCTAATCCGGGAGGAAAGTTCTTCTCATCGTCGAGGAGTGTCCCATCCATATCGACCGCTGCCAGACGGATATCAGCATCCGCATATGTGGTGGGATCACTTGCCTGCGGCATTGACGCTTCGCGCATGTGTAGTACTTCCTCACGACCGAAAATGACGTCCTCAAGGGCACCCATTGAACAGAAAAGAACCTGCGACCAGACTAACAAGCACGCCTTTCATGGACCTAATACCTCCTACCCGTCAACCTCGTGAAGGCTCATCTGCTAGTTTGAACGGCATGACCCATGCGCAAGTGCTTCTGCGTGAATACGCCCGCGCAACAAATATGTTGATCGCGGGACGACCTTTCGTCACTTCAGATCCTGAGCTCACTTCCCTTCTTGAGGCCTTCGGCGCTCAGGTCGCTCCCCACCCCAGTAGGGAAGGATCCTTGGGCCTCGAGACAGTATTTGATCTCTCAGACCAGGCGCGCCCCCACCCGGGTGCAATTACCGTCGTCGCACCCTCCGGTACCTTCGAAGGGGTCTACTCCCCCGACGGTTCCCCAATTTCTGGACCAGGGGACCCCGAGCGCATCGCGTGGGCCCGTTCGCTCATGCCCGTGACCGAGGCCGCGGTTCGCCGCATCGGCCACCTGCTCCCAGGTCGCCGGATTGGCCTCGCCCTGGTTTTGGAACCTAAGACCGCTGCACTTGCTTTGATGCTTGCCGAGGCCGGTGCTGAAGTTTCCGTCTTTGGGCACGCAAGCGAGACCCGAGATGACGTTGCCGATGCCCTGCGCCGCGCGGGTCTGAAGGTCTTTGCCGATTCCCACGCAACCCTGGAGCAGGAAGAAGGACTTGCCCGCGACTTCCTCGCGGAAAATAACGAGTACCTGCTGGATGACGGTTCGCATCTTATTCGCATGGCTCACGATCCGGGTCGCGCTCCCACAGCGCTTTCCGCTTTGCGCGGCGCTGCCGAGGAAACGACCTCGGGACTGCGACCGCTGCGTGATTTCCCTCTGCGCGTTCCTGTGATTGCCAGCAATGACGCACGTTCCAAGACACTCTTCGACAACGCCTATGGAACCGGCCAATCCTGTTGGACAACAATCCTGGACATCATTGACCCCGCGAAAATTGGCGCCCCGATCCCCGGTATGAAGATCGGAGTCATCGGCTACGGTGACGTCGGCAAGGGGTGTGCTCGCTTTGGCCGCGCACTGGGAGGAAAGGTCAGTGTCGTCGAACTTGACCCGGTTCGCGCTCTCCAAGCGCGCATGGATGGTTTCACTGTCGCTTCACTGTCTGAGGTTGCCACTCGCGCAGGCATGTTGATTTCCGCGACGGGAGAGCCCTCGACCATTCCGCTCAACGCGCTTGAGGCTCTCCCCGAAAATGCGATTGTCACTGTCGCGGGCGGCGTGGTCGGTGAAGTTGAGATCGAAGAGGCTTTGGCCGCGGGGTGGACGCTGAGCGAGGCGGGCGACCCACACGTGCAAAGGCTGACCGATCCGACGGGTAAGTCTCTGCGTCTTCTGGAAAAGGGTGAGGGCATTAACTACACGGCCGGGGAAGGCAATCCCATCGAGATCATGGACATGAGTTTCGGAGTGCAAGTCGCAGCGCTCACTGAATTGTTGACCTGCGGGGAAGAGCTTTCTCCCGGGCTTCACAATCTTCCTAGCCACGCTGATGATGCGGTATCTCGGGCTGCGCTTGATGCACTTCGTGGGACAGGCAATGCACAATAGTTCTATGTCGACAGTTACCCCAGATGACGCACAGATCCGTCCGGTCTCCCCACATTCTGATGTAGTCCAAGTCTATTCTGCGGGTCTTGTCATCCCCATCACCGCTCCATCCGTCTTGGACGGTGCTATTGCGGTTTCCGGTGGACGAATCGAACACGTGGGATCCCGTGACTGGGTGATTCACGCACTTGAGCAGGCGGGACGATCTTTCGTCGAACACCACGTAGACGGGGTACTGATGCCCGGCCTCGTCAATGCGCACACCCACCTGCAGTACACGGGAATGGCGGAAGTTGGAGCGAAGCGCTACACGGGTTTCCCTTCGTGGGCGCAGGCTTTCGACGCGGTCTATGACCACACAGAGTTTGATTGGAAGGCCGAGGCCGCGCGGGGTGCTCGCCTCTCGATCCGCTATGGGACAACCAGCGCTGCCGATGTTGTCACCGATCCCGAGGCCGCGAGCGCACTTCACGACCTGGGCTTGCACGGCGTCGCCTACTGGGAAGTCATGGGGTGGTCGAACGAAGATTGGGCGGCTCGTGGTCCGGCAAGCGTCAACGCTTCCTTGGACGCAATGCCCACTCCCCCGCAGATCGGCATTTCCCCGCACGCCCCATACTCATTGGACGCGGAACCGCTTTTGGATCTTCCCGACCTTGCGCGTCGGCGTAACCTTCGCCTGCATATCCACTTGGGTGAATCCCATTCCGAGGCCGAGTGGAAAGAAGGCCGAACCGCGCAATTGGACGATTTGTGGCGCAGCGGAGCATCGACCTCCTTCACGGAAATGCGTTCCTTGGGCGGTGGATTCTCGGCAACACAATTCGTCGACCAACTGGGGGTTTTGGGTCCTGATTGCCACGTGGCCCACGGCGTGTACATGACCGCAGATGACCGGCGTCGCTTGCGTTCTCGCAATACTTCCGTTGCTTTGTGTCCGCGCTCGAATCGTGTGATTGGCTTGGATGCTCCCCCTGTTGCCGCCTACCTGAATGAGGGCAATTTGCTGGCCGTGGGGACGGACTCTCTGTCCTCCTCCCCCAGCCTTGACGTCATGGAAGACGTTGCGCTTTTGTATAAGATCGCTCGCGCTCAGGGATATGGGGAATGCGACTTGGCTCGTCGTCTGCTCCACACCGCAACTTTGGGCGGGGCTGTCGCCTTGGGATTGTCGACTGGCCCGCAGCGCGTTGGTCAGCTTCAGTCCGGCGCGGTCGCAGACATGGTGTTTTTCGATGTACCCGTAACGACGATTGTCGACACGATCGAGGAGCTCGTCCAAACCGGCGCTTCTCGCCAGATTGCAACGATTATTGACGGAGACCTGCGCTGGGTTGATCCGCGTTTCACCGACATCTTTGAGGGAGACGTGCAATGACTGCTCTCACTCCGCTCGCTTCCGAGCTTGTCAAGCAACTTGACCTTGCACCCCATCCCGAGGGCGGCCACTTCCGCCGCACCTGGACCGCACCCACGCATGTGGAAACCCCTCGCGGCAAGCGAGCCACGGCCTCGGCGATCCTCTTTGTGCTGGATCGTGACGAGGAGGCTGCCTGGCACCTGGTGCACTCCGATGAGCTGTGGATTTGGTCGGGGCCGGGATCCTTGGAGATTCATCTCGGCGGAGATGGCGAGGCTCCAAGTCCCGAGCCGCAGATCGTGATCTTAGGTTCGCCGGCTGCTGAGGGTGCAGATCTTTCACCTTCTGAGCCTTCGAACCCCGTGCAATTCCTTGTCCCCGCCGGTTCGTGGCAGCAAACTTTTGCTCGAGGCCAGGCGGCGCTGGCCACCTGTGTTGTCTCGCCTGAGTTCTCTTTCGAGGACTGGAGGCTTGCGGAAGCCAACTCCTGAAGGTTTCCTAAATATCGACAATGCTCATAGCAATGACGTAGCCTAAGTAAGCATTCCAGTAAGAACTGGGAGTACCACTATTGAAGGAGCCCATCGTGGATCTGGAAAACCTGAAGAAGCAGGCCGAAGAAGGCTTTGAAGCTGCAAAGGACAAGGTCGGAGACGTCGTCGAGGCAGTTAAGGACAAGGTCGGAGACGTCGTCGAGGCAGCTAAGGACAAGGCCGGAGACGCTAAGGACAAGGCCGGAGACGCCGTCGAGGCAGCTAAGGACAAGGCCGAAGATGCCGTCGAGGCAGCTAAGGACAAGGCCGAAGACGCTAAGGACAAGCTTGATAAGTGACCATTAGCGTCAAATGATCAGAGGGCAGATCCAATTGGATCTGCCCTCGGTTATTAGATCCATCATAGCGAGGATCCACGCAGACCATATCTCACATCTCAAGTTTGAGACTATCTCTTTCCATGAGCGCGTAGTTGCCCTTAGCCTTAGAGCGTGGGTGCTTTACCCATGGGTTGACAAGCGCTCAAAATTGTACTGTCCCACAATATCTTCATAGGGAGCACACGTGGTTCGTCCCAAGATCCGTTTCCGTAAGTCCGCACTCGTCGCAATCGCAGCAACTGCCGTCATGGCGCTGGGTGCATGCGCGGGCGGAACCACTTCCAGCAGCACAACTTCCGCAACCGCCGATGCTAACGCAACCGGCGAAGCACTCCCCACCGTAACCAAGGGCAAGCTCACCATCGCCACCGGCGACCCCGCTTACAGCCCTTGGGTTCTCAACGACAACCCCGAATCCGGTGAAGGCTACGAGGCCGCAGTTGCCTACGCAGTCGCCGAGAAGCTGGGCTTCTCCAAGGACCAGGTCGTGTGGAAGCGCACAACCTTCGATTCGGCAATCGCACCTGGCGCAAAGGACTGGGACTTCAACATCCAGCAGTTCTCCATTACCGATGCTCGCAAGCAGGCAGTGGACTTCTCCAGCCCCTACTACACGACCTCCGAAGCGGTTGTCGCCGTGAAGGGCACCCCCGCTGCCGAGGCCAAGAGCCTCGAAGACCTGAAGAAGCTGAAGTTCGGCGTTCAGACCGGTACGACTTCTCAGAACTACGTGATGAACAAGCTCAAGCCCAGCACCGATCCGCTGATCTTCAACGGTTCTGCTGACGTGGTCCAGGCCCTCAAGGGCGGCCAGGTTGACGCAATCGTCGTGGACCTGCCCACCGCATTCAACGTCATCGCAACCCAGGTTGAGAACGGCACCGTGGTTGGCCAGTTCACCGCGAACGAGGATGGCAACAACTTCGGTCTGCTGCTTCCTAAGGGAAGCGCCCTGACCCCCGCGGTCACCAAGGCAGTCGACACGCTGCGCGATAACGGCACCCTGGCCGAACTTCAGAAGAAGTGGCTGGCCGACGCCGCATCCGCTCCGATCTTCGAGCAGTGATCTTCTTCTCCGGCTTGGGATTCGTCCCAAGCCGGAGAATTTTCATCCCCCTTGTCCTGATTGCTTTACGCATTCGAAACCCACTCAGAGGACCCCGTGCTCACCGATTCCCACTCAGCAGACCCCATGGCTGAATTCCCAGTCTCTGAGGTCGAGCGCCAGCGCCGTCGTTACCGGCGCACGCGCACCACTCGCTCGCTCTTGATCTCCGCGATCTCCACTCTGATCATCGCGGCACTCATCGTTGTCATCTTGGCCTCGTCTCCGGGGTGGAAGACAACCCAACAAACCTTCTTCAACTGGGAATACGCGAAGAGTTCCTTCCCCGCGGTCCTCTCCGGCATGTGGCTCAACATCCGCATGCTGCTGGTTGCAGCGACTGGCGTGGCGGTCTTTGCAACTCTTCTTGCTGCCGCACGTACCTTGGGCGGACCGGTATTCTTCCCAATCCGATTCCTTGCTGCCGCATACACGGACATCTTCCGCGGTGTGCCCTTCATTGTGGTCCTGTACATCATCGGTTTCGGAATTCCCGCTTTGAACCCGTCCAGGCGCATCGATGTCACGCTGCTGGGAACCATTGCCCTGGTCATCACCTACACCTCCTACGTTTCCGAGGTGCTCCGTGCTGGCCTCGAGTCCATTCACCCCTCGCAGCGCTACGCAGCGCGTTCTCTGGGCCTGACCCACGGACAGACCATGCGTCACATCATCGTGCCGCAGGCAGTTCGTAAGGTCACCCCCGCTTTGATGAACGACTTCATTTCCATGCAAAAAGACGTGGGCCTGATTTCTGTTCTGGGAGCAACTGACGCAATCCGCGCAGCACAGGTTCAGCAGGCAACGACCTACAACTTCACTTCCTACGTGGTCGCGGGCCTCCTCTTCATCGTCTTGTCTTTCCCCTTCATTCGCCTGTCCGATTGGTACACGGCTCGACTACGTAAGCGCGAGCAGATGGGAGGCACCGTCTGATGAGCACGGAAACCACCACCCCCGACGAAAGCTTGGCAACCTCCGCGGAACACCCCGTCCTTTCTGTTCAGGGCGTCGTTAAGCGCTTTGGTTCCAACATCGTTCTGCGTCGCCTGGACCTTGATGTTCACCGTCACGAGGTCGTTGTACTCTTGGGTGCCTCAGGCTCGGGAAAGTCGACCCTCCTGCGCTGCGCGAATCTGCTTGAACGCGTCGACGACGGCCAGATTTTCCTTTCGGGAATGGACATCACCGACCCCAGCATCAACGCCGATAAGGTTCGCGGACAGATCGGTGTCGTGTTCCAGCACTACAACCTGTTCCCACACATGTCAGTGATCGATAACGTGACGCTGGCTGCACGCAAGGTCCACGGGTGGGCACCGGAACGCGCAACAAAGCGCGGTATGGAATTGCTAGAACGTATTGGTCTTGCTCAAAAAGCCGAGGAATACCCCGACCGGCTTTCGGGTGGCCAGCAGCAGCGCGTCGCTATTGTTCGTGCACTTGCAACCAATCCCGAGCTTCTTCTGCTCGATGAAATCACCTCAGCATTGGACCCCATGCTGGTCGGTGAAGTTCTTGACCTCGTCCGCGAAGTTAAGGACTCGGGTTCCACGATTCTTATGGCAACCCATGAAATCGGTTTCGCACGCCAAGTAGCAGACCGCGTGGTGTTCTTGGAACGCGGAAAGATCGTTGAACAGGGCACCCCTGAGGAGGTCATTGACAATCCGAAGATGCCTCAGACTCAGGAATTCCTGGCTCGCGTCTTCCACTGAGCGCCCAAATACACTGCGTCCCTCTTGTGAGCGGTTCCAAAGCCGCTTGCAAGAGGGACATTGTTTGAGCCCTCAGTTTCTCCCGGCCTCGACATCAGCCCAGAACGCAGCACAAACATCCGCCAACGCAGCCGGATTTTCTAATTGAGCGCTGTGTTTTGCATCTGAGACCACCTCATAGCGCGCACCTAATAACGCGGCTTCTTCACGATGCATCTGCTCCGGCCAAACCGTGTCCCCCACTCCGTGAGTGATCAAGACAGGAAGTCCACTTTGACGCAAGGGAAGCGACACATCTGGGTAACGAGCCAAAATGAAAGCCGCACCCATGAGCGAGTCCTCGCTGGTGACCATCGCGCGCTCGGCAATCAACTCATCCCTGGGATCATTACTCAGAAATTGGGAAATGTACCACGCAGATAATTTCTTTCCCGTTGTTGAGGATAAAAGACGCTGACGCAGGGGCGTCCAACGCATCGATTCAGGCGGCCGAGGGCCTGTAGAAAACAGTGTCACCGAACGGAAAAGTTCCGGTGCAACCACTGCAGCTTGCCTGGCAATCACACCGCCAAACGAATGTCCCAGCAGGTGAATTGGCCGCACGCTGGCACCCATCGCGCGCGCAACCTCAATCAGGTCGCCGACAAAGTCAGCCAAGCGATAATTCTCAACGCCTTTGGGAGCCGCAGAATCCGCCTGTCCGCGCTGCGAATAAGCACAGGCGCCGCGACCGCGCTCAGCCAGATACGGCAAGAAGGGAGTGAAATCTTCCTTGGAGCCCGTAAACCCCGGAACTAAAAGCGCCGGAACAGGCTCGGGCTGCTGACCAGCGTGAGGCACCTCGTGTACCTCCAACGCGCTCTCCGCCTTGGGACCAATGCCCGCCACGGCCTCGTCAATGAAAGCGGCAGTCAGTACGCCCGCGGACGTAGGGATCCCCACGCAGGTCACCTCCTGCGGAAGTTCCCCCACAAATGGTGCCTGAGGGACAACACCGTGAATCTGCATTCCAACCCCCTAAAGGTGAAGCCGGCGGAAAACCGCCGGCCCCACACTGCATCCCCTCAACACATTCGTTTCAAGGGAGCAACGTGATTACTCGAGCTCAAAAGCACCCGTGTACAGCTGGTAGTACACGCCCTTTTGAGCAATCAGTTCGTCGTGGCTTCCACGTTCAATAATACGGCCGTGATCCAGAACCATAATGGCGTCGGAATTACGGACCGTTGACAGACGGTGTGCAATGACGAAGACCGTACGTCCCTCCATAAGGTTATCCATGCCGTTCTGGACCAGTGACTCTGTACGCGTATCAATCGATGAGGTCGCTTCGTCCAAGATCATCGCTGGCGGATCGGCAACAGCTGCACGCGCAATAGACAGCAACTGTGCCTGCCCCTGCGAGAGGTTTGACCCATTACCACTGAGCTCGGTCTGGTAGCCATCGGGAAGACGCTCAATGAAGGAATGAGCATTCGCAAGCTTTGCTGCTGCGATACATTCCTCATCGGTCGCGTCCAGTCGCCCAAAGCGGATGTTATCCATGACGGTACCGGTAAAGAGCTTCACATCCTGAAGCACGACGCCCAGCGAGCGACGCAGATCAGACTTGTGGATTTTCCTGATGTTGATGCCGTCAAAGCGGATCTTGCCGTCATCGATATCGTAGAAACGATTGATCAGGTTAGTGATAGTCGTCTTGCCGGCGCCCGTTGCACCGACGAAAGCGATCTTCTCCCCTGGCTTTGCCCACAGCGAGATGTCGTGAAGAATCGTCTTTTTCCCGTCGTAGGAGAAGTCGACGTCTTCCATGACCAGCTCACCGCGTAGACGCGTGTAGGTGACCGTTCCGTCGCTGTGCGGATGACGCCATGCCCATACACCCGTGCGTTCTTCAGTGGGATGGACATCGCCATTTTCATCGACCCGCGCGCGGACCAGGGTCACGTAGCCCTCGTCTTCTTCACTCTCTTGCTCCATCAAGGCAAAGACTCGGGAAGCACCCGCAAGACCCAGGGCGATCATCGGGACCTGCATCGAGGCCTGTCCCAGCGTCTGTGTAAAGTTACGGACCATCCCCAGGAAGGAAACGACGACGCCAACGGTGATCGCGCCCATACCCGCGAAGCCGAAATTCGGAGTCTGGAGCTCAACCATGATGCCGCCGACCAGGGCAACGGCAACATAAAGGATATTCCCGATATTGCCCAGGGTTGGCATGAGCATGTTGCCGTATTGGTTCGCACGTTCTGAATCGTTGAACAGTTGGTGGTTGTAGCTCAGGAAATCATGCTTAACAGCATCTTCGTGATTGAAGACTTTAATGACCTTCTGGCCATCCATCATCTCTTCGATGTAGCCCTCTTCTTCAGCCAGTGAGCGCTGCTGGGCAACCATGAACTTCGCTGAACCGCCGCCCATTTTCTTTGTCACGCCAAACATCGCGACAGTCGACGCCGCAACGAGAAGAGTGAGCCACAGCGAGTAACTGAGCATGGTGATTGTCAACGCGAGGATCGTGAGTACGGACTGGATCAGGGTCGGGATCGATTGGCCAATAAGCTGGCGAATCGCGTCCGTATCGTTCGTGTAGGTCGACATGACCGCACCGTGAGGGTGCGTATCGAAGAACTTCAGCGGAAGCGTCTCCATGCGATCGAACATGTCATCACGCATCTTCTTGAGCGTGCCCTGAGTGACGATTGCCATCAGACGCGTGTAGATGAAAGCGCACAGAATACCCGCGCCAAAGATGATGCCCATGATCACAACCAGTCGCACGAGCTGCGACATCACGGCCGGGAGTCCCTGGCTCATACCGGGAATAATCACGGTATCAACGATCTGCTGGAGGAAGATCGCGCCAACCGCAGATGCGATACCAGAAATCACAATGCAGATGCCGACAACACTTAAGTGGATCTTATAGTTCGCCCACAGGTAGGCCATCAGCCTTCCGAAAGGACGCGGCACTCCATCAAGCTTGTTGGGGTCTTTCATTCCCGAGGCCGCGCCTTCTTTTTGTTTTTGGCTTTCCTCGCGTGCTTTCTCAGCTTGATCCTGCGGAAGCACCTCTACCGATGCGGAAGCGTGAGCGGCAATCTGATCTGCTTGTTCTTCTTCGTAGCGTTCAACCGACATTTCAGGCCACCTCGCTTTCATTTGTACTGTTTTGAGTGTCGTAAAGTTCGCGGTACTCGCCACCCAAGTCAAGGAGTTCCTGGTGAGTACCGTGCTCCTTGATACGCCCGTCATCCAAAACGATGATTTGATCGGCATGCTGGACTGAAGAAATGCGCTGCGCAACGATGATTGTTGTCGTATCCGGGATTTCCGTTTCGAAAGCCTGACGAATCAGTGAATCGGTTCGTGTATCAACCGCACTAGTTGAGTCATCAAGGATCAAGATCTTGGGCTTCTTCAGCAAGGCGCGTGCGATGCACAGACGCTGCTTTTGGCCACCCGAGAGGTTCGACCCGCCCCTTTCGATCATGGTGTCATAGCCATCAGGGAACTGACGGACAAATTCGTCAGCCTGTGAAAGCTCGCAGGCTCGGATGATTTCTTCATCGGTTGCATCAGGGTTACCCCAACGGAGGTTTTCCTTGATCGTTCCAGAGAAAAGAATATTCTTCTGAAGAACAACGGACACAGCATCACGCAGGGGTTCGAGGCGGTAGTCACGCACATCGATCCCGCCAACGGAGACCCTGCCTTCCGTCACGTCATACAGTCGTGGAATCAACTGGATGAAGCTGGTCTTACCTGAACCAGTTCCACCGACGACGCCCAGCGTCGAGCCTGCGGGGATATCCAAAGTGATGTTTTCAAGCGCGGGGCGTTCAGAGTCTTCGCGGTACTTAAAGGTCACGCCTTCAAAGGTGATATCACCGGTGGGTACTTCACGGATTCCATATTCGGGGGAGGTCAATGGAGATTCGTATTGAAGTACCTCAGCGATACGGTGTGCGGACTCTGCAGCGATCGTCACCATAACGAAAATAAAGGCCAACATCATCATGGCCGTGAGGATCTGAATACCGTAAGTGATCAGTGCTGACAGTTGACCGGTGGTCAATTCACTGCCGCCTGACGCCACAATTATCTGCGCGCCGATGAAGTCCACCAGCATGATTGCGCCAAAGATGAAAAGCATCATGACGGGCGTATTCAGCGCCAGAACCTTCTCCGCGAAGGTGAAGTCTGCTCGTACTTCCTCTGAGCGCTTGGCGAAACGAGTCTTTTCATACTCTTCGTTGACGAAGGACTTCACAACTCGGATACCTGCGATGTTCTCTTGGACCGAGTTATTCAGAGCATCGTACTTCTTAAAGATTCGCCGGAATACCGGGAAAATGAAGATGATGATCCCGAACATGATTGCCGCTAGGAACGGCAGCATGATGAGAAAAATCAGGGACATGTGCCAGTTGATGCGAATTGTCATGACGATCGAGAAGACGACCATGAGCGGGACGCGGACGGCAACGCGAATAACCATGCCATAGGCGTTTTGGACGTTGGTCACGTCCGTTGTCATGCGGGTAACCAGGGAGGATGTCGAGAAACGATCGACGTCTCCGAAAGAGAAGTCCTGAACCTTGAAGAAGAGGTCTTGACGCAGGTGCTTTGCCAACCCCGCTGCTGCGGTCGCACCGAAGCGGGCGGCGAGGATGCCGAAGAGGAGGGAGAACATCGCCATGACCAGCATAAAAACGCCAAGGCGGACAACTGGAGTGAGCGCACCACCCTGAAGGTGATCGACCAACGAGGCCATAATCAGTGGGAGGAAGCACTCAAGAATGACCTCTCCCGTGACAAACAGCGGTGTCAGAAGCGAAGCGCGACGATACTCACGCACACTTCTCAACAAAGTACGAACAGTCGACATCTAGCGCTGGACCCCCGAAAAATCACTGCGTGTAATAGGAACCTACCCGTAGACCTTCAAAGGAATGCATCTTTGCGGCCGGGGTAGGCGGATTAATCATTTGATGTAGATCATCCCATGTTAGCCGCCTTTCCTAACGGCGGCGATACCATCTAGGCAATGACGCGATGGACGAAATCAAAGGCTACACAAGCACAAAGTTTCATAGCTGATTCATAGCTTTAGCCCACATCAAGCACAGATTACGCCCGTAGATTTTCAGTATCAGACATAGGGGGTCGCAAGGCCCCGTCTCCTTTACCTGTTGAGGGACGCTGTTTAGAACGCATATTGTGTTGATGGGATGCACGTGGGGCCGGCTTTGCCGGCCCCACAGTGTTTATACAGCCGTACAAAGACCAATAAAGAGCTATCAGCGAACCTCACTGACGCTTGTAATTACACGTGTTCGGGGATACATCGAAACTGTAAATTCATCCTCGTAGGCGCAGTGCTTTCGAAGCTGTCTGTATGCATGGGTACCCGTGTAGTTCGTGCCGTCAGTGAACTTCACATCAATCCGTTCGCCCGTCTCCTTCATTAAGGTGACATAGGTGATAAATACGCGAACCTTTGAGCTTCCCTTTCGCATAACAGTTGAGGTCTCTTCTTTGTGCGCCACACAACGCACGCTGAGTTCCTCACTACCCGACACTGCATCTGCCACCACCTGAGCGGATAAGACAGACCCCATTCCAATAAGACCGCAGTCAATGGTCACCAGCGCAACACACAACACCTTGGAGATACGTGGAGACAAGCGACGCCGAAATCCCACCGCACCTTGCACACTACCCTGGGCATAGCGCTTGATTACCGGAATCAACACGATCGCAACAGCGATGGGCGTCGCACACACCAGAGCCCAGCTCAGCAAAGCGAAAGACCATAATTTTGGAGACTCCAGGAAGAAAAAGGGACCTGCAATCGCGGTGATGATGAAAAGCCACCGGTGGACCTTAGCGCGCCGACTCATTGAACGAAGCGACAGCCTTTTCACTTTTACTCCTGTCCGAGCGCCCTCTCCAATGCACTCAGCCCCATTGCCAACAGCGCCGAATCGCTCTCATCCGCGTGCGATATCGACTGGTTGATCAATTCTCGCCACAGCCCTTCGCGAAGCAAGCGGCCGCCCTTCAAGACGATGATATGCGCATCGAGTGCCGCAGCATCTTCAATCTGATGTGTCACCATGATGACAGTTCGCCCAAGGAATCGTTGCGCAATCAACTCACGCAGCCCACGTGCGGCCTCGACATCGAGCGCCGCCATCGGTTCATCAAGCAACAAGACCTCGGGAGCGACAACCAGCGCACGAGCCAAAGCGGTCCTCTGAGCTTGCCCACCAGACACCTGAGCCGGACGACGCTGCTCCAAGCCTGCTAAACCCACAGACTCTAGGGCTTCGCGCGCACGCACCTCGGCCTCGGCAGGGGAAATGCCGGCGCAACGCAGGGGGAAGGCAACATTGGCAAGCAGACTCATATGGGGGAACAAAACGGGCTTCTGCTCTAAAACTGCAATCTTCGGCTGGCGGCCTGAGATACCATCTGGCCACTGCCAGGTGCAGGTCATCTGCGGCGCATCGAGGGCACCAGAAAGCACCGACAAGAGCGTGCTCTTTCCCGCGCCGTTATGTCCCATCAACGCCGTGACGACACCGCCTTGGCAGGTGAGGTCAACGTTGATATGTCTCTCGGGAAGAGTTCCAGCAATCCGTACGCCGGGGACGGGAACGCGTGGAAGCTGGCCATGCGCCTCTCCATCCTTATTCCCGAGGCCGTGGCTAGGCTCAGTAGCCAAGCGCGAGGCCGTAGGAACTTTCGCCTCGTCAGCGGAGGTCCCACTCAAGAGGCGCGAATACCACCACTGCGAAAAGGCCGAAGCGCCGCCGACCAGGACAAGCGCAACAAAGACCAAGATGACAGACAGCATCAGGGCCATATCGGTTGACTCTTCGCGCTGAAGATAGATTTCCAAAGGAAGCGTACGGGTCACTCCAGCCAAAGACCCCGCAAAAGTAATAGTTGCGCCAAACTCCCCCAGTGCACGCGAGAAAGCCAAGGCCGTCGAAGACACCAGAGCTGGGATCATCAGCGGCAGGGTGACAGACCACAGTGTTCGAGAAGGCGAGGCTCCCAGCCCACTCGCAACGCGTTCCTCATTGAAACCGCGAGTGCGCAATGCACCTTCAAGTGAAGAAACAAAGAAAGGTAGTGACACAAAGGTCTGCGCCATAACGACCGCGACCGTCGTGAAGGCAATATTGATGCCGAAGATTTGCAGATAAGTACCGATCAGGCCTCGGCGACCCCAGGTGATCAAGAGTGCCAAGCCCGCGACAACCGGAGGAAGAACCATGGGCAAAGTGATCATGGAGCGCAAGACTCGCGACCACCATGTATCGCGTGCCCTGGCACACACCAGCGCTAAAGGAAGCCCGACAATAATGCAGGCAAGGGTCGAGGCAATACAGGTACGCAGCGAGAGCGCAAGGGCCTGCGAACTTAGTGCTTGAGAAAATAGATGGGGAAATTGAACCCAATCAATGCGTATGAGAAGCGCAATGAACGGAACAAGAAGAAATAGAACAGCACAGGCTGCGGGGAGTGCGATCCAACGCGGGATCCCCGCATACCTGTGCTTATTCGTCATAAGATTATTCCGAAAGTACCGTACGTAAAGGAAGGCGATTTCAGCCTTTATCCGAGGAAGTCGGTTCCGAGAAGCCATACTTCTTCAGCACTGCCTGTCCCTTTTCGGAAAGAACAGCGTCAATGAACTTCTGCGCGGCTTCCTTGTTCTTCGCAGAAATGGTCGCAGCGATGGGGTACGAGTTTACAACCTCATTCGCACGGGGAATTTCAACGATCTCGACCTTATCTCCGGCAGCCTTGGCATCGGTTGTGTAGACCAGACCCGCATCTGCTTCGCCGCTCTCAACCTTGGCGCGTACGTCCGTTACCTTCTGTTCTTCAGAAACAGGGTTCAGGGTGATGCCTAGCTTTTCGGCCAATTGCCTGGTTGCATTGCCACAAGGGACGCCCTGCGCGCAGACAACGAGCTTCTTGCCATCAAGAGAAGAATCAAGACCGGTGATCTTGGCAGGATTTCCCTTGGGGACAATCAGTGTCAGGACATTAGATGCAAAGGGTTTCGGTGTATCGACAAGCTTCGCATCGGTTGCCTTAGTCATATTCTTCTGGTCCGCAGAGGCGAAGACATCGGCGGGTGCGCCTTCCTTCATCTGGTCAACCAGGGTGGATGAACCCTGGAAGTTGAAGGTCACCTTGATATTCGGATCACTTTCCTTGAGGACCGTATCAGCAATCTCGGGGAATGCTTTATTGAGCGAAGCAGCCGCGAAAACGTTGAGTTCGACCGGTGCTGCAGCTTCTGTCGAAGCAGATGCCGCGGCCGTTGCAGTTTTCTCTGCAGATGCGCCGTTTCCGCCTGAGCAAGCGGCAAGCGCAAGAAGGCTAGCCGCGGCTAGCGCGACGATTTCCTTGGAGTACTTCACAGGTTTCCTCCATTTGGCACCTGAAGAGAAACGTTTGTTGCCTTGATTTGAGCCATGGCGATAGAACCCACTTCGATTCCCAACTCGCGGACGCTTTCGGTCGAAACCAAAGAAACGACACGGTAGGGACCACACTGCAAATCGACTTGGCTCATCACCGGATCGGAGTGAACAGCAATAACCAATCCCTGGAGGTGGTTACGAACAGACTGAGTGCCCTGCCCAAGAGCAAGCTGATGAACATCAGGTTGGCTATTAATCAAAGCCGCGACCGATGCTCCATCGATACGAAGCGGTCCTGAGTTCTCAGCGCTTTCTGCACGAGTCACAAGTCCATCATCAAGCCAGCGACGAACGGTGTCATCACTGACGCCAAGGAGAGTCGCCAGAGTCGAAACTTTGTAATAAGGCATGAATTAATTTTAACGGATTTTGCCGTTTTTTGTAATTAATCGACAAAAATATGCAAATTTCTCCGCAGACGCGGCAAGTCATCGAATAGATTATTCGCCCGAGGCCTTTCGTACCGGGATATCCTCAAAGAAAACCTGGCAACCACAACTATTGCCGAAGGGCACCAGAGTCATACTCATGCCACCATCACTGAGCTCTTCAACAATCTGCCGAATCGCGGCACCGTGCATCCGACACACAATGCCTTGGATCTTATCGTTGCCAATATTGAGGTAGGGGCAGGATTGGATGGACAGACCGCCATCTTCTGCATTTAACGCACGGAAACCGCGCGTTGAAAGGAAAACTCGAAGAAGCGAAAGCAGGGCTTCCTCGTCATCACGGGCGGCATCAAGCGCACCGGAAGAGCGGATGAGATTAACGTACTGTTGCCCCCAATTCCGCCCCATGATGTCAGCGAGCTGTTCGCCGCCGTCCGAAGTTTGAGCCATTGCCGAGGCCGCGGCAAGAAGAAGTTCCGAAGACTGACGTTGAAGACGCGCTGCATCCCCGATGACCGCGATCTCGTAGTACATCGCGGGGCGGCCTCGCCCTTCGGGATTGTGAGTTCGACGCACAACTAAGCCCTGTTCGACCAAAGGAACAAGAGTCTCACGAACCGAGTTCTTATGGATTCCCAAACGATCTGCGATTTCAACAACGGTTGCTTCGCGACCAATATCGGTAAGGGTGTGCAGAACCTTACGCTGCGCCGGGGATGCGGTCGCCAACTGGGTAATCATGTATTCGATGCCGTTCAATCTCTACCCCTTTTCCATAAACAGTCATAAAGTTTGTCAGAATAAGCTTTGTAAGTGTATAAATTACATTTCTACAGAACTAAACTATTCCCCTGTTTAAAATAAATTGATTCATATTTTATAAAATCAATATGTATATATAGTTCCGAAAACAGAAGATATTGCATTGTTTTTACTTTAATTGAAAGCTATTCTTGTCAAACCAGGTTTTACGAAAAGTCTTATTTGTGCCACATTTGTACCAAATTGAACTTTAGTCTATTTGTATATGAAATCTAATTTAGTTAATTTAGACTTAAATTCGGTATATATATTGTTGAATATAGTTCGCCCGAACAAATAGAATGCTTGAAATCGGCAGAAATAACCGGCAACTATTTTATGAAGCTGCTGGTTTTGTTTATTTAATTTTTATAAAGAAGTAATAAAAGTTAAACCGCCTAATATCACTCCCGCTGCATTGGGAATGATGAGGATCCAGTCTTTTTTAGGTTCTTTTGTCCAACCATAGATTACCCAAATTAAACAAGAAAATGCTGCGAATAGTGGTTGGAATGGTTGAGCTTTTTCTCCTTGTAAGTTAGCGATAATTTGTGGAATATATGCAATAAAGACAAGGATCCCAATAAAAGCTCCAATAGATCCGACAAAGCGATTAATTTTTTGTTTAGACATGTAATACCTCCTGGGGTTTTTATATCAGAAAGGAGAATCGACCGGTTTTCACCTCGCCGTTAGTCACAGCTACTCCTTGTCTTCAGGGACTTGGTTGACATTCTAGTGCACGGGCAACCACTAGCTGCCATACGTTTCAAATGCTGGGGCCTGTATGCGCGGGTCAGCACATACAGGCCCCAGATCACATCTTTACTGGCTTGTTTTTCCGCGGGCGCGGCTGACGATGCAGCATGTGAGGTAGTCATTGACACTCTCCCTTTCCTACCTAAACGCATACTTGTCGCTAATATATAAGGGACAACTCGTTCTAATTGAGAATTGCGCGAAATTTCGCGAAAACGCTTGCAAGAACGTCGATTCCTGTCAACTGAAAAAACGCCATTTAAGGTCCTATTTCGGGAGGTTTGTTTTGCGTAATACCTCTGACGCTCAGCCGGTACGTCCCGACCCCCATGCGAAAATTCAGCAGAAGGGTTTGCAAAAAATGGAAGGGACTGTCGCAGGTGCGGTAATTACCGCTTCAGATCGCTGCTTCCGCGGAGAAACTGAAGATAAATCAGGACCTCTAGCTGCTGCTCTTTTGGCTGATTGGGGCGTTACTGTCGAACAGGTTCGTGTTGTCCCCGATGGCATTGCTTCCGTACGAAATGCGATCCTTGATGCAATGGCTAAGGGCGCGCGCGTGATCGTGACCACCGGCGGAACCGGCGTTACGGATCGCGACCTTACTCCCGAAGCCACCGCTCCCCTTCTGGACGCACGTATGGACGCGATCGCCATGCAGATTGCGCAGGTCGGCCTGGCCAATACACCTCTTGCCTCCCTGTCTCGCGGTCTTGTCGGTGTCAGTCGCCAGGGTGAGACCCCATGCTTCATCGTGAACGCTCCGGGTTCACGCGGAGGCGTGAAGGACACGATCAGCGTGATCGGCCCGCTGGTCCCCCACATTCTTGAACAGCTCGACTTGGTTACTGACTAATTTGATGTACGAACCTCTTCTTCTGGACACCTTCGGTCGAACGGCCACAGATCTGCGGATCTCGGTCACCGATCGATGCAATCTTCGCTGCGTGTATTGCCTGCCCGAAAAGGTGACGGACTGGCTGAAGCGCAGCGACCTTCTGCGTCCTGAAGAATTCCGCCGCTTGGCTAAAATCGCCGCAACCCTTGGCGTCACCCAGGCGCGCATCACCGGCGGCGAACCCTTGTTGCGCCCCGATCTTCCCCAGATTGTCGAGGCCGTTCGCGAGGGCTTCGAAGATGCCGGGGTTGAGCCCGATTTGGCCTTGACGACGAATGGCATTGGCCTTGATCGAGTCATCGATTCCCTGGTTGACGCTGGTCTTCAACGTCTCAATGTGTCCATCGACAGTTTGGATCCGATCCGCTTTGCCGAGCTTTCGCGCCGCAAACGCTCAAGCGATGTCCTACGAGGCCTTGATGCGGTCGATGCATCCGCACTTCCCGGAACCATCAAACTCAATACTGTCGTCGTTGATCAGCAGTCTCTGGCGGAAATCCCTGCACTGGTGACCTTCGCCTTAGAGCGCGGCTATCAGTGGCGCGCCATCGAATTCATGCCGATCGGCCCTTTGGCTGCGTCTTTTTCTTCCCGCCCAACGGCGCATGACATCCAGCGTGTTCTTCGCGAGTCCTTCGAGCTCACCGATGTCATTACCGCGGCCTCGGAACCTGCGCGCCGTTGGTCAGTTGCCCCAAGCGACACTCATCCGGGAGGCATCATCGGTGTGATTGCCTCGATGACATCCCCCTTCTGCGCCTCGTGCACCCGAACCCGCCTGAGCGCGGATGGAAAGATCTACTCCTGCCTATTCAGCGTGGACAGTGTTGACCTGCACACTCCCATGCGCGCGGGTGCAAGCGATGAAGAATTAGCCGAGCTATGGAAGGATGCCATGTGGGCTAAACCCGCTGGTCACCAGCTTCTTGCTCCGGTCCCCCAGTCCTATTCCATGTCGAAAATTGGAGGTTGAAAGTCCCCATGAGGATCACGATCCGTTATTTCGCTGCCGCGAGCGCTGCAGTAGGCACAGAGAGCGCAGTGATCGAGGTTGCGGACGACTCAAATGAGACAGTCGTCGACCTTGTTCGTCGCTCGACTGATCGCGATATCGACGATCTCCTGGCGGCCTCGTCCTTCCTGGTGAACGAAGAACTTGTTGACGCTCAAGCAACTCTTGCCCAAGCCCTGGGCGCCTCATCCCTGAGCGACGAGGCCGTGGTCTCCGTGGCCGATCGCAGTGGGATTCGCCTTGACGTCCTTCCGCCTTTTGCAGGTGGCTGAGACCCACAATCTGGTCACGGAGTATTGCTCCACTCATTGTGACCATCGCTGAAATACTGATCTTTCCAGATCGGTACGCTGGCTTTAATGTCGTCGACAATTCGACCGCACAGCGCGAAGGCTTCCTTGCGGTGGGCGCTATCGACAACCACAAGAAGCGCAACATCACCAATTTCTAGGTGTCCCACACGATGACGGACGTAGATGCCATCAACCTCAGGATTTCCAAGTACCTCTAGTGATTTCTCAACACTTGCACGAAGGAACTTGGCGGCCGCAGGGTGAGCGGAGTATTCCAAGTAGTGAACGCCTTCACCACCGTCGTGATCACGAACAACACCCTCAAAGACGACGCGCGCACCGGAATGAGCTGGAATAAGGGGTACTTCCCCCGAGCACATCTCCGTTGGAACAGAGACAATATCGGTATCAATAATCACGGGACTCCCCTTATTTAAATGGTCGTGAAGGGACACAGACATGGTAGCGCAGCGAGACATTATGACCGCTCGTATCCCCGGAATCGGTGAGAGCGGCATCGAAAAGATCCGCGCTGCTAAGGTCCTTGTTGTCGGCGCCGGCGGCCTGGGATCACCCGTCTTGGCCTATCTGGCGGCAGCGGGGATTGGGACAATCGGTATCTCTGACCCAGACAATCTGGAGGAGTCTAACCTCCAGCGACAAGTCATTCACGGCGTCGCACGCTTGGGCATGAATAAGGCCGAATCTGCCAAGATGACCGTCCTTGCTCTCAACCCCGATATCCAGGTCAACATCGAACCAAAGATTATTGATGGTCAGAGCGATGAGACCGTTGCGGCCTACGACTTCGTTGTGGACGCAACAGACAATTTCGCCGCAAAATACGCGATTTCAGATACCTGCGCACGCGTTGGGCGCCCGCACATGTGGGGTACTTTGGTATCAATGTCCTTCCAGGCCTCGCTTTTCACCGATGGCCTGACTCTTCGCGATATCTATCCTGAACCCCCCACCGTCGAAACAATGAGTTCAAAAACCGTCGGCGTTCTGGGAGCCGTCTGCGGGCAGGGCGGATCGGTCCTCGCCACAGAATGTCTGAAGTGGGTCACCGGAGTTGGTGAGCCCTTAATCGGGCGCCTGCTCATTGTTGACACCGCCGCAGGTCGCTGGAACGTCGTCCCATTCCGGCCTCGAACCACCCCCACGAAAGTTCCCTCAGTGACTCCCGCCGAAGCCACCCCCGAACCGATCGAATAAGCCATAAACTGAGCCATGGCCCCATGCGGACCGCGCGAAGGAGACTACGATGCAACTTCTTGAAGACTATTTGAACTCCATCTTGGGACGCGTACACCCCCTCTCCCCCGTTGAGCTTCCCATTGATCAGGCACTTGATCACGTCCTGGTCGATGATCTTGTCGCGCGCTTTGCAGTCCCACCTTTCTCAAATTCGGGAATGGATGGCTACGCACTTCACCTCGATCACGATCTCGAGGCCTCCCCTGAGAACCCCGTCACCATCGCGGTCGCTGGCGACATCGCGGCAGGAGATAACGAGTCCCACGTTCTTGAACCCGGAACCGCATGGCGAATCATGACGGGCGCTCGAATTCCCGAGGGCGCAAACACCATCGTTCCCGTGGAGCATACCTCCGAAGAACCCGGTCCCCATCCCCTCCCCGAAAGCATCAGCATCTACGCCCCTGCAAAGGTCGGCGCTCACGTGCGCCGTCAGGGCGAGGACTGCACGCCCGGAGATGTCATTTTGCATGCCGGTGACGTTCTCACGCCCGCAGCCATCGCCTCGGCAGTATCGGTTGGTTATGCAAGCGTGAAGGTCTACCCCACCCCCCGCATTGCCATCGTCTCAACGGGTGACGAACTGCGCGCACCGGGCGAAGACCTCAAGGGCGCTCAGATTCCTGATTCAAACTCCGTGATGATCGCTGCGCTGGCTCGCCGTGCAGGTGCCCAAGTGACGGGAATTTTCCGCTCCAATGACGACCCTGCTCACTTTGCTGAAGTTTTGCGCCAGGCAGGTGAGGTCGCTGACCTCATCATCACTTCGGGTGGCGTCAGTGCCGGGGCCTACGACGTCGTCAAGGAAGTTGGCTTGGGCAAGGGAGTGGACTTCGTTCGCGTCGCCATGCAGCCCGGGAAGCCGCAGGGCTTCGGCGTCCTTCAGGCAAGTGACGGACGCGATGTCTACTTGGCGACTCTGCCGGGCAACCCGGTATCGGTCTTCGTCTCCTTCCATATGTTTGTTCGCCCAGTTCTGGCCGAATTCACCGGTCTCAACGGGCGCGAACTACTGCGTCCCATCGTCGTCACCACACCCAACGGCTGGATTTCCCCCGAAGGCAAGCGCCAGTTTGTACCGGTCATTCTTTCTGAACCCGATGGCCCAGAACAGACTCCGATTGTGGTTCCGACACACAGGTTGGGTTCGCGTTCTCACCTCGTTGCCTCTTTGCACTCGGTGAACGCGCTGGCAATCGTCCCCGAAGATGTCACTTCGGTTGAACCCTGGTCGATCCTGACTGCGGTTCGAGTCTGATCACTTTCCCATTCTCTTCCCATCAAACGAGCGCCGAAAGGCTAGACATGAGCGAAACCAGTCCATTCACCCACCTCACCGAGCGCGGTGAGGCACACATGGTTGATATCACGGCGAAAACACCGACCGTGCGTCAGGCGCGAGCACGCGGCTTCGTCGAGTGCTCACCAAAAATCATGGCGGCCCTCCGCGATGATTCGGTCCCCAAGGGCGACGCTCTTGCAGTCGCACGAATCGCGGGAATTCAGGCCTCGAAGCGCACTCCCGAGCTACTCCCCCTGGCACACCCGATCGCCGTTCACTACTGCGCGGTCGATCTGTCACTGGCCGAAGATGGGGTGGAGATTCGTTCGACCGTTCGAACCGCAGATCGAACGGGCATCGAAATGGAAGCTCTCACCGCCGTAACCGTCGCTGCACTGACCATCATCGACATGGTGAAGGGCATCGATAAGTTGGTTGCGATTCGTGAGTGCTATGTCGAAGAGAAAAGCGGCGGTCGGAGCGGAACATGGACTCGCCCCAGCGCCTAGCACTCAGCGGATTAGTGATCCTTGGCGGAGGGACTGGCGAGCGGCTGGGAGGGGCGTCAAAGCCCGACCTCGTGGTCCGAGGCCGACGTGCGCTTGAGTGGGCGCTCACCTCTGAGCCCGGGATTCCTCACGTATGCGTGGTACCCGAGACCGTCACAGTTCCACGCGACGTTATCCGCGTCATGGAGGAGCCGCCGCGCTCTGGCCCCGCCGCCGGCTTTATTGCAGGCGTTCAGGCACTTCTTAAAGTTCTCCCCGAGGACACCCCATCTCGCTGGATTGGCCTTGTTCCCGTTGACGCACCCTTGGCCACCCTGACTTTTCCCCTCCTTCTCGAGGCCGTGGAAGAGTCGATTTCTCAGGGACGTCACGTAGATGGCGTACTTGCCTGCGCAGCGGGACACCGGCAGAACTTAATCGGCGTTTTTTCTCTGGATGCAGTCCGCAACTTCACCGTTTCCCGGTGGGTAAATCGTTCGATGCGTGCGCTACTGGAAGAGCTCGACACGATTGATGTCGAGGTCCCAGAATCGTGGGTCGCAGATATCGATACGCCAAGCGATCTTGCCCGCGCACAGCTGGCCGAAAACGGAGATGATTGCTAGCAAATCTAAGAGGGCTAGGAAGCGCATGCCCCCTAGCCCTCTTTGGGTCTTACTGGACCCCGCTAGTCCAAATCAGTCGATTTCAGGGAACCAGATCCCAATCTCACGAAGGGCAGACTCTGCGCAATCCGAACCGTGGATGATGTTCTCCATGTTCGGAGTGTCCCATGCGCGACCCAAGTCGCCGCGGATGGTGCCCGCGGGAGCGGTTGTCGGATCGGTGGAGCCCATCATGGTGCGCATGCCTTCGATGACGCGCTGGCCTTCAACAATGATGGCAACCAGCGGACCCGCACTCATGAAATCAAGAAGCCCTTCAAAGAAAGGCTTACCTGCGTGGTCACGGTAGTGCTCTGCGAGGATTTCGCGTGAGGCAACCATGATCTTCAGGCCCTTGATGATGTAGCCCTTCGCTTCAATGCGGCGCAGGATCTCACCGGTCAAACCGCGGGCATAACCGTCTGGTTTAACGAGGATGAGAGTGTGTTCCAAAGAGGGATCCAACAGGTGCTGACGTGTAATCAGAACGGAATCGGCGCTCACAAAATCTCCTTTGCTTGAGTGAGGATGCTTCAGCATAACTGGGGAAGGACCGAAAGTCATAGCCCTTCATGACAAACGAAAAAGGACTGACCGCCGTGGTCAGCCCTTTTTCGTTATCCCATCAACACAGAGCAGTCTTCCCAGAAAGTCTTCCGGAGAGATACGAGCAACTTTCGTCGCTCGTTGTCTGATGCAGATAGTTTATGAAGTCTTACTGCAAGAAAAACGCGCGTTTACTGGGACTTTTCTGAACGAATTTTACGAAGTGTCAACTTCGCTACCAGAGCATCTACATCCACTTATAAATTCGCGTCATTTTGCTGAGAAAAACGATCTTCTACAAATGCTGGGCCTTCATAACCATGACGACCAAGAGTTTGGAAAATATCATCCATAATCTGCGATGGTTCCAGCAATCCCGCGGAAAACTCAGGGTGCTTAATTTCGATCGCCGCGAATCCGGCAGGGTCGGAAACTGGCTGAGTATCGTACTTTTCTCCCAGAAGACGGTTGACTTCTTCCAGATCGGATGGGGAACCAAAAATCCAGGTCGTTGCGGCAGGCCCCTCGCTGGAACGCCCAAGGTAGAGGCGCATCAGCACAACCTTCTTGCCAGCACGCGGGAAACTCTCACCGACACGCGTGAAAAGATGAAGATCCAAGTCCCCCATTGAGCCATCGACAAGGCAATATGCGTAGGCACCAATGCCCCGGACACTCAAGGCATCAGCAAGAATCCCCAAGAATTCATCCGGGAAAGCATCCTCTTGGAAGTAGATTCCTTCACCGCGTTCGGGGGCATGCTCGCCCATGATTTTGATGGGCAGTCCCGCTTCTTCAAGCGCCTGCGCGACTAAAGAAATGTTGTATTCGGGGAAGGGATGAAGAATTGCGGCGTTCTTTCCCAGTCTTTCAACGAAAACGTAGGTCGAGAATCCCAACTCTTTTGTAATCTGTGTGCTCATTCTTCCTCCTCTAATTCCCCTTCAAAAGGCATATCCGCCCAGACGTACAAGAAAAATCGCCGAGGCCGGGAAAGACCCAAGGGCACGCCCGGCCTCGGCAATTCTCAATCAGTTCAGGCACAACCCCTGAGAGTGCAAAACCTCAAGGACGGGCGCGGTGTCGAAGGTATTTGGCAGGCCCATCTGCTCGCTAATCTGCTGAGTGAAGGCATTGGTCGCACCCAGTCCAGCCTTACGCAGTTCGTAGTATGCGCGCACATCTTCGTCGTACTCGGCAAGCTCCTCGAGGTAGGAACCTTCGACCACCGGGTAGGTGTTCTCGGAAACAGCAAGGTGCTTGGGCAGACGAGGCCGGTACGGGGGATCTTGAAGCGGGCGGCCAACCAAGAGACCCAGAATTGGGAAGGTCATGCGCGGAAGCTTCAAGAGCTCGATTGTGCGCTGGGGTCCTCTCAGAAGAGAACCGAGGTAGACCGTGCCCAAGCCCATCGATTCGGCGGCAACTTCCATGTTATGTGCAGCAAGGACCGCGTCTTCCATTGCAGCAAGGAAGAGGTTGGTCCGCTGCAAGGGAGCGATATCCAGCCCTGCTTCTTCACGGATACGCGCATTGCGGTACAGGTCAACAACGAACATAAAAAGGTCGCCCTTGGAGGTGCCAACGTAGGGCTGCTGTGCAACCTCGGCAAGCTGATCGCGCAAGGCTACATCGGTCACGTGAATGATCGAGAACTGCTGACGGAAGGAGGAGGTGGGGGCGCGACGCGCAACGTCAATCAGTGCATCGCGGTCCTGCACGCTCAGCGGAGAGTCCTCAAACTTGCGGATTGTGCGGTGCGCCCGCAGCACATCAATCGTTGGATTGGTCACTCCAACTTCGGGGACCTTGCGGTAGTCTTCGGCCTGCATTTTTGCTCCTTTGGTGGCAACGGTCGCTCTTATTGTCCGTTTTTCGGCTATTTTTCGCCAGTGCATCCCACTTTTGCGTCAACCAAGAATCGCCCTCACCCCGGGACTTTGGCAGCATTGCTTCATCACAATTTGGTCGCAGTTTCGGTGCAGACTTCCGAAATGTGGAGTCTGAGATGGACGCTTTTTCAAGGATGGCTAGACTGAGACTCATGCGTAAATCTCTCATTGCAACAATGTGCATTGCCGTCATGGCAGCAACCGGCCTCGCTGCTTGCTCCAGCGGCCCCCAGTCAGCAACCAACGAAAAGATCATCACTAAGGATCCCGCAACGGTGACTCAGACAGGCGTCACTCTTCCCGAGAAGCGTGACCTTGAGTTCAAGCTCAACGGTGATGCGTCTAAGGCCAAGGTTGAGGTCGCTGACACCGAGGTCGCCGAGCAGGTCAAGGGCTCAAAGAACCTCCGCGTCCACCCCAAGAAGGTCGGTGAAACCACTCTGAAGGTCACCGATGCCAGCGGCACCGAATACACGATCCCACTTGAGGTCGTTGAAGGCAACAACTGAGTCTCACATCAATTCACACTTTCTCCCGGGGAATAGGGCATACCTATTCCCCGGGATTTTTGTCATTTCCATCGATCTCGCAACAATCTGTACGGAGATACGGAGAAGGTCTATTGACCTTTAGAGTGTGAGTCACCTAACATGGGCGCCTGTCAGCAATGTGCAAAGGAGCAACAGGTGACCAGTATTTCTCCTCCGGTATACGAGCAGATCGCTCAGGCGATCCGGCGTCAGATTCTGGATGGCGATCTTCCACCCGGTTCCAGACTTCCGTCCGAAAGTATTCTCTGCGAGCGATTCTCCGTCACGCGCGGCACCGTACGCCGCGCTTTGCAGGTCCTCACCCACGAAGGCCACTTACGCTCATACCAAGGCAAGGGGACTTTTGTTACTGCGCAGGATGACAAGAGAATTCTGTGGGGTTTCGGTTCACTGACAGACCGCCTTCAGGGAAGCAGTGACCAGGCACGTGCTCGTGTTATTGAGCACGGCGTAGTTACCCGGCAAAATCGCCCATTCCTACGACTCAAGCGACTTCGCTTGATCGAAAGTAACACGGGCGTATTCCCCGTTAGCCTTGATCTGTCGTTCATTCCAATCGATCTGCTGCCCGGTATCCAAGATATCGACTTCACAGATCTATCCATCTATCACGTTCTGCGTGACATCTATAAGAGTTCTCCAAAGTTCTCTGTTGTCTCGCTGCGCGCCCAAAGCATCGACCAAGAAACCCGAACGATCCTTGGCGAACCGGCGGGTACCCGCTGCCTTCTTCACCTCACGGGCTCTACCTATGACCACAACGGTGCATGCATCGAGGAAAGTGAAGTCACCTACTCAACTCGGGTGCAAGCAACCTTGACCATCGACCAGGTCAGAGGCCACGCAGAACCGCTTACTCTCAATGAATCAGCGTCCACCAGAGGTAGGTTCTAGCCTTCGCGCTCATACAAAAGTCCCGGGGCGCAGTTCAGTTTTGAACTGCGCCCCGGGACTTTTATGTAGACCTCAGAAAATCACCGTGCGCACCACGACCTGGGCGGGGATACCCTCCTTGGCCAGGAGCATCTCACTCATCTCCACGGCCTGCTGGTGATGGGGGGATCATCATTTGGGCAAACATGATGTCCGCGTCGTTGTAATCGGCGGAGATCTCCCCGTCCGCCTCAGTCGTCGCCATCGTGGTCTCGGTCGTCTCAGCGGTAGTCATCGCGGCGCTGGTGGCCGAGGTGGTGGATCAGTGGACGGTGGTGGATGCCGGAGTAGGCGTGGTGTGTTCCTCCTTCGGACTGGTGGGAGCCAGGCGGGCCGGGTCCAGATCAATCCGGCGTAGCAGCTGAGCGTTAAGCGCCACCACAATCGTCGACAGCGACATCAACACCGCAGCAGCAGCCGGGGGAAGCAGAATGCCGCTAGAGGCGAGCACGCCGGCGGCCAGGGGCACGGACAAGATGTTGTAACCGGACGCCCAGATGAGGTTCTGGATCATCTTGCGGTAGCTGGCCTGCGAGAGCTCAATCATCGACAATATTGCCCGGGGATCGTCACTGGCCAGGACCACTCCGGCGGATTCCATTGCCACATCCGTGCCGGCCCCGATGGCGATGCCGACCTCGGCGCGGGCCAGGGCCGGGGCGTCGTTGACACCGTCGCCGACCATGGCCACGCTCAGGCCACGCTCCTGTAACTGGGTGACCTTGGTGTCCTTGTCCTGGGGCAGAACCTCGGCGAAGACCTCATCAATCCCCAGGTCCTGGCCAACCGCATGGGCCACCTGCTGCGCGTCACCGGTGATCATCGCGACCTTCACCCCGCGGTCCTGCAGGGCTTTCACAGCGGCGCGGGATTCGGGGCGGATCTTGTCCTCGACGGCCACCGCACCGATAATCTGACCGTCGCGGACAATATGGAGCACACCGGCCCCACGCCCGGTCCAGGCGCTGGTGGTGTCGGTGAGCTCGGCCGGGGTGGTGAGGTTGAACTCGCGCAGCATGTTCGGCCCGCCCACGAGGATCTCAGCGCCATCGACAGTGGCCCGGACCCCCCGGCCGGAGGCGGCGCTGAAACCAGTTGCACGGATTTGCCGACGAGAGGCCTCGGGATGGGCGGCCGCGGCCGCCACGATGGCGCGGGCCACGGGGTGCTCGCTGTCGGCCTCCGCGGCGGCGGCCAGGGCCAGCAGCTCGCCCTCGGTGACGCCGACAGTTGCCGCGACACCGGTGACCGCGTGCGCGCCCTCGGTCAGGGTGCCGGTTTTATCGAAGAGCACCACATCGATGGTGCGCATCCGCTCGAGCGCCATCCGGTCCTTGATGAGCACCCCGGATTTCGCGGCCCGCTCGGTGGAGATCGCAATGACCAGCGGAATCGCCAGGCCCAAGGCGTGCGGGCAGGCGATGACCAGCACCGTGACCGTGCGCACCACGGCATCGTTCGGGCTGCCGATGATGGTCCACACCACCGCGGTGATCAGAGCAGAAATCAGCGCGAACCAGAACAACGCCGCCGCCGCCCGATCTGCCAGGGCCTGAGCCCGGGAGGAGGACTCCTGTGCGTCGGCAACCATGCGTTGGATTCCGGCCAGGGCGGTGTCCCCGCCGGTAGCCTCCACCCGGACGCGGACGGTGTTGTCGGTGGCCACGGTACCAGCTACCACCTTGTCACCGGTGTCGCGGAAGACGGGACGGGATTCGCCGGTGATCATCGACTCATCGAATTCGGCGGCTCCCTCGAGGATGGTTCCGTCGGCCGGCACCCGGGCACCGGCCCTTACCAGCACGACGTCGCCGACGACCAGCTCGGAGATGTCCACGGTGCGGGTGGTCCCATCGATGACTTTCTCGGCCTCATCCGGCAACAGGGCAGCTAGCGCGTCAAGCGCGGAGGACGCACCCCCGAGAGCGCGCATCTCCAGCCAGTGGCCCAGCAGCATGATGGTCACCAGCAGGGCCAGCTCCCACCAGAAGTCCAGGTCAAAACCGCCCAGCCCCAGAGTGGTGACCCAGGAGGCGACAAACGCCACGGTGATGGCCATGGCAATCAGGAGCATCATCCCGGGTTGGCGGGATTTCACTTCCTTCCATCCGCCCTTGAGGAAAGGCGTTCCGCCGTAGACGAAGATAATCGTGTCCAGTACCGGGGGCACCCAGGTGGATCCGGGGAATGCCGGGAGGGGGTAGCCGAGCAGGTGGGCGACCATGGGGCTGAAAATAACGACGGGAATGGACAGAATCAGTGACCACCAGAAGCGTTCCCGAAACATTGCGGTGCTGTGCCCGGCGTGTTCGCCGTGACCATGAACCTGGTGGTCTTCGTCCAGGGCAGAGTGCGGGTGACCGTGGGGCATCGCCTGGCCGTGGGTGTCGGCATCTGCGTGGTGTTCGTGGCTGGCATGATCCGGGTGGTGGGTGTGGTCTGCTTCCGGAGCGGGGTGATCACCATGGTGATCGCCGGAATGGTGGGGAGTGCTCATGACGTTCCTTTCGCTCGACCCGGTCGGGGTCGAGATGATGGGTTAAATCGATCAGGATAAGACGGTGTAGCCGGTCGCCTCGATAGCCCGGCGAACCATCTCCGGAGGTACGACACCGGTGACCGTGACGGTGGAAACACCACCAGCAGCGAGATCAACCTGGACGGTGTCGGCACGTGAGGCAGGTCCGCAACAGCTGCAACCGTGGGAGGCCATCGGCAAGAGGCGGGGCGGGGAGGTGATCATGGGAAAGCTCCTACGGGTCGGTGGCATGCGGCGATGCTACTCTCCAGCATATACCCCCCGGGGGTATATGCTCAAGGGGTGGAGGGCACGGCCCTCATGCGGGGCAGGGCGTGGTCACCGAGCAGCCTCCTCACTGTCGGGCGGGGACAGCGGGAGGCGGAGGGCAAACACCGCTCCACGACCGGGTCCGGAGGAGGTGGCGGTGAGAGTGCCGCCGTGGGCCTCGATCAATGCCTTGGAGATGGTCAGACCGATACCGGCCCCGCCGTTGTCCCGACTGCGGGCGGCACCCCCCGGTAGAAGCGTTCGAAGATGTCTCCGAGCTGGCCAGGTGGGATGCCCTCTCCGATAAGACGGTCTTGAAGATGACGCGTGAGATGGGGCTGCGCTGCGGCATACTCCGCAAGAGGGCCTACCACAGGTACAACTCCTACAAGGGGGACGTGGGGCAAAGCTTCAAGAACATCATCGGTCGCGACTTCAAGGCCGATGGCCCCTGGCAGAAATTGGGTACCGATGTCACCGAGTTCAAGCTCTCCTTCGGTAAGGCCGACCTCGCCACCTACATCACACACTGGAGCACAACAAGACGCCAAGTAAAGCTCAAGGGCCTGACCCCGGGACTTTTATACAAGCCTCAGAAATTCACCTTCCGCACCACGGCCTCGGACTCGGTCAAAACCCGACCAGCGCGGAAGTTCGCAAGCACGGGGGCACCGAAGCTCAGTGCGTGGAACCAATCCTCGGCGTCCAGCACAATGAAGTTCGCGGTGTTGCCAACCTCGATGCCGTAATCGGAGAGGTTCAGCGTGCGCGCTGCATTGTGAGTGATGAAGTTGTAGGACCCGGTGATCTCGCTGCGCGCCATCATCTGGGTGACGTACAGGCCGTTGAGCACGACATCTCGCAAGTTTCCGGTGCCCATGGGATTCCACGGATCCTCAATATCATCCTGACCGAAGGAGACGTTGATTCCTGCCTCGGTTAGTTCCTTCACTCGGGTGACGCCTCGGCGCTTCGGGTAGGTATCGACGCGCCCCTGCAGGTGCGTATTGACCAGCGGATTCGACACGAAGTTGATGCCGCTCATCTTGAGCAGGCGCACCAGGCGCAGGAAGTAGGCGTTGTTATACGAGTGCATCGCGGTCGTGTGCGAGGCGGTGACTCGCGGACCAATCCCGGCCTCGAGCGCGCGCGTGGCCAGGGTTTCCAGCCCGCGCGAGGCCTCGTCGTCAATTTCGTCGCAGTGCACGTCCATGAGCAGTCCGTATTCCTGGGCGAGCTCGACTGCAAAGTTCAGTGAAGACACGGAGTATTCGCGGGTGAACTCGAAATGCGGGATAGCACCGATTGCATCGACGCCCATTTCGGCCGCGCGACGCATGAGGTCGCGTCCATTCGGGAAGGACTCGATGCCCTCCTGTGGGAAGGCGACCAACTGTAGGGTCACGGAGTCCTTGAGTTCCTCACGCAGGTCAATGAGCGCGCGCAGGGCCGTCAGGTCCGGGTCAGTGACGTCGACGTGCGAGCGTACGTACTGGATGCCGAACTGTGCCTGCTGGCGAAGTGCCCGGCCGGCGCGATCTTTGACGTCCTCGTAGGTCAGGGTCTGCTTGCGTTCACTCCACACCTCGATACCTTCGAAGAGGGTGCCGCTTTCGTTGTAGCGCGGTTGCCCCGAGGTGAGCGCAGTATCCAGGTGCACGTGCGACTCGATATAGGGAGGCAGAACCAGCTTGCCCGTATAGTCGCGAACCTCTTCTCCTTCACGAGGCGCCAGACCCGCGCCGATTTCGGCGAACTTTCCGTCCGTAATGCGGATGTCGACTCCGGCTGGGCCATCTTCAATGCGGACACCCGTGATGAGAAGATTCGCGCCTTTTTCTCCCATTGCCGAGGCCTGGTTGTGAGGCGTGTTGTTGCCCTGAGTGTGCGCGCTCATCGACGGATTCCCTTCTCGATTGCGCTTCCGACGAAGTAGACAAGGATCGCGACGACCATGGCGTTGATCGAGACGATTCCGAAGCCGGGGGTCAGCCAGCCGGTCAGTGCACCTGCGATCAGGGCGACGATCGGTGCCCATTTGACCTCGGGGTCATCTGATCCCAGATCCATGTAGCTGCGGCGACGTGCGAAGTAATCGGCAACCAGAACTGCACCGATGGGGGGCAGGGTGGCATTGAGCAAGCTGAGCCAGCCGACAAAGTTGTCGTAGAGCCACAGGGCTCCAAGGGTTCCGATGATGCCTGCGACCAAAACCAGAGGCTTCTTGTTGATTCCGGTGATGTTCGCGTAGCCCAGGCCGGTGGTGTACAGGGCGTTGTTGTTTGTTGTCCAGATGTTTGCGCCCAAGACGATCAGCGCAGGAATCAGCAGGCCCTGAGCGATCATTACGTAGAAGATGTCGTCCTTACCGGTGAAGGCTCCACCAACCGCTCCGAAGGTGAACATCAGGGTGTTACCGATGAAGAATGCGATCACAGTGGTGATGACTGCCGAGGTTGCGGACTTTGCGAAGCGAGTGAAGTTGGGGGTTGCGCTACCGCCGGAGACGAAGCTTCCGATCACGAGGCCGATGGCTGCAACGGTGGTCATGCCTTGGTTTTGGCCGAAGACTGCGGCAATACCGCCGCCTGCGTTCACCGCACTGATCATGGAGTAGCTTCCGAGGATTGCGATCAGAGGTACTGAGACGAAGGAGACGATCTCAATGGCCTTGATTCCGAAGTAGGCCGAGGCGGTCATCAGGCCGCCCGCGATGATGACGACGGGCCACGCGTTGATGTGCAGGGTCTCAGCGGTGGGGATTGCGAACATCGCGACGCCCACGCCAAACCACCCCATCTGAGTGAAGGAGATCAGCGCTGAGGGCAGGAAGGAACCGATGCGGCCGAAGGTGCGACGGGACATGAGGTCGAAGCTCAGACCGGTCTTTGCACCGATGTAGCCCAGCGCACCCGTGTAGACCGCAAGGATTGCGCCACCGACGATGACTGCCCACACGTATTGGGTGTAGTTCAGGCCGTTTCCGAGCTTGGCACCGACGCTCATCGAGGCCGAGAAGAAAGTGAAGCCGAGCATAACAAAACCGACGGCCCAAAATGACCGTCGGTTCTTTGATGGAACTGCTTCAAATGAGAAGTCATCATCGTGTCGAATGACTTCTTCTTTGTGTCGTTCAGGTGCGATTGTGCTCATCGGTTATCCTTCCAGGTTCTGAGGTTTCGTAGCGCGTCGTTCGTTATCTGTCTTGTTTGGTCCGTCACCTCTGTCACCTAGGCACACCCGGTTTTCATGCATTTGCAGACTGGGTAATGGCGTGATGAACAGGATTGGATCTAGGCCAAATTGTCAATAGATTACCGCGCGCAACGCATCCAGCGCAAAGTTCAGCACTGTGACTCTGCACGCATCAATTCCAAACCCTAAGATAACCTTCGGTTAACCTAAAAAATACCTGATAATAGGGCTGTGGCCCCATCTCTCCCTCCTAGAAGATGGGGCCACAACCTGATCGTGAAGCTATGAGCAACTAGCGCCCAAAGCTCCATTTTTCAGTCTGCCCTGGGTGACAATCCCAGATATGAAGGACAGTCCCATTCTCCGAAGAGTCCTCGCGAACTGCCAGACATTTCCCAGTCTGAACGTTCTGAAATTGCCCATCAGGCAGATGCTTCCATTGCTGGGTCGGCGCCGGGACACAATCCCACAGGTGAACCGGAGTGCCATTCGCATTGCGCTGTTGATAGACGTCCAGACACTTTCCTTCAATGCTGAGTTTGCCCTGATCAAAGATGACTCTCTGCGCCTCGATCGGCTCTGACTGCCCATCTGCGCCATTTGTACGGACGCAATCCCACAACTGAACGCGTCGGCCGTTCAGACTTGCGGCATCCCACAAATCCATGCACTTTCCATTGCCATTGACCAGCGAACCCTGCTGAGCTCCAGCCTCAGGCACATCACTTGCATCCTTTGCCTGATCAATGTTCGGCAGTGAAGTATTCGCATCGCGATTCTCAGCGTGCGGCTTCGGATCCTCCTTTTGGGTATAGAAGAAATCCCAAACTGAGAGCACATCCGCCGTGAAGTTCACCGTTAATTGGCCTTGATCATTGGTCTTGACGGTAAATGGAATCTCACGTGCGCGACCACCATCAATTTCAGGGCTGACGGCATAGAGGTGCGCGGGAACCTCACCGTCACCAATCGTGTAGGAAACGGGCAAGTTCACCAAAGTTTCGGGCGCTGCCGTAGGATCGCGCCACTTGTCATCGGTGTCCTTCTCGAGGTTAATCAGGTGGAGGATCTGGGTATCCCCATTGGTCATCGCATTGGCCCAAATGCTCCGCGGGCTTCCGTTCGAGCTGACATTGTGACCTTGAATTGACACCCCTCGACTGACTCGGTGCAGATCGGGACCATAGAGCACGTTCTCATAGGCGGTGACCACGTCGTAGTAGTTGCGCAGCCACTCTTGAAGGTCGTAGCTCATGAACTTAATTCGGTCAGGGAAGAAGGGACCGTTGAGCATATTGTTGTCTTGCCCAAGCTCCAGATGGTGTGCGCCATTGGCTGCAAAGATCGCATCGGCCAGCTGAACCGATGGCGTATCAAAGGAAGACACGGTCAGCGAGTCAATGTTGATATCGCCGTGGTCGCCTTGATCAAGCTGGTAGGTAATGGTGTGAGTTCCCTTGTCCAACCACGTGCTTCGCGCCTCGCCGGTACTCCAGCGGCTCCAGATATCTTCATTGGGCAGGTTCGTCTCACTGGAACCCATGTACATGACGCCGATCTTCTGACCGTCAACATAGACACTGCGCACGGCCATATCCCCGGTCGCATTCGCCCAACGCAACACCAGACCGTAGTTTCGGCTATCGGTGACATTGACGCGGAAACTGATGGCATTACCGCGCCACTGGGGTTGCTCGACAAAGCCGCGTCCCTGGTATCCACCGTGATCCGAGGCCGTCGGAAGTCCCGCGTGGGCCGCGTCTTCCGCCTCGTATCGGTCTCCCGTGACGGAATCGGAGTTCATGTAGGCAGCGACAACCGCGCTCTTCCCATTGGATTCTTTGCGCTGACGCTCGAGGTAATCCGCCAGGTTTCCATTCGAGGCCTGACCTCCCCACAGTTCTGTGTAGAGGTAGTCGGCTTTGGACTGAGCAAGCTGCGTCGATCCGAAGCTATCGACGGCATTCAAGCCAACGGGCTGACGGGTCTGCTCAGATGTTTCGTTCACCAAACTGGCGAACCCAGCCTCAAGATCAACGGAATTTCCGTTGACATCCCACGCCCCCTGAGGATTACCCAGCTGATCGATATGTGTTCCCTCAAATCCCAAGGCGATCTGCTTCTTGTACTGATCGATCATGTGCTGACGCCACTGAGTATTCTGCGGGTTCATCATGTGCAGGGTCGTGTCCTGCTGACCGGGAATCATGACACTTGTCCAGGGAACGCGAGCGTTACCCTGGCCGCGAATCGAGATGGCCCAATCGCTACTGACACCGTGATCCTGATATCCCTCAAGGGCTGCGTAGCTCATCGAGTACGGAAGCGAGGCAACGCCAGCTTTATCCCCGGAGGTAATAAATTGCTTGATGACATCCGAGGAGAAGTTCCACTTTTTCCAGTCGCTCCACTGATCAGCAACCTGGTTATTCTCATAGCGCACGGGGTCTTCGTGGCGCCACATCCAGTCGTAGTACTGAAGCGAGTTGATGTGATAGTCCTGAGCCAGCTGGTTGATGACCTCGTCGGTCTTTCCACTCAGATCGGCCGAGTAGTTACCCAGGTAGCCGAAGCGCGGGTAGCGGGTCCAGGTGCTGGAAACATCGATGGCTGTGTTCGCTTGAGAATCTTCTGTATCAACTTCGACGAGGTATCCCGTGAAGTCTGTCTGCGGCGGGGTGAAAGTCCAGGTTGTCTTTCCATCTGCCGAGGCCTGGGTACTGAAGTGATCAACTTCCTTCCCCAGGTGCTTGAGAGAGAAATTCACCTCCCCATTCCCCTGGGTCTGCGCGGTAACTGTCACGGATTGACCCGGTGCGTAACGCGCTCGATCAACACTCACTTTCGTCACCCGAGGGGCAGCTTCTGCCTGATACTCGGCACCAAGAACGGTGGCCGTCCCTGCAAGTACACCGGCGGTCAGGAGTGCCCCGATTCTCTTTGCGGTTCCAGTCCGCATTCTCATGTTCCTCACTCTGTATTTCTATGGAATTTCAGCGAAAACAGCCCTTCCGAGCTTCGGCGTCACGGTATAGAAATCACCTGAAGGCATTCAGTGCCAAAACTGGGTAAAGAATCAGGAAGATAGGCTCTTAAAACGGTTCATTTTCGTATCGACAAATCGTTGAGAGCACACCAAAAATACGCAGAAAATATGATCTGACCTGCACTAATAAATATCAGTGCAGGTCAGAGCGTTAAAAAGGCGAATACGTATTCATCAATTCTCAGGAAAACCGCGATTTCCCAAGGGATTCAAAGGTGAATGGTCTCACCAGTTGACATGCGCCTAGCGAAGAAAGACTCGCACCCTCCACGGAGCAAGGGGAGCACCCATCTCTTCCCAGACATTTGCATTGGTCAGAACTGGGACAAACTCCGGTGCGGCCTCGGAAATGTCTGAAGGAAGTGATGGCCGGGCATCATGCGAGGAAAGATTTGAAATAACTATCAGCTCGCGTTCACCTAGAACTCGGCGATATGCGAAGATTTCTCGGCTTCCCGCATCGATGCGCTCAAAACTTCCATCGGCCACTACTGCCAAGCGATGACGCAATTCAATCAGAGCCTTGAAGTAGGCAAAGACCGAGGTCGAATCACCCACCTGCTCGGAGGCATTAATCACCGGGTAATTCGGATTCACCGCAATCCATGGCGCGCCCGTAGTGAAACCAGCGTGCGTAGAACCATCCCACTGGACGGGGGTTCGCGCATTGTCGCGACCCATGGCACGCAAACCGGAAAGAACCGCCTGAGGATCTTCCCCACGTTCCACAGCCAAGCGATAGTAATTCGTCGATTCAATATCCTCGAAGTCGTCAATTCCTTCGAAAACAGTATTCGACATGCCCAGTTCTTCACCCTGATACACATAGGGAGTTCCGCGAAGCAGGTGAAGCGCGGTTGCCAGTGCGGTTGCACTGTCATACCAGTACTTTTCATCACCGAAACGACTCACAGTCCTGGGCTGGTCATGGTTGCACAAGTACAGGCTGTTCCAACCCCTCTCAGCAAGGCCTTCTTGCCAACGTGTCAGGCAATCGGCAAGATCTCCCTCTTCCAAGGTGCGAAGGCCAAACTTCCCTTCGGGAAGCCCCAAAATCACGTGCTCAAATTGGAAGATCATATTGACTTCGCGCCGCGCGGGGTCGGAATACAGGTGCGCGTTTTCTAGAAGGACGCCGGGGGTCTCTCCAACGGTGAAGAGAGCGCCGCGACCATCGAACACCTCGCGATGCATTTCTTGAAGGAATTCATGCAGGCGCGGGCCTTCCATATAGAAGGGGCTTCCGTCAGCCAGAGCTCGACCGGGTGCAGGAGTTCCATCAGGCAGTCCCGGGACCTTCGAGATCAGGTTAATAACATCCATACGGAAGCCGTCGACACCGCGGTCAAGCCACCAGCGCATCATTTCGTATACGGCCTGGCGAACTTCGGGATTCTCCCAGTTCAGGTCAGGTTGCTGCTCCGCAAAAAGGTGCAGGTAGTACTGCCCTGTCGCCGGATCATACTTCCACGCCGGACCGGAAAAGAAGGACTCCCAATTCGTTGGTTCCGCTCCGGGAGTTCCGCCTTCAAAGCCCGGCCGCGGATCGCGCCAGTAGTACCAATCGCGCTTGGGATTATCCAGTGATGAGCGCGATTCGACGAACCATGGGTGTTCATCCGAGGTGTGGTTGACGACCAAGTCCATAACCAGCTTCATACCCAGAGAGTGAACATCGGCAATGAGCTGGTCGAAATCCTCCATGGTTCCGAAAACCGGATCAATATCCTGGTAATCGCTGATGTCGTAACCGTTATCGGCCTGTGGCGATCGATAGATCGGTGAAAGCCACAGGACATCAACTCCCAGCTCTTTCAGATATCCCAGTCGAGAGCGGATCCCCTGAAGGTCCCCAAAACCATCACCATTGGAGTCTTGGAATGAGCGCGGATAGATCTGATAGACAACCGCGCTCTTCCACCACTCATCAGCTGAAAGCTCGCTTAGGGCGTTGGTTTTGGGAAGTGAAGCCTCAGAGAATAACACGAAGAACCTGCCAAACTTGTAACGGCGGAAGATCCACCTTTGCCTGCGCTCCCTCACAGTGAACACGAAGTTCTTCTAGGTGTCCACTGCCATCTGGGTCCGCCACAAACACGCGGGGAGTACGCCCCGCGCAGCAGCGCAATGTCAGTCGTCCACCTTCGACAAGAATCCCTGAACGCTTCGGCCCATCCCACAGGGTGTCCTTTTGCCCGACAAGATTGATGAGGTGAACAACCAATCCGTGGCGGGTCGTCGTTACTCGCCTCCACACTGCCCCTTCCGCAGGATCTTCCGTCACGCACAGATTGTCGTAGGCAACCTCGACGTCCTCATTCAATGGGCCAGCGAATGAATCAGTGACTTCCGCAATGTACGGATCCATCAGGATTTCATCGTGCTCAACAAGGAAGTCGTACCAGCGCTTGAGCATCTCCAAGGTGCTGTCAGCGGCCTGGTGGTTATTGACGTAGTAGGGGTCGACGAGGACGTTTCCTCCTTCTCCCGCCAAAAGCTGAGTTGCTCCGTGAGAGAAGAGCGCCGCCATGGTGAGCTTGTTTGCCTGCTCCGATTCTTCTGCCGAGGCCTTGGAGTAGACGCTCTGGTAGGCGGCGAGTACCACGGGCTTACCTTGCGCAACGCTTCTGGCTCGATCCGCAACGCCCGCGAGCGCGCCCAGCGTTGTGATGGGAGCCCACGGTTCGATGTACACAGCATCTTGGGGAGTACCAGCAGTGGCCCAGGTCGGAAAATCGTTGACATTGTTGAAAACAAGGACGGTATCTGGAAGCCCATCGCGCGCAGCATTGATCATCTTCGTGAAGCTCTGCGACAGATCGATCAATTCTCCGTCGGAGCGAGTTGCATACTTTGGGTAGCCGTATTGATCCAGGTGGAAGCCCTGGAAGCCCACCTGCTCAACGCACTTTTGAAGGTCAGCGATGAAGTGCGCAAGCCATTCCCTGGCGGCAGGGTCAACAATCTGAAGGAAACCACCCAGTTCATAGGGAGTCCCATCGCACTGCATGAGTGCAGCGTCTTTCCACTGGTCCCAGTCTTCATTTCCGACGCCATAGACAGCGGCGTATCCGAATGAGCGAGATCCAGCCTGCGCCAGCGCACGGATCAGGCGACGAACTGTTTCCAGTGAAATCGGTTGGTCAAGAGGATCAAGATAGTTCTCTCCCCCACCTACAAGATCCGCGTGGCGGTAGGCCCAGTCGTAGAACTGAATGCCGTTGAGGTGCAGCTTGCGCGCCAAACGGGCTACGGCCTCGACATCCTTATCAGGGGCATAGCTGGCAACGAAACCGTAGCGAAGACGCTGACGAGTATCGCCAAGAACCTGAAGAGCGGTGGAGGCAAGGACCTCGTCCCCATCACACAGCAGAACGCCGTATCCACCCTCTTCCAAAGTGCCAAAGGACACCGATTCACCCAGTGGGGGTTCGGCCTCGGCAATAACGAGTCCCAGGTGGGTCAGACGCAAGGTGGCGGCGGGAGGAAGGGGTGAATCGGCAACAATGTCGATGCGTACATCGTCTTTGACCTGAAAGGCCGCGGACACGGGAAGAAGTTCGAACATGGGATTTAATCCTTTCACTGCACAAGCCCTCACCTTCGTTAGACTTCTCTGCTTCGTCGCTGTGTGTCTTTTCGTGAGGCGGTCATCATTGGCCACTGGAGGTTATTTCACCAAATAAAAATACTTGCGTCAAGTGTGTGATCTATAGTCTAATTACTCTGCTATTTATTTAATTTGGTAAAGAAAGGCGGTCATGATGGGGTGGCAGCCTCAGGATGAACTCGCGCAGAGCGTGGCACTCGAAGTCCTCCTTCACGGACCACTCGGCCGCTCCGAATTAGCCCGTCGTCTTTCACTGGCACCCGCGACGCTCACCCGCATCAGCACCGATCTGATCGCCTCGGGACTCCTGACCGAAGCACGCAGCACCCGCACCGGAACATCCGGCCGCCCTTCGATCCCCCTAGCCGTCGTTCCCGATAGCCATCATTTCCTGGGAATCAAAGTCGCCGACGACTGCCTCACCGCTGCGGTCATTAACCTGAAGGCACAGGTCTTAAGCTACGATCAGCTTCCTCTTCCCACACACTCCCCCAAGGACGTTGTTGAGGGTATTGCCTCCTTGGTAAGCCGGGCCGAAAAGACTTTCCGCATCGACGCGATTGGCGTGGGCATCGGCGGTGTCGTCACAGATCAGGGCATCATCCGATCCGCGCCCTTCTTGGAATGGGAAGATGTCGATCTTGTCGGTCTTTTGCGCGAACACATCACAATCCCTGTTTTCGTCGCAAATGACCTAACGGCCTACACACAGGCGCAGCACTGGTTTGATCTGGGTGCACAGCACCGGAATTTCGCGGTCCTGACCTTGGGCGTCGGCACCGGCTATGGCTGCGTGGCAAATGGACGGCCGCTGGAAAACCAGGATTCAGGGATCGGTTTGGTCGGGCACTGGCCCCTAGACCCGCTGGGCCCGCTGTGTTCGCAAGGGCATCGCGGCTGCGCAGAATCAATGCTGACAACCCCCGCGATTACCCGCTCTATTTCAGAAGCTCTGGGCCGTGAGCTCAGCTGGAGCGATGTGATCTCGTTGGCCGAGGCCGAAGACCCCGCGGTTTCCGCTGTCTTGCGAGCATCGGGATTGGCACTTGGGCGTCTCATTGGCGCAATCGCCAACCTCACGGCTCCGGAAGTCGTCATTATCGGCGGCGAAGGCGTTGCCTTGGCATCGCTGAGCAATCGATGGATGCGCCAGGGCTTAGCGGAAACCCGCGACCCACGAGCCTCGCTGGTCAAGATCGAATTGGCCTCGCCAGCGAATGAAACCTGGTGCCGAGGAGCAGCGGTTATCGGGCTCCAGGGCTACGTGTCCAAGCGCCGCTCCTAAGAGCAACTCGGCCCAGCCTCGGCAACGCCCTCTTCCTGCCTTTCAGGCACAAACTTGGGGGCATCGGCCCACACACCGACGCCCCCAAGCAACTCACCACCCAACTTTTAGGGTCAGGGTTTCACCCCTTCGTCGCGCCGCCGGCAAGGCCGGCAACGATGTACTTCTGAAGGGCGACGAACAGGATCAAGACGGGGATCGCAATAACCGTTGCGACGGCCATCAGGTCATTCCAGTTCGTTGCGTACTGGCCAATGAGTCGGTTCAACGCAACCGTCAAAGGCTGCAGATCCGCCTTCGTGAGCAAGGTCAAGGCAAAGGTAAATTCACCCCATGTCATCAAGAAGGAGAAGGAACCGATCATAATGACACCGGGACGAATCGTCGGGATGACGACTCGGACAATGGTTCCAATGATGCCTAGCCCATCAAGTCGCGCGGCCTCTTCAACTTCCTTGGGGAACTGCTTGAAGAAGGGGCGCAGCATGATAATCGCAAAGGGTAGTGTTCCCGTCACATCCGCCAAGATGATCGAGGGAAGGGTGTTGACCATTCCAGCGTGACGGAAAAGCACGAACATCGGAATCGAGATTGCGATCGCGGGAAGCAGCTGGACAACACTGAGCAAGATCAACATGCCCGTTGTGATTGTGCTTCTCATTCGCGCAATTGCGTAAGCAGCGGGAATTGCGAAAAGCAGCGTCAGCACCAAACATCCGGCTGCGATGATCGCCGAATTCCCCAGCGCCTTCCAGATCCCGAAGTTATCGCTGAAAGCGACCCTGAACGAGGCCAGGGTTGGGTTTTGCGGAATCAGGTGCGGGGGCTGCGCAAAGGTTTCCATCTGCGTCTTGAAGGCCGTACACACCATCCAGTAGACGGGGAACAGGTAGAAAATTGCCATGACCCACGCAAATGCGGATTTCCCAATCCGGACGCGTCCCTCGCGCTTTTCGCGCTTCGTCTTCGCTAAGCCCTTTGCTCCCGAGGCCGCGGAAAGCGCTCCGCCCTTGGGTGCACTTTCGTCCGTCACGGTCTGGACTTTTTCTTGAACTTCAGCGGTCTTTTCAGACATCACTGGTCCTCCTTATCCAGCGAACGAACGTAGAACCACGACAGAGCCAGCGGCAAAACCATGGTCAGCATTGAAGCCGCAGCACCATTACCGAAGTCAAAAACCTTGAAGGTTTGCAGGTAGGTGAAGATCGGCAGGGTTGTGGTCGCCTCAACAGGACCACCCTTGGTCATCGTGTAGATCAGGTCGAAGACCTTGTAGGTATTGATGACGCCAAGCAAGAGCAGTGAAATCACCACGGGGCGCATGAGAGGTTCGGTGATGGAGAAGAAGGTACGAATCGGGCCAGCACCGTCGACCTCTGCGGCCTCGTACAGGCCGTCATCGATGGTGTGAAGGCCCGAAAGGATCAGCAGCATATTGAAGGGCATGCCAACCCACAGGTTTGCAACGACGATTGCAATCATTGCGGTTGTTGGGCCGGTCAGCCACATCACCGGGTGGTCAACAATGTGCAAGGTCATCAAGAAGTAGTTGATCACGCCGAAGTCAGAGTCGAACATCCAGCGGAAGATCGTGCCCGTGACAACGGCGGGAAGGATCCATGCGACCAAAAGGAGCGCGCGAATGATGCCATTACCCGGGAAAGGTTTGCGGAAGAACAAGGCCAGCGCGTAACCAACAAGGAATTGCAGGGCAAGTGAGGCAACTGTCCAGATGATGGAGAGCTTCACGCCATTCCAGAAGCCTGGGCTCTTCACCATCGCTTCATAGTTCGCCAGGCCCGTGGGGTGATAGTTACCCGAAATGAGGTTTGCGCCGTTCGCGTCAGAGATGGACAGCCAGATGTTATAGATCAGGGGGACAACAAGAAAAATCGTTATGTAAATCAGTGCGGGTAACGCCAGAAGCAGTCCTAGGCGCCGTGTTCGCGCCAAAGAACGTGATCCGTCGTCGTGGCCCGCTGTTTTCGTTCGCGCCATCGAAATTCACTCACAGATCCGAAGTTTGTGTGGGAATACTGTTGTGGCCTGGCGGGCTCAGTGGCCTGCCAGCACCAAAACAGGGATGTTTCCCCACGCGAGCGGGAGATTCGCTGCGGCTTCAAGCCGTTGCTCATCGTTGCGTTCCCACTCGCGCGGGGAACTTTATGTGTGTGTTGGTTGCCTAGGCGCGATCGCCCCAAGCAAACCGGTTTCTTGCGCTACTCAGTTCTTGGGCAGCAAGGGGTTGATCGTGTCCGCGGCCTTCTTTGCTGCGGCCTCGGGGGTTGATGCGCCCGTCAGAGCTTCCTGCATGGACAGCTGGATGGCCTCGGAGATCTTCGGGTAGTCCTTGCCGTATGCACGTGCGTGTGCGTCGGCGAGCTGGCTTTCGAAGACCTTGTTCTTTGCGTCCTCCGAGAGCTTGAGCTTGCCCTTGAGGTCAGGGCGAGAGGACAGCTGGCCGGAGCCATCGCAGTAGATCTTGGCGCCTTCTGCGCTGGTCAGGTACTTTGCGAGCTTGACTGCTGCATCAGACTGCTTGGCACCGTTCATGACGACAACGTTTTCGCCACCCATCGAGGTTGCTGCGCGCTTGTCCTTGGGCAGAGGTGCAACATCCCAGTCGAACTGGGCGTCCTTGGTCAGGGTTGCCAGCTCCCAGGGGCCATTGATCATCATGGCGGACTTGCCGGTGATGAACTGGGTACGTGCGTCTTCCTGGGTGTAGTTCGTAACGGCCTCGGACATGGAGCCGTCGTCGATCAGGCCACGCAGGTAGGCCAGAGCTGTTGCGCCAGAGGTGGCGTAATCGTTCAGGTCACCGCCGGTCTGCCACACGAAGGGCAGAACCTGGAAGGTAGCGGACTCGGACTTCACGGCCGAGATCGCGATGCCCTTCACATCACCCTTGGTGGTCTTCTTTGCGACCTCCTTGAGGGATGCCCAGTCGGTCGGAACCTCAACGCCTGCATCCTTGAGCATCTGCTTGTTGTAGTACAGAGCCAGGTTGTTGGAGTTCAGCGGAATGCCGTAGGTCTTGCCCTCGTAAACGACCGAGGACCAGGGGCCTTCGAAGAAGTCAGACTTGTTGATCCCGTCGTTGCTCAGATCCTTGAGCATTCCCAGGGATGCGAAGTTCTGGTTGTCGACAACGTCGACGACTGCGACATCGGGAACCTGGCCGCCGACCGAGCCCTGAAGGATGGACTTGGACAGGTCTGCAAACGCAAAGGTGGTGCGCTTGACCTTGATGTCGGGGTTGGCCTTCTCGAACTCAGCGATCGCTGCATTGATCGAGTCATTGGCGGTTTCACCGCTCAGGTAGTCCCACATCTCAACGGTCACTTGACCGCCGGATGCGCTGCCGGAGTCGGCCGAATCCGTCTTCGTCCCGGAGCATGCTGCCAGTCCCAGTGCCATAACTCCGGCACCGAAGAAGGCAATCCCGCGCATTGCGCGCTTAGATGCGTATGCCATTCTTTCTCTCCTTTGAGTGTCGATAGTTGTCCGTCAACCAACTATCTAGATCCGTGTTTTCACGGATGAATAATGGGATGCACTCCAGTGGTGCATCTATGGTGAGTTCACTTCCGCCTTCGAAAGTCTCACCAAGCATGTACGAGGCCGTGGCCTCTTGATCCTCATCACCGCGGCTTGGGGCGATGAGAAGTTGGCGCCACCGCGCACCTCGGGGAAGGTAGACGCGGGCAGTGCGGGAGCCGGCCTCGGTAATCGGGGAAACCAAGAGGTCGGGACCCAAGAGGAACTCCCCGTCCCAGCTCCAACAGCGCCCGTCCTCGGGGAATTCGAGGAAGAGGGCGCGCATGGCGGGGATTCCGCGCTCGCTGGCCTCGTCCATCACGCGAGTGAGGTAGGGGCGCAGGGTTTCGCGCAGGAGGATGTAGCGGGAGCAGATATCCGCGACTTCCTCGCCGTAGGACCAGATTTCGTTGGGGCCGCCGGGGTTTTCCGAGGCCACATCTTCGCGGGGTTCGCGATGTCCGTGAACGCGCATGAGTGGGCAGAAGGTTCCGAATTCGAACCAGCGGGCGAAGAGTTCCTGGTATGCGGGGTCGCTGGCGTCGCCTCCGTGGAAACCGCCGATATCGCTGGTCCACCAGGGGATTCCTGCGATTCCAATGGATTGTCCGGCTCGGACCTGCGTGTAGAGGGCCTCCCAGGTGGGGCCGATGTCTCCACTCCACACGGCAGCGCCGTATTTTGCCTGTCCTGCCCAGGCGCTGCGGCACAGGGTGAGGAATTCCTCTCCGCCCTGTTCACGCATGCCTTCCCAGATCATGCGGGCATTCTCGCGCGGGTAGAGGTTCGAGACGTTCAGGCCCTTTCCCGCATAAAAACGCAGGTTCGAGGGATGACCGGGATTAAGCTCGGGCTCGCAGGCATCCAGCCAGAACACGCGCACACCCAGATCGAAGTAGTTGTTCTTGAGCTTGTTCCACACGTAGTCGCGTGCGGCAGGATTAGTCGGGTCGTAGAAGGCGACGGGAAGCGGGCGATCCATTCCCTTATCGCGGAAGGTTTGGTGGTATTCAACTCCGGCCTCGGTGCCCACCAATAGACCCTTTGCGCGAATTTCCGCGTCGGTTTCGGCAAGGGGTGAGACCGTGGGCCACACGGAAACCATGAGCTTGGTGCCCATCTCTTCCAGTTCAGCCATCATCGCTTCGGGATCGGGGTATTCGCTCGGGTCAAAGCGCCACTCCCCCATGGCCGGCCAGTGGATGAAGTCAGTCACGATGACAGAGAGGGGAAGGCCTCGGCGGTGGTATTCGCGGGCGACTTCCATAAGTTCATTTTGGCTGGTGTAGCGCAGTTTGGATTGCCACAGGCCCAGTGCCCACTGGGGAATTCGGGGTGCGTGGCCCACCGCGTCAGCATAGGACTGGAGGATTTCCTTGGGAGTGTCTCCTACGCACACCCAGTAGTCGATCCATTCGCTTGCCTGCGCGACCCAGCGTGTGGCTTCTTTGGCGAATTCCACGCGGCCAACGCTGGGGTTGTTCCACAGGAATCCATAGCCTTTGTCTGAGAGGACAAAGGGGATGGAAACTTCACCGTTTCGCTGGACCAGATCAGAGACGACACCCTTGTGGTCAAGGAAGTCGTAGGAGTGCTGGCCCATTCCGTAGAAACGCTCGGTCGGGTCCGAGGCAAAGCATTGGTGCACTTCGTGTCCGCCGAAGCCCGGGTAGATTCCATGGGCGCCCGGCCACCAGAAGTGTTCAGGGGCCTCGCGCAGGATGGATTCGCCGTCCTTTTGGAAATCCAGAAGGAATCGGGCAATTCCGGTTCCGCCGTCAAGTTTCGCAACCACGCTGATTCGCCCATTGGAAAAGACTTCTTCGGGGCGATCGTAGCCGGGGATTTCGGTGACAGAGCAAGGTTCATTCCCGGTAGCCTCTGTCGGCGCTGGGGTGTCGGCAAGCGGGTCCGCGGATGCTCCAGAGGTCGCGCCGAGGCCACTAAGGGGTGCGGCCTCGAGCGCGCCCAGTCCCTGGGGGAAGTTCGCATTGGGGCCTATGCGCACGCGAAGTGCATTGCGACCCCAGGCCTCAATGCGGATGAACTCGTGCGCATAGGAGAGTTCGACTGCGCCCGGGTACTCCTTTTTCGTGTACACCTACGACTCCTTAGCGAAGAGTACGAATACGTATTCGCTCCATGCTTCTATGCAGGAGTTTTTCTGGTAATATCCATTACGCATACGTATTCGTTATGTAAAAATTTTTTGCGAGCATCGCTGCTCGCGTGTGATGTGAAACTCAAGATAAGTAGTAAAAGCGTTCCTGTCAAGAGAGCAGGAGGAACTGATGGCACGCCAGCCAACCAGTAGAGATGTCGCAAAACTGGCGGGAGTCTCACAAACTACGGTCTCCTACGTCATGAGCGGCAGACGGACAGTGTCTCCGGAGACGGAAAAACGTGTCCAAATTGCAATGAAAGAACTGGGCTACCAGCCTCATGCGGGCGCTCGTTCACTGCGCTCACGCAAGTCGCGCGTGCTTGGAGTTGTCATCCCCTACCACGAGGGTGCGGATGGGGCGGACCAGCACTACATGCTGATCTCACTGGCACAGCTCTTGCGCGAACATGATTTTGATCTGCTTTTGATCACCGCGAACGAGGGGGCGGCTGGGCTGCGCCGTGTCATGACGACTGCGCTGTGTGATGGTCTGTTCATCATGGAAGTTCGCTTCAATGACCCCCGCCTAGAGGTCGTGGCCGAGGGAAAGATTCCCACGGTTTTCGTTGGCACTCCCGGGCCTGGACCCTTTAGGTCACCGATCCAGTCCATTGACGTGGACTATTACGAGGCCGGCACCCAGGCAGTGCACCGCATTCGGGATGCGGGGGCACGCAATGTTGCTTTCGTGCACTCGGCCAGCGCAGACGTGCAGTCCTTGAACTTCGTCGCGCAGTTTAAGCAAGCGGTTGTGGATACGGCCGGTGAGCTTGGGATTCCCCTTCTGTCGCGCACCTGCGGAACCGGAATTCAGGCAATTCGCCACTTGGTTGGCCAAATTGCCGGCGAGGGACGGGTTGATTCCTACATTCTGGGGCCAACGATTTCCGCTGATGACTGGTGTAATGCGCTGATGGATCTGGGGATTAGACCGGGACGCGATGTCTCGCTGGTTGCCAGCGGATGGCATGCGGAGCGAGCCCACTGCCTTTTCGATGTCGATCATTTTGATACCCGACCGGATGAGCTTTTGAGGCGCGCGGTTGAGATGCTGGTTGCCCAGATCGATGGGGAACCTCGAAAAGAAGCGGACGTAGATATCGATGCTGAGGGACATGAGGCTGTCCCGTTGGAACATTCCGAGGCCAAAATCCGCCGCCCCGTGCACGGATTGACCCTGCTTGATCCAATCTTCGTGCCTGGAAATACGGTTATTGGGGCCGATCGGTCGTAGCGCGAGGGCTTTTAGGGTTCCAGTTTTTTCTTTTGTAGACCCCGAAAAATGCCAAAAATAGCGTTCTGGGCTCCGAATTTGAATCGTTCGAAGCCCAGAAAACCTTGCTATTCCAGGGAAAAACCAATCCTCTAAAGCTTATCAAGAGGATTGGTAACTGATTCCCAACTGTGACGTCCCTCTCTGCTTGCTTGAGCAAAGCTTATCAAGAGGATTGGTAACTGATTCCCAACAGGGCAGCGGGGAGAAAGCAGGCTTCGTAAAGCTTATCAAGAGGATTGGTAACTGATTCCCAACCACTCGATCGCCTCACGATCACATGGGGAAAGCTTATCAAGAGGATTGGTAACTGATTCCCAACTAATGATTGGATAGGTTTCGGTGGTCTGAAAGCTTATCAAGAGGATTGGTAACTGATTCCCAACCAGTCTGGGCGTTGTCAGCGACGGTGGCAAAGCTTATCAAGAGGATTGGTAACTGATTCCCAACCAACGCGTGAATGGGTGATCTGCGGAACAAAGCTTATCAAGAGGATTGGTAACTGATTCCCAACGGTCTACACGCTGCTGCGCGATGGAGTGAAAGCTTATCAAGAGGATTGGTAACTGATTCCCAACTGAAGCAACCACGGAACCGGCTCCGGCAAAAGCTTATCAAGAGGATTGGTAACTGATTCCCAACAGCTCGCGGGCTTTGCTCTCCCATCTCTAAAGCTTATCAAGAGGATTGGTAACTGATTCCCAACTTGCGCCCACGACACAGTTTTAACCGTCAAAGCTTATCAAGAGGATTGGTAACTGATTCCCAACTTCTACGTGGTAAGGATTCGATGTCGGGGAAGTCTATCAAGAGGATTGGTAACTGATTCCCAACAACGTCGTCCCAAGCTTCCAAGGCTTACAAAGCTTATCAAGAGGATTGACCCGTAATTTAGAAAATAGTGAGCTGCTCAGGAGCACCCTCAGTTTTCTTTTTCTTCGCCTGCTCAAAATGAAGCCCTGTCGCCCACTGGCGATCCGTAATTCCAATAACTCGCACTTGACCACCCTCTGGAAGATGAGACTGAATCTGCCGAAGAGTCGCATGATTCTGACCACCGGTAGGCCAATACTTCACATAGACAGAAAACTGAACCATGCTAAAACCCCAGTCGAGTAAGTTTTGCCTGAAACGAGTAGCCTCTCGCCGTTGATCTTTTGTTTCAACCGGCAAATCGAACATGACCAGGCACCACATTGGACCATCAACCATTTCAGCCACTCACATCGACTGAAGCTGGCCCCTGCCACGCCAAAACGCGAAGGCGATCCTCATCTCCCTCAACGTAACGCCCGTATTGCTGCGCCAGATCCTGGGCTACGGCTGGTATCCCATACCCGTCACTGTCAAATTTCTGCGATGCGGCGGCAACTAGCAGTCTTTTCACACCACTATCTGAAGGTGATGCAGTTGGTGAGAACTGTAAAGCAACCTCATCAATCGCTGGACGAAACGGCTCAATCAGATCATCCGCGAGCGCAAAAGCATTTCCTCTTCCCCGATGGAATACCCCCAATGCTGGAGCTAAACCCGCGGAAAGAATTGCCCGAATAAGGTGTCCTCGGAGAACCGCATATCCATAGTCAAGACACGCATTTGAACCAATAAGTTGTCCTGCACCTGGTTGTCTGCCATCTTTTAACACTCGTGACCAGTAGACGCGCGCAGCATGAGCCTCAACGTTTTCCGGATCGCCTGAGCGAACTTGGTCCGCGAGCGCAAAAAGCTCACTACTGCCCGAACGACCAAGATTCTGAAGGACATTAGCCTGTCCTTCAATCTTTGCTCTGATAATTCGTGCCCAAGCATTCTTCTTTCGAGGAAGAGTCATGTCAGCCTGCGCCCGGTGACGAGCAGCTACTCGCCCGTGATCGGACCAGGAATAACAGGCCCCTTCGGGAATTCCACGCCAATCACAGAAGAGAACTGCTACATCTGCCTCCGCTAGACGGTGCAGAACAGCGGCGCTAAGGTCGACCTTCATTCCGATAAGGACTACCGCAAGCTCTGCAACGGGAAGAGTGACCGGTTCCTTACCTTCAGGGCACACCTCTATTCCACCTCGTGTGGAATGAAGTGCTCCCTCAAATTCACAGAGGTCAATCACGCGCCACTGTTCTGCCATGGCTCTACCTCAACAACTGAGATACAGGCAGTGAATTAACTGAGCTGTAGCGAGGTTCACCTAAACAATTTCGCCGTATTACCTTCACAGTCCCGCTAGTAAGTAAAACATTAACTGCTGGACGCCAGCCTTTTCGCTCAATAATTTCTCGTAAACCATCTGAAGCATCAGCAGGAATACCTTCCGCTGACAGTAGGTAGGGGCGCAAACGGAACTTTGCGATATCAGGGAAGCCCGCAACCCGCCAACTCGTCAGTTGCGGGTATTCAGCAAGGACATCTCCGATAAAGCCACCAGAGTACTTATCCGTTTCAAGCTGCAGCTCATCACCTTCAACCAGCCACCCGATCTGGGTGGCTGTCCCATCAGCCAGCGCCTTCCGAATCTTCGACTCAGCAGTACGCATGGAAATCGTCGATGGTTTCAGCGGTGTGGTGAAGACATCCTCGTGAGTCATCTTCACCAGATCCGTCGCAAAAACGCGCACCATGGAATACGTTGTCTTCTTCCCATCAATCCTGTAGACCCGAGCGTGGTGAATTGAGCTTCCAATCTCCACGTAGCCGCCACGAACCGTCAAACAGGCAGACGGCGAATTAAAGAAGTTCAGTTGCTCATCCGCAGTGATCTTCCGACCGTGAATGTAGATTTCCCGCGATGGATCTTCAGGAAGCCCATCCTTCGGATCAAAATCAGGAAGTCGCGTGAGCGCCGTCCATAGTGCTGGAGTTTCAGCCCGATCGATCACGTCAGTCGAGAGCGCAGCCCCCAACTTTGCGTGAGTGAACTTTCGAACCGTATCATCGTGCACCTTGCTTGAACCGACGCGCAGTCGAACATTCTCAACGAAGGGAACAGCATTCTTCGCGAGCTCAGTATTGAAAAGCTCAACCGCGCGAAGCATCGAATTACACCACTGCTCAAAACGCTCGCTGGCCTGCCCCGGCTTCCCATAGAAGTTCTTCCAGGTTTCTTCCTTGCCGGTAATTCGCTGAGATTCACGCATATTGACGCGCAAGGCCAAGGTTTGCGAAACAGATTGATTCATTAACGCGATCACCAGCGCATCCATCGCATGGTGCCTGCGATCAAAACGAGTCTTACCCTTCCCACCAATCAGGTTGACGCGATTCTCAAATCCCGAGGCCTTACGTGCTTCCGCGGTCAGCTGGCCACGGTAAATACCAATGCTCGGAGTCGACTCTGCTTTGAGCTTCCGGTAGAAGCCATCAATACGCGTACGAAGCTCAATCGCCATCCATGCAACAGATTCCATGGAACGGCCATCGAACTCTTCATCCGGCTTACGCGACTTCAAGCGAGAAATCACTTCCCTTCGGAAGTGAGCGTATTGCTTCGAACTCATTCCCGGATCGCGTTCCCACGCACGGACTCGCTCAATTGCCCCATCCAAAGAAACCCCCGCACGAGCCCGTCCCGAGGTCGCCCATGCTGCAAAAGGAGTAGCGTTCTTCTGGCGATTACAGGCACCACAGACAGCAGCAAGATTTGAACGCTCATTCGAAGATCCTGAATTCGCGCGAGGAACAATATGGTCCATCTCTGCAGTTTTAAAATCGATGTCGGTACCGCAGTACAAGCACATCGAATTCTGACGTTGAATCGCCTGGTACTTAAGCAAAGAAGAACGACGAGCCTTACCCGAGATCCCCAGCTGCCGAATCATCTCATCCATATTCTTCTGGTTGAGATCTTGACGTTTCTGGCTCTCGCGCAAGAGTTTTCGCGCGACCTTCTCTGAACCCAAACCATCACGCGTGTGCTCGATGTTAATGACGTCGGGAGTCCCCCAACGATCCGTGGCCATATTCAACCAACGTGCAACCTGCTTAAGAACACGATCAACTGCGGGGTTTCCAACCGGAGCTTCGATCGCCTCAGGCTCGGGTCGCCAATCATCGTCTACATTGAAAAGCTGCTTTCGAGCGGTGTGCAGGTCCACACCTTCACTCAGCATTCGCTCGGTGAGCTTGCGCAAGCTATCCAAGGAATAGGCTGCCCGGCCTTGAGGAAGCTGGATCTTCTCGAGCTCTGTCTGTTCAACTTCGGTTGCCCGCTCAAGGAGTTCTACTACCTCATCATCTAGGTCGTTGTCATCCGTTGACCCGCCCGAATTTGAAAGCGCATCGACCATGTATCCGCGTCGCTCACTATCGGCAGACTTCCACCACTCCTTGAGCCATTTGACCTTGGAAGCCATGATCTTCTCGGTGGTGACATCCGTTGGTGGGAAGCGTAAAGCGGGTTCTCCATCAACTGAAGGACGTGCTGTTCCACGCAGGTCAGCGCGTTCGATTCCCAAGTTATCCGCAAGATCCGCCCAAGTTACCCGCTGCTTCAATCCTGCGATAAGAAGGAAATCTGTCAGTCCACGCAACTCGTCTGGAGTCAGGCAACGCTCCACGCCTCCCTCATGAATACGCAAATTCGTCAGTACTGAAACAATTCGGAAGAGTTGAAAATCAGGATGCGCTTTTTCTGCACGAATATGTTTTTCCTGCCCCGGAAGCTCATCATGACCAACCAAACCGGCTGCGCTGCCCCTAGGAGACTTTGCGAAGAAAACTTTGCGGACCAAGAGCTCAAACACATCGAGGTCCAGTCGCTGCACTTCGCAAATCTTTCGGATTTCAGCAGCATTGTCGTCTTGATAGAGCTTGCCTTGGAGAATGCCATCGTCGCCACGGATACCAGTTGTTTCCTTGTAGTTTGGAGCGCTGATATATGCACTAATCAATTGCCCCGGCGTTGCATCAGCAGGGAACTCCCGCCCCAAAGCCTCGCTGACGCGTTCATTCAATCGGCACAGAAACTCACTGGGTTCCATCGGAGTCAAGAGTGACTCAACCTTGATGTAGGGATTCCTCCATCCACGGTGGCGAGCCATGTGCCTGATCGCGATCGAGAGTGCTTCCAAACGTTCGGATTCGTCCTCAATGTAGTGATCGACAAGCTCCGCACGCGTATGCCATGGCTCGTAGGGATCCTCAAAGTCCTCAAGGTTCGGCAAGGGCCAATTTAATTCCTCTGACAAAGCGCGATCGAGTTCGGCAAGTCGGCGCCTATTCTGACGAACTCTGCGCTGGATGCGTCGCGCGACGCCAGCAGTTAGCTTTCGACTCTTAGCCTTATTTTCATTTGGATCTACACCGGCGTCATGAACGAACACCATTGAATTCAGCAGTCGAAGTGGCTGGTCGTTTTCATCGACCTCCACAGCGCAAAAACCAATTGATTTCAAGCCGACATCAATGCCGACACGATATCGAAGATCGTCTTTAATCTTTGTCATGCTGAAATCATGCCACAGACAACAAGCAGTTTCATACAGTTTCTGCAGGTATTTTTCAGCAATTTTGAAGTTATGTTAACCAGGTCAACCACAAGCATCGCGGGCAAAAAATTACCGGGTCCCGTGGAACCCGGTGGAGCAATCAGCGCCGCTAACTTGTCGACACCTTATTGAGAATCAGTTGGCACAACTATAAGCCCTGATCAGCTCTTCACGCAAGCACCTTTTGAAACAATGCAAACTTCCCGCCCCTGCCCCATCTCCTGGTTTAGCTCGTCGACTTCTAACATATGAGCGTTCATAGGCCCGGAGTCAGTGAGCTAAACCAGGAATGAGGGAGCTAAAGCCCTCAGACCCTACACCCCTTACTTACGCCCGCCACGTGCAGCATAGTTCTCTGCGTGACGCGCAAGTGCCGCGCGAACCAGGCCCGCGAATAGCGGGTGAGCCTTCGTCGGACGCGACTTGAACTCGGGGTGCGCCTGAGTTGCCACGTAGTAGGGGTGCAAGGAACGATCCAGCTCAACAAACTCGACCAGGTTTCCATCGGGTGAGGTACCCGAGATGTGCAGGCCAACCGATTCCAGCTGATCGCGGTAATCATTGTTCACTTCAAAGCGGTGACGGTGACGCTCCGAAACCTGAGTCTTCCCATAGGCCTCGGCAACAATAGAGCCTTCCTGAAGGACCGCAGGGTATGCGCCCAGTCGCATGGTTCCGCCCAGATCACCATCGCCCTCAACAATGTCGACCTGCGAATCCATGGTGTGAACAACCGGATCCGGCGTCTCGGGATCCATTTCCGTCGAGGAAGCTCCAGCCAAGCCAAGCAGGTCACGCGCGGCCTCGATCACCATGCATTGCAAGCCCAAGCACAATCCCAAGGTCGGGATCTTGTGCTCGCGCGCCCAACGCAGCGCACCCAACTTGCCTTCAATGCCTCGGATACCAAAGCCACCGGGGACGATGATTGCATCAACGCCACCCAGAGCCTTTTGCGCGCCCTCGGGGGTTTCACAGGTGTCGGAGGCAACCCAACGCAGGTCAACGCGAGCGTTATTTGCAAAGCCACCGTGCTTCACGGCCTCGGAAACAGAAAGGTAAGCGTCGTGCAGGTCAATGTACTTACCAACCAACGCAACCTCAACGCGGTACTTCGGCGATTCAACGCGCTCAAGGAGCTCGTTCCACTCGCTCCAGTCCACGTCGCGGAAAGTCAGGCCAAGACGCTGAACAAGGAAGGCATCCAAGCCCTCGCGATGCAGCGTCGGGGGAACCTCATAGATCGAGGCCGCATCCTTACATTCGATGACAGCATCCCGGTCGACGTCGCACATGAGTGCAACCTTGCCCTTAATTCCCTCGGGCAGCGGGCGATCCGTACGCAGCACCAGCGCATCGGGCTGAATACCGATAGAGCGCAGCGCGGCCACAGAGTGCTGGGTCGGCTTGGTCTTGAGCTCACCGGCAGCGGGAAGGAAGGGGATCAGTGCGACGTGCACAAAGGCAACATTGTCGCGGCCCAGGTCGGCGCGCACCTGACGCGCAGCCTCCAAGAAGGGCTGTGATTCGATATCGCCAACCGTGCCACCGATTTCGGTGATGATGACATCGGGGGCATTGCCCTCGGCGTCGGGTACAGCCTGGGCACGCATGACGCGCTTGATTTCATCGGTGATGTGAGGGATGACCTGGACGGTATCGCCCAGGTATTCGCCGCGGCGTTCCTTTGCAATAACCGTGGAGTACACCTGGCCGGTCGTCGCGTTCGCCGCACCGGAGAGGTTCACGTCCAAGAAGCGCTCGTAGTGGCCGATATCAAGGTCGGTTTCCGCGCCATCTTCAGTGACGAAAACCTCACCGTGCTGGAAGGGGTTCATCGTCCCGGGATCGACGTTGATATAGGGGTCAAGCTTTTGCATGGCGACACTCAAACCGCGCGAACGCAGCAGACGCCCCAGCGAAGAGGCCGTCAAACCCTTACCTAAAGAAGAAACCACACCTCCGGTGACGAAGATGTGGCGAGTAACGTTTTCCTGCGTCTCTTGGCGACGTCCATAGCTGTTTACCATGGAATCTCAGTTTACAACCACCCGTTTTCTGTTGCTACCTTGAGTGCTTCAGCTCTCGTTCGCGCGTGGGTCTTATCCATCGCTGAGCTCACGTAGTTGCGCACCGTCCCCGCCGACAACATGAGCTCCGAGGCGACATCCTCCACGGTCCCCCCGCTTTCAAAAGCGCGCAAAACTTCAACTTCGCGCGCGCTGAGCGGGCTTTGACCTTTGGTGAGCGCATCGACCGCGAGCGCAGGATCGACCGTGCGCAGTCCTTGGGAAGTTCGTCGGATTGCTTCTAGGAGCTGCTCGGCCGGTGCGTCTTTGACAATGAATCCAACGGCTCCCGCATCCAATGCGCGCTGGACGTACCCGGGACGCCCAAAGGTCGTCACCATGAGGACTCGCGCATTCGTCCCGCGCTCTTTCAAGGCCGCGGCTGCACTGATTCCATCCATCACGGGCATTTCAACGTCCATAATGACGACCAGTGTCGAGGCGGCTTTCGAAGCCTGGTCACCACGGGAATTCTCAGCGGTATATGCCTCGACTGCGGCGATGGCCTCGCGACCATCAGCGGCCTGAGCGACGACGCGCATATCGTCTTCCAAGTCAATAAGCGCGCTCAAGGCACCACGAATCAAGGCCTGATCATCGGCCACAATCACGTGAATCATTGGCAGTCCTTTTGCGCGCCAGTACTTGACCCGCCAATTCTACCTTCCGATTAGGCGGACTCCCCGCGGAAAGTCAGGCGCAGTGTCCACGTATTCCCCTGGCTCCCCCAGGTCATCTCCCCTTCCGAGGCCGCCCGCTGGCGTAGTCCTTCCAATCCGGCTCCTCCCCCTGCCGAGGCCTGTGAATAGCTGCGTGAATACCCGTCGTTTTCCACCAGGACCTCATCAGGCGTCAGGCGGACACTGATTGTGGAGGGACGAGCGTGAGTAATCGCGTTGGCAGTCCCCTCTCGGATGACATGTGCAGCCAAAGTTGCCCTGGGACCGGGTGGGATTTCGCCCTGAATGTCAGCGATAAATTCGATCCCCGCTTGCTCGCATAGTTCACGGGCCGACTCGACCTCTTCCTCGGCGGACAGGCTTCGCGAAGCGGCGATGATCCCGCGCAGATCTTCTTTTGCCTGGCGGGATAACTCCAGGGTCTGCGCAATCTGCTCACTGGCCTCGGCAATCTTTCCCACGGAAAGCAAGCGCTGGGCAAGCTCATTCTTCATGGTGATGACCGTCAGCGAGTGCCCAAGAATATCGTGAAGATCACCGGCAAAACGCAGGCGCTCGCGCTCGCGAACCAGGCTGATTGCTTGGCGTTGACGTTGTTGCTCTGAGTGGCGATTATCGAAACTGCGGCGCACGGCCAGGGTTAATCCCAAAACCATCAGCAGCGCGATGATCGCATAGCTCAAGGTCACTGCGTCGATACTGCCAATGGGCAGCAAGATGGCAATGACTTCCCAGCCAACAAGTGCCACTAGGCCGGGAACCACATATTTCCTGGGGGCTTGAAGGTTCCAGCCTGCAATCGAGTAGGTGATGAAAAGGGCCGAGGTGACTCGCGATGCGCCGGCGACAACCAGGACGAGTCCCAGTGCAATCACCAGAGCCAGCAGGATCCCGTGCGAGATCCACATTTTCTTGGTGATGCGCGCTCCCCATTCGGGGGTCGGATTGACGATGTAAATTGCAATATCAGCAGCGGCAACCCCAAAGGTCAGGGTGAGGATCAGCGCGATCATCCCGGGGGATTCAATGGTAGGAATCATCCCCAAGGGAAAGGCCAAGAAAGCCAGGTAGGGCAGTGCCCACAACACCGCGGACAAGCGCGGGTGGCGCTGTGACCACGAGGCATCTGTCCCCTGAGTTTTGGTGCTCATTCCTGTCCTTCCCCAGTAATTGCGTTAAAAGTAGTGCAAGAGCGCGCCCGATTGCGTCAGGCGTCTTAGCGATCAGTGTCCCTGCGCTGTGCCCAGATCGCAAGCAGTGCCATGGGAACAAACCACGCAACCGTTGAAATCACCCATTTCCATTCAAAATTATCGAAACCGTAGAGGGGCAGCTGCGAGAGGTTGAAGAGTCCGTAGAAGGGGCTATAGGGCGCGAGCGTCTTAAATATCGACCCCATGGAGCTGATCGGAATGAACATTCCCGCAAGGAAAGCACCCAAGACAACGACACCATTAATCACCGCGAAGGCGGTATCTGAGCGCATGAGGAAGGCCAGCGCCAGACCAAGGGCCGCGGAAATCACTGACGCAGCCAAGGTGATGAGCCCACTTTCAACCCAGGCCTCGGGTCTCATTCGTGCTCCGGTCGCGTATCCGAAGGTATAGGTAATGACAATAACCAGGGCGCTCATGGAAATCGCCGCGATCAAACGGGAAAAGATGAAGGCGCCCGAACCCACGGGAGACAGTGCAAAGAGCCTGGAGATTCCAGAGGTTCGCTCAAGTGCAACAACGGTTGCAGCCGATGCGGCAGCGATCATTACGCCGTACAGGGTCATTGACACCAAAACCGTTGCGCCAATATTTGCATTGATCGCCCACTCTTTCGAGTACTCCTGTCCTGCTCCAAACATCATGTACATGAAGATCGGAAGGATCAGCGCGAAAGCGAACATAGCGGGATTGAGAACCAGCTTCAGGAATGACTTCCAGGTGAGAAGCCCAAATCCCTGCCAGGAGCTCAGTGCCCGGCGGCTGATCCAGGGGTTTGTTGCTGCGTGAGTGTGAGTCGTCATTGTGAATCCTTAGAGAAGAGGTACGAGGTGGCCAAAGTGAAAAACAGGACTTCGTGCCCTGCGTTCTACTGCGTGAGCTCGGCGAAAACATCCTCGAGGCTCGAGAAAACAACCTCGAATTCGCATGCCTGGGGAATAGCGACAATGTGTCGAGCGGCCTCGTCAGAGAAGGTCGTGTGGAACTCCACGCGTAGCCAGTGATCGGCAGCCAACTCCTCTTCGCCCAAGGAAGCGGAGGCGGAATCGGGGGAATCGACCTCGGCAATATCGGAAACCTCCCACACTGTCCCAAGCTCAGCCGCACGCGCGGCCAGTCCTGCACGCACTCCCTCAAGAGAGGAAGCAGGGATAGAGAAGGCCAGGCGCGTCGACGAGTGCGCTCGGCGGATTTCTTCGGTGGGGGCGTCGGCGCTCACGCGGCCCGCATTGACGATGACCGTACGCTGAGCGTAGTCCTGCGCCTCGGCCAGGTAGTGAGTGGCGAAAAGAATCGTCTTACCTTTCGAGGCCTGGGTACTCATGAGATCCCAGAACTCCTTGCGCATGGTGACGTCCATTCCGGCGGTCGGTTCGTCGAGAATGATGAGTTCTGGGTCAGGAATTAGCGCCATTGCTAGGCGAACGCGTTGCTGCTCACCACCGGATAGCTTGCGGATTTTGCGGCCAAGAAGGTGTCGAAGGTGGGTTTCCTCGACAAGGGGGTCAATGGACTCGGTGCGCTTGTAGACGCGCGAGAAGAGTTTGAGGATTTCTGCGACGCTGTAGTCCCCAGGAAGCGAACCCGATTGGAGAACGACACCGATCAATCCGCGGCGGATTGCTTCTTTGGCACTCATGCCGAAAACTTCAACACTTCCGCTATCTGCTTGTTGAAGGCCAAGAATGATGTCAATTGTTGTGCTTTTTCCAGCGCCATTTCGGCCAAGGAAAGCAACGATTTCACCGGAATCAACGCGTAGGTTCATGCCCTTGAGTGCGTGCACATTCCCGTAGGTCTTCACCAGGTCTTTCGCGAGGATCACTGGGGTCGTGGTTTGAGTGTCCGTGTTCATGCTTTAAGTCAAGCCTGTGAGGGACATCGACAACAGTGTCGTTTTTACGAAGTTTCACATGACAATTGTCATGAGGCAGGCGATGCGGGCGAAATTTAGTATGGAAGGGTGAGTTCAAGCGAGTCGTCCCTTATCACTTTGCCCATCCGCCGTCATTCCCACTTCTACCCGCAGGTTCGTAGCCTCCTTGCCGAGGCCTTTCCACCCGCCGAACTCATTCCTGAATGGGTGATGAATGCACTTGCACTACGTCGTTCTATTGATTTCACTGCGTATTTTGATCCGGAAGAACCCTCGGGCTTTTGCGGAGTGACTTTCACTATTCACTCAGATGATTTGCTTTTTGTCGTGTTCTTAGCGACGAATCCCGCGGTTCGCTCGCGGGGATATGGAACACGAATTCTTGACCAGCTGAAGGAGCATTTCCCCGGTTTTGCCATTGCTTTGGAAATCGAGCCAATGACTACCGATGCTTCTAACTTCCATCAGCGCGAAAGGCGACTGGCCTTCTATCAGCGCAACGGCTTCGTCGAAACCGGATTGTATACGGACTATGAAGGTGATCAGTACGAGGTTTTGCGCTATCTTCCCTCTCGTCTTCCGGGTGAGGCGCATCAGGGTATGCAGTATGCAGATCTAGGGGTTTTAGGCAGTAGCCTTGAGGAGCTTCTTGCGTCACTGGCCATACCAGTCTATATTCCCACCATCCACGTCGGTATTAGGGAATAGCCGAGGCCGAGGCCGCGGCTACGCAAGAGGGTCTGGTAAGTCGCGGTGGTCGTTGGGAATCAACACCGTCGGGTCGGGCACAGAACCATCAGAAGGACGAGCCCCACTCTCATAACTAAACTCCGTGTTCTCCTGGCGAAGAATAACCGTCACAATCCCGCCATTCTTCTCATCCTTCCACGCCAGGTAGTGGCCAACCCCAGGTTTTGAACTGGCATAGTCATACACCAACTCATAGCCCAGCGGATTCAAATGAGCATTCCCCATCTCAATAACCCGCCCCACATCACGCGGACCACACTGAACACGCTGACTCTCAATCTCAAACCAATACTCTGAAGTGAGGGAGCTGCCCCACCTTGTAATCTCACTGGGGCTGGGTGCCACGTAATACGGTGAATCACCAACAATTTCGTCTCTGAAACTCAAAATCCCCGGCTCAACCTCACGCTCAAACACCTCAACCGACTGACGTTCCTTCTCCAACTCACTGCCATCAGTCTCTGGGAAAAAAGGCGCGTCCCTATCAAAAACCCGAATACTGGGAAGACTAGGACTCACGTATCCGGCAATATCCCGAGAATCATTAGGAATCAACACCCGCGGATCAGGCACAGAACCATCAGAAGGACGCCCTTGGGTGTCATATTGAAAAGTCATTGACTGATCCCTAATTAAGATTTCAACACGCCCTCCATTCTTTTCGTCACGCCAAACCAGACTCTCCTGATCATGCACAATCGATACATACCCAAGGGGTTCGAGATACCGGCCGAGAATTTCTTCAACGCGGTCTGGGGATTGGGTACCCCCACGTACTCTCTGACTGGACAGCTCCCATCCATCGTAGAGACGACTAATTTCGCTCTTCTCAGTCTCAGGACGAAAAGACTGAGAACCACTAAAAATTTCATTTCGTGCGGAAAGAATGCGCGGCTCCACATCACGCTGAAACACCTCAATCGACACACGCTTCTCCAAAGGAAGATCCCCACCCTCACGCGGGGGATCATTGATGTAAGGGAACGAGATAATTCCAATAAACACCCATATCGCGAATAGGAATCCCACCACTGCACCTACAAAACGCAGCAAGTACCGCAAATAACGCTTTACGCGCCCTCGCTGCATTCCACGCGTGGACTGCGAATCAGACACCACCACACCTCCTAGCCCTAATCAAACAGGCACCGCCTTGCCACTCAATCATCGTGACGCTCTACTGATTGAGCTGTTCCGCGCGTTGGACCAAATCTGGACGCGCATTGACCGCAGCCGCATACGCGCGTTGCGTGTCCTCAGGCATCCCTACTCCCCCAAAGGCGGCTGAGCTTAGACGGCGAATCGTCCGCTGCTGCTCCTCTTCAAGGTCAAGTAAGTCCTTCCCCGTCTTCCGGTACAAATCACCCAACTCTTCTATTGCACTAATCGAACGGCGCCTGCGCAGGTTGACTCGTTCCTCAACTGAACGCGCGCAGGAAAGATGAGCAATCCCCGGTAGGTTCTGTTCAATTAATGATGAGAAAAACACTTCGGTTTTCCCCACTCCCTCGCGCAAATCACCCAGACTACGAGCAAGGGCTTCATAAGCCCCCTCACGGAAAGAAATATCAGTCATCTCAGTGTCCCGCCTTATCCAAGGGGTCTGGTAGGTCGCGGTGATCGTTGGGAATCAACACCGTCGGGTCAGGAACAGAACCATCAGAAGGACGAGCACCACTCTCATAACTAAATTCCGTGTTCTTTTCGCGAAGAATAACGGTCACAAGCCCACCATTTTTCTCATCCTTCCACGCAAGATAGTGGCCGACCCCAGGTACCGGACTGGCATAGTCATACACCAACACAAAACCCAGCGGACTCAAATGAGCATTCCCCATCTCAACAACTCGCCCCACATCACGCGGACCACACTGAACACGCTGGCTTTCAAGCCAATACTCTGGAGGGGGATAGCTCTTCCTCGTTTCCATCTCGCTAGGGCTGCTGGGAGCCACGTAATACGGCGAATCACCAACAATTTCGTCTCTGAAACTCAAAATCCCCGGCTCAACATCACGCTCAAACACCTCAACCGACTGACGTTTCTCCGCCCACTCACTGCCATCAGTCTCTGGAAATCTAGGCGCGTCCCTATCAAAATCCCAAATACTGGGAAGACTAGGACTCACATATC